>Ga0102593_1000234_pt1 | contig 126117 bp, 120 predicted proteins | sample AraplaCol_mMS_r2_2_FD_76862 | JGI IMG/M metagenome (GOLD analysis project Ga0102593, IMG submission 76862) | Arabidopsis root microbial communities from North Carolina, USA - plate scrape MF_Col_mMS_r2 (SPADES assembly) (version 2) | ecosystem: Host-associated > Plants > Roots > Endosphere...
CCCTCTCTGCTTTTTTTTTTTTTTTTTTTTTTTTTTTTTTTGTTCCTTTTTTTTTTTTTTTTTTTTTTTTTTTTTACACTTAGAAAATTAAGTCCTTTGATTTAAAATCCCCCAGCAATGTTACTGAGATCGATTCATAACTGCTGTCATGCATTCCGAGTATTTGTTGGTGTAGTACACCGAGTAGTTATACTGCACATCAAACTATGTACTATACTATGTATACAACTACTCCTCCCAATCAAAGTTGACCACAATACGCCCAGCAACTTCTCCCCGTCGCAGTTTCTCAACTCCCTCAGGCAACCGATTAAAAGGATAAACCTCACAAATCTGATTCAGTTGACCCCGCTTCGCAAAATTCAATGCAGCTGCTGTATCACTTCGACTACCCACCAAGGTCCCCTTGATACTAAGATTCTTAAATATAAATTCACAAGGATCCGTCCCTAAAACCATTGTCCCGGCAGGGGGAAGTCCAATACACATAACCATGGCCCCAACTCGATCTCCAATGTATGAGACAGCATTTTTATACGCCGCGGGTGCAGTGACGAATACACCATGAGCTCCAATTCCATCAGCGGTCTCAATGACTGCCTTCGCAGGATCACCAACTTCTTTAAAATCGACGAAGGCTTCTGCTCCCATTCTCAATGACAGTTCTCGTTTTGAAGACCCCGTGTCAACGACAATAGGTCTCATCCCCATTGCTTTGGCAAGTTGTACACCTTGTATTCCCACTCCACCACCACCACCCGGGAAAACAGCCCATGATCCGGCGCGAAGGTTAGATTCAACGAGTGAGCGGTAAATAGTACTTGCACTGCACATTATTGGCGCGGCGATTTCGTCGGGAACACCGTCGGGAATGGGAGATGCATAACGGGCAGGTGAAACCAAGTATTGCTGATATGTGCCTAGAAAACGATGAGCTTTACCATGACCGAGACCGAGACATCGATGACTTGGCGTGTACTGACCAGTCGCTGCTAAACCGGTGAGTAGTGCAGATCTACAATACGTCTCCTTATCATCCCAGCACATAGCACATGTCCCACAAGTATCAGTTATCGGTTTGATTCCAGCACGATCGCCTAATTTGAAATTCTTGACGTTTGATCCGATTTTCACCACTATACCGGCACCTTCATGGCCTGGAGATCGCACACCGAAGGTAGACATAGGTGGTAGACCTAGGTCTCCCTGCATGAGGTGAATATCCGAAGAGCAGAGGCCCGTATGACTGAGTCGGATAAGTACATCGTCGGGACCTAATGAATTAATTTAGCCTTTGCTCGCTGCACGCAAATCGGCACTTGCTACGGTGCATACCGGGCTCAGGGACCGGCACCATTTGTATCTCAACTCGAAAGTCCGGCCCCTCATTGACTACAACGCCAGCTTTGCAAAGTGCAGGAATATCGAATTGAGGATCGTTTGCGGGGTCCATGGTGAGTACTAAGTTGGATGAGTATAGGATGCGAGATGTCAACAGAACTCGCCTGTATTTCTTGCGATATAAGAAGCCAAAATTGTAACCGATTAGTCCCGAGGCACATCTATTAATTGTTGTTGAGAGCGAACCGAATCGATGCAGCCCCTCTCGACCCCTCGTGAAGGCGTTTCTCTATATGCTGGCGATGTTGATTACCGGGGTTCCCCTCTTCTTGGACGTGGGGTTGGCGTACTTCTACTGTAATTTCATATATCCGATGGACCTGAGTCTGTCATCGGATCCGCACGGAGTGTTGGTGCATTGGAAAATATCTATTGGGAGCAAGAAATGTAGAATGGGAGATCCAACATAAAGAGGAGTGAAGAGTTGGAAGATGTTCCCATCATTTGCTGCATAAGTCGTACTACCTGCTCTCCGCAAGAATGAGAAATAGATGGGCGATGATACTCTCCCACCAACCAATGCAGTTTCTTAGAATCTCCTGCAAATACTGTGTTGAATTTTGGAAGTTCCGTCTCAAGAGATATCAAAGACAACAATTTAGCATTTTGAGTACAATGGACCACCTTCCCATAAAAAACAACTTGAAAGATAACTAGCAGACACCACACTGATGTTCCAGACCGCTACAAAGGAGCTTAACTCAACATTAGTAAGGAATAGACAAATATGAATAAGGTGACCGACCCTGTAAATACTCCACTTATTTTACTGATCTATGTACTCCATAGGTCATCAGGAATTATGATAAAACAGGGGCACTCCGGTGGGGCACAGGGCTGCTAACAAGTGGAGCATCTCATGTCAACATGAAGCAACGACAAGTTTCAAAGCGAACCCACCAATAAAACCAACGACAACAGTAACAAAACTGGAGTCAAACAGAACCGAGACAATCCTCCTACACAATACGTTTAAGTAAGTTCTTCCAGAGCTCGGCAAAGTGGGTAAAATAATCTGCCCAGATCGAGATGTCCGTCTCCGGTAGTATCCCCATCAGGAGAAAGTTCAACGATAAAACACAAAGTTCGGAAGAACTGACATCTCGAGAGCTAAGAGTCTAGGCTAATTACAATCATTAGCCATAATTGGGATTTGCAGCGATCGATCTGGAAGTATTATGCACAGATCAAGCCAATTTATCCGCCGGCAAAACCTCGCAGTTTTGGCTGAAGACATGGCGTCGGGGCTTTAGTTTATTTTGTCATGGCGCTACTATCCCTGAAGACCCGGCTTGACAGATGTGGACCTCCTTGGTCTAGCCAAGACATACAGGGTATACGGTACGTATAAAGGAGATGTCTCGATCCAAGACCGAAAGGTATTCCAACCTCCATCCAAGAACTACGATTTTTCAAAATGCCGTCTCTGACTTCGCTATTCTCGTTCTTCGCTCTCGCTTCAGGCGCCTTCAGTGCTACTGCTGATCTCTCGAAGAGAGAATCTTATACTTCCAGCTCGACTGGAACTAGCAATGGCTATTACTACTCCTTCTGGACGGATGGCCAGGGCGATATCACCTACTCCAACGGTGCTGCTGGCGAGTACAGCGTGACCTGGTCTGGTGATGGAAACTTCGTTGGTGGAAAGGGTTGGAACCCTGGTGGTAGCCGGTATTTTTGGAAAATTCTCCGAGCATACTACTAGTATACAAAGACTAATCATGACTGTGCCTTAGGGAGGTTACCTTCAAGGGCTCCTATAAGCCCAACGGTAAGACACAGAAAAATCCCCGATAACTGAGTATAATCGTACTTACAATCATATAGGAAACAGCTACCTCTCCGTCTACGGCTGGACTCAAAATCCCCTGATCGAATTCTACATCGTCGAAGACTTCGGCACTTACAACCCCTCCAGCGGCGCAACCAAGAAGGGCACTGTTACCAGTGATGGAAGTGTCTATGACATTTACACCAGTGAGCGAGTCAATCAGCCTTCTATTGAGGGCACTGCGACTTTCACGCAGTACTGGTCCGTTCGTCAGAACAAGCGCTCCGAGGGAACTGTTACTACTGGAAACCACTTTAATGCATGGAAAAACCTGGGCATGGACCTTGGTTCGTTCAACTATATGATTGTTGCTACTGAGGGATATTATAGCAGTGGTTCTGCTGATATTACTGTTAGCTAGATTGATGCTTGAGCGTGGATACAGTGGAGGATTGGATTTTGTCAATTGAATGGTGATCAGAATGAATTTCGATTTGGGTTGCTTTCTTAGGGTGGAATTTGTAGACTGTCGAGACAATATGCTGCAGTGTGGTTGTCTTTCGTGATACTGGCTATTTAGATGATGCAGACTTCCCGTAGGCTTAAAAGATTAAAAGAAAATGTCAAGTGAATATGAGCTCTCTGTGAAAGCTTGACTGATAGAGAAGATTGAATAACTATTTTCTTCTGATATTGCCATGAGGACCGCACGCTTTGTATGACTCGATTAACTTATGGAATGATTAATGAATAGAAATTTGAATACTGCAAAGGGCATTATCCTGGGCTAGTAAACTACATATGTTCGTTGCACATCAAAGAGATCCTTGTTGAGCAGCTAGTAGAAACCATTGGTTTTTTTTTGCGATTGTATGTACTGCTTGTGGCATCTCATTCAGGCACTTTGTCCATGTGAAATCATTTCTAACAAGGTAACTCCGACGAAGATCAAGCATTGAGTCCATTATTCACTCGAACTTTTTTTTTGCGAGCCAGACAAAGAGATTGAGATTCACCCTACAATGCCACACTATCGCACGAACACTACATAATGTATCGGTGTTAAGCCATCGGCCTACGAGAAATCATCGGCCTACGACAATTCATCGGCGTTAAGCTAACTCGAATTTGAGCCATGGATCTTATTCGTCTCGGCACGACCGAGCTGAGCTCCATGACGCCACTGATTGACCGCGCGAAGGATATTGACCCACCGCTACATTCTCCACGCAGCGCGAACCCCCAAGGAAGCCAACCCATTGGCTATAACATCCACCTTTTGAACCTCGACCCCGCCATTCCGAGATCCGCCCCGAAGATCTGGGACAGTTGAGTTGCTTTTTGCGGTATGTATAAGACTTTTGAGAGTGATTTTCGCTACTTCTGCCAATCGGCGCGATTGAAGAGACCGGATGATGTAACTGGTCTTCTATAGCATACTTTAGGGCATTCAGCTAGACCTCACTCAAGGTCCTGGGACCGCGGGGCAGGACGGCAAGGTATAAAAGAAAGCCCTTCACCCTTAATGATCCTCAGTAGTATACCGAAAGGTACCCATTCTACTCTATCAATACTTGTTATAAATCTTGCAAAACTCTACACAACTTGAACACAATCCTTCATCATGGCATTGAACGGCAAAGTCGCTCTCATCACTGGAGGTGTGAAGAACCTCGGAGCTCAGTCAGCAAGGGAACTGGCCGGCTCTGGAGCAAGCCTGGCCCTGCACTACAATTCCCAGAGTAGCAAAGCCAGTGCCTCATCACTTGAAGCTGAATTCAAGGAGAAGTACCCCAATCAGAAGGTCGCTTTCTACCAGGGTGATCTTACCAGTGCTGGAAATGTGGACAAGCTGTTCCAGTCGGTCTTGAAAGACTTTGGCAAGATTGACATCGTTGTCAACACCGTGGGCAAGGTCTTGAAGAAGCCAATCACCGAGATTTCCGAGGAGGAATACGACTCGATGTTTGCGTAAGTTGTCTATGCGCTCATTGCCTGATTATCAGTAAGATTGCTAACGATGGTTGCGCCACAGAATTAATTCCAAGGCTGCATTTTTCATCTTGAAGGCCGCAGCCGCCCATATATCCGACGATGGCAAGATCATTACCATTGTGACCGCTCTGTTGGGCGCCTTCACTGGTTTCTATACATCATATGCAGGCTCCAAGGCGCCAGTGGAACACTTTACCCGTGGCGTTTGCAAGGAGCTGCAGGCGCGACGCGTGAGCGTGAACAACGTGGCTCCAGGCCCGATGGATACTCGTAAGTTCATTCCCGATAAAGCCAGACGGTGGCTGGACCAGGATATATGATGGGCTAACCATTTCATGAAACTGTAGCATTCTTCTACCCGCAAGAATCACCCGAAGCTGTTGAGTTCCACAAGGCGAATGGCATGGGTAACCGTTTGACTATGGTGCAAGACATTGCGCCAATCATTCGATTCCTGTGCACGGAGGGCACTTGGATTACTGGTCAGACCATCTTTGCAAACGGTGGATATACCACTCGTTAAATCTGCAAGTATGCAAGTATACAAGTATATAAGAGAGCGTAGTGAAATCCATCGAGTCTTCCCGTCTTCTCAACGACGTCACCTGTTCGAGCAGCCCTAAAGAGTAGCCCCATTTCCCGTTATGGACTGTCACATGTAGACACGTGATCAGTTGCGATGTTTCACGTGATATCACATGACAATATCACCTGCTCCCCGCACTAGTCCAGATTAGGAAACCATCAATGACATCAACCGCCGATCGCCCGGTTTTTTCTGCTTCTTCGACGACGACAAGAAAAAGTTATCAAACCGGAAGTTGAAGGAGAAAAGAGAGGAATACTCTACTTAATCTGGTTTGTGTTCACTTTAAGTGGAGGTCAGTCACCTTTTCCATCCATTGAAAAAGCAAGTGTTTTGTCTGACTTCATTCTCAGTCCCAAACGAAAGTGACGAAACCACCCCACTTCTCTACTTTGTCTCACCGGAATTGGTCCAACCCCTCCATCTTTTGAGAGCTTCAAACAAACCGTTGAGACTCTGATTTCAATTGCTTCTCTTCTTAACCTATTCTCAACTCACTCTATTCAAATCTCCTGTTTGTTGTCGACCGGGTTTGGTCGATATCGAGATCGCAAACATGGAGCCTACCAAGATCCCCGATAACGTTAAAAAGCGCCGTATCGGAGTGCTCACCTCCGGAGGTGATGCCCCCGGTATGAACGGTGCTGTGCGCGCTGTGGTCCGCATGGCTATTCACAGTGATTGCGAGGCCTATGCTGTGTTTGAAGGATACGAAGGTCTGGTCAATGGCGGCAACATGATTCGTCAAGTTCACTGGGAGGATGTGCGTGGCTGGTTGTCTCGCGGTGGTACTTTGATCGGTTCAGCTCGGTGCATGGCTTTCCGTGAACGAGCGGGTCGATTGAAGGCTGCGAAGAACATGGTTCTGCGTGGTATTGATGCTCTGGTCGTTTGTGGTGGTGATGGCAGTTTGACTGGTGCTGATGTTTTCCGTGCCGAATGGCCTGGTTTGCTGGAGGAGCTCATTAAAGAGGGCGAATTGACTGCTCAACAGGTCGAGCCTTACAAGCAGCTGAACATTGTCGGTCTGGTCGGATCCATCGATAATGATATGTCCGGTACTGACGCGACAATTGGTTGCTATTCCTCGCTGACTCGCATTTGCGACGCCATTGACGATGTTTTCGATACTGCCTTTTCACACCAGCGTGGATTCGTTGTGGAGGTTATGGGTCGCCACTGTGGATGGCTTGCCCTGATGTCTGCCATTAGCACTGGTGCTGACTGGCTATTCATCCCGGAAATGCCTCCTAAGGATGGATGGGAGGACGAGATGTGCAATGTCATTACCAAGGTGAGTACCCGCAGTCATTTTGAAGGGAGAGCTGATTCGCTAAAAATCTATATAGAACCGCAAAGAGCGAGGCAAGCGTCGCACGATCGTTATTGTCGCTGAGGGAGCGCAGGACCGCCAACTCAACAAGATCTCGAGCTCGACCATCAAGGATATCCTCACAGATCGTCTGGGCCTGGACACTCGAACAACCGTTCTGGGCCACACTCAGCGTGGTGGTGCTGCCTGCGCCTATGACCGCACTCTTTCCACTCTGCAGGGTGTTGAGGCTGTTCGCGCCGTGTTGGAGATGAACGCGGACTCGCCATCCCCCGTCATCACTATTCGCGAGAACAAGATTCTGCGCACTCCTCTGATGGATGCCGTCAAGGAAACCCAAGAAGTCACCCAGAAGATCAAAGAAAAGGACTTTGCGGCCGCCATGACTCGCCGTGATGCCGAGTTCAAGGAATACTATCACGCATACCTTAACACTGCGACTCCCGACCACCCGAAGTTGCATCTTCCTCAAGAGAAGGTAATTCAGCTTGGATAAACCCCCGGAGGAGTTAGGTAGCTAACGAATCACAGAGAATGCGCATTGCAATCATCCACGTCGGTGCCCCTGCTGGTGGTATGAACCCGGCCACTCGGGCTGCTGCCGCATACTGTCTGACTCGCGGACACACCCCCATTGCCATCCACAACGGTTTCCCCGGTCTTTGCCGTCATCATGCTGACAAGCCCATCAGCTCCGTTCGGGAGATCAAGTGGCTGGAATCCGATGCCTGGGTCAACGAAGGCGGCTCAGATATCGGTACTAACCGTAGTTTGCCATCTGAAGATATGGAGGGCACAGCCAAGTGTTTCGACCTGTACAAGTTCGACGCTCTCTTCGTTGTTGGTGGTTTCGAAGCTTTCACAGCTGTCAGTGAGCTGCGTCAAGCTCGCGAGAAGTATGATGCCTTCAAGATCCCCATGGTTGTTCTTCCCGCTACCATCTCAAACAATGTCCCTGGTACCGAGTACTCCCTGGGTAGCGACACCTGCTTGAACACTCTGATCGATTTCTGCGATGCTATCCGCCAATCTGCTTCTTCTTCTCGTCGTCGTGTCTTCGTCATTGAGACCCAGGGTGGCAAGTCTGGTTACATCGCTACGACTGCTGGTTTGGCCGTTGGTGCCGTTGCTGTCTACATCCCCGAGGAGGGTATTGATATCAAAATGTTGTCGCGTGATATCGACTTCCTGCGTGACAACTTCATCCGCGACAAGGGTGCTAACCGTGCCGGAAAGATCATCCTGCGCAACGAGTGCGCCTCTAACACCTACACCACTCAAGTGGTCGCAGATATGATCAAGGAAGAGGCCAAGGGCAAGTTTGAATCCCGAGCTGCCGTGCCCGGTCACTTCCAGCAGGGTGGTAAACCCTCGCCAATGGATCGAGTGCGTGCCCTGCGCATGGCCATCAAGTGTATGCAGCACCTCGAATCCTACGCCGGAAAAGACCGCGAGACCATCGCCGCCGATGGCCTGTCATCGTCTGTCATCGGTGTCAAGGGCTCGCAAGTCCTTTTCTCCCCCATGGGAGGTGCCGATGGTCTTGAAGCAACGGAGACCGACTGGAAGCGCCGTCGTCCCAAGTCCGAGTTCTGGCTTGACTTGCAGGAAACTGTCAATGTCTTGTCAGGTCGCTCGGCATCGCGCTCCCAAGAGGGCTGGTTCTGCTACGAGAGTACGTAATTCGTCACCACGACACGATTATACAACCACCTCACGCCCCCCTCCTTCGCCACCTTAGTTTCTCTGGATTTCTGTTTTGATGCGATACTGCTGTCTGAGTGGGCTATGCGGCTGCCTATGAGAAGCACTTTTACAGCTCCTAGTTCCCAGTTCCCATTTCTACGTGATTGTCTCTTTCCTAAACTCCGGATGTTAACATTTTCATTTCTTCCCCATCAGGACCCTCTACCGTTCAATCCATCCCGTCTATCCCTTCGGTGCCGAACAGCCCTTGAAGGGATCTACGGCATCTTATCCCATCCCAGTCCACCTTCGGAATATCTCCATTGTCCAATGGCTTCCTATGAAATGATCGGAAGGAACAGTCATCTGTACGAATGAGCCCGTCACTCACTTTCGCTGTTTCGTCCGACTCAGCTTTAGGTAGAGTGACAGCCGACGCCCCTTCATGTTTGTATGATTCTACGCAACACATGCCCGACTTTCCCGTCGTGCAACAATTAACTCGAGAGCTAGGCCCTTGCTGTTCTATATGATCCGGGCATATGCTAGATAGCAGGTAGATAGATCTGTTAACGCAATGAGCCTATTCAGCCTAACTTTGTTCTACTGTATGGAGAGTACGAGTAACTCTGTCAATGCATGAAAACTATAAAGTAATGAGTTATAACCGAAATATGCTCGAACTATGGGCAATAGTAAGTTCAATATACTGATATGCCCAGATGCAGATGATCCTTGAAGTAATTCAACCATTCCAATATTCATCAAGTCCACCGTATCTTCTACTGTGAATGCACAGCAGCCTCCAATTCATCCAACAAATCAACTGTTTCAGCAGGACTTGCGATCCACGCTGTAGTGGAAGCAAGACGAGCCTGAGAATGAGGATATTAGAGCAGTGTCCATGAAGAAGAGATACTCGCTAATTGCTGGAGACTCACCTTGAAGTCATTTGCCCCGGCAGACAAGAATTGATCACCAATATGCAATGTCTTGCTAGGATTAATTCCATTAAAATATCTCTGACAGGCACGTACACCCCAGGATTTATCGCCAATATCAACAAATACATCATTTCCACCTGTAATCGTCAGAATTCCACTTTTATGTCCAGTCTTTTCAAGTAGACCTCGCAGTATCAAACTCACCGTTGAAAGCACAAAAAGGCAACCTTGCCCCAACAGCAGATCTCTCCACTGTATTCTGAACAACAAGAACAGTTTCCTCCAAAAGCTCACGGTTAATCCTCACTCCATTAACAGGATAAACACCCACAGCCCGATCCTTCCTTAGGACAGCAGCAGGTAAATTCAACGCCTCCTTACAAGTCCGCAGCGCATTCTCCGCAAGATCAAGTAATTCCTTAATATCATCTTCCCTCCAAGCCGTCATTTCATCCAATAACCACTCTTCACGCGGAACATAAGAGAGTCTACAATCCTGCGACTCATCAAATCGAAAGAGAAAATTACTCTCTCCACCCATAACAACAATACCAGCCTTCTGTTCCGGAGAAAGAGTCACACTCTCATAAACCGCGTCCAGAAGTCCATATAATCTCTCATAATATTTAGGCGCATCTTCATATCCGGCTGCGGTTACGATTCCGACTTTTCGATCTTGTTGGAGGAGACGGAGGATTCGCGGGATAACGGGGTTTGAGGGTGTGAGATTTTTCCCGTCATCGTAGAGTGTTACGTCTCCATCGAAGGTTAGGAGTTCGACGGAGCTCGTTCGGACGAGGCCGAGGAGTTGGGCTGAGTTTAGGGTTAATCGGATGTCGTTGAAGGAGGGTGCTACGAAACGGCGACGACTGATGAAGCGTCGTTCATCTTGGTAGTTGAAGGCATCTTGAAGGTGCAAGGCTGTAAAGAAGGATCCAACGCTTGGAACGAGGAGTTTTAGTTTGGATTTTCCTGGGAGTGAGGCTTGTTCATGATGAACTGGAGTAAAGAAAAGTGGTGGTTAGTATGGGGATGGTCTTTGTCCGTGGATTGTATGTGGGGGTCGAGTGGATGATCCTACTATGGTCGGCGATCAAATTCTCCACATCTAGCATTATCTCTGCATATCGTTGATGAGTATCTGCTGCGATGGTCTGTAGACCTTCGCTATGATTCTGATAGATGACGGTTGGTTGGGAGTGCAGGACGAAAGGCACGGCTAGAAGACCCTAATGCGATTCTTAGCATTCCTCTCGCTAGGGTTGATTCCAGGCAAGAATTTAGAAGCCTACTTTGATCCATTCGATCTATGCATGAGATATTAGCTAGGAGATTAGGCATTAGTATTGAAGATGTGATGTGCTTACCAGCTGATCGCGACGATGTGTCTATATTGCGGAGTTGAAGTTAATGAGGGGCACAAACAAAGCGCATTTCACGTCTCTACGGAGTTCAGGGGCGATAAATTACCTTGAGTGCATCTAGAAATGATCAGCAGGGCTATTAATTCAAGGCAGAAGGATTGCAATGCTTACATTCAACGCGATATCGGGTCGTCATGGTTGATCGTGAATAGTTTCAAGCTCGAGTTGGTTGAAGGTGTTCAACTCCGAACTCCGCGTGCACGTCCCCTCAAGAAGATGATTTGTGAGTTTGTGAGTCATGTTGAATGCAGAGAGGGTCTTGATGGATCAGATCCACCCTGATTGGACGACGTTTCAGAACTAAACTCTACACGATACGATGTCATTTATTCTTTGATGATATTCCATCTGCCTAAGCCTTGGAAAAGTCCTGATTGATTGGTTTCCAATAATCTTGTTTATTCGCTCGTTTTTAGTCTTTTGGCTTAGCTTTAGTGATGAAAATGCCTTGCCCTAATTAAGCAATTGGTTTGTTAAGGCCCGGTCTAGCTCCATCCTCGCCCTATCGGAATACGATGAGATGGACTTTTGATGAATTAATGCGGACATCGGACCTGCTGAATCTTTATCTTTTTTACTTTTATGAGACACGATGACTCCTAGGCAGCACTGCCACTCGGACTGACTCGTATTGGAGGAAGAGGCTTGCTTTGACGCATCTCGTTGTTTACTCCGAAAGTGCAAACGAATCACTGGCGAAGAAGTGACGTGATGGTGAGAATTAATAATGAAACCCTTCAAAAGGAGGCTCTTAGGCAGGAATTTATATTCGGGTGTAAATCCACGGAAATCATATAATTCATAGCTTTTGCAACAGACGAGTTCTACTACCAAGCTCTTGAACTTCACCTGCTTATTCTACTCTGAGATTGCGATATTCATGAATTTCGAGACATCATCTATTCAAGTTACAACATCAAAAATGGAAAACGCTCGATGGCCTTCGGCCCTACCTCCTTATGAACCATCTCCAGATTACACTATCGAAGATGAAAAGTCAAGAGATCAATTCCTCGAACCCGACTCATCCGAGCCCGGATTCGCCAACTCTTCAATCCTAAGTAAAGGTCTTCAAGTACCATCCCGCACATCGGCCACAACATCCGGCTTCGCATATCCAGAAGAATTATCTCGATACGACATCACTCAAGAGAATTGGAATGACTTCACAGCTACAATCTGCGACGAAGCAAAACTCTCGCGCCAACAGTGGACAACTGTTATTGGCAAAGGGCTTGGTACACTTGCACTGGGAGGTGTGATGATCGGGGTGTTAGGTGCAATTCCCGCAGTTTTTGTCGCAAAAAACTCGAAGAAACGACAAGAGCAGAGGAATTTAATTGCGTCGATGGCTGGTGCTCGTGGTGAGAGGCTTTCAAGACATCTATCCCATTGGAATGAGACGTTCTTCCGGCCTCGTGGCGTATTAATTCGGGTTGATCTGCCGGATGAGTATCTGGATGATATGGATATTATGGACCTTCATCGTGGCGAGAAGAAGAGGAGCGAGACTTGTTTGAGGGAAAAGGCGGCTCTAAAGGCGAGAATTGTTATTATTCCTCTGGATAAATCCGGGCGATCGAGCTTTGAGACGGTAAGGACATAATGGTGAAAATTAAAATCGCGGGCATGGGTGAATATGGGCGGTTGATGGTAGTAAAACTGCAGACTAGTTCAATATATTGAAGTACAAGCGCAAGTACTATTTGAATACTCATCCAGCCGTGAATGGTCCTGAATAGTCCTCAAGTTCCTCCTCCTGTCTGATCTGGTCTGTAAATACAAAGCCCCGAGTCTAAGATTGGTCACCCCTCCATCCTCTCTAGAAATGGTCGCCCAAGGACATCAGATTGAACCAACTTCCTGAATCTGCTGAATAAAAGATGGAACTCCTTCATCCAAGTTGTTATCGTCGCTTCTTTTGCACTGAACCCATTCCGTTCCCTTGCTCGGACTTTCTGATGAACCAAAAGCACACCCCGTAGACTAGATCCGCTAAAAGGAATATCGAACAGCACCATAGAATGAACGGAGATGCCAAAAATCCATATTCATTAGGCCAATGCTGAATTCGAAGATAAAATTCGGGGATTAGAACGATGGATCCGGTGTAACGCCAGAACCTGCGGATCTCAGTACCGAACCATTTGAACGATGATGATATAATATGCAGGGGCCAAGGGAGAACAAACCAGAGTGTGAAAGAGAAGCCTCGCGTACTGCCTCGTACTAGCAACTGACATAAAGATCCAACACTCAGAACAACCTGCAAACAAATGGCTATAATAAAGCAAGCTTTGGATCGTCCAAGCTGTTTGGCAATTTGTATTTGTCCAGTTATCGCTATTCCAATTCCGAGCACGTAAATCATCGCCAGATTGCGCTTCACAAGCGGAGCGTAGTCCCATTCTCTCGCGCCATAGCGTATCGTAGTGTAAACCACTATACTGTTGACGACGACGGCTAATCGAAAGGGAAAATGTCACGAGCCAGTGGTCGGTAGGACATATGAAGCCAAATGTGATTTCCCACGCTATGTTGCAGCACTGGCTAAGCAAGGGCATCGCGTAAGACCGATCTTGCATCGACTTCTGGATCAAACCGACATATACAATTGTCCAGGCGACATTTGTGTACATTGTACAGAACCAAAAGGTATTCCGCCATTCTTGGAATGCCAGCGGGGCCTTTGTAACATCAAAACTATCCATCTCTAGGTATGGAATTCGAGGAAGGAGAAAGTTAAAGAGAGCCCGCATAGGAATGATTAGTACTAAAGGATTGAAAATAGATCCTCTATTTATCTGCTAGTAGTAACCTATATCAACGACTAGTATAATGTACCCGCAGCTGAATCCTACACGACCGTATATAATAATCAAGACATACGTTATTATAGACAAGGTCAAGCCTCGTTGTACTACATAATTAGATTAAATAATATGATCTTTCAGGATCACCGAGGTCCATAACGTCCTAGCAAATACCGCTTGAACTTATAACCCTTGACCTACTAGGTCATAGTACGAATGAATACTCCAACGAAGTTTCTAATATTGGTTCATATAATACATGAAATGGAACTAGCTCAACTACTTCCGTCCACGCATAGCAAAGCCGATTTTCAATTTTATCGACGGGTAGAATGGAGTAAAGCAATACTTCGTTAACTTTACAACGTTGAGTTGCGCCAAGTTGGTTGTAGAATACAAAATCCACGCCAAGATCTGTCTTAACGTATCACATCCCGAGTATATGCGAAATCAAGATGTTATGTAGTAGTTGACATACATAAATTATGATCTGGACAACAGAGAAAATGCATGAATATTGAAAAATAGATGGTCGAATTGTTAATCCAGCCACCGATTATAGAACTAATGCTGCAAATATGACGACGAGGGAGGTCATCAAGCGGTTCATTATAGAACTTAGATAGCAAATTTGAGTGTATATAGCGCATAGCCGTAAAAAGTCCCACATGGGATTACATGCCAGTAGTTCTGCGCCTTATAGTACAAGGCTCAGATAAAGATAGTATCTTTATACCACAGGCATGTTGTACATTGCAATGTATCTCACCATGTCGAACATGTGATGTTGTTGATGTTGCGGGATTGTGTACGAATAAAGTACGTCCTAGCAGGTGATATTCCTCAAATTTGCTCGACTCTTAGATTTAGACAAACGATATTTAACGTCAATGCTTACAACTGCTCCGTAACAATTCTTTCATCAAACGAATTTGTGATTGCTGAAAATTGCTTTGATATGTCTCAAGGTTGTCTCAAATCTGTATTGTATATCAATATCCCTGGCGAATAGCTTTTTAGAGCACTGACAGCTGAATTGATATCAATTTGGAGTCGAGATAAAACCTTATTCCATTCCTTTCATAAATTTCGGTATACCGCATTCCAAAATCCGTAGAGCCAGCTCTATTTCTGAATGACAATCTCCATATAACCGTCAGCCTGGGCTTAGTATGTAGTTGTGTAATATGGCTTTACCAAAAATAGGGAAGTAGCCTTCCAGCACCCATGTACGAACTCTAGATCGCGGTCTGGTAAGATACTTGCACCACACCTTAGATTACCGCCTGAATCTCAGAGCAGGAGGAAGCGTGCCTACGTCGGAAGAGGAAGAAGAGGAAGAAGATATTCTGAACTATCGACGTAGTGGAGGCCGACTTCCGGGTTTATTGCAGGAGCAATTGGTAAAGTGAAGGTACCATCTCTACAATAGACGGACAGATATCTGTTATTCTACTATAGAACACTTGAGAGATACCTGTAGCTAGTTACGTGAAAAATTAGTATTGACTTGAAAAGCAAAGGAAGAGTATTGATGATTATTGGCGTCAGGACATCGTGAGCTCATAGAAGTCGTATACAATAAAAGGACCAAGAACAAGAGGAAACAAAGAGCAAGAGGGGAACAGGATAAAGACAGAGACTTCTCTTTGAAGTCTCTGTCTTTATCAATGGTATACATTTGTGGCAGGTATTCAATGGAGTTTGCTGAACTGGACCAAATGAACGATGTTATCTTGGATGTTGACGTTGACACCAGGCAGAATTTGATATCCAGTGAAGCTTGTCACAGGTAATCTGATGTCCGTCGCAAGAGGATTGGATAATGCAATGTGGTCGAAGCGGATCAAAGGGCCCGGAGAAGCCAAAGTGATGGTAACTTTATCAGTCATGATTGCGGATACATGTCTTCTGCGAAGCTGTGAGCCGGAACTATCACGGCTTGCTGGTCTCCAAACAGGAAATATGACCTTGTCGGAATTCCTGCTGGGTTTCACACGAATGCAGGTCTGAAAAGATGATTCGGCATGTTGGATCAAATGTCGAGCGTCACGCCCGAGCTCGGTGTTGCTTTGCAAGTTACCGACCTCAATGATAACTGTAAAGTTCTCACTGTTTATAGGAGCCTATCTTCAGTCTGGTTCAGCAGCAATGTTTCCAAATCTGATAGTGGGGTCGGTGGCTGAAGTACAAGCGGTGTCAAGAAGACCCGCTGAGTCCAGCTTGTGGCTGATCAAATATGAAACTCGCGAGCAGAGAGTACTGTGAATGCCCTCGGGTACTGGAAACTCCCATATCGGGATACAGAGCTTCCCCTCGTCGAAATTATAGAAGGAGTGTGGGTGTGGATGTCTGATGTTTAGAGGAAGTCTGTTCTGTAGCTGGTGAAATGTATCCCGGCGACGTTCAAAAACAAAAGATATCCCGTTAGTTCTGCTTTGACTTGGCTGACGAATTCACTTTCGATTTTCCTCAGTTGATCTGTATGATCAATGGAAGACTTCGAGCGTCAAGAGAGATGAAATGGCATGCTTGCATCGTCGGATGAGTCGTGGTAGGTGAGGAGTATAGCAGAAGTTGTGGAGGATGCTGATATAGATTCATCAAGAGGAGAAGAGTAAACAGAACCAGAGAAAAGAAGCAGTTTCTTTATTTATTATGACATTTACAGTAAGAAGGTGCGTTTTTCAGAGTACGATGAAAGGCAAGAACGACAAGGTGAAGTTATGCTAGAATGAAGTATTAAATACTTCGTACACAGTAGTGTAGTATACAGTGATATAACATCAATTTGACACCTTCTACTGATCATTTTTACCCACCGACATCTGCCTCTATTATCATTCCGAAGACTTTGAACTGGTAGAAAGAACCGTAGAAAGAGCGGCACAAAGTCTACACTCTATTTCGATTAGGGAGTCTTTACCAAGGGCTTCTGATTGGTCAGCTGATACATATTTCCATATAATGTGATCATAGTGGCCAGAAATGCAAGGTGATAGTCATTGATCTTGAACAAGTTGAATTTCCAGATTACCGTCGCCCATGGGGAAAAAAGATAAACGCTAATGGTGCAATGTCTTTAATGCGGGACTTTGAAGATCTACGTTACCCAAATCGCCAACCTTCTCCCATTAGATTCTGGCAGGTTGACGTGTAAGAGGATAATTAACGGTCTAGCTTACCAAGGCTAGGTCAGTCAGTGGTTGAATCTGCGGGATGAGTTCGCAATAGAGCACTTGGTTTCTAAGATGGAGAAAAAAGACATCTATTGTTCATCCTTCTCTGTTTTCGTTTGATCTCTTTGGGACATTGTCCCAATGATCGCTGAGGTGCTCTGCTTAGGGGATCGAAATCGGGCTGAGAATTGGATTTGATATAGAAAAGCTCGATACAAATGGCAAATCGAAATTGGAGGCGTCATAGGGCAGTGGACTGATAGTCCCTGTTTCTATACCTAATATTCTTCATTTCCCTTTCCAAAGCGATTGCACGTCAATAACAACATTGGCGCTTTCTAGACCAACTGTGTATTCGTTGGCATTCCACCCTCACCAAAACAGGCCGAGCAGCGCCTCGTAAACCAAATCGTCGATCTTCGTTTCGGATTTTTTAGAATGCTTGAAAATAGCATTATCTTACTGATAACCTATAGCAATACGAAAATCTTGACTATACCAAAAATGCCTATTCGGATCTTAGGCTACGCTCTTTGCTCTGAATATCGGCTATCTAGTCTTCAGACGCCCCAGACGACCATAGGAACATCGCCGTCCAACTTCTTTGTCGCAAGGAGTCTCCCAGGGATTTCCTTTCGATCATTCCAAGTGACCACAGCCACACTCTGGCTTTTCTCCAAGGCTAATGCCATCATTTCAGGAGTAGCGCCAATATCGAAGCTCCGAAGGGACGAGCCATACGCTGGAAACAGGCCAACAAATCTCACATCGTCGAAAAGCCGTCCGTGAGTATCAGCACAAGAGAATATGGCAATAGAATCATTTTTCTGGCCAAATGAATTGTCAAGACGATTGCTGACGACAATGTGACTGTTCCTGGGCTGAAGTATTGATTTTTAATAACCTGCCTAAAACAGAGACTGATGGAGCTTAGGAATATAACATACCGTGATACTAATCTCTGCGGTCTTTGATCCAGAAGGTGCTGTATGGTTCCCATAGGTGCTCCCTTCAAAGACCCGAGAGAACGCCATACCATGTTTCTTGTAGGAGACACGGTAGCCGGTTAGTGTATTGCTGAGCTCATGTACAAGGTAAAAATAAACATCTGAATCCGTGCTAATTGACCCCTTAGGAGTCCAGAAAACGCCGTGTCTTGGACCAGACCCCGGGCTTGCAATGAATGGCTCAACTGTTTGCAGATGACCATTCATTGGATTTATGTGATAAATTCGGACAATATCGGCACCAAGGTCGGGCACTAGAATGTATTGCCCCGTAGGGTCGACTGTAACTCCATGGGGGTGAGGAGCATCTTGTCGAGCGGCATTCGGACCAGGACCGGGCATCAAATAGGTAAAGTCTTGCAGCTTTTCAAAGTGGCCACTATTGCGGTTCACTGAGTATGTTGAGACGGTGGATGTTTCGCTGTAGAAACCGAAATACATTAGCCTTCGAATGGAGATACTGGCTATACTAGAGGCACTTACTAGTGAGCCACCGCAAAGAAGTCATGACCAACTACTCCAGGCGCAGAGTAGAAATTTGACATCACAGGCCCGGTGATGGTATTCAGACGCTGAATCGTTTGGAGCGATCCATTGGAGTGACTTTTGAAAGACGTGATGCTGCCATTGGGAGCTCCGATAGCTTCGTTGAGACAATAGAGAATACTATTCTCTTTATCGAGCATCAACCAAGAAGGGCTGGAGCCACAGTCCTTTGATATCGAAAGCGCCGATATTTTTGGGCTTTCCTCATGCACTTTCAAGTCCAACGAGTAGACCGAACCCCTATAGGAAGCCGCGTAAAGCCTCGAAGCCAAGGCAGTATTCCATAGGAAGGTTACAGCGACGCAGAGATGAGATGCCTTCATAGTGAGCACTGTGGGGGACAAAAAGATAATTGTTCGAAAAGGATTCAGTTTCACCCCCTTTCACTTATGTGGTGTAAGGGGACAGTTGTGAATTATTGAGCTCACCGAGATGACCCAACTGGCACAAGATAATCATACAACCTTGTTACCGCAATTTCCGCATTAATTCGTATTCTTCTTGGCATCAAACCTGCTTTAATCGTCTTTCGTCAGTCAGTGATCCACATGCCCTATTAAACTGAACTCTAGCTTACCTTTCTTGGCTTGAGAACATCAGAGAGCTGTTCTTGGCACCGATCCCGGCCAATCTTGTTGGCGCCACTCGGCATGCCGAAGCCACATGGGCCGACTCGGCTTCATCGCCAATTTGTCACTTTACTGAACTAGAACAAAAGTAGATTATGAATCGTGCAAGATCTAGATCATTGATTACCTTGTTGCCCGCTCTTCACGCTAGGCTGCCAAATTTGCAGCTTTCCTTGGAAATCATTATGCTGGGTACATCTTGGCACCCGCATTTAAAGTTATGCCTAGACAAGATAACGTATAATGGCTCTAAGCCTGATGCTGTATTACTGAGATATTTGGTCTGGAACTATGTATCCTGGATTAGAAGCCCAAGTGTTACGGCTCGTGGATCGTCATCAGCTAGACCTCCAAGATAGCAATAGGGACTGTGGGTATCTTATTGCCAATCATTAGCGTCCACACGTCGACGTATGAGTTTACTGTACTATATTGGCATTGTAAAACCGTTGAATATACTCAACTAGGCTCTATTGTCAGCCTTCCTAGTTATTCTTTACTTCTATAATCATCTGACTGATGTTGCGAGGGCTCTTAGCCTCATCCAAACACCATTGTTCCAGCATGTGGCTCAAATATAGGCTGTTGTCTTCGTTTTAAAGACCAGGAAAGAGACATTTTGCACAACACCAGGTCTTATGCAAGTTCAAGTATACGTATGGCTGGAACACAAACCTTAAGAACGTATGCCAAAATCCCAAAAGTGTCAGTAAAGTATGAACTCTAGTTATTGGTCCATCTCGTCTTATCACTACCCACTGAGAAATTTCCATGACTTCTACAATATTATAATACGACCATAGAGATACTTGTCTTAGGTGCTCTACTATTTGGCTTTCCGATTAATGTCACCGGTGTGCTGCGTAGGTTCTCAATGGGATATCGGACTGGGCGCCAAGATGATGATGCTCTAGCCGAAAGTTTGATGATCTGCATAGACGTTGACACCGGTATGATTGTAAGTGGTAGTTGAATATGAAGATCTCGAACTGTGATCTAGTGTGAAGTTCAAAGGCGCGTGTCTGCATGACTTTCAATCATAGGTTAATGGAGGCCTGGTATGTAGATTTGTCTATATAAATTTGATATACAACCGAAGTTTGAGGGATTGATCAATATCTTTTCATCAAAGATCTTATTCTTATTCTAAGGCTTCTACAGCAAATATGAAATTTGCCGCATCACTCTTTCTCTGTTTCGTCGCCACTAGCACGGCCCAGTCCTATCTCCCCTCGGATCAGGTGGACATCCAGTCTCATCTCATTTCCGACCCTACACAGGTCGCCGGAAAAGAGTATGACTATCTCATTGCCGGCGGAGGATTGACTGGCCTCACTGTTGCTTCTAAGCTCACTGAACATCCCAACATCACCGTCCTGGTTATTGAAAAGGGATTCTACGAGTCAAATGATGGACCGATTATTCAAAACCCCAACACGTACGGCAAGATCTTCGGCACCCATGTCGACCAACAATTCGAGACAGTCGAGATGGAGATCAACAATGAAACGATGCTCATCCGATCCGGCAAGGGACTCGGAGGCTCTACATTGGTCAATGGAAATTCTTGGACCCGGCCTGATAAGGTACAGATCGATTCTTGGGAGTCTGTCTTTGGCATGGATGGTTGGAATTGGGACAACTTGGTCGAATATATGAATGAGGTTGAGACTGCACGCCCACCTACTTCAGCCCAAATCGCCGCTGGACATTCTTTTGATCCTTCTTGCCATGGCTTCAATGGGACTGTCCATGCTGGCCCTCGTGACAACGGTCAGAGCTATTCCCCTATTATGCGTGCTTTGATGAATGCAACCTCTTCTCTCGGCGTCACTACCCAGGAGGACTTCTTCTGTGGTCATCCCCGAGGTGTCTCCATGATCTACAACAACCTTCATGAGGATCAAACTCGTGCCGATGCTGGTAGAGAGTGGCTCCTCCCCAATTACAAGCGCCCCAACTTGCATATCCTCACCGGACAGATGGCTGGGAAAGTTCTTTTCGACGAATTTGGTCTCAAAGCGATTGGTATAAATTTTGGAACCAATAAGGCCGTGAATTTCAATGTCACTGCTAAGCGTGAGGTCTTGTTGGCTGCCGGCTCTTCTGTCTCGCCTCTTATTCTGGAATATTCTGGCATTGGGATGAAGTCTGTTCTTGACAATGCCGGTATTGAGCAGCGTCTCGAACTGCCTGTGGGAATCAACATGCAGGACCAGACCACAACCACCGTTCACTCGCGTGCAAAGGCTTCTGGTAAGGGTCAGGGCCAGGCAGTTTACTTCGCAAACTTCACAGAGACCTTCGGTGATCAAACTGCCTACGCAACTGACCTCCTCAACACCAAGATCGACCAGTGGGCGGAGGAGACCGTTTCCCGTGGAGGTTTCCACAATGTGACGGCACTCAAGATCCAGTATGCGAACTATCGCGACTGGCTTCTCAATGACGACGTTGCTTTCGCTGAACTCTTCATGGACACTGAGGGCAACATCAATTTCGATATCTGGGACTTAATTCCTTTCACACGAGGCTCCGTCCATGTTCTGAGTAGTGACCCGTACCTTTTCCAATATGCCAATGATCCGAAGTTCTTGCTCAACGAGCTAGATCTTCTCGGCCAGGCTGCGGCTACAAAGCTTGCTCGTGACCTTTCCTCGACGGGCGTGATGAAAGAATATTTCGATGGCGAGACTCTTCCCGGATATAATCTGGACCAGGAGGCAACCGTCCAGGAATGGGAAGATTACATCAAACACAACTTCCGTCCCAACTATCATGCCGTTAGCACTTGTTCCATGATGACTCGGGAACTCGGTGGAGTGGTCGATGCTACGGCTAAAGTATACGGCACTCAAGGCCTTCGCGTTATTGATGGGTCTATTCCTCCTACCCAGGTTTCTGCTCATGTCATGAATGTTTTCTATGCCATGGCACTGAAAATCTCTGATGCGATATTGGCAGACTACTAGACAAAGGTGGATTCGGGGCTGGAATTACTTGTGATAAGCAAGCTATTTTCGAACAAGCAGGTACATGAATTCTCAGCAGCGTGGCTATAGCACATAGATATTACTAGACAATCAAGCTCGCTCTAGCTCAAAAGCGCATCAATATTCTCATCTCAATGTTGGCTATCTAGTAAGCATGCTATGCTTTATTTAGATATAGTATATCTTGAGATTTGGATGACGGTAGAATTGAAACCATTTAGAATGTCAAACGAAATGTAATGTTCAGTAAAAAACGACAAAAGCATTCTTTAGTAGCGATATACACGTAGTCTCCAGCCACACTGCTAATATATCAACGCAAAGTGCCCTCAGCGACCTCGGGAGGGCATGCATCCTCATAGACTAACTACCACTTGCTCATTCTGATGTTGTTATGTGTATTAGCCAGCTGCCTGCTCAGCCAGTGGCCGACCATCCAGGGATTCGATTATAAACCAGACATCCAGGTCCAGCTCTTGAACTGGTAATCTACACTCAGCTCAGAAACTGCCTTCTCCCAAGAAACTGCTTGGTACCGGCTGTTGTGACCCCAATGCAAAGAGAAAAGAAAAGAAAAGGACTTGCCAATGATTTCGCGAGAAATTGGTTTGACCGACACTAGCATTGTGGTTGGAGGTGCCTAACTCTAATCAAATAGGTGTTTGATAAAATATATTTTAATTTTGGGATCAAACTTTGTTTGACAAAAGTTGGACACTAGAGAGTATTTACACAATTATACGAAAAATTGTGTACTAAATTTGAGAGAGATATAGAATGATGTACCTGGTAGTACATGAGAGGATGCAAGAATGAAATGAGTGTATTGATGAGTTGTGTAGGAGAGACCTTTACATGGCGAGGGAGAAAAAGTAGGTCATGCAGGATCATGTGGTGACCTACGGAAAAATCAACAATATATTCTCTCAGTAAATTTCGAGTCGATGATATTAAATTGTTGAGATAAGGCATTGTAGTTCATCGTATTTACTGATATAGTGTTTTGAAATGGCCCATTCTCCGGTTTGCCCCATTCGGTAGTCTTGTTAACCTAACTGGCCAAGTGTTCAATTCAAAAGCAATGATAGAATCAGCAACTTCGGAACGAGACTCTCGAGTAGCACAACATATTTGATCAACGGTACTGCTTATGGTGCCGCGATCTCATGTAAGTGCAGCTGTGCAGTCCCACAGATTATTGCATCCATGGTCCCACTTAATCTGCGGATCTATTGATACTCTCGCACGGGCCTAATTTTTCCGAGCTGAGATCTACTTTGTACGACATGAATATGCGTGATTGCTAACATGCTCGGTGCTTTCTGCATAATTACCCCACATCCTTTATCTACCAGTCAATTTCGACGGGTAGCTCCACTTGCTTCGCAAATTATTACACAACAGGTGTCAGGATTCGGTGATTAATCGAAGGAAATCAGACAGGGGTTTCGATAGATATACCGAAATAGCGGGGCTGGACTTTTCCTCAGCTGAATTACTGCAAATAGAAACTTGATTATACGGGATATAGCCGTCACAGATAGAAGGAATGGCTGAGTGGTGGCGGCTTAGCTGAAGTTCGAAAGCTTTCTCCACAACCATGAAAATATCATACTACGCTACTCTAGACACAATGAGCTTGTGTATCTTCTCTTTATCATAGACTAGCGGTGAGATGATGGGCTGAATAGTTCACTTTTGAGTTTTGATTAATCGTTTGTATCAGGTTGCATAAGATATAGATCTTAATATGTATCTTAGTCTTCTTTAGTTTAATCTGACTTCCTAGAATGGCTTAGGCTGAATAGTTGCATCTGGGCTTATCATGGAAAAAACTATTTTAATAATTAAGCACCTCGGGCGATCGAGTATATTTTTTAACTCTTGGGGCATCACCGTGAGGATAGATACATCCGTAACCCAGTCTCACAATAATGGCACCTCCGGGTATCGCGTCCTGCTTGCGCATGGCCAGTCTGATATCACTCACACTGGCCTTGTTTTCCCCAACTGCGAGATGTACTTCCGACAATGAGTTGGAAGAGAAATGGGGGTCTGATGTACGTTTACCAAGGAAATATTGGTAACTTCACCGACAAAGTGCTAATGGCAGAGACAGTGGGCATTCTCGGGTATCTCGACTTTCAATCATCTTCCCCATACTCGATGCCTAGTGAACCGCTCCCAAGAGTTCGACATAGGGATTGTGGGCGTTCCATTCGATTCCTTGACGACTTATAGGCCAGGTAAGTCTGACTGATTCCCCCTGAAATTCACGTCTCTCACCATTTTCTAGGAGCGCGCGAAGGTCCCAAAGCCATCCGATGGGCCTCTGGGCGGCACCTTTCCGGCAGGAGTTTCAATCCGAGTCTCAACTTCAATCCGTATGAGACATGGGCTTCTGTGCTGGATTGTGGTGACATCCCTGTCATTCCAAATGACCCAGTTCTTGGAATCCAGCAGATAGAAGAGGGCTTGACTGAATTGCTTTCGCGTCCTACCTCTGCCTTAAGCCCATGGAAACATCCACGTCTTGTCCTTCTAGGAGGCGACCACTCAATTGTGCTCCCAATGTTGCGAGCATTGAAGACCGTACGCAAGGAGCCAGTCGCTCTCCTTCACTTCGATGCTCATATTGACACTATGGCACCGGACTCATACCCACGCAAGTCGTGGAAATCGCAGGCGTCTGAGATTAACCACGGTACGGTCTTTTGGCAGGCGTCTCAAGAGGGTCTGTTACTACCAGGCCATCTGGTTCATGCTGGAGTCCACGGCCGAATCACCGGTCTGAAAGATTTCGAAAGCGATGACAGCCTCGGGTTCCTGCGCATCCCCGTGGAGGAGATTGATGATCTTGGCGCGGATGCCATCATTGCCCGGATTCATGACACCATCGGCAGTGATGTTCCGGTCTATGTCAGCATTGATATTGATGTGTTGGACCCTGCATTTGCTCCTGGTACCGGTGCTCCGGAAACTGGTGGGTGGTCGTCCAGGGAGCTGATCCGGCTGATGACGGTCATGCAAAAGTTGCGGGTAGTAGGTGTGGACATTGTTGAAGTCGCTCCAGCTTATGATAGCGCAGGCGGTGATACTGCATTCGCGGCAGCAAATCTGGCGTATGAAACAATTTCCATGATGGTGTTGAATGCCATGGATAATAAGGAGGTCGATGACAAGAGCTATTCTGGTTATAAAACGGAATTGTGAGATAGACTTTGACGATGTTACCTTCTAGACTAGCCGGTGATAAGCGGATGGGGATAGAGAAGCATCTGATGAGAGTCTTTGAGGTGTTACGGATTGAAATGTGATATATTCCGAATATAGAGAATTGTGTTATCCTTCTTCGTGTTCAGACCCATAGTTAAATGTATGAGTAGTACTGTAGAAGAAAGTTGGAAGGATTACTGACATAAGTCAATGGCTTCTCGCCGAGTACTCGATCAAAAATAAGTTGTTTTTCCTCATTGCTTCTTAGGGATTTCAATTCCTTACCAATGCATTTAGACTAATGCAGTCCTTACGATCATCAGTCGGCGGCTTTCCCATTCCAATTGACCTCTAGACTACTAGATAAAGCCAGTCAGCCCGCCTGGACTCTTCCCCCTCTAAATCCAGTGGTTTTTCTTTACAGGAATCTCTAAAAGGATCTTTTTTTTTTAATCCAGTCACTTTATTCTAAGCATGCCAATGGTAGTGTAGCTTGAGAATTTGACGGAATCGAGAATGATATCAACACCAGCTTGTTTAATAATTGCAATCGTCACATTGTGATGTCTGATAGATTTACATAAGTCTGCAAGAACAATGAAAAGTACTAAACACAAACCAAAGGGTTATAAAAGGAGAAAGAAAAAAAGAAAAAAGATTGACCGAAGTCTCCTCCCGTAACAACAGCCCAAGCTCAGAATTCGGTGCAGGTGGAACTTGAAGAATCCGAAGTATAGGATGTTGGGAAATTCGATACGGGCATGTTCGATTTCAAGGAGCCAGAGTCAACTTGCGAGCAGATGCTATTACAAAGCTCCTCGATGGTCTGGTCCACCCCCTCGTTTTTCAAAGACAGATGAACATTGAATGTCTCGAGAAGCACCCGCTCAAGCTCTATAGAGGCCAGCGAGTCCACCCCTAGGTCAGGAAGGTGATCTTGTAGAGATTGGTCCTGCGGCGATACGCCAGAAACTAGATATAGGATCTGCTTTACCTGGCCTGTAACCAATGTAAAAGATCCATTCTCCTTGGGGAGAGAGAACGTCTTCTCTGGAATACACTGGACCACTTCTTCAACCGCTAACTCTGGCTTAGAACATGGTGAACTCTGGCATAAAGAAACAGTCATTGGTGGTAGCTCTGAGCAGTAGCGAGCGCCCAAAAGTGCCAGTATCAGGGTCTTATTTTGGTAGACCAGAATGTCGCTGACTATCTCCCCGTCGTCGACGTTGTCGTATTGGGTGTACACCCTATACGGAGCCGCATCAGATTTCCATTTCCCCAACGTGGAGATCTGGTCTAATGCTGCCAAACGGTATTTTTGACCGTGCTGCATCCAATCGATGTGCATCTCGCCAACCTGCGTTGCGATTTCCATGAGTAAAGGCATTGGAGTAGACTTGTGTAAGGCCGAGGGTGAAAGATCAACAACTGCCTCCTTTCCGCACATTGTGATCTGGTTTATTCCCAGCGCCATTGGTAGATTAAAGCCTAGTCTTTCTGAGGTCCAGGAAAGGAGTGCTCCACGCAGCACTGATGCATCAGGATCAGCGAGTGCTCTTGTGCATCGCTCATAGCCCATTAATCTCTGCATCCACCTCCAGTTGGTGCGTATGCTAGGGTTACTTGGGCTTTCCCAGATCACTGACATAGTTGCAAGCGGTTTCGCACCAGGGGCTTTGGAAGAAACCGTGACAACTTGATCTGGACCATGATTTTCTCCCTTCGTCACTGTTACATCAAGGTTGAAACCATCATCAAGAGCCATGGAAGGATTGATGTCAATACTTTCGAACCGAGGAATAACATTTCTTTGAATGTGGTCGTTCGCGGCAGCTTGTACCGCAAGTTCGATACAAAGAGATACAATATGATGTCGAGCAGCGGCAGCTGTCGAATCGACTTGTTTGGGGTCAAACTTGGAGTATTGGGGCTTTTGGTCTTGATGCCACTGTGTGGAAGATTTTTTAGTTAAGCCTTTCCCCTTTTTTTGTGTCTTCTCGGTTTGACTACCCGCAGATTTCCCGGAAAGCCAGTGGTGGGACTTGTCGAAGGGATAGAGGGCCAAGTCATGGACTGCCTGGAATGAGCTTGCTTGGCGCTGGTGATACAGCCAGAACTTCGTCGATTGTCCATTGTTCCAAAGGCTGAGTGTCATGTCTGTGAGGGCAGCCAGGGGTTTGTCTCCCCCAAGGGCGGCAGAATGGAAGCTATGCGACACTGAACTGGAACTCGGGCTCAGCGCTCGCCGAGCCATCATGACACCAATGGAGCCAGAGGCTGCCTCCACCCATGAACAAGGACCGAGCTGTTTCGCAATTCGTGCAATGGCATCGCGGAAAAAGACGGGCTCACGAGTTTGCTGTGCAACCAGGTTTGCCGTGATGATCGGCCACGATTGACCTTCCGAGCACGTCTCAATGGGGATTTTCGGCGTCCGGTAGGTAATGCTTTGCGCAAGCTCTTGATAGCCCGGCATAAGACAATCGACAATTTCGGAATGGAATCCGTGTGTGGTTCCAAGTGGACGGTAGGGAACTCCAGAGAATGGAGACCCTGGCTGTGCAAGTATATTCTTCTCTACATGGCTGAGGTTTCCATCAAGACCGGACAATATATGTGCGGTAGGTCCATTGTAACAAGCCACCTCAACCTTGAACCCCTGGGCAGCAGCGGCTTCGACTATGGAATGGACCGTCTTCGTGTCGGCATCAACCCGAAGCATACGGCCGCGCTCGCCGGACCATCTTTTCTGGAATAGAGCAGCTCGGCCAGTGATCAGCCTGAGGGCGTCAGATAGTGTGAGAGACCCGGAGACACAAAGTGCAGTTATCTGGCCGAAGCTATGACCCACGAGTCGGTCCACCTTCAAACCGGAATCAATCCATGACATGGCACAAGAGTATTGTATACAAAAGACCATGCTGTGAAGATGTACAAGATCCGTCACAGGCTCCGTTTTAAAGATGGCGGGAAATAGGCTTTTCAGCCCCATGGAGACAAGTATTTTGTCACACTGGTCGAGATGGAAGCGAAAGAGAGCACATCCTTGATAATTATCTTCGTGCAAGTCAATTGTGTTGCCAGTCTGACCTGCGAAGACAAGAACCACAGGCTTGCCAGATTTCTTGCTTGGACTCGTCTCTGGACGGACTGAATACTCTTTCAAAATCTCCTCCAGTCGAGATATCAAGTCAGCGGTGGATTCCACTGTAAATGAACGGCGAAGTGGCAGATTCTGATTCTGTCTCAGTGAAAGGGTAAATGCCAAATTGGGCAAAAGACTCTGGCCCAGGTGATGGTTCGCTTTCACAAAGTCCCGCAGAGCTATGCATGAACGGACTAAGCTGAGGGTAGAGTTGGCACTGAGCATGAATGGATACTGACGCAGCGACGGCGACGGGAGTGCACTCTCAGTGCAATGAGGAGGTTGACAAATAACGAGGGCAGCATTGCTCCCTGAAGCCCCGTAATTACTCACGCATGCGGCACGAAACTTGTTGTCCCACTTCTTTGCCTCCGTGGGGATGATGATATGATCTTTCTCGAGGGAAGGAATGACCGGGTTGAGTTTAGTGAAGTTTGCCTGGGGAGGTATCTCGCCATGTCGCAGCATCAAAATCACCTTGATCAAGCTTGCAATGCCGGATGCCGACTCGGTATGCCCGATATTGGATTTCACTGACCCAAGATGCACTTCATTCTGGCTGTTTCCACGGAATGCCTGGCGAATACTTTGTACTTCGATTGGATCACCACGAGGAGTGCCGGTACCGTGAGCCTCCACGTATGATATGGAACTGCTAGGTAAACCAGCTTCACCAAGGGCTTGCTGATAAAGACTCATCTGGGACCCGCTGACGGGTACAGTTATCGGGGAGGTTGCTGCGTTTTGATTGACACCGGATCCCGCGATAACTCCGAGTATTCCATCTTTGTCGGCGATGGCAGCCGAGAAGCGCTTGAGCATCACAAACCCGCAGCCTTCACCGCGGCAATATCCATTGGCACCAGCGTCAAACGGCCGACACGGACCGCATCCATTGACCATGTGGGCAGCGCCCAGATTCTGGTTGAAATCTTGACTGGCGATAACGTTCACACCACCAGCCAACGCCATTTCACATTCTCCAGCCTTGATGGCTTTGCATGCTGTATGAATTGCAACCCCGGAAGAGGAGCATGCATTGTTGATGACCGCAGAGGGACCTTTCCAGCCGAAATGGTGACTGATCTTGCCACTTACAAATGCTGGGGCTGTTCCGGTGTATGAGAAGGCGGTTGCATCTTGAGGGTTGACACACGCTTGCTCATAGTCTGTGGATGATACACCCACATAGCAGCCAATTTCTGGCGTCTTGTCTGTCGGGCTAAGGAGTCCTGCAGATTCGACTGTTTGATAGGCGACTTCGAGCGCGATGCGTTGCTGGGGGTCCATATAGATGGCTTCTCGCGGTGACACTCCAAACATAGTGTGGTCAAACATGTCGACATCTTTGACGAAGTGTCCACGGACCCGGCCCTCCGAATCCTTCTCTAATGACCGTGAGATTGAGGTTTCTTCCATGCTGCATGAACCATCCCGCATCAGAGACCAAAACGATTCCATGGACTCGGCACCTCCAAATCGACACGCCGCTCCGACTATGGCAATGGAGTCATCTGGGTAACTGTAAGGGATTGCTTCCTCCACAGGGGCCGGAAGACCTGGACGAGTATGAAGAAGTTGTTGCTCAGTCAAAAGAGACCGAGGTACGCATTGCACCAACCCCAAGCTCATGGCAATAGGAGTTGTGGAATTGACATTCCTAGTACCATTTATGGAAACGGAAACAATTTCATGCCAGTCGTCCCCCTGACATAAAATACTCTGGAGAAGAGTCTCATGAATCCTCTCCATAGTGTTCACGGGCGTTTTATCGCTGTTCGTTCGCAAAGATGCCAGTGAGAGCTTTCCCGTGGAAAACTGAAGCGAGGGCGACATGTGGAACATTTTGCAGAGTTTCTTAATTATTGGTTCGTACACTGGATGGTGGAAACGTCCATTCAGCTCGATTGTTTTCGTTTTGCATCCTTTCTCGGCGAGATCCTGGAATATCGGACCCAGATCAGCCTCGGGGGCAGTGATGGTAGCATCTCTGACGTCTGTTTGGACAGAAATATATGCCTGGAAGTCACTGTATGTTAGCTAATTATCCTCGTCTAGGTCATCTGAAAACAAGAGTACCATACCTCAGGATGTTCATTTAGTAAGCCACAAATGTCATTTTTGGTCAAGTCTGAAGGCCACCGGCAACTGAAGGAGACCATCCTCTGGACCTGACTTCGATCAAGATCCACGATCGCTCCAATACAGGTTGCGATCCGGATGGCGACAGCGGCATTTCTAGAGATATCCTCAATATTTTGAGAGCATGCCAATGCTGTCGCCGTCAGGAGGCCGATACAAATGCCCTGTATCCCTCCTTGTTGGGTCGCCCGAAGTAGTTGAGCATGGCCGCTTGCGGAGTCGAGCTTTTGGAGATAAACGAGATATTCTGAAATTTGAATGAGGACGGTGAGGGGTGCTAATTGGATGTTTGGAAGTGTGTCGGGAATGGCGAGATCTGACTCTTGGGCGAGCCATCGACTCAGATCCTCCAGCAACGCCCGTCCCGGCACTTGCTTGAGAAGAGGGTTCGTTTCGAGTAGCAACGGCCACAGGTCTGGGAGTTCAACCACGGCTGTGTATACCGCATAGAGATCTGGGTTCGTCTTCAAATGAGCACGAAGTCGGTTCAGATAATCTACCGGAGGTACATTGGTCTGCGTACCGCAGACCAGCATGGATGGCAAATCCCCAAGCATGTTCAGCATCTTGAAGGTACCAAGCAGTGAACACTACGCAAGAGAGATAGAGAAATGAAAGACTAAATGACCATTTTACAAAGGATTCTATACATGCTGTGGCTGGCGACGATCCCGCGTCAATTCCGCTCCGTGATGGCCATTGCATCCATGAATGCAGTGAGATCTATACGCCTGCATCAAACATTCAACTCTAACCTGTCGATCTCCTCTAGTTTTCATGCTGTGTAGCATTGAGCTGTTAAAGCCTCTCAATGCGCGAAATAAACGTGATATCATAGCTGAAGGAATTTTATACATCGACGCGGCGTCGCTCTCTCCAGCTGAATCCCCACACACTATATGTTGTACGACGCAGCTCTTTGCCCTTACATTGCAGTGGAGAAACATGATTACATGCTTCTTGCTTTCCCGAATCAACCATAAGATTTACCGATTTGAGATCGTGGATTGTCAGCAGCCCGGCTGCATACGATGGTTTTGCCCCGAACAAAGTTCAAAATTTAGAAGATCGAATCTCAAATGATACTTATACTTAGCCGGATTTCTTTCAGGAGAGAACAAATTCCCCGACATTCAAGAGTCTCTTTCCTCCTATTCATCAATCATGGCCGCTACCAAGCCAATGGCCCGTCCAACATTGGTTCAGGACCTGCTCAATGTCTCGCGCTTTGACAGGTACAACCCGCTGCTCGCTTGTTTTGCAGGAGGTATTATGCCCTGGATTCTACAACTTGGCTGTTGATACTGATAACTTCGCAGTATGGTCGACCCTCCTCGCGGGTGCAAACAAGTTGCAAGATGATCCAGGCAGTATTCCAGTTTCTTTCATTTTCCGCCAGACTCTGCTCTGTTTCCTCTACTGCTGGATTCTATGCGGTGCAGGCATGGTCTGGAATGACTGGGTTGACCGAGATATCGACGCTGAAGTCGAACGCACAAAATCTCGGCCACTGGCTTCTGGAAGGCTGTCCACTACAGTTGCTCTCTCCTGGATGATGGCACAGTTCCTTTCATCGGTAGTAATTCTGGCCTACATGTTGGACGGCCAGGACATGTACGTATATTGCATACCCAGTATCCCTGCAGAGAAAACTCACCCCTGTGACTAGCATGAGCTCATTGCTCCCCGTGACTCTCGGTACAATCTTCTACCCCTATGGAAAACGTCCTGTTGCTCGATCAATGGGAATTTATCCACAGTATATTCTGGGTTTCACATTGGCTTACCCAGCGGTTTCCGGCTGGGTGTCAATTTACGGCCCTGGGGACTCAATTGAACAAACACTTTCCCATTGTTTCCCACAAATGCTGTTCTTTTTCCTTTGGACACTTTACTTCAACACGGCGTACAGCTACCAGGATATCCGTGATGATGCAAAGATGGGCGTGAACTCCATCTATGTTTTGGCTGGGAAGTATATACATCCTTTCCTCGTCCTTCTTGCCGGTGGAGTTCTATGCACCATGCCCTACATCCTCTATCCCATTCAATCATCCTGGCTTTGGTTTTCTTGGATGGGTGTCTGGACTCTGTCGATCGTTGAGCAGCTCATCCGGTTTGACACCAGAAAGCCAGAGACTGGTGGCTTCGTTCACCGACGGAACTTCGCCCTGGGTATTTGGAATATCGCAGCGTGCACTATTGAGCTTTTGCTGAGGGTATGATCGCCAATGTTAGCTTTAGGCTTGACGAAGTTTGTCTGTGATGGGACTTCATTCAGGGCCTGCTAGTCACCATGGATCTAAAAAAGATCTTCATCCTCTAGTTTGAGATATTCTGGGTACACAATCCCAGCCAGTGGGGGACATTTCTACAACTCATCATGTTTATGTCCACCTTGCTTATTTTTCTGTTTGTCTGATATGTTCTTGCTCTACTGAGTTTCCTGAAAATTCTCTCTTTGGCTTTCTTCGGAGTTTTGTAATTAGTCAGTTTAGTTGACTTCAAATGTATCTTATTTTGAGTCTCTGTGTGACCTTTATTTTTATTCTCATTAACCCTTTGAGTCAGCTGATGCCAAATTACGAGCTTCTCTCACGACCGAGAGAACATTTTGGGTTCAGAGCTGGCCTCGATGATCATGTACAATTTTAGGTGACTAGAAAATATTCATCTTGAGTTTTGTGATCTGCGGGCAAACCTATAGTACCAGATACCCACAAAATAGATGAACGAGACCTTACTGATGAACAGTCAGGTTATCCGGCTGCATACTCGTGGAGCCTATTGGGGAGAGTTCGGGATTTTCAGAGGCTGTCAGTCCTTTGGCATTGACCACGAAATCGGGTTTCCCTTGCCGAATTTGGCGCAGTGCCCGAATTTGTTAGGAAGACGATCTTTTGCGCGACTTCTCCGTTTCCCCTCGGAGGAGTGGATTCTTACTACTATGAGTTCGGAGTACACCGTAGCGCAATGCTAGGTAGTCGTCTCCAAATCGTACGCCGTATATCCTGGCGAACCCGTGTGTGCATTAGTGCAAATGCAAGGTACTGCAAACACGATCATCGATCAGATCGACCCATGATGTTTTATCGGAATATGATACATTGAATTATGCAATGGTTCTTCAGCTGGGACGTTGCACAAGACCCACAAGACCCACAGCGCCACAAAGGCTTTGTCACTGAGAGTATACATATCTCCCCGAACTACTGTGATTTGCATGTTTGCCGTGCTTTTGAAAGATGGAGATATTGCTTGGTTGATATTGCAAAGATTAAGGGTTAGTCATATGCAAGGTGTTGGCCACGGTATAGTCTATTCCGGTGCTAACCTACGTCCAAGCGAGTTGAATAGTACCCTGAAACATACAGTAAATGCCATGAATCACAATCTCGAATCTCAAGAATTACCCAAATTTGAGACATTTCGTGAGACTATTGTATACTATGGTCCTATGACTCGGGGGTAATTAGCATCATGGACTGATGTATGCAGTCTGTGAATTCAGACGTATTCTTATTTCTGAGATATCAATCCAGACTTTATAAATTTGTAATCGAATACATGTTAACAAATTTTCAAATCAACCAAATCTTGGATATATCGTGCTCTAGGATAAGCAGCACCTTGAACTTAATATATGAGAAGGCTATAGGGTTTGGTTGTCTTCAAAATCTATTGCATTGACTATGTCTTTTGGGGCGCTCAGCACGTCTTGGTTTTCAGCCCTCTTATTTATAATCTTTTTTATATTCAGAGTTTAATAGTGTACGTGGTTCCGTCGATAGCTGTACTACATACAATAAACCTTTTGACTCGACAGGTACTTCCAATCGTAAATATTACCGCATCGTGCAGATCGGTGCATATTTTGAAAGATCGTTGCGTACGGCACTACGACTTTGACATTCGAGACTCAGCTGCACACATTAAGCCATGCGTACATAGCATATAACATAAGCATATAACATAGTGCTGGGGTCGAATACCATTGACCAGGACAACCAAGCAAGTGAAGCCCCAAGTTATGGCTATCGAAAATATCCTATCATCAGCCGGCACAAAGCGATTAAACGACAATGATCGTTTACGATTAAGTCAATGGAATCAGTTCCTTCCACGGACTATCTACCAATGCGTGCACCACATGATCCATGAGCGTAGCCTGGCGCAGCCAGAGGCTATTGCTACATGCGCTTGGGACGGGTCTTGGTCTTACCGTGAGCTAGATGAGTTGTCGACTATTATTGCACGCATCTTGGTCGAACAATATGAGATTCAAGCAGAGACCTTTGTCCCTATCTGCATGGAGAAATCCCGCTGGGCCCCGGTGGCTATGCTCGCCGTTATGAAAGCCGGTGGTGCTTTTGTTTTGGTTGATCCCAGTCACCCGCCTCAGCGTCTGAAGCAAATATCGGACCAAGTCGCGGCTCCGCTGGCTTTGGTTTCCGCCGCATGTGTATCTCTGGCACCCTCTTTCGTATCCAAGTGGCTTGTCATTGAAGAGGTCCTTTCTCTGTCAGACAAGAAGGATTATCAACTCCCAAATGTGGCAGTCAGCCCCGACAGTGCTCTATACGCTGCATTCACATCAGGGTCTACTGGAAACCCGAAAGGTGTTGTCGCGACGCACTCAGGATGGGCTTCGTGTGCATCCCACTCTTCGGCCTCGTTAAGACTTAGCCCCCAATCCCGCGTCTTGCAGTTCGTCTCGTATGCATTCGATGTCAGCATCGCCGATCACCTGTTGACTCTATTGAATGGTGGATGCATCTGCATACCCTCCCCAACTGAGCGAGACCTGTCCACGGCAATCAATGACATGAACGTTAATTGGGCATTTCTTACTCCCTCCGTGGCTCGCACTATCCGACCAGCACGAGTCCCAGGCCTCCAACACTTGGTTCTAGGTGGAGAAGCTGTCACTCAGACAGACCTGGATCTATGGGGACCGACATCCACCAACCTGCTCAATCTGTACGGTCCCTCCGAGCATGCGATTTGCATCACCGTCCACGACACAAGCGACCCTACAATCAACCCCAGATGCCTTGGAAAGTCATCCACAGCTACCTGCTGGGTTGTCGACCCTGGAGACCATCATCAGCTAGTTCCTCTGGGGGAAGACGGTGAGCTGGTGGTCGAAGGTCCAACTGTGACTCGCGGTTACATCAACGATCCGGTTCAGACAGCGGCGGCAGTCATTCAGGATCCTAAGTGGCTGTCTCGACGACATGGAACTCGCAAAATCTATAAGACTGGGGACCTTGTGCGTTATACCTCGGATGGGAACTTGGAATACCGGGGCCGTAAGGACAACATGGTGAAGGTGCGAGGTCAACGTGTCGAGTTGGGAGAGGTCGAGCACCATATTATTAAGTGCTTTCCAGAAGCCGAAGCCGTCGTGGCTGAGATTGTCCCAGTGGGCGAAACAGGCTCATCTACACAACTTGTGGCGTTTATATGTAGCCCGAATCTGGCCAAGGATACTGCACAGATCTCAACTGAACAGCTCCTGTTGTATCCCGCCAGCGAAGAATTTCAGGAGCACTCGCTCAATATCCTGTCAACTCTCGAGAAACGAGTTCCATCTTATATGGTTCCCTCGGCAATACTACAGCTGTCATGTCTCCCCTTTACCAAAACTGGCAAGGCGGATCGTCGATTGTTAAGGGAACAGGCCCGTCAGTCTTTCCAGATGCAGCGGAAAGTAGAGAAGCCGATCTCTAACAGTGTGGTTATGACGACCAAGGAGAAGGTACTTCAGTGTTTATGGGCCGAAGTACTTGATCTTTCTTTGGAGTCCATTGGACGCGACGATGACTGGCTCTCCCTCCGTGGAGACTCTCTGCTGGCCATGAAGCTTGTTTCTCGAGCTCGGGATGATGGAATTGTCCTTACAGTTCAAGACGTCTTTCATCATTCCCGCCTAAGTGACCTAGCCACTAAGGTCCGCGAGGTTCCTCGCGATTTCCAAGAGGTGCCACCTCCATTTTCAATGTTGCCGAATGATCCCGACGTAGGACAGTCCATCATTCACGCCGCGACCAAACAAAGTGGACCGCAATTCGAAGACATCTACCCTTGTCTTGAATTTCAATCACATTTCTGTCGTGCAAGCATTGCGAAGGAGAGCAACTTTACGTCGGAGTTAGAGATTGGGCTTCCCCCTGGAGTCTCGGAGGAAAAACTGGCCAACGCGTGGAAGGCAGTGGTACAAGCCCATCCTATGTTGCGGACACACTTTGTCTGGCTTCAAGCTGAGGGTCCATTCTGGCAAGTCGTGATGAAAGAAGGGACACCTATGGAAATCATCACTAGTGGTCAAGGGCCATCTCACAGGCAAGATCTTTGGGGCTTCAATCAGCCCCTCGTGAGGCTGTACAAGCAGCAAGACAAACTCAGGTTGCTGATGCACCATACAGTGTGGGATGATCACTCGATAAGTGCGATTTTGAAGCATCTGGGTCGGGCCTACGAGGGCCACAAACTCACCTTGCGACCCGTATCGCCGCTTATTAACTGGTCACTCCAACCAGATGATGCTGGCAAGGAGTTCTGGAGGAGAAGTCTGGAAGATCTACAAGCTCCCAAATTTCCGGCTTTTCCATCCAAAGACTTTAAGCCCGAAACGACGACCATCACCAATCCGTATCAAGTGCGGATACGAAAGGGCTCTGGAGCTTTTACCGTTGACAGTCGGTTACGCTTAGCACTGGCTGTTGTAATTGCGAAGATAACAAACGCTTCCAATGTCGTTTTCGGAGCCGCTGTGTCTCGACGCGCCATTCCTATCGCAGGAGCCATGGACATGGTGGCAACGCTCACGTCCATCAGACCAGTCCCTGTGCGTCTAGACAGAAGTCTTACTCTCCGCGAAGCTCTCGAGACTGTCCAAAACCATGCTCTTGAAGCTGGGAACTACCCAGAGGTTGGGGTTTCCCTCTTCCATGGGCTAGGTCCTGAAATTGCTGAAATCGCCATGGACTGTCTCTCTCGTACTTTCATGGAGATCCAGCCCGCGGCATCCTCAGTTGCTCCATCAATTTTCTCCAGGTGTAAACTACATGATAATCAAATAAACAATATCGCGTTGCTGCTGGAGGGTGATTACCGTGATGATTGTACCAATTTTGTGGCAAAGTACGATGAACGAGTCATTTCTACATTGCAGGTCAACCAGCTGCTGGAGCAGTTTGCCTACGTGGCGGAACTGACTGAAAATAGACTTGACACAAGTCTAGGCTCTATACTTTCATCGTGAAATTCAGAGAAATAATGTCTGTTTTGAGTATCTAATTAAGTGTCAAATTATGCTTTTACTCCAACAACCCAAGCTATCCTCGTCTCTTCGCCTGAGCTCAATTTCTTAGTACTATCATTCCAAGTTGATATACACTACTGTATTTTTAATAGAGATGAGTAATAGCTACTACTATTGATGTTCCCCCATTGATATAGAGCTATTGCTAGGAGCGTCATGGTGCGAATGGTCTGCAGACCTGGATTTTGAACAACCTCTACCCAAGTATATGTAATGATCAAACCACGACGTGGTCAGCCTGGGGTGAGATGGTGAGTTTAAATTGAACGAAGAAAGACTCGAGGTACGCATGGATAAAGAAGAAAGTAAACAGAGAAGGCTAACAGGTAATAAAAATACATTGAAGGCCAGCCTTAAGTATTCGTCTACTTCGGCTACCATAACGACCTCAGAAGCTGTACCAATACTGAAAGCCCAGTCCCACAATAATAGCAAAAGAGATTCCGGCAATTAGAAGAGGCCTTTTGGAGTCCTTTTGAGCTCTGAACTGCGTCCACCCTGGCCCCGACCGCTGCGGCGGAGGGCAAAAAGCCAGCATTTCAGCGTCTGCAATACCCCTAGACGCCCGGTCAGCAGGCATATCGCCTGCGTACGGAAGATAGTATCGACCTAGAAGGCGGAGGAGCAAGCCTTCACGGGCATGTAAACGCATTGCAAACTTAGATGCATGGGCAACTTGATCCATTCGAGCACGTCGACTAGCAGTAAAGGTGTGCAAAAGCCCCTCAATTTCCTGAGCCGATGGCATCTTTTGTGAGGATAGAAGTTGCTGAAGCGCATTACACAACGCTGAAGCGTCTTCAATAGCACAATTGGCACCTTGTCCAGTATGGGGGGCGATCTGCGAAAATTAGCCTACGGGGAATGGGAATTGGTCGACATAGGACTGCTATCTCACCTTATGTGTACTGTCCCCGAGGCACACGATCTTACCCCAATGCCAATTATCGAGCACGTATTCCTCCAAGTTTGTCATGTTAAATGTCTCTCGTCGGCTCCATAAATCACCGAACGTTACATCTTTCCAGAATGGCTCATCCCTTAGCGCTTCGCAGCGTTTGGTTGCGTCCTCTGCCGTGAAGCGAGGTGCTTCGCCGTAGACATATTTCCGGCCTAACTTGAGGAACAGAAACCAGTATGTGCGACCATTCTTTCCAACTACACTCAAGATGCTCCAGCCATCATTATAACAGGAAATCTGTAGACCAGCGGACAGTTTAGGGTTTGGTGCAGAGATCCCAAACACACAGGCATACTCAATGCTCATCTCTAAGGAAATAGTCAGCACGTACCACACAAATATTTAGCTCTGACAGGAGACTGACTTTTCTTTTCAATTGATGAGAATTTCGGATCTTCGATATCCTTCGCTAATCGCCACATTTCCCGTCGGACCTTGCTATGTACGCCATCGGCACCCACCACGAGATCTCCATCGAAGTAGGATCCGTCAACGCAATGAACTCTCACACGATCTCCCAGTGGCTGAATATTATAAACCTCTTTTCTCAGGCGAAGTCCGCTCTCGGAGGTAAGACAGCTAGCTAGATGCGCTAGCACCTTTTGTCGGTCTAGAAAGGCCAACGGATATCCAAACCTGTCGCAATGTTAGCGAAGCATATTTCCACGAGCAATCAGGCACTGGACACATACCGCTCACGCAAGAGGCGTGGATATTGACTGGTATAGCAGAACGAGTCAGGGTAGGTGACATGTGCCGTTTCTAATGGATGTACTAGTTCCTCTATACCACCATAGAGTCCTAATTGTTCCAGAATACGGGCACCATTGGGCATGATACCGATAGAGGCGCCCTCTTGCGGAGCGACCTCCTCCCGTTTCTCAAGAATGACATGGTCAATTCCGGCTCGATGGAGGCAATGAGCGAGTGTTAGACCAGCTATAGAGCCGCCAACGATAATCACCCTGAATGAATGCTCTTGTGTGTGCTTTATATCCATGGTTAGATTTGTGCCAGGAGCAAGTGAGTCTTGAGCGGTGGCCTTTTCCTTGAAATCTCGACGCTGTAGGTAGCGAGTGCATTTCATCAACATTCGAATCGGAGCTGCATTGACCCACTAATAGTGGTTTATTTGTTTACTGATCGCCTCTGAAGATACTAGTATGTCATTCTCAGCTGGGTAACACAAGCCTAGGAGGTGATCTGCAAATTGTGGATCCAGAATCCCTTGACCAAACAGAACATGCATAAATCACATTTATGAATTTTGTATCTGCACCTAAGCGGGAAGAGTTCAGCTCTTGGCGGCATGGCATTGGGAGTTCTATCACATCTCTTGACACTTTAAAGGGTGTGTACTTAGACAACGTCTTCCCACCACCCCTCCAAACGTATCTGGGTATCCGCTGAATCCCACAATACAGTCGGAGTCTGTGCTCCTTGATCTTGCCTCTTCATTTCACTGGCCATTCCAACCTGAATAGCGCAATGGATCGATCAGACCTAAGCCAGGCACCGTTGGCATATCAAAATGTTGCCTGGGTCAGAGATTACGCCTTGTTGGCGCAAGGTAGTCTCTGGACCATACATTATGCTCAGATGGTTTACTATTCCTTCCGCGACAAAAGCTATGGGATGGCTCTGATCCCTCTTTGCAACAACTTTGCATGGGAGTTAGTCTATGCTCTCATCTACCCAGCCGACGATCCCGGCCAACTAGCAGTGATGTACGCTTGGTTGGGTCTGAATTTAGCAGTCATGTACTCGGCTGTTAAATTTGCTCCCAACGAGTGGTCACATGCACCTTTCGTCCGCGATAATATGGCGCTACTCATTTTCCTCGGAACCGTGACCTTGACATTCGGCCATGTCGCATTGGCGCAGACAATGGGTCCTGATCAGGCTGTGTTTTGGAGTGCCATGGTATGCCAAATCGTTCTATCCGTCGGATGTTTCCTCCAACTTGTGTCTCGGGGTAGCAGTCGAGCCCTATCGCTTCCGCTATTGTGAGATCCCCTTCCCCCTTCAGCTTCCCCTTATTATCCGGAGTTTTCATATTATGGTCCATCCTCAATTTCACATGTAATATCACATCATTCTGACTGACCGTGAACAGCTTGACTAGATTCCTTGGTACCGAACTCAACGGTATATCACTCTTCTTGGAATATCTCTATTGGCCTGAAAACTTCCCGTGGCTGGACGATCCTTTCGGATTGTGGCTCATTGTGGCTCATATCATTGCTGATTTGATGTATATGGCTGTACTATTGTATTTCCAACGCAAGGAAAAGAGGGAGGCAGCGGAGTCGAATGGGAAAGCAAAGACCCGCTAGCCTGAAAGCGAGCTCGAAGGGTAACAAGACGACAAAACTTCCGAAAGTAATGTGAGACAACCCGAGAAAACATTGATATTAGTTATAGACGCTGTGAATGGAGGTTATCGAGCCAGGGTAATGTCGATGGCAATCTAAGAGATACTAGCTAGCAAGAGGCACCCCGGAAGCCCCGGAGGATCGGTTCTGAATTGCGTTCACTGTGAATAAAGTTGAAGATGATGAATATAACAAGTGAATTCCATATCCCTCACATCACCTAGTGGCTCTGAGTTCTGTGAAGATGGAATTGTTCGGACGGTGTTTAATTCTCATATATCTAAGTGAGTAACCAAGTTGAGAATCTAGATAACAGTAGCCACCAGTAAGATCATTATCTACGGGTCTTCTTTCTAAATCTTTTTTCAAACTCTCTCGTGTCTCTACTTCCTGCGTAGCCCCTGTGGAAACCTCACGAATAGGTGATACCTACTACTTGTTGATATGTCAAATAAAATACTTCATCGATTCAAGAATTTGCGGCTTAGCTGAGAATTCGTAAATCCCCACTGAGACCTCGGAAAACGAAGGTCGCTGAAAGATCCATGAGACAAAATGTTTTATCTCGAATCCTATGCCCGGATAGAACTCAGTGTGCCATAGTATTACGTACATGATCACCCTTACTTCGCATGATGCGATCGTAACAGTAACAGACCGCGACGAAGGTCTCCATAGCACAAGCACTTCTCCTGCATTAAGGGCATACGCGAATCTCCATCGACTAGTGAAATAATATCGCGCTGCATGAACCCCCCACGCTGATCAAATCTCCGACCCTGCATGAGCTGAGTAGATTTTCGAGTTCCAAGTACCCACATCATAATGGTTTATATTGTGGGTCTTACATTTTATCATACTCTACATTAACTAAAGGATCATTGTTACACTGCATGATACTTACAATTTCGATCTATAGAGCCAGTGTACTGGAGTACACTGGCGATCTTCCGAGGCGGATACAGTTCAAGTTTGTGTGGAGACCTGCATACAGATAGAAGCACTAGTGTACTGGTTAGTCATTAGGCAGTGTTATCCTGTGTAACACACGCAAATCTCCTCTGACATACTGCATGAACCTCCGATTTTCAGATATGCATGAGCTGAACTGACAAGTGGATTCGGGATGAACATTTTAGGGCATCAATGACATCAGCCTCGCTGCATCTCATTATGTTGAGTCTGCTGGTTGACAAAATGGTGCACCTAAGACCCCTTACTGCAAATTTGGCTATTGCGAATTCAGTACCCGATCAATCCCACTCTGCCAAAGTCGCCAGTAGCAGCGATCGTGGCAATCTACTACCTGCTAATCATCCTAAAGAGCAGTGTCACTGTCTTTCTCTATACCTGACAACTTCGTCGAGCAATCTCAACAACCCAATCTGCACATAATGGCGGACACAAGGGTCAATAGTCAGCCTTTGGGCTACAGATGGCGCTCGTCGCAAGCATTTCTCGTTTTTACAATCGCTCTGGGATTATTTTCCGATACCTTCTTGTACGGCTATATCGTGCCTATTCTCAGTTACATGGTCGAAGTACGCCTGTCACTGCCTCAATCTCAAACCCAACACCTAGCCACTACACTTCTCACCACCCATGGCCTTGTTTCTGTGGTCTCTGCGCCCATCATCGCTTATTTCGCGGATAAGACACCGAATCGCAAGATACCCCTTTTCTTGGCGTTGGCGGGCTGTTTCGTGGCGACATTTTTGCTGGCCTTCTCACGTTCGGGTATGTTTTCTATTTCGCATGATCTCTCAACTATGGACTCTTTTGCTTTTTCCTATCCTGATTGAGGTCAATCCCTGAGCTAAACACTACCCATCGTTGCAGTTTGGCTACTCTTTTTGAGCCGTATTTTCCAAGCTATCGCTGGGTCAGCTAGCTGGATCGTATGTTTCGCAACATTGTCAGACAATGTCGATCCTTCTCACATAGGCAAGGCCTTCAATACTGCTATATCATGTATGACGGCAGGTATTATCGTCGGGCCCATGGTCTCGGGAGCATTTCTCCAGCTTCTAGGTTATTGGTGGACATGGGCTGTTCCTTTGAGTCTCCTTGTTCTAGATGCCATTGCTAGACTATTCATGATTGAAAGGAAACACGACGAGACAGAACCAGTCGGTCCGCAATCGCATGATGAAGAAGAAAGTTTACTCGGATCTCAGAAGCAGAAGCCCGAGCCAGCTGTATCAGCATCCGGATCGGACATTGAGCAGGATCAAAGTGAAAATACACCGCCGTCATCTGGCCGTGGCTTTTACCGGACTGTGCTAAGCAACATGGGTGTTCTGACTGGTTTGGTCAATAACCTGCTCTATTCAGCCCTCTTGTCTAGTTTCGACACGACTCTACCAATTTACCTGCAAAGGGGACTTCACTGGAATTATTTGTGGGTTGGTCTTATTTTCATCGGCTTGCAGGCTCCTAGCATGGTTCTAGGCCCGGTTTCTGGATGGCTCGTTGATCGAACGGGAGTTCGGTACCAGGCATGCATGGGATGGGTCGTGGTAGCTCTCCTATTATGTTTGCTCGGAATGCCAGCCACAGGGGCTGAATGGGCCAGTTCGAAGCCTACCAGCAATGCCATTATAGTGACCTCGATTTTTGGAATAGGCTCTGCCTTTACGTTCGTTCGCGGTGCGGGGACTTTCCAATTAATGTGTAAGAAGTGCACTGTCCTTATCATTGAGGGTTATATATATGCTTACCAAATTAGCTTTCACAAACGATCTTCAATCCCAAGACCCTACTATCTTTGGTAGTCATGGTGGAGCATCGAGAGTATTTTCCCTTCTAGACGTGACTTTCGGCCTGGGTGGATTTCTCGGACCTCTCATAGCTGGAACTCTTGCAGGTACATTCGGGTTTTCTATCATGGTCTTTGTATTAGGTGAGTGCTTTATCTTATGTAGAATCAGAGAAGAAGAACATGAGACTAATTTTCGATAGCAATTCTGTGCTTTTTGGTTGCCGTTTCTTCTTTCTTCTTTCTCAACAAATGAATGCCACCCGCATCTTCTTGGCTGTCGCAAGAGAACACTATAGAAAATACTTTCTGGAGAGGTACAACCACATATTCAAATTACTACGAAAATAACCTGGCTCAATCCAAACTACGTCTAGATGAATGAAAATGGAGTTTTCGATTCGATAATCCCACGTGTCTTTCCATCCATAGAGTGCAACTACAATTGGAGGTTACGGTCAAATTATTCGACCCACAAATAATGCCAGTCACTTAAGATCCAGTCTCTAGTACTGTCTATGTAGACACCTTTCGTGCGCCGGATGGAATACATTCCTGAAAAATATGTAGTTCGGACTGGACCAGTGTGTGATGCAGGCGACGAGGCATCTCAATCGTTAACAGGTATCCGCAAAGAGCAAAAACACCTCGACAAATGACAGGAAAAAGGCAAACCTGAGCAAAGACAAAAAAACATACAACAGCAGGGATTCGCATGTGGTCACCCACCATACTACTAACCTGCCGGCGTGTGGCTTAAGTACGGCTGAGCGGACGGGAAGCCCTGTTCTCCACACCCTATGGTCGTATGTACTATCCACAAGTTAGTTTAGGGCTATATCCTACGGATCAGTAATTGGTAGCTGCCTACTGGACCACTGGTAAATTTCGCAAGGCAATGAATGCCACTATATTCTTAGCCTGGATTTCTAATGTTTTTGAAACAAGTTCTTGATTCAGTATAAAAATCTTGCTACAATCCAGCACACTGCCTAGATATCCATCAAGATAGAGATAATAATGGGCTTGAAGGGTACTACTACGATTAGTCTCAATAGGTCTAGTCCTGTTAGGAAAATTACGGCTCCCACGGACTTACTGCGGCCTACTGTGTGAAACCCCCTACATATTGATACCCTTTCTGATCTCGTACTTTGATAGGGCCAGGATGTGGATTTGTCAGCTGTAATGTGGGTTTGGGCAGCCTGAAATTATATTACGCATCCAAGCCCCTCATTTCAACCTTTAACCCTAAACATTGAGATCAACATATAATTTATCGATGATGGATACGATTACTCCCATGGATCCATCCTTTTCGCCGAAGAAAGTGACATCTGCGTGCCAAAAATGCCGTGTTTTGAAGGTAAAATGCATTCGACCTACAGCGGGACAGCCTTGTAACAAGTACGCGACATTTCCCTTCCTAGTACTTCCCCTTTGGCTAATTCAAGTAGATGTGCCAGATCAAAATCACAATGCGTATTACCAGAGTTGAAACAGCGACCTCGGGTTTCACAACGAGCGAAACCGTAAGTGGCCATGAGGGGCCCTTTATTCAATGAACCAGTGTTGCTGACAACGGAGGGAGGAATAAAGACGACTAATTGATATTGAATCCAAACTCACCAATATCATCGGACTTCTTTCAAGCTCAAGCGCATCCATTGACGGCGCCCAAGCTCCCGTCGACGTGGATTCCGGACTGCCTGCAATTTCTGGATCTTTAAGTAACAGCCCATACCAAACAGCCGACTGGATGAGCCAAGGGTATCTAGGTTATTCACAATTCGATGAGGGCCTGGATACTACCTCAAACGATAATGGCACCGGAGATAAACTAAAGAGTCCCCAAGATTTGTCAACAACTACGGAAACCGCCTGGATCACTGACTTGGGACTCAGTCCTGTCGTTATTGCGCATCTTTTAGACAGATTCCGCGGCATGGCATCCTATTTTCCTTTCGTGCGATTCTCCAATCACTGGAATGTGGCATCAATGGCCGAAGACCGTCCATGCTTATTACTTGCAGCTGTTGCTGTTGCTTCTTCATGTCACTGTCACCTTCAAGATGTTCTGATCAGGCAATTCAAAAAATCCCTCAGTCAGCGTGTTCTCATAGCTGGCGAGCAAGATCTAGATCTCCTCCAGGGCTTACTTGTTCACATCGCATGGTAGGAAACCAGTTCCCAGCATACCATTTATCATGTCCATTTTTGGGGCCACTTGCAGACTTATCAATGCCAGGTTCCACTTCGACTTTGTTCCACGCAGTCAGCAAACCTACAGATATTTACAAATCGCAATCAGCCTTGCAGTTGACCTTCGCCTCGATCAAAAAATTAGCATTTTGCTTGATCAGCAAACCGAGCTAGGTGATGCGTATACCCTGGAATCATGCCGCGCTTATTTAGGTTGCTATTATATGTCTAGCGTGTAAGACGTTATTCCTCGTCCAAATAACGGAAGAAGACCTTGAACTGATCTTATTAGAATAGCAATATCGTCTGGAAAGCCCAATAATCTCCGATTCCACAAAAACATGCTTCAATGTGCCATGATGCTGGAAAGCCAACTAGAGTTCGAGACGGACCTTTTAATATGCCCCGTGATCAAAGCGATCCAATTTGCCGAGGAAATCTGCGACACCTATCGGTTAGAAGGCGTCTGTGGCCCTCAGTTGTACATTCATGCTGAAAGATTCACGATGCGGTTTGAAGAATGGTGCTCATCTTTATCAACGGAAATTCGCAACGCAAGTAGGAATTTGTCGATCTATGAGTCCTCTATTTAGCTAATTCGATATTAACAGCATTACTAGTCAACGTCTACTATGCAGTCAAAATCCGAATCCAAGAAATGGGCTTGGTGTATTGTTATGGGCTGATAAAACCTCCACGTCGAAATGAACACGAAGACTCCACCATCTCATCTGTATCCCCAATGGTCATCAACAACCTTATCAAATGTGTCAGCTTCACAAAAGAATATCTCGATTACTTCGTCGCCATTCCTAGTGCAGATCTCAATAGCCTGCCATTTTTTGCATGGTATCAAGTTATCTTCACATTATTCGTGCTGTACAGGCTGTCCGTGGGACTGCCAGAGGTACCAGAATGGAACGTGGAGATTGCACAGCACACTGTGGATCTAAAACATTACCTTGATTTACTGTCATCTCAGGTGCAAGCCATCCAGCCATCTGCAGATAGGCAATTGCCTACAAAAAGCCTCTTTTCGAGACTGCCCGAGATCATTGGAAATGTGAAAACTTCCTACACGTCAGTAAAAGAGAGCCACACCGACGATCATGATAGCCGGAATGCCCATCCCGAATTTCTGACGTCCATTGAAAAGGCGTCATCTTCGCAGAGGCAGCACCGTTGCCCTGCATTGCGGTATTCGAGCCGCAACACTTCCCAGCCTCCGAGTCAGCCCATACTACAAAGTGCTATCGCAACAGAAGTCCAGAGAATAGAATATGAGCAGCTTTGGGGTGATTTAATGTTGATGGGTACATTTCCTGCCATCGCAGATTCATCGCCTAGCGGTTTCTGATAAGCTATCTATACCCTGGATCTCAAATCTGCAAAACTACTCTTTCGGCATGAAAAATACTTCAGACCTCCTTAGGAAAGACATGAGTGGAAATCTTGTTTCCGTTCAGATCATACCGCTGAGGCAGAACATTGAAAATCCCATCAGCATCCCGCGGCTCATAATCAAGCGACAAAGCCGCCTGTATAAGAAGATCTAGCCCATACGTCTTCTCAATCCAGTGGGCGACCATATCCATCCCCGCCACAGCCCCACTCCCAGTCCAAACATTGCCATCAATAATCCACTTTTTCTCCATTGTCCACCGGACATTTGGGTATCTCTTCTTAACCCAATTGTACTCGAGGTTATTGACTGTAGCCCTCCTGCCGTCTAGAGCACCGGTGGCCGCAACAACCGCGGCCCCAGTGCAGGTCGTGAACAGTAGCTTGCCAGAGGCAACATGGCGGCGAATGAGATCCTGTAATTTTGGAGGAAGATTGGTCTTTGCAGGGATATCACCACCAATTATGAGGATATCCAATTCAGGGACATCGTCCACCGCGACTGTAGGCAACATTGTTACAAAGCTCGTAAGCAGGTGCACCGGCTCCAAGGTCTCTCCGATATGATGGAAAACAAATTCGGGTGCCTTTTCTAGGAGTTTCGCATCCACAGGGGCGTAGTTATTAATACCCTCCAGGAGCTTCTTGCTCGCGGAATTGAGCAGATCGCAGGGTCCGATGACGTCGATCGTCTGGTAATCGTAGAGCGGGCAGCCGATTTGGATGGGAGCCATTTTTGTAGGAGTAATGATAAGTTGGCAATAGTATGACCACTAGTAAATTAATTTCGTGTGTTGATAGTTAATACTGTTCCGAGTTTGTGGTGTTTCCTAGAGATTTTATACTTCCATCTTTTAGGATGCCGTAATCGCGGCGCGGGTCGTTTCTCGGCTCCGTCCTCCGTGGTCAACAATGAATAATCACGGCACGGGCAACAAAGTAACTCTATGCTCCGTGACCTTGATTTGTCGATTTGAAATCTATATTGGAAGCTTCTAAGGATCTCGGAGACTGAATCTTTGCTCAATGGGGAGATAACTAGCGCATTAGGAAGTGGCTGTCCTGTCAACTACGTACTACTATACTGGTGAATACTATAAAGGCGATAGACTCTTCTTGTCACTCCTTCAGCTTCTACTAAGCTTGAACAACAAGGAACCCTTCAACGAATGCTCATGGATCCTTTTCGCCTTGAAACCTTACGACATTCCTTTGCCCGTTATCGGCTTTTGATAACTTAAGCCATGAAGTAGCCAAAACCAGATGAGCTGTGATAATATTCAAATATGACTCCCGGTTAGGTATTGAAGAACCGATGTGTCTTAATAGTGCGCAGGCCATTAGATCCATTTTTTGCGTCCAAACGCAAAAGCTTATAAGCATCTTTGTTTCCCGTCCAATGAGCAATATCAGCTGGCCTTTCACCACTTTCGGACTTTGCATCCGGTGAGGCTCCATTTTCGAGCAAAATTTGTATTATGGCCGTGTTGTTTTGGCGCGAGGCAGCCCACCACAAGGGGGTGCGACCTTTTGTGTCCCTTGCATCTACTTCACAACCCTTTGAAACGATGATTTTCACTACAACTTCGAAGCCACTTGAAGCGGCTAAGGATATTGGCGTTCGGCCTTCTTTATTCCTTACGTTTGTACCGCAGCCACCAAGTATGAGTGCCTTAAACGTGTTTTCATTTCCCTTGGTAGCGGCGTGTGTCAGGGCTGTTTGACCGTTCACATCTGCCACGTCGATTGCCGCACATTTATAAAGCAAAGCTTCCACTGTACTCTGATGGCCATTAGCAGCGGCATACATCAATGCTGTCATGTCTGATTCACCACCCTGCGAGTTGGCAGTTGCCCCTGCGTCTAACAGTTCATTCACTGTATCTTCATGGCCATTCATAGCAGCGTACATCAATGCTGTCATATGGAATTTATCTGTAGACTCGAGAGATGCTCCCATATTCAAAAGTAACCGCGTTACGGCGGTATGGCCACATTGAGCAGCCAACAACAATGGCGTCCGGCCAAGATCGTCTCGACTGTTCACTGCTGCACCTCTCTGGATTAAATATCTCGCTGCAGATGTTCTCCCTGATGCAGCTGCCAGTGAGAGAGGGGTTCCAGCAGATAAATCTTTCACATCCACTCGCTTCTTGTGAATTCCCCCTGGATATATTTTGGTACGACTCGGCATATCTACCCCAATGCCACTCCGTGTCAGTACCAACCACATATCATCCACCTTCCCCACTTCTGTTGCGTCACATAAAGCGTATGCGCTCTCAAATTGCATAATTTGTGAGATCTTTTGCCGTGAGTATTCCTCTGGATCTGGCTGGTTGAGCGATCCCGATCGTGCAAGCTTGATTTTCCGCATATGAGCTGTTTTTCGTGTCTGTATGCATATCTTTCTCGCCGAGTATTGAGATGGCCTCCAGTCTTTCAGTGAAACAAGTCTAGTCTCCTCTGATCGAACCCTTCGAAATTGTTCCATATTCATGTCCAGGTCCCTCACGAGGATGGCAACATACTTGTCGTCTTCCTCGCCGGCTTTTCTGCAATGTAGAAGTGCCATTCCGAGACCCCGCATGCCGATTCCAATAAAACGAACTTCTAGATGAGCTCCTCTACCACTTAAAGTGACAGGACTGACACGATTCATGAACGGGCTGCAGGGAACAGTGTTTTGGCAGTGAAGAAATGCACTGGGAGACGTCGCTAGTAGCCCGTCGTTATCTCGAGATTCCCATGCAAACAGACTGTGGTCATCCGAAATACGCATGATCTCCTCCTGAAGTCTGATAAAGGCATTTTCTCTTTCCCCATATATCAACGGCATGTTAACGCCAAAAAGGCCCATCAAAGAGTATGCACGATCCTCAATTCGCGTTGTTTCTCTTTTTGCAGCCCATGACATTCTTTGTGCGATGCTGAATTCACCAAGATCTCTTTCCCGCAGAAGAACACTAAGCGGTATACCTGTACAGTCTGCTATGCGTCTTTGCATATCGTCATATCTTATTTCCGTCCAAGACTCATCGTAGAACATGAGAACTGGCGGCGAAACCAGTTCTTGTAATGTCCATCCCCTGGAGAACCATCTGCTTGTTTGGAAAGACTTTTTTGAGGGGACATCAGCGAGATAAATATAGCATACCTCGGCCTCTTCGTACCAGCGGTACATAGAGTTAATAGCTTCTGATAGCTCAGTGCTACTGGTCTTGTCAATGCAACAGGTGTCTATCCAAGCATAATCCAACCCTTCCGCATTTGCTAGCTCACAGCACCGTTTTATCTTCATATACCCGGCTTTTCCCTTAGCGCCTGGCGCATTCACCTTGTCAAAACTGAGTTCGTCATTCCCCCATGTATGTGAAAGTATAGCATATGGTGGGACTTCATGATCGCTGAATTCACAAATCTCCAATTGACCATCATCTCGTGGAATTGTCTTAAGAAGACGCATGGTTGAGGATAGAAAGCATAAAGAAGGAGTAAAAAGGAATGAAGCTATGCAGGACCCTATTTAAGCATAGATGTTCATATTTAGCTTGCTTTTGACCGAAAGCTCGAAGGAAAGTGAGGGTATGTAGCAAACCATAGTTACCTATTGCGGGGTCACTGTGGAATAATGTGTCAAGAAATAACGTGACCTCATCATTCTTGCTTTTTTTTTTTTGGATGATTGCTTTTTTCTGTGCACTTTGTTTCCCTTCTTCGCAAGGAGTTTCTTTTACATGTTGGACAAATGTGGCCTCTATATTTTTTATATCTCTGAATGGATGTGGCGTATATCTTTTGATATTCCAATAACCTTATGCTTCACTTGGATTTGAAATAATATTGACTTGGTGTTTGGGCATATATAATAAATGATATATAGAAATGGTAAGCCAAGAAAAAGTAAAACAAGTCGGATTTTTTCATTCTTTTCGGTCATGACCGACCCAAAGTTATAGAGCCATTCCTATCTGTTGTGCAATATCATTCAATTCATTCAATCCTATCCCGTGCCTGGCTGTTTCCATAGTCATTTGCCTGACGAGGAGTAAGCAGCTCGACAACTATATCTCCTCGCCATGTACCTCGTGTGTTGCTCGTAAAACGGTACGAATATTCTGTGTACCGAGCTTGGCCTTTTCCTTGTGCGCCAAAAGAGCAGATATCTTCGTTATGTTCTTGATCTGTCGTTCATTGACAAATTTCTATACCTATCGCTGAATATAGACTAGGTGAACTTGAAAGAGGGATTATTTGTTGTATTTTTGCTGAATTTACCTTATTAAAGAGTAATATATGGCCTGAACTTGATTTGCGTCTCTGTCAAGATTTAAGGCTGTCAAATTGCCCTCGAAATCCTCAAGATCATCAGAGCTGTTTCTAAGACGGTAGAGATTAGCACATACTAAACCCGACGAATCAACAAAAACTAAGCAAAAACAAAAAAACATACAACAGCAGGGATTCGCATGTGGTCACCCACCATACTACTAACCTGCCGGCGTGTGGCTTAAGTACGGCTGAGCGGACGGGAAGCCCTGTTCTCCACACCCTATGGTCGTATGTGTAGTCAAGTAGTTGGGTTAGGGCTAAGTAGATGCTTCTTGGCTGGAACTGTAAGGGTGCACAATAAACAGGATGAGCATGAGGTCTGTACGGGTGACTTCGAGTGATCTATATCTGATCCCTTTCAGGTGGGGTACCAATGGACGATAAAATTCCCAGTGCTTCATTACAGTGTCATTCCTTTTTGATCGACCCTAAGGATTGCAGGGACAAGACCGGGCAGAAAATACGAAAAAAAAAATGTTAAAGCAAATAACATGGTACAAATTCATCGGCATCTAGGCTTATCTTAATCTATGCATCTATTTGCCGCGGTTGACTATTGGCCATTAACCATCGGTCAACAAATTACATCCGCCTGCTTCATTGTATTCAACCGATATACAACTGCAACCGTGATCCTATCTGGATTCTTCGCAGTAATTCTCTTAAGGCAGCACGGCCAGAACATGCGAGTCGCAAGGGTCATGGTAGAGAGGAGAACCTAGGCATTGGAATGGAAGAAGAAAACTGGCCTGAATTGCTCTCCAGTATCAACATCGTGGCTTTCATACCCAACTCGCCATCACACTATCTTATAGATCGCGTTTTCCCCAACAGAATATGTACGGAACGGATCTGAGCAGGGGATATATTCCTGGGGTGAGTCAATTAGTAGAAGGTATATTGTGATAGCTGAACTCCCTTGTCCACATTCTATCCTTGCCGGGATATTTACTCATCGACAGCGGGGCTAGGAATTACCAAGACTAGAAGTCAGCATAGTAGTAGACTCGGAGCTACTTTGGAGTTTAAATTTCTTCTCGTGAGTATCTGCATTTGCATATGTGGCCGCCAGTCCAGGCCAATAACCAAAGAGACTTAGATGTTGTTTAAGAGGCACTGCATGTAATGATACATGGCCCGCGGATCACCTCATGGGCGAATGCTACTGTGATTCTGAATACACCCACATTGATGTTGGAGATTGGGACATTCAAACGAAATGGTGAACGAAAAGAAAGTGACAAACAACTAAGACGTAACGGCAAGCCATGGGCGATTCGACCAAACGTGGCATCGGTATAAAATGCCGGGATAGATAAGGTTGAGTGATTTCCTTTGCGCGATTATTCCTCCTGGACTGAAATCCCAATTCTCATCATACTATGATATGCTTTATTATATTAGGAGAGTCTCAAGCCTCTTTGACTTGGAGATGAAGCATTGATCAGAAGATGGTGCATGTGAACCCTTGTCATAGGTATACGTGTTTACCACCCATCACTCTATATCCATATAGAGTGACATGGATATGACTGACTGGATATTCGGGCCTTCACTCCAGAAATGGTCTTTTCTTGGAGGAAAGAAGGAGAGCAGTTGTGTGGACTAGGAAAGAACGACCAGGAATTATGATGGATGTCAATAATCTCATCAGCGGAGAAGTAAAAGTGATAGACTTTCGACTGTTGTGTATCTTCTCCAATCGGTGATTAAAGCAAGAAATCGAACACCGAGAGCCCATCAACAGTCTCAATGTCTAGTTATTCCTTTCATTTTCGACACAGGCGTGCCTTCCACACCAGATCATCCACTACCATGTTTTTGATACTCAACCCCTGCGCGTCCTCCTTCTCCCTCTCCACCTTCCCTACGCAGAAATCAGATCATGTCAGAATACGTCACTTATTCCCGTTATAAAAGGGAGGAGAAATGCATTCTCCATTGGATCCTTGACACGACCAAGAAACTCATAAGGAAACATCGATCTGAAGCTACACATTATCCAGTTGTTGATGGGACCATCTCAATATCCAAACTGAAGCTTTATGCCAGAATCATCTCGAAGCACATGAGCCCAATACCCACAACAATATTTCGTCTCTTGAAATCAGTTATCAAGGCTCGAAAAAGAATCACAAGAATTCCACCAACAGTCTCGAGGCAGAACCGCAGATACGAACTCGAAATCTGAGGACATGACCCTATCGCATGCCGTCTGGATTGACGGCCTCAGCGATATCCTTAGTACTTTACAAAGAGGAAACCACTACCAAGAGAAGAACATGCCCATCGTGAAGAGGGCAGAGTGTCTCTCCCGGAATAGATTTTCTCTATTGGCTGCGGATGATGCCGTTGAAAGCGATGGAGTGGAGGACACTGAATCGAGCGAAAGGCTAGATGAAAGAGAGAATTCCCCGGAAAGACAGAATGAAGAAGAAGTGCCGTGTGAACAAACAGGCCACCACCCGGGTATGAAGTCTCCCAGCGAGATTTTGGGCAGTGAAGCCACCTCCAATGCCTCGACACCGCTGACCGAACGCTCTTGATGATTGAAACCATGTATTGTACACTACCTGCATTTTCGGTGACGGATTTTTGGAGTCATAATCGTGAAATAATTGATGTTTCTGCGAGTTGTACTTTGCTTAAAGAAGATTGAAATTTGTGAGACAATTGACAAAACTGACAATCTGGAGGATGACACTTAAGTGGTGGAGAGATTGGGTTTGCCCAAATTGATGTACTTTACAATGATTAATTAAGCGTGTGAAATTAAATCATGTGACAGATCTAGGCAAGTCAAATCAATCATGCTGCTTCGTGCCCGTGGTAATTCGGCCAGGGCGTTGCGAAGGTTCATCATTTCTCATCTGTTGGCTTAGATACTAGAGCATGCATACAATGGAGCTGTAAAGCTTATTCTGATAGGCAACGGAGATGGTTCGGCCCAGCTTGGGAATCTGAATCGACACGCTATCCTGATTGGAATGAAGAACATGAACATGAAAGTTCTGGTCAATGCATCATTCGAAGTCAAAACAGAGGTTGACTAACCCCCAAGGTTAGTTACCTCAAGACTAGCTGAAATAGTCGTTCAAGTGCCGACCGGATATTGACTTGGTGCATCGCAGGAACTGAACGGAGACTAAACAGAGTATAGGCACGACTTGTATATCCAAAAGCCACTCGGTGAAGACCTAAAACGCCATTCTGATTTATATACTCAATTTTTTTGAGCGCAGTAGATGGAACTACGTGCCGGAAAAATCATACCGTTCCCTGTATAGAAAATGTTCACAATATGGGCTACTAAACACATGCATCTTTTCTCGTGGATGTTATAGTACGTGGATGAATTTTATCTTAAATACAAAGGCTAGTGAGTTTCTATAAGTTGAACAACGGGAGCCGCCGATCAATCTAACCAAGAAAACAAGACTTTGTAGAAAGCCTTGGGGTCCTGAAGAAAAGGAGCATGGCCCAATCCGGGGAACATATGAAAAGTGCAGTTAGGAATCAAGGCTGCTGCTGCTGGACCTAAGGTGGAATAGTCTCCCAGCTTCTTAGCAACATCTGCAGATGACCATGCTTTGCCAAGGGCCGTGATGTCGTTCTCGCCAACCATCAGATAAGTTCGTGTCTTGAGGTTAGGCAGTTGGTAGATGATAGGCTGACTGAGTAACGCATCCGTAACAAGCGCCATCACATAGGCGTAATCCGAGCCATGATCACCAGCGTAGATGTTGGCTAGCATTTCGACCCAAGTATCGTACTCGGGTTTCCAGGAAGCGCCATGGAAGTAACTAGCCGCCTCGTACTCCTTGAGCGTGGTGAAGTTCTGCGTGACTTGCGATTCGTAGGACGCGTCAACTGAGAGGAAAGGCACACCCTTGGCAACCCAATCTTCGAGACCCAGTGGATCGACGAGGAAGAGCTGATTAACTGTCTCGGGATACATGAGACCATAGCGTGCGGCAATCATACCACCCATCGAGTGCCCGATGAATGTGGCCTTTTCAATTCCCAGCGCTGTCAGAAGACTGTTGATATTCAATGCCTGCTGATGCACATTGTAGGAGTAACCCTGGGGTTTGCTGGACTTGCAAAATCCAATATCATCAGGTAGAATCACCCTGTATCCTGCGGCCGATAGTTTGCGCGCAGTAGCAGACCAAGTAACTCCGCAGAAGTTTCCACCGTGAAGGAGGACAGCGACCTTCTCTTCTTTGTGCTTTCTGTGGGGTGGGACGTCCATGAATGCCATTGAGAGATTTTGACGCTGATTGTAGAAGTTGAATAGCTTCACGGGCCATGGGTAGTGGTAGTCTGATCCGTGTAGGTTCTTTGGTACGGGGCCATGGTAGATGGTGCCAATTGGGTCGGGGGATTGTGCGGAGGTGACCAGCGCACACGATAGGATCGCTGAGGCGATGCTGACGATTGATGTGATCTTCATTGTGCGATAGTTGAGGTTGGAGAACTCCCCCAGGCACAAAAATGAGTAGATGGCGAGATGTTGAAGAGTGAGGGGGCGAGGGATAAATATGGAGGTCAAGGAGAATGACTAAATCGTAAAGTTATTCAATTCCCGTGATGTAAACAATCATTTATGTACTCCGTAGCTCCCCAGCACCAAGGAATAGCCGGGCTTCCTACTAACTAGAGACTGACCCACTTAGACTTCAAATGAAATGCGTCTAGCTCGGGGCAGTAATTGAACACTGGCCTTATGTACTCAAATGAAGGAAAAACCGATTCGAATTTGGCATACAAGGCATCTCAAGAACGGTCCACTGATTCTTGATCCTGAGCATTCACAATATCCAATAATCCTTTGACGCACATCGAATCGAGTAAATCCCGACTTAGAATGCGTTGGAGTACCTGCAGCGAGACTCGGAATGTCTTAGCATCATCTAGGAGCGTCTGCGGGGGCCAGGGTATTACAAAAACATTTTCTACTAATTTTGGACATATCCTCAAGCATCGCTTGGGAAAGTATCTCAGTTGGAAGCCAATTTAATTGATATTAAGATACATCGGTGTCTATTCCATTGGAGCCATTTACGGATAATTCGGATATGAAATAAAATGACTGTAAGCGACCAGGCTCAGGCTTCCCCAGCAAAAAGCACGGAGCACGGAGCATCAAAAAGCGACGCAAAGAGTGTTCGCATTGAATATGGCCGAGATCATGCATTGTTAATTTGATTCTGCGCGACCGGACCTACCAATTACACCTGATTCTACTTTTAGCCCCACAAACAAAGCCATTTAATCAAAATGTCATTGTAACCTTACAGACGCTAAGTCGTTATAGGTGTAGCTCATGGGTTGTCAGGTACTTTCTACCAGGGCTAGCTTTGGAAAATATGCACCTAGATCCTTCGCCTAGTTTTAGACTCCTTAGTAGCTCTGCTCATATAGCTGTGGCTTGAAAAAGACAGGACTCCGATACTCCGGGACTCAATAGGGAATCGACGAGGCTCCGTCGGGCTTGCGATGAGACGGTGAATCCTGCTCGATGGGATCCCTGTCTAGTATCTGTACTGTTAATTCGCTCGAGACCATAATAGTGCTTTCTGGAATCATTACGGAGTAAAGTAACTTATGACCAGGATTATATTAAATATACATACTTGACGAAGCCCTGTCGTTAGTCGACTTCTTTCAACTTCAAGACTAATATGCAGTTTCGCATCAGTCTACGTCTACTCTACCATATTATCTGGGGCCGACCTTGATATTAGCAATGTCAGGGAATATCCCAGGTCCAAGCAAAGCCTTGGATATTCAGATACCGTGCATCGTCTTCCTAGTCTTGACACCGGCCTTTGTGGCGATTCGGGTATGGTCTCGAGTAACTTCAAAGTCAGGTCTAGGGTGGGATGACTGGACTATTTTGTTATCGACTGTGAGTTCTCTGCGCATTGCATAAGACTACCTAATTGTGCTCTAATCACTCAAGCTGATGCACCACTTAGGTTTTTGCGATCATAGTCATGGCCTTCATGTTGGCTTCTTGCACTTACGGCTTCGGTCAACATATTGCAAACCTCACGAAGGAAAATAAAGCAAAGACTCTAAAGGTAAGCGACCTCCAGGTTTTGCTACCGTTCAAGAGCCCTCTCTCAATTTGCGTCCATATCAGAAGCTTATCTCTCTTTTCGCATCAAGTTATTTTTCATTAGTCAAGCCTTCTACAAACTCACGATGAACATGACAAAAATGTCCATATTGATGCTCTACCTACGCATTTTCATTCAACGATGGTTCCGAATAATCTGCTACATCCTATTGTGCATCATTGCCTCGTACATGGTAGCAGCATTCTTTGCTTCGATATTCCAGTGCATACCGGTGGCGAGGGCCTGGAACAAGACTATACCGGGCTCTTGCATTGATATTACAGCTAATTGGTATGCTAATGCTGGATTCTCGATCGCTACCGATATCATCATCCTAGCTCTTCCGATGTATCCCATTTACAATTCGAAGATTGTACTGGGTAGGAAAATTGCCTTGATGTGTGTCTTTGCTCTTGGTGCCTTGTAAGTTCGAATCATCGTCAAAACTCTTAAGCTCAAGCGAATTAATGGTATCCAGTGTTGCTGTCACCAGTATCATCCGCATGCAAACACTCGACTTTTCGTCCAAGAGTCCGGACACTACCTGTGAGTTCCATTGCCCTAGTAAATTATCTACTGATTTCACAAGTACTTACAATATTGCTTACTAGACGACTTGACCTCGTCAATCTGGACCATGATTGAAGAGAATATGGCCATAATATGCGCCTGCCTCCCAATGATGTGGGCTCCGCTTACGAGGTTATTCCCTTCTCTATTTTCTACAACGCAACGGACGACAAGTAGCGATGGCTCAGGCACAAGGGGTGCAGAATCCAATGCGAATTCGCGGTCACGAAGCAGATGGGTCCAGCTTGATGGGAACTCTGATCGTGATACGAGTATCAGTATGAAGCCTGTCAGCGATGGCCAACCGCGTATCTCCGAAGACAGTACAGGTCATATACTTTCACCCACCGGGCCAGCTCATGATGGAGAAATCAAGTACCGAGATTTAAAGGGTATCACGAAGGTTACAGAATATTATGTTTCTTATAGTAGGAATAGTTCAAAGCCGCGAAATTGAGAAAAATAATACTTACAATGCAATTTATTGCGGAGATCATCTTATGATGCAGAGGGAGGTAATCAATGGAGGAGGCTGCTGTAACGGACCCAGAATATAGCACCAATCCTAATACCCACTTCATGAGTTGGATAATAATAAGAATAGATTGCTGCAAACTAGATAGCCTCCAACTTGTGGCATTCATTGGCTACAGGAACTTTCACAAACAGTAAAAATTCTCTAGATAAAGAGCTCCATTTGCTCTTAGAAGTATCGAAAGATTTATTCGCATTCTTTGGAATTCCATTTCTCTTTTCCCTCCAGGGAAGAGTGCTCTTCCCCAGACCTAATATTCCCCCTCCAAGAAGAAGATATGCCGTCGTAGGCCGTATACTACTTTTCTATGGTAACTAAGGGTATACCAAATGTCTATTTCATCGTAGCCCACTCGCAGAGTTCAAATTTTATACATACAATATGCGAAAGGTGGCTCCCTCCAGATCTTCAGAGCCCACAATGCTGACTTTCAAGCAACCTTGCGCAACAAATAATCCCTTCAAGAACGTAATATAAGGCATCAGTAATCCTGCTGGGGAGGTATTCCGCCTTACCTTATATGTCTGGATATTGGCTCTATTCGCGAGTTACTATCGATTCTGTCAAGTCTGTTTCTATTCACATGTGGCTCTGATATCATCCCCTATACTTAACTTTTAATTCTCTCACACCGAAGCCGTATTTAGGGCTTTGAAGCTGGTGTTCTACATAATAAATCTTGTACTTAGAAATCACAGACCGGTTCGGAATACAGTTGACTACCTAGCCAATTGATGCAATTACAAAGGCATCCGTACAACCACCGTCAAGGCTACAAGACAACCTAAACTACAACACAGGAGGTCATTGCATATCTTTCGTCAACGTTATCAGACCGTGACCGAACTTGGGTTCCACTGGCCTCCAAGGCTATAAGGTGAGTCCAACCACTACAAGAAATCATGCATTCCCAAGCAAAAAGACATCCTCTGCCAATTGCCTTAAGGGCCCACCGGATTCCTAGAGGAATCTGCCAAAATCCAACGGTAATTGCAACAATCATTTTCAAGAAACCATTCCCAACCCCTTTCATGCCATGATCATCCTTATTGTCATTATACCAAATTAAAAACTTGCCCGGAACAAGGCATGAAGAAATCATCTTGGCCAAAAGCGCAGCCATAAAAACATCGCACCACATATGCAGATGAAGTCCATCCGTGTCAATAAGGAACAACTTACCTGGGCAAGGACAATGAAGTGAGAGAGGAGGAGGAGGAGGAAGAGAGGGGGAGGAGAGAAGCCAGGTGGCTTCGATTGGCCATTATAGCGGCAGAAGATGTGTGTGTGTTTGAATAGTTTCACTTAGAATTGAGATGGCGCTGCGAGCAGAAAAAAAAAAAAGTGGGAGTTGAAACCATCGCGAACTTTTGTCTACCTCGTCGTTACTTCTTTCTCTACGTGTCAACCTACGCACCTCCTGTATTTGGAGCCCCTATTTAATTGTCTTGATTGCTTATCAAAGTAGTTACTTATCTAGATATCGAGCTTTTGTTACCCCTACCCTAAGCTAATTCGGAACCCTCTGTCGCTTTGCTATAGAATTGCCAAATCAGACGTGGAAACAAATGAACCTTCAAATTTTTGATATTCATATAGCAATTGTAGACAAGCGCGCATGCCAAGAATAGCAGAAATCTTGAACTTAGTTCCAGCTTTATCGAGACATGCGTATTGACCATAGAGCACTCCATTCTTCAATAGGCATATTAGGCATAACACAGATTGTAGTTACTGGTCCCGTCAGCATCTTCAAAACTATAGAGCTCTTGAAGTAAGCTTCTCAAGTAAATTCTCTCTTCCTTTCCTTTGAAAGCTCTTGGTATGGAATATACCAACCCAACACTCTGTCTAGACGGACAAAAGGTTTTGGTTTTTGATATTTGCCTTCGGTTAAATAGGACAGATTGCGAATCTGTAATCGCTCGAGCGGCTCGGGATCTTGGTTTTCGTAGCAAAACCGTGGATTTTTGGTCATCATAGACTGGGGAAGCTGTTCCGGACGAGGAGCTGAGGACCAACTCACACGGATTCTCCATAATGGATCTTCGTGATCGAGACCAGGGCCGAGATTAATCCATCTTGTCATAATCAAAGCAATCTTAGATTCAATTTGTGGTATTTCAATAAGACAAACTGTATTACACCTGGAACAGATGTAGTCAATATATGGATTTTTTCTAGCATTTAGTGTATCCAAGTCGGATATTTTGCTCGAAAGTTTGATATGTAAACAGATATTGTAAATACTGATTGGATTTGATTCTGGAACAACTTTTGAATCTTCCCATCTGTTAAAAAGTATTATATCTTGCATTCTAATATGAAGACCGAGAGGTTCAGGACATATCTGTGCCTCTATCGAGAATAAAGTAGGTATGAAAGGACTAATTTTCGGTGGAAACCAAGGAATAATTCGTAAAGGATGTAGATAGAAACGAATTTGTGTATATGACAAAGATTCAGGATGGATACCTGCTATTGGACCGAATCGATATCTTCTCATCGCAAGTTTAAGCTGGTGGTGGGAAATACGGTTCCGTGAATGGGTAAAATGAATATGGGTTCCTAAACTCATTGTTGTACCTGCACTAACTTCTTTCCACCATGCGAAACCTTTGTAATCACATGGAAGTTTGCAAGTTTTTTTGTAGACTGGTCCACTTAGTCCAAAGCTTTCAGATCCGTCATACTGATGGAGCCTTTGACAAAAGTAACAAACAAAATATTTAGGCAGATCTCTTTCCAGCCGGGCTAGAATCGAAAATTTTTCGGTCCTGGCAAGTATTGTAGACATACGAGAAGTATATCCGTAGTATCTGGAAGATAGTTTATAGAGTCGTCGATTGCAGAGAGACAGACATTTGAGATCAACAGATGGAAGCAAGTCAAAGATCTTCAATAATAGATCGGATGGGAGGCCGGGTAGTGTGGTCATTCGGTAGATATTTGGGCGGATTATCTGGAAGCTGGGAACGGGAGACGGCCGTGTCTGGCTGGGTCTGAACCAAAATCGTAAATACTCCATGTCCAGGTGGCTATTGGGGGCAAGTTCTGGTGTGAAAGTCGCAAGATCGAACGGTGAAGGACAGAAAGAAAAGTTACGGGGCAAAGTTGTAAGATGAGAGCAATTTTCAACGCAATAGGACAATGATTGACAGACCGGCCCGCTATTAAATAAAGTGTCGCCTACTTGATCCATGGATTGAGGCTACTCCAACTCCGTTTCACAAGTGCCAGGGCCAATAATATGATCGTTAGTCCTAAATAGTCGTATCATGATTACAACAAGATATAGTTTACTAGTACTAGTAGTGGCTTGCACGGATTTCGAGGCTATTTTGTTGCCCGGAGCCCTGCGAATATATCCTTGGTGGTACTACCGTAGAATGGCATTCATACTATGAATGCAATTCCACGTTCTAACATGAATAGTAATAGAAAGATAGATCGGACGAAAGGTGGAGAATACGATTAAAATGGAAATAACCTTGATTTAATAGTATTAACTAAGATCAAGGTTAATAGAATGGAATCCATCTTTGGAAAGAAGTAGGGGAGCTAGGAGTTTTTGTTTATGCGCAGACAGTCAGAGGCATACTGAACAGAAACGACGAACGCATCTTGAATCACTATGACCACTACATGCCACTCCACTCCTGTCAATAGGATTCAAGAGTTTTCCGTATCTTAGTATGTGTAATGGAACTAAGGAGCAAGCTAGCAGTTGTTGACTAGGCCAGAAGACAATGACGTAAGAGCGAGGGATAAAGATAGATTCAATCACTTAAAAAAAAACCTATTTTTTATACAGAGACCGATTCTTGAAAACATTTCAAAGAATTCTATATATTCGAGCAAGATCATTCAGCCAGTTTGTAATGTGGAGGTTTCGATATATATATATTTGTGTCCGAAGCGGGTTGTAGTGCCAAGACTGTTTTATCCGGGTAAAATAGATTGTACGCTATACTGTTTCAGCAAAGCTGATATTTTATTGTTAGAGAATTCTGTGGCAATTATCTTTTTTTATAGTCTGATTCCAGATCTATTCTTGTAGAGAATATAAAAAAAACCCGAGAAACCGTATAAACAGAGCTGTCTCGAAGCTTTATAGAATAGACTTCGAACTTTAAATATTCCAAAATAAACAAAGAATATACATGTAGATAAGAAGTATAGAATCTTTATTTTTTCAGTAAAAAAGATAGAGTACGTGATGCATTCATAGAAGTCATGTTGAAAGGGAATCTCCAAGATGCTGTTGTAAGCAGTTATACCATCAATTTCATAAAGCTTTGCGTTTAACTTCAAATTGCTTGTCCAAAAACAGAAACGTCTTCTGCGCCAATAACGCCCACGCACCAATCTTAGCTGTCAATCCGCCGTCAGCGACATCTGAAGGTAACCATACTTCCTTCTTGTCTGCAGCTACCTTCTTCAGCATCTCCTTGATTTTCAAAGTGCTGTCATCCGCGGAAGAATACATCTCGCTACCGTTTCCAGGCCCTGTAAGGAAGACTGGGCAAGTTATCCTTTCCAAGATTTTTCCATCTTTCTTATTCTCGAGCGAAAAATCCTTAAATCTTCGGAGCAAGGCACTAGACCTTTCAACTCCCATGCTGCTTTTCCCCAGATTCATCTCCCATCCGGCCTGGAAGTTGCCACGACAATGTGCGTCGGTGAAGGTGTCTAGTACGTTATCCATAACCCAACCGTTTTCCCAGAGCTTCATGAAGGATTGAGGTGCCCGTGTCAAGGCTAACTCCCACATGCTGAAGAAAGGATCAACCGCCACACAAGCCTTTATCCGCGCATCTGTCGCAGCTCGAAGTGCAAAATATCCACCGGTTGCTGCACCTGCCACAGCGATTCTATCCAAGTCCAGCTCGAGATCGGGTCTGGAGTCTGCAAGACTAGAGAAATAGTCCAAGACATATCCTGCAACAACCTCGAAATCGGGCCGGAGTGGGATTTTAGACTTCTTCAGCAACATGCCTTGGCCAGGACCTTCCAGACAAAGTACAGCATACCCGAGCTGCGGCCCTGTATATCCATACAAGAAATAAAGCTCCTCCTTCGTCGCGTCTGCACCACCGGCATATATGATCAACGGTGACTTGCCCTCGACTTTGGCCTCCTTGGGCGGCAGACACAACCATCCTGTGAGCGTGATCCCCTCTTCATAGGGAATCTCAACAAACATGACCTCCCCATCCATCAGTCCCGCCGCGCGTTCGAAATTGGCGATCGAACGTTCTGAGAGTGGAACCACACGCGGCTCGCAATTTGTGAACATATAGGCGGACGCGCGGAAATAGTTCGAAGCACGAAGATAGGCGTTTCGTGCCGGTATACGGAATCCCGCGGCAGCAGCCTCGTTGGCGATGGACTCGGCCCGTTCTCCTTGTTCTTTCCAGGCTGCGTGCCACGACTCGGCATCGTGTTTTTTGATCTTGCCGACGGCTGATTTGAACTCACCGACCTCGCAGCCGCCACTTGAGGCGGATCCGAGGATGCGGGTGAGTTCGAAGTCGAACATGAACGATGGGGAGAAGGGAAAACTCGTCATTGTGTATATGGTGGATGATGCAGAGAGGTAATGTGAGAATGTCGAAGCTCTTCTTGAGTTTTGAAATCCCAGATGATGATAAATTGGCCAGGACTTTGATATGGACCTACTAGGTTTTACACTATCAAACTACAGTGATACTAACCAAGGCTGACTTGCCATTTACATGAGCCCGATTCGGAATTACTACCAGGCTCACTCGCATAAATCATTGGCCTCAACGCTACTTTCTATGATCGTGACAAATTTTGGACCTCAAGGGGGTTACGTTTATTTTCGGGGGTTTTTGCTGCTCGGAACTTTCCTCTCGGGACTTTTCATATTGGCCCCATCCCTTATTTTGCTCAAAATGTTCTCTTCGGGGATACCATAACAGAGGAGTATGGAAACATGATTGTTTTACATTATATGAAAATAAGAGAAAGGAAGGGAATCAAGATGACTTTCGCGTTGATAATATTGATTAGTCGTAGTGCTCCCCAACTGGTCGAGGAACGTGAGAATGTGAGGCTCACTGGATCCCAATATGGCAATGTGGATCCTAATTATTATCCTAGAGTGAATAGTAAATTCCTTTCTTGATAGATTGATGACACCTGACCATTTCGGACCATGCCAGGAAATTGGAAAAAGTAAGTACAAAAGAATAGAATTACTTTCAGACATTGCACGTTACATATTGACCAATATTAAATCGGCATAACTATTCACAAGGGTATATAGCTTGTCCATCACTCTACGTCTCAAATGCCCCAATCAATATTCACGCTTCCGAATTCTCCGTCTTCTTTTTCTCTTCCATAGCGTATTTAGTATCAAGCTCCTTTCGAAGCGTAATTTCCTTCTCCAAGAAGACCAGCAGAAATCCTAAGCCCGCAAATGCCAGACTGACATACCAAACAACATTCAGCGCATCCACATACACAGACTTCACCTCTCTCAAAGTGACAGGATCCTGGATGGAGTTCATGAAAACCTTAGTCGCAAGCTCATACGCTCTCCCGTTGGTCAGCTGGCTCCCGATCGTATTATCTGTAATGCGCGGTGCGAGCACGTCGAAACGGTTGTTGAAAACGGCTGTGGCAATAGTTGCACCCCAGATAAAGCCATAGGTGCGCATGAAAGACCACGTCGCGGTACATAACGCGGTATCCTCCTCGGTGAGTGGTGCTTGGACTGCAGGCAGGAGCACAGGTAGTGCGAGACCAGTTCCCAGAGCTCCGAGAAGTTGGTATCCCACCCATTCTCCTGTATTGGACTCTGCATCGAGAAGAGTCAACAGACCGAAGCCAATGATCATGAACGCAAGACCTCCGTGCTGGAGAGGTCGGTAGCGACCGAATTTCGAGAGCAGGGTTCCACCGGCGATGGCACCGGGGATCATGAAGAGAATGGTTGGGAGAAGCTGGACGCCGGAACGAGATGGTGATGCGTTGAGTACGGCTTGGAAGTAGACGGGTAGAAAGTACATGACCGAGACACTAGATAAAGTGTGCAAGAAAGTGACGGCGAATGCAGTGCCTGAAGTCCGATTCGAAAAGATGTGTAGAGGCATTGTTGGATTGACGCAGAAACTCGAACCTTCGTAGACCACGAAAGCTGCAGAACCAACGAATCCGAGGACTAGAGGAACGATGACCCGGAAAGAGGACCAAGGGTATTCTGTTCCAGCCCAGGAGAGAGCGATCAGGATTGAAACCATTGAAATGACGAAGAGGATGTTGCCAATCCAGTCGAAGCGGCGTAGACGCTGCATGTAGTTCGGTGTCTTGTCGGATCGTACGCGAAGGAAGAAGAAAAGCATGATACATGCCACTCCTCCTATAGGAACATTCAGGTAGAAAACCCACGGCCATGAAGAGTATTGTACGATGAGTCCACCGAAGAGTGGTCCCAGGGCAGCTCCAATTCCCACAAGACTGACGATCATCCCTAGGTATTTGCCTCGTTCGCGAAGTGGAAGCAGATCGCAGATAATTATCTCGGTGAGAACTAGAATTCCACCACTGCCAATTCCCTGTAGAAGGCGACCTGCGATGAGTGTTTGGATGTTCCTTGATCCTCCTGCGACTCCACTGCCGATAGTAAACATCGCCGCACTGCAAATCATTGGCCATCGTCGACCGTAGATGTCGGCCATTTGTCCGACGAAGGGTTGGAATGCTGTTCTGAAGAGATTGTTAGGAATATTATCAAACGTGAAAGCGAAAGGTTCGTGTGCTCACTGAGTGAGGTAGTATCCATTAACCACCCAGACATAAAGGCTGGCACCTCCAAGATCAGACGTGATAGTAGGTAGTGCCGTGGATGTAATCGTCGCCTCCAGCGAAGTTAGAAGACTCGTCAGAGCGAGTGCCACGATAATCGCATAAAATCCGAACGACTTCTTGGTCTTTGTCGGCTTGTCCTCCGACCCATCGGATGCCTCATTTTGTTCGCTGACTGGGGAATCAGGTTCTGTCTTTTCACTTGCTTGTGCGATGGCGTTTGAGGTCAGGTTATTCTGGTCATCTGTTCTGTCCGAGTCGGTGACTGGAATTGTTGTTGTCGTGGTTTCGGTGTCCACGGCCATGTTCCAGGCGTCCCAGTCGACAGAAAAATCGAGTATTTGGCTGAATTTAGAGATTCAAAGTCACCGAGCTCGTAGATATGCTTCGGATGACTGTATCAGAAGCAAAATTCTCGAGGATCAACCGAGTGACCTAAAGTAAACAAGCGGTCGACACTTATAGTTATAGTATGACCCAATAGCTGCAAACCGGACGAAAAATATTTCGTCCTCCGGATCTCGGATATTCACTATGCCGGCTAACAAAGAATATCATTACAGGACAACTAGTGCCGATTGTGTTGTGAGAAAGCAGCAGCTTTGAAAAATCCCTGTAAGCGTGCAGGTGATGCAGTAAGCCGAACGAAGTCGGCGGGTGTTTAATAGGTGGGGGCCATCAAGGCACATTTGGGTTTCGGGCGATCGGAGAAATAGGTAAAGGATAATCTAATCTCACTTCTTGTGAGGGTACTAGTTTGTTTGTCTAGAGAAGCTCCGTCCTTTTCGTCCGTGGAGCTATTGCGACGAGCTAGCCTAAGACGTTTAGGGAAACAAAGGCATGCGGACTCATGAAGTGGCGGCTTATAAAGCTTTGTAGATCTGATGCATCATTGATACGGACTCATCTGCTGCTTGCTGCTTTTTCCTATCTTGTGCAGGCCATGGAGTGAGCCAGGGGTCTCTTCAGCGTGTGGTTAGCATAGAGGCCGTTCTTTACACTTTCTTAGTTTGATCTGATGATTATGAGAATAAAATAAATCTTGGATTCAGGACTACTAATTCTGTGTCTTCAGATTTAATTCGAAGGACTCACACGGCCGGGCGTCTCACAATAGTATCTGCTTTTGCATAGGAATTTACGCGTACTAAGTCAGATGTCCATCCTGAAACCGCCAGAAAGGTTATTGAACAGCAAACACAAACGGCGATTTGAAAAGGCATTTCTTGCAGTATCTATGCCTCACTGGTTCGCTAACCTAGTAAAAAATTATTCCCCAAAAGAACTACTGATGCTGCAGAGCGGCAGAGCACGCCGGCTACTAACCTTCTCATAGATCCGACCGCTGCTTGGGAAACATTGCTAAATTTCAGATATAGGCAGACAGTGCGGTTGGTTCAACATCGAAGAGAAATGCAGAAAAAGGCGTAATTGAGAAAGACCTCTTGTTCAAAAGATCAGTGTGCAGACGAGAGGACGGAACAATATCGGTAGATACCTGAAGAAGTAGTTCCCTCGGACCCTCCAGCACCATCCGTGAAGGTGAATTTCTCCGCCGACGCTTTTGAGATGACACTGATGGGGTTACATTGGGAACAGGTGCAGCAGCAGTACTGAAGGACGATAGTTGCCAGTGGAGTTAGATGTGTGTAATGTTTGATAGGTACGATCTACCACTCGACCTCCCAACAGATGTCATCCGTTGCCATCCTAAGACGGGTGCGGATTAGGCAATTCTCACACAAAGAAAAAGAGTAAATAAACTTACACGATGGGACGGGCATTAAAATGGCCACAACTCTACTCGGTAGTGCAACAGGATGTGTTGAGATAATGTTTGTGAGTTTCCTTTGGAATGACCTGCGACAGAATGAGATGAATCGTCTGTCGAGCGCTACATCCGAGCATGCATAATTATTTTCGTCGTGGTCAAAGCGATATCGTTCTTGGGAAATAGAATTGGATGAAAATAAAGGAGTCTTGATACATCGGAGAATGAATTAAGTATATAATGTAAACAGAACTAAGCCCAATTAGGAATATTCAATGTTCCTATTAGTCGAAGAAGGAAAGTGCAAAGGAGGCAAAGATATGAACTTAGGAAAGAACTCAAGTTGGCAACTTTGTTGATCGTACTTTCCTCAACTCCGAAAGACACGAATTAGGGCACGAGTTAGGGCATGTCTTCGCCGCGGAAAAGAGGGGCAAGCATCAACAACATCAGCAACATCACCACAAAATACGGTGCATCCAGTAAGATTGCACCTGGTCACGCAAAGCTGTTCTACTAATAAACACCTATGTCCACCAATGATGATCTCCGGAGGCATTCTACTGCAGAGACAGTTCGATCTAGGGAATAAGACCGCAGTATCGGGAATCCTGCAATATGCAGCTTATATATAATCCCGTAAGCTGACCAAAGGCCACGAGGGACAATGAGAAGATGTGGGGGCGTGGGGCATTTGTACGTTTGGACTCTGTAAAGTTTTGGGCTCGGGTGATCGCTCGGCTAAAAAGACAAGCTAATGTCCATCTTGCCGTCTTGGCTTCGGACGGAGTGCCGCAGTTCGTCCGGTTCTTTGGCCTACGATGGTAGGTCCCAATCTGACTGCAGAGTAATGGAGTAGGAAGGTATGTTTAGATAAGAGCTACAGTCCACTCCAAAGGAGAAAAGAACTGCAGAATACGCGTGATTTAGACTTGGAGCCCAGAGTTTATCGCCTCATGAAGAGGTATTGAAGGATCCAGCAAGTGGCAGCTATTTCATTCAGTAATAAAGTTGCCAAGATCAACGCTATCGCGCATATGGATCTCACTGGCTGATATCCTTCTTCAATGCACCTCTGAAGTATGACTAAAGCCGATGAGTAGAGTGTCTTGCATGTTTTTCGCCCGGTTACTATAATGAAAACTAGCTTTGCAGAGAGATCAGTTTTGCAAACATTCTTTGATCTGCCGTTAAAAATATCCGACGCTGATATGTTTCTAAAAAGGAAAAGATTCCTAAGGAGCTCATTGGCTCGCCCATAAGCATGGCATCTGCACATCCTGGCCCGCCTAATCCCCGATCGGGCCAATGATCCAGTGGGGGGGGAAACAGAATACTACTATGGAGTGAACATCTGGATACTTGTGGGAAGTGTCCAACTCAGCGTTAACCTCTTTAGTCTAGCAGCGTATTCTATCTGTATTTGGACCGACTCTGCTTGAGATTAGTCTGCCTATGTGGCGTTTCTCAAGTAGCGCCACGGCTAACCTGCATGCTTACCCGCCGTCCAGCCCCTCTGGCATTCGATCTAGATTGCGTTATTACAGGTTTCGGCAGCATTTAAGACCTCGTTTTACTCCTCCAAACTTTGTGGCGTGGCGTGACCAGGCCTCCAAGACCTAGTAGGTTCCTTTCATTATCCCTGATGAGACTGGTGGGCGCTAAGAAATCAGCCTCGACGCATTGTCTCGCTCCCGAACGATAATGACCATACTAGTTAGCCTCGTGGGAAGGCTGTTAGCTGAATCCACTGCAGCTCGGGCCGTAAAAGTATCACTGCGAATGGCAAACACTGCAGAAAACTTAATCTTGAAGATCATTTTACTTCAACTTGAAACTTGATATTCATCACTATCGTCTGCATGAAAACAAGGAGAGAAGGATGAAAATCTCCGATCAGATTGACATATTCCCTAAGGCATCTAGTACATATGCTAATTGGTGACCCAAGAATACTATATCGCACTAATTTAGTGTACCTACTACCAAGTAGTAGTATGGATCCCAGGCTGTTACTTCTTACTGTCGCCTTCGGCCCCGGGGGCTGCAGGGTCCTTAAGCCAGAACAGGCCACGTCAACCGAGCTCCTCGTTCCAGTATACCGGATCCAAAGTAGACTAATGCATACCTCACAGCCTCGTATCAGTTTGTAAGATAATATGGATAACTGATTGAAGGACTGACTAATCTTAGTACGCCTCCAATGCCTCAAATCGAACAATCAAACAATAGTACCCATATGTACAGTTAGACGACTGCGGGGGCCGAATTACATTGTTTACAAGGCTTAAAAGCCGGAAGAGTTCTGCGAAGTTGATCTGTTTGTAGTTAGGAGGAGCGAGACTAGGACTTACGACTTAGGTCTGTGAGTCTATGGTCCTTGCAGAAATGCTTCATTATCCCGGGATCATCCCTCTTTGACCACCTCTTCAACTCTCCTATCGATGGAGCTTTGGACATGGCCTCTACAGACGTATCGAATTTCAATCGTGTCACGAAGACAAAACGCCAGCACACCGCAGCCTGTGAAAGATGCAGAGGCCAGAAGCTGCGCTGCATACGCACACCCAAGGGATGCGAAAGATGTCAAAAGACAGGGGCAGCATGCATAGTCGACCCCAACGTTCGAATGGGGCGGCCTCAGCGCGGCGATACTGCGAAGGAACGGCGGGAAAGACAAGATAAGGTGACCAGTCCGCCAGAGTCTGGCCCTATATCACAATCAGGTCTCTCGGGCACAGTAGATTGGACATCAGAAACAAACGAGAATATATGGTTTGCATATGATCTTGATGAAACGAGGGATACAAACCAAGCACCAGGACAAGACATTGATCAAGACCAAGAGTTGTTTGACGTTGGTTTACAAAACAATATGAGTGATGATCAATTCGCAAGTACCTCTGCATCCGTCTCAGACGACTGGTTCGACACCGGGTTCGATCAAGCATTCCTCCAACCTTCCAGCACTTCCGCAACGGCCTACTCTGTAGAGCCTTCGCCTTTCATCTCAATTGAGCCTCCCACTCTGACTAAGGAGACCAAAAAGCGAAACAGTCAAAGCAGCGATAGCTGCAAACCATCATCAACATGTTCACAGAGCCTTATCGAGAGAGTAACCTCTCTCAATTTGGATCTACACCAGCAGTCCATCATCGCTGGCCAGATTGTAGATGAATTTGGCAATATCGAACCCGATATGATAGATCCACTACACGAAGATAACCGATTGTCATTTGCTGTGGATTCAATGACTCAAGGCCTCCAAAACTTTCATAGCCTTCTGTTGGAGATTATAAATACTGCGAATGGGACCACTTCCCGCAGCGAATCAGCAAGTCCGCATGTCAATCGGCCCCCAACTCAACAACAGCAGAGCCCTTCAAGATTTCTTGCACCGCCCTCTCGATCTTGCGTACCTAGCCTGTTCTGGTTTGGAGAAGGCAACAGCAGTCAGCAACAAAGCAAGAATAATGCAACTGGCATCGACCTGCCTACGAGCCTGATGATAATCTCATGTCATATCCACCTGATTAGACTTTGTCGACACGTCTTTGCTGGTATTCGAGCCGCTCTCTCCTCCAAAGATCAGCACCAACAGGCCCTCCTTGTCCTTTCAAGCTGTCAGGTCGGGGGCGTTTCGATCTCGCACGATTCGGATCTTAAACTTTTGATCCTGATACAAGTGGTGGCAAGGTTGATCAACAAAATTGGGGTCTTGCTGGGCTATCCATGCAGTCCAGCCGGCCTTTCAAACTCCGCAGTGGGAAATTTTGGAAACGCTACAGAGGAGGAGAGGAAGAAAATGCTGCTTCCGCAATTGCTACGATTTGTGCTGGCACAAGAGGGGGTAGCGGGACAATCTTCATATGGAGATGGCATGGAAGGGTTAAGAGAAGAGATTAGAAAGTTAAATGAGGTTTTGGCTACCTCGTAGTAGAATATATCATGAAAATCTTGCATATATAACGTAGACGATAAACACAATCAGAATAAATATTCCCCAATCTTTGAAAGTTGTTCCAATCTCATACACTAGTTCGTCTCATTCCTTCGAGTTTCCAAATTTACCGGACATAAATCGCAGCCATGGTGATACTCAGCAAAACCAGGTGTGATAGAAAATGCAAAAGCCATTTCTCCTTGAGTTTCATGTCCGATGTAAAGCCCACGCACAATAAAACCAGAGCAACTTTCAATCCAGTGCTCCTCCACCCCGGAAGAGCTAGCAGTAATCCCAGTCCGGCGTTCAAGGAAACGAATATGTAGCGGAGTGTCTCATCCGAAACACCAAGCCACCAAAAAATAGCCTTGTTATGGTGCGGTAGTTGAGTGGCGAGATTCTTGGAAAAAACAGGGCTGAATCGCGATGTGAGGTGGGCCTGAATGCAGAATGCATTGAAGCCGGCGAGGAGGTAGGCGAGGCCGTCACTTAGGGCTCGTGCCGTGGTCATTTTGGATATCAATGTCAAAAAAAAGTAAAGATTCGTAAATGGGGTGGAGGCTGTCCCAATTCCTGCATAAAAGCTGGAATTCAAGTGGCAGTTATCGTCATGTTCAGGAATACAGTCTAGTGTCTCGGATCTGAGGTGAGATAGCTCGCGCCGAATGTTGCTCGGGAGTTTTCTATGTACGTGTCGGGGGTTTTTATTCATGTTTTCAGTTGAATGTCGACCCATTCCATGCAAGAGTCAGCTAATTGATTCAGCTTTCTAGAATCATGCTATGTGATCTAGTCCTCACCGCAGGGTCTTAAATGCAATACTAGTTGGATGTCTTTAGTTGTTAGCACGAAACAAATTGCTTCTCTTTTAGCCCCTAATGTCTCTGTCTACCAGTCTTCGTTTACTTCGTCTTCTTCCAGCCATTAGCTCTACTGCTACGCTGCAATTCGCTCTTGATGAGCACCTCATCTTCGGAACATGGATGGGATCTTTTCTTCGTCCACACGTGAACACTACCCTCCCAACCTGGTGGACACATGGTGGTCGACGCTGGCAATGGATTCTTATCATTGGATATCCTCTCAATTACCTCTTCGGTATACTCAATCTCGTGACTCGCTACGATCAGCTCCAGTCTACCGAATCGACGACTTGGTATGTGCTGGGCTTGTTATTCAGCGTGGGACACATGTTGTTTGTGAAAATGGCACTGGGACGAATTGAGTCAATTGAGAAAGGGGTTCCTAAGGACAATGTTAGAGTTTCAATGGGTAAATGGTTACAAATGAATTGGGTCCGGGCGCTAATAACTGATTTACCGGCGTGGGTTTGTTGGATTATGGCGGCGGTCTCGGCGATGTAGTAGGGCTTGCATCTGTAAGATTTTGGGTTTGCAGCTGATGCACAGCCCTGGAGGATCGCCGACGTGGGGTTCGGGAATTTGAATGGAACTTGAAGTCAGATTGGTGGTGACAAACTATCTCCACTTGGTGTACTAGTAGTATCTTTTACTTTTTGATTTCTCCGTGCGTAAGATTGGAGGAATATAGCTCTACCGTGCTCTTCAATCTACATACGTCGCAATACTCTGTGTATGAAGCACTAGTAACTAGTACCTTTCCGTAAGCCCTAGAAATTTAGTCCCGCGGTAGGAGTGAGATTAGACAGATTTGCTTCATGTTCATTTGCGAGATCGTAATTTCTTTCTTGATATGTGGTGTACTGGTAGCTAAATATAGATAACTATGGCAAGTGATCACCATACGCTGTCCAGACTAGTACATTATCCCCCCAGAGAAAGAAAATCAATCAGCAGAATTCGAGACCCGAAAATTCAACTATGGAACTGTCATCTATTCATCACACAAGGTAGCTGACGACCTTGATAAAGATCATTTGGAACTTGGGGCCAAAGAACCCTGCGCCACTAGCAATAGCCAGAGCCAATTTGCCAAATTCTTTTGGCCAGCGGCATTTCTCCGTAATGCCTCGTCCCTCGTACTCACGATCTTCTCCAACTTCACCACCGGAGACCCGGTTAGTGAAACCGGACTGACCAAGTCCCTTATTTCCGTACTCATCTTCGCCGGGAGCGCGAAATTCGACAAAGGAATGCATATGCTCGATATCAAATGACCACTCCTTTTCCTGGTCGGGCGAAACAAACTTGAGGTTGTGCCCAGTACTCTGATCAGCAAAGCTTCCTTTGACCTCCCCACCATAAAGATCCTCAAAGACAGTGTAATCTTCCGTCAGGGAGATATTTCCATTACGTGTGCCGACCAGCAGCTCGCCATCGCGGAATAGAAGGCCAGTAGTGTATTTGACACCCTTGTTAATTCGTGAGATAAGTTCCCAGTACACAACCGTATAGGGACCGGCCCATCCGCGGATATTCTTCCATCCACCACAGAGATTCAGCCAGCCAGCTTTAGCCCAAAGACGAGTTGAGCCTCCTTTTCCCTTGAATGCCAGTCGCTTGCCAGACTCGAGGGTGGCATCCATCTGGACGAGTCCGCCAGGAATAGGAACCGCGTAGAACAGACCCGGCGAAAGCTCAGACACGCCCTTCCTGTCATCCTTTCCTGTCCAAAGCGTCCCATCGGCCAGTGCCGAACTTGTATCGGAAGTCACGTTGAACTTTCCGTGGATCTTTGCGGAATCGAAGCTAAGCTGTGCATTCTTCATATCGTCGTCGATACGGAACGAGTATGACCTGTCTGTACTGTTCCACATGCCCGCCGTATACCGTCCGGGACAATGTACCACTGTCGACTCTTCGAGGTAGTCGAGCACTTCGACACGCTTGCCATCGGGAAGAGCGATGTAAAATTCAATTCGTAGATTTCCTTGTCCGAAGAAGGAGTATGATGGGTCACGCGAAAAAACTAGCAACACGCTAGAGAGACCGGTCTGGGAGCTCCCGTCAAATTCCCATTGCTCCCAATTTGTACTGTTGATGTTCGGGTGGATCTTGAGGGCGCTGAGGTGATCGGCCGACGATGTAGAAAAGCTGTTATCGCCGCTATATACTTCATAAGCACCGCTTTTGCTGATCGTGCAAGTGCTATCCCAGTCGTTGGGAAGATACTTTGGGGCGAGAGGAGTAACAGTGGAGGATTGGGAGAAGAAGGAGCCGAATGCGACGGCCAACACGACGGCCGCTCCGGCCAGAATCTTCGTCATTTTCCAAGTGAATAGAGCGTAACAAATCCTGCGTTTGTGGAGAAGGACCTCGAGCAGTTTTGGGTAAACTACTGAGCTATTTTTGACTTCTAAGCCGCGTGGGGTACTATACTCCGAACGCTCCTGTTGCATACCGGCCCGAATTACCAACATGGATGTAAGCCCACAAGTTCCGAATCGGCCTTAAAGTACCGAACTATCTCCTCAATCCAAGAGCAAAGCAACTGGCCCCCAAGACGACTTTTCATCGAAAAAGAAGATGGGATTCAGAATCCAATTGCTACAATTTCAAACCTCAATTCTACAGCATGGATTCTCTCCCCACCTCCCAACGAGCTGTCGTACAGTCCGAGAATGTCGGCTCCTTCGAGATTTCAACGGGAAGACCCATCCCCGTACCCTCATCCAGTCAGATATTGATCAAGGTCTTTGCCGTGGCCCTGAATCACTGTGACTGGAAGATGCCGGCGCGTGTTCCTTGTCCAGGTACAGTCGACGGGGCTGATTACTCCGGCACCATAATCGCCCTCGGAGACACAGCGACACTCACCTCTAGCTTCAAGATTGGAGATCGCGTTGCCGGGGCCCAAATGGCATCACAGCGCCGTCGGCCCTGGGTGGGCGCCTTTACTGAGTATATCCTCGAAGAAGCGGACAGTGCATGGCTCGTACCCGATAGCCTCTCCTGGGAAGAAGCGGCGGCAATTGGCTGTGCCGCCACGTCCAGTGTGGGCATGGCGCTTTGGAAATCTCTTAATCTACCAGGGACACCGCAGAATCCCACCACAGAGGATGATAAATACGTACTCGTCTATGGCGGGTCCTCGGCAAGTGGGACCTTTGCCATTCAACTGTTGAGATTATCAGGATATAAGGTCGTGACGACGTGTTCACCTAAGAATTTTGGCCTCGTCGAATCTTATGGCGCTGAAAAGGCATTCGATTACCATTCACCGACCTGCGGAGAAGACATTCGCGCGTACACGGGTAATACCCTGGAATATGCGCTCGATATAATCACTGAGGCCAAGACAATTAGGCACTGCTATGCCGCAATTGGGCGCGGTGGCGGCCGGTACTGCGGGTTCGAGCTACTACCGGACGATCTAATTGCTACAATGCGCAGGTCAGTCAAAGCGGAGTGGGTGAATGGATTGGAAATGACGGGGTTGGAGATTGAGCTACCTGGAGGATATTACTGCAAGGCGAACCCCGAGTTGCATATCTGGTTTGCGGATCTGATTAAACAGTATTCAGTTTTGATTTCGCAGGGGAAGCTAAGGCCGCATCCAATCCAGATCAACAAGGGGGGCTTGGAGAAGGTGATCGACGGGTTGGCGCAAATGAAACGCAGAGAAATTTCTGGGAAAAAGATGGTCTACCCCTTAGTATAGATTTCCCCTTTGGAGTTTCGATTTGCAAATGATTCATGTCTTTTTTTGGTATATTTCAATGCCCTTGCCACTGTCGTACTCAACAAGCGTCTTCTGAAATTACCATGGCAGCTAGAAAGCTGCATTTCCCTATCCTTAAAGAAACAATCGGTATCTCAGGGGATCAAGGTATATATTTGTATCTGCTTTCTGGGTAATTTTATCAAATATGGAGATTTCGGGATGAAATGACTGATCTTTTTGATGCGAATTTTGCCATAAACACAGAGCGTGGACCACGTAAAGAATGCGTGCCGAAAAGCGCGATTTGAGGGAAGAATGCAAAGAGAAGGATGTACAAAAGGGAAACATCTACGTAGAATGATGTAGAATAGCTATTCTACATCATTCTACGTAGACATATCGCTATAAATTGATTATTGAATGCTACCATTTAATGAGTAAAAGATAGCAACTTTCTACCAACTACCTAGTAGGTAGTTTGGTAAGTAAACATCCATGTTTCAATGATGAATCTTACTATGATCATGTATGAACTGCGATGATATGTGGTCCTTGTCTCTATATACATATCGTAGCCAAGCGGTCAGAAGTATGTAATGAAGACATGCGATAATTAGTCATAATCGTGCTACAGATATTCGAATGACTACCAAAGGCAATGTACAATCAACAGTCCTAGAGGAAAAATTTACTACTTGACCAATATTGAAGTGTACTATGTAGAAATTGGCAAAATATTCGGGGATTAATATGAAGCTACAATATAGTAACGATCTAGGAAGGCGGTATCAGCTGGTCTTAGGGTTGGAAAACATCACGAACTTCTTCCAGTTCATCACAGACACTTCTGAGCACAGATTCGAAACCCCCTTTGAATGAAGTTGGTTAATCATCCAAAATGAAACTGAGCCAACTGAACCAGAGTGGATGGTCGCTGCGGCACCATTTCTGCACAGAGCCACAATGCTTTCGGGAACCACCGACGCGCCGACCCACAGTGGACAGCCGGTAGTTTCAGTGTTGGTCGCATCGCGACCTGAAGGATTCTCCGAGGCGAGCTTTTTTACCTTCTCGGCTTATATCTCAGACTTACTCATCTTTGCAGAAACACCAACCCGATTCGCCCCAAAGAAACAAGTCCCGAGTGGCCTCGTCTTGACCCACGCCCGTCAGCCTCGCTCTGCAGCCACATCGCGACATTATGGACGGCGTCGATAGGAGAATCGGGCCAAAACGAGGGCTCAAGTCTATTCTAAGCAGTTTTGAGATTCAGTTAATCTAGCATATCTAGTGTATATACCTCAAAGCATGCACCTCGGTCATAGACATTTCTCCGACATCATCTGATTGTAAACTCTTCTGTACTATACCCGGTTTCAACATACCAACACTACCATCATGAGCGTCGAAGAGCCAATTGCCATCGTTGGAAGCGGTTTTCGATTTCCAGGCTCCTCCACCAGTCCATCCAAGCTATGGGACCTTCTCACCAAGCCGCGAGACCTTCTCACTCGCATCCCAGAAAACCGGTTCAATGCAGATGCTCATCACCACCCGAATCCTGACCACCATGGCACATTGAACGTTACCGAGTCCTACTTCATTGATCAGGACCATCGCCATTTCGATGCCAATTTTTTCAATATCAAGGCCGTCGAGGTATCGGCCATTGACCCCCAACAGCGGTTGCTGATGGAGGTTGTCTATGAGTCGCTCGAGGCAGCCGGCCTGTCTATTGAGTCTCTGGCTGGCTCTCAAACCGGTGTATACGTTGGACAGATGTGCGGAGATCACTCGGATCTCCTTAACAGTGATGTGAACGCTTTGCCTACGTATACAGCCACAGGTAATGCGCGCAGCATTATGTCAAATCGTATCTCTTACTTCTTTGACTGGCATGGACCGTCCATGACGATTGATACTGCGTGCTCCTCCAGTCTGGTGGCTGTCCACCAGGCTGTCCAGTTGCTTCGGAGTGGCGACTCTAGGGTGACTGTCGCCGCTGGAACTAACATGATTCTTGCACCGATGCAATATGTCGGTGCGAGTAAGCTTCACATGCTGGCAGCCGATAGTCGATCTCGCATGTGGGATGTCGATGCGTCTGGATATGCTCGTGGTGAAGGTGTAGCTGCTGTTATCCTCAAGCGTCTGAGTGATGCTATCGCAGATGGAGACAATATCGAGTGCGTCATCCGAAGCAGTGGAGTCAACCAAGATGGACGCACAAAAGGTATCACTGTGCCGAGTTCGACAGCTCAAAGGGACTTGATCTTCCGGACTTATGCAAAGGCTGGACTCGACCCACTGAACCCGAAGGAGCGATGCCAATACTTTGAAGCCCATGGAACTGGAACCGCTGCCGGTGACCCCAAGGTAAGCCTAACCCGTCATCTTCCCAAGATACCTCCACCACTCATCATTCATACTCACCATTCACTCTGTCTAAAGGAAGCGGAGGCTATCAGTCAATCATTTTTCTACCCCGATGAAAATGTCAAAAGCAAGGACGAGGTGCCTTTGTACGTTGGATCCATCAAGACGGTTATTGGGCACACCGAGGGCACAGCGGGTCTGGCTGGTCTGATCAAAGCTTCCCTCGCCCTTCAACACGGTGTAATCCCGCCAAATCTTCTGTTCAACAAGCTCCATCCCAATATCGAACCATTTTACACCAACCTGGAAGTACCAACGAGCCTGAAAACATGGCCTGCTCTTCCAGAAGGTACCCCTCGTCGAGCCAGTATCAATAGCTTCGGATTCGGTGGAACCAATGCCCATGTTATCCTCGAGAACTATACCACCCCAACTCCGCAAGAGACTAGCTCAGCTGTCTCTCAACAGTTCACCCCATTCGTCTTCTCTGCTGCGTCTGAAAAGTCACTGCGTGGGATCTTGGGTGACTACATGGAGTATCTAAGCGCAAACCCCGTTGTAGCTCCGAAGGATCTATCCTACACCCTCTACGGTCGTCGTACTGAGCATGTGATCAGGATAAGCTTTTCAGCCTCCTCTGTGAGCGACCTCCAGGCCAAGATCAAGGAACAACTCGGTGAGGGCAGCAATGCTCAGAACATCGGCGTTCGTGCGAAGGTTTCCTCAAGCACGCCTCGTCTACTGGGTGTCTTCACTGGTCAAGGAGCACAATGGCCTACCATGGGCAGGGAACTGGTTCTCCACTCTCCATACGCTAGGAAGATCGTGCAGGAGCTTGAAGCTGTTCTGCAAACTCTTCCTGAGCCCGAACGACCAGATTGGTCCCTAATGGATGAGCTCCTCTGTGACGCTTCGGAATCCCGTCTCGACTCTGCCCAAATCGCTCAACCGTTGTGCACTGTCGTCCAAATCATACTATTCGACCTCATCCAAGCTGCCGGTGTCAAATTTGAGGCTGTCGTTGGTCACTCCTCTGGAGAAATCGCCGCGGCCTATGCTGCGGGATGCATCACACGCGATGACGCCGTGAAAATCGCGTACTATCGAGGTTACTTTACGCATCATACACCCAGCAGCAAACCTGGTGCTATGATGGCCGCGGGAACTTCGTTCGAAGATGCCAACGAGCTCTGCAGCCTTCCTATGTTCAAGGGACGACTTGCAGTCGCGGCTATCAACTCCTCCACTAGCGTCACTATATCTGGTGATCGTGATGCAATAGAGCAAGCCAAAGAAATCCTCGAAGACGAGCAGAAGTTTGCTCGTCTCTTGAAGGTCGACAAGGCATACCACTCGTCGCACATGATCCCATGTTCGACCGGGTATGTTGAGGCGCTCAAGCGTTGCAATATCCAACCGCTGCAGGGTGCCAAGGACTGTACTTGGTATTCGAGTACGTACGAGAAACGTGAGATGCACGGGGACGAGGATCTCGCAGGTCAATACTGGGCTGATAACATGGTTCGTCCGGTTCTCTTCTCACAAGCTGTAGTTTCGGCGAGCGCAGGTGGTGCATTTGATCTTGGTGTGGAGGTAGGACCACATGCTGCACTCAAGGGCCCAGCAGTACAGACCATTCAAGAAACCCAGAAAGACCCCATCCTGTATACGGGTGTCATTCATCGTGGCAAGAATGATATCGAGGCGGTTTCCGACGCCCTCGGATATATCTGGTCGCAACTTTCTACCCACAAGCTCGACTTGCGCTCCTTTGACTCGCTTGTTTCAGGGGACAACAGCCGCAGTGTCGTCCCCGATCTTCCAACTTACCATTGGAACCACGATACACTCTATTGGCATAGTACTCGTGCATCCAAGGCGTTCCTTGGTCGCAAAACTGGAACCAATCCTTTGCTTGGAACTAGAACCACTGATATCATAGAGCACGAGATGAGATGGCGAAATCTACTTCGTGTCAACGAGAAGCCTTGGATCAATGGCCACCAGCTTCAAGGGCAGGTCGTATACCCAGCCACTGCATATATCGCCACTGCTGTCGAAGCAGCGCGATTCATCGTACCCAACGAAGAAGATATCGCTGTGATTGAGGTCCACGATTTCAGTCTCGGCAAGCCACTCGTCTTCTCCGAGGGAGACAGCGGTATTGAAACGGTCTTCGCCGTTGATGGTATCACCATGAGTGGCGAGAACACCTATTCTGCTTCATTTGTCTTCCATGCTTCCAGCAGCGCCGAGACTGATCAGCTTTCCACACACGCAACGGGACGCATCACCGTCACCCTCGGAGAAAGCTCACCCTCTTTGTTCCCTACTCGCAAACCAGATCTCCCCAACCTGGTCTCCATCCCCCAGGACCGCTTCTATGCCTCTCTCGAGCCTCTTGGATACAGCTACAGCGGCTGGTTCCGTACTCTGTCCTCTATCAAGCGCCGCATGAACTTCTCCTCCAGCCAAATCACGGTTCCACCGCAGGACGATGAGCCCGAGAAGATGCTGCTCCATCCAGCTCTCCTCGACTCTGCACTCCAGGGCATCTTCCTGGCCTATTGCTGGCCCGGTGATGGAAGTCTTGAGCAACTTCACGTTCCCACAGGCATCAAGACGTTCCGTGTCAATACTGGTCTCTGCCGACAGACTCTCATCCCCTCGTCGGATGTTAGCGCATGTTCGCAGCTGACAAGCAATCCGATAGCCACTCGTCAGCTCAACGGTGACGTGGAAATTTACGCACCCGACGGTACGGGTCTTGTGCAAATGGAGGGTATCAAAGTCGTTTCATTCGCTGAGGCGACAGCGGACATGGATAGAGCTATTTTCTCAGAGCATGTCTGGGGCGTGGCCGCACCAAGCTGTGAACTCGTAATGGGAGACCAGCGGGCTACAGAGGAGGACTATGAATTCTCCTACGCCATGGAGAGAGTATCCATCAACTACATGAAGAAGACGGTGGAGGAATTTCCAGAAGAGAAACGAAAGACAATGGGACTCGAGTGGCACTTCGAGCGCATGTTTGACTTCTTTAATGACGTTCTGACAACTGTGAAAGCAGGTACCAGAGATTGTGCCCAGAGCGAGTGGGTGGATGACGACGAGGAGACAATTGCTGCTCTCAAAGCGTAAGTTTGATCGTCTATTTGACGCGCCGAGTTGATGCTGATAAATTGTTTGAATATAGGAAACACGGCCACCGGGTTGATATGCAACTTGCTTGTCAAGTCGGTGATCATCTCGCCCCAGTTCTTCGTGGAGAAACGACCATTCTCGAGCATATGACCAAGGATAACCTGCTCAACCGTTTCTATGAGGTTGGTCTCGGATTGAAGGAATTCTCTTACCTACTTGGCAAGACCGTCAAGCAGGTTGTTCACCGAGACCCTCGCATGAAGATCCTCGAAATTGGTATGTGGCCTTTCTCCCAAATCGAATCTTGAGACATTGACCCTCGCTAACACGCTCGAAAAATAGGTGCTGGAACTGGAGGTGCCACTAAGCTTATCATGAGTGATATCGGACGCTCATTCGCTTCTTATACTTACACGGATATCTCGACTGGGTTCTTCGAGACAGCACAGGAAGTTTTTTCATTGTTCAGTGACAAGATGATCTTCAAAACACTGGACGTTGAGAAGGATATTGTTCAACAAGGTTACGAGGAACATACATATGATCTGGTGGTGGCTTCGCTTGTTCTTCACGCCACAACTGATATTCACCGAACTTTGACAAATGCCCGCCGCCTCTTGAAGCCCGGTGGCCGGCTGATCATCCTTGAGGTTTCGAATAACGACGTCTCCCGTGTCGGTTTCATGATGTGTGCTTTACCTGGTTGGTGGCTTGGCCAGAATGATGGACGAACACTATCACCGTGTATCTCGACACTTGAATGGCACAATGCACTTCTTCAGAGTGGATTCTCTGGTATTGATTCTTCGACTCCTGAGAATGATGCAATTCCCTATCCATTGGCTATCGTTGTCTCACAAGCAGTTGACGATCGTGTGGCTTTACTCCGTGAACCTTTGTCGGCAGCTGGTCTCCAGGCCGCAGTCGACACTGAGCTGGATCTTGTTCTCGTTGGTGGCCAAACCCTGAACACAACCCGACTGGTTCAGGGCATCCTCCGACTTCTCCCAACTGGTACCAAGCACACCATCTTCAAGACACTGTGTGATGTTGATGCCGCAAAGATCTCTGCCAAGAGCGCGATACTTGTTCTCACCGAGCTTGATGAGCCTGTATTCAAACGATTGACCGATCAGGCACTGAAGGGACTACAGGTTCTGTTCGAGTCCCAGAGAACGGTCCTTTGGATCACCCAGGGTTGCCGATCTGAGAACCCATTTATGAACATGTCTGTTGGACTGGGACGAAGCTTGGTCTTGGAAAATCCAGACCTGACACTGCAATTCCTCGATCTTGAGGTTGACTCTAAGCCAGACCCACGTTCGCTGCTGGAATCACTGCTGCGTCTGCGTCAAGGTGATATACTCAAGAGAGATGGACAGCTTGAAGAGCTCCACTGGACAAACGAGCACGAGCTCGCCTATGAGAACGGTGATCTTGTACTCTCTCGTGTTTACCAGAGCAAGCCCCTCAACAACCGCTACAATGCATTCAAGCGTAAGATCACTGAAACAGTGACCCTGGACTCTGATTCTGCCCCTGTGAAGCTGTCCAACGATGCCTCATCACGTCACACCCTCATGCATGATGCCTCCCTCGCCAGTCGTCTGCTTGACTCACAAAGTCTCCATGACACTGGCGCTGAAGTCCTGATCAACGTCACGCACTCTCTCCTTGCGCCCATTGCTACCCGGCCCGATACAGCGTATCTCGTCCTCGGGGCCAACCCTTCCACTGGTGCTTCCACCATCGCTGTCACCCCGACAAATGGATCCCGTGCCCTCGTGTCTTCAGACAAGGCTATTGAAGTTACTATTCTGCCTGGAAACGAGGTATCATTCCTGTCAAGTCTCGCCGTTGAGCTTCGATCGGCCAGCATTCTTTCAGTCTGCCGTCCAGGCTCGACTTTGCTTGTTCATGAGCCAACCCCAGCTTTCGCTTCCAGCATCCTCAAGCGCGCTGGAGACACCAATATTGAAGCTCATTTCTCTACTGCATCTCAGCCGAAAGCAGCAGATGATTGGATCTTCATTGACGTCTACTCTCCCAAGCGCGTAGTAGAGGCATCAATCCCCGCCGATGTGTCGACCTTTGTGGACTGCGCTCCGAGACAAGGAAAGACTTTCTCTTCCTCTTCTTCTGGCTCGTTGATCGGGTCATGCTTGCCAGCTACCTCCCTTCATATCAACCTAGATGGAGCCAGCACTCTTCAACAGATGCTAGAGCCATCCGGGGCCCATTCAATTCAACATCTACTGGCTGATGTGGTTCAAAGAGCTCTGACCGAAACCGTTGAATCTTCAGCTGGTCAGGCTGTGAATGAACTGGTCACTTTGGACCTGGAGAAACTGGTAGGCAGTGATGTCGATCAGTTTCAACAGGCTATTGTGAACTGGACAGGAACCGCCAAGATCCCCGTCCAACTTTCCACAGTGGAGAGCCAAGTCAAATTCAGACCAGACAGAACTTATGTGCTGTTTGGTCTGACTAGTGACCTGGCACAATCTATTTGCGACTGGATGGCCTCTCATGGTGCTAGAAACATTGTACTGACAAGCAGAAACCCCAATATTGAGCCTCAGTGGGTTGAATTGCTGGCAAAGAAGGGTGTGAGACTGGAGGCATTTGCTAAGTAAGTTCAAACTCCTGGGATGAAATTCGAGGAGAACTAACACATTATAGCGATATCACCGACAAAGCCGCCTTGTCTGCTCTCGTTGAGAATCTCCGTCAGAACTACCCTCCGATCGCCGGCATTGCCCACGGTGCCATGGTCCTTGATGATACCTCTTTCTTCGAGATGCCATTTGAGAAGATGCAAAAGGTCCTTGGTCCCAAGGTGCAAGGTGCTATCTTCCTCGATGAAATCTTCCAGAATGACGCGCTTGACTTCTTCGTCTTCTTCTCCTCTGTAACCGCCATCGCCGGAAACCGTGGTCAATCAGCTTATACAACTGCCAACATGTTCATGTCTTCTCTGGTCACCCAGCGTCGTCAGCGCGGTCTGGCTGCGTCCATCTTACATATTGGTGCTGTTATGGGTGTTGGATATATCAATCGCGGATTCAGTGATGCTATCTTCGCTGCCCTCCGCAAAACTGGATTCATGATGATGTCGGAGCGTGAATTCCATCTTTGCTTTGCCGAGGCTATCATCGCGTCTCATCCATGCTCTGACCTGAATCCGGAAGTCATTACTGCACTGGAGACAATTAGATCGACCGAGGTGCGGCCGCCATGGGCTGACTTCCCACGGTTCCAGCATTGCGTCCAGCTCGAGGAGGCGGGTGATAAGAAGGAGAAGAAGAAGACTGTTGCAGTCTCTGTCAAGACACGATTGCAGGAGGCAGTCAATGCTAGTGAAGTCTTTGAGATTGTATCAGGTGAGTGTCTCGTATCCACGCACGCTTTTCAAACCTCGGTTCTCCATCTTGGGGTGTTTCTCCTTTTTTCAGCAAATGTGCTAATTCTCCACAGATGCATTTTTCCAGAAGCTACAGATCTCCCTTCAACTTCCATCCGAGACTGAAAAAGCGCAGGTCTTGGCTTCTGGCCTTGATGACCTTGGTGTCGACTCTTTGATTGCTGTCGAGATTCGCTCTTGGTTTGGCAAAGAAATCGAGACCGAGATTCCTGTCTTCAAGGTCTTGTCTGGTGGTTCAGTTGCTCAGCTGCTCGAATATGCGATTGAGAATATGCCGCCCAAGCTTGTACCAAATTCCAATGGTGAACAAGGAACCGTTTCAGATAGCGGATCTGCTGATGTTCAACTTACTCCAGCGTCGACCCCCTCCGCTCCTAGTGTCAATCTGGCAAGCGATAGCACTGGGTCAAGCCAGGTAGGCGAAGATGTCGACAGCTCTGTGGATATGGGGGTCACGCCGCTTGAGACTCCCTTTGAGGATGCGGAAATCAAAAAGACGTTGAGTATCACTGAGATTGAACCACCTGCCGAGGAAACCCCACCAACCAACTTTGAAAAGATTATCCCAATGTCACCTGGACAGTCTAGATTCTGGTTTCTCAAGCACCTGATGAAAGACCAAACAACTGCCAACAGCACCATTCTAGTCGCAATCGACGGAAGTCTTCGTCTGGATAGTCTCGAGGATGCGGTACGCAAGATTGCTGCTCACCACGAAGCTTTCCGTACTTCCTTCTTCACCGATGAGAACCACAAGCCCGTCCAGGCTATCTCTGCTTCATCAAGCCTGTTCCTTGAAAGGAAGGTTGTCGCCAACGAGTCCCAGGTCAAAGAGGAGTTCGAGAAGTTGAAGAACCACGTCTACGACCTCGAGCATGGCGAAACCTTACGCCTCGTCCACCTGTCTTTGACACCTACTAGGAGCTATCTCTTTATTGGATCCCACCATATTACTCTGGATGGAATTAGCCTGGAAGTTTTCCTTCAAACACTCCAGCGTGCCTACAATGGAGAGCCTCTATCCAAGAACACGTTCCAATACTCCGACTATTCGGAGAAACTTCGCCAGGAAATCTCCTCCAGTAGCCTTCAATCTGATATTGAATACTGGAAGGTCGAACTCGCAAATCATCCCCCGGCTCTGCCACTACTGCCTTTCTCTTCTACGAAGACACGCCAACCTTTGGAGGAGTATTCCCATGTTTCTCTAAACCGGATGGTCCCCGCTGCCCTAGCTAAGCAGATCCAAGAGACCTGCCAGCGCCTCAAGGCTAATGTCTTTCACTTCTATCTTGGTGTCTTTGAAATTCTCCTGTTCAAGCTCCTCGGCACTGCCGACGTCTGCATCGGCATGGCAGATGCCAACCGTTGGGATGACCGTGTTGCGCAGAGCATTGGCATGTACTTGAATTTGCTGCCCCTGCGCTTCCACCTTGACAGCACTCAGAGCTTCGAGACCGTTCTCAAGGAGACTCGCCGCAAGGCCTACCTTGCCATGTCTCACTCCCGACTACCGTTTGACGTCCTCTTGGAGAACGTTGAATGCGACCGGTCCACGTCTTTCAGCCCGCTGTTCCAAGCCTTTATCAACTACCGCCAGGGAGTGAGTGAGACTAGAAAGTTTGGTGGAGCGACGGGCACAACCACGGAAATTTCACTGCCCAGAGCTGGATATGATATTTCTCTGGATATTATTGAAAACCCGGGACAAGACACACGGGTGACTTTCATGCTGCAGAAGAGCTTGTATGGAGAAGAGGAGATTACCAAGGTGCTGGACATGTACTTCAAGCTCCTGCAATCTGTTTGTCGCATGTCAGGACAGTCGTTGAAGGATATCTCACTCTTCTCGAAGGAAGATATCCAAAATGCAGTTCAGCTTGGCCAAGGTTAGTTCAAACTATTATTCACACGATGACTCCCGTTTACATTGATTTCTAGGACCAAACTCGCCTTCAGCCTGGCCAGAAACACTGCCGGCCCGTATTGGGAATATCATCGCCGAGCACCCCGATGCGATCTCCATCAAGGAGATCACTGGCCAGTCTTGGAGCTATCAGCAGCTGAACACAGAGGTCAACCGCATCTCATCGGCACTTCTCGATGCGGGTGTCACCAAAGGCTCTGTGGTTGCTGTGTTCCAAGACGCCTCGGCAAGCCAAGTCTTCTCGCTTCTAGCAATTCACCGAATCGGTGCCATCTACGCACCTCTAGATGTCAATATCCCCGCTGAAAGACTACAGGTCATCGTTGCCGAATGCAAACCTTCTGCGGTATTGGTCAATGAATCTACTGTCAACAATTCTAGCGATTTGGCTCTTCCATCTTCTGCCCACGCCCTGGAAGTATCAAGTCTTCCTAGTGGAGCCCATGTCCCTGCGGCCAACATCACATCCGGCGACCCAGCTGCCATCCTCTTCACTAGCGGCACCTCAGGTGTACCCAAAGGGGTTGTCCTCTCACATGGAAATTTCCGCAACCACGTTGAGTCTTTGACTGTTACCCATAGATTTGGCTCTGAGACGGTTCTCCAGCAAAGCTCAGTCGGATTTGATATGTCTTTGAACCAGATTTTCATCGCTCTGGCTAACACCGGAACACTTGTCATCGTCCCTGAATCTCTCCGCAAAGACTTTACTGCCCTTTCTCAGATCATCCTCAATCATAAGGTCACCTACACCAGCGCTACTCCATCCGAATACCTGGCTTGGTATCGTCACGGTGCAGATAACCTTTCCAAGTCCGAGTCATGGAAGTTTGCTACCTCCGGTGGTGAAAAGTTCCCTGCCGAACTAGTCGACGCATTCCGTCAGCTATCCAGCAAATTCCAACAGTCACTCCGTATCTTCAATGCCTATGGACCAACTGAGTGCTCCTTGTCTTCGAATGAACTCGAAGTCAACCTCAATAGCCCACGGATAACCGCAGGTAGAACTCTCCCAAATTACGCTGTTTGCATCGTTGATGAGGACTCAAAACCTCAACCGATTGGATTCCCTGGTGAGATCTATATCTCTGGTGCAGGTGTTGCCATCGGCTACTTGAACAACACCGAAGAGACTGCACGCAAGTTCAGCAAGACTTCCTTCTCTGACAAGGCATACCGAACTGGGGATAAGGGTGTGCTCCATGCAGACGGTACTCTCGAGATCCTAGGCCGTATCGATGGCGACACCCAAGTCAAGCTCCGTGGACTTCGAATCGAACTGCAAGATGTCGAAAATTCCATCCTTGCTGCATCCAATGGTCAACTCAACGAGGTTGTCGTCAGTCCAGTCGGAACCCCAACTATGCTCGTTGCCCATGCCGTGCTATCATCGACGGCCCCAACAGCAATCACCGAATCGTTCCTTCAGGAACTAGTTTCGTCACTGCCTCTTCCACACTATATGCGCCCATCTTTCATTCGTCCGATCGATCGTATCCCCCTGACTACATCGGGTAAGACCGATAGAAAGTCCCTGCAAGCCCTCGGCCTCCCCCTCGCCTCTGTGCAAGAGGAGGACGAGTTTTCTCTGACCCCAACAGAGGATACTCTTTCTCGTGTCTGGGATTCTATCTTACCTTTGCAGAGCCAAGGCGTGCACACCCTCACCTCCGCCTCCGACTTCTTCCAGGTGGGAGGTAATTCCATGCTACTCATCGACCTTCGTAACGCTGTGCGTCGCGAATTTGATATCGACATCCCGCTACTGCGTCTCTTCGAGCATAGCTCTATCTCAGCTATGGCCTCGCTTATAACCTCCTCTGCTTCTGAAGTTTCTCAATCGATCGATTGGGCCTCTGAGGTCGCCATTCCTCCTACCCTACTCTCTTCTCAGCCCAAATCAACAGCAAATTCTCATCGCCACCCTCCGCAGACCGTCCTTCTCACCGGTGCTACCGGATTCCTGGGTCACAACGTACTCAAGGCTCTTGTCGAGGACCCTAACATTCTTAAGATCCACTGCCTCGCTGTCCGTGACTCGACGAAGCTCGCCTCATCCCTTGAATCTGACAAGATCGTTATTCACACCGGCGACCTTTCACTTCCCCGTCTTGGCCTATCCACCGCAGCCTTCGCCGCTCTCTCGAACTCTGCCGATGCGATTATCCACAACGGCGCTGATGTCTCCTTCTTGAAGACGTACAAGACCCTACGCGCCGCCAATGTTGAAGCTACCAAGGCACTAATTGAGCTCGCATTGCCAAGGAAAGTACCAGTTCATTTCGTCTCTACCGGTACCGTCGGCAAGCTTATTGGTGGAGAATATCTCGAGCCTACATCATTGGCCTCATACCCCCCATCCGAAGGGTTCAAGGATGGATACGCGGCAACCAAGTGGGTCAGCGAAGTTCTCTTAGAGAATGTCAGCAACGAGCTGGGACTACCAGTGGTCATCCATCGACCCTCTAGCATTACTGGTGAGGAAGCAGGTGAATCTGATATTGTGCCAAATGTGGTCCGATATGCCAACCTTCTGAAGGCCGCCCCTGAGTCGAAGGGATGGACCGGATTTGTTGACTTGGTGTCTGTGCAGAACGTTGTTGATGGTCTACTTGGGTCTGTCACTGGTAATCACGGAAATGGAGTTCAATACATCCATCACTCTGGGGAGAAGGTGATTCCTGCCAACAAGATCGGAGAGATGCTGCAGAAAGACGGGAAAGAGGAATGGGATGTTCTCGATATGGCCGAGTGGGTTGATAAGGCCATACAAAAGGGAATGAACCCTCTTGTCGGGGAATTCTTGAAGAATGCTGGCAAAGGGAAAGGATTACAGATTGGGCAGAGACTCTTGAAGGAATGAATCCCCAGGTGTGATGTAGAGAAGATCGCCGGACTTTTGAATTTTGTGTATTTATTGGTGTTTATTTGTTTCTTGCGTTCTGGAGTAATTATATTATAGGGAAATTTAATTCATTCGATAGTTATTCTCTTGACCTATCTCTTGTATCATGTAGCAAGTAGCCCACATTAAGGTTTTTCGTCGTAAGTGATTGGCATATTGGTTGGCCGATCAATATTGAGCCCCTTCTAGCTAAACCGCAACGAAGAACAATCGTAACATTGACTCAGATCCACTCAAGACATAAACTTCTGCAACTTCGACTTATCCAGGATTTCCCCCTCAATCAAGCGTCCAGTCTCAGTAACCTCTCCGTTAACGCGTTGGTAGCGCACCAGCGCCGGGACATTATTAACATTCCACAAGGTCCTGAATATATTCTTGGGGTCCCTCCACCTAAAAGCACGCGTTAATCCATGTTTCAAAGTTTCAAACGCATGGTTATCATCCTTTGAAATGATTATTGACCAATACTTACTCTGCTAACGTTCCCACCGAGGCCATCGCTAGCGTCGGGGCATCGGGCGCCGTGAAAGCAGCATCGATATGCGGGAGTGCGGCGCGAACATCGGGGCACCAGGGCTGCTTTGTGACAGAATCATCACCAGAAATAAAAGCAAGGAAGAGCTTTGAGCTTGAAGCTTCGGGTAGATCGAGCAGCTTCGCTGAACTTGGGAGAGTGAAATTCCTGATAATGGGCATCTTGGTGGTTTCTGGATACTGAAAGATACAAACAGTGTCCCGGAGTACGATGAAGAGATAGAGGTGTTCAGGAATAGCTTTCTTTTGAATATCCTATGCTGTATAAAGCAATCTGTTGGGTGTTTGAGATGGTTGATGGACGATTCAGAGGTTGCGTGGAAATTCTCCGTCCCCGCGTTTGACGTGGCCCACTGTTGGTTCCGTGCCGAAGTACCTGATATCCGAATACAACTCCTCTACTTCGGAGATATCCGCGACTTGTCGTAACTAAAGTAGCTTCATTTGATATAATTCCATATAATGCCTCAAAAGGAATCCAAGCTACAAATATAGATTGAAAATAATGGCATTGAATTGAGATCTCCACACCGAAAGTAGCCGCAAGAATCGGCGTCTCGGCGTGAGTTCAAGCATCAAACACTCCGAACAAAGGAAAACCTGCCTCGCATTGTGTTTGTGTATTAATACTTCTTCGGACCTCAATAATGATTACTCATTGACTGTATTATCTCGTCTACACAAATTATTCTTTTCAAAATTAGTCAACAACTCCCCCAGGGCGTTGTCCGATCTTCTCCGATTGGATCCGGACAACGGATCGCTATAGTTTGTTTGAATCATGTAAAGTCAAAGACCCCGAGAATTCGGTCAAAAGCTCTTGATACCTTATTTACTTCAGGAATTTCATATTTTGAGCAAAGGCGATGAGTATGAAGCCTGTTCCAACAGGTCTAATAATACATTCCAGTCTACACTGCCCTATCCCTTTCTTGCACCGGGAGCAAGTCATATGAGATACACCAGTCATCAGCCAAATCCTTCACTCAATACTCAGTAGCAAAGCCAAGTGATTGTTCGATGTGACGTAGAAATCCCACAACTTCTGTCTGTCATTCCACGAGGATATACATCGACCAGCAAAATAGAGAGACTGTACCATGTATTTCTGCACCACGATAGAAGACATTCCATGTGCAATGGAGATAATATGCCGAGTATGGTGGTGTTGATCCCGTTGGAAGGAATTGTATGCGCTGATGATGTCGCGTGGTCTATGAGGAGATATCGAGTCTGGATCTTGGGTTTGTTGAGAAAGCAATAGTATTCAAACCATGTGATAAAATGACATAGCAATGGCGAAAGTATCTGAGCCAAACCATATTTCGGATGGATTTTGGAATTCGTCTGTGGTTATTGGAAGTGGTTGCATGATCGATGATCCTAATTCTGGTGGGAGGGGATTATACCAGGCAGAAAAATTTCAGATCAAGGTCGGTCCATTCGGTGACAGTATCATTGAATGGACTTGAAAATATGGACAATTCAACAATTCAACTAAGAGCGAGTTTAATTGAATTACGAGCCTGATCAGAGTTTTGAAGAAAATTGTCTCTTGGTGTGATTCTTCAATAGAATCATATGCCAGCTGTCCGGAGTCATCAACAGGGAGGCCCATCTTCTGCCAAAGAGGATTATCACCCGTGTCTAATCTGGAACCTCGAGAAAGGACCACTAGAGATAATGTTCAGTATCTCATTACTTTTATATTCATGCCAGGGAAGACCTACAGCTGTTCAGCATGTCATGCAGGGCAAAGTACCAGAATGACACGTCCAATGCCCGTATTGGTTGAGGAAGACGATAAAGGTTGGTCAAACGTAGTGGTAGATCCCAGTGTGGGACAAGCAATTTAGAGATCCCATTTAGATGTCCCACCCATGCTTACATCGTGGCATTGAGATCTTCGTACGAACATAGTACATACGCAGCCAGAATCCGGAAGGCTTACAATGTACTTTGAGTCCCACCAAGAGGACCGTGGCCATGTATAGCGGATCCATGGATTGCTTCAAGGAATGTGTGATTTTGAACAGACGAAGGATCTTGGGAGGTTTCACGTGCCATAAGCTGAATCGCCTTTTCGTAATATTTTGCCCCATACCACGTGAAGTCCATATCCAGGTCCATCTGAAGTAGACTAGATGCACAGAGACTAGATCGCCGAGTCACATTTGTAGTGTCTGTGGAATATTTCAGCAGGCCGAGTCGCTTCGCAGCCAGAGCACAAGAAGCGTAACGTAGCAGGGGACTTCGACTCGTAAGTTGTACAATGTATTGGCTAAAATATGACCGTTCACCAGTGCAAATGTCCATCCATTGACCAGTATCTTCATGCGCTGGAATTGCAGGTCTTTGGGACCCGGAAGGCGAGGCATTTTTTTGTCGAGATTGGCAGCGTATGGGGTTGGGGAATTCCGACAGCTATCTGACAGTGTTCACGCATTGAATACACTCGGGCCGGCTTCAATCACATTTGATCTTGCGGGCTCGGCACACCGTACTGCAAATTCAGTAATGGCTACGCGAAGTCAAGCCGGTGGAGACTCACCAGTCTGTCCGCGCCCGGGGAGGACTTCGTCGCGACTTGGATTTTTCATTAGAGTAGATTAACTCTGGCTTTCATGCTAAACGTTCCAATGATAGTGCAAGAAGGCCATGTACACCACCACTCAGAGTCGTTGGTATATCCCGGTGGAGAAAGGAGAAGACGGCTTGATTTAACGAAAGGGGAATCCTGCCGGTTGCAGTCGAAATTGGTGGTTGAACTTCGGTTTTATGATGCGAACACTATGCAAACATGGGAGAGTGGATGATTGTATGCGTATTACATATTGATGTCACAGATCGAGTCAATTCAAATCATATTCAACAAGTAACGATGGGATTCAGAACAACAAGATGAACAGCCGGAAGGTTGAAACTATCGAAAAGACAAGTAAAAGGATATCAAATGCTTTCAAGCATCTTGATCTCTACATTAGTATGTTTCAAGGCGTTTAACTTCTCATAACTGGTATCCGTGATCTCCGAAATGAAACAATCAAATAGTGTAATACAGATACTGCCCTTTGCCATATTAAGTAAAAGAGGTCACAATTAAAGAAAATGGAGGTTAATTTAGCAATTCTGCGTGATTTATCCCTTCGCATGACTCTCACCCCAGTCCGATGTGTTTTGCTCCACTTTCACATACGATCATGAGGGGCAACTAGTGCATAAGAGGCTCAAATCTTCTACGTAGCAAATTGCGTTAATTCAATCTTCATATTCCATCAAACTATCTTCTTTCGATTTTGTTTCACCACATCAGTAAACATGCCTCTCTACAAACCCTCAAATGTGAACGCCCCCGTGCTGTCCCAGTTCTCTCTGGAGGACAAGATCATCGCTGTAACCGGCGGTGCACGAGGCATTGGACTCGAAGTCGTACGTGGTATGGCTGAAGCAGGCGCTGACGTCGCCCTTTTATATACAAGCAGCAGTGATGCTGCAGAGTCCGCGGCAAAGATCGCATCCGAGACTGGCCGTCGCGTTGAGGCTTTCCAGTCCGACGTCACCAGCCGCAGCAATATGGATGAAACTTTGAACAAAGTCGCCAACGATTTTGGTAACGGCAGACTGGATGTCGTTGTCGCAAACGCGGGCACTTGTACCAATCGACCTAATCTCGAATACGACGAGGAAAGTTGGGCTCGTGATAATAGCGTTAACTACGACGGTGTTATGTGGACTGCACAAGCTGCTGGCAAGATATTTCAGCGTCAGGGCAAAGGAAACTTGATCATCACGGCCTCGGTCAGCGCAATCCTTGTCAATATTCCCCAGACGCAATGCGCGTACAATGCTTCCAAAGCAGCTGCTGTCCACTTAGCGAAGAGTTTGGCAGTTGAGTGGACAGACTTTGCGAGGGTTAACTGTATCTCGCCTGGATTCATTATGACTGAAAGTAAGTCTTGAGATTTTGTAGATTCGAGCTAGATGGATGTACTAATCGGAATATTCTGCAGTGCTCACCCAGCAACCTAAGGAGCTTTTTGAAAAGTGGCTGTCCATGATCCCTGGTGGCCGCATTTGTGATCCTGCTGAATTGAAATCTGTTAGTCTTCTCCATCATGGTAATCTATCTCTTCTTACTGATTCCATCAGGCCTATGTTTTCCTTGCCAGTGATGCATGCTGCTACATGACCGGTGCGAATATGGTCATTGACGGCGGGTATACTTTACCATAAAATGCATCATTTTATAATCATCACGTCTTATTATGTGGAGGAAGCCCTTCAAATTTATCATGCAGGTTTGATATAAAACTGGAACAATATCACCTGCCCCTCGCTAGAATCAAGACCAGATTACGAACAATATCAAGTTATTGTCACTATACTTTCTCTCGTGTTTCTTAAGTGATTAGAGCTTCATTCCTTCTCTAGTATGACAGCAAATGAGGACTGGTTTTTCTATCCAGTCCTAAATATTTCCGCGTTAAATCCAAATGTATCTATATCTGCTCATATCCAGTTTATCGGTATCGGCTTCTTTTCCGACTGAATCGGCCACATTGCCGTTAACCGAGAATTAGTGCAACATAGCTAAATTCAACCACTGACATGCTGGTATATCCAATCCACTATTGCTCTTTTTGGTCACCTTATCCGGCGTCTGGCATTCCAGAATATTCCTATCTCGGGCCTCGTTTGAGTCATCGGGATATCAACCGGGCTCATATCAACCCCGCACATCAGCAAGTCGGCTTTATAAGAAAAGGTCTCCGCAATGACTGCATGATACGAAACTTGATCTTCAAATACCCATTGGAGTAGGTATTCATGATATATTGGGAGCTCCTGCGCAGCCTATCACACCTGGAGAATCATAATTTCTTGGCGTCATCTTTTAAAAAATGGATGAAATAATTACCTATGACATTAAACCCACAAAATTAATACCCAACTCCCCCAAGCCACTCCTACTTTATAAAAACGCGTTTGTCCGGGATGGAAAGGTTGATATTACACGCGCCTATGACACATTTCTCAAGAACGGCTGGGACGTCCAATGGGTTACACGGTACGGTCGAACACAGCGCTCGCATTATCATCCAGAAACGCACGAAGCAATGATCGTCCTGTCTGGACCGGGAAGTATCCGGTGGGGAGTAGCAGATCTCGACGATGATGATGAAAAACATACATACGGCGACGCGCGTGAGGAAGGTGGTTTGTTATTAGAGGTTAATATGGGAGACGTATTGATTGTTCCGGCGGGTGTTGCGCATAAGAACTACGATCCTTTCACGACGAACCCGGACTTCAAGCCCTTGACTGGCAAGGCACGAGGAATTGAGTCGGATGATCCGCGAGCCATGGTGCAGAATATGGAGTTACAGGGATTCACAATGATGGGTGCTTACCCTCGTGGGTTAAATTGGAGTTGGGAAGAGAAAGGGGATCCATCTACTTTCGAGACTTGTTGGAATGTGGAAATCCCGGCGCTGGATCCTGTTCTTGGGGCTGACGGGGGTATCAGGGAATGTTGGAAATGAGTTCTTTGAATTTCAGTCAAAGGATTGCCATCTACTTCTACCCGCTAGGCTAGTATAGTAGTTTTTATCTATGTGCCCATACCGACAAAGGTTAGATTATTACCATGATCATCCTTTCGCGGCCTCTTTATGGCTCCTGTGGGCCCAGATCCTTAAGGTACCCAGAATATTGCCTTTCAAGATATGTATAGTATGTAATATTTCCAGGTACGACGGAGAAATATGACAGTAATAACCTTATTACTGTCATATAGTATGTATAATTTGGAAATTACGTCTGTTTTCTCCATTTCGCTCAACAAAAAAAAATTAGTAGATACCCATTTCTAAAACCTAGGGCCATGCTCGTTAAAAACGGCAGACATGACTGACGGTGTGCAATCTTCTTTGTTTCCAAGTCCAATATACGAGGATCAAAGAAGTCGATGGGAAAATTCTTTGACACGACAGTTCCGCCATGGATTTCAAGTCAATTTTTTCATCTCAACCCTCGATTTTCATGTGGTCTCTTTGATCGATGCCTGGTGGGCTTTTCTTTGTTTTTGCTGTGCTTAAGACATGAATGGGGGGTCTCAAGCGTACCATTTTGATTTACCATTGCTCAGCTACTCAAGTTATCCGTCAACTAACAGCACCTGCGCTTCAGACCAAATTAAAATGCCTGGACGACGAGGGACTCGGAATAGCCCGGAAGATAGCAAGACTAGTAGCGGACAAGCATCATCGGGCCGCTATTCGAGTCAGCCTTCCTCGTCAACAACGCAGTCTTATGAAACACCTGCAACCAGTGCTCCGAGTTCACGGGGAAATAAGCCAGGACCAGGAGAGAAGCGGAAACGGGGGACCGAAACACCTGACTTGGAATCGAGTAAACGCGAGTATGGGACGAAAAAAGAAAAGTCTTTAGCGCGGGGTTCTCCATGGGACAAAACAGAGAGACATCCTGTCAACGTCGAAGACCTGGATCTCGATGTATCCTATGAGGAGTTTATGGATCTTGAACCAGAGCCAGAGACGGAACGGCCTGCTCGACAAGAAAGATGGCAACATCATGGCTCTGAACCCCTGATAGATATTGATAGTTTGCCTGCTGATTGGAACACACGGGAACCTGATCTTGATCCAAAGTAGGATGGTCCATTCTAAGATATCCTCGAATTCGAAATGTTAACACTTTCTAGTGATATCGACGGCCAGATAGTGCGATGCAAAGAAAGAATCAAGGACAACATCATGCCTCAATTTTTCCAATTGAGACTTAAGGATTATCAGAAAAAGAAAGACGTGCTTGTGTAAGAGCCTTCCTGTTTACCTACTCATCAATCCATCAGCATAATGGGAATGTATCAAGCAAAATTTGTGATCTAATATTCGAACAGGTTGAGAGACAAAGATGAACCCAAGGGGCTTGATGATCGTGTCTACAAACGGATAGACACACTCAAACAAACCCGAGCGCACTTAGTAGAACACGGCGATGAGAATCATCAAATCCAGAATATTGACAAAATCTTGCACGCCTACAGATCGAAAAAGATAAAATGGACAGGATTAGTGACCTACTGGTCTAAAGGAGTTCAGTTGAGCGAACCACGTCCGTTCCACTGGGATGAATTCGAGGCCATTAATGCAGCTCATTCTGGCCAGAGCGCATTCTGGGTCGAAGGGGTATGAAAAATATCCACTTTCAAATGTAGACTTTTTGTAAGCTAATCGCAATTTGCAGTTCTTTGGCCCTGGAATGGGGCATAGTTATGGCTCTATCACCATACCTCCCGATCCTCGTTATCAATGGGTTTACATGGTAGGATCCACCACCCTTGTTCCCGAAAAGTTCTCCATTAATCATGACTGTATTCACAGTACAATCTTGCTGTCAGAATTCCCGGGTATCAATGGTGGACTGAGCTCCAATTTGTATATGATACAGGCAGTAGTATCATGATCTTTAACGCCGAGTGTATTGACCAAATGATGGGTCCATATCATCCCGGCGTCGCAGGAACTCCTGAGCCAGCGCTCCCTTGTATGGGACATGTTGGACTCATCACAGCAATGGGTGGTGTGAATCGGCCGGTATATGAGATAGAGGCTTGCTTGCTCAATGCCGCTGGAAATAGACGTTTGACAAATTGGATCAGAGTGCCTGTTTGCCTCGCTGGCATCGGGGGTTCACCTCCGTGTGACACGCCCCTTGACGGACCATTTCTCAATTATCTCATGTTCGTGGGCTGTGTGCCAAATGGAACAGGCGAATTCATAGTATCAACCTCGAAAACTAAGTTCAATTTGACGAGCTCTTTACCTGAAAACAAGAGGGAGGTTCCGCCTGCACTTAGGGCTTATGGAACTCTCGGTAAGGTTCCACGCGGGACCGTCTATCATACGGAAAAGAATATCGGCCAGCTAGGAAAGCAGGCCACCTTGAAGAAAGCGCCTAAGCGAATTCCGCCGAAGGAATAGAATCCAAGACATCTTAGCCAAGAAGCTGTACATGATCAGTTGTGAATGGGACTGCCGGGTCTTAGGATATCAATTAGACTCCCGATCTACACATTCAAGGGTTTTTTTTTTCAGAGATGAATGAGCTTTCATTATGTACGCATCTTAATATGAAATGCGAAGTGGCTTATGTGAATTCAATTATGAGTTTAGTCCTTTGTAGAAATGTTACACTTCAAACTGCTTTCTTTCTCGTTTATCTATTCTGCGCTACAAAATTATTAGCCGTATTTATTTACCTTGCATTCTTGAGTGACTATAACTGTAGTCATCATTGCATCATATGTCTGCTTTGCCTCTTCTTTTGCCAGAAAGTAGTCCTGTCTTACTTCAACTAAGATACAGAGATAATAGGCGTTTTTGAACTTTGCACGAGAATTAATAGGTATTCATTCTCGTGCAAAGTTCAAAAACGCCCATTATCCCTCATTCTTACCTGCCTTACCAGGACTAATACCAAGGCAATACACTGACTATTTGGTTAAATTCGCGTGCTTCCTCCCGCCCGGGTCAATTGGTACCCGGGGAAATCAAAACTTCAGAAACCATCATGGCACATTCTAACTGTTTCTACGATTTGTTTTCGTCAACTTCAAAGGGCACGGCTGGTCAGCTGTCGGGCCTAGCCCTTGAAGTCACCATTGGCTGCCTGGAACTTTGATGCATCAATAAACCGGATTTTCCCTATTCAGTGGGGCCATCATTGGACTTTGGGGCTCAAGCCCAGACGGAATGCTGACATCTGATCACTCTGAGTCCCCAGGGCTATAGCGCTTGGTCGAAAAACATGGAAATATTCTTCGTATCAGAATGATTCGTTGATGGTGGTCTGAGGTCAGAGAGCGGATTGATCTCCACACACACCCCATGCATAACTTCTGCCTTCAGGCCTTACACTAGCCTGAATTGCTGTAGAGGATTCTCATGATGTGGTCAATGTTGAAGGCCCCGCATAAAACCCCACTTGATTGAAGTTTGTTGGGAGATTTACGGGGCTTCGTCCCACCCCCGCTTCTCTTTTTTCTTGAAACTCAATCGTTTCTATCATTATGTTCCCTGTTCGACGTTGCTGATTCAGGGGAGGCCATCCAGTTGGTGGGTGTGTGAGGCTGATCTCCTGGCAAGGGGGCAGCAAGAAGGAGCTCAGGGTTATCAAGTGCGTCTCTTACTAGTAATTGCTAATTGTTCATGTCCGGTTCTTTACATCATTTTCTGTAGCAAAAATTTGTGGCGTACGCCCAGTTTATGCAGTGGAAAATAATGCAGGGTAGCTACTTGCTCAGCGAATCTATGGTGCTCTATTAGCTTGCGTAGATATCTCTACACTATGGAAAAAAGGGTCTACTGTGATGCACTATACACAGCATCATACCATGTCAAATCGATATTATTCACGAAATCAACCGCAAAAGCACCCCCAACAAAAATATTCATGTAATGCAAAGTAGCTCACAGCAATATCGATCGACGACTATAGGTCCATATGTGACACAGAGCTACTGCACAAAATACACCCTAGATGCACAGAGACTAACGCACCTGCACGCCAGAGGCAACGTCTTAGGTCGGAAGACATCCATCCGATCTTCATGTGCTTCGCCACCGCTGACGCAGTGGGAGACGGACCCCGCACAGTGAAGGTCATCGTGTTCTAGATTGATTCCCTTCGAATCTAGTTCCTGCGTGAAAAAGATACTATCTTTATCTTCCTGCTGCCGGGACATTCGGACCGAAGCTGTCTAATCGATAAGCATTTCCACCATGACTAAGTAGATCTTTCAGTAGTTAGTTCATAAGCTAGCATTCTTGCATTCTTTCACTAAAAGTTTTTGCGTTGAGAGATCATGGCCGTGAAAACGAGACCACTATTAGCTTTGGTAATGCTTTTATAATTACCGCTAGAGAGGGACTTAACCAACCAAGGGACGTCGTTCAAAAGGGTATAGCTCACTTTGCCTATACCTGCTTCTATTGATCAATATCAAAGCTAGAGGGGCGCGTGGAACCTTTACGATCCTACGGTAGGTGGTTAGCAGAAGCGGGGGCCTACGCGAGGCGCGTGGAAACGCGCTAGGGCACGGAAACAGGTGGGACCTCGACGTCTCCATGCATAGAGGATGAACCTAAGTATACAGGCCAAGAGAGGCTGGCTAGCTGGGTAATTATATCAGCTAATTAAAGCGAGCCTCAGGTTATATATACCATGCCTTACAATACCACACGCATGAATCCAGTTCTGGTTGCGATATTTCGTGTACTGGAGTTGTTTCACGATTTTGAGGGTATTGCAAGTTTGCCGAGAAGATACGAATAGTTGAGCGTTGATGAAAAGGACAATTGACATCAAAAAAAAGCCGCGAACCCAGATGCTATCTGAGATTATATCTATAATGTTTTTCAAGGTCATCGTCATTGAGTTTCACGTGTATTCAGCTTCATCCTGTCCTGAAGACCGGTGGAACATTTCGGGATCATAATCCACCGACATCATCGATCGCCGAGGCCTCAGCCTTTTAGGAATCTTTTGCTCTCGACCCCGCATCGTGTGGAATCACGCCATACTCAAAATTGAATAAAAAGGACGATTGGGGATTGTATACGGGGGGAAAGGGTTATAAGAAGGTGGGACTCCCGTCCATGGAACCGGGTATGAACTAAATAATATCTTCAACGCAGAACATAAGATATCCTTCTTCACCTACTCCAAGAGACTTTTCATCGCCCTTTTTCAAATCCTAACTTACTCTATTATCACAATGTCCGCATCCGCACCTCCCAGCCAGCTTTACCTTCGCCAGGCCCGTGATGCTGCGGGCTCGAAGGAATGCATGGATATCTACGATAAATGGGCTGCAACATATAACGCTGAAGTTGGAGATGCTGCTCAGAGCTATGTTGCTCCGGTCCTTGTCGCCCAAGCTGCCATCAAGTACAAGGCTGCCAAATCCCCCGCTGATAGTGTGATCCTTGATGCCGGCTGCGGAACTGGTCTCGTCGGACAGGCTCTTGCGATGTCCGGTGCGCGAGCAATTGATGGTATTGATCTGTCTCAGCCCATGCTGGACATTGCACGAGACACCGGTGCCTACCGGGATCTTGCACAGGCTGATATGAACAAGCCAATTGCACAGAAAGATGACACATATGATATTGTTTCTTGTGTTGGCACATTCACGCTTGGCCACGTTGGTCCAGACCCTGCTCTAAGGGAATTGGTCAGAGTGACAAAGGCCAAGGGTATTGTTGTTGCTACAATCCTTCAACAGATTTGGATCCCTGGCGGATTCAAGGCTGAAGTTGAGAAATTGAAGGAAGAGGGTCTTGTGGAGGTTATTTCCGACGAGTTGATAGATTATGTAAAGGGACATGGCGACAAAGCAGTACTGCTTATTCTTCAAAAATCCCAACGCGCCTGAACGAGACTACCCACGAAGACTTCCTTATGCAGCCCCAAAATAATTATGATCCAAGCGAAGCTCTTTTCAACAAACCCCAGTTTGGATCCGACCCAAAGCGACAGGTTTCAACATACCATCCCCTTACCCACAACCAAACGCGACAATTTAACGATACACCCCCGGCTGGCTACGTGAAGCGACTTATGACTCTTAGAAATACCCATACTGAATGAAATGCCATAAATATATCCCTCGTAAACGGACTAAGGTGGTTGAAGTGTGTCAATCCAATAAGTACTAGGAAGTAATCCAGGAGGAAATCTAATAAAAGAATATTTTCTAATCTTGACCTCCTCCATCTCCTAACACTCGGTTATTTATTGGGGATACTGGATGCTAATTTCTGACTGCACGTACCAGAGGCCTTTCTCTCGTGTTTAGGGTCAGCTTCAGAAAATTCTTCACTCGTGGTCCACAAGTGTCACATGGAAATTTGCTGCTGTGCTAGAAGATCAAAGAAAAACGTCCGACGAAAAGACGGTCCATCTTTTCTTCGAGATGAATGATTAATAAATATATCTTATGAAAAGTATTTGCGGTGGCTCATATTTCATAGTTCGTAACCATATCGAGCGTGCATGTTGCTTGCATTCATTGATAAGAAACTTCATATATTCATATTATGCAAGTGACGAGTGAGAGAAAAAGAAATTCATTTTCTGGGGAGTGTTTGAAAGACTCCCCAGACATTTAGGAGCAAGGCTTTCACTGATTACAAGTCAATCAACCCCCAACTGTTGCACCCGCACCGACACTGATATCGGCGTCCTCTTCCGGTGCGGCAGCCCGTTTTCCAACAGTAACGCTACCATCAGCATTGATAGTGATGCCAACACCAGATGCGTCATTTGAGGCAGCATGGCGTTTTCCGACATTTAGATTAGCATCAAGGTCAGTGCCGATAAGGGATTCTTCGCCTGCATTGTCACGTTTCAGGATCGAAACAGTTCCATTGGCATTCGCCTGGACGTCCAAGTTTTCATTGCGCTTGCCAATTCCGAGGCCAGCGCCTACCCCAAGATCTTCTGCGGCATCGTTGCGCTTGTCGACGACAGCACCGAGACCTACTCCAAGATCCTCTGCATCTCCATTACGCTTGCCAATTCAAGGCCGACACCCACTCCAAGGTCTTCTGCGGTTTCATCACTCTTATTGACTGGAGCGGCGGCGGCTAGAATTGCCAGCGAAGTGGTCAAAGCTACGAGTGAAAGACGCATCTTGTAGTTACTTTCTAGATATTTGTCAGGCTCGGATAAAGTTTTAAGCTTATGGCTATTATGAAAGAGGGCGTACATGTTTGCTTTGTTTCCCGAAAAAGGTAAATTGACTCGGATAGAACTGTGTGATACTTGATGTTTCAGTTGGATGAAAATAATAAAATCATTCCAAGTGAGACAGGATGGAAATTTATAGAAAGATAATACCTCATCTTGATGCCAACGTTTGATTTTAGAGTTGAAGGAAGTTATAACCTATTCTCTATGTGGTCTAATAGATCATGGGTCTCGCATGGGATTCTGTGGGGAAACCTGTCTTTCCACGGTTGTCAGTTGTAGATGAAGTCTCGATCTCATATTTGCCACCCCATTAGAAATAATAGTCCGCATATATTGCAACTATTGGTTAACAGACACCAGAATTGAACAATTTCCTACATTCTGCACTTGTCAATTTCTGTCAATTTCTTTCCTTATTTATTTTTCCGAGAGATCAGAAGCAAAACTATATGAGGACACAGTTGATAGCTAGTATCGATCTATAAATGCGGGGAAGCCCGAAAACGGGAAGCCGATTAACCTTGAAATTTGGCAATCCACGCGGCCCAAGACGCCACAGCCGGAGGGTAGCTAAGATGCCCACAAGATTTCAGTTTAGAGTTAATACATACTTAGGTTCAATTCGATAAAACCAGGTGGTTTCCTCAATAATGAAGGTTGAAGTATATTTGCGCATATCGTGATTAGTGTTTCTCGCTGCTTTCAGCGGCTTGGGGCCTTGGTAGCCACGCGGCTGGGTTCAAGTCAGGTTAAATCAGTGGTTATATTTCATGAGCTCAACAGCTTTCGATATTTTTATCAAAACTTTCATTGCTCAGTGATCGTTGATAATGTTGGTAAGTTGAAGGATAAGGAATCCACTGCTGGCCACGCGAATAAGATCGAAAACGCAAATAAATGAATGACGGTCATATCGAGCGTGTATCGTAATCTCCTGGGTACATGTTATGATTTAGAATGTAGGAACTCTGATATGCAAACAGAAACCATTTCTAGATTTCAAGAGAGACGTCTCGTTCTGGCACGGCCTTCTCATCCGTGGCAGTCTACAGATACACTAACTTGTCCTCTGTGTTATTTTCCCGCGATCATTTAACTTTTTTCGTAAAAATAATATCTCTGAATGGGCTGTTTGAGCAATTCAAAAGGGTGTCGAGCTTTCGAAGCTTTTTGTTAGCATATGAATTATCGTATCGGCCTGCTATTGCCATGCGAGGCATTGATTAATTTACAAGTAGATTTTTCGGATAGATGGAAGACCACAACACCCATACGATCACTGCACGCGGACATTTTACTCTGATATTATTCATACTAGTATTTGGCAGTTCATAGAAAATTTTCATTAGCTCCAAAATTTCTACAGAACGGATATTAAATGCCCGATTGTGTGTTTAGCGCGAGTGGAAATTGCGAAGTTCACCCCATGTAATTTCATACACCTAAGCCTTGAGCTCGACTTGGGTTGTTATCGCCTTTTCATCATCAAATCCGGAATTTCCATGGAATTGACCCGTTAGCTGATTAGCTTTCTCCGAAGCAGCAGCTCCTCCCAGAAGGGCTCGATCGCCGTCGAATTTCTTAACGATCTCTTCCAATGGAATCTCCTTCGTCTCGATGTAGAACTTCCACACGACCAGAATTTCAAATGCCAGGAAAACACAATAGACAATGTAGTATTTCCACTCGATTGCTTCCAATGCAATCGGGTTGACATATTGGTTGAACCAGAGACTCAGGTCAACGCAGAAGAACATGATTGTCAATCCCTTCGCACGAAGTCTGTATGGAAGAATCTCGGATGAGTAAGATACCAGTAAACCACTGAATCCAATGTTGTAGGAAATGTAGTAAAGGAAGATGAAGACAATGACAGTCCGGGCAGCATGGTCGTTTTCTGCAATTTCAAATCTTGCGAGTGCGATTGTCATGGCAATGTAGCAAAGCAGCATGCTGATGCTGGACGTGAGGAAAAGCTTTCGTCTTCCGAAGTAATCAACGAAGAAGCAAATACCGGTCGCTGAAACCACGTTTACTGCACTCAGGATGAGGTTGATCGTTAAGACTGTGTTGCTGTTGGTAATTCCGATAAGTTTCAAGACCTTTCTTTGCTGTTAGTCCGTCATGTCTGTAACGAAAAGAACTGGACAATGCATGAGCATACCTGGGGCAAGAAGTATGAAACAATACCATTGCCGGACCATTGGGAGAAGAAACCGATTGAGATGAGGATAATTGAACGATGACGATTGCCAGGAGTAGACCAAAACTCAGTCCAGCTGTTACCTTCAAACTCTTTCTCGAGCTCGATTGTTTGCTTGATCTCATCAAACTCCACATTTACCAGAGCGTCGTCCTCGTTTCCCTCGGCATGAACATAAGCAAGGACTTGCTTCGCTTTCTCGAACCTTCCTTTCGAAATGAGCCATCTTGGAGACTCGGGAACCGTCCTGGGCCAAGATCAGCTTATATTCCAGACTTTCGCTCTTTAATTCAATCTCACCAGATAAACACGAGTTGACAGATTGATGGAACTCCCTGCAGCAAACACGGCACGCGCCATGACCATGCACTCCCGTGGATATGATTTGTGCCTTCGAAAGTGTCAGCAGAGCGTTGCTTTCAGAAAAAGAGATAATGGAATAACATACCCAGAGCAACACATGCACCGATCAAGCTACCCACATACCAGAGGGAGTTATAAATGGTACTGTAGATGGCGCGATGCTGAGGATGCACAAGCTCGGTCACCAAGAGTGGTGCACATTCCTGTATCCTGTCAACGAATGTTCAATCACTAACATCAAATTCCAGGCCTTCTTACCTGTGCAATACCAAGGCCAAATCCAAGAATTATGCGGCCAACCACAAATAAGGCAATTTTGTAGCCGATGGAAACCATAACAACACCGAAGAGCATGATAATGCAGCCAACTACCACACCGGCACGTCGGCCAAAGATATCTGCGACGTAAGGAACCACCGGGATAGATAACATCGAGCCAATCGCCATTGACGCGGCAAGAAGACCGAGAGTTGAGCCGGAAGGATGATTGTAGGCTTTAATCGTTCTCTAGTTAGTGAGTTGAGCTTCGGGAGATGCAGGTGCTCCACTCACATTCATTCCACGTTTCCATAGCCTCGAGACCGTTCATCAGAGAACCATCATATCCTGAGCAAAAGGCTTTAGCAAACTCTTGATTGTTGGGTCGGGTCTTGCATACCGTTTGTTGCGGAGGTTATCATTGCTGCCCACAATGTCAAATACACAAAGCGCATCCCCTTCATCTTCCACCAGGTCACCTTGGGCCATTCTTGGCCACCAAGCTCGAATGTATCTTTCCCCATTTTGAGTAAGTCTCGCAGGGAAGATACCAAACAGTCAGAGTGTTTTGAATATGTTCAGGCGCAAAATCTCTGCGACCTCTGGTCCAAATTGCGATCCGAGATGTCCTGTCGTTGTTGGGCGGAGCTAAAACATTTTAAAGAGAGTGAAGAGACAGTCCAACGTCGATTCAGCTAATTTAGTCTACCAGTTCGCGGCAAAATAGGATAAATTGAGAGTTCCTCTATCTGCAATACCCCGGCCGCGAAGCTAACCAAGGCGGAGGCAAAGCCGAGGTACATGGTCAAATCGAGATTCACAGAGCATTCCAGGGTATGATAGCCCTATGGCCTTATTGTTTGAGAGTCAAGAGTCAGCTGTCCTCGTCGGCATATCTGACATTTCTCACCGTAGGCGGCAAAATAGGAGGAATGGGATGTCCTTTCTTGTAGCATCATGGTCTGATCCCCTAGAAGAACATCAAAAAGCCTGTTCGCTAAGCCTTTTTTCTTGCTGTTGGCGAGTCCTAAACCAAGCCAAATACGAGAATAAAAACGTGTTTCTGAAAACCTTTAGGCTAAATGAAACGATTCTATACGTTCAAGCGACATGACACCGTTTGACAGCTGGGTTGACACTTGCCACCTCCATCTCGTGAGACCAAAAAGGGGTCTGTACAGCATCGACCGGGGTTTAAGTGGACATTTGAAGCGATTGGGCTGGAGTCGGGGAATATTCCTTGGCCAAACGGGAAGTATGGGTCTATCTCATTTATGGATAAGTGACCGGTCGAATCATTGGTTGAATCGAACAAGCTTACAGGCCATTGCCCGTCTTTCTTTGAAGCTAGCGACTAGTCGCCCCGCGTTAAAATTGGCTTCCCCGGATTTTCCACGACTCAGGGAAGCCCTAAAAGACTGGGGCTTTATGTGAATGGGGCTTTGTGTGAATGGGGCTTTGTGTGAATGGGGCTTTGTGTGAATGGGGCTTTGTGTGAATGGGTAGTGTCGCGCCCCAAGAGAGACCACAGAGCTCTCATGTGTTCTCCTTGCTCTTTTCTCTCCCTATACTTTGGTCAATGAGTAAAATTTCTTAGATGAGATCTTTGTAATTCCTAAAGAGGTCAAAGTCACTACGGGCGTGGCTGTCTTGGTTTTAGCCTCTTGAAAGAATGTTACTCCTGCATAGGCTAAATCTTCATTCTGACTTTCACTCTTTTGTCTTTCGGTGCCATGTTTTCTCGAGGCTGGGATGTTGGATGGTCGGATGATCAGCCACATAAACCCCGCAGGGCAAAGTGAGCGAGACAGATATCTCCTATGCGGGTCTTTCATTGTCGTCCCTTGCCTTTGATTTGTGAGACATTTTCCGGGGTCAAAGCCACGCGCCTGAAGGCATGAACTCTTTTGCATCACGGCGATAGGGCTATTCTCATTGTTGAAGAAGAGATATTGTTTCGTTCTCGCATTAGTCCTCACAATTTCACAGCATGTCGTTGCTATTCACTGTTGTGAGGATTAAATCGCCTCCTATTTGTTCAAACTCTATAATCAGGAAAATCATCAAGTTGAATGACAATCGAGAGATACAAGAAAATGGCAAAATTAAATGCAAGTCATGGGAAGAGGCACGTCTCCATCGCTGTCATGAACGTGTGGGCACTTATACAGTACCTCATGGCTGCATGCCGCTCCGGGCAAGTGTCCACGATGTAGGCAATTCAAAAACGCTCATTGGTTTAATCTACCCCATGCACCAGCTTTGATTTCACAGGGATCAGGCGATTGCCGAAAGGATGCAGTGATTATTGGCTAGTGCCCACAGATATGGAGCAGGACCAACGTCCCTTGCAGAATGGATGATCTGCCCTAACGTACAGTCGATCTATAGCTACCTGGTCTGAAATTCACCGCTATCCTTCTCAATGACTCGGGTAGCATGAGTGGAGAATGGGCATTGTTCCTGATACCTTGTATCTGTTGAGACAATCAAGTAAGATTTTTTGACCACGATATGCACTCCCATCTTGTAAATTCAAACCGCACCTCCATATTTTGCTTCAAGTGCAGACTTAATTTCCCCACCTCGAAACTTTCATTCTTGAACCAAATAGAATAATTAAGAAGGACATCAAGTGATTCCCGCTACCTGGTCTTCGTCGATTTCTGGCATTTGAAGGATGACTTGGCTGGCCACTTATTATTCGATCCAAGTCATATCACTACCTCAAAGATCCATGCATAATGATATCAGTCCTCGGAGTCGGCGGCATTGAAGCCTTTTGCATCACAGATCTAAGCAAGGAGCAGTGAGAGCTCTTTGGTCCCTTACTATACCGCGCATGAGATTCATCAGGATTTCTTTTTGTATGTCATAGTAGGTCTGTTAGAGAACCAACGGGAACACCTGGCGCTCGGCGGCATGCTTCGCAGTGAGAATTATAAATATGAGCTTTTTCCTTCTATTGGATTTTTCATCAACGAAACAATATCCTATACAAGCCCAACAACCTAATACTTCCTCCCATAATGCAATTCTTCATGAAGTGCCTTGCTCTGCTGCCCCTCTTCACCATGGCGGTATCAGGGGCCTCCAAATTCGCCGACACCTGCCAGAACATTGAAGGAAGGGGAACTCAGATTCGTGCGGACTGCCGTGAAAACGAGCATGGCCAATACAGAACCAGCACACTTGATCTTAACCGCTGCATCAAGAACAACAAGGGAGGGCTGAAGTGTGGAAAGAAGTCAGTTAAATTATTAATTCTCGGGCATACACAAGACTAACAAAGTATAAGTGGTGAACTTTCCGCATCTTGCATTCACTGCAGCCTCCGGGGCCACACTGAATTGGAGTGCATGTGCCGCAATGTCAAGGAGGGCCACCCTTATGTTCGTGCGAACATTGATTTGAGTAAGTCTTTATCATTGAATTTCATGGTTGAGTAACTGAAGCTGACCATCACAAGACAAATGCATCAGCAACAATCACGGCGAGCTCGGCTGCTAGATTATAAAATACTAGTGTACGATGGCACTGTCGTTAGCTAATTCCAGAGCTTCGATGGAAAATCAGAAATGATATACAATATATTTCATATTATAAATGGAGGATAAAATAACTGGACTCAGGATACTTATGCTTATGTGAACACGCTCTTTTACGATTATACCATGTCTAACATTATGCTCGCAAGGTTAGAAGGTTACAATGAATTCAACAAATACCGAACACGTCCCTTAAGTCCACTTCAATAGACATTGTAGTACTAAGAGTGATGTCAAAAGGGAACCCCAATATGTATATGAAATATTGAATTAGATATTATGATTCTTCGTATCTTCGTCTAAGCTAGTAGTCATTAATTCGAACTTGTGAAATATCTCTCCAGATTCATCGAGAATCTCTTGTCTCTCCAGAGACGTTAACAAAGCATCGGCTTTGAGAACTCGTTCACGAAACTTTGTTCTAATGGTCATATAGTCATCTATCTTCCAAAATGACAATGGAGATGGTGTTCGACCGGATGTAAAATCTGCAACCGATAAACCCCAAAATTCCGGTCCAGCCTTCCGAAGCTGTGCGCAGATTTCGCGCCCACCAAATAGAATGGCAGAATACATGATCCATGTATAGGCAACCAGTAGATGGGGCTTTTTCATAATGCGTTGGTATATATCGTTCTTCATTTCGATTTCATATCCCCCTGATTGGGGCAAACGCTGATCGTGAGGGTCCATTGATCGTAATAGGGAAAGATCAGCTTGAAGAAATCTCGTTCGAGGAAGTTCCGGCATGTAAAGCAGGCGTAGCAAACTTCGTATTCGTTCTTCATCACTAAACTTTGACGCGTTGGAGGTGATTTCATCCGTCCATTCACAGATCCAATCTGTAGGATCGCCAATGCATGATATCCATGCTTCTTCTAATCCAAAATATAGCTCGGCATATCGTGAAATTCCAAGGGTATATAGTGAAGGATCGTGCGCTCGAGGAGGTAGACACAATGCAATCCGCGATAAATTTAGTCGGTGTATAGCTGCGTGGGGCTCTCTAGTATCCAGTCAGAATGGTGGCGGTATAAAAAAGCAGGCGCGTGCATTTACTTTATTGCTAGACGAAGCTTCACCAGGAGATCATCTGCAGCCATCTTTTCGGACTAGCCACTTTCCCATCAAACAGGTCTATCTGACCTGACTGTCTCTGGGCAATGCATATGGGTGATTGCATGGCAGTCGATAATAAAATTCCGTCGGGAAAAGCGGATCCAAGCAGGTTTTCGGTTCCGCATTTTTATTTGTCCGAGTAGGCCGAGGCACGGAATGAAGTATATCATCATGAATATCTTGAGTCATGATTACTGAAGAAATTTATCATGTCTACTTCCAGTCAGGTAACTGGAAAAGCTACAAGAATTTGAAATGGGGTAGTCTCAACGAGTGGTATGTATAATTTGGCTTGCACCAGAACTTACAGTGGAAGCCGTTTTACCTATACCAGTAGACTTAGGATGTATATCCAGGGTTCGAATCTTTTTTAGCACGGCAACAATGTGGAGTGAGTAAATTTGACAAAATTAAATTTTTTAGTAACACTATTACTACTAAGAAACTGGAGTCCCTTGATTTTATCTATGAACTTAACATCAAGAACTCGATTGAAATCTGTGGAGAGGCATTGAAGCAATGAGCATGTTATAGTCTCACACCCAGGCGCTTCCAAGCGCCTTTCGGATCTGCTGAAGAGAAAATTAAGAGGCACTTCATAGACCCACGTAAATTATCGAAGCAGGGTTGAGGACAGCGATTTGGTTGTCCTCTCGATATTTGTAATGAAATGTCGCCGACCACGAGGTATAATCTACAGTGCGAAATGACGCCAAAACTTGGGCAATATCCTGCAATGATGGATCAGAGAGATTTTGTTGTTTGGGATTCATTTTGATCGAGTTTATGTGAGGACAGAATCATCGAGGTAGTTTTTTTTCTTTCTTTTCTTTTCTTTTCTCGATGTAAATCCCGGTTGAGTAAAACGCTGTCTTTTCCTCTGCGTAAGACCAACTTGATATCAATGATTCATAGCATATCGGGGGGAGCAAAGCACCTTTTTCGACCCGGGAAGATATAAAAAGCTGAGTAAGGAAGTTATTTCTCCGCATCGGCTTTTTATAAATTAGGAATGTCACCCCGCTTCAAATTGCCGTTACATCTGATCATCGCTCCAATTTCTCGTCTACAAATACATCCCTCTTCCCCTTGTGACAGCCATCATGACGACAGCACCTGCTATCTATCCCAGTCTTTGTGACAAGACGGTCCTTATCACTGGCGGTGCCGAAGGAATCGGTGCCGCAACCGTTGAGCTTTTTGCTTTGCAAGGAAGCAAAGTCATTTTCCTGGATATTTCCAAAGAATCAGCCCAGAGAACCATCGAAAAAGTGACCGCGAGAAGGGAACAGGCCGATTCGCGAGGAGGACCTTCGATCAAAGTGCCAATTTACTACTTTTGTGACTTGTCCAATCTTGCCGAACTACAGGCGACTGCCACCAAGATATTAGCAGAACATGGACCTGTACACATACTGATCAACAATGCAGCAGCAACTGGCAAAGGTGCAAGACTTGACACGGAGAGTGTCACATCAGAGACTTGGGATTTCAACGTCAATACGAATCTTAGGCATGTGTTTTTTCTTTCCCAGGCCATTATTCCTGGTATGAAGAGCGTCGGGGCAGGTAGTATTGTGAACCTGGGATCTATCACCTGGCGTATACCTGCTGCGGGCTCGCCAGTATATGGTGCTTGTAAAGCCGCAATAATGGGCCTTACACGTGTTCAAAGTAAAGAAGTTGGGGTATTTAATATCAGAATCAATAGTGTTATGCCTGGTGCCATTGCGACGGAGAGGCAGAAAAAAGATGTCCTGACGCCTGAGTATCGCGCGGAAGTCTTTCAAAACCAGAGTCTGCAGCGTGATCTTGTTCCGGAGGATGTTGCAAAGGTTATTGTCTTCTTAGGAAGTGATGAAGCAAGCGGAGTTACAGGAAGCACGTATGTTGTTGATGGCGGATGGGTCAGTGACCCTTGATTCAGGACGAAAAGATTGGGAAGGATAGTTTAGCAGTAGAAGCTGAATTGCAAGTCATGTCATTTACCCAAAATTTCAAGCAGTGCTACATCGAAGCTCATAACGATACTCAAAATAGCATTGGTTGATGCGCCCGTTCGGCGTTTGATTACGTTAAATGATAAGCCGACTTCCTATCAGATTTAGTTTCTCCCCGCATCTCGGAGTTGGCCGTTATATCAAAGCTTGGAAATCATGTCTGGCTGTCGTTCTAGAACTGAAATAGCTCACTTGGAATGACCTTTTCTGATCCAATTGGAGCAGAAGCCAAGATGAAATCTCTGGGTGGTGCTCGGATGTCGAGAACTCCGATCAAGAGACAGCGTCCATCCTATTCGTGCACTGAATGCTCTAGAAGAAAGCTGCGCTGCTCGAAGCGAATCCCTTGCCTTGCTTGTATTGAGAGAGGAATCGAGCCTCAATGTCGACTTCGTCAGAGTATGACCGAGAGAACGCGGACTGGTAGCGGTTTCTCGAATGTCGCGGATAACTTGATCCAACAAAAAGAGGCCGGTTCAAGCGTTGCGGCTAGACCTGGGAACATTGAATATCAGCCGCGAAACGAGTTGTATGAAGTGGATACTCTGTCCTTACCAAGTGCACTATCGGCCAAATCCGAAGGCATTACTGAGACTGCCACTACTCAGGATGAACACAAGATACTGGAGACGGTTTCTCAAGATGCTGCTGTGACATTGGAGTTTCTGGCATTGAGCCGACAGAATATTCTCAGTGCAGTACAACTCGGTCAGCAGCAGCAAAATGAAGATGGGAATACTTCTCAGCCAATTGATCTGATTTTTACGAAAACACAGGTTGACGAGATGATGATTTATCACGAGGATAATATTGCATGGGTGCACAACGTCGTTCATATGCCTACCTTTCGTCAGCAGTGCAAGGAGATGTTTGACAGTACTTTGTCTCGCCATCAAATGTGGCTTGCTTTGTATTATGCCATGCTTTCGGTGCATATAGCCATTCTGTTACTCGATGCGAACTGACTAACAAAGAGACAGGTCACTCTATATCACATCCATTCATCAAAGTTGCAGGGCATGGAGATTCATACCACTACAGGGGGTGAGTTATTTGAGCTTGAATCCACGAGATCCTGTCATGTTGACTCAGACTAAAGTTGAACTATCACTTCTATGCTATCAGAAGACTATAGACACTCTGAATGCGGCAGACTTTATGAAAAATCACAGCATTTACAGCGTTCAGGCCATTTGTCTCTTGATTTATATTGGACATAACATCGGACAATCAGATCGCATCTCCGTGCTACTTGCAAGTGCAAGCCGAATCGCGCAATGTCTCGGTCTTCATCGACTAGATACCCAAACGCCATCAAAGATCCTCCAGTTCAGCGACACAGATACAAAACGACAGCTCTTAATTGAGCGCGAAGTTTCTAAAAGGGCATGGTGGTTTTTGGTTCGACAAGATTGGCTACAGATCCCCTACAACAATACCTACAACATCCATCCTTCGCAATTCGACACACCGATGCCGAAGAATTGCGTGGATCAAAATCTAGGAATGAGTCCCTCGGGAGACATTGCTGACCAAAGTCAACATCATTATACTCAAGGCAGTTATACTTTCATGTTGAATCGAGGTATTGTCCTGCCAGACCAATGTTTCAAGTACCTCATTAACGGTTCTTTGCTATAGCGGCGGTCATCATTTGGGATCTTCAAGACAAAATGTGCCGCCGATTAGATGAAAAGGGTAGCAGCGATGAGAATGATCGAAAAAGGCTCTATGCAGAAGTCCTGCGAGCAGATGGTGAACTCAAAAAGTTGGTCGAGGAGATGCCGCCCTTCTTCAAATCCAACGGACACAAGACTAGTGGAATACCGGGATATATTCTCCAGCAGAGGTCCATACTATTGCTCTCAATTGCACACAAAGTGAGTGTCAAAGCCAAGGAAAGAAATAGCTTGGATATTCGCTGAAATACTCTTGCCAGTTCTACTCGATCCATCGCCATTTTCAGATATTGAGCTTGAAGGACCCGTGGTTTGCGTATACGAAGGTGATTTGATACTCTGCGATATATGCGAGTTCCACAGAACTAAATAATTTTGATATAGGTTTCGTGTCTTCCTCTTATGCGTCGATACCTGACGAACTTTCTTGCGCTTCCTGATAATGAATACACACACACCGTCAGCAACTTGTGGACCGTAAACGCCCAAGTCTTGACAGCAGCATTATGGCTTTTATTCGAATTGATATTCGCGAAAAATGAAGATGGGCAGATATTTGACACTCAACAAATTCAAGATCTAGCTTTGAAGAGCTTGCAGTTCTTACAAGTGAACCAGGATAAGAGCAGCATTGCGAAAAGGGGGGTTGGGCTAATTGTGAGCCTGTTGGATACAAATAAGGCGATTAAAGAAGGCTCTCGACAGCAATTTTCTTTAGAAGAGATTATCTCTCGAGTGGAAGCTAGTGAGAAAGAACAAGGACAGAATATCTCCAAAGAGTCGCCATCCGATCCGCTCTCTTCGCAAATGGCAGACTTCCTTCTAGGGGATCACTTAGCATGGGAGGATATTTTGAATGCATTTGACATGTGAATGGAATAATTCAATAATTCAATCATATCATCTTGTTTCTTCCACTTCGTCAAACATCTAATTTCCGTCAATTACAGAATAGAAATGATCTACAGATGTCTCAGTCGCTCATTTCCAATTATCGTCGTATCAAAACACCCCGTCAAACCCTATTTCCATCCATACCAGCAACAACTTCTTGACGGAGGTCTCCGAATGCCTTACCCTCTGAAGATCCATACGTATCCGCAAATCTCCCACTCATCCAGTCATGAACCATGACTGGAGGGTACTTGGCTCCCATCTGCGGATCTGCACAACTAGGCAAACACTCAACGGTATAGTTCGGGTTTCCGGAAAAGAAGAATGGCACACTAAACCGTTCATGGCCACCTTTATTAATAACTCGATGCAGATTTGATAAATATCGATCATTCGTCCATCGCATCATCATGTTCCCTAGATTTACGACGTAAGCTCCGGCGATCGGAGTCACATCTACCCATTCTGAGGAATGGTTATCCCAAACTTGAAGGCCGCCTGTCTCATCTTGAAGCAACATTGTCACTGCTCCGAAGTCCGTATGAGCACCAATACCTATAAGAATGTCTTAGTCAAAGTTCAAACCATAAGGCCTTGGGTATAGTAACTTGCCTTTCTCCACCTCGGTAGTGGCTGGGTCCTGAGGTGGATAGTGCAGAAGTCGAAGGGCGGCCACTGGATGCTCGCAGAAATCATCGAAATAGTTCGTCGGAAGGCTCAACGTGCATGCCAGGACTTGAAGCAAATTTTTTGCTAATTTGGTCATTACTTCATGGTACTCATCCATCACACGCTGGAATTCCTTCGGGTCGCGGAGTTCCGCGGGATATTTGTTAGGCCCTTGACCGAATCTTTTATCGATCACATATTGATCATCTAGTGGAAGATTCTTGCCCATGTAATATCCCTCTTTGAAGTCTCCTTTGCCCTGCTTCTCGAAATTTTGCGACCTGAGGCACTCATATCCTCGGTTGTACCCTCCGATATCTGGCGAGTTTCGGCAAATTAGAAAGTCCACTTCTTTAAAATGTTGTTCAAGTAAATGCCTTACCTTTTGCATATTTCTCTTTTATTTCAAGAGGTAACTTGAAAAGTTCCTTACATTTATCGATAACCTGATGCTGAAGCTCTACGGGGACATCATGATTGATCAGCTGGAAGAATCCGAAACGTTCGCAAGCTTGTCGAATTTGATCTATGAGCAACACTCTCTTTGATTCATCGGAGCCGTAGAATGCTGCATATTATCAATATCAATTGTCAGTGTGGATCTAGAAACTTGGAGATAAGGCAAATAGATCACCAATCTAGACTTACAACTAAAATCGATGACTGGAGGCTGCTCGGACTGCATTTTGTTGGAATGTTGTAAATTGTGTAAATGTATTTAGTAGATTGTTCAATTTTCAACTCGATACTTAACTGAATCTACGCAGTCAATCTCGTCAACTATATACCACTTCATCCCAGTACTCATCCATCTTCTCGGCCGCGGGTCTATCAATCGCAATGCTTTTCTCTAGGAAATTCTTAAACCCGCGGCCGAGGCTTAAACTTCAAGTGGATCTTTCCAATGCAGCTGTGTCAAAGCATTATCTAATTATCACACCCATCGATAAAGAATCCCATGGCAGACCCACTGTGGCACTTGGCCCCATAAGATAGGATGCTACGGAATCTACTTTGTACGATATCCGAGAATTGAAAAGGTAAAAAGAATAAGATAGTTTCCAAAATAGATCTCTGTTGGGTATTGTATGCTCCTAGATCTGTCACAATGCTTCCTATGTACAATTCATCCACTACTTCTCAGTTTGCAGTCTCGTCTCGGTTTAGTCCGGCTTTCCTTCGAGTGGCCTGTGTCTGGGAATGTGCCCATTGCCGAAGGAACCTCGGGTTAAATTCATAACCCTCAAATATTCAGAACAAAAGAAATAAAAAAGTAATAATCACTCAATGTGAGTGTTTCGAACCAGTTCGATCAATATATCATATCTCATATAGTTTATGCTTTAAGCTCTGGCTTGACTTCATCGTCATTAGAGCCAGTATTCTCGCCACTCTCGGAACCGCCAACGGCCTCGGTAGTCTGGAGTCGGAGCATACGACGAGCAACGCGTGGTGGGTCGAAGATGCTATTTGACTGGGCGAAGATCTCGTCGATCTCCTCGAGGGAACGACCCTTGGTCTCGGGGAAGAAGAAGTAGACAGAAGGCACAATAGCGGCGTTGACGACGGCGAACACAATATAGTAACGGCTTCCAATCGAAGCAAATCCGACCGGAGTAACTTCTGCCAGCAGGAAGTTAAAGGCCCAGACGGTAGCAGTGGCCACAGCGCTAACAGTCGCACGAATCTGAAGAGGTGCCATCTCAGCGGCGTAGAGGAAGGTAAGGCCGGAGTAGCCGACGGTGAAGATGAACTGGAAGCAGTATAGGGCAATGACAGCGACGACAAGGGCACCTGTCTTGTCCTTTGCTGGGTCTGAGGTGCAGCCAGCTAGGAGAGCCATACAGATGGCCATAGCACCGGCACTCCAGAGCATCAGAGGTCGGCGACCAAGACGATCGATAGTGTAGTAGGCAAGATAACCACCAAATGGCTGCATCAGACCCATAGCAGCAGCGAGAATGCGAGAGCGGACGGCGTCCATTTCGAGGTATTGTTGGAAGATAGTAGTCGCGTAGTAGGTGATCAGATTAACACCGCACATTTGCTGGAACATCTGGCCAGTAGCGGCGAGATAGGCTCGGTGAAAGAGACGCTGTTTTCCATTTGTGAACATATCTTTCCAAGTAGAGGAACCACAGACAAGAAGAGCTGTCTCGATGGACACAATGCTGTCTTCGACTGTAGGAGCATCCTCATCGACATCCATCAACGCAGCAAGAACTTGTCGGGCTTCTTCACGACGTCCAGCCTTGATAAGCCAGCGAGGAGATTCAGGAAGGAAAACAATGCTGACAAGGGCCACCAGGGACATCACAATCTGGAAAGCAAGAGGGAATCGCCATGAAACAGAGCTATCCTCAACAAAGAATAAGCCGAAGTCAATCCACAGGGCGAGTGTAACACCAGCACCGACGAAGATACCATCCGTCACGACATTCGAGCCTCGCTTGTGTGCAGGGGAGATTTCCGATTGCCATACAGGTACAGTGGCAACGTATCCACCGATACCCAGACCAAGAACAAGTCGGGAAACGATAAAGTGAGCAAAGTGGAAAGCCGAAGCCATAAGAACCGCGCCGACGATAGTAATGAGATTGGTGAAAAAGATAACCTTTCGTCTTCCAAGAAGATCGCCCAGATATACGCAAGAGAGAGCACCGAAGATACCACCGACAGTGTACAATGCGATAACCGTGCCTATTGAGCATCATCCGTTAGAATATATCCGAATATAAATTCCGTGATATCATATACTCCTCTATGGAAGTATAGAGTCGTGCACCGACCTTGAATAGTCGAATTTTCATGCTGAGTAGCACCCGTAGTGTTAATCGTGTCCATTTGTGGAAATTGGCGATTGAACGCATCTAGCGTCAAGAGACCACCGGCCACACTCATATTATATCCATAACAAGTAAATGTCGGGCAAACGACCAGCCATACTGCGGCTCTGAGGAGGGAATTACCCCGGAAGCCCATGAATGGTTTCCCCATGATAGCGATTGGCAATTCCGGAAAATTGAGTCAATATAATAGGAATTTTTCGAAAGTGGAGTGATAAAGAAATAAACTATTCAAGATGAACCACCGTTGTCGCCAGAATCCTCTGTTATATCATAAAGAAGGTTGGAGATCGTGATATGCCAAGCGTTAGAGTGTTGCGCGAACTTAACACTAAGTACGAGAATGCAGTTTCGGTGCTCGCCGGTCCCCGGTGATCGACGACAGTGCCGACTTGATGCATTTTTCCCCACAATTCCAACTGTGGAGGCGGCGGGAGGCGACCGACCTCGGTAGAATATCACAAGAATGGCCTTTTTCAGGCCCCGGGTCGCCCCATCCCGGCCTCAAAAGAGGCTGGTATACGGGGTAGAGTCCGGGGTAGTGGCTGTTTGTGCAGCTTAGGCTGCTCGTGCTTCTCGTGTTTCTCTTTATTATCCCAAAAGAGCATTGGGGAATTGCATTAGGGGCTTGGTTTAGGGGGTCCCGATGGGTCTACGCCGAGATTTGTTAGTAACAGATCGAATGGAGAGAGAAGTGGGAAAGAATGTGGACATGGAATGAAATCCGGGGTGATATGATCGAATCTATGTAGGTGTGGAAACGCTGATCGTGCTTTTATTGTCCTTATGGCTCTATAAAATCCACGCGGGTTTCTTGATGTCATGACCGACACTGCAAGAGCACTCCATTGCCTCGGTGTCAATTCAATCTCAATTGATTGTATTCACCAGCCCATTCTTTAATTAACCTATGCATATCAAACCTATGCCCTAACTACACATTTAACATTACTCACGTACAATTACCTAACGAAAAACCTCATCTATACGGCAGTCGTCAAACTAGGTTTGCTCATAGTTCTTGGAAAGGTCATATCCCTGCCGCCATCCACGTGTTTAGCGGAAAGTATCACAAATGCCGGGGGATTGCGAGTAGCGGTATCGGCGGTAAGGGGCGTTGGCCGGGATGGAGGAGGTTCCAAGGCAAGAAGTCCGGGGTATCATGGATATTAACTGAAAGATTCAAGAGTCTAGGGAAGACCATGATTATTCTGAACCTCAACATTCTTCTAACTTTGACTCGAATGATTGATTTGCCGAGAAACTAGGGCCAATGTGTCAACGTTGGGCCCGTGCCAATTTGAGTTGCGACCGCGTATATCTACGTTTGAGGTGCACAAGGATAATCTGACTACCTTCGAATATAAATATTCGAAAGTCATATTCCTCAGCTCAATTCTATCATTTTATTCGCATGAAATGGGACTGAAAATGGGCTGGAATCGATCATGATGTGGCAACACTCTCTCCATGTGACTCTTTAAGTGGATTACTTGCCACCAAATACTCCATATGGGGCCCCAGATCTGGCGATGATAGAGAATCTCTGCTATTTCTTCAAAGTCTCGGGAAATTAGGATATCAATATCTTATTAAAGATCTTGTTACGGACTTGTATATGTCTCAAAATATCCGCTCTTGACATAGCTCGCTTGTTGATGCACGTACAATGCACAACTCAACCCAATCCGCGCTTGAGCCTCCACTCGCACGGGCATTTCATTTCGCCTTGGCAGATCTAATTTCTACGTAGGTTCCCAGTGGCGGCTGTAACCTTTACAAAGTCCCACTTCCAATAACGACGCGAGATTTAGACATTTAGGATGAGTTTCGAAAAGAAGCTTGACTCTCGACTTAGATATGGCTTTTAATCCTTTCAAAGTCGATCAACTCGAGATCATCAATCTCCTGGCCACGCGTGCAAGACCCAATATCTTGCCTTCTCCGACTTCCCCCGCTTGACGATGACCCACGGGAACGCGGTGGAGTAGACTGGCCCAAGCGAGCTGCGACGAAGCGTAACACTCAGCCCAAGCTCCGGCCCCGGGTGTCGCATCCCCGGTCGGACAGATTGTCTTAGTTCCGGAATCGCCGGAATGATATGACTAGAAGAAGCTTCGATATGCAGCATTTAGGTGAAATATAGTCAATTGTGTACTTTAAGGCGGCATTTTTAACAAACCGTTGTACTATGTGTAGTGAGGTCGAAAATGCAGGTTTCCTGAATTTTTTACTTCAAATCCCCTGTACCTGAAACTTGATGGCCATTGAATGGCCGGATATCGCTTCACAGGTCCCGTTTATTAATATGAGGCGTTGTTCTAGACCTGTACGACGAGACATCTTCGCGACAGAAAAAGCCGAGGTTAGGGTGAAGAGTCAGTCTGCCAATACTCAAGTATTCACAAGCATTGCAATGTCATTGTCACAGTATTAAGTCTATGAGCCTCGAAGTCTGCTCGGGAGATTGCGACTGGAAAGATTCTATTGGTAACTACGCTCATCTCCATGGTTCCAGGTACACTGCACTAGTCAAATACGTCAAAGGTTGTTCGGAGATAACTTGAAGCCGCTTGCATTATGATACACGGCAAGCGGCTCTGTTCAGTGAGATTAAATGCTGTCTAAAACATGAACGATCAAAATACATACTCAAAATAAAGCACTGGCAAATGATATGTAACATCACTGTGTCCGTTCGTATACTCCCAGACCCATCCTTACCTAAAACTCATTCTTCGGAACGTATGGCACGGCGCCAATGCGCTTTTCATCATCAGATGACTCTGCCAAAGGGATATCCTTATTATCAAAGATCCGAGCAACCTCTTCCAGAGTCCTATCTTGTGTCTCGGGGAATAAGAAGTACACGACTGCCATAAAAAAGGCGAGGCAACCCAAGTACAGCGAGAAGTACCGCCAGTGAAGAACTGAAAACGCGACGGGGTTGACGTATTGGTTGAAGAAGCAGGCGAGTGAGTCGACCGTGAGGGTAATCGCGAGTCCTTTAGCTCGAAGCTGGAATGGTAGGATTTCCGCCGGATAGGCGATGAAAAGGGGCATATATGCGAAGTCATAAGATCCGCAGAAGAGGAAAAGCATGGGGACAGTAGCGATACCCGCTTCAATGATGTGAAGCTCCGCGAAGAGACCAGTCATTAGAGTGATGGTTGCCAGGAATATCATCATTAATGTAGTCGAACTCAACCAGAGAACACGTCGTCCATATCGGTCAGATGTACTGGCGCCACCCACGGCGAATGCCAGATTCCATATTTGCAGGCATAGATTGACAGCGGATTGATGGGCAGCTTTCTTGATTCCGACGGAGTCGAGAATGGGTCCGAGATAATAAGAGATAATGCCTAAAATATTCACATTAGACACAAGTTCGTTGAGGAGTTGATGAGAACTGATCCTTACCATTTCCAGTCCATTCCTGCATGAAACCCAGAAGAATACAAATTGCTAGTCGATGCGCATCTCCTTTGGTCTTCAAAAAAGCGCTCCATTTAGAGGCTGATTTCGAGTCTGCTTCGGCGTTGATGCTGCTGCAGATCTGATCATACTGTTCCTGGACCACAATATCTTCCCGGTCTCCATTTCCATGATATCTCGTGAGCATTGCCAAGGCTTGTCCTTTTCGGCCTTTAGAAACTAGCCATCTTGGACTTTCGGGGATGATGCAAAGTGCCACTAGTTGTAAAGTTGGATAAAGAATTTGCATTAGGCAAGGAACTCGCCACGACCAGCTATTTGGTATAGGTAATGTCGAGAAAGCAATCGCAGCAGAGGTGATTGAACCACAGAACCAAACAGCATTATATAACCCTGTAAGTGTTCTTCTCTGGCGTGGATGTGCGGACTCTGCAATTAAAAGCGGCGCTGCTGTTTGTGAGACACCAACTCCCATTCCAGTAACAATCCGAGCACCAAAGAAAGCCCAATGGTTCGTCACAGCAGCTTGTACTATGGCTGCGATTATAACTAGCAAAGCTCCAATACTAACACATGCTCGGCGACCCATTCGATCCGCAATATAAGAGGCAGGTATGAAGGTGAGGAATGAACCTAACGAAACGGCGGCAATGATGAGACCTTTCTTATTGGAGTCGAGTCCGGACAGAAAGACAGAAACTATCTCTAATTAGTATTGAAATCATGTATTTCTGCTGGCTCCAAGCTCTCACATTCGGGAAGCACGAGCAAGCTGTTGATCTGGCTAGCATTATATCCCGCGGTGGCTGATGCGGATAGCATCAACACAATCCCAACGTTCAACTGCCGCAGCCCTTTATTAGTTTGAGTCGATGCCATCTTTTCGGAGCTGATAGACGGCGAAATCTTGATTTCTAGGCAATAAGCCTACCTTATTCTATTTTATAAGCTGGCGGACATTTCATCGGACAATTTTAGACATCTACATTCTTGGCCATAGCTCCTGCAGATCTTGCCAGCTCGAGTCATGGTGATGCAGTGTAGGAGCTGGAATGTAGGGAGATATTTCACCTAACGAATCACAAGGATAACTTTTAAGAGCTTGTACCAAAATGTCAGCAAACTTAAGAGCTCCGGGATGACGATATGCAAGGACTTTGCTAGCTAAATACAGGGAATTTCAGAAAGCTCATGCAGAGGAATTACCACGCGGCCTTGTGATTACGAATATACTTTCCGACCAATGAGACTAGAAATGTGTATACCTATAGATCAGCTGCTTCAAAAATCCCATTCATTTGGGCCCGGAAGATATGTTTTGTTCCGCGGTGGCCGCCACGAGAGCATATCCCCTCGTGTATCCGACTTACAATCCACACCACTCAACCGGGCGCGTAAAAATTAAGGAATTGATCAAAATGTACAAAAAATAACATACAACAGCAGGGATTCGCATGTGGTCACCCACCATACTACTAACCTGCCGGCGTGTGGCTTAAGTACGGCTGAGCGGACGGGAAGCCCTGTTCTCCACACCCTATGGTCGTATGTACTGAGCTGTAGCTGAAGATAGTTTCATATAGTTGCATCTCTGCCTGCCAAAGAAGGTCATAATTCTCAAATTGGAGTCCATATTTATTAGCTTGTATGATGAAAATGATATATTATGATCTCATTATGATAAATTTTATCACGGTCTTTATCCCTTAGTGCTCGGGCCGGGGTAAAATCTCCTAGGGATGCGCCCAAGTAACCTCCAAGCTCACCTGAAATGTGAGCTATTGACGAAAAATGGGTTAAGGTAAACCTGAATAAATCAGATGGCTCATGACTCATGCATTAATTATAGGACATCGGGGAGAGTTAATCCAAGCTCTGCTAATATAACACACCTGGTCTTCCACACTCATATTCTAGGTTTATATGGTGATCATCGTTGAAGATGTATTTTTCTTTGCCACGTCCCGACGTCAGGAGGATTTCGTGTCATAGGACTCCCAGGTTCAAACTTGAACTTTGAGCCTTCCGGCGTATTCAGTTCATTCCGGTACATGCTATTCGAATCCATGAATTAGTTAATTACAATCTTCACGGATTTTATTAAAAGCATTGGCATGTCTCTCAGTAAGCTTCAAGCCATGGAGGTCCTGTAACTCTAGTTTGAACTGAAAGAGTCGCTGGTAACCGATACGCTACTAGTGTACATGCCATCAACTCGATATGGTGTCCCCATTACTAGAACGGATGGGCTGCTTCACATCAATTTATATTTTAACAAATCTTAGGTAGGATAAACATCACAAGTTCGAAACAACATCTCTTTATGGAATTCATGAACTCAAAAAAAAAAAAAAAATCAAATCAAATCAAATCAAATCAAAACAAATCAAATCAAATCAAAAAAAATCAAATAAAATCAAATAAAAACAAATAAAATCAAAAAAAATAAAAACAAAACAAATAAAATA
>Ga0102593_1000235_pt1 | contig 125661 bp, 136 predicted proteins | sample AraplaCol_mMS_r2_2_FD_76862 | JGI IMG/M metagenome (GOLD analysis project Ga0102593, IMG submission 76862) | Arabidopsis root microbial communities from North Carolina, USA - plate scrape MF_Col_mMS_r2 (SPADES assembly) (version 2) | ecosystem: Host-associated > Plants > Roots > Endosphere...
CGACGATGTATTCGCGGGCCTGCGACAGCCCCAGCGTGATCAGCGCGATGGGCGCCAGCAGCACCACCGTGACGGCCACCACGCCGGCCCAGCCCTGGGCGCTGCCGGGCCGCCTGGCCAGCGCCGGAATGCGCCCCAGCCCCGAGGCGAGCAGGCGCGCGAACCAGCGCGTGACGAGAAAGCCGATGCAGACGCACAGCAGCCCCGGCAGCAGGTGCTCCCACATCACCAGCATCAGGGCGCCCAGCATCAGCAGGTAGCTGGCGATGGTCACGCCGCGCGAGGCCGCGGGGCGGATGGTGGAAGACGCCGATGAGGCGATGGGGGAGGGCTGCGGCTTGTTGGCCATCCGGTGCGGGTGCGTGCTCTGTTCTTCGAAAAAGTGGACGCAGCAGCCGGCGGTCAGCCGACGACCACGGCCGCGCCTTCGCCGCGCTCGGCGATCACGCCGATCTCGTGCACCGTCTCGCCGGCGGCACGCAGCGTGGCGGCGCAGGCGGCAGCTTCGGCGGCGTCGATGACGACCACCATGCCGATGCCGTTGTTGAAGGTGCGGTTCATCTCGATGTCGTCGATGCCGGCCACCTTCTGCAGCCAGGCGAACAGCTCGGTCTGCGGCCAGCTGCCCTTCCTGAGGTGGGCGGCCGTGCCCTCGGGCAGCACGCGCGGGATGTTCTCGAGCAGGCCGCCGCCGGTGATGTGGGCCAGCGCCTTGATCGGGTGCTTGCCCAGCGCTTCGAGCACCGGCTTCACGTAGAGGTGGGTGGGCTCCATCACGGCTTCACGGAAGGGCTTGCCGTCGAGGGTGGCGGGCAGGTCGGTGCTGGCGCGCTCGATCACCTTGCGCACCAGGCTGAAGCCGTTGGAGTGCACGCCGGCCGAGGCCAGGCCCAGCACCACGTCGCCGGGCTTGACGTTCTGGCCCGTGAGGATCTTCGACTTCTCGACCGCGCCGACCGCGAAGCCCGCCAGGTCGTATTCGCCGGCCGGGTACATGCCGGGCATTTCGGCCGTTTCGCCGCCGATCAGCGCGCAGCCCGAGAGCTCGCAGCCGCGGGCGATGCCGCCGACGACCGCTGCGGCGGTGTCCACGTCGAGCTTGCCGCAGGCGAAGTAGTCGAGGAAGAAGAGGGGCTCGGCGCCCTGCACCAGCACGTCGTTGACGCTCATGGCCACCAGGTCGATGCCGACGGTGTCGTGCATGTTCCATTCGAAGGCCAGCTTGAGCTTGGTGCCCACGCCGTCGGTGCCGCTCACGAGCACAGGCTCCTTGTAGCGCTTGGGCACCTCGAACAGGGCGCCGAAGCCGCCGATGCCGGCCAGCACGCCTTCGCGCAGGGTTTTCTTGGCCAGCGGCTTGATGCGGTCGACCAGGGCGTCGCCTGCATCGATGTCGACACCGGCGTCCTTGTAGCTGAGCGGGGTGGGCGTGGAGGAAGTCATGGGTGGTCGAGGTCGGAAGGGACGCAAAGAGTGGGGGCGGAAGGGGCGCCGGTAACCATGGTGGCCGGGCCGATAGAATTCCCGATGATTTTAAGGGCCCCCGCGGCCCCCTCCATGAACCTTCCCGGGATGAAACAGCTCGCGCTCGATATCGGCATTGCGACGGGCCCCAGCTTCGACGCCTTTTTCGCCGGCCCCAACGAGGCGGCTCTGCGGCACCTGCAAGTGTGGGTGGGCGGCGCCGGCAGCCCCGTGCTGCACTCGCCGGTGCCCACCTACCTGTGGGGCGACGGCGGCAGCGGCAAGACCCATCTGCTCGAATCGGTGCGCGTCGCACTGCGCGAGCAGGGCGCCAGCGTGGGCTGGCTCCATGCGGGCCTGCTGGAGCCGCCCGAGTTCGACGAGCGCTGGGGCGCCGTCCTGCTCGACGACGTGCACCTCTACACCGCCGTGCAGCAGCACGCGGCCTTCAACTGGTTCGTCAACGCCCAGACCCTGCAGCGCGGCGTGGTCGCCGCCGGCGCATTGCCGCCGGCCGACCTGCCGCTGCGCGAGGACCTGCGCACCCGCCTCGGCTGGGGCCATGTCTTCCACATGCAGGTGCTGAGCGAAAGCGAACGCCGCGCGGTGCTGCGCCAGGCGGCCGACGCACGCGGCGTGATGCTGTCGGACGACGTGCTCGACTACATGCTCCACCGCTTCAGCCGCGACCTCGGCAGCCTGATGGAGCTGCTCGTGCAGCTCGACGGCTACGCCCTGCAGACGCAACGCGCGATCACCATTCCGCTGATCCGCTCCATGCTCGAGAACGAATAGAAGAGCGAACAAGGCTTCCAACAAACAATGATCAAGAAATTCATCGACAAGCTGCTCGGCAAGGGTGCCGGCGGCACGCAGGGCAAGAGCCGTTTCGGCAAGCGCCAGGAGGTGCCGGCCGAGGTCCACGGAATCGATCCGGCCCTGGTCGACGAGCGTGCGAAGAACGTGGTGACCACGCTTCAGCAGGCAGGCTACGAGGCCTACGTGGTGGGCGGCGCGGTGCGCGACCTGCTGCTGGGCCTGCGCCCCAAGGACTTCGACGTGGCCACCAACGCCACGCCGGAGCAGGTGAAGGCGCTGTTCCGCCGCGCCTTCATCATCGGACGGCGCTTCCGCATCGTGCACGTGGTGTACGGCCGCGGGCGCGAGCACGAGGTGATCGAGGTCTCGACCTTCCGGGCCTACATGGACAACGCCGCCGCCGAGCAGGTGGCCGGCAACGAGCGCACCAGCAAGGGCGAGCTCGCGAGCATGAAGCACGCGGTGGATGCCAGCGGCCGCGTGCTGCGCGACAACGTCTGGGGCCCGCAGGAAGAAGACGCCGCGCGCCGCGACTTCACCGTGAACGCCATGTACTACGACCCGGCCAACCAGGTGGTGGTGGACTATCACAACGGCATCAAGGACGCCCAGAAGCTCACGCTGCGCATGATCGGCGACCCGGCCACGCGCTACCGCGAAGACCCGGTGCGCATCATCCGCGCCATCCGCTTCTCGGCCAAGCTCGCGGCGCTGGGCTTCAAGATGGAAGCCAAGACGGCCGCCCCGCTGGTCGAATCGAGCAAGCTGCTGGCCGACGTGCCGCAGAGCCGCCTCTTCGACGAGATGCTCAAGCTGCTGCAGACCGGCCACGCCATCGCCACGGTCGAGCAGCTCAACAAGCTCGGCCTGGCCCGCGGCATCTACCCGCTGCTCGACGTGGTGGTGGAGCGCGCCGACCAGCCTTTCGTGAAGGCCGCCCTGCAGGACACCGACCGCCGCGTGGGCGAGGGCAAGCCCGTGGCGCCCAGCTTCCTGCTGGCCTGCGTGCTCTGGGCCGACGTGCGCGACGGCTGGGCCCAGCGCCAGGAAGGCCGCAACGGCCAGCGCGCGCAGGCGCCGTTCCCTGCGCTGCAGGACGCCATCGACGACGTGTTCAACGCCCGCATCGGCGACGTGTCGGGCCGCGGCAAGCTGGCGGCCGACATGCGCGAGATCTGGATGATGCAGCCGCGCTTCGACAAGCGCACCGGCTCCACGCCCTACAGCCTGGTCGAGCAGGCGCGTTTCCGCGCCGCCTTCGACTTCATGCGCCTGCGCGCCGACGTGGGCGAGGTGAACGAAGCCATCGCCGAGTGGTGGCAGGAGTTCAGCACCGCCGACGACACGCGCCGCCAGGATCTGCTGGAGCAGGTGCGCGAGGAGCAGAAGGTGCGCCAGCGCGTGCGGGTGCGCGAGACGCCGGCGCCGAAGCCGCGCGGCGCTGAACCGGCTGCGCGCAAGAGTCGGGCTCCCGATTCGGAGCAGGACGCCGAGGTCGAAGAGGCTGAAGTGGAGGCCGGTGCCGTGCCGCCCGATGGCGAGGCGGTGCCGCGCAAGCGCCGGCGTCGCCGCAAGCCCCGAACCGGAGGCGGTGGTGGTGCTGGCGGTGAGGGCGGCCGGAGCGCCGAGGGCGCATGAGCACGCCAGACCGGCCGAAGGACGGCAAGCCGGGCCCCAAGGCCAAGGCTGTACCGCCGCGCGCGGGCGGAGGCGCCAAGCCTCCGTCTGCAGGCGCAAAGAGCGGGCCGCCTGCGCGCCGTGCGCCCACCCGTACCCCCGCACGTGCCCCTTCGAACAGCCCGCGCAGCCCGCGCGGCCCGCGGGAGGACTACCCCACGGTACAGGCCTTCATCGCCATCGGCGCCAACCTGGGCGATGCCGAGGCGTCCGTGAAGGCCGCCATGGCCGACATCGGCGCACTCCAGCGAACCGTGGTGACGGCCCGTTCGTCGCTCTATCGCAGCGAGCCGGTGGATGCCGAAGGCCCCGATTTCATCAATGCCGTGGTGGCGGTGCGCACCGGCCTGGATGCCGAGCAGCTGCTCGTCGCGTTGCAGCGCCTGGAGACGCTGGCCGGCCGCGAAAGGCCGTTTCCCAACGCGCCGCGCACGCTCGATCTCGACCTGCTGATGCATGGCAACTCGGTGATCGACACGCCGACGCTGACCCTGCCGCATCCCCGCATGCGTGAGCGAGCCTTCGTGCTGAAGCCGCTCGCCGAGATCGCGCCCGACAAGGTACCGCGCGCCGCGCTGGCGCGTGTCACGGGCCAGGTGGTCAAGCGCATCCTCTGAAGGCCGTGCTGCTCTACGTCCTCGATCTCGCCGGCGTGGCGGTCTTCGCGGTCAGTGGGGCGCTTGCAGCCGGCCATGCGGGCCTCGACTGGCTGGGCGTGGTGGTGATCGCTTCGGTCACCGCGGTGGGCGGCGGCACGCTGCGCGACCTGCTGCTCGACCGCCACCCGGTGTTCTGGATTCGCGACACCCGGTATGTCTACGTGATCCTCGCGGCGGCGGCGTTCACGATTGGCTGGGTGCACCTGATGCCGTTGCCCGAGCACGCGCTGGCGGTTGCCGACGCGCTGGGGCTCGGCTTGTTCGCCATCACCGGTGCGCAGGTGGCCGAGGAGCGGCGCCTGTCGGCCGTCATCGTGCTGCTGGTCGGCACCATGACCGGTGCGGCCGGCGGACTGCTGCGCGACGTGTTCACCGCCCGCGTTCCGCTGCTGCTGAGCAGCGGCATCTATGGCTCGGCCGCCATTGCGGGCATCGCAGCCTACCTGCTGCTGCAGGCTGCCGGAACGCCGCGTCGCTGGGCCTTTCATGCCGGGGTGCTGCTGATCGTGGCGCTTCGTCTTGGCGGGATCTACGGCGGCTGGCACCTGCCGGTGCTGCGTCTGCCGGCCTGAATTGCAGGTGCTCCGAGGGCTTGAAAAGCCGGTCGGGCCGGGTCGGGGCCGCGCGGCCGTTAAACTTCGCGGGTTTTCATCAAGGCGTCATGAAATTGTGATTGGCGCAGCCTGGAGTTTCCATGTTCGGCAAGCTGCTGCCCCGCGAGGGGAATTTTTTTGAGATGTTCAACCAGCACGCCGAGCGCATCGTCGAGGCGGCGCGGGCGTTCGAGCAACTGGTCACCAATTACAACGACGTGCACCTGCGCGAGCAGTACAACCGCGACGTCGACAACGCCGAGCGCGCCGCCGACCGCGTGACGCACGACGTCAACCGGCTGATCCACAAGACCTTCATCACCCCGATCGACCGCGAGCAGATCCACAAGCTCATCAACACGATGGACGACGTGGCCGACCTCATTCAGGACTCGGCCGAGACCATGGCGCTGTACGACGTGCGCCACATGACGGAAGAGATCGTGCGCCTCACCTCGCTGAGCGTGAAGTGCTGCGACCGCCTGAAGGACGCCGTCAAGTTCCTGGGCCGCATCGCCGACCCGGCCGTGGCCGAGGCCACGCTGAAGACCTGCGAGGAGATCGACCGCCTGGAATCGGACGCCGACCGCGTGATGCGCAGCGCCATGAGCAAGCTGTTCCGCGAGGAGCCCGACGTGCGCGAAGTGATCAAGCTCAAGGCGATCTACGAGCTGCTTGAGACGATCACCGACAAGTGCGAGGACGTGGCCAACGTGATCGAGGGCATCGTCCTCGAGAACTCGTAAGCGGGCAGCGACCGATGGCAACGGTTCAGGTCGCCCTCTGGGTGGTTGTGGTGCTGGTCGCTCTGGCGATCCTGTTCGACTTCATGAACGGATTCCACGACGCCGCCAATTCGATCGCGACGGTGGTGTCCACCGGGGTTCTCAGGCCGGGGCAGGCCGTGGTCTTTGCGGCCTTCTTCAACCTGGTCGCGATCTTCATTTTTCACCTGAGCGTGGCGGCCACGGTGGGCAAGGGCATCGCCCAGCCCGGGGTGGTCGACGTGCACGTGGTGTTCGGCGCGCTCGTGGGCGCCATCAGCTGGAACCTCGTGACCTGGTACTACGGCATCCCGAGCAGCTCGTCGCACGCGCTGATCGGCGGCATCGTGGGCGCCGTGATCGCCAAGACCGGCACCAGCGGGCTCGTGGCCTCGGGCATCTGGAAGACGGTGGCGTTCATCTTCGTGTCACCGCTGCTGGGCTTCCTGCTCGGCTCGCTGATGATGATCCTGGTCGCCTGGGGCTTCCGCCGCGCCACGCCCTCGCGCATCGACCGCTGGTTCCGCCGGCTGCAGCTGGTTTCGGCCGGCGCCTACAGCCTGGGCCACGGCGGCAACGACGCGCAGAAGACCATCGGCATCATCTGGATGCTGCTGATCGCGACCGGGTATGCCTCCGCCAGCGACGCGACGCCCCCGAACTGGGTCATCGTGAGTTGCTACGCCGCGATCGCGCTGGGCACCATGTTCGGCGGCTGGCGCATCGTGAAGACGATGGGCCAGAAGATCACCAAGCTCAAGCCCGTGGGCGGCTTCTGCGCCGAGACCGGCGGGGCGCTGACGCTGTTCCTGGCCACTGCGCTGGGCATTCCGGTGTCGACCACGCACACGATCACCGGCGCCATCGTCGGTGTCGGCTCCGCGCAGCGCGCCAGCGCGGTGCGCTGGGGCGTGGCGGGGAACATCGTGTGGGCCTGGATCTTCACGATCCCGGCTTCGGCGTTCGTGGCGGCTATTGCCTACTGGATCAGCATGCAGCTGTTCTGACGGCGGCTACTGCGAAATCTTCCGCCCCTCTTCGATCTGGTGCTCGAAGTAGCGCTGGAAGCTGAAGACGATGCTGGCCATGAGGATCGTGCTGCCGAAGAAAAGGGCAAGCACGACGGCGCCGATGGTGAACCAGTTGGTGCGGCCGGGTTCGGCGTCGGCCGGGGCGCTGGCGTTGAAGCGGGCGTTCCACTTCTCGGGCGTCATCAGGCCGTAGATGATCGCCATCAGCGCGCAGCCTGCGATGGTGAAGCCCAGCAGCGGTATCAGCGCCCAGCTCAGCCCGTCGTCCACGCCGTACATGCGTACGCGCTCGATGCCGTAGACGCCCAGCGCGGTGGGAATGGGCAGCAGCCAGCCGAGCCAGTCGCCCAGGCCGCGCAGGTAGAAGCGGTGCAGCCCCAGGGGGCCGCCGAGGAAGGAGAGCCAGGCGGCAACGGTCTTGTTTTTCATTCGGGTCTGGTGGTGCTGCCTTCGCCGAGCACCTTTTCCATCAATACGACGTCGCGCCATTCGCCGAACTTCCAGCCGCAGTCCTTCAGCACTCCGACGTGCGTGAAGCCCTGGCTGCGATGCACGCCGATGGAGCCTGCGTTGGCCGAGTCGCCGATCACCGCGATCAGCTTGCGCACGCCGGCTGCCTCGGCGGCCTGCGACAGCGCGGCCAGCAGCTTGGCGCCCAGACCCTTGCCGCGCGCTGACTCCGACACGTAGATCGAGTCCTCGGCCGAAAAGCGGTAGGCCGGGCGCGGCTTGAACCAGTTGCAGTAGGCAAAACCCAACACTTTTCCGTCTTCCTCGGCAACCAGGTAAGGCAGGTTCCTGGCCAGCACGTCGGCGCGGCGTGACGCCATGTCGGTGGGGGAGGGAGGCTCAGTCTCGAAGGTGCCCGTGCCGTGCAACACGTGGTGGGCGTAGATGGCGGTGATGGCTGCGATGTCTTCTTCGCGGCTGGGGCGGATGGCGAGGGGCATGCGGATGGAAACGGATGGCGCAGGGCCGGAATTGGGAGAAAGCGCTTGTCGGGCTATAATCGCGGGCTTTTCAGCGTGTCGCTGGCCGGGTGGCCATGTCGCGTGTCTCGACGCTGGAAGAACATTGTGAGCAGGCCTTCTTTTCATTCACTAGGCTTGCTGACCACCCAAGGATAAATCATGGTCGTCATTCGACTCTCCCGCGGCGGCTCCAAAGGCCGTCCGTTCTTCAACATCGTCGTGTCGGACAAGCGCGTTCGCCGCGATGGCCGTTTCATCGAGCGCCTGGGCTTCTACAACCCGACCGCCAAGGAAAACGAAGAAAGCATCCGTATCGCCCAGGACCGCCTGGCGTACTGGAAGAGCGTCGGCGCACAAGCTTCGCCCACCGTTCTGCGCCTGATCAAGCAAGCTGCCGCGGCAGCTCCCAAGGCGGCGGCCTAAGCCGCCCGCACGGCGATGCTGCCTGCACTCGAAGCCGCCGAATTGCCGGCGGATGCGATCGAAGTAGGGCGCATCGCCGACGCCTGGGGCATCAAGGGCTGGTTCAAGGTCCTGCCCCACAGCGCCCGGCCCGAGGCGCTTTTTTCTTCCAAGCGCTGGTTCCTGCAGGCTCCCGGAGCCTCGGCGAGCGCAGCCTTCCGGCTCGCGATCCGCGAAGCCAAGGAACATTCCGACTGCATCGTCGCCACGTCCGCGGACGTGCCTGACCGCAACGCCGCCGAGGCGCTGCGCGGGGCGCGCGTGTTCGTGCCGCGCTCGAGCTTTCCGACCGCCGGCGACGACGAGTACTACTGGGTCGACCTGATCGGCCTGTCGGTGGTCAATCGTGAAGGCGTGGCGCTCGGCTCCGTGCGCGAACTGCTCGCGACCGGCCCCCAGACCACGCTGGTGCTGGCCGCCGAAGAGGGCGGCAAGGCGATCGAGCGCATGGTGCCCTTCGTCTCCGCCTTCGTCGACAAGGTCGACCTGCCCGGGCGGCTCATCACGGTCGACTGGCAGCCGGACTACTGACCGGCGCCCGCGCGGCATGCGCTTCGACGTCCTCACGCTCTTTCCCGAAATGTTCGCGCCCTTCGTGGCCAGCGGCGTGACGCGCCGTGCCTACGAGTCGAAGCAGGTCGAGGTAGTGCTGTGGAATCCGCGCGACTTCGCGCAGGGCAACTACAAGCGCGTGGACGACCGGCCATTCGGCGGCGGTCCCGGCATGGTGATGATGGCGGAGCCGCTGGCGGCTTGCCTCGACGCGGCGCTCGCGGCGCGTGGCGCCGCCGGCGATGTGCCGGTCGTGCTTTTTTCCCCCACTGGCGAGGCGCTGCGGCACGAATCGGTCGAGCGCTGGTCGGCCAGTGAAGGGGCGGTGCTGATCTGCGGGCGCTACGAGGGCATCGACCAGCGTTTCATCGACGCGCGCGTCACCCACCAGGTCAGCCTTGGCGATTTCGTGCTTTCGGGCGGCGAGATCGCGGCCATGGCCCTGCTGGACGCCGTGGCCAGGCTGCAGCCTGGCGTGCTGGGCGACGAAGCCAGCCATGTGCAGGACAGTTTCAACCCCGCGCTCGATGGCCTGCTCGATTGCCCGCACTACACGCGGCCCGAGCAGTGGAACGGGCAGGGGGTGCCGGCGCCGCTGCTCTCGGGTCATCACGCCCAGATCGAGCGCTGGCGCCGCGACCAGCGGCTCGCAATCACGGCTGCCCGGCGGCCGGAATTGATCGAGGCGGCGCGTGCCGCCGGGCGGCTTGGCAAGGCCGATGAGGCTGCGCTCAAAAAAAGGCTATAATTCCGGGTTCCCCGATCCTCTGTCCGGCCGCGCCCGGTCTTCTTGCGGTTCTTTCCGCGAAAGCCAAAGGCGCCTTTTGTGCAGCCCGAAACGATCGAATATCAGGAAATCATGAACCTCATCCAGACCCTCGAGCAGGAAGAAATCGCCCGTCTCGGCAAGACCATCCCCGATTTCATGCCCGGTGACACGGTCATCGTCAGCGTGAACGTCGTCGAAGGCACCCGCAAGCGCGTGCAGGCCTACGAAGGCGTCGTGATCGCCAAGCGCAATCGCGGCCTGAACAGCGGCTTCACCGTGCGCAAGATCTCCAGCGGCGAAGGCGTGGAACGTACGTTCCAGACCTACAGCCCGCTGATCGCCGGCATCGAAGTCAAGCGCCGTGGCGACGTGCGCCGCGCCAAGCTGTACTACCTGCGCGACCGCAGCGGCCGTTCGGCACGCATCAAGGAAAAGCTGCCGAGCAAGTCGACGGCTTCGACGGCCGCGTAAAGCAGCCTTCCTGTCGTGCAAAAAGCCGCCGCTCTGGCGGCTTTTTGCGTTGTTGCCCCCGCTCGGCGACAACTTTCCCTTTTTCCGCTCTACTTCGTCCACCCCGACTCCGGTACCTTTCATCTCTTGACCAACTCATCCACCTCCCCGCAGGCTGCTTCCGCCGAAATCGTCAATGCCGTGGCGCCGCCCACGCTGATGCAGTTCGACCCGCGCAAGGTGCCTTTCGTGGCTGGGGAGGTCCAGGGGCTGCCGGCGGTGCCGGCCTCGCAATTGACGGCCCAGGCACTGCGCTCGCGCTTCGCGAACCCGCCCGACTGGACGCCCGAGCTGCGCCGCGAGCCGAGGATGAGCGATCGCGTTCCCGCGCAGGCTGCCGTGCTGGTGCCCATCGTGCAGCGCCCGCAAGGTGCGACGGTGCTGCTGACCGAGCGCACCTCGAACCTGTCGACGCATTCGGGGCAGGTCGCATTTCCCGGTGGTCGAGTCGACCCCGAGGACGCCAACATCGCGGCCGCCGCGTTGCGCGAGGCCTGGGAGGAAGTCGGCCTCTCCGCGCAGTACATCGAGGTGCTCGGCAGCCTGCCTACCTATACGACGGTGACTTCGTTCATCGTGACGCCGGTGGTTTCGCTGGTGCAGCCCGACTTCGAACTCACCATTAATCCTTATGAAGTAGCGCAGGCGTTCGAGGTGCCGCTCGCGTGGCTGATGAATCCGGCCAATCACCGCCACCACACCGTGCCCGCACCGGACGGCACACGGCGCCACTGGTATTCGATGCCCTATCAGGACGGTGTCGACGAGCGCTTCGTCTGGGGTGCGACCGCGGGCATGCTGCGCAATCTCTACCGTTTCCTCGCCGCCTGAGAAGAGCCTGAATGCGGCCTGAACCTTCAGGCGCGCTCGCTATCATCGAAGGATGAGCTTTTTTGCCATCCTGTGCGCGCTGCTGATCGAGCAGGTGCGGCCCCTGGGCCCGCACAACCCCGTGTACGGCGCGGTGCTGGCGTGGACACGCTGGACCAGCCGCAACTTCGATGCGGGCAAGCCGCACCACGGATGGATCGCCTGGGGTCTCGCGGTGTTCGTGCCCACGATCGGCGCACTGGGCATCCACTGGCTTCTGGTGCTCACGCTGGGCCTGCCGTTCGCGGTGCTCTGGAGCATCGCGGTGCTCTATGTCACGCTGGGCTTCCGGCAGTTCAGCCACCACTTCACCGACATCCGCGATGCGCTCGACGAAGGCGACGAGCCGCTGGCGCGCTCGCTGCTCGCTCACTGGCAGGGCGTCGACGCGGCAGACCTGCCGCGCAGCGAGATCGTGCGCCATGTCATCGAGCATTCGGTGATCGCCGCGCATCGCCATGTGTTCGGCGTGCTTGCATGGTTCTCCATCATCGCGGCCATCGGGCTCGGTCCGGCGGGCGCGGTGTTCTACCGCATGAGCGAATTCGTCTCCCGCTACTGGGCGCACAAGAACGGCGCCGCGGTTCAGCCCTCGAGTGTCGCGGTGCAGGAGGCGGCCGATCGTGCATGGCACGCGATCGACTGGTTGCCCGCGCGCATCACCGCGCTGGGCTTCGCGGTGGTCGGCAGCTTCGAGGAAGCGATCGACTGCTGGCGCAACGACGCACAGCGCTTTCCCAACGAGAACGACGGGGTGATCCTCGCGGCCACCTCCGGGGCCGTGAACGTGCGCCTGGGCGGCGGCTCGCTGCGTCCGATCCCGGTCGCCGATCCGCTTCCGCGCGCCCAGGCAGGCGAATCGCTGGCCGACGGCCGCCGCACCGACAGCGGCAGCACGCCTGGACGAGAGCCCGAGCCCGGCCACCTGCGCAGCGTGGTGGGCCTGGTCTGGCGCTCCGTCGTGATGTGGATGGTGCTGCTGGCCTTGCTGACGCTGGCTCGCCTGCTCGGCTGAGCGGCAAGGAGAACGCCAAGCCATGACGCAAGAAGGACAACCGGCGCCCGTCTTCTGGAGCCCGCGCATCGCCGCGCTCGAGCCCTACGTGCCCGGCGAACAGCCGCGCATCGAGAACCTCGCCAAGCTCAACACCAACGAGAACCCGTACCCGCCGTCGCCAATGGCCATCGAGGCCATCCGCCGCGCGGCCGAGAACGGCCTGCAGCTCTATCCCGATCCCGCCTCGCTGGCCCTGCGCGAGGCCGTGGCGCGGCGACACGGGCTGAGGGCCGACCAGGTGTTCGCCGGCAACGGCTCCGACGAAGTGCTGGCGCATGCGTTCTTCGCGTTCTTCCAGCAGGCCGAGCCGCTGCTGATGCCCGACGTGAGCTACAGCTTCTACAAGGTCTACGCGCAGCTATACGGCATTGCCTGCGAGCAGCTGCCCGTGGACGAGGGGTTGCGCATCGACGTCGACGCGCTCGCGGCGCGTGCGCGCCAGGGTTGCGCGGGCATCGTCATCGCGAACCCGAACGCGCCGACGGGCATCGGCCTGCCGCTGGCACGCATCGAGCAGTTGCTCGAGGCCTGCCCCGATCGCGTGGTGCTGGTCGACGAGGCCTATGTCGACTTTGGCGGCGAAAGCGCGTTGCCGCTGATCGACAGGTATCCGAACCTGCTGGTGGTGCAGACCCTCTCCAAGTCTCGCTCGCTGGCCGGCCTGCGCGTCGGCTTCGCCTGCGGGCAGGCGCACCTGGTCGATGCGCTGGTGCGCGTGAAGGACAGCTTCAACTCGTATCCGCTCGACCGGCTGGCATCCGCCGGCTCGGTCGCCGCGCTCGACGACGAGGACTGGTTTCGCAGTACCCGGAACAAGATCGTCGACACCCGCGAGGGACTCTGCCTCCAGCTCGAGGATCTGGGCTTCGAGGTGCTGCCGTCACAGGCCAACTTCGTCTTCGCACGCCATCCGCAACGCGATGCAGCGGAACTGGCCTTGCTGCTGCGCCAGCGCGCGGTGCTGGTGCGGCATTTCAGGCAGCCGCGCATCGCGCAATACCTGCGCATCAGCATCGGCACGCGGGAACAGTGCAGCACGCTGGTGCGGCACCTGCAGGACATCCTCAATCCATCCGCCTGAAGGACTCACTGGCATGTCGACGTACGACACCGATCCACGCGCCGAGGCCTGTGCGAGCTTCTGGCAGGCCGTGAGCACCCGGCTCGAGAGCCTTCGCGCCTTGCCCGCCCGCGAACTGATGGAGGGGCTGAACGCGCTGCTGGAGCCTCACTTTCCGCGACTGGCCGCCGAGGTGGCCGGCGATCCGCCCGTGTTCAAGCTGGTGCTCACGGCACACGGATCGGTCGACGATTTCGAAGACCTGATGATGCTGGTGCAGAACAGCCCGAAGCTGCCGAAGGTCGAGGTGGAGGCCTTTCGCCAGCGATCGCGCGACGGCTTCGGCATGCGCATGAACAACTTCGAGCTGGCGAGCTCCGAAGTCCTGGTGAAGCACCAAAGCTACCGGGGGCGGGTGGCGCTGGAGATCGGCTTCGCCAAGCCGATTCCGATGGACATGCAGGACCACGCCCGCCACATGAGCCTCATCATGCTCGACCACATCCTGGGCGAGTACGACTTCGCGGTGAAGGTGGGCGCGGTCGACTATTGCGAGGCCGACGCGCAGGCCGGTTTCGACGGCGTGCCGCTCGACGATTTCGTGCCGCTGTTCGACGCCTGCTGGCGCGACGAGCTCGGCCACACCGGGGTGTTTCCTCCGGGCGAGCACGCGTGGTCCGGCTTGAGCGCGACGCGCACCGCCGAGGACGGCCGCGAGATCGAGATGATCGTCATGCGCAACGACGTGGCGACCGCGCTGGTGGGGCGGGCCGACCTGTGCCACCGCCTGTCGGTGGCGATGCCGGTCGAGTCGGGTGAGGAACTGGACGAGGCCCGCGCTTACGAAGACCGGCTGACTGCGCGGCTGCAGGTGCACGAGGCCGGCTGCTGCACGCACGTGGTGCTGGAGGAGGGCGTGCGCACCGTTCACTTCCAGGTGGCCGACCCCGATGATGCGATCTCGCAGGCGCAATCGCTGCAGGAAGACATGGATGTGGCGGTGGAGATGGAACTCGTCTTCGATCCCACTTGGCAGTCCTACCGGGTCTGGCTCGGCTGACGGACGGGACGAAGCCGCCTCCGTTTAGTAGCGCTTCTGGCTCAGCTCGGCGAAGAGCTCGCCATAGATCCTGTAGCGGCTTGCGCTGATGGCGCCCGGCGCCGCGGCCGTTTCCACGTTCGCGATCACGCCGCAGCCCGGCTCGTGCAGGTGCGTGCAGTTGTAGAACTTGCAGTCGCCGGCATGCTCGGCGATGTCGGGCATCAGGCTGGCGAGCTGCATCGGCGCGATGTGGTTCAGGCCGAATTCCTGGAAGCCCGGCGAATCGATCAGGCCGGTGGTGCGGGCCTCGTCGATCCAGTACCAGGTGGTGCTGGTGGTCGTGTGCTTGCCCGAGTTCAGCGCCTGAGAGATCTCCTGCGTCAGCACGGCCGCACCCGGCACCAGCAGGTTGGTCAGCGTGCTCTTGCCGGAGCCCGAAGGGCCCAGCACCAGGGTGGACTTGCCTGCGAGCAGTTTCATCAGCGAGGCGTGGTCCGCCTCCGCCGAGGCCCTCAGCGACAGCGGCAGCACGCCGTGGTGCATTCGGCGATAGGGCGCGAGCCTGGCCCATGCGCGCTCGAAGGGCTCGACCAGGTCGCTCTTGTTGAGCGCGATGATCGGCGCGATGCGCTCGGCCTCGGCCGCGATCAGCGCGCGGGCCAGCTGGTGTTCGGAGAACTCCGGCTCCGCCGCGATCAGGATCAGCACATGGTCGAGGTTGGCCGCGAACGACTTGGTGCGGATCTCGTCCTGCCGGTAGAAGAGGTTGCGGCGCGGCAGTACCTGCTCGATGGTGCCTTCGTCCTCGCTGGGCTGCCAGCGCACCCTGTCGCCGACCACCGCCTGGCTCTTCTTGCCGCGCGGATGGCAGATCAGCCGCTCGCCGGAGGGCGTTTCGACGATGCAGTGGCGCCCGTGGCTGGCAACGACGAGGCCTTCGTGGAGGGCCTTCGCAGCGGCGGCTGCGGGCGCGGCGCGGCCGGGCTTAGCCAAGGGCGCGATCCGTCATCAGGCGGCGGGCGCGGCCCCGACCAGCGCGTCGGCCTGGCGGGCGCAGTCGAAGTCGGTGACCGACAGGCCGCCCACGTCATGCGTGTTGAAGCGCACCACGCAGCGGTTGTAGTGCACCGAAAGGTCGGGGTGGTGGTCTTGCGTGTGCGCCACGAAGGCCAGCGCGTTCACGAAGGCGATGGTCTCGAAGTAGTCGGCGAAGCTGAAGGTCTTTTCGATGGCGACATCGGCGCCGTCGCCCGTGAGCTTCCAGCCGTCGAGGCGCGCCAGGGCGGACACGATCTCGGTGGCGCTCAGCGCCTTGCGGGGAGGGAGGTTCTTCCAGTCCTTGGGCTTGAACATGCTGCTCATGATGGGCTTCTTCGGAATGCGAGGGTTGGTCGGGTCATGCTGCCGCCGCCATGCGGGCGAGGCGCTCGGAAGCCGGGGGGTGCGAATAGTAGAACTTGACGAACACCGGGTCGGGCGTGAGCGTCGACGCGTTGTCCTGGTAGAGCTTGAGCAGGGCTGCCGACAGGTCGGCGCCGCTGGTCTGTGCCACCGCGTAGGCATCGGCCTCGAACTCGTGCTTGCGCGACAGCCGCGCGGGCAGCGGGGCGACGAAGAAGCCGAACACAGGCACCGCGAGCATGAACAGCAGCAGCGCCAGCGCGCTGTTGGGCGCAGCCATGTTGGGCTGCACGCCCAGGCCCGTGTAGAACCAGGCTTGCGTCGATACCCAGCCCAGCAGCGCGAAGCCGGCCAGGCTCAGCGCGAACATCGCGACCAGCCGCTTCACGATGTGGCGATGCTTGAAGTGGCCCAGTTCGTGCGCGAGCACCGCCTCCACCTCGCCGGCGTTGAGCTGGCGCAGCAGCGTGTCGTAGAACACCACGCGCTTGCTGGCGCCGAAGCCGGTGAAGTAGGCATTGGCATGGGCGCTGCGCGTGCTGCCGTCCATCACGAACAGGCCCTTGGCCGCGAAGCCGCAGCGCTTCATGAGGGCGGTCACGCGCTCCTTGAGCGTGGGGTCGTCCAGCGGCTGGAACTTGTTGAACAGCGGCGCGATGAAAGTCGGGTAGATCAGCATCAGCAGCAGGTTGAAGCCCATCCACGCGCCCCAGGCCCACAGCCACCACAGTTGGCCGGCCGCGCCCATGAGCCAGAGGATCAATGCCGCGATGGGCAGGCCGATCACCGCGCCCAGGAGCGTGGACTTGAGCGCGTCGGCCAGCCAGAGCTTCCAGGTCATCTTGTTGAAGCCGAAGCGCTCCTCGAGCCTGAAGGTCTGCCAGAGCGTGAAGGGCAGCTCGAGCAGTCCGCCGATGGCCGCGAAGGCCGCCAGCAGCACCAGTTGCTGCACCATGCCGCCGCCGATCCAGCCCAGCAGGAGCTTGTTGAGCACGTCGAGGCCTCCCAGCAGGGTCCAGCCCAGCAGCAGCGCTGCGCTCCATGCCATCTCGACCAGGCCGAAGCGCGCCTTGGCGATGGTGTAGTCGGCCGCCTTCTGGTGGGCGGCGAGGGTGATGGTCTGCGCGAAAGCGGCCGGCACGGTGCCTCGGTGCTGTGCCACGTGGCGGACCTGCCGCGTGGCCAGCCAGAACTTCACGAGCAGGCCCGCGACGATCGCTGCCGCGAAGGCGATGGTGAAGATGAGCGAATAGGACATGGATCGGCGAGTTTAGCCCTCGCTATCCGGGGCCGCAGCCCTTCGACGACAATCCTGCGATGCCCGAATCCCTTGAACCGACGCCCCTCGCAGCCCCGCCGACATTGAAGAAGAGCGACCAGAACCTGGTCTGGCTGGACTGCGAAATGAGCGGCCTCGACCCCGAGAAAGAGCGCCTGCTCGAAATCGCCGTGGTCGTCACCGGCCCCGACCTCACGCCCCGCATCGACGGCCCCGTGCTCGTCATCCACCAGAGCGACGCCGTGCTCGACGGCATGGACGCCTGGAACAAGGGTACCCATGGCCGCAGCGGCCTGATCGACAAGGTCAAGGCCTCCACCCTCGACGAGGCCGCCGCCGAGCAGCAACTGCTGGAATTCATCGCCAAATACATCCCGCGCAGCGGCTCGCCCATGTGCGGCAACACCATCGGTCAGGACCGGCGCTTCCTGGTCAAGTACATGCCCAAGCTGGAGGCTTATTTCCACTACCGGAACCTCGACGTGAGCACGCTGAAGGAGCTCGCCAAGCGCTGGAAGCCCGCCGCCTACAACAGCTTCAAGAAACAGCAGGCGCATACGGCGCTGGCCGACGTGCACGAGTCCATCGAGGAGCTTGCGCACTACCGCGAGACCTTTTTGCGCCTCACGGACTGAGTAAAGAGCAGGGATTAGGTAAAAACCCGAATCCGTGCCATAATTGCGGGCTTCGCTGACAGGGCAGGTATTTTTGGCCAGCCAGCGTTTCTCGCATCTCCCTATCTTGCACACCGCGCCCGATCGCATTCGCTGATCAAAAAAGGGCCGCAGCCTCGGGCACCCGCCCGGAGTTGAATGTCGTTGGATGGTTGATGTTTTTAACCACCCAACGGGGCGCCGTCCACGGCGGCGCTCGCGTTTGAGATTGAAATTCATGACCGACGCTTTTGAAGCGCAGGGCGAGTTCGCGCCTGTGCAATCCGCTACCCACAACGAATTCACCGCCGCCACGGACACCGTTTCCGAGGCGCCTATCCTCGAAGCGCTGGACGGCGCCGCTCCCGAAGCTGCTGCGGCCGAAGAACCCGCCGCTCCCAACGGCTTCATCAAGCTGGGCCTCGCCCCCGAGCTGATCGCTGCCGTGGCGGACATGGGCTTCACCCAGCCCACCGCCGTGCAGGAAAAGGTCGTTCCCATCGCCATGGGCGACCAGGACGGCGCAGCCAAGTCGGCGCGCTTCGTCGACCTGATGGTCTCCAGCCAGACCGGCTCGGGCAAGACCGCAGCCTTCCTGCTGCCTGTGCTGCACACCCTCATCAAGCGCCAAGCCGAAGCCGAAGCAGAGGCCAAGGCCGAGTTCCAGCGCCTCGCCGAAGAGGCCGCTGCCCGCGGCGAAGCCCCGCCCAAGAAGCCGAAGCGCAAGGATCCGACCAACGCCCGCCATTTCAAGGCAGCCACGCCTGGCGCCCTGGTGCTGTGCCCCACGCGCGAACTCGCGCAACAGGTCGCGCACGACGCCATCGAACTGGTTCGCCACTGCCGCGGCCTGCGCATCGCGAACGTGGTGGGCGGCATGCCCTACCAGCTCCAGATCGCCCGCCTGCAGAACGCCGACCTCGTGGTCGCCACGCCGGGCCGCCTGCTGGACCTGCAGCGCTCGATGCAGATCAAGCTCGACCAGGTCAAGTTCCTGGTGGTCGACGAGGCCGACCGCATGCTCGACCTGGGCTTTGCCGACGACCTGGCCGAGATCAACCAGCTCACCATCGAGCGCCAGCAGACCATGATGTTCAGCGCTACCTTCGCGCCGCGCATCCAGCAGCTGGCCGCCCGCGTGATGCGCGAGCCGCAGCGCGTGACCATCGACAGCCCGCAGGAAAAGCACGCCAACATCAAGCAGGTGCTGTTCTGGGCCGACAACGCCCAGCACAAGCGCAAGCTGCTCGACCACTGGCTGCGCGACACCAGCATCAACCAGGCCATCGTGTTCGCGAGCACGCAGGTCGAGTGCGACGGCCTCGCCAACGACCTGCAGCAGGACGGCTTCAGCGCCGTTGCGCTGCACGGTGCCCTGAGCCAGGGCCTGCGCAACCGCCGCCTGATGGCGCTGCGCAACGGCCAGGTGCAGATCCTGGTGGCCACCGACGTGGCCGCGCGCGGCATCGACGTGCCGACCATCACCCACGTCTTCAACTTCGGCCTGCCGATGAAGGCCGAGGATTACACCCACCGCATCGGCCGCACCGGCCGCGCCGGTCGCGACGGCATTGCCGTCACCTTCGCGGAGTTCCGCGATCGCCGCCGGATCATGGACATCGAGCACTACAGCCGCCAGCAGTTCAAGGCCGAAGTGATTCCGGGCATGGAACCGCAGCAGCGCATGCCGCAGTCGCGCCCTGATTTCGGTGGCCGCGGCGGCCGTGACGGCCATTCGCGCGACCGCAAGTTCGGCGGTGGCGGTGGTGGCTACCGTGGCGGCAACGGCGGCGGCTATGCCGGCGCCAGCGGCTTCAACGACCGCAACTCGCGTGGCCCGGGTGCATCGGGCCCGCGTGGCGGCTATCAGGGCCAGAACGCCGGCTTCGGCGGCGGCCGTGACGAAGGCGGCAACGGCGGCGGCTACGGCCGCAAGCCGGGCTGGGGCGACAGCGCTCCGCGCACTGGCCACGGTCACGGCGGCGGCCGTGGCGACGGCGGCTTCGCGCCCCGTGGCAATGGCGCCGGCCATGGCGGCCCGGGCAAGGTGTTCGTGCCCCGCGACGCCCAGAAGCGTGCGTTCAAGCCCAGCCGCTGATCCGTCCCGGCCCGCAGCCTGACGGCCGCACCATCCCTGCGAAAGCCCGCGTTCTCACGAGCGCGGGTTTTTTTTCATTTCGGGCGCGTTCCGGGTTTCCGAGCACGCCGATCTCGTCGAGTTTGATTGACATCTGAATCGATGAAAAGTAATGTAATGGCGCATTGCTTCCCCGGAGTCGCCCCGCGGCCGCCGGTTCATCGACACCTGCTTTTCGACTTTCGACATGAAAATTGCGATTCTTGGGGGTGGTCATGGCGCCTACGCGGCTGCCGCGGACCTGTCTGAAACCGGCCATGAAGTGCGCCTGTGGCGCCGCGATGCCGCAGCGCTCCAGCCGCTGCTGCGCGCCGGCGCGATCACGCTGAAGGACGCCGACGGCTCGCGCGAGGTGCCCATCGCGCTCGCCACCGCCGACATCGGCGCCGCCATGCAGGGCGCCGAACTGATCGTCATCCCGACCCCCGCCATCGCCCAGCACGACATCGCTCTTGCCATGGCGCCGCATCTGGTCGACGGCCAGGTCGTCTTCCTGCCTCCGGGCACCTTCGGCAGCTACGTGATGGCGCGCACCGTGAAGGACGCCGGCAGCCGCGCCGACGTCGCCTGGGCCGAAACCGGCACCTTGCCCTACCTGGCGCGCAAGCACGGCGAGCGCGAGGTCAACGTCACCATCCGCGCGATCCGCCTGCCGACCGGCGTCTATCCGGCCCGCAAGGAGGCGCAGGCCATCGAGGTGATCCGCAGGGCCTATCCGGCGGTCCATGGCTGCGGCGATGCGCTCTCGGGCGCTCTGATGAATGCGGGCCCCGTCATCCACCCGCCGCTGATGGTGATGAACGCCGCGCCGCTGCAGCACTTCGAGCGCTGGGACATCCACAACGAAGGCACGCAGCGCGCCGTGCGCGACGTGACCGACCGCCTCGACCAGGAGCGCATCGCGGTGCGCGAGGCCTTCGGGCAGGGCTCGCCGCACTATCCGCTGGCCGACCACTACAACAACGACCAGTGGATGTACGGCGATGCGCACAAGCAGCTCGTCAAGTCGGGCGACTGGCGCGAGAACATCGACTTGCACACGCACCGCTACATCACCGAGGACACCGAGCTCGGCCTCGCCTTCCTGGCTTCCGCCGCGCGCCATGCGGGCGTTGATGCGCCCATCGCGCACGGCCTGCTGGCCATCGTCGGCGGCTTTCTCGGGCGCGACTTGCGGCGCGGCCCCCGTACCTTCGAGAGCCTGGGCTTCGCCGGCCTGAGCACCGCGCAGCTCAAGCAGAGGCTCCACGATGGCGAATGAAACCGCCTCGCTGCCTCGCTTCGCGGCCGCGGGCGCGGGCCGCATGGGACGCGGCATCGCCATCGCGTTCGCCTATGCGGGCCACCGCATCTCGCTGATCGACCTGCGCCAGCGCACCGACGAAGCGTGGCAACGGCTGCGCGACGAAGCGAAGGCCGAGATCGACGCCAGCCTCTCGGGGCTCGCGCAGCTCGGCGTGATCGGCGAGTCGCAGATCGCCGACATCGCTGCGCGCATCGATTTCGTCGATGCCGCCGCCGCCCCGCGGGTACTGGCCGCAGCCGAGCTGGTGTTCGAGGGCGTGCCCGAAACCATGGAGGCCAAGCGCGATGCCTTCGAGCAGCTCAACCGCCATTGCCGCGACGAAGCAATCCTTACCTCGACCACCAGCAGCATCCTCGTGACGCAGCTCGCGTCGCTGGTGCGGCTGCCCGGGCGCTTCCTCAACATGCACTGGCTCAACCCAGCCTACGTGATCCCCGTGGTCGAGCTCAGCTGCCATCCCGGCACCGACGCCGCGGTGCTCGCGCGCGCCAAGGCGCTGATGGAAGAGATCGGCAAGCTGCCCGTGGTCTGCGGCGCGTCGCCCGGCTACATCGTGCCCCGGCTGCAGGCGCTGGTGATGAACGAGGCCGCGCGAATGATCGAGGAGGGCGCCGCCACTGCGGAAGAAATCGACAAGGCCACGCGCTACGGCCTGGGCCTGCGCTTCGCTGCGCTGGGCGTGGTGGAGTTCATCGACTTCGGCGGCTGCGACATCCTGCATCACGCGAGCCGCGAGATGTCGGCCTCGCTCGATGCGGGCCGCTACACCGCGCCGGCGATCGTCAGGCGCATGGTCGAGCAGGGGAGGCTCGGACTCAAGAGCGGCAGCGGCTTCTACGAGTACGAAGGCCGCGACGTGGCAGCCTATCGGCGCGACGTGCTCTCGCGCACGCTCGGCGAGCTGCGGCATGCGGGCCTGTGGCGCGCACCTGCCGACCGGACCCTGTCATGAGCAGCATCCGCCGCGCATTCGCCGACCTGTCGGTGGGGCAGGTGCACTACGCGGCATGTGGCGACCCGACGGCACCGGCCGTGCTGCTGCTGCACCAGTCGCCGCGCAGCTGGACCGAATACCGCGCGGTGCTGCCGCTGATCGGCGCGCGCCGCAGGGCCATCGCAATGGACACGGCCGGCTTCGGCGACTCCGCCGATGGCGGCGTGCCGGCGAGCATCGAGCAATGGGCGCGCGTGGCCTGCGAACTGCTCGATGCGCTCGGCATCGAGAAGGTCGACGTGGTGGGGCATCACACCGGCGGCGTCATCGCGGTCGAGCTTGCCGCGGCGTTTCCGCAGCGCGTTCGCAGCCTGGTGCTGTCCTCCACACCGTACACCGACGAGCCCTTTCGCAAGGCGCGTGCGCAGCGTCCGCCCATCGACGAAGTCGCGCCGAGCGAAGACGGAACGCATCTCGCCGCGCTCTGGCAGAAGCGCCAGGGTTTCTATCCGGCCGGTCGTCCCGAGCTGCTCGAAGCCTTCGTGCTCGATGCATTGAAGGTCGCGCGTGTCGAGGAAGGGCACCGTGCCGTGGCGTCGTACCGCATGGAAGAGCGCATAGGCAGCATCGCGCAGCCGGTGCTGATCGTGCGTGCGACCGACGACCCTTTCGCCGCTCCCCATGCCGCCGAACTGCAGCACCACCTTCCGCAGGCGCGCATCGCCGACATCGAAGGCGGCATGGTGCCGCTGCCCGATCAGATGCCCGATGCCTTCGCGCGCACGGTGCTCGATTTTCTGGAGAACCTGCCTTGAAAGCTGTGCGCATCCACGGATTCGATGCCGTGCCCGTGCTGGAAGAGATCGCTGAGCCCACGGCACGGCCTGGGCGCACCATCGTGCGCATGGAGGCCGCGACGGTCGGGCACATCGACCGCACCGTGTGGCGCGGCAGCTTCCTCAAGCATCCGCCCTTGCCCTACACGCCGGGCGTGGAGGCCGCCGGCGTCGTCATCGCGAGCGGGCGCTACCAGGCGGGGCAGCGCGTCTGGCTGCGAGGAAGCGGCCTGGGCACGCTCTTCGACGGCACATGGTGCGAGCAGATCGATGCGCCCGACGAGGCGCTGGGCCTGTTGCCCGACGACGTGCCGATGACTTTGGGCGCGGCCTTCTTCTCTCCCACGACCTCGGCGTGGGTGGCGCTGCATGAAGTCGCGAAGCTGCAGGCGGGAGAGCAGGTCCTGGTGACCGGGGCAAGCGGCGCCGTCGGCTCGCTCGTGATGCAGCTTGCACGCGATGCCGGTTGCGCGGCTGTCGCGGTCGCTGCGGATGCAGAGCCGCCTGCCCCGGCCAGCGCCGATCTGCTGATAGATACCGTCGGTGGCGATGTGCTCGCGCGAACGCTGCCTGCAGTGCGCCCCGGTGGGCGGGCCGTGCTGGTCGGCTACACCGCGGGGCCGACGCTGTCGCTCGACATCGCGCACTTTCTCCAGCGCGACGTGGCCCTGTTGCCACTGAACATGTTCCGGCGCGAAGCACAAGGCCGCGCAGCGGTCCCCGAGTTGCTGGCGCGGCTTGCCGATGGGCGCCTGAAGCTCGAAGTGCGGCCTTTCGCGCTTGCGGATGCCGCGGCCGCACTCGACTGGATCGCGCAGCGCGGCCATCGCGGACGCGCCGTTCTCGTGCCCCGCCTCTGAGCTGCGGGGCCCGAGAGCTCAGTCTTCTTCTCGCTCGTCGGCCGGCAGTCGCATGTGCAGGTCGATCATCTGCCGCAGCGTCTGCTTGAGCTCTTCCGCGCGACGCAGCCCGAAGGGCTCAAGCACGCGCCGCTCGTGCTCGCGCGCAAGTTCCATTAGGTGCTCGACGGCCTTGAGCCCCTTGCGCGTGATGCGCACCAGCGTGATGCGGCGATCACTCTCATGGGGCAGGCGCTCGACCTGTCCGCGTGCTTCCATGCGGTCCAGCAGCCGCGTCACCGTGGGCTGCTTGGTCACGGTGACCTGCGCGAGCTGGCCGATGCTGACCGGCTCGCTGCCCGCGAGCGAGGCCATCACGCGCCACTCCGACACCGAGAAGCCCTGCTGGCGCGCCACCTCGTGGAACTCCGAGGAGATCAGCTGGCTGGCCTGCGCCAGCAGCGCAGGAAGGTAGTCATCGACGAAGCGATGCGATTCGACGGGTTGATCAGCCATGAAGGCACCTCACAGTCGCCACGGGCACGCTGCTTGCATGTCTAGGGTAATTCATGATTGTGGATACATTCATTTGTCAACATTATAGAAAGCACGATGCAACCTCCGGGTCGCATCGTCCCACGACAGACAACAAGGACCCCGATGGCAGAGCGTTCATTCGTTGAAGAAGTCAAGAAACTGCGGCTTTCTGGTGGGGAAGTCTTCAGGGGCGAGGGCATTCTGGCCGTCACCAAGGCCCTTCTGGAGTCGGGAGTTTCCTACGTGGCGGGCTACCAGGGCGCGCCCATCTCGCACCTGATGGACGTGCTGGCCGATGCGCAGGACATCCTCGCCGAGCAGGGCATCCGCTTCGAGAACAGTGCGAGCGAAGCCACGGCGGCCGCCACGCTCGCGGCGTCCGTCAACTACCCGCTGCGCGGCGCCGTCACCTTCAAGGCTACCGTAGGTACCAACGTGGCCTCCGACGCGCTGGCCAACCTGGCATCGGGCGGCGTGACCGGCGGCGCGCTCATCATCGTGGGCGAGGACTACGGCGAGGGCTCCTCGATCATGCAGGAGCGCAGCCACGCCTTCGCGATGAAGTCGCAGATCTGGCTGCTCGATCCGCGGCCCAACCTGCCCAGCATCGTCGATGCGGTGAAGCAGGGCTTCGATCTCTCCGAAGCCAGCAACACGCCGGTGATGCTGCAGCTGCGCATCCGCGCCTGCCACGTGCACGGCCACTTCGTCGCGGGCGACAACAAGCGCGCGAAGTTCACGCTGAAGGACGCGCTCGAGAACCCGCAGCGCGACGTGGGCCGCATCGTGCTGCCGCCCGCGAGCTTCGTTCATGAACAAGAGAAGGTGAAGGACCGCTGGCCCGCGGCCGTGCGCTTCATCGAGGAGCGCAAGCTCAACGAGTTCTTCTCCGAGGACGCCGACGACATCGGCATCATCGTGCAGGGCGGCAGCTACAACACGCTGGTGCGTGCGCTCGAACGCCTGGGCCTCGCGGATGTCTACGGCGACACCCAGGTGCCGCTGTACGTGATGAACGTGGCCTATCCCGTCATCGAGAGCGAGGTGATCCGCTTCTGCGAAGGCAAGCGCGCGGTGCTCGTGGTGGAAGAGGGGCAGCCCAATTTCGTCGAGCAGAACCTCGCGACCATCCTGCGCCAGGCCGGCTCCTCCACCGTGCTGCACGGCAAGGACATGCTGCCGGTGGCCGGCGAATACACCGCCGCCGAGCTGCTCAAGGGCGCGCGCAGCTTCTGCGAGCGCTACGAACGCCTCGCGCCATTGCCGGTGCCTGCGCCCGTGCGCAAGGTGATCCCGCTGACCGAAGTTCCGGCCGAGCCTGCGCAGCCTGTCGCGCCGCTCGGCGAAGTGGTCCACGCCCGTCCGCCGGGCTTCTGCACCGGCTGCCCCGAGCGCCCCATCTTCAGTGCGATGAAGCTGGTCGAGCGCGAGCTCGGTCCGCATCACGTGAGCGCCGACATCGGCTGCCACCTGTTCTCCATCCTGCCGCCCTTCAACATCGGCAACACCACGATGGGCTACGGCCTGGGCGGCGCGGGCGCCGCGGCGCTCAACGCGCCTGCAGGCAAGCGCGCGATCTCGATGATGGGCGACGGCGGCTTCTGGCACAACGGCCTGACCAGCGGCGTTGCCAACGCGGTCTTCAACAAGAGCGACAACCTCACCATCGTCGTCGACAACAACTACACCTCGGCCACGGGCGGGCAGGACATCCTCTCGTCGAACGCCGTCAACAAGACGCGCAGCACTGGCCACGAGATCGAGAGCGCGGTGCGCGGCGTGGGCGTGAAGTGGGTGAAGACGATGCGCCGCACCTACGACATCGCCGGCATGCGCGATGCACTCAAGGAAGCGCTGACCACCAAAGAGAAAGGCCCGAAGGTCCTGATCGCGCAGTCGGAGTGCATGCTCAACAAGCAGCGCCGCGAGAAGCCGCTGGTGCGCAAGGCCATCGCCGACGGCAAGCGCATGGTGCGCGAGAAGTTCGGCGTCGACTCCGACACCTGCACCGGCGACCACTCCTGCATCCGTCTCTCAGGCTGCCCGTCGCTGTCGATCAAGCCCAATCCCGATCCGCTTCGCACCGACCCGGTCGCGGCCGTGATCGACAGCTGCGTGGGCTGCGGCGTGTGCGGCGAGGTCTCGCACGCTGCCGTGCTGTGCCCCTCTTTCTACAAGGCGCAGATCGTGAGCAACCCCAGCCGCTGGGACCAGCTGCGCGAGCGCATGCGCGCAGTCGTCATCGGCTGGATGCAGCGCGGCGAGGCTCGCCGCCGTGAAGCCTATGCCTTCTGAAGCGATGACGAACAGCAAGGCCCAACCTATAAAGATCGCGATCCTCGCCATGGGCGGGGAGGGCGGCGGCGTGCTCGCGGACTGGATCGTCGACATGGGCGAGGCCAACGGCTACGTCGCCCAGACCACCTCCGTGCCGGGCGTGGCCCAGCGCACCGGCGCGACCATCTACTACGTCGAGCTGTACCCCGCGGCGCAGGCCGAAGCCGACGGCGGCACGCCGGTGCTCGCGCTGATGCCGCTGCCGGGCGACGTCGACGTGGTGCTCGCATCCGAGCTGATGGAAGCAGGCCGTGCCGTGCAGCGCGGCCTGGTCACGCGCCAGCGCACCACGCTGATCGCTTCCACGCACCGCGTGTTTTCCATCGCCGAAAAGAGCGCGATGGGCGACGGCCGCGTCGACAGCGGCCAGCTCCTCGCCCACACGGCCAACGCCGCCAAGCGCTTCATTCGCTTCGACATGGCCCAGGCCGCCGAGGCTTCGGGCAGCGTGATCAGCGCGGTGCTCTTCGGTGCGCTGGCGGGCTCGGGCGTGCTGCCCTTCAGCCGCGCGCAGTTCGAGGCGACCATCGAACGCGGCGGCGTGGGCGTGAAACCCAGCCTCAAGGCCTTCAGTGCGGCGTTCGAACGCGCACAGGGCGGCGACGATGGCGAGCCGGTGAAGGAAGCACCCATCGCCGCCCCCGCCCCACAGCCGCGCCACCCCGCCGTGCGCGCACTGGTCGAGCGCGTCCAGAACAGCTTCCCCGCCGAAGCGCAAGACCTGCTGCTCGAAGGCGTGCGCCGCCTCATCGACTACCAAGACCCGGCCTATGCCGGCCTCTACCTCGACCGCATGGCCGCCATCGCGGCCTTGCCTGCGGGCGACCACCGCCTGCTTCGCGAAACCGCGCGCCACCTCGCGCTCTGGATGTCCTACGAAGACACCGCCCGCGTCGCGGCCCTGAAGACCCGCGCCGCCCGCTTCGAGCGCGTGCGCGGCGAGGCGCGTGTGCAGCCTGGCCAGGTGCTCGCCATCAACGAATACATGCACCCGCGCCTGCAGGAGATCTGCGAGACGCTGCCCGGTGGCATCGGCCGCTGGCTCATGAACTCCACGCTGCCGAAGAGGATCGTCGAGCGCTTCACGCAGCACGGCCGCGTGATCCAGACGAGCTCGCTGCGCGGCTACCTCATGCTGCGCATGGTGGCGGCATGCAGGCGCTGGCGCCTGTCGACCATCCGCTACGCCGAGGAGAACCGCCGCATCGAGGAATGGCTGCAGCGCATCGCCGCCACCGCGCAGCGCAATCCGGAACTTGCCGTCGAGCTCGCCCAGTGCCAGCGCCTGGTCAAGGGCTACAGCGACACGCACGAGCGCGGCATCCGCAACTACGACACCGTGATGCGCGCCTTCGAGCGCGCGGGCAATGCCCTGGCACCGGCCATGCTGCGCGAACTGCGCGACGCCGCGCTGGCCGATGAGCACGGCCACAAGCTGCAGGCCGCGCTCGCGCAGCACGCGCTGGCCTGAAGAGACGAGAACGACGATGAGCACCACTTCAGCCACCCTCTCGCTGCGCGTCGCCGAGGTGCGCGAACTGAATCCGCTGATCCGCATGCTGCGCCTGCGCGCAGACGACGGCCGCGCGCTGCCCGGCTTTGCCGCGGGCGCCCACATTCGCGTGCAGGTGTCGCTGCCCGGTGGCAAGTCCGACTGGCGCCACTACTCGCTCATCAATTTCGACACGGCGCGCAACGCCACCAACGCACCGACCGACTACGTGATCGCTGTGCGCAAGGAGGCCGAAGGCCGCGGTGGCTCGCGCTTCATGCACGAGGGGCTGAAGGAAGGCGACACCATCGCCATCGAGCCGCCGAAGAACGACTTTCCGCTGCACACCGGCCCGGGCGGCACGGTGCTCGTGGCGGGCGGCATCGGCGTCACGCCGATGGCCACCATGGCCGCGCGCCGCCGCGCCGAGGGTGCTGCCGTGCGCATGCACTACGCCGGCCGCAGCCGCGAGCTGATGGCCTTCCTGCCCGAGCTGCAGGCGCTGCTGGGCGGCGACCTGCACGTGCACGCCGATGCCGAAGCAGGCACGCCCCTGGACATCGATGCGCTGCTCGACGGCGTTCCCGCCGGCGACCGCCTGTACGTGTGCGGCCCCAAGGTCATGCTCGACGCGGTGCTCGAACGCACCCAGGCGCGCGGCTGGGAGCATGACCGCGTGCATTTCGAGCTCTTCACCGAGCCCGTCGCGGAAGAGGGCGACCAGCCCTTCGAGGTGGAGCTGGCGCAGTCGGGACAGCGCTTCACGGTGCCGGCGGACCAGAGCATCCTCGACTGCCTCATCGAGCACGGCTGCGACCCGATGTTCGACTGCAAGCGCGGCGAATGCGGCGTGTGCGCCGTGCCCGTGCTCGAAGGCGAGATCGACCATCGCGACTACGTGCTCACCGCCCGCGAGAAGGCGCAAGGCAACGTCATGCAGATCTGCATCTCGCGCGCCAAGGGTGCGCGCCTGGTGCTGGACATCTGAAGCAAGGAGACATGAACGCCATGACCTCGTACAGAGACAACCCCGATGCCATCCGTGCGCTGGTGCAGAACGACCGGGTGCACCGCGACCTGTACACCAGCCAGGAACTCTTCGAGCTGGAGCAGGAGCACTTCTTTGCCAACACCTGGAACTACGTCGGCCATGAGAGCCAGCTGCCCAAGCCCGGCGACTGGATCAGCAACGAGATCGCCGGGCGTCCGCTGATCGTCGTGCGCCACTCCGACGGCAGCGTGCGCGTGATGATGAACCGCTGCGCCCACAAGGGCTCGCGCCTGGTCAACGGGCCTTGTGGCAACACCGGCAAGTTCTTCCGCTGCCCCTACCACGCCTGGACCTTCAAGACCGACGGCGCGCCGCTGGCCATTCCGCTGAAGACCGGCTACGAGAACACGCAGCTGCACGAGTGCGAATCGGGCAAGGGCCTGACCAACGTGAAGCACGTGCGCAGCCACCGCGGCTTCATCTTCGTGAAGATCAACGATGCCGGCCCCGATTTCGACGAGTACTTCGGCGACTCGCTGAGCTCCATCGACAACATGGCCGACCGCTCGCCCGAGGGCGAACTGGAGATCGCCGGCGGCTGCCTGCGCTTCATGCACCAGTGCAACTGGAAGATGTTCGTGGAGAACCTCAACGACACCATGCATCCGATGGTGGCGCACGAGTCCTCGGCCGGCACCGCCAAGCGCATGTGGTCCGACAAGCCCGAGAGCGAGCCCAAGCCCATGGCGGTGGAGCAGTTCGTGCCCTTCATGTCCGACTACAAGTTCTTCGAGGACATGGGCATCCGCACCTACGACAACGGCCACAGCTTCACGGGCGTGCACTTCAGCATCCACAGCAAGTACAAGGCGATCCCCGAGTACGACGACGCCATGAAGGCGCGCTACGGCGAGGAGAAGACTGCGCAGATCCTCGGCATGGCGCGGCACAACACGGTGTACTACCCGAACCTCACGATCAAGGGCGCGATCCAGGCGATCCGCGTGGTCAAGCCGATCTCGGCCGACAAGACGCTGATCGAGAGCTGGACCTTCCGCCTCAAGGGCGCGCCGCCCGAGCTGCTGCAGCGCACCGCCATGTACAACCGCCTCATCAACTCGCCTTTCTCGGTGGTGGGCCATGACGACCTGCAGGCCTATCGCGGCATGCAGGCCGGCCTGCACGCGAGCGGCAACGAGTGGGTCAGCCTGCACCGCGACTACGACCCGGCCGAGCTGAAGGGCGGCGAGATCACCACCGGCGGCACCAACGAACTGCCCATGCGCAACCAGTACCGCAGCTGGGTCCAGCGCATGACGGAGACGATGTGATGGTCGGCACCGCGTCAGAAATCACCCGCCAGGACCTCATCGACTTCGTTGTGAACGAGGCGTACCTGCTCGATACCCGCCGCTACGAGGAGTGGAACGCGCTGTTCACCGACGACGCCTTCTACTGGATACCGCTGATTCCCGACCAGGAAGACGGCCTCAACCACACCTCGCACCTCTACGAGGACAAGCTGCTGCGCGAGCTGCGCATCGAGCGCCTGAAGAGCCCGCGTGCCTTCTCGCAGCAGCCGCCGAGCCGCTGCCACCACCTGCTGCAGGTGCCGGTGGTCGAGCAGTTCGATGCGGAATCCAACCGCTACGTGGTGCGCACCTCGTTCCACTACACCGAGTCGCAGGGCGACGAGATCCAGTTCTACGTGGGCACCTTCTTCCATCACCTCACGGTGCAGGACGGCGCGCTGCGCATAACGCTCAAGCGCGTCAACCTTCTCAACTGCGACGCGGCCCTGCCGGCCGTGCAGCTCTTCATCTGACAGGGACGAGATGCCGCACGCCACCGTCCACGACGTCTTCGCAGCCACCGCGGCCCGCACGCCGCAGGCCGAATTCCTTTTCACCGAGTCAGTGACCGCTGCTGCCTACGGCATCGAAGCGGGCGCCATCCGCTGGGGCGATGCCGCAGAGCGCATCGAGCGTCTGCGCGCAGCCTACGCACGCGCCGGCTACGGCCACGGCCATCGCGTCGGCCTGCTGCTGGAGAACCGGCCGGCCTTCATCTTCCACTGGCTCGCGCTGAACGCACTGGGCGTGAGCGTGGTGCCGATCAACTCGGAGATGCGCTCGGCGGAGCTGGTCTACCTGATCGGCCACAGCGAGATCGGCCTGGCCGTCACGCTGCCCGAGCGCGCGGCCGACCTGCGCGCGGCGGCCGCACAGGCAGGCATCGCCTTCGAGACCATGGGCCCCGACGACGCGGTGTCGCCCGCGAAGACAGCCGCGCCGCGCGCTGGCGAGCCCGTGGGCATCGACACCGAATGCGGCCTTCTCTACACCTCGGGCACCACGGGGCGCCCCAAGGGCTGCATCCTGAGCAATGCCTACTTCCTGCGCGCGGGCGAGTGGTACGCGGCACTCGATGGCGTGTGCAGCATCCGGCCTGACAAGGAGCGCGTCATCACGCCGCTGCCGCTCAACCACATGAACGCGATGGCCTTCTCCACCATGGTGGTGCTGGTCGCGGGCGGCTGCCTGGTGCAGCTCGACCGCTTCCATCCGAAGACCTGGCTGGCGAGCGCGAAGGAGAGCGGCGCGACCATCGTCCACTACCTGGGCGTGATGCCCGCGATGCTGCTGTCGGCACCCGCATCGGCGGCCGACCGCGACCATGCCATCCGCTGGGGCTTCGGCGCCGGCGTGGACCGCAAGAACCACGCGCCTTTCGAGGAACGCTTCGGCTTTCCGCTGGTCGAGGCCTGGGCCATGACCGAGACCGGCGCGGCCGCCTGCATCATGGCCAACCGCGAGCCGCGCCTGGTGGGCACCAGCTGCTTCGGACGGCAGGAAGACTTCGTCGAGATCCGCCTCGTGGGCGACGACGGCAGCGACGTCGGCGTCGATGCGCCCGGCGAACTGCTGGTGCGCTCGGCCGGCCCAGATCCGCGGCGCCACTTCTTCTCCGGCTACCTCAAGGACGAGGAGGCCACGCGCGAAGCCTGGGCCGACGGCTGGTTCCACACCGGCGATCTGGTGCGCCGCGATGCCGAGGGCAACTTCTTCTTCGTCGACCGCAAGAAGAACGTGATCCGCCGCAGCGGCGAGAACATCTCGGCCGTCGAAGTCGAGAGCGTGCTCAACCAGCATCCGGCGGTGAAGGCATCGGCCGTGGCCGCCACGCCCGACGAAGTGCGCGGAGACGAGGTGCTTGCCTGCATCGTGATGCGCGAGGGCACTGATGCCTCGCAGCCCGAACAGACGGCAGCCAGCATCGTCCAGCACGCGCTGGCGCAGTTGGCCTACTACAAGGCACCCGGCTACGTGGCCTTCGTCGACGCGCTGCCGCTCACGCCTTCGCAGAAGATCCAGCGCGGGCAACTGCGCGAGATGGCCCAGTCGCTGCCCGGCCAGGCCCGTTGCATCGACACCCGCTCGATGAAGAAGAGGCAGGCATGACGGCGAAGCGGCTCTCGTACGAAGGCGTCGCGGTCGCGGTGCCCATCACCGTGCCCTATGTGCGCTACTCCACGCGCACCGCGCACTGGTTCGTCGGCCAGGCCATCGAGGCGCTGGTGAAGGCCAGCGGCGTGCCCAAGGAACAGATCGACGGCCTGTGCCTCAGCAGCTTCTCGCTCGCACCCGACACGGCCGTGGGCGTCACCCAGCACCTGGGCCTGTCGCCGCGCTGGCTCGACCACGTGCCCACCGGCGGTGCATCGGGCGTGATGTGCCTGCGCCGTGCGGCGCGCGCGGTGCAGGCCGGCGATGCCGACATCGTGGCCTGCGTGGGGGCCGACACCAACCACGTCGATTCCTTCCGCCAGACGCTGGGCAGCTTCAGCAACTTCGCGCGTGACGCGAGCTACCCCTACGGCTCGGGCGGCCCGAACTCGATCTTCGCGTTCATCACCGCCAACTACATGCGCACCTACGGCGCCAGGCGCGAGGACTTCGGCCGCATCTGCGTCGACCAGCGCACCAACGCGCTGGGCAACCCGAACGCGATGTTCAAGAAGGCGCTGACGCTCGACGAGTACATGGCCGCGCGGCCCATCTCCGACCCTATCCACCTGTTCGACTGCGTGATGCCCTGCGCCGGTGCCGACGCCTTTCTCGTGATGAGCGAGGAGCGCGCCCGTGACCTGGGACTGGCGCACGTGGTGATCCGCGGCGCCATCGAGCGCCACAACGCCTATGCCGAAGACCCGGTGATGGTGCAGGGCGGCTGGCGCAAGGACCGCGACGACCTCTACGCGCAGGCCGGCATCCAGCCCGCGGAACTCGACTTCGTGCAGACCTACGACGACTACCCCGTCATCGTGATGATGCAGTTCGAAGACCTGGGCTTCTGCGAGAAGGGCGAGGGCCCGGCCTTCGTGCAGGCCAACACCATGACTTTCGACGGCAGCTTCCCGAACAACACCAGCGGCGGGCAGCTCTCGGCGGGGCAGGCGGGGGCTGCGGGCGGCTTCCTCGGCATGGTCGAGGCGATTCGGCAGCTGACCGGCGAAGCCGGCGCGCGCGCCGTGCCCGATGCGCAGCTTGGCCTCGTTGCCGGCTTCGGCATGGTGACCTACGACCGCTGCCTGTGCACGGGCGCGGTGATTCTGGGGAGACCAGCATGACCATGCCCCTGATGCGCCCTCCGCGCAAGAACCCGGTGCTGCGCACCCGGCAGATGAACCTGCCGCCCGGCGCGCGCGGCCGCGTGGCGCTGGGCCTGACCGCCGCTGCAGCCGAAGGCCGCTTCGAACTCCAGACCTGCGACGAATGCGGCACGGTGCAGTACCCGCCGCGCGAGGTCTGCCACAAGTGCCTTTCCGCCGCGCTGCGCTGGCGGCAGCAAAGCGGCGAGGGCGAACTGCTCGGCAGCACCACGCTGCATCACAGCAACGACCTGTTCTTCCGCGAGCGGCTGCCCTGGCGGCTGGGCTTGGTGCACCTGGATGCCGGCCCCACGCTCATGGTCCACCTGCATGGCGAGGTCGGCGACGCGCCGCAGAGGGTGCGCGTAGGCGCCCGGCTCGACCGCGCGGGCCAGGCCGTTCTCATTGCTTTTCCGAACGAAGGGAGTCCCCACATGGCCGACGACAAGATGCTGCGCGAGATGACCAGCGACCCCAAGTTCCGCAAGGTGCTGGTGACCGACGGCAAGACAGAGACCGGCCAGGCCATCGTGCGGGCGCTCGTCAAGGCCGGCGCCGACATCGTCTGGGTCGGACATGCCGAGCCCTGGAAGAAGATGGGCGACGGACTCGACGACATCTCGGCGCTGCCGCAGGTGACGCTGGTGCCGCTGGACCTGACCAACGGACGGCAGGTGACTGAGCTGGCCGGCTCCATCGGCGGCAAGGTCGACATCGTCATCAACAACGCCGAGGTGCACCGCACCTTCGGCATCGGCGCGCGGCGCGGCACCGATGTGGCCAAGGCCGAGATGGACATCAACTACTTCGGCCTGCTGCGCCTCGCGCAGGAGTTCGGCCCCGCGCTGAAAGGCCGCTCGGCCGACGGCGTGACGGGCGCGACCGCGTGGGTCAACCTGCTGTCGATCTACGCGCTGAGCAACTTCCCGCCGCACGGCACCTTCAGCGCATCGAAGGCGGCGGCGCATTCGCTCGCGCAATGCCTGCGCGCGGAGATGCGGCCCGCCGGCATCCGCGTGACCAACGTGTTCCCCGGTCCCATCGACGACGAATGGAACCAGCACACGCCGCCGCCCAAGCTCGCGCCCTCGGCACTGGCCAACGCCATCGTGAAGGCGCTGCGCGACGGCGTGGAAGACGTGTACCCCGGCGACGTGGCGCAGGAGTGGCTGGAGCGCTGGCGCGACAACCCGAAGGTGCTCGAACGCGAACTTGCTGCGGGCGGCTGAGACAGGAGCCACACGAATGACCACGACGACAGAACTGATGTCCACCGCCGAGATCCTCGGCGGCCTGGTGACCGCCATGGCGAGCGGCCGCATCCGCGTGATCGACCTTACGCAGACGCTGACGCCCGAGTTTCCGCAGATCGCGCTGCCGCCCGAGATGGGCCAGTGCTGGCCCTTCCGCATCGAGGAGGTGTCGAAGTACGACGAGCGCGGCCCCGGCTGGTACTGGAACAATTTTTCCTGCGGTGAACACACCGGCACGCACTTCGATGCGCCGATCCACTGGATCTCTGGCCGTGACCTGCCGAACAACTCGGTGGACACCATCCCCGTGCAGCATTTCGTCGCACCGGCCTGCGTGATCGACTGCTCGCCGCAGGTGAAGGACGACCCCGACTACCTGCTGACCCTGGAAGACATCGAAGCCTACGAGGCTGCGCACGGCCGCATCCCTAAGGGTGCGTGGGTGCTGATGCGTACCGACTGGTCGAAGCGCACCGACCCCGAGGCCTACCAGAACTTCGACGAGACGGGCCAGCACACGCCCGGCCCGAGCACCGCGGCCGTGCGCTTCCTGGTCGAGCAGCGCGACGTGCTGGGCTTCGGCTCGGAGGCCATCGGCACCGATGCCGGGCAGGGCTACCACCTGCGCCCGCCGTACCCCTGCCACTACTACATGCATGGCGCGGGCCGCTATGGGCTGCAGTGCCTGAGCAACCTCGACCTGCTGCCGCCGGCCGGCGCAGTGCTGATCTGCCCGCCGCTGAAGATCGAGAAGGGCAGCGGCAGTCCGCTGCGCGTGCTGGCGCTGGTGGGAGCGCAGGCATGAGCGCGGCCGTCCCCAAGGTCGCGGCCGTCACCGGCGGCAGCGCAGGCATCGGCAAGGCCATCTGCGAGGACCTGCTCGCACAGGGCTACGAGGTGGTGTCGCTCGCGCGCCGCAAGGCGGAGATCGACCATCCGAAGCTGCACAGCATCGAGGTCGACTTGAGCGACCGCGCCGCCACCGGCCAAGCGGTGCGCGAACTGGTCGAGCGCTTCTCGCCCACCACCATCGTGCACAACGCGGGCGTGATCCGCGCCGCGCTGCTGCCCGACGTGAAGCTCGACGACCTCGACGCGCTGGTCGACCTGCACCTGGGCTGTGCGATCCAGCTCGTGCAAGGTGCACTGCCCGCGATGCGTGCGCAGCGCTTCGGCCGCGTGGTGCTGCTGTCGTCGCGCGCCGCGCTGGGGCTGGCCACGCGCACCAGCTATTCGGCTACCAAGGCCGGGATGCTGGGCATGGCGCGCACCTGGGCGCTGGAGCTAGCGGCTGACGGCATCACGGTGAACGTGGTGGCGCCGGGCCCCATTCGCACCGACATGTTCTACGACGTGGTCGAGGCCGGCAGCGAGAAGGAACGCGCGCTCGCCGCGTCGGTGCCCGTCAGGCGGCTCGGGGAATCGGCCGACGTGGCACGCGCCGTGCGTTTCTTCGCGGATGCCGACAACAGCTTCGTCACAGGCCAGGTGCTGTACGTGTGTGGCGGCACCAGCGTCGGAAGTCTCGCCCTCTGAACCTCTTCTCGCTTTCCTGCTTTCTCTCGTCCCTCAAAAAAACCACCTCTGGAGCACCGCCATGAAAGTACTGAACCGAATTCGCACATTCGCGGCCATCGCCGCGGGCCTCGGCGCGCTGACGGGCGCCGCGGGCGCGTGGGCCGCCGATCTCAAGGTCGGCTTCATCACTTCGATGTCGGGGCCGGTGTCGTCGCTGGGCATTCCGTACGACAAGGGCATGAAGGCGGCCGTGGCCTACAAGTCGGAAGTCGGCGGCCGCAAGGTCCAGGTGATCCAGCTCGACGATGCGTCCGACCCGTCAACGGCGGCGCGCAACGCGCGCAAGTTGATCGAAGAGGACAAGGTCGACGTCATCATCGGCACGGCCGGTGCGCCGGGCTCGCTGGCCATCGCCGGCGTGGCGCGCGAGACGAAGACACCGCTGATCTCCATCGCCAACGCCGACCTGCCCGGCGACGACGGCGCGTGGATGGTGACGCTGCCGCAGCCCGCGCCGCTGATGATGGGCGCGATGGTCGAGAAGATGAAGCAGTCGGGCGTGAAGACGGTCGCCTACATCGGCTACTCCGACGCCTGGGGCGACCTGGTGTACGACGCGCTCATGAAGTCGGCACCCGGCGCCGGCATCAAGGTGGTGAGCAACGAGCGCTATGCGCGCGCCGATTCGTCGGTGGCAGGCCAGGTGCTGAAGATCGTGGCGCTGCGCCCCGACGCGGTGATCACCGGCGCATCGGGCACGCCTGGCGCGCTGCCGTACCTGGCGCTGCAGGAACGCGGCTACAAGGGAAAGATCTACGGTATGCACTCGCTGATCAACCCCGACTTCATCCGCGTCGGCGGCCCCTCGGTCGAAGGTCTGCTGGCACCCACGGGCCCGGTGGTGGTGGCCGAGCAGCTACCCGACGCCAACCCGATGAAGAAGATCGCGATGGACTTCCGCGCCGCCTTCCAGAAGGCCAACGGCGCGCCGCCCACCGACACCTTCTCGGCCTACAGCTTCGATGCGTGGCTGATCTATCTCGACGCCGCACAGCGCGCGCTGGCGAGCAAGGCCGAACCCGGCACGCCGCAGTTCCGCGTGGCGCTGCGCGATGCCATCGTGAGCACCAAGGAGCTGGTGGGCACGCACAGCGTCTACAACTTCAAGCCGACCGACCGCTACGGTTCGGACGACCGCTCTCGCGTCGTGGTGCGGCTCGACAAGGGCCAATGGAAGCTTGTCCCCTGAAACGCCCGACGTGAAGACCCACATGAAAAAGATCACCCGCATCCTCGCCGCCACGGCCGCCGCTACAGCCGCACTGGCCGCGGCGCAGGCCATGGCCGCCGACCTGAAGATCGGCTTCATCAGCTCGCTCTCCGGCCCCGTGGCCGCGCTTGGCGTGCCGTACGAGAAGGGCATCCGCGCCGCGATCGCGGAACGTCCGGAGATCGCCGGGCGCAAGGTGCAGCTCATCGTGCTCGACGATGCCTCCGACCCCACCACGGCGGGCCGCAACGCGCGCAAGCTGGTGACCGAGGACAAGGTCGACGTGCTCATCGGTACATCCGGCGTGCCGGGCGCGATGGCCATCGCCTCGGTGGCGCGCGAGCTCAACACGCCGCTGATCTCGCCCACGCCGGTGACCATTCCCGGCCCCGAGGGCGCGTGGACCGTGACCGTGTCGCAGCCCTTCCAGCTCATGGTGGCGGGCGTGGTCGAGCGCATGAAGGCGTCAGGCGTGAAGACGGTGGCCTTCATCGGCTTCTCCGACGCGCTGGGCGACCTGGCCTACGACTCGCTGGTCAAGAGCGCCGACGCCGCCGGCATCAGGGTGGTGGCGAACGAGCGCTATGCGCGCAGCGATTCGTCGGTGGCCGGGCAGGTGCTGAAGATCGTCGCGGCTCGGCCCGACGCGGTGTTCGCGGGCAACTCGGGCACGCCCGGCGCGTTGCCCTACATCGCGCTGGCCGAGCGCGGCTACAAGGGAAAGATCTACGGCACGCACGGCCTCATCAACGCCGACTTCGTGCGCGTGGGCGGTGCCTCCATCGAGGGCCTGCAGGTGCCCAGCGGCCCGGTGCTGGTGGCCGACCAGCTACCTGACGGCAACCCGATCAAGAAGGTGTCGATGGGCTTTCGCAATGCGTACCAGAAGCTCAACGGCGCGGTGCCGACCGATGCCTTCTCGTCGTACACCTACGACGCCTACCTGCTGCTGGCCGACGCGGCTTCGCGCACCAAGGGCGAGCCCGGCACGCCGGCCTACCGCACGGCGCTGCGCGACGCGATCGTGAGCACCAAGGAGCTGGTGGGCACGCACGGTGTCTACACCTTCAAGCCCGACGACCGCTACGGCTCCGACCAGCGCGGCGTGGTCATCGTGCAGATGATCAAGGGCCAGTGGAAATTGGTCCCGTAGCCCCCGGACCGGCCACCGAGCACAGCCATGACCACCTACCGCAACCGCCCCGATCTCGTCGCGGCGCTGGTTCAGGACGACCGGGTGCACCGCGACCTGTACCTGAGCGAAGAGCTTTTCGCGCTCGAGCAGGAGCACCTGTTCGCCGGCACCTGGGTCTTCCTGGGCCATGCGAGCCAGGTGCCGCGGCCCGGCGACTTCGTGACGCAGGAGATCGCCGGGCGGCCGCTGCTCATGGTGCGCCAGCCCGATGGCGATGTGCACGTGCTCTACAACCGCTGCGCCCACAAGGGCACGCAGCTGGTGACGGACGAGTGCGGCAACACCGGCCGCTTCTTCCGCTGCCCGTACCACGCCTGGACCTACAAGCTCGACGGCGCGCCGCTCGGCCTGCCGCTGAAGAACGGCTACGAGGGCACGCAGCTCAAGGCCTGCGAATCGGGGCAGGGGCTCTCCGTGGTGAAGAACGTGAAGGTGTATCGCGACTTCGTGTTCGTGCGCCTCTCCGACACCGGCCCTTCTTTCGACGAGTACTTCGGCGAGGTGCTGGGCGCCATCGACAACATGGTCGACCGCTCGCCCGAAGGCAAGCTCATGGTGGGTGGCGGCGTGCTGCGCAACATCGTCCACTGCAACTGGAAGATGTACCTGGAGAACATCAACGACACGGTGCATCCGATGTCCACGCACGAGTCGGCCACCAAGGCGGCCGAGGCGCTGTGGGAGGGCCATGCGCCCACCGACCCCAAGCCGATGGCGATGGAGCAGATCCTGCCCTTCGGCGCGGGCTACGAGTTCTTCGACAGGATGGGCGGGCGCGTGTTCGCCAACGGCCACAGCGTGCTGGGGGTGAACTTCAGCATCCACTCCAACTATGCGCAGCTGCCCGAGTACGAGGCCGCCATGCGCACTGCGCACGGCGAGGAGCGGGCGGCCGAGATCCTGCAGCGCTCGCCGCAGAACTCGGTCTTCTTTCCGAGCCTGTCGGTCAAGGGCTCGCCGCTGGCCATCCGCGTGATCCGCCCGCTGGCGGCCGACCGCACGTTGATCGAGGCGTGGAGCTTCAGCGCGGCCGGCGCGCCTGCGCTGCTTTTCGAGCGCGCCATGAGCTACAACCGGCTCGTGTTCTCGCCGATGTCGGTGGTCGCGCACGACGACGTGCACCTGTTCGAGAGCATCCAGCAGGGCCTGCGCGCGGGCGGCAACGAATGGGTGAGCCTGCATCGCAATTTCGACCCGGCCGAGAAGCAGCAGGCCACGATCACCACCAACGGCACCAACGAACTGCTGATGCGCAACCAGTTCCGCGCCTGGGCGAAGGCCATGGCGGCGGGCATGGAGGCCACGGCATGACGGACCCGCGCGATTTCGTCGCCCATGAGGCGGCGCTGCTCGATGAGCGCCGCTTCGACGACTGGCTGGCCCTGTTCGCGGAAGACGGCCACTACTGGGTGCCGCTGCTCGGCGCGGCGCAGGCCGATCCCTTCTCGCACAACTCGCTGGCCTACGAAGACCGGCTGCTGCTGCAGCTGCGCGTGGAGCGGCTGAAGAACCCGCGCGCGCATTCGCAGCATCCCGCGAGCCACAGCCAGCATGTGCTGCAGCCCTCGCGCATCGAGCGCGAGGAGGGCGATGAAGCATGGTTGCGCACGCCCTTCCTCTACGTCGAGGCGCGCGGCGAAGGCCAGCTGCTGCTGAGCGGCACTGCACGCCACCATCTCGTTCGCGCCTCCACGGGATGGCTGATCCGCGAGAAGCGCATCGACCTGCTCAATGCCCCGCGCGCGTTGCCCGCCATCCAGTTGTTCATCTGATCCATCCGAGTTACCCGTTGTCCATTCCAACCATCCTCACCGGAGCTACGACATGAAGAGCCTGATGCAGACCTTGACGCGCGGCGCCCTTGCCGCCGCGCTGACCGCCTGTGGCGTTGCCAGCGCATTCGCGGCCGACCTCAAGGTCGGCCTGAGCGTGTCGCTGTCGGGGCCGAACTCCTCGCTGGGCGTGCCCTATGCCAAGGGCATGCAGGCCGCACTCGCCTACAAGGGCGAGGTGAACGGCCGCAAGATCCAGCTCGTCGTGCTCGACGACGGCTCCGACCCGACCACGGCCGGGCGCAATGCGCGCAAGCTCATCGAGGAGGAGAAGGTTGACGTGCTCATGGGCACTTCCGGCGTGCCCGCCGCCATTGCCATGGCGCAGGTCGGCAAGGAGGCGAAGACGCCGATGATCGGCCTCACGCCCATCCTGCTCGACCCCAACGAGAACCCCTGGGTGATGACGGTGGCCCAGCCCACGCAACTCATGATCGACGCGGTGGTCGAGCGCATGAAGCGCAACAACGTGAAGACCGTGGGCTACATCGGCTTCTCCGACGCCTGGGGCGACCTGGTGTACGAGGCGCTGATGAAGGCCGCGCCCGCCGCCGGCATCAAGGTGGTGAGCAACGAGCGCTATGCGCGCGCCGACGCCTCGGTGACCGGGCAGGTGCTGAAGATCGTGGCGCTGCGCCCCGACGCGGTGATGACCGGCGGCGCAGGCACGCCGGGCGCGCTGCCTTTCCTGGCGCTGCAGGAGCGCGGCTTCAAGGGCGGCGTGTACGGCCAGCACGGCCTCATCAACCCCGACTTCGTGCGCGTGGTCGGCGCGGCCGGCCAGAACGCGCTGATGCCCACCGGCCCCGTGATCGTGGCCGAGCAGCTGCCGGCCGACTACCCGACGAAGAAGATCGCGACCGACTTCCGCGCCGTGTTCCAGAAGGTCAACAACGCACCGACCAGCGATGCCTTCTCGGCCTATTCCTTCGACGGCTGGCTGGTGTTCGCCGATGCCGCCTCGCGCGCGATGAAGAAGGCCGAGCCGGGCACGCCCGAGTTCCGCGTGGCGCTGCGCGATGCCATCTTCAGCACCAAGGAAGTGGTGGGCACGCACGGCGTCTACACCTTCAAGCCCGGCAGCCTCTACGGCGTGGACGAACGCGCCCGGGTGATCGTCAAGCTCGACAACGGCCAATGGAAGCTCGCACCTTGAACCTCTTGCCTTCGACTCTGCGGAGGGCCGCGCGATGACCTGGGACGTGGCCCTCATCCTCATCACCGACGGCCTCGCCAACGGTGCCATCTACCTGCTGGCCGGCCTCGGGCTGGTGCTGATCTTCTCGGTCACGCGGGTGGTGTTCGTGCCCTTCGGCGACATCGCGGCCTTTGCGGCCTTGTCGCTCGCGGCCTTCGAGACCGGCCGCGTGCCGCCGACCATCGGCATGGTCGCGGTGCTCGCTGCGCTGGCGCTGGCCACCGAAGTCGGCAGCCTCGTGCGGCGCGGCGAGACCGCGCGCATTCCGAAGGCGGTGCTGACCTGGGGCGTGCTGCCAGCCATTCCCTGCGCGCTGGCGTGGCTCGCTGCGCGCCCGGGCGTGCCGGTGGCGGTGCACATCGCGGTGGCGGTGCTGCTGGTGGTGCCCATCGCGCCGCTGCTGGCGCGGGTGGTGTTCCAGCCGATCGCCGACGCTTCCGTGCTGGTGCTGCTGATCGTTTCGCTGGCACTGCACTTCCTGCTGTCGGGCCTGGGCCTGCTGTTCTTCGGGCCCGAGGGTTCGCGCACCACGCCGCTGACCAGCGCCGTGTTCACGCTGGGCGAGGGCTTCACCGTCAGCGGGCAGGTGGTGCTGATGGTGGGGGCGGCCATCGTGCTGAGCGGCCTCTTCTTCCTGGTGTTCGAGCGCACGGTGGCCGGCAAGGCGTTGCGCGCTACGGCGGTGAACCGCGTGGGCGCGCGGCTGGTCGGCATCCGGCCGGTGCGCACGGCGCTGCTGGCGTACGGCTGCGCCTCGCTGCTGGCGGGCCTGATCGGCGTGCTGATCGCGCCGGTGACGACGATGTACTACGACTCGGGCTTCATCATCGGCCTGAAGGCCTTCGTGGCCGCGATCATCGGTGGCCTCGTGAGCTATCCGATGACGGCCGTGGGCGCGCTCGCGGTCGGCGTGGTGGAGAGCTTCGCCTCGTTCTGGAGCGGCGCGCTGAAGGACGTGATCGTGTTCAGCCTGCTGATCCCGGTGCTGATGCTGCGCTCCTTTGCGGCCGCGCATGCCGAAGAGGAAGAAGACGAGGTGGACGAATGAACGGCAATCGCAAACGCATGGCGTGGATCGCCGGGCTGGTCGTGGTGCTGGCGCTGGTGCCGGTGTTCGCGGGCAGCTTCACCGTCTCGCTGCTCAACGACATCGGCATCGGCGCGCTCGTGGCGCTGGGCCTCGTGCTGCTGACCGGCGTGGGCGGCGCCACCTCCTTCGGCCAGGCGGCCTTCGTGGGCATCGCGGCCTACGCGACCGCGTGGCTCACCACCGCGCAGGGCATGTCGCCGTGGCTCGGGCTGCTGTTCGCGCTGCTGCTCACGGGGCTGTCGGCATTGGCCATCGGCATGCTCACGCTGCGGCTGGGCGGGCACTTCCTGCCGCTGAGCACCATCGCCTGGGGGCTCTCCATCGCGATGCTGTTCGGCAATGTGGATGGCCTGGGCCGGCACACGGGCCTGTCGAACATTCCGGCGCTGCAGATCGCAGGCTGGTCGCTGGCCGATCCGCGCTCGATGTACTGGCTGATCTGGACGGTGGTGGGGCTGGCCTGCCTGTTCAGCCACAACCTGCTGCAGTCGCGGCCGGGGCGCGCCATCCGCGGGCTGCGCGGCGGCGCGACGCTGCTGGCGAGCGTGGGGGCGGACGCTTACCGCGTGCGGCTGTCGCTCTTCGTCACCGCGGCCCTGCTCGCGGGGCTGGCGGGTTGGCTCTATGCGCACATGAACCGTTTCGTGAGCCCGTCGCCATTCGACGTACGCGCCAGCATCGAATACCTGCTGATGGCGGTGGCCGGTGGACTCGGGCAGCTGGGTGGAGCGCTGGTGGGCGCCGCGCTGGTACTGGTGCTGAAGAACGGGCTGCAGGACGTGCTGCCGATGCTCACGCAGCGCGCCGGCCAGCTGGAGGCGGTGGCCTTCGCCGCGCTCTTCATCCTGCTGCTGCACTTCGCGCGCGGCGGTGTGATGGGGCTGGTGCGCCGCTGGACGCGACGCCGCGCCGGTGCGCGCGGGCTTTCGCGCCACGAGGGACCGGCGGTAGAGCCGCTGCCGCATCGCACGCTGCCCGCGCGCGGCTCGCCGGTGCTGTCGGTGAGCGGTGCCGTCAAGCGCTTCGGCGGCCTGGTGGCGGTGAACGACGTGAGCTTCGACGTGAAGGCCGGCGAGATCGTCGGGCTGATCGGGCCGAACGGCGCGGGCAAGTCGACCATGTTCAACCTGCTGACCTGCACGCTGCCGATGAGCTCGGGCCAGGTGCGCTTCCTCGAGCACGACATCGCCGGCATGCCGCAGCGCGAGGTGGCGCGGCTGGGGCTGGCGCGCACCTTCCAGCACGTGAAGCTGCGCCCGCACATGAGCCTGCTCGACAACGTGGCGCTGGGCGCGCATTCGCGCACGCGCTCGGGCATCCTGAAGGCGGGGCTGCGGCTCGACCGCACGGAAGAGCAGCAGATCCTGCAGGAAGCGCAGCGCCAGCTCGATCGCATCGGCCTGGGCGACCGCGCACACGAGCAGGCGGGCAGCCTGCCGCTGGGCACGCAGCGCATTCTGGAGATCGCCCGCGCGCTGGCCGCCGACCCGGTGCTGCTGGTGCTCGACGAGCCCGCGGCCGGCCTGCGGCGCAAGGAGAAGATGGCGCTCGGCGACCTGCTGCGCAAGCTGCGCGAGGAGGGCGTGACCATCCTCATCGTGGAACACGACATGGACTTCGTGATGAAACTGGTGGATCGGCTGGTGGTGATGAACTTCGGCTCCAAGCTCGTGGAGGGCGTGCCCTCGGCGGTGCGCGCGGACGAGCGTGTGCAGGCGGCTTATCTGGGGAGCGTCGTATGAGCGCCGCACGGCCGCCCGAAGGCGCGGGCCCCCTTCAGGGGGGGCGTGAAGTACACGAAGTGACGAGCCTGGGGGTGTCGGTATGACCGCGATGCTGGAGATCGGCGACCTGCACGTGTCCTACGGGCAGGTCGAAGCCGTGCGCGGCGTGTCGCTCGACCTGCAGCCGGGCCAGATCATCTCGGTGATCGGCCCCAACGGCGCGGGCAAGACCACGCTGCTGGCTGCCGCCATGGGCCTGCTGCCTTGCAAGGGCACGCTGCGCTTCGAGGGCGAGGACCTGCAGGGGCTCGACGTGGAGGCGCGCGTGGAGCGCGGCCTGTGCCTCGTGCCCGAGAAGCGCGAGCTCTTCGGCGAGCTCACCGTGCTCGACAACCTGCAGCTCGGCGCCTATGCCAAGCGGCTGCGCGGCGACGCGATGAAGAAGCGGCTGCAGTCGGTGTACGACCGCTTTCCGCGCCTGGCCGAGCGCCGTTCGCAGCGCGCCGACACGCTCTCGGGCGGCGAGCGCCAGATGCTGGCCGTGGGCCGCGCGCTGATGTCGGCGCCGCGCCTGCTGATGCTCGACGAACCGAGCCTGGGCCTGGCCCCGCTGATCGTGAGGGACATCCTGGCGATCGTGCGCAAGCTGCGGGAGGACGGCGTGTCGATCCTGCTGGTGGAGCAGAACGCGCGCGCCGCGCTCGAGAGCTCCGACCATGGCTATGTGCTGGAGACGGGCGAGATCGCGCTCTCTGGCGCCTCGGCCGAGCTGGCGAGCGACTCGCGCGTGCAGGCGACCTACCTCGGCGGAGGCACGCACGATGACGACTGAGCCCCGCGCCGTGCCGCCCGCGCAGCGCACGCTGCCGGCGATGCTGCAGCGGCAGGCCGGGCTGTTCGGCTCTCGCACGCTGCTGAAGATCGCGGGGAGCGAGTGGACGCACCGCGATGCGGCCCGCGTTGCGGCGGCGCGGGCCGGCGCGTTGGCGCAGGCCGACGTGGTGCGCGGCGATCGCATCGCAGTGATGTGCGGCAACCGCATCGAGTTTCTCGAAAGCTTCCTGGGCGCGGGATGGCTGGGCGCGTCGACGGTGCCGGTCAATACGGCGTCGATGGGGCCGCAGATCGAATACTTCCTTGCGAACAGCGAGGCGAAGCTGCTGGTGATCGAAGGCGCCTTCCTGGAACGGCTCGCGGCGGCGGACCTGGGGCGCACCGCGCTGCGGGAGATCTGGGTCGTCGGCGAGATCGCCTCGGGTGCCTGGCAGGCGCCTGCGGGCGTGCGCGTCGTGGCGTATCCCGCGCATGGAGAACCCGTCGAGCCGGCACCCGTGCAGCCCGGCGACGCACTCGCGATTCTCTACACCTCGGGCACGACCGGACCTGCCAAGGGCGTGGTCTGCCCGCACGCACAGTATTTCTGGTGGGGCGTGAATACCGCGGAGGTGCTCGGTGTGGGCGCCGACGACGTGCTGTGCACCACGCTGCCGCTCTTCCACATCAACGCGCTCAACACCTTCGCGCAAGCCGCGCTGACGGGCTCGCAGGTGGTGTTCGCGCCGCGCTTCTCGGCATCGGGCTTCTGGCCGACGATGCGCGCGAGCGAAGCGACGGTGGTCTATCTGCTGGGAGCAATGGTGCCGATCCTGCTGGCCCAGCCTGAAGGCGCCGGCGAGCGCGACCACCGCGTGCGCATTGGGCTGGGGCCAGGCGTGCCCTTCGCGGCAGGGGCCGCGTTCAAGGCGCGCACGGGTGTGTCGCTGCTGGAGGGCTACGGCTCGACCGAGACCAACTTCGCCATCGCCACCGCGCCCGATTCACCGCGCGGCGGCGTGATGGGCTGGCTGCGCCCTGGTTTCGAGGCGCGCGTGGCCGACGAGGACGACGTGGCCCTGCCGCCCGGCGAAGCGGGCGAACTGCTGCTGCGCGCCGACGAGCCCTACGCCTTCGCGAGCGGCTACTTCGACATGCCGGAGAAGACCGTCGAGGCCTGGCGCAACCTCTGGTTCCACACCGGCGACCGCGTGGTGCGCGATGCGGACGGGGCTTTCCGTTTCGTCGACCGCATCAAGGATGCGATCCGCAGGCGTGGGGAGAACATCTCGTCTTTCGAAGTCGAGCAGGTGCTGCTGAGCCATCCGGGCGTGGCTTCTTGCGCGGTGTACCCCGTGCGCTCCGAACTTGCCGAGGACGAGGTGATGGCCGCGCTGGTGGCGCGCGAGGGCGCCACCATCGATCCGGCGGAGCTCGCGCGCTTCTGCGAGGGCCGGCTGCCGTACTTCGCCGTGCCGCGCTACATCGACGTGCTGGCCGACCTGCCGCGCACCGAGAACGGCAAGGTCCAGAAGTTCAAGCTGCGGGAACGCGGCGTGGGGCCGCAGACCTGGGACGGCCGGCCCGCAAAGGCCTGAGCATGACGAACCTGGCGCCGCAGCTTCCTCTTTCCGGGCGTGTGGCGTTCGTGACGGGAGCGGGGCAGGGCCTGGGCGCGGCCATCGCGAGTGGGCTGGCACAGGCGGGCGCGCGGGTGGCGCTGGCCGACATCGAACTGCCGGCGGTCGAGGCCGTGGCCGGCGAGATCGGCGGGCTCGCGCTGCGGCTCGACGTGCGCGACGAAGCGGCATTCCGCGAGTGCTTCGACAGGGCCGTCGCGCATTTCGGCTGCGTCGACATCTTGGTCAACAACGCGGCGCGCACGCCATCGACCTCGCTGTGGGACATCACGCCCGAGGAGTGGGACGACGTGCTGGCCATCAACCTGCGCGGCGCCTTCTTCGGCTGCCGCATCGCGGGGCGCCACATGCGTGAACGTGGGGAGGGACGCATCGTCAACCTCGGTTCGACGGCCGGGCAACAGGCGAGCAGCGCGACGGGCGCGCACTACGCGGCGAGCAAGGCCGGGATGCTGGCGCTGACGCGGTCGTTCGCGCAGGAACTGGCGCCTCACGGCGTGACGGTGAACGCGCTGGCGCCGGCGGCAATCCGCAGTCCCGCGCTCGATGCCCTGGACCCGGCCCGGCAGCAGGCGCTGCAGGCCGGCATTCCGCTCGGCCGCTTCGGGCTGGCCGAGGAGGTGGCGGCGGCCGTGGTCTACCTGGCTTCTCCTGCGGCGGCCTTCATGACCGGCGCGACGCTGGACCTCAACGGCGGCCGCTTCATGCGCTGACAAGGCTTGCCGGGCCATCCGGTTAAAATGGTTCAGAACTAAATCATTCAGGTATGCAATCAAATTCACTGACTGGCCGGCACGCCCTCGTCACGGGCGCTGCACGCGGCATCGGGGCGGAGATCGCCCGCACGCTGGCTGCCGAAGGCGCAACGCTGACATTGCTGGGTCGTGACCGCGAGGCGCTGCAGCGGGTGGCGGATGCGTTGCCCGGCAGCGGGCATGGCGTTGTCACCGCGGACGTGGCGAGCCCGGAGGCCGTGCAGGCGGCGTTTGCCGAGGCCCGGGCGGCACGCGGGCCGGTCGTGGTGCTCGTCAACAATGCGGGCGCTGCGGAGAGCGCGCCCTTCCTCAAGACCTCCTTCGAGCTCTGGCAGCGGATGCTGTCGGTCAACCTCACGGGCAGCTTCCTCTGCGCGCAGGCTGCGCTGCCGGACATGCTCGACGCCGGCTGGGGCCGCATCGTCAACATCGCCAGCACGGCGGGGCAGAAGGGCTATGCCTATGTGGCGGCCTACACCGCGGCCAAGCACGGCGTGGTCGGGCTCACGCGCTCGCTGGCGCTGGAGGTGGCGCGCAAGGGCATCACGGTGAATGCCGTGTGCCCGGGCTATACCGACACCGACATCCTGCGCAACAGCGTCGCCAACGTGGTCGGCAAGACCGGGCGCAGCGAAGCCGATGCGCTGGCGGAGTTCTCCAGCGTCAATCCGCAGAAGCGCATCGTGCAGCCGGCCGAAGTAGCCGATGCCGTTCGCTGGCTTTGCGGCGAGGGGGCTGTATCGGTCACCGGCCAGTCGATCTCGGTTTCAGGGGGAGAAGTGACATGAGCACACGCAACGACGCCTCGCATGCCGTGCTGAGCGATGCGGAAGAACTGGGCCACGAGGCCCGCGCCGGCCACGACGACCACGCGGTGCTCAAGCTATGGCTGCGCATGCTGGCCAGCACCACGCAGATCGAGTCCGAAATCCGCCGCCGGCTGCGCGAGCGGTTCGGCATCTCGCTGGCGCGCTTCGACTACATGGCGCAGCTCTACCGCTACAAGGACGGCCTGAAGATGCGCGTGCTGTCGCGCTACCTGATGGTGACCGGCGGCAACGTCACCGGCCTGACGGACGAACTGGAGCGCGAAGGCATGGTGGCGCGCTCGCCCAGCCCCGACGACCGCCGGGCCTGGATCGTGAGTCTCACGCCCACGGGCCGCCGCACCTTCGAGACCATGGCGAGCGAGCACGAGCAGTGGATCCTCGAGATGTTCTCGGGGCTCGACATGAAGACCGTCAAGCAGCTCCACACCCAGTTGGGCCTGCTGCGCGTGCACGTGATGCGCGGCGAGCCGGCAGGCGAGGAGGGCTGAGCGTGGCCGGCGAGAAAGAGTTCTGCAGGCCGCGGCTGATCCGCTTCTCGGACTGCGATCCGGCAGGCATCGTCTTCTATCCGCAGTACTTCGTGATGCTCAACGGCCTCGTCGAAGACTGGGTCAACGAAGGCCTGGGCCTGAGCTACCACGGGCTGGTGGCGCAGCGGCGCATCGGCCTGCCCACGGTGAAGCTCGAGGTCGACTTCCGCGCAGTGAGCCGCATGGGCGACCAGGTGATGCTGGGGCTGGCCGTGGAGCGCCTCGGTTCCCGCTCGATGACCTTGCAGGTGCGCTGCTTCGAGCCGGTGAGCGGCGAAGTGCGCATGCAGATGCAGCAGGTGCTGGTGACCACGTCGCTGGAGACCCATCGGGCCGTCGAAATTCCGGACGACATGCGCGCGGCCATCGTGCGCAACGCGCCCGAGCTGGGCTGAGGCTTCTTCAGGACCCGGGCTCGCTGCCGGCGGCGTCCTGCGCGCGCTTCTTCAGCCAGCCCGCGAGTTCCTTCTTTCCCTTGGCGTTGGAATTGCGCCAGGCTTCGCGGGCCGCGGCGACGAAGCGTTCCTCGGCAGCATCGGGCACTTCACTGGGGCGGTCTTCCTTGTCGAGCCAGCCGGGCTCGACGCCGCAGTGCCTTTCGATCTGCCTCGCCAGGTTGTCGCCGATGGGGCGGGAGCTCTTGATCTGGCTCCACATGCTGGGGGAAATCTCGATCTTCTTCGCGAACGCCTGGTCCAGCCCCTTGGCTGGCAAGCCTGCGGCAACGGCCTCTTCGAGAAAGCGGCGGTGCAGCGCAAGCGCATTGCGGCGACGCGCGACGGTGATATTGGGCACTGTTCAAAAACAACAACAAGACAAAAAAAGATTGTCCCGGTTGTTGACGCAGTCGTAAACACTATTTACAGTTGCCCTCAATCGCGGCCCTAAGCCGTACCATTTTTCCAACCCCTAACGGCCGACAGCGGCAATTTTTGACCCAGGACCCATCGTGAACACCGCACTGAACCTCACCAGCATTCGACCCGCATCGGGTCGCTCGCTCGTGCGCGTCTGGGCGTGCGGTGGTTTCGACGGCATGCCGTCGGTCCGATCGAACCAGCACCAGAGCCACGCGTATTCCACGAAAGCCGCAGCCAGCCTGCGTTTTGGAAAACTCGAGGATCAGGTGCTACCGGGTGGAGGTTGCGCATAGGCGCACACCTTCCAAGCTCTCTCATGTGGAGGCCCGGAAACCGCAAGGTTCCGGGCCTTTTGTTTTGGTTTTTCATTTCGGGTGTGCCTTCACCACACCGCCAGAACCCACCGCGTAGACGGTCTGGCGGGATGTGCAGGAACTGATCACTCCTGTGCAGCGACGTCGTACGGGACAGCGCCCAGCGTGCTGTCCGTCGCGTGAGGACACAACCGAAATGGAAAGCGGACCGCCGTTTTCTCGAACGACGACATGACCGAACCCGAGCGGGACGGGGCCATGCAGATGGCCCTCCCGTGGAAACCGGCCGCAAAGATTGGGCGGCGCCGGAACTCGTAACCGGACACTTTTTGTTTTCGACCCGCGTTAGCTCAATGGATCAGAGCACTTGCCTACGAAGCAAGGGGGTGCACGTTCGAGTCGTGCACGTGGGGCCATTTCTTCGCTTTTTTTGTTCGCTGTCACATCACCGAGGAGCAATCGCCATGCGCAAGCGCAATACCCCGATCCGGATGATCGCCGTCCGCCCGGCACAGCCGCGCGAGCGCAGCACGGTGCTGGGCCTGGCCCGCCGCTTCGGCCTCATGGCCGGTCCCCGCTCCCCGAGTTCGTGCGAGCAGGGGCGCGAGTCGCCGCTCGAAGCACTCGATCTCGACCAGCGCGTTCGCGCGGTCGGCGAGTGGTAGCTGGTCACCCGTCTGTTCTTCATCTTCATGGTGCACGTAGCTCAATGGCAGAGCCGCGGGTTGTGGTCCCGCTGACGACGGTTCGATTCCGTTCGTGTACCCCATGGCTTCGTTCCTTCATTCACCAACCCCGCAACCTTCGCCGCGAAAGGAGGCGATTCATGCACCCTCACGTCCTGCAACTCGACATTCAGGGCACGCCGCAAGCCTGGATTTCGCTGGAGCAGGCGGTGTTGCACTACGCGACTGGCTCGGTCGCCTGGGAAGACGGCGACCAGCCGCTGGCCACGCTGCGCGGCGGGTTCAACGTCGCGCGTGGTGTGCAGTCGCGCATCGAGGTGGCACCGATCATCGCGCTGCGCGGTGCGTCGAAGATCAACCTCTTCGACGTGATTCCGAGCGTCACCAAGAGCAAGCTGCTGCGCCGCGACCGCTACACCTGCGCCTACTGTGCAGGCGTCTTCCACGAGCGCGAGCTGCAATGCGAGCACGTGCTGCCCGAATCGCGCGGAGGTCCGTGGACCTGGACCAATCTCGTGAGCGCATGCGCAGCCTGCAACAACCGCAAGGCCGCGCGCACGCCGGAGGAGGCAGGCATGCCGCTGGTGTATCTGCCTTACGTGCCAAGCCGCTACGAGAACTTCCTGCTCGAAGGCCGCAACATCCGTGCGGACGTGCACGAGTGGCTGGCGAAGCGCCTGCCCAAGGGCTCGCGGCTTCAGTAGGGGCTGGATCGTGATCCTGTCCTGCGCCCATGAAAAAAGCCCGCTGTCCTCGGGACGGCGGGCTTTTGCTCGTATGGACGGGGCCGAGTGGTCAGCGCCCGATGCCGAAGAAGCGGTAGGCGACCACGCCGGCTGCTGCCAGGCCGCCCACGATGGCCAGGATCACCTTGGCCGCACGGCCCGAGCCGCGCTTCGAGCGTGGCCAGTGGTCCGGCCCGATCAGGTCGATGGGAACGGTGGGTTTGCCTATGTCGGACGCCTTTTCCATGGGAGGAAATATAGCTCACGCCCGAAGGCGTGGTCCGAGGCCGGGCGCATTCTGTCGCCTCGGTGCATCGTCCTCGAGTCCGGCCGTGGCCGGACAAAAAAATACCCGCATGAGCGGGCCGAACGAGCCTTGGCGGCTTCGAGTTTGCTATCCCTGGGTCTTTCTTGTTCGATGCGTGACAGCAGGTGCAAGATGCCACGTCGGATGGAGGTAGCTTGTAACTCGGAGGCGAGCGGCATGTAGCCGATGGAGTAAACCGTGAAATATTTCCTTATGAACAAAGAAATCATTCTCGAAAGCCTGAAGCGCGCATTGGAGAGCTGGGTTCGCAATGCTTCGGCAGCGCAGCTGTGGCAGGTGCATCAAGAGGGCGGTCTCGGCGCGTCGATCGAGGCGGACGAAGACGTGGTGCAGGTGCGCATCGTCCTCGGAGGCTCACGAGATGCGTTGTCGCCCATCGGCAAGACCGATGGGCGATTGCCGGTCACCGAAGCCTTTCTCGGCAGCGCCGCCTGGGGAGCGCCGCCGGCACAGGGCAGTCCGGAACGAGAGCAGTGGTTCCTGTCGAGCGAACTTGCGCAGACGCATGCGCGCCAGTACCTGGTGGCCGAGGTGAGCGAGCGACACGACCTGCTCGAGCGCTGCGTCGACGAATGGATTGCGCGGCGGGGGAACTGAGCCCGAAGCGGGCTGGTGACCGGCGCAGCCAAACAAAGAAAAAGCCTCCTCACGAAGATCATGAGGAGGCTTGGACGAAAAAATAGCGCGGAGACCGCGCTATTTTTAGTGTTGGTGGTGGGCCCTGAGTGACTCGAACACTCGACCTACGGATTAAGAGTCGTCAGCCTCTAGGCTAGGCTACAGAGGAGAAAATCTAGGCTACTTCTCTAAGGCGTTGATTTTGTTGATGATTCTAGGATTGTTGAGTCGCATTGAGGTGTGTTCAGGATTGCTCTGCCGTAGCCTATACGTAGCCTAAATCCCCATCGCGCGTTAAAGTGGACCCATCAAAACACGGGGTTCACCATGGCTGAGAAGCTCACAAAAACGCTCATAGACGACATGCCGCTTGCCACCGATGGCAAGCAAATCACGGTGATGGATTCCGTAACTCCAGGCTTTGGCATCAGGGTAGGAAGCCAGTCCAAAACCTTCATCGTGGTCAAGCGGATGCCTCATGGCACACCGAAGCGGATCACCCTCGGGAAGTACGGCGCACTCACCCTTGAGGCTGCTCGCAAACTGGCTCAGGACAGCATTGCCAAGCTTGCCCACGGTGTTGATGTCAATACTGAAAAGAAGGCCTTGAAGCTTGAGCAAAAAGCCATTGTTGAAGAAAAGAAGAAAGAAGAATCTGATGACAAGCAGACGCTTCAATGGTTGTTTGATGAATACAAAAAAGAGCACCTCATCAAGATTAATGGTGGGTCTGAAGGCACTCTTGGATCAATGAATGATTGCTACAAAATGATGGGTGCTCGTGAATGCCAAACCCTCATCTACAACGAAAAGAAGAAAACTTGGTCTGAGGGCAATATCGTTAATCTTGATGATTGGCTTGTTCGCCCACTGCGTTCAATCACAACACAAGAAATCCTTGAGCGGTTTCAGGTGATGTCAATTACTCGCCCTCAAAAGTTGATTGGTGGTGTGTTGAAGCCCATGGTGCGTACTCATCAAGTTGCCTATAAGTTCGCACAAAGTGCTTATGAATGGTTCATTCCTCGCAACTATCATCAAACCAACAAAGCGGAGATGCTTGAGAATCCCTTCAAGATTCTGAAGGTGTTCAACATGTGGAAGCCTGTTGGCAAGAAGACACGGATTGTCAACTTTAAAGATGCTGAGATTTTTGGCACTTGGTGGAATGCCATTGAAAGCTATCGTTCTGTTTGCCCTGTCGGTGCTGACTACATTCAATTCTCAATCCTGCAAGCTGGTCGCAGTATTGAAATGGTCAACATGACATGGGACATGGTGAACTTCAAAGAAAAGCATATCGTCTACGAAAAGACCAAGAACGGTGATGACTACACCATGCCCTTGTCAAAGCTTGCTCTTGAAATCTTGGAGCGAAGAAAACGAGGCAACCCGAAAGAAAGCAAGTGGGTTTGGGACTATCCAGATTCTAAGACTGGTCACATCCCCAAGGACACCAAGCATCACTTCCATCAGCTTGAAGAAAGAGGCGCGGTCTATGTCAGCACTCATGACCTGAAGAGAACATGGGCTAGTGCTGTAGCTTCTTTAAACAAGTATGGGGATCGTGATATTGATTACATTCTCAAGCATGCTCGTAGCGATGTCGGAGTCCACTACTTCATTAAGAACGAAGTTCTGCTGACTGAGATTCTTCAAGCCGTTGAAGACATGTTTGTAGGGCTGGCTGCAAAACACAACAAGGCAACAGCTTAAACTTTCAGCCGGTTCACCAAACGATCCACTATCTCCAAGATCATCTCTCGGTCTTGTGCAGATAGTGGGTTTAGTTTCTGGGCAAGTGCTATGGCGTGGTCAGTGCTCCTGTCCGAGCTGATAAGAAGCAAGTCCTGAACAGGGCAACCCAGCGCCTCAGCGACTTCTACAAGCCTTGGAATGCTGGGCATGATCGCGCCCCTCTCCATGCGAGAGATTGCTTCAATTCCAAGGTTGAGGGTAGTCCCCAACTCTTCTTGAGTCATTGGTACAGCTTTCCTGCGGTCGGCAATAGCTTTGCCAACCTTCACTGCCAATGCTGTTTCTCTGTCCTTGTCCATGTGCACCACCTAGACATAGATGGTCGCGTCTCTACCTGATGGGTAGAAGGACGAAACGGGTGGATTGTCTACCTGTTCTGTCCGGTCTGCGTTAGAGTCCAGTTAGCTCGTCCTGGTGGAAGGGCAATCACTTGAAAGACTGATCATGGACAGCAGGATTACTAAAACTGTGAACTCAAGGGTTTTTATTGGACTTCAGCGCACTGCGCGAGACTACCGATAGGAAATCACATGAAGTTCAATAAGTCCGTAAGTGAAGATGGTTCTGTTGAACTGTCGTTTCAGTCCAAGAACATTCCCGGCTCTCCTCTTGGATTGCTTGCAATTGCTATCCCGCTCGGATGTTGGCTTGCTTGGAAGTTACTGCTCTTCATCAATCCAAATATGGAGGGTGGTGGGTTGTTTGCCTTGTTGGTGATATTTAGCGCAGTTCTTGTCGTTGGTGGCTACATCACCCTCAAAAACATCATCTTCGTAAAAAGCCATCACATCAAGGTAAACAAGCCTGAGTTCATCACCATTGATGGTAATTCAATACCCTACAAGCAAATTCAAGGTTTTGGACTTAACAGGAAAAATGAACAAGCAAGAATTTTCGTAAGAAGAGATGGAAAGGAGATAGGATTCACGGGATGGATGAATGAGGATGATGCCGAGAAAGTTTTGGATGCAATCAGGAAATAACATGAAAACCCAAAGCTATGTGAAATCTGGCAAGGTGGTCACCGATCATTTGGGTCCCATCAATGCCACTATGTTTATTGCAACTGGGACATTGCTTCCCATCATGGACTTCATCCGCCCCTACTTTCCATACATCGGCTACGTAGCGGGTGCAGTTGTTCTGTTCTTCGTGGTGCTGTTCATCATGAAGCTGTTTAAGGTGCCACCAAACCGAGTCATTCCTTCAAGCATGGTGTTCTGTGCGGGTGTCTGTGCTGTCGCCTTCTCGGTCGGCGCCGTAGCCTCTAGCAAGCATGCAAGTGATGGTGGATTCATTGCTGCAACATCGCCTGATGCCCGTGCACTCCAATCCAACATGCTGAACCTTGAAAGGCAGACTCAAGCTATCAATGACAAGTTGGCAGACATTCAGGCTGGGAAGTCATCCAATCCTCGTGTGGAGCTTGCCAACATGGGCATCGCATGGGACTACAACAAGTTCTATGATGCTGCAAAGCGGGGTGATGAAGTTGCAGTTGATCTGTTCTTGAAAGGTGGTATGCCAGTCACCGATTCGGCTGGGGAATACTTCTCTTCAATTCCAAAATCAATTGTCAATACGAATTTGCCTAATGCTGGAAGGTTGCTTGAAATCTTTGCCAAGCATGGTGTGGACTTAAACGATCAAAGGCTGGTGTCAAGAACCGGCAAGCCTGAAGCTCTTACGCCGCCCAATCTTTATGCCTATGCGATGAGAGAAAAAAGCCCACTGGCGGAAAAGCTGGCAAGTCTGGGAGTTAGCACGAAAGACTATCCATCGTGGAAGCAAGCCATGGATGTTGAAGACAAGAAGCCAAAAGCCTATTTGTCTGGCATTCTTTAATGAATCTGATCGGGCTGCGCTTCTGACCTTTCTATGGCAATCTTGGTTGTTAGCGAACAGATTGCGAGAAATGAGGCAAAGTCCTTGAAAGTGATTTCGTTTTTTTGTCTTTTGTTGACAAGCAAGAAGATGTGCTGAATGAAAGCTTGCTCGACAGATTGAGGATCGATAAGTATATCAAGTGCCATGTCCTGAGCTGCCGTTTCCATGTCTGATATGTGATTCATAGTGTCCCCTTGTTGTTTTAATGTGAGTATTCAATTTAATATAGCGCATTAGAATTGAATATCAATGCATATATGTTAAAATAAACATAACAGAAGGAGGCGAACAATGTTTGATGAATACTTGGATGTGATATTTGACAGCTTCAGTATTGGAGACTGTCTGGATGCTCTGCAAGATGAAGCCACGGCTGAGGCTGGCTGGAATCGCTATGTTGAGCTGGTGGGTAGCAATGCTGAATCCGACTACTGGAACGAAGGCAGCAATGTGCATGAACAGTGGGACTACAGCGAGTTTTGCAAGCACTGCACCACACTGATGAAGATCAGGATGGAAAGCCTGTCTTTGGATGAGCTGCTCAAGGCTCTGGAGTGCGGTGAGGAAGTGATGGACTATGCTGATGCTCAAACAAAGTCGGTGTTTGATGCTTGGAAGATGCAACAGAGCTTGATGGCTAGCCTGAGCGAGAAGTCTGCCAGTCGGGTTGTGAAAATATGAGCTTTAAAATTCTGGAATACAGAAAAGCCAGCTAGATGCTGGCTTTTTTCATTTGAAGAACTCAATGACTTTGGGATGGTAGCTGTCAAGCTTGCCGTACTCCAATTGCTTGCTTGTTTCGTAGATTGCTCGTTTGCAAAGCTCTCCTAGGTTGATCCCTAGTCCTCTTGCCATGCCTTCAGCTTTCGTGAGTTGCTGAGGTAGAAATGGCAAGAACACAGACTTCACTTGTTTTGGCTCATCCGCTTTCCATTTTGGTCCCTGGTAGCCTTCTAAGTCGTAGATGTAGTAGAGACAGAACAAGCATGCTCTACTATTACCAATCTGGAAATGTCTGGCTATCGCTTGTAGTTTTGCTGGGTTGTAGTCGTCGCTTGATAAAAAGCTGATTTGTCTTACACTGAAATCAATCATGGTGTCTCCCTTATCTGATTATTTTTGATAGAAATTGTTGAGCACGGGCAGACTTAGGGTTGGCAAAGAAATCTTCAGTCTTCGCTTCTTCCACAATCTTTCCATCTGCCATGAACACAACCCTGTGAGCTACCTTCTTGGCAAAGCTCATCTCATGGGTTACGACTACCAATGTCATCTTCTTGTTAGTGGCTAGGTCAGTCATGATGTCCAATATGTCCTGAACGGACTCGGGATCTAGGGCACTGGTGGGCTCGTCAAAGAGCAAGTAGTCAGGCTCTGTCACCAAGGCTCTGGCAATGGCTACACGCTGTTGCTGACCACCTGAGAGTTGCGCTGGGTACTTGTCCGCATGGTCGCGCATGCCTACGGCTGCAAGCTGCACCTTCGCCTTGAGAACGGCGTCTTCACGGTCAGCATGGTGGACATGCACCTGTGGAGCTACAAGGTTTTCCAGCACTGTCATGTTGGCGAACAGGCCGAAATCCTGGAACACCATGCCTACAGTCTTGTGCAGGCTCACTGGCTCCATGTGTCTCGTGTCCATCTTCTCTAGAAAGATGGTGCCGTTGTTGATGCTTTCCAAACCGTTGATGGTCTTGATCAGCGTGGACTTGCCTGAGCCTGAAGGGCCACACACCACTACCACTTCGCCTTCTTTGATGGCTAGATTGATATTGCTGAGAACTTGTACGTCGCCATAGCTCTTGCTTACATTGTTTAATTGAATCATTTTTCTTCCTTTTCTTGTTGTTGTTTTCTCTCGTCACTGCACCATGCAATGTTCTGAATCTTTTTGACCAGTAGGTCTGTCTCACTCTTCGTTAGCTCTAGATTTCTGACCGCTTCCAGAACATCGCTTATTCGTTCGTTGAAAGTGATGTTGTTCCATTCATCCATGACTGTTGCCAATTCATCATGGCTTAGCTTGGATAGAGCAATCGCTAGCTGTGTGGGAGTGCTTTTCATACGGCACCTCTTTGAAGCGTGTTGGCAACTCTTTGAAGCGCTACGCAAACCACAAGGTAGACCGCACTGCCAACCATAATCATTGCTGGCATGTTGCCTTGCATTTCACCAGTCTTGACCATGGAGCCGAAGAAGTCAGTCAGGCCGATGACATAGACAAGTGCTGTGTCCTGGAAAAGAACAATGCCCTGAGTCACTAGAACTGGAAGGCTGTTCTTGATGGCTTGTGGAATCAACACATAGCGGTAGCTCTGCATAGTGGTGAAGCCATTGGATTTGCATGCTGCCATCTGATTTTTAGGAATGGCATTAAATCCTGAGCGAATAATCTCTGCGAAGTAAGCTGCTTCAAACAAGCTGAAGGCAATCAAGGCGCAAGCCATGCGAATGTCACCAGTGATGCCAAATAATGATTTGACGATACCTGGAGCCACCAAGTAGAAGCCAAAGATGATGAGAACTAGGGGGAGTGAGCGGAAAGTGTCTATGTAGAACTTCGCCACCTGGTCAGCTACTGGAACTTTTAATGTTCTGCACATCGCTAGAACTGTTCCAAGTATTAGACCGAAGACCAAAGCAACTGCCGTGATGGTTGCCGTGGTTAAGAATCCGTTGATAATGATTTCCATATTGATGTACCTTGTTGTTATTATTTAAGATAGCAAATATATTGTGAAAAGCAATATCTCTTGAGAAATAAATGGGCAAGAAAAAAGCACCTCGTAAGGTGCTTGTGTGAGTGATTGGTGCTTAAGCAATCTTTGTCTTCTTCTCAATGATGTATGCAAGCCCTTTGACTGAGAAATTGATGATGAGGTAGCCAATCAAGATGCATGCGAAAGCTTCAAAAGGCTTGGCTGTGTAGTCAATGATGGTTTGGGCTTGCTTGGTCAAGTCCATAAGACCAATGGTAGAAATCACTGCACTGTTCTTCACAGTGTTCATCGCTTCGCTGGTCAAGCTGGGAGCAATGTTCCTGAGAGCTTGAGGCACAAGAAACTTGGCATAGGTTTGCACCTGGTTGAAGCCCAGTGCCTTGGCCGCTTGCCCTTGGCTCCTTGGAAGGGCTTGGATGCCTGCTGTAACCTGTGCCGCGATACGGCTGCTCATGTGGATGGCCAGGCTCAAGGTGCCCACTGTGAAGATGAGGGTGTCTGGGTTCATGGTCTTCACTGCCTCTGGGAAGAGGATGACTGGAAGCACGAAGTAGCCCATGAAGACTTGAGCAAGAAATGGCACAGAGCGCACCACTTCAAAGTAGATGTCTGCCAGCTTCTTCTTCAAGCCGGTTGTAGTTCTCAGTGAGCCGATGACTATGCCAAGTGCAAGTGCCAGCATGAAAGCCAGTCCTGAGACTGCCACGGTGTAGCCAGCTCCACTGATGATCCATTCCAGATATGTTTGGTTTTCGCCCGTAGCAACCTTTTCAGACAAAAAATTAAAGTCCATGATATTCCTTTTGTTGTTATCTCAAGATAGCAAATATATTGTGAAAAGCAATATCTCTTAAACAATAAAAAAGCACCCGAAGGTGCTTTTCTGTTTTTGGGTTGGGATTACTTGCCCATCACTGCTTTTCTTTGTTCTGCTGTCCATTTCAAACCTAGTGGAGCAAACCATTTGGTGTACAACTTTTCCAAAGTACCATCAGATTTAACCTTGGCTTCAAACTCTTTGAAGTCTGCTGTGAATTCAGCATCTTGCTTGCCGTACATGATGCCGATTAATTCAGCCTCACCTACTACAACATTGTTCAACACTTTGAACTTGGTAGTTTTCAATTTAGCAATCTCGCCAGCTAACAACACGCTGTTAGTCACCAAACCTACTGCACGGCCTTGCTCAACCAATAAGTAGCCTTGTGGGTAGTCTTTTGCAAGAACGATGGTTGTGCCCCATCCTTTTTCAGCATTCAATTTCTTAAATATTTTTTCGCCGGTAGTTCCTGCCACGACTGCAACAGTTTTGCCTTTGAAGTCTTCCAAAGATTTGATGGAAGTGTCAGTAGATAAGACTGCTGGAACAACTGGATCAGCATCAATAATCATGAAGTTGACTGCTCTAGCTCTTTCTTCTGTGTAGCTTGTAGAGCCTGCTTCTAAGTCAATCACTTTGTTGACAACCAATGGTTGTCTGGTTTGACCGTTCACACCTACCTTGCTCACTGATAAATCAAGGTTGTATTTTTTGTCCAAGAATCTTTTGAACTCTGAAGCCACATCCTGAGAGTAGCCAATGTATCTGCCTTGTGCGTCTGTGTAGCTGTAAGGCACTGATGTTTCTCTAGCGCCGATGTTGATAGTGCCTGTGGACTTCAACTTGTCTATGGTTTCACCAGCAAATGCGGATGCGGATAGGCTGACTGCCAAAGCTAATGCTGATAATTTGAAAATGTTCATAATGTCTCCTTTATGTTGTTATGAATGACTTCAAGATAGCAAAGATATTGTGATTGTCAATATATCTTGCTATTTATTTGACTCATTTTCGATTTCTGCTAATTTAATTGCATTAATCAAGTGAGGCAAACATGGCAACAAAAGGAAAATGGGCGAAGAAAGATAAAGACTACGAACTGAAGGACTATCACAAAGACCTAACTGACAAGATGATATTCAAACTTGAAGATGCTATTAAATGGAATAAGCCATGGGTAACTTGCAGCTTGTTGCCATACAACCCAGTGACTGGAACCAAGTACAAAGGCATCAATCAGTTGGCTCTGATGGCGGCTGAGTTTTCAGATGCTAGATTTTTGACACACAACAACATCAAGGAGTTGTCAGAGAAGCTTGGCAAGCCAATGCATATTAAAAAGGGTGAGAAAGGGATTCCAGTCTTCAAAGCCGTCAATTTCGTTGTGAATGATGGTGAAGAAGAGGTTGGAAGTGGGGATCAAGCTCAACCTGGTGTCACTCGTAGCTTCTGGAAGCAGGTTTATGCGGGCACTGTGTTCAATGCGACCCAGATTGAGGGCATGGAGCCTCTGGTTGCCCATGAGAACAAGGTGGTGGACCACGCCGAGATAGAGGCTCTAACGGCTGCGCTGATGGCTCGCACGAATCTACAAGTCGTCCATGGCGAAGGCGGTGCCTACTACTCGCCAGCTCGTCACATGGTCAACATGCCACCCAAGGAACTTTTCAAGAGCACTGCGGCGTACTACTCAACCCTCCTGCACGAGGAGACTCATGCAACTGGTCCTGCCCTTGGTCGGGATCTCAGTGGCAATTTCGGTTCAGACTCCTATCGCAAGGAGGAACTTGTAGCCGAATTCGGAAGCTATTTTCTTGGAGCTGAACTCGGTGTGCCCTATGACAGCACTGGTCACGACAACCATGCGGCTTACATGCAGTCGTGGCTTGGAATGATGAAGGAAGACAAGAACCTGATCTTCTGGGCAGCTTCAAAGGGAAGCAGGGCAACTGAATATCAGCTTGACCATCTCAAGGAACACAAGCTTGAGCTTGAGATGAAGAAGGATTGGATTTTGGAGAAGGTTGTTGCTCCAGCTCGTGCAGCGGAAATGAAGAAGCAGCCGGTTATGAGCATGTGAAGATTAGATCTTCAGCTTTCTGGCTGGAACTTCAGCCTTTAATGCAAGCTTGACTTCAAGAGATTTCGAGAATTTCTCTTTTTCAATCCCGTCAGTCAGATTGGCGACTTCATTAGAAGTACCTGCCATGGCTTGTATAACTGGCGAGGCATGGGACAGCACAGCATGAAGTTGCCAGTCTTGGGGGTCGCAGTTCTTGACAGCCTCAAGGGCAACTCCTCTGTCATCGCGCAGTTCTTTTGATGCATCTTCAAAGGAAAGTGGGAATGCTTTAACTGCAACCATTACACAGTCTCTGTCTGCTCGTATCGCATCGCTAAAAGCTGGCAGGGAGTCACCGGACTTAGCAAGAAATTCAAGTGCAAACGCTTTGTCATTTTTCAGGCGGTCAGATGCGAACTTGATGCCAGTGTTAGTAAGGTCATTATGTTCAGGTTGTATTGTTTGAAGTAACAGTTGTTGGTGGTCTTTGAGCTGTGCTGGCGCAAATTCAAGAACCTCTGGCTTGCTTTTCATCGCACTAAAAGTGACATCAATATCATCTTTGAACCTATTTGGAAGTGTCTTGTATAACCATGGAGCATAGTGAACAGCTTGAAGAGTCACGTCTTTTTCATTCTTGAGATTGCCTGACAGATGGTTGTAGTTTTCACCACTCATAGTGGAGATTGTGAATAAAGCAATATCTCTGTAAGAGGGGCATTCTGGAGAAACATACTTCATCACTTCTTGGCAATGTTCTCTAGATGGATGCGCCGATTCTTTAATAAATTTATCTTCCTGCTTCTCTGCTTCAGACATTTTTGAAGTAGGGACTTCTAACCTGCCCATGAAGCTCATTTCATTATGGATGGCATAACGCACCATCTTTTCATCCTTGGCATATGGTGTGTTCTCAATCGCTTTGATACCGTGCTTCAGAATCTTCTCTTCCATAGCTTTGTCTTTTCTCTCTGACAGATAGCTCTTGAGGTCGTTGTAGCTCTTCACAAGTAGGTTTTGCTCCTCCATAGGTTGACTGCTTAGTTTTTGTAGTTGTTGTGCGAATCCCATGATGTCTCCTTAAATGCTCATTGTTTGTTGATTTGTTCTGACTGCTGTAGGTGTAGCTGCCTTGAATTTGATTTCTGTGGATTGGGCTGGTGTTTGAGTCCATCCAAGTTGTCTGGATAGATTCTTCTCAAGCCAGCTATCAAGCTGTGATGGTGACTCTGTGAAGAAAATAGTTTTCTTCTTAATGTCGCCTGAAGCATTGGGTACGAATGACTGCACTTGGTAGCCATACTCAATCCAGTCACCGCCTTGCATTTCGTTGTTGACTATCTTGTAGCCATGCTTCTTTAGCTTGGTGTTGAGATGATCTATGTGATCTTCACAGTACAAGTCACTCTTTGGATTCTGTGATAAATAGATGTTGGAAGCGATGTCCTTGGTTTTGCTGGATAGCTTGTCAAGTGCCATGGCGAAGCGTGATTTTGGTTTGTCCATTTTGTTCTCCTTATATTTTTATGGATCTTGTTGGTGCTGACTGTTTGACTGCCATTGAGTTTTGAAGTTTTCGCTCCAGAGTCATGATGTTCAGCACTTTGTGCGGATCATCGGTTTCACATGCTTTTTGAATTCGGTCTGATGCGTACTGAAGAATGGTGTCATCAACTAGGTAAAGCTGAGACTGATCGGCAATAAGCTCTTCTTCGCGCTTGTAGCCTGCATGCACAACTTCAGCATCATCCTGAAATTTCTTAAAGTGCTCTAGCATGTTGGGATCTTTAGAAACGACATTTAGAGCTAGGCCACGGTCATTGAGCAATGGATGGTCTTTAGGAAGTCTGCTGACATTGCTTGGAAGCTTGTCAATAGCATTCCTGCAATATTCATGATCTGAAAACAGACTCTTTCCTGAATAGCCAAACTCATGTGGCCTTTCGTTGATGATGTCGTTCATCAATGTTTTATTTGAGCGGATGGTTTCGTTTGCACTTCTAATGCTCGGCAGTGCTGAGGCAAGCAGACCGATGTCATCTTTGATACTGTCTGGGAAGTGGCTTAAAATGTCGCTTCTCTTCGCTTCAGATGAATAAAGAACTGCTCTGGCAATATCTTTGTCTGCTAGCTTTTCCTTTGAGAGAAACATCACTCTTTTCGGCTCATCGGTGAGATGCTGGATAAGTTGCTCTTTTTCTGTGTGGATTGCAGGAAATTCAGTCATGCTCACATCTCCTTCGTGAGTTTTTTGGCTCTCTTCGCAGCAGGCTTCTTGGTAGCTTGCTCAACAACTTGTGATGGCTCAGGCTTGGCTACTGGCTCTTTGACAGTGCCCAAGTAGAGATCCTTGTCCTTGAGGTCGTGCAACCACTCTGGACCTTGCTGATTGCGAAGCTGTTGGAGTAGTGGGGCATCCGCCTTTGGCACTCCTGGATAGCTCGCCTTCATCCACATGGCACCCAGCTTTTCTTTCCATTCAGCGCCGTGGCCTTCACGAAAAGCCATCAAGGCATCTTTCTGCTCGCGGGTGATGGGTAGGGCTACCTCTTGCTCCACGGTCTGAGCCTGCTTCGGTTTGTAGTCAGCCACTGAAATTCTTCCTCTGTCGTATTGAGTCAGATACTTTTTGGAGCCGATGGGAAGCTTGGCTTTGACCGTTTCCTCACGGTTCATGAACTCTTCTTTGCCGTGCAAGATAGAGTTGGTTTTGATGACCTGGAAGAATCGTTTATCGCCATCCACGCCTTGCTCAAGCACTCCAAAATATTTGCCAGCATGAACGACTTCGCCAACCATCCAGCAAGGCTTGTTTGGTGATGGTGGATGTTTGAACTCAGGTGTTTTGCCGTTGGCTCTGTCAAAGCTCACGATGTAGGTCAAGTCATCCCATTCCTTGGCAATCTCTTTTGTTACTTGCCTGGCTGTCATAATCTTCTGATTTAGATTCATCACCAGCTTGTCACTTCCAAGCTCATTGAACGGAACACTAAAAACTTTGATAGATGGGTTGTCGGTGCGGATCTCTTCAGCGTATGTAATGCCATCTTGATTTCTTCGTGAGAAACCCATGTAGATGTCAAAGCTGTTTTTCGTTTCTATGATGGCCCTTTGGTTCTGGTGATCAACAATCACATTCACTCCGTCTATGTTGCCTTCATTAATTTTTACTGGTTCTCTCATGGCATCTTCCTTGTCTAATTGATTAATACAAATCAAATTAGCAGAAGAAATCATCTAGTCAAATTTAGGCAATAAAAAAGCACCCGAAGGTGCTTGATTTATAGAATTCCCGGTAGGAACACATGTTTGTATGGTGCAGGCTTTGGCTTGTCTTCTGTAATAGTTAGATTGAAGGGCTTGCCTGCTTTCAACAAGTCTTCTTTGACATCACCAAACTCATCAACCACTTGTGCTTCGGCTGGCTTGCTGGTGTCAATCTTCTGTGAAGCAAGTTTGGCAACCTTGCTGAAGTCTGCTGGAGCTGGCGAGGTGCCTAGAAGGTATGTGTATGCCTCTGGACTGGTGAACAGTGCGGCAAGGTAGAGCTTGCTTCTGGAGTCCGTGTAGACCTTGCCATTGAGGGTGTATTTGTAGGTGAATGTGTCAGCGACCTTGAGCTTGTTGGCTTCGCTGGGATCTGCCGCATAGACCTTCAGTGCGGAGAGCATGCCGGTGTACTTCGCTGCACCTCCACCACCGACCTTGTAAGCGTGATACACCAATGCATCTTGCTCGTTCTTCTTCAAGCTGGCGAAGCTCGGGACAAGCTTTCTCATGGGTGCCTCGTACTGCTCCCTCATGAGCATCACGGCTTGGCTACCCTGCTCGGGGGTTATGGAAGCACTGGGAAGACTGGAAGGCTGCTGGATACCGGATAGAGCCACCAGTTGAGCGGCCGGCGCCGAGGCCATGGCTATGGCTCTGGTGAGTTCTGTGTTCTTTGCGGTGGACTGCTGGCCAAGGTTCCAGCCCATGCCAATCGCAGCACCTTTGTTGTCGTAGTAGGCACGGCTTCTGAAGCCTTCCACCTCTGCCACGATGGATGAGAACCAATTGCCCTTGGCTGCTTCTACAAGTGCTGTGGTGCGGGCTACAGACTTGTTTTTTGGGGTGTAGCTGGACACGACCTGGCTAGGTGGTGTCGGTATCGCTGACTGTACCTGGCTAGGTTCAGCACCCACATGGTCAAGCAAGTTGATCGCTGGCTTCGCTGGTGCCTTGAAAGCGATGGTGGGAAGGTCAGGCAGAGCCGTCACAGGCTCAAAGTTCTGTAATGACTTCTTGCCAGCAAAGTAGAAGCCAGCACCTGACAGCACTACAAGTGAAGCTACAAGAATATGAGATTTGGCAATTTTCATGCTTTACCTCCAAATCTTGCTTTTGCTGCTGCTAGCTTGTCTTCATAAGTAATCTTGATTGGCTCAAAGTTTACATCCAATGGGTTGGTCTGAATGATGTCTCTTCTAGGTGCTCCTCCACGAGATAGCATGGCAATCGCATGAAACTTCTTGGTCATGACAATCTGTATGTCCTTTTCTTGAAGGATGTGGATTGGCTGATCTGACAATTGCATGGTTGCATATCTTTCGCCTAGTCCAGCTTTGCCTTCTCCTTGAAGAGTGCCAACTGTGCTGCGCTTGAAGAACTTCTTGATTGCACCCATTGAGAAGTGCTTCATCCATCCGCGATATTGATTGTTCGGATCAAACATTGGGCTAGCCATGTTGAGCTTGTTGCTCAAGCCATAGGAAATCATGCCTGTCTGAATTTGCTCAACCCAAACTCTATCTTTGCCGATTCTTCCTTGGATGTACTCGTAGGTTTGCTCTGAAGACTTGAAGCTTATGATTGAAGCAAATGAGTCAATCATGGCTAGGGTTTTCTCTTTGGTTAGCTCGGCGTAGTAAGAGTCGATATTTTGTGTTGCGAAGACACATGACAAGCCAAGTGAGCGGGCGATAGGAAGCATTGCCAAGTCTGATTGGTCAACGATTCTTTGAACTTCGTCAGCAATAAAGAAAACTTTGGACATGCCAGCTTTCTCCCATCTGTCGCCACGCATCTGAATAGCTTTGAATAGCTTGGCTTTCAAGAACTTGCAAACCATGGCTCCAGCAGTTGGAAAGGTGGCTTCTGGCAAGCAAACACCAATACGTTGGCCCCACAAGATTTTGGTGACATCAATGTCTGAGGTTTCGCTGTCGCACCATTTGCGAAGAGCCTTGTTTTGGAAGAATGGTGCAAACCATGCGGTCACTGAAGTCATGATGTTCTTCAATGTCTCGCCATCATTGTTTTGTATGTCGGCAAAGGACAGTGCTGCATCTGTGAGCAACGTGGCTTCAACGCCAAAATCTTCATGCCCTTTGATGAGAGCGATTAGGTTGTGTTGCTCACCTTCTTTAGGCTTGAGGGCAAGCTGGGTGACTATCTGAAGGAGAGTGCTGAGGTTGTTCTTGGCTAGCCCTTGAGCCACCATGGCTTCCTGGAAGACAGCAGCAATGAAGATGAAATTTCGGGCTGAGTCGGTGAAGAACTTGGAATTGCCCGTTTCGCCACCGGCAGGAGCATTCAAAGACTTGAAGAGGTCTGCGATTCGCTCAGGTGTTAGCCCTTCCAAAATATTCATGTTCGGCACATTCTCATCAATAATGCTGTCCAAATACTTGGCGCAGTCAAGAGCAAGAAAGCCTTTGCCATCCATCATGAAGATGCCGTTGCGGGCTCGTGTATATGCTTTCTCTAAACCTTTGACGATTGGTGTTTTTGTAAATTGCTCCATTGTTGTCTCCTTTAATTTGCGATTGATTTAATTATTGTTCTAAGCTCTGTAGTCTTGCCGGTGCCAGTAGATCCAAAGATTTGCATGTGTGTGCCCATGTCGTCTTCACTCATGGCTACTGGCAAGCCTTGGTCAGGTGCGAAAGAATCCCCATTGAAGCTAAGTGCCCCTGTAGCAGTCCCAAAAATGATGAGTGGAGATTTATCCTGATCGGCGTTCAATGCCTGGATGTGTCTTTCTTCATTCATAACGGCTTTGGGTGCTCTGATGATTGCTCGTGCATTCATCGTTCCTTGATAAGCAAGCTCTGAAGCTCGTGTGCGAACTCTCAAGATGTAGTACGCCAAGGGTGCGAAAGCAGGAACGAGATTCAAGATGTCTTGAATGAAGCTAGTCTTCATGCCGACCATTGCGAGTGGTCCAGCAGCGAAAGGAAGCACTACGGCTGAGCCCAAAGTCACTACTGCGAATAACAGGGTTGTGAAAATCCCGAAGTAGCAGAAGAACCCGATGAAGTAGCCAAGTAGCAGGATGGGAGCCGCGAAGCCAAGTCCTAGCTGTGGAAGCAGCCCAATGAGGACGGCCACAAGGGCATACAAGCCGATGTATAGAGGTAGTGCAGGACTGGCAGAGCCGACACCCACGTCGTCCATGAGAACCTGTCCTGCAACTGGGTAGCCATCAGCATTGAGTTGCCATGTGCCTTCTTTGTCAGCAAGGTCAGCAGGCACGTTTGGGCCGTGTGGAATGTCATGACGGTATGAAACATCGTCAACGAATTTGCTTGCTTCAGCTATTGCGGACTGAAGCGGGAATAAAAGTGATAAAGCTTTGAATTTCATAGTGCCTCCTGTAGTTTTTTGTATTCTTCAGCCAAGGCTCTCTGTCTTTGTTCAAATGTTGCTTGATCTACCTTGCCTTCTGTCGCTTGTTTTTGTAGCTCAGTAAGCTCAGCTACGATTTCTTTGGCTCTTTCTTGAATTTTTTGTTGTTTTTGAGCGGTGCTTGCTTGAGCCTCTTTCGCATCATCAGCTCTGCTTTTACTTCTTAGCTCCGATACGGTTTCCTTGCCTTTGATGATCCCTTGAGTAAGTAGCGAACCACTAAAGAAGATTGCAGCACTTGCAATAGTTGCAGCGATAGCCATGTGCTTGAAAACTCTCATCCTCACTTGGTCAATCAATAGATTTCTTCTCATGACTTTCCAAGTGCCTATTTTTTGGGGATGAAAGTTGCGGGGGTTGATGACAGGTCTTTCATTTGCAAGTGCATAGAACTCTTCTGCACTGCAATCCAAACCAAATCCTCTAGGGTCGCCATAAACTACTTTTCCAATAAGAATGAGTAGTCGTGAACGTATTGATATTTTCATACTTCGTTTCCTTTGTGTTGTGCATTTATATTTATCAGATATATTGCAAAAAGCAATAACTTTGCTAGTATTAATTCAAAATCAAGGAAAACAAATGAATGAATTATTAGAAAAGCTACCCAAAACCCCGTTGTATGAGAACTTCACTAAGTATCTAAACTCATTGAAGAGTGAAGATAGTGAAGCCATCCTTGGCTATGTGCTCAATTCCAAGATCCCCGGCAATCCAGTTCTTGAAGAGCTGTTCATGCGTGAGCAGTCAGCCGTGTTTCAACTGCTGGTGCACAACGAGGCGTATGGAGCCTTCAGGGAAGATGTAGATGCTTGGATTGCGGGGCTGGAGCCTCGCTTCCAAGGGGCGGCTGAAGAGTTCTTCAACGGCTTGACTGACTTCGTGGGGGATGCGGCCGCAATACTGAAGAAATCCGGGGAGCAGGTATCCCATGACCTGGTGCAAGCTCAAGCCACACTGGTGACTGAGACTGGCAAGGTGATACAGGCGGGTGCAGTCCAGCTCAAGGCGGCGCTGGATGCTCATGCTCAGGAGAAGATGGCTGAGATTCAGGCTCTAGCCGAGAGCGAGAGGAAGAACCTTGAGGCTGAGAGAAAGCGAGTGGCGAAGGTGCTGGTGGACAGGTTTGATGAAACCATTGCTCCTCACATCAAGAAGTCGTTCCTGGCCAGCACTGACGAATTCAGGTTCAAACGGATTGCTTACCGTGTAGGAGAGTTTTTTGTAGCGATCTCCATCTTCCAAGGACTGAAGATATTTTTCTTTTGAAAAAAAGCACCTCAGGGGTGCTTTTATATTTTCAGCTTCATTGATTGTTGCCTAGTCTCAGGTTTAGGCTTCATCTGAGTATCAAGCTTGTCCAACAAGATTTCTGCATTTCTAGCCTTGATGACTTCATCGCATTTCTGCTTCATGTCGTGAAGTGTGAATCGTGGCTTGTCTGTGGGCACGTCTGCCTTGATGAGAAACTCTTTATCAATGTCGGTGGTGCTACCAACTACTCCACCTTGAGAGATGGATTTGGTAAGTGCCTCTTTCAGAATTTTTGGGTAGTCATCACCATAGGTTGCAGTAGTGCCAAGTATTGGAATTGCTTTCATTCCAAATTTTGTGGCTCCGTACATTGCGAACTCAACATCTGCTCTGTACTTTGGGTTGTCAGCAAGCTGCTCATATTTTTCAAAGTCATCCATTACATGCTCCTGCTTAGAGTAGGCTTTTTAGTGATGCCATTCTTCTCTCTCATCGCAAGCATCTTTTCAGCAAAAGATGGAAGTTGAGGAGCTTTAAAATTCTGGGTTTCTAATTTCTCAACCTTGTTGAAGCTGTCAGTTTCAACCGCCTTGGATTTCACAAGGATATGAGTGTTTGGGGCAATGCCTTGCTGCTCAGCTTTGTACTCTCTGAAAGCTTTGTGAGCATCCTTCTCAAGCTGTTCAATAGCACGTGGAGCAAGTGAATCTTTTCTTGAGTGAGCCACATCGTATTTGGCTTCTTGAAGCTTGAAGTAGGACGACTCAAAAGCATGCTGATGTTTGAGAGTATCGCGCTGCTCCCAATCGGCTTTTAACATCTCATCTTTGTGAGTGTTGAGCATATTTCTGTATGCCAAGTCATTGGCAGTTTGAACACGCCATTGAGCATTGGAGTCCTGCAAATCAGCATGTTTTTCTCTGTACTGAAAAGTGCTCATTCCAGAGTGGATGCCAAAAGCTTGTGCAGTTTCTTGATTCTTCGTGTTGTTGAAGAAGTCTCGGGCTTTGCGTGGGTCTTTGTGAATTTCAAAGTTCATTTCTTGGACCATGGCATTCACGGTCAAGGATGGGTGAAGCTCAGTCTTTTGAACATGTGACTGCGCTTCTTTCTTCTTCAACTCGGCTCTTAGAAAATCTCCAAAATCTTGTGCTTGCATTCTTTCTTGCTGTGTCATATTGGTCCTTATGTTGTTCTAATAGTTGTAGCAAAAAAGAAGTGATTGTCAATGTTTGGTCACTTCATCCAATCCATCGCGCTTCATTCGCCAAGCATCTTCAGATTTCTTCTTGGAAGTGGTCACATTTCGTTTGGCTTCAGTAAAGATATCAGCCGCATGTGAGATGGACTTTGCCAAGCTGCCTCCTAAAGCTTCCATCGCAATGTCTTTCATCAATGCGCCTTGCATGCCCTCATCTTCAGTGGGCAGGTTGTAGAGCGGTGCTCGTTCAGCTCTTTTGTTTGAGGCTTCCATGGCATCCAGCTCTTCAGGTGAGAAGTCATCCTCTGTCATGTCGCTGGCGGCGTCCTGGATGATGTCGTCTTCATCTATGTAGGCATCGCCGTACTTGTAGGTTGGTTTGACGGGCTCAGGAGCTTTCTCCTCGGGCTTCTTGCCACCACCAGTAGCCTGTAGCTCCACCTTCAAGGTGTCCACCGTGTATGGCCGTGGCTTGTAGCCCTTGCCACTCATCCATGCAGGCGCTTCAGGGACATAGTTCTCTGGGTAGTCAGTGACGATGGGGGTTGTGAGGATGTAGGCATTCGCCACGTTGCCGGGGATGTACAGAAAGTGGATTTCCGCATTGGCGCCGGTGCCACGTGGACCAAGCATGGAGTTCAACTCATCTGGAGTCATCACAAGCTCGCCGTCATGCTGCTGGAAGTTGCGGCTGGTGGACTTGCCGTTCTCCTGCTGTGTTTCAGAGATGTGGGTTTTCATGATGGTCTTCTTGCCAAGGGCATTTGAGATCAGCTCTGCTGACTCGCCTTGGTTCGTTCCCACAATGAACGTGTTGCCAGTGTTGGCCTGCAAGAACCTCAGGAAGTTGTCCCCGTAAATTTCCTTGAGCTGACTCAAGTCCTGGCATGACAAGTAAATCGTGACCCCCTTGGATGCAAACATCTCAAGTCCTGGCCCGATAAATTCTTTAAGATTGCCAAGTGACTGGAATTCATCGCAAAAGACATGAAGATTACGAACAGGTAACAGCTTCGTTTTGTCTTCAGGAAAATACTTGTCATTGATAAGTGTTGTCATGTAGAGAAGCACGCCACGAATAACACCTTCAAGCTGGCTCTTAAACCTGCCTGACGGTTTCAGCATGAAAATCTTCTTGGCTGGGTTCTCATCAAGCAACCATTCACGAATTGAGAATCTCTCTCTTGATTCGTAGCCATCCCAGATTTCAGCGTACTGCATGATGGGGAGAATGTTAGCTGCATGCTGGCTGAGATAGGCCTTGTCAACATGGAATAGCTGAGCTGGCTCAACCCAGTCTCTGCATGCTTCAACTTGCTTTGCAAATGGCTCGGATAGCTTGGCTTTGAGATCAACCCACTTCCAATTTTTATTGCTCCTTGTCAGTGCCTTGATGTGTGCGAAAAGAATGCTGGATGTGCAGATGTTGTAAGGGATTTCAACCGTTTCATCCTTGCCATTGTTGTCAATGACTGCTGTTTGTGGGAATGCTTTTGCAAGATACCAGTACAGCCAAAACTCTTTCCTGAGAAGTGCTGCACTCATCTGGTGGATTGCTACCTTGTAATCATAGCCGTCCCAAATTCTTGCCACATCATTCATGAACAAGCATGATGATGAAACTGTGCCCATGATGGACCCTAGCGGGCCTTCGCCCATGCTCATGGTCTGATTCATCTCAGGATAGTATTTCTGCATGATTGGAATCAACTCAGATACAGGCAAGTCTTTGAAATAGGCGAAGTTGTTGTAGCCCCAGTCTGTGCCAGCTTCAGCAATTAAAAACGCACCTATGCCAGTGACAATGCCACGGCCTGATGTGCCCCAGAATGGATCTTTCTCTGAGACTTGAACAAGTCCAGCAGCAAATTGAGCCATGTCCTGTTTGAGTAGCAAGTCATGTGATATGTCATGAGGCACTGCAAACTTTTCGTCTGTGGCAACTTGGACAAAGTATTTCTTCTTGAAGAGTCTTGAATACTCGCCCTTTGGGGTATCAATGATCATCAGCTTGTACTGAAGTCCAGCACAAATCTTGTTGTAAATCTGGATGACATGCATCTTGTTGAAGACGCCCTTACCTCTGCGTGAGCCTCCCAAAATGACATAGTGGGTGCGGCGCTGCGCATCGGGGTAGTTGATGACCTTGACCTTGCCGGTGTATGTGGCTGGCACATTCGCCCTGTAGCCCTTGCTGGTGGCTAGCACCAGTCCACGAGGTGGCTCTTTGCCATCCTTGCCCACTGGGCCAATCTGCTTGTCAAACACGTCCTTGAGGTCGTCAAAGGCTTCCTGCCCTGTAAGGAGCTTCTTGCCTCGGATCTGCCTTTCCATGTGCACTGGCACCAGTCCCAAGATTGCAAGCTTGTAGCTCGCATAGATACCAGCGGCCAGGCACAGCACATAGCGAATGCCAAGCCCTGCAAGCTGTCCATGCTCAGCCAGCCATTGCCACTGCGCTCCATAGAGCCTGTAGGTCGCTCCTTGAGTCATGGGTAGCAGCTTCCCAAGGAATAGGAGGAGCATGGCTTTCATGTGGAACCACACAGATAGCCCGTTGGATGGCACCTGAAGAATGGGGATGAACCACAGCACGAAGAAGGCTAGGCACATACCAAAAAGGAACCCGAAGGTTCCTAGAAATATTGCTCGGCTCACATAAATGAGTGGTCTCGTGCCGTCATACATTGTTGTGTTAAACGGCGACACATAGATTGGCTTCTTATCCATGCTCAATCCTTGCCGAATAACATTGATTTGTAGTGAGCTTTAAAGTAAGTCCATCTGTCGGTATCTGCAAGAGAATTGACTTCTTCCTTTGCTTCTTCGCATCCGGTGTTCGCCAAGTCCTCTTCAATCTTTAGCATGCTGGCATCGTTGTACTGTTGAGACTCCTTTGGATCTGTAACTGACAAGATGTCGTACTTGCTTTGAGGATGAAAAAGTAGGTTGTACTCTTTCAAGTAAGCTGTTTCCTTGATTCTGAATTCGTTGGTTGGATCAATGCATTTAACTTTCACGATGTCGGCTTTTTCGGCTTGAATTCGTCTGTTCTCCATTTCTGCTGCACCTTGTACTTTGGCTAAATAAAAGTCCATAAACCCAAGTGTGCTAAATAAAAGTGCTCCTGCGATTGCTGTAAATGCGATAACTTGTTTTTCTCTTTTTTCCATCGCTCTCTCCTTAAAATAATGAAATGATGTTGTTTGTTGTTGTGACTAATCCGATCATGAAGAACATTCCCACACACATTGGTGCGAAGAAGTTCTTAAAGTCGTAGAATTTTTCTTCTGCAACCCTTGCCATGTAGTCCGCTTTGATTTGTAGCAACTCATAGTTGCTTGGCTCTACATAGCCACTCATGATGACTGGTGCAACATAAGAGTCTCTTTCCTCGTTGCTGCTCATGTAGTCTTCATATTCTTGAATTGGGTCTGTGTTCATAATGTTCTCCGAATCTTGTTGTTCTTGCTTTTAAATTAGCAGATATATTGTGATTTGCAATACCTTTGCATAAATAATTTAGGCAACAAAAAAGCACCCTTAGGTGCTTGAATGTAGAAATCTAAAATTTTAAAGCTCGTCTACAAGATCGGTTATGAAGGGGTCGGGTTCGGGGACACCTTCTAAAGAAGGGGCGTTCTCCTGCGGAGACTCTTCCTCTTCAGGCTGATTCTTGTCGCATATCCAGATACCACCTGGATCATCAGTTGAATGAGTGATTGTGAAAAATGGATGGCAGTAGCATCTCACATCAGTTGTAGTTGCATACCAAGTAGCATGAGGACAGATTGCACATATCAAATTATCGGATGGAGCGTGAACTTTCTTGGACAGATTCTCTATGACAAAGCTTCTATGCTTAATTTTTAATAGCTTATCTTTAGCCGCATCAGGTAAATCAGGATGCGGGACAAACCCAGTCCATTCCTTAATCTCCATATTTGCAATCTTATCAATCGTTGTTCTTTTATTCATGGCTAGTTCTTTCTTGTTGTAGTTATTCAATCTAGCAAATATATTGTGAAAAGCAATACCTTTACAACGTCTGGCTCAAACCTTTCTTCTTGCCAAACTCTCTTTTCTTGGCTGGCTTGTTCAAGTTGTTTAAATCTGGTGTGAAGACAGGTTTCTTCACAGTAGCCTTCATCTGAGGAAGCTCGCTGATGTGCTTGATGTCGTTGATTGACTTCGTGGCAGCTTCAGGAGGGCGTGTGAAAGCATCACGGGCCTTCTGTGCCATCACTACCGCCTTGCGGACAAGCTCCTTGGCTTGAGCTGCTGCCTTGGTGCTCAAAGTGACCTGTACCTGGTCAACCTGGTGGACTGGCTTAGGAGGTCCCACGGACTCAGGGGCAACCTGCTTGGTGTAGCCGCGCTCCTCACGGATTCGCTTGTAGGTGTTATGGGCTTTGCCGTCTGCAAGCTCGTACTCCCATGTGGTGCGCTTGTAGTTGGTCTTTGACATGCTCTCCGCGATGGACTTGAAGTCGTCCAGCACAGATGACGCTCTACGGCCCTTGGCGGGATCTGGGTTCTCGTAGTGGGTGTCCAGCCATGCACGAGTCTCCATGAAGCTTTTAAGTGTCTCTGGGGGTATCTCAAGTCCTTTCTTCTTGGCTGTGATGGTGGCAACCTTGAGCATCATGGCTGTGGGTGGCTTGCCCTGCATTTTTGAAGCAAGGGTTTCAACCATATCTTCAGACAGGTACATCTTCAGGTTGCCACGATGGCGCGAACAGGCCACATAAGCAGAATGCAAGCTGTTTAGGTTCTTGCTGACCCAGTAATACGCATTTTCTTTGGTCTGGCCTTGGCTCTTGTGCACTGTCACAGCATAGGCATGCTTGATGCTGTGCTCTTTGTTCAGATTCAAATGGTGCTTGGTGCCGTCATCCATTTCTATCTGGATAGCATGAGCTTTGCCATTCAAGAATCTGCTGATGGACAGCACCTTGCCAGTTTCGGAGTTGGCTAATTTCTTTTGCTCAACATTGTCACTCTTCTGGTTCTTCGTGAAGATGAGGCGATCACCAACAGAGAACTGTCTGTCAATCCCATCCTTTCCACGTAAAGTAATTTCATCTTCGGGAAGTTGCTTGAGCTTCTTAAGTTCCTTGCGAACTTCACTGTTTATCCTTTCCAAATCATCATTGGTTGCTGCGATGATGAGCTTATCTCTAGCAGGTGTCTTGTCGCTCACATAGTCATTGACAATCTGTGCAAGTCTTCCTTGCTCGGTCTTCTTGATGACTACCTTGCCATTGGCATATAGCTTGTCTAGAGCATCATTTGCACGGCCTGAGGCAAAGTCTTCCACCATTTCACGCTGCCAGTGATCTCTTTGGCGATTGATGTCTTTGACAGGAGTAGACACGAATCTTTCAGTCATCACTCCAAAGCCTGCTGGAAGTCCAACACTTTGAAGTTGCTCTTTCTCGCCCACAAGAATGATTTTTCCGCCAACATTGTTGATGGCTTTGTTCAACTTGTACAAGCTCTCCAAGTCCATCATTCCAGCTTCATCAATAACAAGTATGGTCTTCTTGTTGAACTTGACCTTGCCAGCCTCTAGGCGCTTGATGAGATCTGTGCTGTTGAATGCCTGACTGGACTTCATGCCAGTTGACTCAGCCAAGGATTTGGTGGCTGTGGAGCTGATGGAAGTACCGTAAAGGTTGTAGCCTTCTTCCTCATACTTCTTAACCACCACTTTGATAAGTGTGGATTTTCCAGCACCTGCACGACCTTTGATTGAACTGATTGAGCCCGGTGCAGTCATACACATGATCATGGATTCTTTTTGACCCATTGAAAATTGCATAGGCTTGCCCGGTTTTGACAAAGCTCTTTCTTCAGCCAAGATGGCTTCTAGAACAGTGTTCTTGGCAAGAATGAAGCCTCGCTCATCTTTGCGCTGTTCGTGAGACTCCACGTTGTACTTGTCCATCATTAAAATTGCGCTCGTAGTGAAGACAACATCACGGCCAAAACGAATCTGCTTTTGCTTTCTCTCTTCTGCGTTAGTGAGTGTTTCATCCAAGAAGCCTTGGAAATATTCGGTTTGATTCTTGTCAAGCGACTGATGGCACTGAGTGGAGAAAACATACTCCGCATATCTTTCGGCGGCATCAGGTGGACAGATATTGATGAGCTGCTTGAGGACATGGCTCTTGAGCTGGTCTTCGGTGAAGTAGTTTTCCTTATGCTTGCGCACGTAATTGGCAACCATCAACTCTGGATCTGGTAGCTCCACCTTTGGGTCGTAGACCTGGTTGAAGTCCTGGTGCTGAGCGAATGACTTGGCAGTGAAGCCATGCTTCGCATACTGCTGTGCCCAGTGCGCCTTGAGTTCGCTAGGGGACATCTCTGTCTTCGCATCACGGGTTTCTTTGCGTGCGATCTCCAGTGCTGAGAAGCTCTTGACACCATGCTTCTTCATTTCAGCATCCATCTCTTTGGCTCGTGCCCCTAAGTCATCACGAAGAGATTGAGGAATGAACTTGTCTTCAACGTCCCATGAGGCAATGTTTTTCTCATGATCTTGAAGAAATGGGTTGTCTCTGTCCTCATCTAGATAGACAGGCTGGAAGGTCAACCCAAGTTCTTTCTTGAGATAGGGCATGAGTTCACGCTGAAGCAATGCTGTGTACTTGTCTTTGTTTTGGATAATTAGGTCATTGCACATGGAAAGCAACTTTTCGCCTTCATCGTCCAAAGCCACATTCATCAAGTCAAAGTGCCAGTGCTTGTAGGCTTCTGGGCCTTTGCCTTCAGTTCCACGGTTCTCTGTATGGTGGTAGACCACTGCTAGAAGCTTTGACACATAGTTAAGCTCAGCGCCGTCTGCTGCAATCCGCACATAGGCATCACGTTCCATCTCAGGCATGATGATTTCTGAGAAGATGCGGTTCACTTCCGATGTGACTTTCATTTCCACTTCAGGATCTGCAAGCTCCAATGCTGTCAGCACGTTTGAAGTATTGCGGCCTAAACCAAAAACAAACTCAGTGCCTATGCGGCGGTCTTTCTCAGCCTCTTCAACAAGGTAGTCACCATTAGGGCCGATTGGAGTAGCAGTCTTGTTGAACTTGACCATCAGCCCTCTAGGTGTCTCAACTGCGAATCTTTGCAGGCTCTGTGCTTCATTAACTTTGGGCAGATATTTCGCTGGACAGTAGCCGTTTGACATATCTCTCCAAAGTTCAAGTGTCATGAACTCGTCTGCAATTCCAAGTGACTTTGCAAGTCCTCCAGCAATCAATGGGGCATAGGGCATTGATTTCACAATGTCCTTGTATTTAGGATTGTTAGGATCTGGATTGGGGTCGTCGGGAAACCTTTGCTTGATTTCGTTTAGAAGACCTTTCATGTTGTAGACGATCTGAGGTTCGTGATATTCGCCATTGACCATTTTCATAAAGTCAATGCACATCATGATTTGCATCCTCCAAGCTCTGACTTGAATTCAATCAACTTCTCTATGCGGTTTAGAGTTGCCAAGGTTGATGTGAAAGCTTCTGCCTTCTTGAGATACTCCACAATCATTTCATAGCGCTTCTCAGGCATGAAGGCAATGCCACAGTCTTCTGAAACTATTACTCTGCCGTATAGAAGAAGTTCAGTGTGATAGTGGTTGAGTGGGTAGGAAGGATCAGTTTCTGGCAATGGCTTTTGACGTCTCACAATGGCAATTTGAAGTCCATCCGCTTCAAGTGACTTATTTGCCTTCTTTAGAAATAAATCAATCGTTGCTTCTTTGAGTTGGTTGTTGACCTTTAGCCTGGCTGAAAGCCCTGTCATTTCCTCTGCTATGGCATAGCTGGACATATAGAGAGTGTTGAGTTCGGCTTTTACAGCCTTGATGATGTCTTGGTTCATATCTTTGTCTTTCTTGTTGTTGTATGTTCTTTGGGTGTTAGCTCAGCTTCAAGCTTTAGACTAATTTCATTGCCACCGATTAGATAGAGTGGTATCCATCCGCATTTCTTGGCAAGTGGTACGTTTCTGTAATATTGCCCGCTTGGCTTGTCGTTTATCACAAGGTTGTTCTTCTTTGCATAAGCCATAGTTGTGTAGCCCATAGATTTCCATGCGAGTTTGTTCATGTTTGGAAGATCAGGGTTGTATGTGTGGTGTGTAGGCTTGCTCATTTCATCTTCTCCTGAAGAATGAAATAGAGCTGCTGGACTTGCTGAGTAAGAGCTTCAACCTGATTGGCAAGATTGCGCTGTTCAACTGGGATTTGACCTATTTCCATGTAGGTCTTCAAAGCGATTCTGTGAGCCTTGGAGCGGCCAGTTTTGGGATGAAGCTTGTGATCCAGCATGATTTGCTGAATTGCTTTTTCATCTTCTGCGAAGATTTTTACGCCATCCATCTTGAGGTGCTGTTTCATGCTTCACCTCAGACGAATCTCATGGCGATGAGCCAGATTGCTAAAACTGAGACAAGGCTGAAGGCTGCTTGCCAGTAGTAGTTGCTTTTCTGTAGTCGGTTGATTTCAACTGTTGCAAGCTCTAGTGCATGAGCCTTGACTTGTGCAGCAACAAAGAATTGCTCCGTGTTGCGGTCATCAAGAAGTGCTGTGTTGGCTTCAAGTGCCTGAGCGAAGGTTAGTTTCTTCGCTTCCATTTAAACACCTGCTCTTGAAGAGCCATATCTTCTAATGATTGCATCTGCCTCTTTGCAGACTTTGGCATAGTCCACTGAAGAGAAAATTGTTTCTTCAATGTCAGCGCCCATGATTCTTTGGACGAAGTTGCCTTTGCCACTAACTTTGACCAATGAGTAAATTGGTCTGGTTTCTGTTGAGAAGGTATAAAGTCTGTGGTTGGACAGTTTCAAAATCTTGTTGTAATCGCTTGCTGTTCTCATGCTTAACTCCTGTTGTTGTATCTTTAGTTAAGCAGAATATTTTAATAAATCAAGGTTTAACCTTTCTTTTTTGATTAATGGCTAGTTTCTCCTCTGAAAATGAGGTTAAAAGCAAAATAATACATTTTAATGTGTTAGGTGCTTAGGAAATTCGAAACGGCGAAGACGACACGAATATAGACAATCGAGACAACATGTGAAAGATAGAGAACTGTTGTGAAATTAAGTGATTGAAAGAGAATAATTGAGGCATTCTGAAATAAATAGAGGCTCAAAATTTGACTATCTCAACATCTTGCGCTAAATGTATGTAGATAGACAGGAGGCTACATGAATAACAAGAAATCATTGCTTGAATTAACTGAGGATGCGATTCAAAAGGAGGAGGAAACTTCTGCCTTTAGTTCTGTTCCTGGTTCAATCGCTCAAGCTGTAAGAGACAATCTGGATGTCTGGGAGCAACGACTTTTTCCGTTGTTGAAGATTCAGAGAAAGCCTGCTTATGCATTTTTGGCGAAGTTGTTCGCTGAGGCTGGCTATGAGAATGTGACTCCAGATCATTTGGCGACATGCATCTGGCGTGAGAGGAAGTTGAGGAGCAAGCATGCAAAATCTGACTGAACGAACTCTTCAATCAATCTCTGTGCTTGAAGCTGATCCAGAAATCAGGAACATGCTCAAGCTGGTGGATCAGCACTTTGACTTGTGGACTGAGCGACTTTTTCCGTTGCTTCAAAGCAAGCGCATTGCTTGTTATCCGTATGTGGTGAAGCTGCTGCATGAATCAGGGCATACGGTTGCTACGGTTGAGCTGGTGCGCAAATACATCTCCGTCATCCGTGCACGCCGTGGCATTCCTGCGAAGCCTTTCAAGGCTCCTATAGGCGTTACTCCTACCGTTACTTTTACTAGGCCAGCTCGAGAAGTCCGAGCTGATCCGGCTGTCCGTGTGCAAGCTGCGCCAGTAGCTCAAGCTGAGGCTGTGCCTGGTGTGGTGCCGGTGGAAGTCACTGACTGGCATGCGGAGTTCAAACGGCTGGACTCTGAAGAGCGATCTGCTCCTTGGAACGGCTCCGACCAATGGATGTGGAACTGGCTCACTGAGAAAGCTCGTATCCGTGGCTTGCACCTATTCAGGAATGCCCCTGATGTTGAAGAGATGTTGACGATGACTCAGAAGAGTTGCTACACCCACTTGCTTACGAAGTATTCAAGATTCCACAAATGAAAAAGCCAGCAAATTGCTGGCTTCTTTGTTTGCTGTGCATCATTTCTTTTTGGATGGTGCTTCATCTTTGTAATGTAGTGGCTCTACGTTCTTGCCCCTTGCAATGGTTGTAGTGTCAATCTTCAACCCCTTTTCCATCTCGGTTCTGTCATCAATGATTTCCAAGCCAAGTGCTGATGCAAACTGGCTATCTGTCTCTCTTGTTAACTGATGCATTAAAGCAAGGTTCATGGGTGTTGCCCCTTTCTTGGTCAAGAACTCTCTTAACTTCTCCTTCTTGACAATCTGTGCGAAGTTTGGAGTGAAGATTGTTTTGAGAGTAACGACTGTGGCTGAGCCATCTTCATACTGTGCATTGGCACTTTCGTTTTTGCTGAAAGCTTCATGGACTTCCCCCTGATTCTTCATCGCACCTTCAGCTAACACATAGACTTTACGTGTAGGTGCAGCGACTCCACTTAACAAGCTTCCAAGTCTGTTGATGGATAGCATGGACTTATCTGAGATGACTGGAAGAACAAAGTAAGGGATTGCTCCAAACATCATGAATGTCTGAACGAAAGCCTGCATATTTTTGAAGACTTTGTATAACTCGTCCAAGCTACTTGCTGGAAAGTCCACAATGATGTGCTCCACATCATCGCCTAAGATGTTGATTAACGCCTCGTGATCGTCTCGGATGTTGAAGTATTGAACTTCATCCCCGTAGGTGTCAATCAACTCTGTATGGTCTTTATCGCAAAGATAGGTCTTGTGCTTTAAACCTCTGCGCATGAGCATCTCTTTGATGTACTTTGCAGTTGTGGATTTTGTTGAGCTACCCTCATTGCTGATAGTCATATAAACGTGTTTCATAGTTTTTCCTTTTTGTTATGATGTTATTCAAGATAGCAAATATATTGTGAAAAGCAATATCTCTTGACTGATTATTTGCAGTTGCTACCATGCTGGCCATGAGCACTAACGAAGACTTTGATGACCGTGATTACGATGAGCCATCTAAGTACAGAGATTTTGAAAAGATTGAGCCAAGTGAGCTTTTCACTGCTCTTGGCAAATTGGTCTTTTTGGAGTCTGATCCATTCCTTCGGATGCAGGCGTTCAATCTGGGCATGACTGACCAGTTCATCATGCAGATGGAATACAAGGTTCTTCAGGAACTATGGGCGGAAGAGCGGACGCCTGAGCTGGCGCACTTTCTCAATGCCCAATCTCAGATGTGGATCTTGTCAGCCTATGAGCTGCTGAGGACTTGGAGGGAGTCCATCAAGGACATATTGAACCTGCACAGGAATGGAGGATTGCCAAACAAAATCGCTTCACTGAAAGCTCAGGAGCTGGCTGACTCAAACATCGGTGTGGTTTCCCGTGTTGAGCAACTGGAAGAGGTTGTTGCTAATCCTCAACTCGTGGATGTGATGAAGGCTCATCTGGACCACACCTACATGAGCTTCACGATGCTGGAGTTCCTACGGGTCAACCTTGCGAAGAACACCACACGCAAGAAGCCGAATCTCATCCCTATGCTTCCCCATGGCCGCATCAACAAGGAATGTGGATCACTGGACTTTCAACTTGCCGTTGGCATCAATATCCTCGGTGAGATGAATCGTAGGGATGTAGCTGACAGCATTCGTGGGCTTGACCTATCGGCTCCAGTGCCAAGTGATGAAGACCAGAAATCTTTTGAGGCGTGGATAAGAGGGCCAGGACAGCTCCCTTCGTTTTAGAGTGTCAGAACTCAATGTTCTTGCATTTATGAGCTTCGTCATCTGTGAACTTGGTCATTAGAAAGCCAAAGTCATTCTTATTGAGGTAGGTGAGATCAAGCTTCCAGTCGTGTGAGCTTCTTTGTTTGACTACAGACTTGGCGTGAGCAACGAGACTTTCCGCGTGAGCGGCATCTACCTGGTTGACCTGGCAAAGGTGTGCCATGGCAGCATCTCCGTAGCCTTGGCGTGTGGCCAGTCCCAAGTGCTTGACCTTGTGGCACATAGGACAGATGGACTGCATGCCCATGAGCTTCTGAGTGTGAGTAGCCTCATCAAACTCCCATAGCTCGTGACACTCAACGGGCCACTTGAAACCTTGGCTCTGCCCTGAGGCATTGCAGATTTGGCATCTGTAGTTGTTCCTGGCCTTCTTGTGAACGACTGAGCAAACCTTCTTCCATTGGTCTGCTGAGACTCTTGAACGGACATTGCATCCGTGCATCGTGAACGGGACAAGCTCAATGCCTAGCTTGTGATCATGCTTTCCCCCCAATAGCTTTTTGAGCCATCCTATTATTCTTCTTATCATTGCTCTTCCCCATGTTGTATATATCAACATAGAGAATTAAAAGCATTTGTAAATATTCAGGCGTAAAAAAAGCACCATGTAGGTGCTTGATTGGTTTGTGGTTGAGTTTCATGTGAAGAGCCTGATAACCCATTCAAAGATGATGACTGCTACCTTGCACATGCCAACAATGCTGAGAGCTGTGAATAGCATGACAATGATTGGCTTGAATCCGAAGTCGTTCATATCAATGACCTCGCTATTCCTGAGATGATGTTTATGAATCCGATGAATGCGAAGGCTGAGCCGACAAGCAACACCGACTTTGGAGTGACTTCATAAAGGTTGTTCATAAGTTTCTCCAAGGTTGAGCTGCGATTGCTTTCTTGATGGTCGTCAAGTTGGCGATTTCTCGGGCAAAGTTGTTGCGGTCTTCCTTTGCTCCATTCTTGGAAGCTTCTTGAAGTCTGATGAAAGTTGCTTGAATTCTTGTGATGACTTCAAAATCAGGTGCAAGTGGGCTTGCGAAGATTTCAGCTTTTAGTTGTGATAGTGATTTTTCCATTTTTTGTCTCCTTGTTGTTATGCTGTTTGAAGTGTTCTGATGAAAAGCTGATTCAACATTGAGCATCTTTCAGCAGTCGCTTCTTCTTCCTTGTTCATTTCTTCAAAGTAGTCCAATTCAGCTTGAGAGATGACTTCGCTTGAAGATACTGCGAAACCACAAAGTCTTTTAAAACGCTCTTGGTTGTTTCTGAAGATGGTGTAGTTCAATTGGTCTTTCCAGTCGCCTACAGATTTCAACTCTTTGTTAATTTCAGTGATTTGTGCTGGAGTGAAGATAAATCCTTGTGTGCTCATGATGGTTCCTTTTTGTTGTTCTTATACTTATATATTAGCAAACCATTTTAAAAATTCAATAGACAGAGTATAACTATCAGATAAGCGGTCATTTTAAAAAACAAGTGGATTGATGGCGGTGGCTCATGCACTTGTGAAAGGCGCTCTTTAGAGCTGGAGAGGGGTGACCTGGCTGGGTTTCGCTTCTTCTTAAGAAGAGTCTTTCCCTGATAGGGCATGGACTTCGTATGGACGTAAAAAAAGCACCCGTAGGTGCTTCATCTTCATATGCTGTAAAGAGTTGGATCATCTTCAAGAGCCCTTATTACTCTGATGCTTGCATGTCTCAATGGCGACCATGAGCTTGCTCCACGTACATCTAGCTTGAATGGATTTGATCTTCTCCATTGTTCGGAGTATGTACGCTTGTATTTTGACTCTTGCTCTTTTGCCCAAAGCCTCATGACTGATGTCACGAACTCCACGTCATCTTTAAGTTTGTGGCTTGCATACTGGAGATCCTCAAGGTCCCCTTGTAGCGCCAACATGACTAATGACTTGTCGGATAAAAACTCTTCGGAGTTAACATTGTGGATGTTGCCTCCATGCATCCTTAGGGCAGTAACTACATCTTCTCTTTTAGAGTAGTCCCACTTGTCATTTCTGAATGGAATTGCTCCTGAGCTGCCCGAATTGGCATGACTGTCCGAGCAATGCTCTTCTGCTTCTCGTAAACTTTTGAATGGCTTGGATTCACTGATTGATTCGTATATCAATCTGTCATTGCCTTGTATTTTGTATGTCCATGTTCCATCTTCTGCTTGATAGTATGTGTCTTCGTAGCCAGTACTCATGATCATCTCCTTACTTGCTCATAACTCGTTCAATCGCTGTGTAGATTGGCTCTTTTGCTTTTACCATGACATTGCGAACACCTTTGTTTGTGCTCATGTCAAACTGCATCTTTAACCAGTTGCCTGAGAAGTTTTGAATAGTGCCAGCATGAATGATGATGTCGTATCTTCTTTCTAGTCTTGTAATATATGAGTTGTTCATGATTTATCCTTCTTGTTATATATTCATATTAGCAAATCATTTTAAATAATCAATAGACAAGAATGATATTTAAGATAAGCGGTTGACTAATGGGTTAGATGTCTTTGCGGTAGCTCGTGCCCCATCGGGGAAAGGTGCTCTTTAGAGCGGAAAAAGCGGAACCAAGCAGGCATAAAAAAAGCACCCGTAGGTGCTTGGCTTGTCTTCATGAACCCTATTTAGTCGGCTCGTAGAAGATGGCATCCAACATTGATGCTCGTGCTTGCCATGCTTGAAGGTCCTTGCCAGCCTTAGGCGGTGGTGATTTCCACCATGGGGAGTCCATGAGCCGCACGACCACCTCATCCCAGTAGCGGTCATAGTCCAGCTTGTCAGCGCGGCGAATTTCTACATCGTCGGCAAGCTTCCTGAGGTTGGCTCCATCCACGCACAGGAACTGGTCTGGTCGCTTCATGCTGAGCAGCCTGGTGGCGGTGCCCAGTCCATCCCGGCCGTTTGGAAAAGCTGTGAGGTACTCGGTGATGAAGGCTTGGTACTGGTCCTTGGTCACGGTGCCCGTAGGCGGGATGAAGTCCAAGGCTTGCGAGAAGGCTGGCTCTGATGAGTTCATGAGCTTGTAAAAGACCCCAGCTCCTACCATGGAGCCAAACCACTCGGAATGCTTCAGGGACTTGCTCCTGAGGCCGGCAATGCCTAGGCGGGTGTCTATCGGAATGTCGTTGAACGTGGGGTGACTGGTGAATGACTTGCGCACCTGTGCCAGCAGATCCAGACGGTCATCAAAGCCGTGGGTTTTGTCCTTGTGGATCTCGGCCAGGAAGGTTGGCCAATCCATCCCCATGACCTTGGATTGCATGGCTGACTTGGTGGGTGGCGTGCTGCCGTACTGATCCACGAGTTTGAGCAGCTCGGGCTGTTTCGCAGTCCAGATGTTGCGGTATCGCTGAGCCTCAGCCTGGTCAACCCTCTTGGCAGCGGTCCAGTAGCCGTCTATGACCTTCAGTAGCTCATCCTTGAGGCTCGGGCTGTCCTCGTGGGTGATGAGGGTGGACACCTCCGCATTGGTGTTCAGCGCTCCCTTGGTGAGGTTGGCACTTCCGATCACTGCTTCAAAGCCTTTGTCATCCCAAAACACGTAGACCTTCGGATGGAAGACACCCGTGGGCTGGAGCATGAATTTGACGGTGGCTGAGTCCGTGAAGCTGTCCAGCACGTCAGGGTGCGTTTGGTAGAAGTGGGTGCCGATCACTGCTTTGGTGATCTTGTGCTTGTTCGCCAGTAGCTGTGTGAAGGCATCAGTTCCTGAGGTGGCCCATGCCACGGCAAACGAGATGTTCGGGTACTTCTTGATGAGCCGTGAGAGGTGGCTTCGGAGAGCCGTGTTGGTCGTTATCAGTTGCACATCTCATCCTTGGTTGTTGAGCAACTATACGGCATCAAAATGTACCGTTTCAATTGCCTAGCAATCTAGAATGAAGAACTTAATGGAGAATGAATGATCTGCTCAGACTGTGTTTCCCCTCTTCCCTTGAAGAAGATAGTCATTGCAAATACAAGCTCGGGGCAATGTAAATATTGTGGTCTAAATAAAGAGTGCTGTGATAGCTCCATTTTATTTAACTACATTCTTGAGCGCATTGATGAAAATCTCGCAATTGATAAAGATTTATCTTCCTACGAAGAGTATATGGTTTATGAAGGCGGCTCTGACGAGATCAATGTTGCCAGCCTAGATGTCGTCGCTTCAGAATGGATAGGTTTTTCAACCGACGATGATATAAATTCAGATATATGTGATGATTTCTTGGGGTATGTTCCGCGGAGCTACGTTAAAACCGAAAAGGGCCATGATGTATTGTATTTTGAGGATGGTGGACTTCTGGAGCGCAATATCTTTGAGGACAAATGGTCTGCATTTATTGAAGAAGTTACACACACCCACCGATTCTTCAATCCCACGGCTCAAGGCTTCCTAGACTCAATTTTCAGTTTCACTATGGCGGCTGATGGTGGAATCAAACCAGAGTGCCTAACTGAAGTTAAGACTGGAGAGTTGCTCTATCGCGCAAGAACCGTTAGGACATACAAAGAAGCGAAGGTTCTTCAAAGTGATCCAGCAAGTCAGTTTGGACCACCACCAAAAGTAATGGCTGGAAGTCAGCGAATGACCCCATCGGGTATCTCAGCGATGTATTGTGGCTTTGACCGTTCAACATGCTTAAGTGAGATTCGTGCAATTACCGGCGATATCGTCGTGTCGGTTGCCATTACTCCTAAGACAACGATGAAGTTTTTGGATCTGCGGAACCTAGCCAGACTAGAAGGGCCCGATCTGACATGGTTGGAGCAAGGCTTTCTTAGCTCGTGTCATCTAAAATCATTCATCAGCTCTCTGGTCAAGAAAATGTCCAAGCCAAAAGGCAGGAATGATGAGCTGAGCTATTTGTCAACACAGGTGGTTTTCGAATATCTAAGACTCAAATTTCACAATCAGATTGAAGGGCTTATTTTTCCTTCAGTGCAAACTGGTGAGCGCGGGAGTAACGCCGTAATATTTCCTGAATCATGCTTAGTCAGTGGTGTCAAGTACGATGAGGATGAACTTGAACTCCCAGTAAACGCGAGTGATAACGCAAACCCTTTTGAAGAGCCTGCTGCACGCTTAATGCATGTAGCTCGATCCACCATGTTTCATAAAATCACCGCTATTGAAACAACTTCAACTGATTACGACAATATTCATGAAGCCTTTATGGACGATCTTACAAGGCAACGGCTGGGCATTAAGTAAATATCAATTTTCGGTAGAGTCCGCCCTTGTGTAAAAAAGCCCTCCGTAGAGGGCTGAGCATGAAGGCTGTCTAGGTCATCTGCCTAGCTTGAGCTGTCGCACATAAGGATCGCCGTCACGGCCGTAGCCGCCGTAGTCAGGTCGCTGGGGGAAGATCCACTTCGTGCCGTCCCAGTCAACATCATGGGTGGTGGGTTTGGCCTTGTTGAATACGACCTTGCAGACACCAGATGGTGAGCCTGGCTTGAAGACGATGGTGACCACGCAGTCTGTGCCTGCGACAGTGATCCAGTCGCCGGGTGAAATGGGTGGGTGTTCGCTCATAGTTCCTCGTCAGGCAGTGCCCAAAGCTCTTCTAGGTTCACATCGTCACTGCTCGGACGGTGCACCTTCAGCAGTGGGTCAATCTTCAGGATCATAGGGAGGTCAAAGGCCGTCCCAGTTACGACACAGCAGCCCTTGGCCAAGGTTGGTATCAAAGCCTTGGAGCTGGCATCCAAGGTGCTGATGGTGTTGTCCAGCAGCATGAGGTCGCGCTCATTCACCAGCCTGTGGATGAAGAAGTTGTGGATTTGGGAAACGATAGTGGGCGAGATGTCGGCTGGCCGCTGACTGGACAGGGTGAGGTAGACCCCGTACTTGCGCCCTTCCTTGATGATCTCCTCAAACAGTTCAAGCCTGTAGTCCTTCCAGACTTCATGCTCACGGGTGGACTGCTCAGACAGGATGTTGTGAGCCTCGTCAATGATCAGGTGCAATGTTTGAGAAGGCGGGCTCTTCAGATTTTCGTTTTCTTTGTGTGTCGTGTAGAAGTTCTTGGCAATCAGAAGCGGCAATATCTTCTTGATGTCGTTCTTGCATCTTTTCAGCGATATGACATGAAGGAGATGTGGGGGTGGTGGCACATCTACGATCTCAAGCACGTTGCGCAACGTGATGATTGATGACTTCGCCCTTGCTAGAACAGGCTGAATGTGTTCGTACTGGGCATATCCAAAAACAACATCTGAGCAGAGCTGAAGATAACATCTCAGAATCAGCTCTTCAAACGGCCCTATGTTGTCTAGATTGACATGCTCATCTATAACGGGTTTGATGTTCGCTTCAAAGCCGTTGCCAGTAGAGTTGTAGTAGCTACCATCTGCATGCCTGAAATACTTGTCCTTGTTGTAGTACATAATGCCTTTGAGATGATCCTGCAAAGGCTCGCAGTCAATCATCCTCGCAATCTCACGGGCTAGGTCAAGTGCATCAGATTTCGCTTCTCCAGTGCTAAATGCTCGCTCAAACACTTTCTCTAAATATCTTTTGAGCGGGACATCCTTAAACTTGTTGCGTCCAGAGATGACATGTCTCAAAAACGGTTGCTGCGTATTGGTGGTGGCCTGAAAGAGCAAGCTTAAAGTGTCAGCGTCCCAAAAGTGGCTGTCTTCAATCTTGAATTTGCCTTTGGGAGTCTTGGAATCAAGTATCGTTACTATCTTGTCTTTGGCAGGCAAGATCTGGTCTTCAACATACTCGCCATTGAAGTCAATAATAACGAACTGGCTTTTGTTTTTGAGGCCAGCTAGCTTCTCGTTGAAGAGCGTTGTGTAGAGCTTTGCCAGAGTGTTTGACTTGCCACTGCCCGTGTTGCCAAAGATTCCAAGGTGGCTGTTGAAGATGCGAGTCCATGGCAGGTTGATGGGCACGTTCTCCTTCAGCATGGCACCGATGGAGAAACTGGTAGTGCCCTGTGTGCCGTAGATCTTGCCAACCATGGGCTCACTGAGCAGGGATGCCTTGTCCCTGATCATGGGCATGAACTTCACACCCTCAAAGAACTTGTCATCCACGATGTAGCCGATGGGCCGCACATCCACCTTGCGGATGTACTGGGTCTTCTCCGCATCAGTCTCCATGCGGCGCTCATCAAGGTACTCCCCCTCCACCAGGCACACGATGTCAATGAAACCGCGCTGGATGGAGATGTGCTCCCGCAGCGACACACCCCTGTACTTCACTCCTTCATAGAAGATGGTTTCTTGGCTGGAGTCTTCAAAGATGCGCAGTGATATTTTTATGCCAGAGACTGCAATAACTTCGCCAACGACGATGCTCATAGGGCATCCTTGTCTTCAACTGGAGCCTCATACTTCTCAGGTTTGAGCGAGAAGATGTATTTGTTGAAGTTGGTAAAGTCCAGCTTCTCGCCATCAGGAGGGCCGATGATGGTGACATTTTTCCAAAGCTTGAACTCTTCACGCATGCTTTTCTCACTGCCCTGGCTGAAGCAGCAAATGAATGTCTGAAGCTGTGGGTTGGAAAGTGAGCGTTGCACCAGCTTTCTGATGTGCTCATCGGCAAATGAAAAGCCGAAGGTAATGAGGATGGAATTTGGTTTCTCAAGCTCGTAGCTCAAGAACCTGAGCATCTGGTAGTAGTGCTCCTCAAAAACCGTCTCATGAAACTTCCATTTCGTAGGGTTGACGATTGGAAGCTTGTTGTACTCGCGCCAGAAGTTTTCACGCTGAGCTGCCGTGAAACTGACCTTTGGCACATCTGATGACACTCCACCTTCGGTTGTGATGTACTCAGAGAATTTCACAATCTTGGCTTGGGTCTTCGGGTGGATGAAGTTCTTGAAGTCGTTTCTGTACTTGACTTCAATCTTGTCGCCACTCTTTGACCAGTAGACTGAGCCATGAAGATGGATGATGTTGAGCTGTGGCACTCCGTAGTTGCTGCGCTCAAAGATACCTGTCTGACATTGGAAAGTGTTGAAGTTCTTGGCATGAAGATGCCTGCGATGAAAGCCTGATGTTCCATCGTTGACCACAAAATCATGCGATCCCTTCATGAGGATGTTGTCGGCTCCATGAGCCAAACATCCATCGTAGTTGGTCGTGAAGATGTTGATCTTGCGGTTGAGGTCCTTTCTTCTGTCCAGCAGGCCCAGCATGGTCTTCAAGAAAATTTCATAGTTTTCAATATTGGCCTTGCCTTTTGCGGATGTCACTTCCGCATGATTGAAGGTCTGCACAGGCAGGATGCACTTGATGAAGTAGTGCATGAAGAGCGCGGTTTTCTGATCAGCGTAGGTCTCGTAGGTGGTGGCGAGAGCCTCCAGTGATTCCCAGTCACCCTTGTCATTCTTGATAGCCAAGCCTAATGTCGGGAACAGGTCGGCTGAAGCTCCTGAGCCAATAAGTATGTTGATGTTCTTGTTGTATGCATCAAGCGGCTCAATCGATTCAAACATTCCTGCTCCTTGCTCTAGATTTGGGTAGCAACCTCGGTGGCTCAGGCTCATGCCATCCTGGCTGACAAGCGTACTTGCAACGAATCGTAGCGGCTGGACGACATTGAGCAAAGAAAAAGCACCTTGAAGGTGCTTGGCTGGTCGTGGTGTGCCTCAGGGCGGGACTTGAGCCGTGGGCTTGTGATGGCATCCTCGGAGATGGAGCTGTAGCCATCAGTCCTGGTGGTTGTCGTCCCATGAGTCGTCACGAAGGGATGACTTTGGTGTCGCTGAGATAGAGATGATGTAACCCATATGTGGCTTCTGGCTTGATGGTGGAGTCAACATTGATTTGCCATATCCCGATCCTCTGACACTGTGAACTCTCATGCCCAAGATGAAATCATTAGCTTTGTTGGAGTCAACATCAACGATAGGATTTACCTCGTCAAGTATTGGAAATTTATTTTTCATGATGATTTCCTTTGTTTCATGTTTGGATAGTGTTGTGCTTTGATGTCCTGGTAGAGGGTGCCTTCAGCCATCTTCTTGTCGTTGTTCATCAAAGACTTTGAAGTTTTGACAATTGGTAGTGAGGATAGGATTCCATCCACGCCGATTCTGTGACCTTTGAAAGTGATTGGGTTCATGCTTGCTCCTTGAAGTTCAATTTGCTGTAGATGCCTTCCAAGAACTGCTTGAAGGTTCTGGTATCTGTCTGCCAGTTGATGATGTACTGCTTGGCTGAGTGTCTATAGCACTGAACTAAGTAGCCAAATCTTGCTGTTGTGTCGGTTTCTTCGTCTAAAGCAAGCTCTGCGAAGAAGACATTAGTTGATGTGATTGCTTCAGACTCTGTAGATGGCTCTGCTTTGAATGCGGAGTAATGCTGAAGCTCTGAATAGATTTCGTTGAATGTTCTCATTTTTGGTTTCCTTTTTCTTTTAGTGTGTATAGGTCGGCTTCAAGGCTGTAGACATCATCAATCAAGCCAGTGTGAACCTTGTCTAGGTCAATGCGCATGCCATAGAGGCTTAGATTTTCAATTTCTTCGTCCGGAAGCTGAATCGCTTCATCTAAGACTGCAAGCCATTTTGCGAATTGGTATCTTGCATTTTTTAATGTTTCTTTGTTGGTCATGATGTTCTTCCTTGCTTAGTAGCCCATTAGGACAAGTTGAAGAACTGCCAAGAATCCAATACCGTGCAACCATAGTTGCATTGTGATGTTGTCGCTTTCTTCTTTTGCTGGTTGATATTTCATAGTGATTTTCTCCTTGTTATGCATTTATATTAGCAAATCATTTTAAATAATCAATAGACAAAGATGATATTTAAGATAAGCGGTTAAATGAATTGACGAGAAAAAAGCACCTCTATGGGTGCTTGATTTTGGGTGTCTGAAGATTAGGCGAGTGAGAGTTCATTTTCAACCTGTGTTCTTATGTTGTAGCGAAGATCATCATCAATCGCCTTTTGATGTCTGACTATAAATTCAAGCATTGAATCTGATAAGGTTACGTCCTCATCGCTATCAATCTCATATTGAGGCTCATCAGACTCTAGTTCATGGCTTTTCATAATTGCGTCAATCATGTGATCTTTCAATCCTTTGAGACTTCTAAGCTTTGAGATGCATTGGCCTTGATCAATGTAGATGGAAGAATTGACGGTAAGAGTGAATCCGGTGTCTTCGTGCAGCAATTCATACTTTGCCCATGAGCCCGCGACATTTCCATTCTCCAATGGGTAAGATTCGTATATCTCGCCTGAGATGTAATCAATGCTGGTATTTTTAGTGGATAGTGTGTATGACATGATTTTCCTTTATGTTATGTATTCATATTAGCAAATCATTTTAAATAATCAATAGACAATTTGATATTTAAGATAAACGGTTGAATTAATTGGGGGAAGGTTGAAACAAATGATTGGCCTACGGATGAATGCGGTAGCTCGTGCCCCTGTGGGGAAAGGTACTCTTTAGAGCGGAAGAGGGGAACTTGGCAGGCATGAAAAAAGCACCCGTAGGTGCTTTGCTGGTGGTTCTGAAGAAGTCATAGGTCACTCTTGCGGTGTGATGACCTGGTGAAGCTGTCGCCGTGCCAGTGGTATTGGGTGACGGTGATGTCCTGCGGGTTCAGAACATTGCCTACTTGGATGTTGGCCTTGAGGATGGCTTGAGCCTGCTTCAGGAAGCCCGTGATGTCGTCGCACTGAACGGTAAGCAGGACATAGCGGTAGAGCCTGTCCCGGCTCTCTAGGACGTTCTCCGGTGAGATGTCTATGCCGTAGGTGGAAGACAGGCATTTGAGGGCATGGGTCGCGCCGGCGCCGTAGCTCAGCTTGCGCTTGAGGATCTCAATCAGGAAGTTGCCAGTGCCACATGCGGGCTCGAGCCACGTGCTCAGCGGGTCTGCAAGCTTGTCCTGTGGGATGAGATCCAGCATCTTGACCACGATGTGGGGGGGAGTGAAGACTTCGCCCAGCTCCTTGACTCGTGAACGGCTCTTGATTAGCTCAGACATGCGCAAGGCACTCCTTCTTTACCCAGTGAGCTGCCTGCTTGAGAGCCGCGTCTACGGATGTTCCTGGCCTTGCTGTAGGCATGTAGGCGACCAGTTCCCTAGATAGCTTGCCGTTTGGGGCGAAGCCGATGGAATGGCAAGGCTCTTTCGCTCCATCTCTGAACAGGTGGAGGGTTGCTGTGTTGCTCCTGCCCAGCTTCACATTCAGGCTGTAGCCCATGTTGAGGATGTAGCGGTAGCTGGCATTGGGCTGTGCCATCAGCTCCCTGATCGCGGGCTGGTTGTAGAGGTCGTAGACCTGGTAGCCGGTCAACTCAGCGATGAGCTTCACTGTGGTGGGCTTGCCTGATTTCTTGATCTTGGAGATAGCTGAAGCAATCTTCTTGTCTTTTTCTAATCGTTGTTCTTTTGTTGGGTTCATGCTGTCTCCGATATTGTTAGTTCATGTCGTCAAATGTCATGACTACATCAGCATCCTTAAGTACATTCAAAAGATGCTCTTGCAGATGTGAAGCTCGGTAGTCGTGCACATAGTTAACCTCGTCGCCATACTTCTTGAGCTTCAACTGGGAAATGAATGAGCCAAGTATGTAAAGCTCTTCATGAGAATTGGCCTGAAGGTAACTATCAAACAATTTTGAAAACTCGGCTCCTGAAACCAGTCTGTAAAACTCGTTGTCTGAATTGATTGAAATCATCATAGGTTTGTCAAAAAATATCATCATGCGGCTACTCCCATGTTGATGTCATTGACTAACTTCATGGCAAACTTGAGAGCTAATTGCTTTTGTTCTTTCCTTTGTTCCGAGCAAACGAATCTGCACTTTCCTTTGGGGCTGAAGTAGATGTTAAAAACGCCCACGCCTTCGTCGCTCAAAACTTGAACGATGAAGTGAACTTCGTTTTTGATTGTTAGTGTGCAGTTGGCCTGGACTGACAAAGCTTGCTTTATTTGAACTCTGCTAATGTTCAAGTCTTTAAGTTTCATATTGTGCTTTCTAGTTGTTGTATATTCATATTAGCAAACCATTTTTAATAATCAATAGACGAGACGATTATTTAAGATGAGCGGTTGAAGGCAAGGACGGGTTGTGCTTCTTTTTAAAGGGAGAGTCTTTCCCTGCCAGGGGATGTGCTTCGCATGGACAAAAAAAGAGCACCCGGAGGTGCTTGATGTAAGAGCTTTAAAATTTTGGATTTCTGGGATTCTGGCGGTAGCTCGTGCTCTATGAGAAAGCCGGTCTTAGAGCCGGAAAGGGAAACCAATCGGACAAGCTGTCTCTTAGCTTCGGTTTCCTACTCTTCCTACTCTTTCCTACTCTCGATTAAAAAAAGAGTAGGAAGAAAATACTGTTTAAAATCAATAGCTTAGAAGTGTTTTTAGTCGTTTCCTACTCTTCCTACTCTTTTTTAGAAAAATGGATTTTCAAAAGGAGTTTCTTCTTCTACTCAGTGAATAATCGATTCGAGAGTAGGAAGGGTAGATTGGGGGTTTTTGAGGTAAAAACCTATGTAAATCAATAACTTAAGTTTCCTACTCTGTTTTTTGAAAAGAGTAGGAAGGTGGATTTTTCCTACTCTTCCTACTCTAATTTTTGGCTTACGAGAGTAGGAAGGGTAGGAAGTGCGTTGTTGATTTGAGCCCTAGATGTGCTGGAACAAAAAAAAGAGACCATGCGGTCTCTTCGTTTTTGTCGTGTAAATCACTTCTTCTTGCTTGCTTCAAACTTGGCCTGATCCCACATGTTGACAGTTGTAGGTGGTGGCTTGATGCCGTTGGCTGCATTGAAATCTTCAACTTTGTGCTCATAGTTGAAGAACACCATCTTAGGATCTACTTCAAACACGTTCTTGGCAAACCTCTCCATGGCCTCTTTGGTTGAGCTGAACTTGTAGTGATATTCACTTTTGCCGTTGACCTTGCTCATCCAGTTGGTTCGCCAGTTTGGTGAATCAGCTTCAAAATCCAAAATCTTAGAAATGGTTTTGCCAAGATCATCTTGTGAAGGGATGAAGCTCTTCTTGGTCATGTTGCACCATTCAGTGAAATCAGCATGAAGAAGATTTCTGTTGAACCTGTGCTCAAGTCCGACCACTTTCAATGTTTCCTTGGATACACCAACTTCACCCTTAAGAAGCTCATAGAGGAACCGTGCACTTGTGCTGAGTCCACGAATCTGCATGTCAACACGTGCTTGAGTCTTTGGGAACACTCGGGGGTTGAACTGGCTGATGTCGCGGGTTGAGAGGAACTCAAAGACAGCTTCGCGGCCGCCGTGCTCCACCCAGTCATTGAACAGGGCGAAAAACTGACCTGGCTGAGTCTTGCCCTTGTAGCGAGGATTGCAGTCCAGCACGAAGTAGCGGCGATCACCTTCGCCTACGGGAACCACCCAGTCTTCATTGGATGCGACGAACAGACGGCAGTAGCTGTCCACTTCAATTTCATCCTTGCCCTTGGCATTGATGCTCATGGTTGGCTCTGAAATCATCGCCTTGAGCCTGCCTTCGGCCTGCTTGTCACCACCCCATACGGCCTCATCCGCGAAAACGATGAAGGCATCCATCAGGTGGCCAGAGAAGTTGCCTACTAAGCTCTGTGTGGAGGACAGGTGCTTGTAGTTATCGGTGAAACTGCCAATGAGCTTCATCAGACTGCCCTTGCCGATACCTTGAGGGCCTTTCATGACAATCGCTACTTCAGGCTTCTCCTGTGGCTTCTGAACCAAGTGAGCCAAGTAGTTGTAGAGGTACTCAATACAGGCTTTGTCATCATTGCAAAGTGCTGCGATGAGCTGCTCAAACAATGTGATTTCGCCTTTCTTGCTCAGGACCTTCCAGCCCTTCCACAAGTTCAGGAATTTGTCACAGCCATTGCCCGGCGCGAACTCAACTCCTTCATAGCGTTTTACCCAAGGGTCGTTGACGAACTCCTTGGAGACAAAGACTTTTCGTGTGCGAGCTACACCCTTGGCATCCTCATACTCAATGTTGTGGTTGTACTGCCCGTTGAACGAATGGAAGTCGCCTAGCTTCTGGAATTGAAGTCCGTTCTTGGAATCTTTCCATTGAACGTAGGTTGTGCCAGAGTAATTGATGATTGCATACTTCGCCCTGAAGTCCTTCAAGTCTTTTCTCAGAGCTTTGACATCTTCAGGAAGATCCCTTTCGGTGATGGCATCTTGATATTCTTGTTGCCACCCGAAAAGCTCAATCATCTCTTCTGGAGTCTGTGATTCTTGCTCTGGGTACTGGTCTTCAAATGTCGTATCCCAATCAACCCTTTCAGGTTTGACCGAAGCTTTTGGCTCAACATCATCTAAATATCCGTCAACAAATGGATCGAAATCATTGACTTCTTTGTTTTTATCTGTATTATTCATATATATATCCTTAAATTTGCCTCCTCCTTCCAAGATTCGGCATTACTCCACAAAAAGCATCTGTTAACAGCAGGTGCTTTTTTTATGCTTGTTCAAGTATCTTGTCCAATCTTGCTTCCAAGTCCTTGCGGAAGACTGTCTGCACGTTGACACCTTTTTCTCTCGCAAGCTCAAGCTTCTCAAACAATCCTTCAGTCAATAGCAACTGCCATGGCTTGTTGTGTTTCTTGTCTTGCGATTTCTTTGCTCTTGTTTTTGTCATGTTATCTCCTCCAGTCTTTTAATTCTAATAATTAAATTACTAAATGTCAACAATATTAATGAAATAACGGCCATTAAATTAGTTGACTCTCAATATTGTTGTTTGACATTCACAAGATCATGATCTATTGTATGAATGTCTCAGGTCAGTTTTCCGCTTGAGACATGTTCTTCTTGTTGTGAACTGAGAAACCCCTAGATTGATGTCTGGGGGTTTTTCTATTTGAGGATTAGATGTACTGAAAAGCAGTTTGCAGGTTCATCAGCACTTTGACCGTGTGGTAGAGATAAAGTCCAACCACATAAGTCACCGTGTTCAAGATGGATTCTTGTCCAAAGATGAACCATAGAAGTGCAGTGCTACCCAGACTGGCTGCAAACAGATCCTGAGTGTCGGCTAGCTTTACCTGGTGCGCTTGGGTCGCTTCACTTGGCTCTGAGAAGCTGTCAGCGAACTTCATGCCCAAAAGCTTGATGACTTGCCACACATACCAGCATACATAAAGGATGTTGGTGAAGGGCATGACTGCTAGGGCAGTCTTTAATGATGGTAGTTTTATGGTGTTCATGGCTAACTCCTTATATATAAGAGTAGCTGGAAAATTCTTTTCTTCAATCCCGTTACCATATCAAAACGTAAAGAATCGAAAATAGCTTAGATAAATCGACTCTTTTCCTGCCGTTGATCAATAATTTGTTCATCAACAACGAAAGGCTTGTATGTCGGTTCAAAAGTTCTCAGATGATGTCGTCAAAGAGCTGGAAGAAATGAAGAAGCTCGGGATAAAGGTCAACAAAGCGGCTTTTGACAGAGCAAGAAATCTTGAGGAGATGGCAGAGCTTGAAAACATGGGTGTCTCAGAATGCGCCGATCTCATGATCAACTTGTCGTAGAAGTTACCGCTACAGATAAAGCCACCCTCGGGTGGTTTTTCTTTGTCTAAAAAGTCTAGTTATTTTTGACAATTCGTAAATCATCCCTAATATATAAGTACAACAACAAGAACAATTAGGTGATTTATGTATGCGATTTTCTTATTTCTATTGGCTTTGATGCCAAGCCTTGCACAAGCTGCAAATATTTTTGAGCCAGTACCTGCCGATAAGGCAATGCACCTTCTAGCTGCCATGTTCGGACAGCTCGGGGTCTTCGGTGCCTCCAGCTCGGATGCCTTCTCTGGTGTCATCACGACTTTCAACGCTGCGGCCCTGACCATAGGCGGTGTCCTGGTCGCATACACCATCTTCGCGGGAACACTGGGCACGGCTCATGACGGCGAGATGCTCGGCAAGAAGTTCTCATCTGTGTGGGTGCCCATCAGAACGGCCGTAGGGACTGCTTTGGTCCTTCCCGTGATGACTGGTGGCTACTGTGTGATGCAAGCCCTTGTAGGCTGGCTCATCGTCCAAGGTATCGGCTTGGCAGATGGTGTCTGGTCCAGCTACATGAGTGCCAGCAACATCACGAAGGTGGTCACAGTGGGCATGGAGAAACCTGCTGTGTCCAGCTTGGCCTGGAATGCCTTCGGCTCCATGGCTTGCTTGAGGGGCTATGAGAAGCTCTACAACGATTCCAGAGCAACCAGCGGTGTGTGGCCAGAAATCACATGGGGCACGACAACAACCGCTACACCTAGTGGAACCCTCATTGAGTTCGGCGCGAAGACTGAGCTGATGGGCTTCTTCAAGGACTCCTGCGGGAGTGTCACGATAGACAGACAAGATCCTTTGCCATCAGGTATTGGCATGGGCACCTTCAGTTTGATGGGCGACATGTCCAGCTTGAACGGTGACATGAGTGCTGCTGATGCCAAGCACATGGCGGCGGTCAACTCCTTGATAGCTGCGGTCGACAACACGGCTAGAAGCTTCGTTGGCAACACCGGCTTTGATGTCACCTCAGAAATCAGAGTCGCTTCATCTACCTATGAGGCTGCGACAAAGGATGCGGCTGCTGGAGTAGTGGCAAAGCTCGGGGACTTCTCCCAGCTTGAAAAGTCTGCCTCCAAAGATGGCTTCTTGCTGGCTGGTGCATGGTTCATGCGCCTCAGCTACCTATCTGAAGTTGCACAGAAAGCCATTGCCAAAGTACCCACTGCTTCAGGTGCATCAGGTGCTGTCAACAACGTTTTCAAAGACCAGTATCAAGCAAAATTCTTGAAGCCATTGATTGCCTTGAGAGCGAACGGTGACAGTGAGTTTGGCATTGCGAACAGTGAAGACCAATCCAAGACTGCAACTGATGGCGGTGCTGGTGTATGGGACTGGATCAAGTCTGGTTTCAGCCTAGACAAGTTGGTGAAGAAGGTGTTTAAAGCTGATGCCATCGCTGCGGCTAGCTCTGATGAACATCCAGTGATGGCAATGAAGAGAGTAGGCAACTGGGCTGGCATTGTGGGCGGTGCCATGTTCTTGAAATATGGTGCTGCTCTTACCGCAGTAGGCAATCTTCAAGGTGCTGGCACAAGTTTGGCGATAGCCACATTGCCCATAGCCATGATTGTTTTCCCTGCTTTGATGGCAATCAGCTTCTTGCTGTCGTTCGTGTTGCCCATGCTTCCATTCTTGATGTGGATCGGGGTGTGCCTTGGCTGGGTTGTGCTTTGTGTAGAAGCATTGATTGCAGCTCCTATCTGGGCGGTCATGCACTTGACGGCTCATGGCGACGATATGACAGGCTCAGGTTCACAAGGTTATAGATTAGTGCTGAGCTTGACTCTTCGCCCTGTTTTGATGGTGTTCGGCTTGATTGCCGCTCTCACAATCATCACAGTCTTTGGGCAGCTTATTAATATGGTTTTCTTTGATGTCTTCATCTTGAGTCAGCAAGATTCAAGCATTTTCATCTGGATTGTTGGATTGCTTGCCGCACCTTTAATCTACGGTGGTGTGATGTGGACTGTTATCAAGAAGAGCATGGATGCTATTCACATCGTGCCTGACCAAATCTTGAACTGGTTCGGTGGTGCAGGACAGCAACTTGGTCACTATGGCGAGTCATTAGGTGGTCAACACTCAGGAAGCTATGCGGCAGTTGGCGCTATCGGTGTGCAAGCTGGTAGAGGCTTGGATGCGAAAAGACAGGGTGTTGATATGCAGCAGCAGATTGGCCAGCGCCAGGCTGCATTGGCGGGCAATGAACAGGCCAAGCAAGCTTCCATCACCGGGGTTAAGAATGATCTTGATAGCAGGCTGGGTGCTGGTGGTAGCTCCATTGTCGAAAAGGCACTGTCTGAAGATGGCAAACAGGCTGACTTCAACTCCCTACAAGCTCAACAAATTGGCTCCAAGATGGATGGAGGGATTCAGGCTTTAGGTGGAAAAGAATCCAGTGCTGGTGTGAAGTTCAATGAAGGCATGAATACAGACATGGATCAGGGCATGCACTTTGACCAAGCTTTCTCCAAGAACTTGAAGAGTGGCATGGATGAACAGTACGGCTCAGGTGCAGGAGCATTTCTTGATAAAGCCAGCGAAGGAAAACTTCAAGGCTCAGGATTCACCAAAGGTGTTGAGCAACTCGGCCAAATCTCCAGCCACTATCAAGCCAAAGGTTTAAGTGGATCTGAAGTGACTGAGAAGACCTCCAAGCTTTTGAGTGCTGCTGACAAGAATTACAGCAACTCCACCAAGTCAACCTTGAAAGGTGGCGAAAACAATATCAATCACTATGTTGATAAAGCGATTGAATTTGCTCAAAAAGCAACAATAAAAGATGATAAATGATTGCTAATAAATCGTAATAACTATATAATGCCTCTATTAACTGGAGGTATTATTATGTATAAAAAGGCGGTGGAAAGCTCAACATTTTCAGCAGTTGGATATAACGCAGAAATGCAGGTTCTTGAAGTTCAATTCAAGAATGGTCGCATCTATCAGTATGTGAAGGTGGCTTACGACACATACATGGAATTCATGAACTCGCCATCTAAAGGTAAGTTCTTGCATAGCTCAATCTTGGGTGTCTATCCACACATCAGGATTGCATAAAAAAAGCACCCGAAGGTGCTTGCAATCAAGGAGTGGATGGCTTACTTGAACATTTGACCCAGCTTGTAGGCCAAGCCATAGAGAGGGGACTTCTTGGTTTGCACTGGCAATGGTGTCAAATACTTTTGCCCCAAAACCTTGGTCTGTGCGCTGAAAGGTGTGTCCCATGAATTAACACCGGCTTGATTCTGGGTGAATGTTCCACCTAAACCAAGCTCGTTATTGAATGTGCCAGACATATTGCGGTCATTGTTCATAGGGACTCCTTTCTCTCGTTGTACAGCGCGGATTGGCCCGCGTCAAGTTAGAAGGCTACTGTCTCGTAGTCGCTGCGGATCTGGTCGTTTTGCTCCAGCACGGCATAGAGGACGGCAAGCGAAGCAGTGACAAGCTCGGTGTCACGACCTGGTGCACTGTTGGGCGGATGCTTGCCCCCATGGAAGAGGTTGTTCCTGACCCGCTGGACGCTCTCCAGCGCCTTGGCTCGGTCTGTTGCACCCTGTAGGGCCACATCTTTCCACTTGAGGTTCGGAGACTGCACCTGTGGAGGGTAGGCAAGCAAGTAGCCCATGCTGATGGCCAGTGGGCTGTCAGGAGCTACCTCAAGGGTGAACTCCCGTGCGAATCGCGTCCAGTCTGGGGATGCTCGTCCTTCGCCTTTGACATAGCCAGACTCTTTCAAGGCGAACTCAAATCTTGAGAACACGGCAAAGAATTCACAAACAAGGTCTTTGGGGATGCTGAGAAAACTAAATGGATCTGGCATTTCTAAAATTTTAAAGCTCGTCTTTCTTTGCATGGTCGTTGACGGCTTCGGTTATCTTGTCGTCAACTTCTCTTTTGTTCACATCGTCATACCAATAGACAGTGCCATCGCTGAATTCAATGCGAAGCTCTTTTTCCCTTGGCATGTAGGTTGTAGATTTGATTTTTGCCATATTGCACCTTTTTAGTTTTATTTTTAGCGTGCTGGATGGCGTTGTCAAATTACTCGCCTTTGGCTATCTTCAAAATCTCTTCAACGGGCCGTACCTGGTAGGCATGATTCCAGATCCTCGCTGTATCGCTTGCCAGTGCCAACAGGGGAACCTCCAGCTTGAAGACTTCGTTGACTAGCAACGGGTCGTTGTCATGGTGGATGGACTGGATGCAATAGGTGAAGCTGAACTTGAGCTCAGTCCTGTCAAGCTCACGAAAGCCTACCCTTAGAAGCTGGCAATCAATCGCTCGCATCCACTTGGTCATGCTCAGCAGGTTGGAGATCGCTTCATGTGTGTCCTGTGGACGTTCTGCCAAGCCGAAGGCATCCATCAGCTCCTTGCCCCTGAAGAAGTGTTCTCCATGGTCCGTGAGGCTCTGAGCAAGCTCCTTGTGCATGGGCGAGAGCTGGATGAAAACTCCACCAGAAGAGCCGATGGGCTGGGGTCTATGCATAGGTGATCCTGACGTGAAAAAGCCACCCGAAGGTGGCCTTGGCGTAGCTGGTGAGATTCTTACTTGGTGGCAACCGGCTGAGCCTTCTTGGTCTTGATGTGCTCAATGATGGCAGTCCATTCCTTCTTGCCTTCAGGAGTTGCAAAGTACTCTTTGCCAGCATCAGTCACGAAATCCTTCATCACGGATTCAAACTTGTCGCCGTGCTTGGTGAACAGTTCCTTGAAAGCAGGCTTAGTGTAAGTGCCCAGCTTGTCAGCATCACCTTTGCCGTAGCCAGCAGGACGCTTGCCATTCGCAGGCAGGGCAATCATCAAAGCCTTGCTCGGACCCTTCTCCTTCGGGGTGCCGCCGCCTTCAGTCCTCTTGGCTCGGGTTGCCTTCGGGGTGCCTGCTGCCAGACGGATGGTGTTGGCATCAAACAGTTGGTCAATGTCAGGCACAGGTGCACCGGCGGCCTTCAGGTCAAGGAAGGTGATGCCGTACTTTTCCATCTCAGCAACCAGCTTGGTCACGGTGCCCTTCTTGGCCTCGCGCTTTGTTTCATCTGCCTTGTTCAGGTTTTGCAGTGCTTCAAAGACCTTGGGGTCAGTGGAACCTTCCAGAACGAGCTTCATCAGCGCTTCTTTTGACAGATCAGAAACCTTGGTGGCAGGAGCCTGAGCCGCAGAAGCGGGAGCAGCAGCCTTGTTGGTGTCTTGAGCCTTGGTGTCGGGGGTAGCAGTTGCCATGATGATGTTCCTTGAAGGATGGTTGTTGACTGAGTTTGCTTTGCCTCAACAAACTCAATGAATGTTTGTTGATGTAGTGACTGTAGGTCTTCAACATTGCTGCGTCAACAACAACATCAATCTTTTTTCATCTTTCCATCAAACATCATCGAAACAGATTGTTTGCGTCTTTCTTACAACAAGCCACCTGTCTAAAAAGTAGTCAACTTCCATTGCTTTTCCCAATATATCTGCTAGTTTGATATATAGACAAGGGGAAAATAATGATAACAAGAATAAAGCAAAAGGGGTTCACCCTCATAGAGTTGATGATTACAGTGGCAATCGTCGGAATATTGGCAGCAGTCGCATTGCCTGCATATCAGAACTACACAATAAGGGCGCAAGTCAGTGAGGCAATTTTGCTTGCTTCAGGCACTAAAGCGAAGGTTGAGGAGTGGTATGCACTCAAAGGGCAATTGCCATCAGATAGCTTTGAAGCTGATGTAGCCTGCCACAACACCAGATGCGGCAACTATGTGGACTACATAGATATTCAGGCTGGAAGTCCTGGAATGGTGTTCGCCAGACTAGGCAACGATGTCAACACCAAGGTAAAAGGCTATTCCATTTTCATGAAAGCCAGAATCAATGCAAATGGCAATCTGTCATGGGAATGCATTGGCAACATGCAGAAAAAGTACCTGCCAGCTTCTTGCACTCAGCACGACACACCACAAACATTGAGCTGAAAGCTCGTTAAATCTTCATTTTTGGACCATCACGGCCAACTTTGGGTGAAAGCTTGGTGTTAAGCCTGTCAAGTAGTTTCTCGGCGTTGACGGCCTTGGTGAGATAAGCCACTGGATCTTCTTTGCCAATTTCATCCTGCAATGCTTTTGGAAAGTACCTGGTGTAGTGAGGCTCATGCTCAATCGCTCGCAAACATACTTCCTTGTCACTTAGCAATCTATCAGAGCAATGCCTGTAAGCTGTGCCTGACTTGGCTAAAGCAAGAAGAACCATTTCCTTGTCATCCTTGATTTGGTCTGATGCATATTGAATCTGCCATCCCTCAGTCTGGAAAACATGCTGCACAAAATCCCTGTCACCTTGGAGCTTCTTGCCCACAAATGGAAAGCAGTTGCCGTGCTTATTGTGAAAGCTCAACATCAACTCTTTGTCTTCGCGGATTGACTTCGGAAATTTCTGAAGACCAAACCCATAGGCACTATGTGAAGAACAGTTCCTCATCGCAGTTTCAAATAGCCGTTTGTCTGCTTTTAGCTCGTTGGATGCATATTGCAAATTGAAGCCATTGTTGAGAGCTGGGCTGTGCCTTTCCATTTGAAGAAAGCCAGCTCTGTCGCTGATAGCTTGTGCGCATAGCTGGTAGTCACCACGCAATTCTTTGGATGCATACCTGAAATCTCTGCCACCATTCATGTTGATGGCATCTTCAACCACTTGTCTCTCATCTCTGAAATGCTCAAACTTCTTCATTTTTATTGAGTCGCCTCGCCTGATTGCTGCATGGCAACTATCACTATCTAAATACACTCCTGTTTCTCTCATATAAACTCCTTGTTGTTCATATCAGAGTAGCAATAAAAAAAGGACTGTCAATACAGTCCTTTGGTGGGATTACTTTTTCACTAGCTCACTCGTCTTTCGGTTCAAATCCAAAGTGTTGTCGGTGCCATTTGAGATATGGCTTCATTCCTGCATGTGTGCGGTTTGAAAGCATAAGGTTTGGATTGATGGGCAGGGTGTTCCTGGCCTGAGCATGAAATTTGGGATGCATGAGCATCTTCAGGTTGTCATCAAAGCTGATGTAACCACGGTCAAAAGCCTTGTCCAGATTTGGACTGAGCAAGATGCCGTTGTCAGGAGAGAGCCGTTCTGCTCGTGTGGTGCACTGGCTCCAAGGCTTGATGTGCGAAGCGATGAGCAAGGCAGGATCTTTGCACTGGGTAACGGCGCAGCCCTTCCATCTTTCAATCAGGGCATCACGAAAGTAGCCTTGGCCCACTCTGATTTTTACAAGGGCATCTTTTTCGGTGTCTGAGAGGGGAGCATTCTCTAGCCAATCAAGAAACTCGTTGTCTGTTCCTGGCTCAGGCGCTTCATTGAATGGATCTTTGACAACCCTTGGCGGTGGCTCAATGCCTCGCACCAGCTCAAAGGCTCCATCAGCATCGTACTTATGAACCCACCATGAAGCTGAGTCCAGCAACCGTTTTTCTGCTTTTGAAGAATCGGTGGCAGCATCTTCAACATCGGTGCGACTGCCATCTAAAACTGCAACCCTGACAGGAAGGCGAGAAAAATAGGCAGTGGAGACAAGCGAACTAAAAGCTTGAGCCTTCTTGATTTTCATTGCCAAGCGATGATCAGACTCGCCAGCAATCTTCATGTCCGTCTTCATGTTGCCCCACTTCTGGGCATCCAATCTTGAATTGCCTAGTCGGACAAGCTTGCCATCAATGGGCTTGATTTCATTCCACCAGATACATGCAAGGTAAGGCTCTCCATTGCCTCCGAAAGTCCACAAGCTGTTTTGATAGACATTGTCCGAAGGTGGAATGGGCCTGTTGTCTTTACGACTAAATTCCCATGGTGTGCCTTTCAATCCTGCTTGAATCGCAATGTCATAAATATTTTGCTTTTTCTGCGGACGAATGGATTGATACTCTTCTTCTAGTGTCATGCTACGATGCTGCCCGTTCGTTGAAACAAATTTGATGTTCAGCTATGCAAAGAGACTCAGACTATAAGCCTAGTGCAAACAACCTGTTTAAGATCAATCAGGCTTTAAAAATTGTCGAATCCGTTGGGAAATTCACTAAGCAACCAGCGCTTGAAACGATCATCTTTGAACAAGATGGAAGAAATTTGGTACTGCTGATCAATCCATTTCTCAATGATTTTATTGAGGTTGCAATCGTCAATGAGTCGTTTGAAAGTTGTGAGGACAGAAACGAAGCACAGGTTTTGGGCATTCTTTCGGGTGCAAATGAATATGGCTCAGCGACCTTCTATTTAGATCCTTCGGAACATGTCACCGGGAAAATAAGGTCACTGTTGTCCCCTGAGCAAGATTACACGACAGAACTTCACAATACGATGCTCGCCAAACTATTAGACGAATGCAGTCAGGTGGTCAAAAGCTTGAATAGGAAACGATGATCAAGCCCTTACGATTGGAATGTCTGCCCAGTTGGTAGTGTAGGCGGGTGTCCTTCGCTCTTGCTTCATGGAGAAGGCTCGTTTGTCGCCTTGCAAGCCAGCACTTCCTAAGATGATCGTGCCCTTGCCATACCGTCCGTTGAGCTTGTCCAAGGTGGACATCAAGGTTCCTTTGTCCTCAGGCTCTGGCTCAAGGCTCAGCTCCAGTTGTTCAATGCCACCATCTTGAAGCTCAAGAAGCATGACACCAGCCTTGGCATAGTTGAAGCCTGCCTTGTAGATGCTTCGCAAGCCTGACAGTGCAGCTTCAGCAATCAGTCTCGTGTCGCAGGTTGGTCTACGCAGGGGGATGGTCATGCTCCTGCTGTACTGTGGGTCTTTCCTGAAGGGACTGGTACGGATGAAGCACAGCACTTGGCCGGCGTTGCCTCCTTGCTTCCTGAGCTTTTCTGATGCCCTCATGGCGAACTCGGTGACAGCCTCGGTCAGCTCTGCAAGCTCTGTGAGCGGTGTGCCAAACGACCTGGTGCAAGCGATCTCCTTCTTGGCTGGGGCATGCTCTTCCAGGTCAATGCACGACGTGCCTTGAAGCTCACGAACAGTCCTCTCCAGCACCACACTGAAACGGCTCCTGATGGTGGCCGCATCTATGCGGATGAGGTCCTGCACTGTGTGGATGCCACCCGCCTTGAGCTGCTCACTGATGCGCGGGCCTACTCCCCAGACTTCACCCACTTCGGTACGGGCGAAGACATCATCCAGCTCCTCGGGTGTGAGGGCGGAAAGGTTGCACACTTGTGCCAGCTTCGCAGGGTAGGAGCCCGGCTTGCGCTCACTGGTCTTGGCCACATGGTTGGCAAGCTTCGCCAATGTCTTCGTGCTGGCGATGCCAATACCACAAGGTATGCCTACCCACTGAAGAATGCGACTTCTGAGCTTGAAGCCTCGTGCCACATGGTCAGCATTGATGCCTGATAAATCAACAAATGATTCATCTATGCTGTAAACCTCAACACGGTGACCATAGCCTCCAATGAGACTGGCTACTCTGTCGGAAAGATCGCCATAAAGAGCAAAGTTGGCAGAGAGGGCTACCAGCCCATGAGTCTCAGCCATGCCCCGTATCTGAAACCATGGGGCACCCATTTTGATGCCCAATGCTTTTGCTTCGTTTGATCTCGCTATGGCACATCCATCATTATTAGAAAGAACGATGACGGGCAGGCCATTCAATGCGGGTCTGAAGACTCGCTCACAACTTACGTAAAAATTATTTCCATCAACAAGCGCGAACATGTCATGCCTTGAACCGCTTGAGTGAGGTCAGCACTACACCCCAGATTTCCAGTAGCTGGCCATCCTTGGGCACGATGTCTGGATAGGTTGGGTTGCCTGCCTTGAGCCTGATGACACCAGCGCGCTTGTAGAGGTACTTGCAGACAAATTCGTTGTCCAGCACGGCGATGACGATGTGCCCATGGGCGGGTCTGATCGCTCTGTCCACGAGGAGGGTGTCACGATCCCAGATGCCGTACTCCCGCATGCTGTCACCCCGGACCGTCATCCAGTAGGAGGCGGCTGGGTGGATGAGCAGCTCTTCCAAGATGTCTACCCGCTTGGCTCCCAGATCCTCTGCTGGACTTGGGAAGCCCGCCCTCACATGCCCCTCAAGCTCCGAAATTGATAGCGGAACTAGGCTGACTGGGACTGGAACAAGGCTGTACATCCATCCAGTGTAAATCTAGCGTGCGCAGCGGTGGCGAAAAGTCGCCTGTAACAGTCGGGCAGGTGCTCAATTTCTGGGCAGGCTGGACATGAATCTGTAAAAAGAAAAGCCCTCGCAATGAAGGCTTTTCTTATGGGTGCTTCACTTTACTCAAGTGTCAACTTTTGTTTGGCTACTACATCTTTGTAGACCTTCAACTCATCTTTGACTTGTGCAGTGAACTGTTCTGGCGTGTTGCCGATGACGATTGAGCCAGTGTCTTCAATTCTCTTCTTGACCGCTGGGTCTTTCAAAGCTTCAACCACTCCATTGTGAATTTTGGTCACGACCTCTTTAGGTAAGTTCTTTGGCCCAACGATTCCGTAGTACGCCATTCTGTTGACTGACTCTAGACCTACTTCTTTGAAGGTAGGAACATCAGGAAGCTCTTTCAACCTGGTTGGAGCTGCCACAACGATTGGAATCAATCTTCCAGTTTTTATGTGCTGATAGGTTGATGGGAAGTTGTCAAAAATCATTGGCACTTGTCCACCTACAGTGTCTGTCAATGCAGGGCCAGCACCTCTATATGGAATATGAGTCACGTATGTTTGAGTCTGGCTTTTGTAAGACTCCATCAATAGGTGACCAATGCCACCAGCGCCTGAAGAAGCATAAGAATACTTGCCAGGATTCGCTTTCAATACTGCCAAGAACTCTTTGTAAGTTCTAGCTGGGAAAGATGGGTGCACAGCAATGATGTTTGGTGTTGCTGCAATGTTGGTGATGTATGTGAAGTCATTGATTGGATCGTAAGGTGTTTTTGGATTGATGGCTGGGTTGGCAGCAGTGCTGGACACGGTAGCAACTCCAAGCTTGTAGCCATCTGAAGAAGCTTTGGCTGTCTCACTGGCTCCTACGATGCCACCACCACCAGCTTTGTTGATGACGATGACAGATTGCCCCAATGCCTTGCCTAACGGCTCACTGATGACGCGGGCCACGATGTCTGTAGTTCCACCAGTTGCGAATGGAACTTGAAGTTCAATCGGTTTAGTGGGGTAGCTTTGTGCGAATGCTGATAAAGCGCACAAGGTTGATGCAACTGCTATTGCAGAAATTTCAAATATCTTCATAAGATGTCTCCTTTGTTGTTATGAATGAATTCACCTTAGCAAATATATTGTGAATGTCAATATGTCTTAGATAAAGTTATTGTGAATTGCAATTGACTTTGAGTTTCTTTTTGCTATAGGTATATAGAACAACAAAAGGAACTCTAATGAAAAGAACAATATTATTTATGGCTGTAGCTGCGGTATGTGGGAATGCACTGGCTCAGCAAAACTCAACAGGTTTAGGAGCAACCACTGTTGGCGGATCAGGAATCATCTCCCGTATCTCCTCAAACAACTCTGTGAGCATCGGAGAAGGTGCCGCTTCCAGTGATTCAGGTGTTGCCATCGGTGTAGGCACTCAATCCAGTGTCAACGGCGTGGCTGTAGGAATTGGCTCATGGGCTGGCAACAATGCTGTAGCGGTCGGTGCAGGCGCACAGATTGATGATTCAAATGCTGGGCTTGGCACCAATGCAACCGCGATGAATGTGACCAATGCCGTTTCTCTAGGCAACAACACGACTGCCACAAGAAGCAATGAAGTCGCAGTGGGCGGAAGAACGATTGGTGGGCTTGGGATCGCTACAGCCGATGACCAGGCTGCGAACTTCGGGCAAGCCAAAGTGATGGTCAGTGATGGTGTTGTGCAGGCTGTCAGCCAATCAAACACTTACACAGACAACAAAACTGCCAGCATCAAGCAAGAAGCTGTGGCTGAGGCGAATGCTTATACAGACAATGTTGGTGCATCAGTTTTAAGCAATGCGAACACATACACAGATAACACAGTCAAGGGCTATGCCAAGAAAGACTATGTTGATACTGCTGTGGCAAATGGTGTGAAGCAAGCCAATGCTTATACAGATGAGAAGTTCAATCAAGCCAGCAAGATTGCCTACAGTGCAGCTTCTGTGGGTATGGCTGCTTCTGCCCTAGTCTTCAATCCAAATATTCAAAGACAGATAGCTGTAGGTGCTGCAACTGTTCACGGAACATCAGCCTTGGCGGTTGGTATCGCATGGAAGCATGGCGATAGAGGCATGTTCAATGTTCGTGGTGCATTGGGTCAGAACGGCACAAGTGGTGTAGCTATCGGCTACTCAATGGGCTTTTAATTCACTGGTTCAAAAATAACAAGAAAAAGAAAGAACCATGAACTCAAAGAAAAACGAATATGCCAATCAAATAAATCAAGCTGTAGCCATATTACGGGATAACAACGAAAGAGTAACAGTCAGGGCTATAAGTGACCTTACTGGCATCCACATACAAACCTTGTATCAGCAGGAAGCAGTAAGGAGTCTTGTACGAGTTCATGCAAAAAAAACTATAGCCAAGGAGTCGCCTGCGGCACGGATAGCCGTTATTCATGAGAAAGAAATCGTTTCGCAGGATGTTGAGTCATACATGGTCTATATCAAGGACAACTATTTCTCCCATGCTGACAGTTTCGAAGATGTCATTCATGATATGCGATCAAATATTGTTGATTTCAAAATTGATCTGTTCAACCTTGCCAAGAACAAATTACTGCTCTCCAAAGAACTAAAGGCTCTAGCTCATTCCGACACTTTATTTATCGCTGATTTGAAGCAGGTAGTATCAAGTGAGGGCGTGGAAAGCATTAATGGATCTGCATGCGACGACGAGTTAGGCAAGATACTTCGGCTTGCCTATAGTGACAATCCGTTTGCTAACCTTGAAGATGAAGATAAGGATGAGTTTGTCATTTTTAACGAATCGCTTAAGGAATATGAAAAGATTTTCGGGAGCGCTATGGTTGATAAAAGGATAGAGTTCCTGTTAAAGGAGGACGACCATGTTCTTAAAATATACAAGCTTGTAGAAGTTGCCCAACCAGTCAGAAAAATCACAAGGCACAAAATCATCTGAAACTTCAGTGAGAGCAATATTAAAGCCACCTACAGGTGGCTTTTGTTGTCCACTCATATTGCAAATCACAATATATCTGCTACCTTAAATTTATAACAACAAAAGGTGCATGATGGCAAATAAAGCAAATTGAGAAAGTTAGCAGATGAGTTGAAAAGTACACCCATAATATTTGATGCTGAAGAAAGGAGGGAAGTCGTCACTCCTCCCTTCAAGGCTCTCATAACCAAGCACTTTAAGATTGAGGATGGAAAGCAAGAAGATGACTGCTGGACAAAGGAAATGGAAAGAACATCAACCGATGAATTTCAAGAAATTGTACGAATTTCAGAATTTATTGATGAAGATGATTCTGATGATTTACCTGAAGGTGTCGCGTGGTTTGACAGGACTGTCTTGAGAAATGGGTTGCCCAGAGCTAAAGATGAGACTCATAGAAATTTCATCAGCAAGATATTGAGTAATCCAGATCGCAAGCCAGCTCTCAAGGTGATTGATGAAAACATATTTAATGAGCTTGAAGCCCAGTTCCCAAACTTCGTTGATGTCATCAACTTCTACAAGGCGCAGCTTCGCCTATGCGCCATCACTGGCAGGACAAGGATCAGCCCTGTGTTGTTGCTCGGTCCTCCTGGCGTAGGGAAGACTCTTTTCAGCAGGAAGCTGGCTCAGGCATTGAAGACTGGGTTCACCTTCATAGACATGGCTTCTGCCTCGTCCTCATGGGTGCTCAGTGGTCTACATGCGACTTGGCACGGTGCGAAGTGCGGCAAGATTTTGGATGCCATGATTTACAGTCCTACAGCTAGTCCAATCGTAGTTTTGGATGAGCTTGAGAAGCCTGTAGATCCTCAAAGGGACCCAAAGAATGCGCTGTATCAGTTGCTGGAAGAAAGCAGCGCCTGTGCTTTCGTGGATGAGTTTCTAGACCACCCAGTCAATTTATCGTCAGTCATCTATGTGGCATGTGCCAATGGATTGGATGGCATTTCAGAGCCATTGCTGACGAGATTTAAAATTTTTGATATTGCGGCTCCCTCGGCGGATGAGCAAGCTGCAATCATTCAAAAAATGTACCAAGATGAGGTTAGAGGCTCAAGCCTATTTGATACCAGACTTCAACAAGCTGTTGTCGACTGCTTGCTAGGCGATTCATTGCGAGTCGCTAAACATAAGATTTCTGATGCTGTGGGCAATGCTCTGCTTGAACACACACCTGAGCAATTGAAGGTATTGGGTGAAAGTGTCGTGTCAGAGCTAGCGATTGAACTAAGACATTTCAAGAATCATCACAAGAAGACGGTTGCGAAGCTTGGCTTTTAAATCAAGTATTTCTTGAGATAGCCCAAAAGCTGAACTGAAACTGTGCCCCAGCTATAGCCTCCGTTTTCGTCCCATGATTTTGTGCCAACCATGTGACCATTGCTTGTCAGCTCGTTCATCAGCTCATCATGAGGATAGACATACCATGCGCCTTTGTAGTTGAAGGCAATGTAGATGTCTTTCCCGCAATATTTTTTCTCAAAGGTCAGTCGTCCTTTCAACTGCACCTTCAAGAAGCGGTTGCCATCAATGTGGCAAGCAATGAAGTCAGCACCGTGCCAGTCGTCTGAAAGCCTCAGGCAGTTGTAGCCATAGTCGGCCAGGTGGGCAGAGACTTTCTGAAAATTGAAGTTTTCTTGCTGGCGTGAGTTCAGTTCGGAGTAGAGAACCTTCCTGAAGGTCACTGGCTCCTCAGGTTGCGTATCTGCCAATGCAGCCTCCACACATCCATTCGCCGTCATCGTAGATCCCGCCCGTCATGTCTGTTCGCTGATGGCACCATCCACATGTGGAGTAGATGGCGTAATCGTCCCTGTCCTCGCGGGAGCGGTCTTCAAAACCTGGTTGGCGAGATGGCAGAAGCTTTGGGTCTGGTGGACTGGCGAAGCATCCGCAGTTGGTGCACCACTGGCCGCCATGATGCTCAATCGTGCTGGCCTTGTGGCAGCGCTTGCAAACGACCAGCTCAACAACTGGTGCAGTGGGTGCCACGATGATGGGTTCAGGTAGCACCAGCTCATCAAGGCTACTGATGCGACGGCACTGCAAGCCGTTCTTGTTGAGATGGGTCAGCAGGGGGTCAAAGCCCTTGTCCTTGGAAAGCACGATGCACAAGGTGTCAGGGGCCGTTTCAAAAGTTCGCCCGAGCTGGAAGGCAATGTGAAAGTCCAAGGCATTCTTGCCAGTGCCTTCAATCTTCTGGAAATCAACACGGGTGAACCTGTGAGCCGTGGCTGGCTTCTTTGCTGCCTTCGGCGGGTTCTGGTTGGCTCCCACATAGATGATGGCTCTGTAGCTGTCATCCAGTCGTGAGAGGTCTACCTTGTGCACGTTCTCAAGATCAACGAGAAGAAGAGACTTGGTCAAGCTTTGACTTCCGCAAGTTCGGGTTGCATCACCGGCACGGGCTCAAGAAATTTGTTGAGCTGCTCCTGCTGTTCCATCAGGAATGGCGCATCTTTGACCTTGGAGTGAAGGTTGAGCAAACGCTTCTCTGCACGGTTCAAAATCGTCTCATAGAGCATGGGGAAGATGGTGACTTCATCACCCTTGGATGTCGGCTCACTTTCGCCATCTTCAATGGCATCGCCCAGTACGAAACAGTCAACCTTGGAATGCTTTTTGAGGTAGCCCTTGGCGCGAAGCTCCTTCACATACTTCCAAACCTGATCCTGCTCTTTCCCTCCAAGGCTGAGGCCCGTGGTCTTCAGGTCAATGATGACAAGATGATCAACACCATCTTCATCGTGTTGGGCGTTATAGGAAGGCCTTGCATAAAAACCAATACTGCTGTCAGGCAATGCAACGAAGTCAGGACGGTTCCTTGTTCCCTTGCCTTTCTTGTCCCCAAAAATAGTCTTGATGACTTGGGTCATGCCCCTATTGGACGTGAACTCAATGGATTCAAATTGAGCACCGAACATCCACAAGCCACGTTCAAAAAGAGGCTGTAGTTCATGCACTTCATCAATGCCTACAACCTTGAGCTTGATGCGCAGTTCACCAATGAGCTTGAGGCGAGTCTGAATTTCATCTAGGGCTAGCTTCGCCATACCGATTGACCAGTCACTGAGGATGCTGTGAAGGGCATCCAAGTCATCGGGCTTTTGGTCGTGAAGAAGCTCCAGTAAGCCAAACTGAGATTTGCTTTTCTCAAGGTTTGTGAGAAGTGCTCCAAGCTGAACAATCTCGGATTCACCGAAGGATGGCAGCTTGTCCACCACTTGTGCGACGAAGGTCTGCACCCGTTCCTTGGAGAGCAACGACAACCCATTGATTGAGTTGCCAAGCTTGGTCATCACATTGGACTTAAGGGCGGTCTTGCTCGCTTCACCAGTGTCAGAAATGATTTGGCGAATCCGGTCTTGAACCCGTGTGCGTGTCTCAGTCCATGCAGGGTTCTCATCGTTGAAGCCACTCCAGTCACTGGCGACAGCACCCTTCTGATTGAGGTAGTCGGCTTGGACGATAAAAATAAATCTTTTTGCTTCTGAGGTGCGGCCGTCCAAGATGCGCTCGTAGTCGCTACCTGACCATTTGCACTGGCCCACAGCACGGTTTTGAACCCACCATGCAATGCCATGCTGCTTCGTGGTCTTGTTGGGCTTCTTGCTGTCAATATGCAAGATTTTGACGGTGCCATAGCCCGGAACCTCAAGGTCTTCTTGAGACAGCAGGGCTGGAATGTCGTTGAAGGTGATCGCCTTGCCGTTGATGGAAACCTTGAAGGCAGGGTTGAAGAGGAACCGACTACCAATCAGCTCGCGTGCCTGTTCCTCGGTGAACAGGTGGGAGCGGATGTCACCAGTGCCTACGATCTCGGTGCCGTGGCCTACCTGTTTCTCTGCCTCAAACGAGATGTTGTTGATGACAAGGGGGCGGGTGCTGGAAGTGCTGACTTCACACTCAAAGCGTTGGCCATCTCTTGTGGATGCAGTGGTGTACTTGCTGGCAAAGCAGAACGATGCGAAGCGGCCTTTGCCGTTCTTCCCAAAGACTGCACGGGGAGAACCCTCTACACCTGGCGGTGGGTCAGAAAGGGGACCTTCTGCTCCAATCTTGTCATAGGACATCGTTCGCCAAATGCCTTGGAACATCTCCAAGGTCATGCCCTTGCCGTTGTCCTTGATCTTGAACTGCCTGCCTTGCGAGGAGTCTGGCCAAGTGATCTGGACATCGGTGGCATAGGCATCCCAGCAGTTGGCAACTAGCTCCACGATGGCGGTAGCAGGGTCAGTGATAATGGAACCGGCATGGGCTTCCAAGAAACGCGGGTCGTAGAGGAGGTCTTCCTGTTCCATCATCTTTTTCCTAGTCTCGTTCCACTACCTGCTCACTATCACCGTCATAACGATAGTGAACGATCTCGCCATTGATGAGAAGCTGGATGGCAAGCTCTATGCAGTCAATCGGTGCTATGAACCATTCCCTTGGGATGTGCAGCTTGCCTTGGCTGTCCGTGACCTTGAGGTCAAGGCAGTATTTCCCAAAGAAGGTGTGCAGCAGGTTTTCAAACTTCTGCGGGTTCAGGTTGTAGCACTGGAAGACAGACACGATCTTGACCGGCGCCATCAAATAGGTTGGCTCCTTGGCCGCGTTCTTGATTCGGTCTTCAACGGTGGTCGTGGAGAAGCCTATCTTGAAGAGGTTGAGAATGCTCTTCACCTCTGGAAGTTGGCTGGCTGACTTCAGGACATAGACATAGCCCGTGGCTTGGTCATCCTCCTTGATCAGCTCCAGCTCTTCCAGAGCCTTCTCATGGTTGTCCAGAATGCGCCTGCCCGATGGGTCTTTATAAAGCTCTGTCGCCAGTGAGCGAAGAAGCATGTTGGACTCTGTGCCGTTGTCAAAGATGACACGAAGGCGGGCATTGACCTTTTTATTTTTAACTTCTTTCTCGCCTACTTCAGCAACATAGCAGACGATGCCATGCAACACGAAGAAGTGACCTGGCTTGATTTGCTGTTCGCCCGTGAAGGCACGCATCTCACGAATGCCCGCTTTGAGTTCACGGTGGCACAGGTCAAAGAGTGGCTCAAACTGGGGGAAGTCCATGCAAGGCTTGCGAGATGCAATCTTGTCGGGCATCTTCATCGTGGCAGGCACATGCTTCAGATTGAAGATGCTTTCCTCACCCGGCCCCAGTAGCCCCAGCTCGTCATCCTCAAAGATGTCGTCTACCGTCTCCACCATTTTTTTCAGGAGCTGGTGGGTGTCTATGGCACGTAGGGAATCGGACTTGAGCTTGCTGGAGCGAATGCTTGCCAAACGGCTGTTGAGCTTGAATTCATGCATGTCCGCATGGTTTGGCTCAGGCTCCTTCCCGTGCTTGGCCACGAAGGCTTCTATCTCCTTGAACGATGCCACAAGGCGATGGTCTGCCGTCATCGCAGGGGTAGCCAATGGCTTGACCTTCAGCAAGTCAAGATCATCGTCCTCCACGAGTTTGAGCAAGTCTTCCTTCTTCATACGCCTTGCTGTCTGCGCTGGTTGCGGATGTAGATAAGCGCTTGCCCCATGCGGGCTTCTAGAGCATCGTTGGACTGCGGGTCAGGCGGGTTGCCGTGAATCTTGGTGAACTCCTTGACCTTGGGCCAGAGCATCACGGCCTCTTCGGGTGTCATGACGATCCGAGTGGCTTCAATCGCTTCTTGGATGGTCTTCAGGACATTCGCAGTCACGGACTTGGAGAGGATTTCAAAGGCTGACTGGAAGGGGTTGATGCGGTCAATCAGGTCAATGTGCAAGTCGTCAATATTTACGAACTTGCCTGCCATCTTGATGAACCTGCGATCACCGTCTTCCTTGAACTCACCACTCTTCAAAACAGAGTCAGCCACGATGTGCTGGCGAACAGTTTCAATCTCGTCATCCGTGAGGTCTGGATAGCGAAGCTTGATAATTTTCGGGATGAGGACCTTGTTGATGACTTCAGGATCAACGTTTCCTGGAATCGCCTTGAGCATGGTGTCATCTTGAAGAATGACAGCCTTCATGTCGTTCAGATCTTGCTCAATGATGTCCCTGAGCTTCTTGGTTGAAGGCTCCTTGAAGCCACCAATCTTGACCTCGCCGGGACCGGCCTTGTCGTCGTCGTTGAGCTTGGTCTTGAACTTGAAGTTCGGCGCAAGAACCTGCTCCATGAGGAGAGAGCAAGTGATGGCCTTGAGCATGTTGTTGACGGCCAGCTTTACCAAGTCGTCATGTGCGTCAGGTTGAGCGATGAGGTTGGTGAACTGCGCGTGGGACTTGTTCGGGCTGTCTCGGGTGCATCTGCCGATGATCTGGATGATTTCGGTAAGTGAGCCACGGTAGCCCACGGTCAAAGCATGCTCACAGAAGGACCAGTCAAAGCCTTCCTTTGCCATGCCCAGAGCAATGATGAGATCCAGCTCTTCAGGGGTCTTGATGGTGCGCAGGAAATCAACAATCTTGTCGCGTGCCTTGGGCTCGTCATGAACTAGGTCAGCAACACGGATGATCTTGCCATCGGTGTGCCGCCTGACAGTGATGACACCTGTTGCAGGATCTTGAGCTTGGACAACCCCAATGATGTCCAGAATGCTATCAACCTCGTTGCTCTTCTCCTTAGTGGATTCGCCTGAGCGAACATGAGGGATATGCAAGATGGTTTTCTTGTCGGTGTCCAGCACATCGGCAATGGCACTGAGGTACTTCTTTTGGTAGAAGTGATAGCCAATGCCAAGTGACTTCATGTAGGTGTAGCCGTTCAACTGCTCGTAGTAGTTGTAGGTCACTTTCACGAACTTTGCTTCATCTTCAGGTAGCAACACAGGCACGCTGTCGCCCCGGAAATATGAGCCGGTCATGGCGATGATGTGCACCTTGGACTTCTGCATGACACTGCGAAGCAAGAATCCAAGCTTGCTGTCTGCATCTGCTGAGACATGATGGAATTCATCAATCGCAAGCACGCAGTCATCCAAGGCTTCCTCTTCAATCGCTTCAAAAGCGAACCTGAGGGTGGCATGGGTGCAAATCAGGATGTCGCAGTCATCCTTCAAAAAATTCTGGAAGGCTGTGACCTTGCTGGAGTCCCCACCTGGCGTGCATAGATTGTTCTCAGGCTTTACAACCCAGTCAGCGAAGAAGCCGTGCTGTGAGAGAGGGGTGGATGCGAACGATGAGCCAATGGAGCGCTCAGGCACGGCAATGATGGCTTTCTTGACCCCTTGCTTGTGGATCTTGTCCAAGGCCAGGAACATCAGAGCACGGCTCTTGCCTGAAGCTGGGGGAGCCTTCAGCAACAGGTACTGCTCATTGCGTGCTTCGTAGGCTCGTGCCTGCATCTCACGCATGCCCATGTCGTTGAGCTTCGTGCTTTCACCTGTCTGGTGATATTGGACTTCAACAAGATTAGGCACTCGTCACTCCAATCATCTTTTCGTACAGCTTGAACATTGCCTCAAGGCGCAGTTCGTCGTTTGTGCCCTCTGCAAGGCCGTAGCACCTGTCAACCTCAGCATCTAGTTGATGATGGGCCTCAAGCAAGTCCTCTGGCGTTTTGTCTGGGTCATAAAGCTCGGCCAAAGTCAGGTCTGAGTTGCTCTCTCGCACCATGAGCACTTTGAGGGCCGCTGCTTGAATCTTTTGCTGCGCTCTTTCAGCGATGTGAGGGACTGGAAAATTGTTGTAGCAGATGGCGGCAGAAAAACGAACTCGCGTCTCAAGTTGTCCACCAACTGCCTTCATCCATACAAGGAAGGAGCGGGATGAGATCAAGCCAAAGAGATATGGAGTTGCACCGGCAATCACATAGGTCTGATTGGATGCGATGACATTGGCATCAAAAAACGCGGAGGGGAAATATTCGCGTTTCTCGGAAGAGATGGTTGGCAGAGCCAAGTACGAAGTTGTGGGCTGACGAATCTCAGCGAAAAGGTGAGATGTGGCCGCAAGCTTGGCCGTTGTGCCTCGGTCACTTTTCATGCGCCATTTGCGCACGTTCTCATATCTCTTCCTGAGTGCTGGGATGGCCAGTCCAGCTTGAGTGTCCTCGCGCAACCAAACGCAGTAGCGAGAGGCTGAATGCAGAAGCTCTTTCGCACCGATGAACATGGGCAAGAATTTCTCTGCTTCAGGAGACTCCTTGACAATGCTGTTGCGTTCTTCCGCAGTCAGTGTGTAGTTGCCATCGTCCAGAGCAAAGCTTCCATAATTTACGGGTGGAAGCTGCGACAGTGGGTTAGAACGACTGTCAATGATCAGATTCTTTGAATCAACCAAGTAGGGGTTGATGTTCTTGACGGTCTTCTTCAGTCCATCAAGGAATATGTGCTTTGGAGCATTGGAGTTGTTCCTGACTCCAATAATGACGCAAGTGACTCCAGCGTTCTTCTTTGCATTGTTCGTCCACTTGAAAGGAGAGTATGCAAAATAGATTTCTTGGGATGCAGCAAGCATGTCCTTCCACAGGATGGCAACCTGAACACCTTGGCATATAGAGTTTGTTGAAACGAAAGCAAACTTGGAGTTGTTGCCCGTGATGTACTGCGCGCCCTTCTTAAACCATCCAGCAATGTAGTCAAGGTCACCTGATCCCTTGGCATTGTTGAAGATGCGCTTGATGTCTGCCTTCTGGTCAGCATCCTGCTGTCTCGCTCCAACATAGGGTGGGTTGCCCAGTACATAGACATCTTGGCTGGGGTCACATACATGCCGCCAGTTGACCTCAAGCGAATTGCCACGAGTTATGTTGCCACTTGGCTTGAGTGGGAGGGTGTCAGTCGGGGTGTGGAAACGCTGCATGAAGGCAGTGTTCATCTGGTGCTCAGCCAGCCACATCGCAAGGATTGCAATTTCATGGGCGAAGTCATCAAGCTCAATGCCATAAAAATGACTGAGTTGGATGCCCGTTAGAGCAAACTCTGCTTGATCATTGATGTCACTGAGAGAGTTGAAGATATCCATCTCCAGCTTTCTCAGCTCCTTGTATGCAATGATAAGGAAGTTCCCAGAACCGCAAGCTGGGTCAAAAACCTTAACTCTCGTCAGTTTTGAGAGCAAGTCTTCCAGCTTCTTTTGGCTACCCTTTGCCTTTTCATGCTCCTCTGTCAAGTCAGTTAGGAACAGTGGCTCTATCACCTTCATGATGTTCTCATAGGAGGTGTAGTGCATCCCCATGTTGCCGCGCTGCTCAACATCAACCACGGCTTGAAACATAGAGCCGAAGATGTCAGGATTGATCTCTGACCAATCCAAGTCCAAGCCACAGCGAATCAGAAGCTCACGGCTACGCTTGTTGAAGGCAGGAACAGGGACATGGTTCTCAAACAAGCCACCGTTCACATACGGGAATTTCTCGTAGTAGCTCGGTGTGCCGTCACGGCTTTCCTCATCCAGAACCTTGAAGAGCCCTTGAAGATATTCAGCAAGGTCGCTACCGTCTGCACTGGTGTGAGACTCAATGCTCTTGCTGAATAGCTTCGCTTCAAAAATCGTGGTGTCTTCTGCAAAGTAGCAGAACAACAGGCGAGACAAGAAGACGTTGAGGCTATGGCGCTGCTCATCGTTTTGAACAGGGTTCTGCTCAAGGATGAGGTCATAGAGCTTCGCCATCTTTTCGGCGGCTTTGACATCAGCAGGGCTGTCCTGAGTCTGCTTGGACTTTTCCATACCAGCCCATGGCAGGAAGAAATCAAACTTGCTAGCCAACTCTACAAACGCGATTTCCAAAGTCTCTTCTGACTTGGTGTCGTATGCACAGAACTTGTCAAAGTTCGTGGCAATGATAAATCTAGGCTTGTGCTTCTTGACTGGATCAGCCTGCTTCATCTGCTCCAAGATTTGGGCAGGGGGATGATTTCCAGTGTGTGTGAAGTACACATTGCTCTTCCAAAGCACATAGTCCTTGTCCTTGGAGATGTTGTACTCGCCAGCCTGCAACCTGGTCACTGAGGCTTTGGGCTTGCCGTAGGCCGTCAGCAAGTCATAGATGAAGGTTTCAGGCTTGGTGTGAAGTAGAAGGTTGCGAACACCTTCAGCAATTTGAGCAATGTGCATTATTTTTAACCAAAGATTCCGAAGAAGCCCTTTTTCTTCTGGGCAAAAGCGGTGGGATCAAGCTTGACGATGACTGGCTCAATGTAAGCCGCATATTCGTCTAGCTTCTTCTTCGTATTCGGTGTGATGCTTGAAAACTGCTTGGCTGTCAGCGAGAAGACGGCTGCAAGAAACACTAGTCGTCCTGCAATGTTGTCAGTAGTCCTGTCTTTGCCCTGTGCCACGTACTCGGTGATTTGCCGATAGCCATCAATCGCCTTGAACACTTCCTTCTCAGGCAAGTCACCATCTGCATAGGACAGGTGCACCTTGACGATGAATTCAGAGCATGTCGCTGCGACCTGGCCAAAGTCAGTGTTCAGTGTCGCAACATACTTTTTGTTCGGGACATCCAGCGCCTGAGAGAGAAGCTGCATGTATTCCGCATGGTTCTTCTGTGTGGCAACCGCTTCAGTGGTCTTGATGACGGTGGCATGTTCAGGATTGCTTGCGAAGCCGGAATAGGCGAACCATGGCAAGGTTGATGTTGCCGATGGCTGTGAAGCCTGAACTGGCTTGGTGACTTCTTCTTGTGGTTCCGCTGCTTGATCCGCTTCAGGTTCATCCTCGTCATCAAAGCTTGGCACCAGTGACGGTCCCATGGTGGTGACACGTACCTTTGCTGATGATCCAGACTCCTTGACGAAGCTATTCAGTAGATGCGCGGCTTTTAAGGGGTCTGATGTGAAGTGGGAGGTGTCAGGAGTAGGCCTGATGTTGTAGTAAACGAATTCTTTGATGTACGGAAGCACCGGCTCCAAGACAATCATGTCGTCGTCATTCAGGTAGTCAATGTAGTTTTCGTCAAAGGCGAGATAGTCAATGGACTCGCTTGACATGCCTTTTTCTCCACGAACTACGGAGATGGCATTTGTCTTCGTGAGGTAATAGGCATCAATAAACATATTGAATGCTTTCTTTCCCTCAAGCCCTTTTTGAAGAGCTTCGCCGAACAAGATAATTTTGTCTACAAAATCTTTACCATGCTCAGCGATGACAGCTTCAGTAGTTGTCTCTTCATTTGCTAGAGCTAGCCCAGTATTAAAGAAGCTTGCAAGGCGATCCTGACTAAAGCTTTCTTCATACTCTGTCAGGAGGCCTGCAATACGCAACCTGTGCGAAGTAGCACCTCTCGCTATCAGTGAGTCTTCTTCGCTGAATACGGCTTGATTAACCTGCTCATTCTTGAGCATTTGGTTGATAAGCAGTTCGCCATCATTTTGGTAGACACGGGCAATATTGCTGCCCCAGTCCATTCCAAAGCCCAGAGTGGTTTTGATCTGTTCTCGGATCTCATTGGCAACTTGTTGCTCAAGCGAATTGCTCAAAGGCTCAAGCAACTTATTGATGTCAAGCTCAAGCGAACCCGCATCGCTCATCAATATTTCAAAAGCATTGGCGACAATGTGAGTGGCTTTGTTCTTCTGTCCATTGCTCCATGCAAGCTGAGCAACTTCAAACATGTGCATAACATCGGGTTTGTCTGAGGCTTGTTCGCTATCACCCAAAGCCTTCAAGGCCCCCTCAACAAAGTCCATGTTGGACACTTCGTCGTCAATGCTTCCTCCGAAGGAGTAAGAATCCAACTTTGCAGCAACCGCCTCATGCAACTTCCCGACATTTGGATAGTTTTGTTCATTCTGTCCAGAGGTTGTCAGCAGCTTGAACAAGAAGTTGTTGTATTGCCTCAAGCCCTCAATTGGGGATGACAAGCTGAGGCCAGCGCACAACTCACCGATTCTTTCTATCCTTGATACACTTTCTTCAATCTGATTCTTGCCTTCAACGAGCGTGTTCAGATAGATGATTGCCAGCGGATTGGCTGTATCGGTAAAGAATGAACTTGTGGCACTGTTTGTGATGGCCTTCTGCAACTGAGGATGACTCTCTGAAATCAACTCCATGAATTTATTCATGAAGTTATCTGCTGCAATTTTTTTAGCCATGTCTGCACCTTTTCCTGCATTTTCAGGCTTTAGTGCTTCGGCAAATTCGGGGCTATCTTGTCCCATCATTGAAGCAACCATCTCAACGAGCTTGCTAACAAATGGTGCAACTTTATTTTTGTAGCTTGTAAGGTGTTCGCCACCAGCCTTTTCAGCATGATTCTTAATGGCGCCTTGGAATTGAGAGGGCAAGATAAGAAGAGAGTATCCAAGGTCATTGATATCACCGCATGAAATCAAATGTTCCTTGAGTGCTTTCAGAAAGTCTTCATCACTGCTGCGCTCTTCATTTTCAGACAATGCTTCCATGTGCTGGAAGACAACCATGTTGGTCTTTTTGATGTCGTCTGGCACAACATCATTCTTCGCCCTAACCATGATGCGGCGATAGCTATTCTGATCGCTTCTTTTAACAAGGTTGAGGATTGCATCAACCAGGCCGCCGATATCATTTGCGGAAGTACCCATTAAATCTGACTCCTCTTTCTTGTTCAAAATTGATTCAAGTTTGCCAGCTAGGCTCATGCTGTTGTTGATGGCAATCAGTGGACCATCCTCGTCATCTTCCTGCGCATAGTCCAAGGCTGACATGGATTGATGGTCCAGCTTGTCAAGATCCAAGCCTTCATCCAAAAGCATGTGCACGAACTCTCTGTAGTGCTGTGGATGGTCAAAGCACCACTGATTCAAGCCAAGAACATGAGCCAGTGTGTAGCCACTCAGGTTGTTGGCAGTGTTGATGTCCATGCCATTCTTGAGTAGCAGGCGGATGGCTTGCACAAATGGCTGATGGCTGTCCAGCTTGCCAAAGATTGTCTGATGATAAAACCAGTAGGCAACATCAAAAGACTGAGCCTTGTTTTTTATCAGCTCACTGGCTCGTGGCAAGTCTTTGGTGAGACATTCTGAAAGCTCTGCCATGTCTTCCATGGCGTTGCCCATGTTGACCACTCTGAAGCTCGTGGGCATAGCTTCAGGATGTTCATCTTCATAAATGATGGAAGCTTCTAGATTGAGCTTCAAGCCATCGGGGTAGGTGAACACTGGGAAAGCTGTTGAGCCTTCTACAAGGTAGCTTCTAAGCCCTTTGACGGTTGCCTCAGATGTGTTGGCAACGGTTCTTTTCTTGAGCCACTCGCGCACATGTCCGACCTGGTAGCGAACATTTTTGGGGTTGCTCAGGTACTGCGGGCCGGTGCCCTTGCTGCGCCAAGATTTGACGGTGGGGACGGCTTCACCAATCCAGTCTGCAAGCGTCTTTTCGTCTATGAAGCGTTGGTCATCCCATTGGCTGTAGTTCTGCTCCTTGGCGGGCTCAGAAGTGCCACCCTTGATGGCTTCAAGGATTGCCAAAAGGTGTGCCGCACTCAATGGAGTTTCTGGTGGCAGTGCCTTCAATATTTCTACAGCGGAGGTCATGCCACATTGTGAAGGGGCAGGCCGTGTTTTCGCTGACAAGTGCTTACTTTTGGTGCTTGAGCTGGGTCATGCCACTCAATCGCCGTTCGGCTCCCTCTGGAAGAACCTGCACCTCACGGTGGTGGCTCTGCGAAGCTCGTGCCCTGTCAGGGAAAGCTGCTCCTTGGAGCGGGAAGAGGGGGATGTAGCCTAGGCTACAGGTGTCAGGCTACGGAAACGGCACGTAGCCTATGCGTAGCCTAGCAAGACGTAGCCTGAGCCAGAAATGAAAAAAGCACCTAGCGTTTCCGCTAAGTGCTTGATTCATCTTAATATTTTGGTGGGCCCTGAGTGACTCGAACACTCGACCTACGGATTAAGAGTCCGCTGCTCTACCAACTGAGCTAAGAGCCCTTGCTTTGAAAACGTTTAGTGTTTTCTGGCAAGACCACGAGTATATCCCAG
>Ga0102593_1000238_pt1 | contig 124498 bp, 117 predicted proteins | sample AraplaCol_mMS_r2_2_FD_76862 | JGI IMG/M metagenome (GOLD analysis project Ga0102593, IMG submission 76862) | Arabidopsis root microbial communities from North Carolina, USA - plate scrape MF_Col_mMS_r2 (SPADES assembly) (version 2) | ecosystem: Host-associated > Plants > Roots > Endosphere...
GACTGATCCTGGAACGGGCCGGTTTGTACCTCCCGGCCCCGTCGACCCTTGCCGTCCGACGGACGCCCGTCGCGAGCCTTGAGACCTTCTGAGCCCCGCCTCCCGCAACGATCCGCCCGCCGGGCCGGCTCGGCCCCGCTCGGTTCCATCCCCATCGCCTGCTTGGGCCGGTACCAAGAGCCCTCCCCGTGATGGTGACCGGTTCAGTATGCGGGCGGTTTGAATGCTGGCGCGTTCGTGACGCTGCTTTTTCTGCAGGGCGTTGGGGTTGTTCAGGTTTTCTCACCGCTGGCGGGGATAGAGAGCGCTCGATCCCCGCGCGGGGACATGCCCTTGCGGCGTGTCCCCATCAGACGCACTGAGTCCAATCTTGGGGACACGCCGCAAGGGCATGTCCCCGGCCTGCGCTCACCTCCACCTCCGTCATCCTCGGACTTGTTCCGAGGCCCCCTGCTTCAGCCGCGAAGAAGGACGATCCATAGAACTGTGAGCTCGCGGCCTCCCCCAACCGACAAACCCGCCGACAGAGGGGTCCTCGGAACAAGTCCGAGGATGACGGTTGAAAGGCGGGGCTCTTCATGTCGAAGACCGGCTGAACAGCCGCGTTTCATTCGGTGAGGGTGTAACCTCTCACCCTCCCTCTCTCTAAGAGAGAGGGGTCAGCAGGGCCGCCCTCTGTCCACTCAGGGTCGAAGGCGGTCCTTCAAACGGTCCCGGCGACGCCAGAAACCGCCCTACGGCGTGACTGCGCTCTTGAACGGCTGTCTCCCTCACCCCACTACAGCACGACCGAACAGAGTGACTTGAAAGGACCGCGACATGGCTTTGCTCGACGAGCTCAAGGCTGACCAACTGGCGGCGCGCAAGGCGAGCGACCGCCTGAAGGCCGACCTGCTCACCACGCTGATCGGCGAAGCGACGCAGATCACGACCGAAGAGTTCAAGCGCGGCGTGACCGAAGTCACCGACGAGAAAGTCGTCGCAACCGTCGCGAAGTTCTTGAAAAACACGAAGCTGACGCTGGAGAACCTCGCGGCCGAACGCGCGCGGCTGATCGAAGCCGATGGCGATGTATCGAAGGTGGACGAGCGGACCAAGGCGGCTGAAACCGAACTGGCGATTCTATCGTCCTATGGCCCGAAGCAGATGACGGACGCCGAATTGCGCGAGGCCATCAACGACTTTCGGGTCCAGAACCCCGACGCCAACGTCGGCGCGATCATGGCCCACTTGAAGGCCAACTTCGGCGGCCAGTATGACGGCAAGGCGGCCAGCGCATTGGCCAGAGCCTAGACTGAGGGCGCCGTGCAGACCCCTCTCTCATAGAGAGAGGGAGGGGCCCGCCGCGAAGCGGTGGGAGGGTGAGAGGTTTCACCGCTAGCCGGAAAATCCAGAGCCGCTGAGCCGCGCTTTCGAGACTCCGACAGGAGCTCACCAGGGCCGCCACCGTGGATCGGGCAACTATCCGAAGACCGGCTGAACAGCCGCGTTTCATTCGGTGAGAGTGTAACCTCTCACCCTCCCATGGCTTCGCCATGGGCCCCTCCCTCTCTCTATGAGAGAGGGGTCAGGAGGGCCGCCCAAAGTCCGGCTTGGGTCGAAAGCGGACCGGAGCCCACCTCGTCCTGGACCCCTACCAGGCCCCCAACTCCCGCAGCTGCCGCGCCAGCTCGGCCGGCATTTCGGCGGCTTCGGCCTCGGTCAAATCCGGCGGCACGTCCTCGTTCTTCAGATAGCGCCAGCCCTGGAACGGCCGCCGGGGCGTGGGGGCCACGCGGACGATGGTCGGGTCGACCGTCACCTCGCAGCGCGAGGCCTGGCCCTCGCCCACCGTGTCGATCTTCAGGATCGTCTGGCGGCACAGGATCTGGCCCTTCATCACGCGGTACAGCGAGCCGCCGTCCAGCACCTCGTCGATGCGCTTGGGCGTCATGCGGGTGTGCATGATCCACGGGCGGTCGGCCTCGGCGTGCCAGGCGACCAGTTCCTCGATGTTGTCGCAGCCGACGACGAGCTTGATGATGTGCAGGGGCATGGCGGCGTACTTAGTGCGTGACAGCCGAAAGTGTGAGCGGTTTCGGCGCCCGTCACGCGCCAAAAATCAGCCGACGGGCTCCAGCTTCGCCAGCACCACGCCTTCGCTGACCTGGCCGCCGGCCGTGGCCGACAGCTCGGCGATCACGCCGTCGAACGGCGCGGCCAGGGCGTGCTCCATCTTCATCGCCTCCAGGGTCAGCAGGGTCTGGCCCTTGACCACCGTCTGGCCGGCCTCGACGGCCACCGAGACGATCTTGCCCGGCATCGGCGACAGGATCGCCCCGTCGGACGTGGCCGCATGGGCGCCGCCGCCCTGGTAGGTGAAGTCGAACTCGCGGACGTCGCCGCCCTCGAACACGTACAGCGGATCGCCGCCGAAGGTCCCGGGCAGCACGTCGACGTCGTCCAGCGCCCGGCCGTCCTCGACCGTGATGTCCCACGACCAGTCGTCACCCATTCTTCCCGAGAGGGCGCCGCCCGCCAGGGCCACGCGCAGCGGCACGGGCTTGCCGTCCACCGCCAGCGGCAGGGTCATGGCGGCGCGCGGCGCGTTCATCCGGAAGCCCAGCAGGCGCGACGGGGCGCTGGCCCAGACGTCGGCGCGAGGCTGATCGGCCTCCATGAAGGCCTCCAGGCGCTGGCCGATGGCCGCCAGGGTCGGGGCGTCGGAGAACTCGCGGGCGGTCAGGTCTTCCAGACGCGCCTCGATGAAGCCGGTGTCCACCGCCCCGTCGACGAAGTCCGGATCGCTGGCGCAGCGGGCCAGGAAGGCGGCGTTGGTCTTGACCGGCCAAACCTCGACCAGGCGGCAGGCCTCGGCCAGGCGGGCGGCGGCGTCCTCGCGGTCGACGCCGTGGGCGATCAGCTTGGCGATCATCGGGTCGTAGAACGGGGTGACCTCGCCGCCCTCCTCCACCGCGCTGTCCACCCGCACGTCGCCTTCCGGCAGGCGGAAGTGGGTCAGCGGGCCGGTCGAGGGCAGGAAGCCGGTGGCCGGGTTCTCGGCGTAGAGGCGCGCCTCCATGGCCCAGCCGTCCAGCGTGATCTCGTCCTGCTCCAGCGGCAGGGGCTCGCCCGAGGCCACCAGCAGCTGCCACTCGACCAGGTCCTGGCCGGTGACCATCTCGGTGACCGGATGCTCGACCTGCAGGCGGGTGTTCATCTCCATGAACCAGATGCGGTCGGCGCGCAGGCCTTCCGAGGCGTCGGCGATGAACTCCACCGTGCCGGCCCCGACATAGCCCACGGCCTGGGCGGCCTTGACCGCCGCCCCGCAGACGGCGGCGCGGGTGGCCTCGTCCATGCCCGGGGCCGGAGCCTCCTCGATGACCTTCTGGTGGCGGCGCTGCAGCGAGCAGTCGCGCTCGAACAGGTGGACGACGTTGCCGTGGGTGTCGCCGAACACCTGCACCTCGATGTGGCGCGGGCGGGTGACGTACTTTTCCAGCAGCACCCGGTCGTCGCCGAAGCTGGCGCTGGCCTCGCGCTGGCACGAGGCCAGCAGGGCGGCGAAGTCCGCAGGGTTGTCGACCTTGCGCATGCCCTTGCCGCCGCCGCCGGCCACGGCCTTGATCAGCACGGGGAAGCCGATCTTGCCGGCTTCCGAGGCCAAGCGTTCGACCGACTGGTCCTCGCCCAGATAGCCGGGGGTGGTGGGCACCCCGGCCTCGATCATCACCTTCTTGGCCGCGTCCTTCAGGCCCATGGCGCGGATGGCCGAAGGCGGCGGGCCGATCCAGACCAGGCCGGCGTCGATCACCGCCTGGGCGAAGTCGGCGTTCTCGGACAGGAAGCCGTAGCCCGGGTGGATCGCCTCGGCGCCGGTCTGGCGGGCGGCGGCCAGGATCTTCTCGGGGACCAGGTAGCTCTCGCGCGCCGGGGCCGGTCCGATCAGGATGGCGACGTCGGCCTCCATCACGAACGGGGCCTCGGCGTCCGCCTCGGAATAGACCGCGATCGTCCGCACGCCCAGCTCGCGGGCGGTGCGGATGATACGACGGGCGATTTCGCCGCGATTGGCGATGAGGACGGAAGAGAGCAAGGCGATTTTCCTAGATCTGGGCCAGGGTGAAGACCATCAGGAACCCCAGCAGCAGAACGAACGAGAAGACGGTGGACCACCAGACGATCAGGGTCTTGAGGATCGCGCCGAGGATGCTGGAGCCGTAGCCGCCGCGCAGGGTCTGGAACAGGTTGATCGGCGTCCAGACCATCAGCAGCACGAACCACCAGCCCCGCACCGGGTCGGGCAGGACCAGCCCCAGCGCATTGGTCAGGAACGCGAACGACAGCAGGTTGGTGGCGGTCAGCAGGTGATCGTAGATGAAGTACTGGCGCTTGTTGAGGTAGACCAGCGCCAGGCTCAGGCCCAACATCGGCAGCAGCAGCACCGCCAGGCGGTGGCCCCAGCCGAACATCACGACCATGTAGTACTCGGGGTTCTCCAGCGCCTTGGCCAGGCCTGCCTTGGGCCAACGCGCCTTGCCGTGATCGGCTTCGGCGGCGGGCGCGCCGTGCGCGGCGTCTCCGCCGGCCGACGAGGACAGGTTCGGCGTCCTGATGTGGACGCCGCCGATCGTCGCGGTCTCGGTCGAGTTCTCGGCGATCGCATTGGCCTGGGCCTCGACCTTGTCGGCGTCGAAGACGTCGGGGACTTGGGCCGAGCGGACCTTCTCGGCCGCCGACTTGCGCAGGTTCTCCTCGGCCGCGAGGGCTTCCTGCCCCGCCAGCGGGTTGTTCTGCAGGTGGTCGGCCTCGGCGACGTCCTTGGCGTAGCGGGCCTGGGCGTCGGCGACCTCCTTCTGGTGGTCGACCTGAGCCTTGGCGACGTCGTCCTGATAGGTCTTCAGGACCTTGGCGCGGTCCTGGTCGGCGTCCTTGAGGTCCTCGTCCCGGGTCTTGGCCGCGTCGGCCAGGACCTCGTCGCGGTCGGCGTTCGCCCCCTTGAGGCGCTCGTCGCGGTCCTTGACGGCTTCGGTCCGCATGCGGGCGGCCTCGGCGGCGCGCCCCTGCGGCGTGGCCAGAAGCTCGGCGCGCTTGTGCCGTTCTTCCTCGGCGTGGTGCTGGGCCGAATGGATCGCGTGCTCGGCGGCGAAGATGAACAGCAGCAGGGCCACCAGGAAGGTGCGGAACGGCGGCACGTGCCGCACGATGCGCCCTTCCATGTAGTCCTTGGCCAGCACGCCGGGCCTGAAGAACAGCAGCGGCAGGGTGTTGGCCAGGCGACCATCGAGGTGGAACATCCCCTCGATCGCCTCCCAGATCAGGTGCCAGATCGAGCGGTGGTGGGTGTCGGCGTTCTGGCCGCACGAATAGCAGTACCAGCCCTCCAGCGGCGTCTCGCAATTCTTGCAAGGCTCGCCTTGATGGGTGAACGGCTTCTTCCTCGGCCGGAAGAAGCTCCCCGCCGAGTCCGCCGCCGCTGTCTCGAGATCCGCCGCCGTCATGTAATCCCCTGCTCGACTCTAGATGGTCCAGCTGGGCTTACGACGTTCGAGGAACGCGCGCACGCCTTCTTGGCCTTCATCCGACACGCGGCGGCGGGCGATGCGTTTTGCCGTCTCGTCGAGCAGGCCGCGGTCGATCTTTTGACCCGCGAAGTCGTTGACCAGCGCCTTGGCGTCGCCGATCGCGCCGGGGGCGCAGACGGCCACCTCCTCGATCAGGGCGTCCTGGGCGGCGACCAGCCCGGCCGCGTCGTCGAACACCTCGTCCACCAGGCCGTAGCTCCAGGCCTGGTCGGCGTCGAACACCCGGCCGGTGGCGAACAGCAGCTTGGCGGTGCGCGGCCCCAGGGCGGCGATCACATAGGGGCTGATGGTGGCCGGGGTCAGGCCCAGCTTGACCTCCGAGAAGGCGAAGCGGGCGTCGGCCGTGGCCAGGGCGTGGTCGCAGGCGGCCACCAGCCCCGCCCCGCCGCCGAAGGCCGGTCCCTCGACCAGGGCCACGGTCAGGGCCGGGATGTCGTGCAGGGCCTTCAGCATCTGGGCCAGGCCCAGGGCGTCCTCGCGGTTGTCGTCCTCGCTCCAGTCGGCGGCGGCCTTCATCCACTCCAGGTCGGCCCCGGCGCTGAACGCCCCGCCCACCCCGCGCAGGAAGACGATCCGCACGCCCTCGGCCCCGTGCAAGGTCTGGAAGGCCTCGTTCAGGGCGGCGATGGTCGCCGCGTCGAAGGCGTTCTTCCTGGCCGGACGGTTGATCCACACGGTGACGGCGCCGCTCGGCGTGGACTCCAGGTGGACCAGCGGCGTCATGGCGTCGGTGTTCAGGACCTCGACGATGGGGTCGGCGATCGGATTGGTCATTGTCGTTTCCTCCCTGCCCTGTCCGCCTACATCCGGAAGACGCCGAAGGTCGTCTCGGGGATCGGGGCGTTCAGGCTGGCGCTGATCGCCAGGCCCAGCACGTCGCGGGTCTGGGCCGGGTCGATGATCCCGTCGTCCCAGAGGCGCGCGGTGGCGTGGTAGGGGTCGCCCTCGGCCTCGTAGCGGGCGCGGATCGGGGCCTTGAAGGCCTCCTCGTCCTCGGTCGCCCAGGTCTCGCCCTTGGCCTCCATGCCGTCGCGCTTGATGGTCGACAGCACGCTGGCCGCCTGCTCGCCGCCCATCACGCTGATGCGGCTGTTGGGCCAGGTGAAGAGGAAGCGGGGTGAGTAGGCACGTCCGCACATGCCGTAGTTGCCGGCCCCGAAGCTGCCGCCGATCAGCACGGTGAACTTGGGCACCTCGGCGCTGGCGACCGCCGTGACCAGCTTGGCGCCGTCCTTGGCGATGCCGCCGGCCTCGTACTTGCCGCCCACCATGAAGCCCGAGATGTTCTGCAGGAACACCAGCGGGATCTTGCGCTTGCAGGCCAGCTCGATGAAGTGCGCGCCCTTCACGGCGCTCTCGCTGAACAGCACGCCGTTGTTGGCCAGGATCGCCACCGGCTGGCCCCAGATGCGGGCGAAGCCGCAGACCAGGGTCGTGCCGTACAGCGCCTTGAACTCGTCGAACTCGCTGCCGTCGACGACGCGGGCGATCACCTCGCGCACGTCATAGGGCGCGCGTACGTCGGTCGGCACGATGCCGTACAGCTCGGCCGGATCGTGGACCGGCGGCCGGGCGTCGCGGATCTCGGTCTCGATCCGCTTGGTGGTGTTCAGATTGGCGACGATCGAGCGGACGATCTCCAGCGCGTGCTCGTCGTCGTTGGCCACGTGGTCGACCACGCCCGAGCGCCGGCCGTGGGTGTCGGCCCCGCCCAGTTCCTCGGCGCTGATCACCTCGCCCGTGGCGGCCTTCACCAGCGGCGGGCCGGCCAGGAAGATCGTGCCCTGGTCGCGGACGATCACCGTCTCGTCGCTCATGGCCGGCACATAGGCCCCGCCGGCGGTGCACGAGCCCATGACGCAGGCGATCTGGGCGATACCCTGGGCGCTCATCCGGGCCTGGTTGAAGAAGATGCGGCCGAAGTGGTCGCGGTCGGGGAAGACCTCGGCCTGGTGCGGCAGGTTCGCTCCGCCGCTATCGACCAGATAGACGCACGGCAGGCGGTTCTGCTGGGCGATCTCCTGGGCGCGCAGGTGCTTCTTCACCGTCATCGGGAAATAGGCGCCGCCCTTCACCGTGGCGTCGTTGGCGACGATCATCACCTCGCGGCCCGACACCCGGCCGATGCCGGTGATCACGCCCGCGCCGGGCGCCTCGCCGTTGTAGAGGTCGCAGGCCGCCAGCTGGCCGATCTCCAGGAACGGCGAACCGGGGTCCAGCAGGCGCTCGACGCGTTGACGCGGCAAGAGCTTGCCGCGCGCCGCATGACGTGTGCGCGCGCTCTCCGGACCGCCCAGGGCCGCCTGCGCGACCCTTTCGCGCAGCGCCTCCACCAGACCGCGGTTGTGCGCGGCGTTTTTGGCGAAGGTCTCGCCGTTCTTGTCGATACCCGTGTTCATCTTCGGCATTATCGAGGCATAGCCTTTTCCGTTTCCCACCGAAAGCCGCAGTTTTTGACCTTCGATGGTCAAGGTCCGCGGTTCAAGTTAGCGTCGGGTCGTGGTCACCCTGCCCGACTTCATGGCCGATACGGCCCTGGCCCGCCTGTTCGCGCAAGAGCACCGCGAAGGCGACGCCGCCTGGTTCTCGTTGCCGGGCGGCGCGACACTGTACGCGCCCGGCGAGGCGGCGGACTATCTCTACTTCCTGCGCACCGGCCGGCTGGGCGCGTTTCGGCGCGAGGAAGGTCAGGAGCCGCAGTTCCTGGGCGTGATCCGCCCCGGCGAGCCGGCGGGCGAGATGGCGATGATCGCCGGCGCGCCCCACTCGGCCAACCTGGTGGCCCTGCGCGATTCGGAAATCCTGGCCCTGCCCCGCGCCGCCTTCTTCGAGGCCGTCGAACGCGATCCCGACGTGATGATCGAGCTGTCGCGGCTGATGATCCGGCGGGCCCGCAACGCCGGCGCCCACGCCTCGATCGGCGACCCGTCGGTCTACGGCTTCATCGCGGTCGAGCCCGGCAAGGCGATCCGGCCGGTCGTGGAGCGGATCGCCCACGCCATTTCGGGCCTGGGCTATTCGGTCACCGTCGAGGGCGCCGAATCCCTGCTGGCCCCGACCGAGTGGTTCAGCGGCGTCGAGCGCCGGCACGACTTCGTCCTCTACGTTGCCGAGGCCGAGGAGACCGCCTGGAAGCACGTGGTCGGTCGCCAGGTGGACCGGCTGTTCCGCGTCGGCCTGGGCGACCGCAAGCCGCCGGCGGTGATCCCGTCCTACGCCTCGGGCCCGCTGCAGGACCAGCGGCTGGTCGACCTGATCCTGCTGCAGCCGGCCAACGTCACCCACCCCAAGGGCTCGGGCGAATGGCTGAACGCCACCCAGGCCGCCCGCCTGTTCCATCTGCGCGAGAACGGCATGGCCGACGTCGAGCGGATGGCGCGGGTGCTGACCGGCCAGTCGGTGGGCCTGGTGCTGTCGGGCGGCGGGGCGCGGGCCTACGCCCATGTCGGCGCGATCCAGGCCCTGCGCGAGCGCGGCGTGCCGATCGACTTCGTGGGCGGCGCCTCGATGGGCGCGGTCGTGGCGGCCGGCCTGGCCATGGGCTGGGACGACGGCGAGATGGAGACCCGCATCCGCAAGGCCTTCGTCGAGACCAGCCCCCTGGACGACATCGCCTTCCCCCTGGTGGCCATGACCCAGGGCCTGAAGGTCAAGGCGCGGCTGGACGAGCATTTCGACGACATCGAGATCGCCGACCTGTGGCTGCCGTTCTTCTGCGTGTCGTCGAACCTGACCTCGGGCGCCTATCACCTGCACCGCCAGGGCGTGCTGAAGGACGCCCTGCGGGCCTCGATCTCGCTACCGGGCGTGCTGCCGCCGGTGGCCGACGGCCATTCGGTGCTGGTCGACGGAGCGGTGATGAAGAACTTCCCCGCCGACGTCATGCGCGCCTTCCAGCTGGGGCCGATCGTCGGGGTGGACGTCACGCGCGGCCGCAGCATCACCGCCGAGGACGTGCATCGTCCCGCCTCGCTGTGGCGCTGGTTCTGGTCGGGCGAGTGGCGCAAGGGGCCGCCGATCGTGGCCCTGCTGATGCGGGCGGCCACGGTCTCGACCGGCCGCGACCTGGCGGCCAGCCGCGAGGCCACCGACGTCCTGATCACGCCCAAGCTCAACGAGATCGACATCCGCGACTGGAAGGCCTTCGCGCCCGCCGTCGCCGCCGGGCGCGCCGCCGCCGCCCTGGCCATCGACAGCCTGGGCAAGCCGGTGACCGAGCTGCGCCGCCGGCCGAGCCTGAGTGAGCTCTCCGAGGCCCAAGGGCGGCGTTAGTTTCTGCTTTCGACCTGTAGCTGACGTTGAAGGACGCCCACCGAACCCCTCTCTCTTTGAGAGAGGGAGGGGCCCATGGCGAAGCCATGGGAGGGTGAGTGGTTACACTCTCTCCGAATGAGGTGCGGTTGTTCAGCAGGAGTTCGATTGTTCGCCAGATTCACGACGGGTAAGCATGGCGTGCTTCTTCCGACGCCTCGAAAGCGAGTTTGAACGTCGTGGGGTTTGCCGGCCGGCGGTGAAACCACTCACCCTCCCACCGCTTCGCGGCGGGCCCCTCCCTCTCTCAAAGAGAGAGGGGTTCCGAGGGCCGCCTTCCACCCGTTGCTGATCTTCAAGATTACCGATCATCCCCGCGAAAGCGGGGATCCAAAGGCGCCGGGATCATCCGGCGCCTTTGGCGTTCAGGCTCGGCTTGGATCCCCGCTTTCGCGGGGATGATCGGTATTGGTGTTGAGCTGCAATGACCGACAACCACCCCAAGGGCGAAGTTCGATGGGTCCGCTTTTTGCGCTGGAAGGTCTAGCCAACGCGCCAAGCGCCAATGTTAAGTTCACTCCACACAAGGTGGAGTTCACGATGCGGAAGCTTCTCACTGCGACAATGTTTTGGGCCGTTGCGGCCTCCGGCCAAGCCCATCCTCAGCCTCAGCCTCAGCCTCAGCCTCAGCCTCAAGCGGATGCATCGGCGCCGTCCGCCACGGACGCGCCGCCGCAATTCTATCCAGACAAGGCGCAACGCTTTGAGGTCAACGGCAAGGTCGTTCTCGACTGCGCCATAACGTCGGAGCGAAAGCTGGAGGAGTGCACCGTCGCCTCTGAAACCCCGGTCGATTACGGCTTCGGCGATGCGGCGCTCAGAATGTCCAAAATCCTGCGGATGGATCCCAACGGCCCACTCGTGATCAAGGGCCGCGCGACGATCCCGATCAGCTTCAAAGTCCCTCGTTAAGGCAACGACCGACAGCGTCATCCCCAAAATTAATCGGGACAGACCGCCCTATTGGGCGGACGTCTGTCTTTTGGCGAGGGCCATTCGCCCCCTCACCAGCGCCGCGCGACCACGAACAGGCGGGTGAACGGGAACAGGGTCACGCCGTCCTCGCGGCGCGGATAGTCGACCGCCAGCCGTTCGCGCCAGGCCGCCAGGAACGCCGCGCGCTCGGCCGGGTCGCCCAGGGCCTCTAGATACGGCCGCAGGCTGGTCCCCGAGGTCCAGTCGATGATCGGGTCGTCACCGCCCAGGGCGTGGACATAGGTGGTCACCCAGACGTCGAGGTCCTGGCTCAGGGGCGACAGCCAGTCGTGATAGGGCCGCGGATCGACGCCCGAGCGCACGCGCTCGATGTCGGCCAGGCGCGACGCCCACGGCCCGTCCAGCGCGGTCTCGCGCAGGCTGCGCCGCCAGCCGTCGTCGGCCACCACGGGGATTTGGCAGGCGAAGACGCCGCCGGGGGCCAGCAGGCCCATCAGGCGCGGGAACAGGGCCTCGTGCCCGTCCACCCACTGCAAGGCGGCGTTGGTGAAGATCAGGTCGGGCGGGACCTCGGGCGCGAAGGTCGCGATGTCGCCCAGCACCCAGTCGATGTCGGCCCGCATCGCCCTGCCCCGGGCCAGCATCTCGGGGCTGGAGTCCAGGCCGTGCACCTGGGCCTGGGGGTGACGGGTCTTCAGCAGTGCCGCGTGCTCGCCGGTCCCGCAGCCCAGGTCCCAGACCTCGCGCGGGTCCAGGTCGCGCGGGATCTGCAGCATCAGGTCCAGGGCCGGCCGGTCGCGATAGGCCTTGTAGCGCTGGTAGACGTCGGGATCCCAGACCGGCATCCGGCCCTCCGTGCAAGAACTGCGACAATCGGTCCGCTCATTTGCACCGATCCGTCGACTTTGTCGCATGGGAGCAGAGGCCGCCCTTCACTATCTTTTGGTTAAGGCGCTGATCAACCGCGCCGCAGGATGGAAACCGAAGTGAACCGCTCCGCCGTCGCCACCGCCGTCGCCGTCGCCGCCAAGTCCCCGGCCGTGAATGTGCATCGCCTGGGCATGCTGGGCCTCAACCTCGGTCTTTGGACCCTCATCGTCCTGGTCGTGCGCGCCCTCTAGCCCGACCGGGATGATGCGGCCCCGGGTCGCGCATATCCCCCCTTTGCGCGACCCGGGAGTGCCCTCCCCCACGCCACGCCTCTTCCGCCTTCCGATCAAGCATTCGGCGCCCGCGACGTCCCGTCGCGACTTTGCCCCTTTGCACAACGGCCGATCGGCGCCCATATTCCTCTTGTGTTGTTCAACAACTGAAAGGAGGTGACCAGTGTCTCATTGTCTCCAACCGAGGTCGCGAGTGACCTGGAGCCTTAAGAACGAGGTTTCCAACTGAAGGCGTTGAACGCCTAAGGTTCAAAGTCACGCCGCGACGCGGCTACGACGATGGAGGGCCGCCCCGAGCAATCGGGGCGGCCCTTGCATTATGAACCACCTAGGTCCTCCCCCTGTGGGGGAGGTGTCGGTGAAGCCGACGGAGGGGGGAGTGATCGGATCGCTCCGCCTCCCAGACCGACTATCCTAAACTCCCCCCACCGATCGCTGCGCGATCGCCTCCCCCACAGGGGGAGGGCCTGCGTGGGCTGTCTTTACGCCCCCACCAGCTCCCGCCCGATCAGGAACCGCCGGATTTCGTTCGTCCCCGCGCCGATGTCGTAGAGCTTGGCGTCGCGCATGAAGCGCTCGACCGGCCATTCCTTGGTGTAGCCCGCGCCGCCCAGGGCCTGGATGGCCTCCAGCGACACCTTCACCGCGTTCTCCGAGGCCATCAGGATCGCGCCCGCCGCGTCGAACCGCGTGGTCTTGCCCGCGTCGCAGGCCCGCGCCACGGCGTAGACGTAGGCCCGGGCCGAGTTCAGGGCCACGTACATGTCGGCGATCTTGCCCTGCATCAGCTGGAACGAGCCGATGGCCTGGCCGAACTGCTTGCGCTCGCGGACATAGGGCAGCACCACGTCCAGGCAGGCCTGCATGATGCCCAGCGGGCCGGCCGACAGCACGGCGCGCTCGTAGTCCAGGCCGCTCATCAGCACCCCGACACCGCCGCCCACCGGGCCCAGCACGTTCTCCTCGGGCACTTCGCAGTCCTCGAACACCAGCTCGGCGGTGTCCGACCCGCGCATGCCGAACTTGTCCAGCTTCTTGGAGACCGAGAAGCCCTTCATGCCCTTCTCGATCAGGAAGGCGGTGATGCGGCGCTCGTCGGTCTTGGCGTAAACCACCAGGGTGTCGGCGTGCGGGGCGTTGGTGATCCAGAACTTCGTGCCGTTCAGCACGTAGCGGTCGCCGACAGCTTCAGCCTTCAGCTTCATCGACACCACGTCCGAGCCCGAACCGGCCTCGCTCATGGCCAGCGAGCCGACGTGCTCGCCGCTGATCAGCTTGGGCAGGTAGCGCTGCTTCTGCTCGGGGTTCGCCCAGCGGCGAATCTGGTTGACGCAGAGGTTGGAGTGGGCGCCGTAGCTGAGGCCCACCGAGGCCGAGGCGCGGCTCACCTCTTCCATGGCGATCACGTGCTCGAGATAGCCCAGGCCCAGCCCGCCGAACTCCTCCTCGACCGTGATGCCGTGCAGGCCCAGGTCGCCCATCGGGACCCACAGGTCGCGGGGGAATTCGTTGGTCTCGTCGATCCGGGCGGCGATCGGCGCGATGCGGTCGGCCGCGAAGCGGGCGGTGGTGTCACGGATCGCGTCGGCCGTCTCGCCCAGCGCGAAGTCCATCGAGGGTGCGGTTTGGTTCGTCATGCGCGACTCCATAGCACAAACGCCCGCGGATCAAGCAGACCCGCGGGCGTTCATGCTCTCGATCTCGGTGGATCGAGGTCTACTCTTCGTCCTGGATGTCCGGATCGCCCAGCCGGCGCATCAGCAGATAGGCCGAGGTGGCGAAGCAGATCATGCCGATCACGCTGGCGCCCCAGCCGAACATGCGGATCGGCGACAGGCCCTCGTTGGCGCCCACGCTGAGGTTCCACAGGATGCCGCCGCCGAACAGGGCCAGGCCCAGCAGGCCCAGGCTGACCAGCAGGCTGATCCCGCCGAAGGCGTGGGGCTGGACCGGGGCCAGGGCCACGTCCTGGGCCGCCAGGTCGACCGCGCCGCTGGTCGAGAAGCCGCCCAGATTGAACAGCGAGGCCTCGGCCGGGGCCCGGGCGGCCTCGAACAGCTCGGGCTCGGGCTCCGCGGCGGGTTCCGTGACCGGTGCGGCGGCCGGCGGCGCGAACGCCGACTCGGCGACCGGCTCGTCCGGCGTCAGCTGGAACGGCGCGATGATCGGGCCCGGCGGTTCGGGATTGGCGTAGATGAACGGCGACGGCGCGGCGGCGGCGGTCGCGGCCAGGACCGGCGGCTCCGGCAGGACCAGGTCCTGCTGCGGCGGCGTCAGCCGGACCGGCGCGGCGGCGGTCTCGTCGGGCAGGATCGCCTCGAGGCGCGCGCTGACGGCGGCGGAGGCCACTTCGCTGGCGCTGGGTCCGTTCCCGGTCAGGGCCGCGGTCGCCCCGCCGTCCGTCCGCAGGGCCACGGCCTTGTCGCCGTTCAGCGAGGTGGTGATGGCGGCCGGCGGCTGGCTGGGCACCAGCTTGCCGGCGTCGTAGTCGATCTTGGGCCGCAGCACCGAGCTGGGCGCGGCCACCCAGCCGCCGTCGGTGGGCGTCAGGAACAGGGTCTTCTCGGCCGAACGGCGGCGCACCAGGGCGTCGACGACGATCCGCTCGCCCTCGAAGTCGGCCTTGCGCCACATCTCCATCTCGCAGGCGGCCAGCAGCGGCGCGCCCTCGTTGAGGCGGCGCAGCACCGCCGAACGGATGAAGTTCTCGGTCCCGATGTTGAAGGCGAAGCAGACCAGGGCGTCGAACTGGTTCTGGTTCAGCGGCGCGTAGACGTTCTCGTTGACCGCATGGGCCACGGTGATCAGGTCGTAGAGCAGCAGAGCTTCAGCGTCCTGTTCCGAGACAGACGCCCCGGCCCGCGCGGTCAGGGTATGGCCGTAGCCCAGCGTCCAGCGCCCGTCGGGCAGCTGAGCGGCTTTCATCCGGTACCCTTCGAACCTCTTGATGAGATCGACGGCGGCGCGGGAGACCTGATAGCGCGGTTTCATCGCCTAGAATGACCCAGTTTGAGACAGACGCGGATGCGTTCAGGGTGCACCGCGCAAGATGGGCGCCGTTCTGGCGTTCCGCAGGGGCTTTCGGCCCCTCTTTCATGAAATGAACGCCGCCCGTGGCGGATTCGCACCGCGCCGTCCAGGTCGACGGCGTTTTCGACCGATTTAGTGCAACAGCAGGGCCGCGATCAGCAGGACCGCGAAGAAGCCCGTGAAGTCGGTCAGGAAGGTCACGAAGATCGACGAGGACACCGCCGGGTCGCGTCCCATCTTCGCCAGGGCCAGCGGTGCCAGGATGCCGCCCACCGCCGCGGTGAAGATGTTGGTGATCAGGGCCAGGCCCACGATGATCGCCAGCTTGCCGTGGTGGTCGGCCGGGCCGAAGAACAGATAGGTCGCCCCGCCCATGACCAGGGCCAGGGTGCAGCCGTTGACGATGCCCACCGACAGCTCGCGCAGGATGATCCGGCGGGCGTTGGCCGTGGTCAGCTCCTTGCTGGCCAGGGCGCGCACGGCCACGGCCAGGGTCTGGGTGCCGGCGTTGCCGCCCAGGGACGAGACGATCGGCATCAGGATGGCCAGGGCCACCAGCTGGGCGATCTCGCCCTGGAACACGGCCACGCCGCTGACGGCGATGGTGGCGGTCACCAGGTTGAGCAGCAGCCACGGCAGGCGCGACTTGACGATCTCCACGACATTGGCGTCGCGGCCGGCGTCGCTCACCCCGGCCAGGGCCAGGATGTCCTCTTCCGCCTCTTCGCGGATGACGCCGACGATGTCGTCGACGGTGATCTGGCCCACCAGCCGGCCGCCCGCCTCGACGACCGGGGCGCTGATCAGGTGGTACTTGTCGAAGATGTAGGCGACCTCTTCCTGGTCCATGTCGACGGTGATCTCGGTCACCGGCTCCATGATCTCGGCCAGGGGCGTCTCGCGCTTGTGGGTCAGCAGCTGGCTGACCGGCAGGGCGCCGACGGGCGTATAGGCCGGGTCGACCACATAGACGTCGAAGAACAGCTCCGGCAGGTTGTCGCCGTTCTCGCGGACGTGGTCGATGGTCTGGCCCACGGTCCAGAACTGCGGCGCGGCCAGGAACTCGCGCTGCATCAGGCGGCCGGCCGTCTCGTCCTCGTAGGACAGGGTCGTCTCGATCGCCGCGCGGTCGCCCTCGTCCATGGCGGCCAGGACCTGGGCGCGCTTGCCCTCGTCCAAGTCGTCGATGACGTCGGCGGCGTCGTCGGAGTCCAGTTCCTCCAGCGCCTTGGCCAGGGTGTGCGAGGGCGTCGCCTCCAGCACTTCCTCGCGCAGGTTGTCGTCCAGCTCGGCGATGATCTCGCCCAGCCATTCGGGGTCCAGGACCGGGATCACCTCTTCCCGGTAGCCGGCCGACAGGAAGCCCATCAGGTCGGCGACGTCGGCCGGCTCCAGCGCGTGGACCAGCTCGCGCAGACGCGCCGTGTCGCCGCGGTCGGCCGCGTCGATCACCATCTCGACGTATTCGGGATTGAGCGCGTAGTCGTCGCCGAGCGCGAGGTCTTCGAGATCCTCGGGCAGCTGGGGTTCGGGGATGACCAGGTTGTGGCGCGGATCGTCTGTCAGGTCGGTTGTTTCCCGGGACATTGGGACCTCCTGAACTCGTAAGACGTGCGTCCTGCGCGTGACCTGAATGCTGCGAAGGGCCAAGCCCTTCCCCGGAAATGGTTAGAGCGCCCCCGGCGAGTCGGAAACCGAATTCGCCGGAAGCGCTCTATCCGTTGTCACCTTGGTGCGGTCGAGAAGACTCGAACTTCCACGGGTTGCCCCACAGCGACCTCAACGCTGCGCGTCTACCAATTCCGCCACGACCGCTCGTGGTGAGGCGCGGCAGGTAGCAAACCGCAACGGGTTTGGAAAGAGCGGAGTTGCGAGTTCGGGGCCGGCGCGACAAAGCGGCCGATTTCAACGGGGTCTGGGCCTGGCTCGGCGCACCAATTCCGGCGGCGCGTCGCCGATCTTCAACATCAGGCCGTCGCGCACGAACCGTCCGGACACGCGAATGGAATCGGCGCCGGGCGCTCCGCCCTCGCTCACCCAACGCGACACGTAGGTGAAGGTGAGGCGATCGCCGTCGATCTTCGCGGGAAAGATCTCCGAACCGTTGCACCAACCTTCGCAGAGCTCGAAGTCGACCGTCGGCGAGGGACCGTCATAGACCCGAATGCGCACCCCGCCCTGGTCTCCGGTGACGGTGGATATCCGGACGGAATCGTAGAGGCCGCCATGGCCCGCGCGATTGGCCGCGCTCGAGGCGCCGGCGGTCATGGCGCCCAGCAGCGCCAAGGCGCAAAGCATGTGTCTCATCGCCGTCTCCGAGCGTCGGAGACGATCTTGGCCCGCGCTCAAGCGTCAGCGCAATCCCTGGTCAGGAGCCGCCGGCCATGTAGTCGTAGACGTCGGCGGCGCGGGTCACCTGGATGGCGATGCGGTCGTCGCTGATCTGGATCTCGCCCCGGGCGATGGGGTGGTTGTTGGCCAGGATCCAGACCTCGTCGTTGGTCTTGGCGTCCAGCGGGATCACCGCGCCGCGGCCCATGCGCAGCAGCTGCTGCATCGGCAGGATCGACCGTCCCAGAAGAACGGAGATCTCGACATTGACGGCGTTGACCTGGCTCACGAAGTAAGTCCCTGGATTTCACACGCGATCACGTTCGATCGCGCGCCACCCGATGCAAGACTAAGGCCGTATGCTTGATCGCCCGTTAAACCTTGAAAATTCGACACTTCCGTCTTTGGGAGCGCCCGACGGCGCGCCCGTGGGGTGGGCGGTTTCGACCGGGTACGTGCCCTACCCGGCAGCCGTTGCCGCCATGGAGGCCCGCGCGGCCGCCATCGCCGACGGGACGGCGGGCGAGCTGGTCTGGCTGCTGGAGCATCCGCCGCTCTACACGGCCGGCGTCTCGTCCAAGCCCGCCGACCTGATCGCGCCCGACCGGTTCCCGGTGTTCGAGAGCGGCCGCGGCGGCCAGTTCACCTATCACGGCCCCGGCCAGCGGGTGGCCTATGTGATGCTGGACCTGACCAGGCGCGGACGCGACGTGCGCGCCTTCGTCGCGGCGCTGGAGGCCTGGATCATCGACGCCCTCGCCGCCTTCAACGTGGTCGGCGAGATGCGCGAGGGCCGGGTCGGGGTCTGGGTCGAGCGCAAGGGCCCGGGCTGGTCGCGCGAGGACAAGATCGCCGCCATCGGCGTCAAGCTGCGGCGCTGGGTCAGCTTCCACGGCATCAGCCTGAACGTGGAGCCGGACCTGGAGCACTTCTCCGGGATCGTGCCGTGCGGCCAGACCGAGCACGGCGTCACCAGCCTGGTCGACCTCGGCCTGCCGGTGACGATGGACGAGGCGGACGAGGCGCTGCGGGCGGCGTTCCAGCGGGTGTTCGGGCCGATCGAGACCGCCGAGGCGCCGGTCTAGACCTTAATCCGCTCATCCCGGCGAATGCCGGGATGAGCGGGATATCAAATAGTCTAGACCGCCGCGGCCGGCTTCAGCGGGTTGGGTCCGTAGCGATTGGCGCCCTGCTCGCCCGGCATCACGCCCAGCTCGACGATCGCCCAGACGATGATCCCGGCGAACAGGAAGTCGAGGAAGTGCTTGGGCGTCGGCCAGACGGCGACCAGCGACATCAGCACCAGCGCCGCCCACCAGCCCGACCGCCCCCGGTCGTGCAACCGCTTGGACAGCACGCAGGCCCCGCAGAACACCAGGGTCGGATAGACCAGCCAGCCGGTCAGCCAATGCAAGGCGTCGGGCAGGCTGGCGTCGTAGAGGATGGCGACGCCCAGCAGCACCCCGGCCGCCATCAGGAACGGTCCGCGCGCGGTCCGGCCCGTGGCCGACAGGAACAGGTCCCACCCTTCCGCGCGTTCGTTCATCCCGTCCGGCCTCAGCGACTCCGATACCCGAACCTAGGCCGCGCCGCGTTTCAGCGGAAGGCCTCTGCTAGGAGAAGACCTCGGCCACCGTCTCGGTGGGCTCCACGCCCTTGGGCGACGGCCCGTAGGCGTTCTTGCCCTGGGTGCCGTCCATAAAGCCGAACTCGACCAGGTACCACAGCCCGACCATGCCGGTTCCGATGTCGACGAACACCTTCCACATGGCGAACTCGGGGTCGGAGAGGAAGCTCAGCCCCATCGAGACCAGGGACGGAACCCAGTAGTTCGCCGCCATCCAGCCGGTCTTGTCGCGGTCGTGGATCCGCTTCACCAGGATGGCGATCGACGGCCACAGGAAGACCAGGGTCGCGGCCTGGAAGCGCGGATCCTCGGGCTGGATCTTCAAGGCGATGATCAGCGGAAAGACGATCACCCCGATCGCCACGCCCAGCGCCAGGTTGCACAGCCAGTAGTCGCGCCGGCGCAGCCGCCCCTTGAAGCTGAAGAACTTGTGCAGAAGATTCATCGAGACCGCCCCCGCGTCGCGTCAGGCGAAGACGTCGGCGAGGGCGCCGTCGGTTTCGCCGCCAATCCCCTTCGGCGATTTGCCGAAACGGTTGACGCCCTGGGTCCCGTCCAGGATGCCCAGGTTGATCAGGGCCCACACGCCGCCAACGAGCGGAACGAACTCGATCAGCAGCCACCAGCCGCTTTGATTGCGGTCATGGCAGCGCTTCACCCCGACGGCCAGGCTGGGCCAGATCAGCACCGCGCTCACACCGAGCTGCAGGATGGTCGCTTCGGCGCTCTCGCCGGTGACCTCGACGCCCATGACCGCCGCCATGGCGTAGGCCACCATCGCGATCGCGACCAGCAACAGGCTCAGCAGCCAGTAGTCGCGTCGGCGAAGGCGTCCCTGGAACGAGAACAGCTTCTGCGTGAACGTCATCGAATCCCCCAAGCTCTACCCTGGGACGACAAGACCATGTCTAGGCGAACTCGACCAGCACCTCGTCGGCGGCCACGGGGTCCCCGCCCTTGGCGTTGACGACCTTCACGACGCCGTCGCGCTCGGCGCGGATGATGTTCTGCATCTTCATGGCCTCGAGCACGCAGACGACCTCGCCCTCGCGGACCTGCTGGCCGGTGACGACGTCCATGCTGACCACCAGGCCCGGCATCGGCGACAGCACCAGCTTGGAGGTGTCGGCGGCCTGCTTCTCGGGCAGCTTGTCGTGCAGCTCGGCCGAGCGCGGGGTCAGGACCAGCACCTTGGCCTTGGCGGCGCGGTGGCGGATCGTGAAGCCCTCGGCGGCCGGCGTGACCTGGACGGTGAAGGCCTTTCCGTCCAGCCGGCCCAGGAACACCGGCTTGCCGGGACGCCAGTCGACGGTCTCCAGCTCGATGGTGCGGCCTTCGTCGGGCAGTTCGACCGACAGATGCTCGGCCTCGCCCGACAGCTTCACCCGTCGCTTGGCGTGGCCGACGGCGACGATCCATTCGGTGCGCACCGGATTGCTCAGCCCCGCATCCGTATTGCGCGCCCGGGCCGCGTAGACCCGCTGCATGGCCGCGCCCACGGCGGTCAGCACGTCGACCTGCTCGGGCGTGGGGTCCACGCCTTTGAAGCCGTCGGCGAACTCGTCCTTGATGTAGTTGGTCGAGATCTTGCCCGAGCGGTAGCGCTCCTGGTCCATGACCGCGGCCAGGAACGGGATGTTCTGGCCCAGGCCCTCGATGTGGAAATCCTCCAGCGCCCGGCCCATGCCGTCGATGGCGCCCAGGCGCGTCGGGGCCCAGGTGCAGAGCTTGGAGATCATCGGGTCGTAGTACATCGAGATCTCGTCGCCCTCGCGGACGCCGGCGTCGTTGCGGACGGTGTAGCCGTCCTGCTGGCCCTCGGCGGGCGGGTCGTAGCGGACCAGGCGGCCGATGCTGGGCAGGAACTTGCGGTACGGGTCCTCGGCGTAGATGCGGCTCTCGATGGCCCAGCCGTTGATCTTCAGGTCGTCCTGCTTGAAGGCCAGCGTCTCGCCCCAGGCCGAGCGGATCATCTGCTCCACTAGATCCAGCCCCGTGATCAGCTCGGTGACCGGGTGCTCGACCTGCAGGCGGGTGTTCATCTCCAGGAAGTAGAAGCTCTTGTCCTGGCCGGCCACGAACTCGACCGTGCCGGCGCTGTCGTAGTTCACGGCCTTGGCCAGGGCGACGGCCTGGGCGCCCATGGCGGCGCGGGTGGCCTCGTCCAGCAGCGGCGACGGCGCTTCCTCGATGACCTTCTGGTTGCGGCGCTGGATCGAGCACTCCCGCTCGAACAGGTGGACGACGTTGCCGTGCTTGTCGCCCAGCACCTGGATCTCGATGTGGCGCGGGCTCTCGATGAACTTCTCGATGAAGATCCGGTCGTCGCCGAAGCTGGCCTTGGCCTCGGCGCGCACGGCCGGGAAGCCCTCCTCGACGTCCTGCCGGCTCCAGGCCACGCGGATGCCCTTGCCGCCGCCGCCGGCCGAGGCCTTGATCATGACCGGATAGCCGATCTGCTCGGAGATCTTCACGGCGTGGGCGGTGTCGTCGATCTCGCCGATGTGGCCGGGCACGCAGGAGACGCCGGCGGCCTGGGCGAACTTCTTGCTCTCGATCTTGTCGCCCATGGCCTGGATGGCGCCGGGATTGGGACCGATGAAGACCACGCCCTCGTCGGCGCAGCGCTGGGCGAACCCGGCGTTTTCCGACAGGAAGCCGAATCCCGGGTGAACCGCCTCGGCCCCGGTCTGCTTGCAGGCGGCGATGATCTTGTCGGCCACCAGATAGGACTGGGCGGCGGGCGCGGGGCCGATGTGCACGGTCTCGTCGGCCATCTCGACGGCCAGGCTGTCGGCGTCGGCGTCGGAATAGACGACCACGGTCTTGATGCCCAGGCGGCGGCAGGTCTTGATCACGCGGACCGCGATTTCGCCCCGGTTGGCGATCAGCAGCTTCTTGAACATCCCGGCCCTTCCCTACGCATTTCTAATTGTCTCGTTGGACAGGCACTAGCAGGCCGCCAGAGGTTTGCAACGGCGCCGCAGCGTGACATTGTCCATGACACCGGTTTCCAAGCCGGATCGAAACAATGAGCGACGATCAGCCACGGGTTTTCGTTTCGCAATCGCGAAACCCTCCCGACCGGCCTGTCGCGCCGCCCGAGAGGAAACCGTCGATGCTCCGCCCCGCCCTCGCCCCGCTGATCCTGGCCGCTGTTCTGGCGGCCTGTCCCGCCTTGGCCCAGACCGCCCCGGCGACGCCGGCTCCGACCCCGGCCTACGGCCGCACGATCACCCTCGCCGAGGCCAAGACCGTGGTCGCCGCCGCCGAGGCCGAGGCCCGCAAGCAGGGCTGGACCATGGTGATCGTGGTGGTCGAGCCCAACGGCGCCCTGGTGATGAGCGAGAAGATGGACGGGACGCAGTACGGCTCCAACGACGTGGCCCGCCGCAAGGCCGAGACCAGCGCCAGCTTCCGCCGGCCGACGTCCTACTTCCAGGAGGCGGTGAAGGGCGGCACCCTGAACTCGATCTTCAGCGGCGCGATGGCCATCGAGGGCGGCGAGCTGCTGATCATCGACGGCAAGATCGCCGGCGCCGTCGGCGCCTCGGGCGGCTCCGGCGCCCAGGACGGCCAGGTGGCTCGCGCCGGGGCGGCGGCGCTGAAATAACCCCAAACTCCGCTCATCCCGGCATTCGCCGGGATGAGCGGATCAAATCTAGGCCGCGAACTCCCGCGCGAACAGCGCCAGGTACTCGTCGTGCTTGGCGCCCGCCTCCGGCGCGACCAGGCGGCCGATCGCTGCGCTGAAGGTCACCGGCGCCAGGCCCGAGGCCGTGACGATCTTGCCGTCCGCCACCGCCTTGGGCGAGTCGACATAGCCCTCGATCCCCGCATAGTCCGGCGCGTGGCCGGCCAGCCATTCGGCGCCGTTCGAGGTGTGGGCCTTGCCGGCCAGCAGGCCCGCCCGAGCCACGGCGACGGTCGCGCCGCAGATCGCGCCCACGATCTTGCCGTCGGCGTGGACCTGGCGCAGCAGGCCGTCGAAGGCCTCGTCGCGATAGCCGGGCCAGGCGTCCGAGCCGATCAGCAGGAAGACGTCGGCGTCCGACAGCACCGGGTCGGTGAACTTGTAGTCCGAGGCGGCCAGAACGCCGCCGATCGAGGTCTGCGGCTCGCCGTCCGGCGTGGCGATCTCGACCTGAACCCCGCAATACTCGCGCAGGTAGGACAGCACCGACCCGGCCTCCCAGTCGGCCCAGCCCGGTTGCAGGAATGCGACGGCGACGGTCATGGCGGGGTCCTTTCGGCGACGAGGATCGAACGCGGAGGACAGCCTTATGCTCCGTCGCGCCGGCGCCTGTCAGCAGGCGATCACCCCCTACCGCAAAAGGCTTCGAGCGCCCATATTGCCGCTCATGACCGACACAGCCCACCTCTCCACGACCGGCTTCGACCTGACCCCGCCGACCGAGCCCGAGCGCCTGCGCCTCGAGGCCGACCTGACGGCCGAGGAAGCCCGCGTCCTGCTGCACCACGGCACCGAGGCCCCGTTCTGCGGCGGCCTGCTGGGCGAGAAGAGCCCCGGCGTCTACTGCTGCCGCGAGTGCGGCCTGCCCTTGTTCGAGTACCGCACCAAGTTCGAGAGCGGCACCGGCTGGCCCAGCTTCTACGCCCCGTTCGACGAGGAGCACGTCAAGGAGGTGCGCGACACCTCGTACGGCATGCTCCGCATCGAGACCCGCTGCGCCCGCTGCGACAGCCACCAGGGCCACGTCTTTCCCGACGGCCCGGCCCCGACGCGGCTGCGCTACTGCATCAATTCGGTGTCGCTGCAGTTCGTGAAGGCCGGCGATCCCCTGCCCGACCCGCTGCATCGCGGCGACAAGGTTCCCGCCTAGTCTTAATCCCCAGCTTGGCGGAGCGCCGACGACCGGTCGGCGCTCCGCTTCGCGTCAGGCTTCGACCGACTCGCGCGGCTTGGCCGTCGCGCCCAGGCCGGCGCTGATCGCCTGGGCGTAGTCGGCGGGCGTGGGCTGACCATCGCCCGACGCCTCGGTCGACCAGATCCCGCTGCTGTTCCACAGGAAGCCGCCGGTGACCCCGGTCCCGGCGAAGGTCTGGAAGGTCTGCTGCATCTCCTCGGGCCCGAAGCCATCGGCGCCCAGCACCGCGAAGCCCGGCACGATGAAGGCGTAGGCGTCGGACACGCCCGTCTCGCCCGCCGCCTGGACGGCCTGGGCCCAGTCGGTGGGCGAATTGCCCGTCCCGCCCGCATAGCACTGCAGGTTCATCCACTTGACGATCTGGGCCTGATTGTTCTGGGCGTAGACGTCGGTCAGGCAGCCCGTCCAGAAGTCGGTCGCCGTGTACGGACAATAGGTGGCGTAGAGGCCCAGCGACCCGACATCGAGCGTCAGGGTGACGATCATCGACTGGTCCTGGCTGGTGTAGCCGCCCTCGGACTCGTAGTCGAAATCGACGCCGGTCACGCCGAAGGCCGAGACCAGGGCGCCCAGGTTGGCCTTCACCTGGTCGCGGGCGGCCAGCCAGGCCGTGAAGTCGCTGGTCGTGCTCCAGGCGCCGACCGAGACGATCAGGTCCTTGACGCTGCCGCCGCTCATCAGCGCCTTCACCAGGTCCGGGAAGTCCGGATTGACGCCGGTCTTGCCGTCGGTGGCGTATTTGACCTCGCCGCCGCTCACGAACAGCGTGTCGTTCAGATAGAGGTCGCCGCCCGAGTGGATGTGGATCGACCACAGGATGACCGTGGTGATCCCGTCGTTCAGCTGGGCGGCCTGCTGGGTATAGGGCACCGGCGGGGTGGGATAACCGTCCTGAAACAGACCGCTGCCATAGATGGCGATGGGATAGGCCGACATGGGCAATGCCTCCGGCTCGGAATGAGCGGCGGCACGTTAGCGCAAGATGAAACTTATGCGCGTATTTCTATTTCACTATCGTGTTACGACGTTCCCGCCCTCGGTGACCATCGGGTTGCTGTAGGTCAGGTAGCCGCGCTCGACCATGCGCCGCATGGCCTCGTAGACCTCGGCCAGTTCCTCGTAGGCGGCCCGCAGGGTGGCCAGGCGCGCCGTCTGCTCGGCCGTGATCGCCGACCCGCCCTCGGTCATGGCCACGGCTTCCGCCACCCAGCGGGCCCGGGCCATGGCCGCGGCCACCGCCAGGCGCTGGAACTTGCCGGCGTCGCTCTTGCCGACCACCTGCGAGATCACGGCGGTGTTGGAGGCAAAGGCGGTGTAGTCGATCTGCTCCAGCTGGCCGCGCAGGCGGCGCTGGGTCTGGGGATCGGTGTCCTGCGGCTCGAAATGGTCGTGGCCGCGGCGAAAGCTGGATGTCACGGTCGAGGACATGACGGTCTTCCCTGGTCTCCGCCCTGCTGGCGGATTGCGGGAAACTCTGCGCCCGCCGCCTTAACGGCCGATTGAGAAGCGTCAGCGCGCCCCTTGCCAAGACTCCACCCAAGGTTAAGCTCCTCGGATCGCATAGCCTTAGGGGCCCGCATGACCGTCCGCAGCACGATCCTGGCCGCCCTGCTGCTGGCCGGCCCGCTGGCCCCGGCCGCGAGCCAGGCGCAAGCCCCGGCCCCGGCCCCGACCCAGGCTCAGGCCCCGGCGCCCTCCCTGCTTACGGCCGAGGAGCGCGCCGACGCCAAGATCGTCCGCGGCATCATGATTTCGCCGCCCCGCACGCCCCAGCAACTGCAGACGCTGCGCGAGGTCCTGGACCGCGCCCCGGCCAGCTACCCGCTGGTCGAGCCGCGCAACGGCCACATCATCGTCCGGGGCGTCGGGGCCGAGGAGATCGCCGCGCTGTCGCTGGTGGCCGGCCTGCAGGCGGCGGGCGCCGACAAGGCCGAGAAGAAGACCGTCTATGTGGACGCCGCCTTCAACGTCTATCCGACGGCGGCCCTGATGCTGGGCTCCGACGCCGTCACCCGTCGCCGGCCGGAGGAGGCGATCGCCTGGCTGGACAAGGGCTTGGCCCTGCAGCCCGACAATCTGTACCTCGTCACCGAGAAGGGCGCGGCCCTGGCCATGCTGAACCGGCCGGCCGACGCCCTGGCGCTCTACGACGCCACCCTGGCCCTGGGCGACCGCACCTTCGATCCCAAGTCCAAGGCCCGCCTGCGGCGCGCCCGGGGCTGGGCCCTGATCGAACTGGGACGCCTGGACGAGGCCGAGGCCGACTACAAGCAGTCGCTGGTCCTGGAGCCGGACCACGGCGGGGCCCTGCGCGAGCTGAAATACATCGCCGACAAGCGGGCGGGCGTGGCCAAGAGCGAGCCGGTCCAGATCTACACCTCAGACCAGGCCAAGGCGGTCAAATAGCCGCCGCCTCAATCGGGGGTGAAGATCCCCTGCAGGCCCACGATCATGGCGATGATCCCGAACACCGCCAGCACCAGGCCCGGCCCTTGCGCCCCGCTGGCCGGCAGGTCGCGATTGGCCAGCCGCCCCGCCCGCAGCCGGTCCCACAGCAGCAGCACGCCCACCGCGATCCCGACGATCTCGAAGTGGAAGACGCGCGGCCCGCTGACCAGGTGGACGATCAGGAAGAAGCCGCCGCAGACCAGCGCGATCACCCCGACGATCCAGCGGAACGGGCCCAGCCGCTCGGCGAACCGCGCGAGGTTGTCGCCGGCGTTGGGGATCAGGGCCAGCAGGCCGATCGCCAGCAGGAAGCCGCCGAGGATGTTCGAGAGGTCGAGGATGAGCGCGAGCATGGCTGTGGAATGCGGAAACGTCGTCGCGCGTTCCGAGGCGTATCCCTGGCAGGGCTTGACTTATTACACCTGTAGCTCACCCTTGCCATAAGCTTTGCCGGAGACGACGCATGCGTGGAACCCCCTTCAAGGCGATCATCGCCGCCGCCCTTCTGTCGTCGGCCGCCCTGCCAGCCCAGGCCTTGGCCCAGGCGGCCGCTTCGCCGCCCGCCCTGGACCAGAAGGCCTTCGCCAAGCAGGAGACCAAGGACCGCGAGGTGGTCGAGAAGGCCCTGCACGTGACCTCCTTCGCCGAGCTGGAGCCGATGGTTCCCCAGTTGCAGAAGGTGGTCGCCAACGCGCCGGCCCGCTGGCCGGTGATCGACCGCCAGCCCGGCTTGACCACGATCCGCGTCAACGACTCCCAAGCCGCCCTCATCGCCACGGTGACCGCGGCGGGCGTCGCCGCCAAGGCGGGCCAGGGGCAGAGCCAGGTGATCGCGGTGTTCAACACCTATGGCACGGCCGCCTTCCTGCTGGGCACCCTGGCGGTGGAGCATCGCCAGCCCGAGGAGGCCCTGGTCTGGCTGGAGCGCGGCCTGGCCTTCCAGCCAGACAACCTGATGCTGGTCACCGAGAAGGGCTCGGCCCTGATCCTGCAGCACCGCTTCGCCGAGGCCCTGGCCTTCTACGACGCCCGGCCGCCGATGGACCTGCTGGACACCCTGGCCAATCCGGACGGCGAGGCGCGCATCGAGCGCAGCCGGGGCTTCTGCCTGACCGAACTCAATCGCCTGGACGAGGCCGAGGCCGCCTATCTGAAATCGCTGGAGCTGGAGCCCGACCACGGCGGCGCCAAGGCCGAGCTGGCCTATATCCGCCAGCTGAAGGCCGGCGGCGCCAAGCAGGCCGTGGACGTCTATACGGGCGACAAGGCCAAGGCCCGCAAGGATTAGCCCCTACCCCCTCGCCGTCACCAGCCAGCAGGCCGCCGCCAGCGGCACGACGCCGTCGCGCATCTCCTCGCGCAGGCGGGCGGCCACGGCGTCGGTGACCCTGGCGCGGGTCGCCTCGTCCTCGCGGCGCAGGATCTGGCCCAGCGGGCCCAGTTCCAGGCTCAGGGTCATCATCTCGTCGAGGCTGGCCGGCATCGGCGCGTCCAGCGGCGCGATCTCGATGTCGCGCCAGCCGCTGCGGTCCAGGATCCCCCGCACGTGGTCCGGGTCGGCGAAGGCGAAGCGGCCCGGTCCCTCGCGCGGCGGCGGCGGAGGCTGCGACAGCAAGGGCGCGGCCGCCTCCAGCGGGACCTGGGACAGCGGATTGTCGGCCGGGCTCCGCCAGCAGGCGAAGACCAGCGCGCCGCCGGGCCGCAGCGCCCGCCGCAGGTTGGCGAAGGCCGCGTCCGGGTCGGTGAAGAACATCACCCCGAACCGCGACAGGATCACGTCGAATTCGCCCGGCGCGAAGGCGTGGTCCTGGGCGTCGGCCTGGACGAACTCCGCCCGGCCGGTCGTCTGGCCCCGCGCCCGCTCGCGCGCCAGGTCCAGCAGCGGCCCGGAGACGTCGACGCCGACGCAGGACCCGTCCGGCCCCAGGCGGCGGGCCATGTCCAGGGTCGTCGCCCCCGCCCCGCAGCCGACATCCAGCGCCCGCCTGCCCGGCCCCGGATCGGCCCGCGCGACCACGGCCTCGCCGATGGGGGCGTTCAGCCGGTCCAGCAGGTCCTGCTGGCGCACCCAGACCTCGCCGCCCTCGGTGTTCCAGAATTCGGCCGTCATGGCCCCTCGCGCGGCCTGGGTGGTGTTCTCGGTCGTCATGCGGGTCTCCCGATCGTTGCGGATTTGGCGGTCTGACCGCATCCTGCAAATTCAAGCCGACTTGAGGTCAAGCATGTTCGATATCGACATCGCCGAACTGGCGCGCCGGACCGGCGTGCGGGCCTCGGCCCTGCGATACTACGAAGAGAAGGGCCTGATCGTCTCGACCGGCCGTCATGGCCTGAAGCGCCTGTTCGCCCCCTCGACGGTGGAGCGCCTGTCGCTGATCGCCCTGGGCCGGGCCTCGGGCTTCTCGCTGGACGAGATCGCCGCCATGCTCAGCGAGGGCCCGGCCATCGACAAGGATCAGCTGCGGGCCAAGGCCGCCGAGCTGGACCGCCGCATCGACGACCTGGCCCGTCTGCGCGACGGCCTGCTGCACGCCGTGGCCTGCACCGCGCCCAGCCTGATGGAATGCCCGCGCTTCCGCGGCATAGCCCGCCTGGCCGGACGCCAGGCGGCCGCCCAGCCGGCGCGGCGTCGCTTCCGCGCCGAACCCGCCTAGTCCGTCCTCACGCCGTGCAGCGCCTTCCAGCCGAACGCCAGCAGCGGCCGGGCCTCGGCCACGAAGTCGGCGATCAGCTCGGGCAGGTCGTCGCCGCCGATCTCGGCCCCGGTCAGCGGCCGGCGGACCAGCCAGCGCTTGCGCTTCAGGCCCGCCTCCAGCGTCGTGCCCGCATGGTCCTCGAAGCCCTTGGGCATGCGCTTGGTCGGCTCGCCGGGCTCCAGCGGCAGCCCCTTGGCGGCCAGATGCTTCTCCACCGCCAGCCAGCCCTTGGGGTCGGCGACGATCGCTCGGCGGAAGGCGTCGATGTGCGGGCGTTCCGACAGGTAGAAGCCCGCCGCCGCGAACGGGCCGTTGCCGGCATAACCCGCCTGCTCCTCCTGGGCCGACGGCAGGGTCGAGGGGTCCAGCGGGTCGATGGTCTCGGGATCGAAGGCCGGCGCCGGCCCGCCCTCGGGCTCGATGTGCACATAGAGCAGGCCCGGCGACAGCTTCTGGCCGTCGCGGGTCAGGGTGGCCGAGACGTGGGTCTTGTAGGGCCGCTTGTCCTTGGAGAAGCGCACGTCGCGGTGGATGCGGAACACGCTCTTCTTCGGATCGCCCGCCAGCGGCAGGTCGCGCGCCGCCAGCGCCCCGTTCAGGGCGTCGATCAGGGCCGAGAGGGTCGGCTTCAGGCGGTCGTCGTAGACGGCGCGGTGGGCGGTGAACCACTCGCGGTCGTTGTGGGCGGCGAGGCCCGTCAGGAAGGCCAGGTCGGCGGCGGCGAAGCCGGAAAAGGGCGTGCGAGTCATGGCGTCAGGCTAGACCGAAAGCCCGCCGGCTGTCTGCTGACACCCCCTGTCATCAACCGACGCCGCCGCGATTGCGCGGGCCGCCGCGCGGGTCGATGGTCCCGCCGCAAGCCCTCACCCCGGAGCACCATCATGACCGTTCAAGAGATCGCCGACGACCTCGTCGCCCTGTGCAAGGAAGGCAAGTTCGACGAGTCCGGCGAGAAGTACTGGGCCGACGACGTGGTCAGTATCGAGGCCATGCCCGGCGACATGGCCCGCATCGCCGGCAAGGCCGCCGTGCGCGGCAAGGGCGAATGGTGGGCCGCCAACAACGAGGTCCACGCCTTCGAGGTCACCGGCCCCTTCGTCAACGGCGACCAGTTCGTCGTCGGCTTCAAGATGGAGGTGACGCCCAAGGCCACGGGCGAGCGCACGACCCTGGACGAGGTCGGCCTCTACACCATCCGCGACGGCAAGATCGCCGAGGAGCGGTTCTTCTATTGAGCGGAACCCGAACCCTCTCCGCCGGAGAGGGTTCGGGAACCCGCCTCAGTGCTCCAGGAACGGCACGAAGCCGCCGAAGATCATGCGCTTGCCGTCGAAGGGCATGTCCTTGGGGTCCTGCTTCAGGCGCGGGTCGGCCATGACCTTGGCCATAATCTCGTCGCGCGAGGCCTTGTCCTTGTAGGTGATCCACGAGAACACCACGATCTCGTCTTCCTTGGCCTGGACGGCGCGCGGGAACGAGGTCACTTCGCCGTAGGGCGTGTCGTCGCCCAGGCACTCGACGTACGACACCGCGCCGTACTCCATCCAGACCTCGCCGCCCAGCCGGGCCATCGCCTTGTAGTCCTCGACCTTGTCCTTGGGGACCGCGATCACGAAACCGTCGACATAGGACATGACGTCCTCCCTGGGGTTGTTGCCGTCCAAAGGACGGGCGACGGCGCGGCGTTCCGACATGGCGTCGGAAAAAATGGTCGCCGCCCGCGCCTTCGCCCTGGGTCGGCCCAGGACCCTCGGTCGGATCGCCGACCAACGCCATTGCACTTAAGCGCGACCGTGTCATTCTCCTCAACCGGACGGAGCGTCGCCTTGCAACAAGCGCTCCACGGTCGCGAACGCCGGGAGGGCAGGTTCATGGCGCCGATCAGAGGGTTCTTCGTGTGGGGCGGCGGCGCGCTGCTGATCCTGATCCCGTTCTACCTGTTCGCGCTGCTGGGCTGGCCGGCCCATCCCGACTCCTGCACCAACATCAACGCCGCGGGCGTCCAGGTGCCCCCGGTGGTCGACGGCAGGCCCGACTGGGCGCACGCCGACAGCTGCTACTGCGAGGCCTTCCGGATCGAGGACGTCTACAACGGCGCGCCCGGCATCCGGCAGAAGGTCAACACCTACAGCAACTACTACGCGCTGTTCACGTCGCTGGCCGTGGTGTTCCTGATCCGCCGCGACCGCAAGAAGGTGATCGACGGCGAGTCCACCGTCCGGAACGTCTTCTACAATTCCGGCAGCTGGGTCCCGGAGGTCTGGGTCTTCGCCGTTCTGTTCCTGGGCCTGGGCAGCATGTGGTTCCACGCCTCGCTGTCCAGCACGGTCAGTTGGTTCGACGGCATGTCGATGTACGTCTTCGCCTCGTTCCTGCCCGTCATCACGGTCCGACGACGCTTCGACATCGGGGTGTTCTTCTACTGCGCCTATGCGGTGCTGGTGATCGTCTTCACCATGCTGAACCGGATCCTGGACGACGTGCCCCTGATCTCGATGAAGCTGATCGGCTCGCTGGTCGGGCTGTACTTCCTGACCGAGCTGGCGCTGCAGATCTACGACATGATCCGCCTGGGCGGCCCCTCGGCCTGGTGGGACCAGGTCAAGACCGACTGGCGGGACGGCTGGTCCAAGCGCGCGACCATCTTCTGGTGGGTCGGCGCCGGCTGCTTCGGCCTGGCCACCATGTTCCAGATCCTGTCCCAGACCGGCGGGCCGCTGTGCAGCGCCACCAGCGGGTTCCAGCCGCACGGCCTGCTGTGGCACACCCTGTCGGGCGCCATGGCCGTGCTGCTGTACTTCTACTGGCGCGAACAGCCGGACGAGGCCATGCGCGCCCGGTTCGCCTCGGCCAGTTCGAGCTGACCCGTCAGGGCTGGACCGAGTAACCGGCGGAGGCCGGCACCCACATCAGGGTGTCGCCCATGTCCGGCCGCGCCACGCCGTTCAGCTTGACCTCGGCGATCCACCAGTCGCCGCTGCGGCGATAGGTGGTGCAGACCTCCTGGCCCAGGACCGAGGCCATCGACTCCTGGATCTGGGCGCGGATCGGGACCGCGTCCGCCTCCGGGACGCGACGGCCGCGGAAGGCGATCTGGGCCTTGTCGATCCCCGAGATCGGCCCGCAGACCGCCCCGTCCTTCACCGTCACCAGCGTGACCGTGGTCATGGTCACCGGCGGCGAGTCCTGCAGCAGCACCTCGGCCCTGTTGAGGATATTGCCGTCGGCCGCGAAGGCGTAGCCGGCCATGGACCGGCAGGTCTTGCGGACCGGATCGGGCCGATAGCACTGCAGGTCGCCGATGCGGGCAGGCGCCAGCGGATCGGCCATGGCGGCCGGCGCGGCGGCCTGCAGGGCGGCGGCCAGGATCAGGGACAGCACGCTCGGGTTCTCCGTTCGCGCCCGAAGGCGGGGACACGCACTCGCTCACACGCCTTGGCCGACCTGGCAAGACCTCCACCGCGAGTGTGTGCCCCCTATTCCGGCTACTCCGTCTTCAGATAGATCTCCGAGCCCTGTTCCTTGAACCTCTCGCTCATCTCGGCCATGCCCAGCTCGGCGCTGTTGGGCGCCTTGCCGGCCGCGAAGTCGCGGACCTCCTGGCTGATCTTCATCGAGCAGAACTTGGGCCCGCACATCGAGCAGAAGTGCGCGGTCTTGTGCGCCTCCTTGGGCAGGGTCTCGTCGTGGAACTTGCGGGCCGTCTCCGGATCGAGGCCCAGGTTGAACTGGTCCTCCCAGCGGAACTCGAACCGCGCGCGGCTGATGGCGTCGTCCCACATGGCCGCGCCGGGGTGGCCCTTGGCGAGGTCGGCGGCGTGGGCGGCCAGCTTGTAGGTGATGACGCCGGTCTTGACGTCGTCGCGGTCCGGCAGGCCCAGGTGCTCCTTGGGCGTGACGTAGCAGAGCATGGCCGTGCCGAACCAGCCGATCATCGCCGCGCCGATCGCGCTGGTGATGTGGTCGTAGCCAGGCGCGATGTCGGTGGTCAACGGGCCGAGGGTGTAGAACGGGGCCTCGTGGCAGTGCTTCAGCTGCTCGTCCATGTTGGCCTTGATCTTGTGCATGGCCACGTGGCCCGGCCCTTCGATCATCACCTGCACGCCGTGGTTCCACGCCACCTTGGTCAGCTCGCCCAGGGTGCGCAGCTCGCTGAACTGGGCCTCGTCGTTGGCGTCGGCGGTCGAGCCGGGACGCAAGCCGTCGCCCAGCGAGAACGACACGTCGTAGGCGCGCATGATCTCGCAGATGTCCTCGAACCGCTCGTAGAGGAAGTTCTCCTTGTGGTGCGCCAGGCACCACTTGGCCATGATCGAGCCGCCGCGCGAGACGATGCCCGTCACCCGTTTTGCAGTCATCGGGACAAAGGGGAGTCTCACGCCGGCGTGGATCGTGAAGTAGTCGACGCCCTGCTCGCACTGCTCGATCAGGGTGTCGCGGAAGACCTCCCAGTTCAGGTCCTCGGCCACGCCGTTGACCTTCTCCAGGGCCTGGTAGATCGGCACCGTGCCGATCGGGACGCTCGAGTTACGGATGATCCAGTCGCGGATGTTGTGGATGTTGCGGCCGGTCGACAGGTCCATGACCGTGTCGGCGCCCCAGCGCGTGGCCCAGACCAGCTTGTCGACCTCGTCGGCCACGGTGCCCAGCACGGCGGAGTTGCCGATGTTGGCGTTGATCTTGACCAGGAAGTTGCGGCCGATCGCCATCGGCTCCAGCTCGCCGTGGTTGATGTTGGCCGGGATGATGGCCCGGCCGCGCGCCACTTCCTGGCGGACGAACTCGGGGGTCACGAAGTCGGGGATCGAGGCGCCGAAGTCCTCGCCATCGCGCACGCACGGGCGGGTCTGCTCACGGCGCAGGTTCTCGCGGATGGCGACGTATTCCATCTCGGCCGTGATGATCCCGGCCCGGGCGTATTCCAGCTGGGTGACCAGCTTGCCGGGCTTGGAGCGGTAGATCTTGCGCGAGGTGTCGGGGAACTCCGGCGCCAGGTGCTTGCCGGCGGCGAAGCCGTTGTCCTCGGGTTTCACCTGGCGGGGATCGGTCACCAGCTCGACGTCGCCGCGCGCCACGACCCAGGCCTCGCGCGAGCGCGGCAGGCCCTTCTCGATGTCGATGGCGACCGACGGATCGCTGTAGGGACCGGACGGGTCGTAGATCGTCACCGGCGGCTCGTTGGCCGACGGGTGGACGGCCACCTCGCGGAACGGCACGCGGATGTCGGGGAACAGTTCGCCGGCCTGATAGACCTTGCGCGAGCCGGGGATCGGCCCCGTCGACAGGGTCTCGGCCACGGCCTTGATGGTGGACTGGATGTTCATTTCGGGCGCTCCTTCAGCTTCAAGGAGACCCGGACGTGTCGCGCTTAAGTCGGTTTACGGACGGGGTTCGAGCGTTCCGACCGCGTTCCCTCCCTTCGCCGGCATGACCCGGATCAGGTTCGACGGGTCAGGGCCAGGCCCAATCTCAGCCGCGCGAAGCGGCCCCCCGGTGAACGGGGCGACCCTAGACCGACTGACGCGCGGGTCAAGGGCGGGCGCTATCGAGAATGCGCCGCGACCGCTCCAGGATCGACGACCGGTCCAGCGCCGCCTCCAGCCGGTCCAGCGCCGCCAGGACGTCGCGCGCCTCGGCGTCCAGTTCGACGGCCGCCGCCGAGAGCGCGTCCCAGGCCGGGGCCAGCCGCCGGGCCAGGGCCTCGCCGTCGTCGGTCAGGCGCAGGACCCGGCTGCGGCCGTCGCGCGGGTCGCGGTCCTCGGCCACCAGCCCCTCGGCGACCAGGGCCTGGCGCACCTGGCTGACCGCCACGTGGGTGACCCCCAGCGCGGCCGCCAGGTCGCCGACCGAACGCGGGCCGTGCAGGACCAGCTGGTTCAGCACCCCGAACCAGCGCTGCTCGAACCGCACGTCGAGCGCGGCGTACAGCCGGCCGGCGTCGCGGTCGATCCGCTCGGACAGCCGCCGCAGCCGCGCGCCCAGGGCGGCGGCGCCGGAGGCGCGGGGGTAGTCGCCAGAGTTGCTGTCGGAGGACGTGTCTTCGGAGGCCATTGACAGAATCCGTAAGCGCTTACATTTCTCTCGTCACCTCTACAGGAGACGCCGGCGGATGAACAGACGCGACTTCATGGCGGGCGCGGCCCTGCTGGGCCTCGGCCTGTCCGCCGGCGCCGGCCGGTGCGCCGATCCCGCGTCGGACCTGGCCGGCGACGAGCCCGCCAAGGTCTGGTTCCGACAGTGGCTGGCGGCGTTCAACGGCGACGATCCGGCCGCCTATCGCGCCTTCATCCAGGCCCGGCTGCCCGACGCCCTGCCCTATGTCGACGAGGACCTGGCCACGCGCGAGGCGTCCGGCGGGTTCACTGTGCTGCGCGCTGAGACCACCGGGCCAAGCGAGCTGACCGTCTGGGTCCAGGACCGCGCCTGGGACCGGTTCTCCAAGGTGGTGGTGACCGCCGGACCGGACGGCGGCCTGGCCGACATCGCGTTCTCGGGCGCCACGCCCCCGGACGGTTTCCGGATCGCCCGGCTCGACGAGGCCCAGGCCGTCGCCGCCCTGGCCGGCAAGCTTAGCGCCGAGGCCGCCGCCGACCGCTTCTCCGGCGCCGTGCTGGCCGCGCGGGCGGACCGCGCGATCCTGCGCGAGGCCTACGGGCTGGCCGACCGCGCCCGACGAGGCAAGGTCGAGACCGGCACGCGGTTCTGCATCGGCTCGATGGGCAAGATGTTCACCGCCGTCGCGATCCTGCAGCAGGTCCAGGCCGGGCGGATGGCGCTGGACACGCCGGTGGCCGCCCTGATGCCCGACTATCCGAACGCGGCCCTGGCCCGGCGCCTGACCGTCGAGCACCTGCTGACCCACACCGGCGGCACGGGCGACATCTTCGGCCCGTTCCACGACGCCCACCGGGCCGAGCTGGGCACGGTGTCGGACTATGTGCGGCTGTACGGCCCGCGCGAACCGCTGTTCGAGCCCGGCGCCCGGTTCGCCTACAGCAACTACGGCTTCGTCCTGCTGGGCGCGATCCTCGAACGGGTCTCCGACCGGCCCTACGAAGCCTATTTCGACGACCACGTCTTCGGACCGGCCGGCATGAGCGCGACCGGCCAGCGGCCGCGCGAGGGCGACGCCCTGCCCTATGCCGGAAGCGCCCTGGCGGGCCTGAAGCCGCTGACGCCCTATGTCGGCCTGCCCGCCGGCGGCGGCTATTCGACGGTGGACGACCTCCACGCCTTCGCGACCGCCCTGCGGGAACACCGCCTGCTGGACGCCGCCCATACGACGCTGGCGACCACGCCGAGGGTCGCAGCCGGCGGGGCGTCGAAGTGGGGGCTGGGCTTCCGGATTCAGAGCCGCAACGGCGCGACCTGCTACGGCCACGGCGGCGGCGCGCCGGGGGTCAACGGCGACCTGGCGATCTATCCGGGCTCCGGCTATGTCACCGCCGTGCTGAGCAACCGCGGTCACCCCACGGCGGTGAACCCGGCCGAGTATCTGGGCAATCGCCTGCCCGCCGCGCCGCCGGCGTAACCTTCCCTCCCGCCCGCGCGAATGGCATCCTGTGACCCGGAGCCCGGAGGATGTCGGCATGGCGCGATCGAAGCTCGAGCAAGGCCCCGTTTCCAACCGTCGCGCCGTGCTCGGCGCGGTCCTGGGCGCGACAGCCCTGGCGATCGCCCCACGCGCGCTCGCCCGAGCGCCCGTCCGCAACGTGGTGCTGGTGCACGGCGCCTGGGCGGACGGTTCGTGCTGGAGCGACGTCGTCGTGCGGCTGCAGGCGGCCGGGTACAACGTCACGGTCGTCCAGAACCCGCTGACCTCGCTGGCCGACGACGTCGCCGCCACCCGTCGCGCCCTGGCCCTGCAGGACGGCCCGACCGTACTGGTCGGCCATTCCTGGGGCGGGGTGGTGATCAGCGAGGCCGGCGACGATCCGAAGGTCGCGGCCCTGGTCTATGTGGCCGCCCGCGCTCCCGACGCGGGGGAGGATTTCGCCGCCCTGGCCGCGCGCTACCCGACCACGCCGGTCCGCGCCGGGGTGGTGACGACCGACGGCTATTCGCGGCTGACGGAGGACGCCTTCCTCAAGCACTTCGCCGGCGACGTGCCCACCGCCCGGGCGCGGGTGCTGTACGCCACCCAGCAGCCGATCACCGCGGACCTGTTCGCCGCCAGGACCACGGTCGCGGCCTGGCGCGGCAAGCCCAGCTACTACGCCGTCTCGGCCCACGACGAGACCACCTCGCCCGACCTGGAGCGGTTCCTGGCCCAGCGGATGAAGGCGACGACCATCGAGCTGCCGTCCAGCCACGTCTCGATGATCTCGCATCCGCAGGCGATCACCGACCTGATCGAACGCGCCGCCCAATCAAGCGATTAGAGATGGGCGGGCGGCTAGAGCGTCCGCGCCCCGAACGTGTCGCACGCGCCGGGGTCGCCCGCGTCGTAGCCCTTGCCGAACCACCGCATCCGCTGGGCGCTGGTGCCGTGGGTGAAGCTGTCGGGCATGACGCGGCCCTGGGCCTGCTCCTGGATGGCGTCGTCGCCGACCGCCGAGGCCGCGCCGAGGCCGTCCTCGATGTCGGCCCTGGTGATCTGGATGCCGCCGTTCGAGGCCTCGGGCGCGTGCCGGGCCCAGACGCCGGCGTAGCAGTCGGCCTGCAGCTCCAGCCGCACCGAGCCGCTTTCGGCCCCGCGCGCGCCCAGCCGCCGGGCCTCGTCGGCCGCGCCGGTCAGGCTCTGGATGTGGTGGCCGATCTCGTGGCTGATCACATAGGCCCGGGCGAACTCGCCCTTGGCCCCGAACCGGGTCTCAAGTTCGTTCCAGAAGCTGAGGTCCAGATAGACCTTGTTGTCGGCCGGGCAATAGAACGGCCCCATGGCCGATTGCCCCGTGCCGCAGCCGGTGCCCGTGGCCTGGTCGTACAGCACCACCGCCCGGGGCGGACGGTAGCTGACGCCGTGCTTGGCCAGCAGCGGACTCCAGACGTCGGTGTTGGAGGTCTCGATCACGTCGACGAACTGGCCGTCGCGGTCGCTGACCTGGCCACGCGCGCCCTCCTGGGCGGCGGGCTGCTGGGCGCCGTTGACGACGCTCATCGTGGTGTCGGGACTGATCCCGAAGACGAAATAGCCGATCGCGGCCAGCACCACCGCCCCGATGCCGCCGCCGGCCAGGCCCACCGGGCCCAGGCCGCGACGGTCTTCGATATTGCCCTCGCGGCGTCCGCCACCCCACTCCATGCGTTCGGTCTCCTGGTGTCTGGTCTGGTGTCTGGAAAGGGCGTCAGGACGCCGGCTTGATCGCGCGCAGGCGGGCGTTGCTGGCGGCCAGGGCCTGGTCGGTCAGTCGCTCCATCCGCTCGATGTCGGACGCCATGTCCCCGGAGCTGGGACCGCGCGGCGGGGCCGGCGGCAGGGTCGAGCGCAGCGTCGGCTCGGTGGGCGGATGCGCCGCCTCGTCCAGCGACCGCAGGGTCAGCTGGGTGTTGTAGCGGCTCTGGGCCGCCGACAGCTCGCGCTGGGCGGCCAGGGCGTTCTGGCGGTTGACGTCCTGCTGCAGATAGAAGGCGTTGCGCTCGCGCTGGGCGCGCGGGTCGATCTGGGCGGAGGCCGAGGCGGCGAAGGCCAGGGCCAGCCCTGTCGCCGCGATCATCGTCCGAACCTTGCTCATGCCGTCAGGGCTCCGTTTTCGAGCCCTTCAACCTACGCCGCCAATGCGTCGGGTTCAGGGCCGCTTGACGGTGAAACGCGTGAGCTCCTGTTTGGGGGCCTGCCAATCGGGATCGAGCTCGGCCGCCTTGGTGAAGTCCAGATAAGCCGCCTTCACGTCGCCGAGGTTCTCGTGGGCGATCCCGCGGTTGAAATAGGCCTTCTGCGGATCCTTGACGCCCAGGGCCAGGCCCTGGTCGATCTGGGCCAGGCCCTCGCCGTAGCGGCTGGACCCGACATAGGCCGCCCCGCGATTGACATAGGCCTCGCCCAGGCCCGGATCGATCTTCGAGGCGGCGTCGAAATCGCCGATCGCCCCGTCGAAATCGCGTCGCCGCAGGTGCAGGACGCCGCGATTGACATAGGTGCGGGCCTGGTCGCGGAAGTTCAGGATTTCGGTCTCCAGGGCCAGGGTGCAGGTGGTGATCGAGGCGTTGTCTGAGCGCCCGTCCAGGGCCGCGTCGGCGCACTCCTTGGCCGCCCCGCCGCCGATGATCAGCGTCGAGGCGCCCGCCGGCGCCGCGCACAGCAGCAGCCCCGCCGCCGCGCAGAGGATGATCCTGATCGAAGCCATGCGCCTCTCCCCAGCGCGGCCAGCCACGCGACTTTTGGGGGCGCGGCTCTTGGCGGCGCGGCGCGGCTGGAGGCAGTCGCGCGAAGAACGCGCCGGGTCGTGCTTTTCTGACCGTCAGCATAGCACGACCGCGCCCGAGCCTGTAGGGAATCGGCGAACGTCCGCCCTCCAGTATCGAAAGACGCCCGATGCATCTGGCCCGCTTCCCCCGCGCCCGTTTCGCCCACCTGCCGACGCCGCTCGAGCCCCTGCCCCGCCTGGGCGCCGAGCTCGGGATCGACCTGTGGGTCAAGCGCGACGACTGCACCGGCCTGGCCGGCGGCGGCAACAAGACCCGCAAGCTGGAGTTCCTGCTCGGCGAGGCCCTCGCCCAAGGCGCCGACACCCTGGTCACCCAGGGCGCGGTCCAGTCCAACCACGTGCGCCAGACCATCGCGGCCGGCGCGCGCTTCGGCCTGAAGAGCGAGATCATCCTGGAGGAGCGCACGGGCTCGAAGGCCAGCGACTATGTCGGCAACGGCAACGTGCTGCTGGACCGGCTGATGGGCGCCTCGATCCGCTTCGTGCCCGGCGGGACCGACATGGTCGCCGAGCTGGAGAGCAGCGCCGATGCGGTGCGTCAGCGCGGCGGCAAGCCGTATGTCATCCCCGGCGGCGGCTCCAACACGGTCGGGGCCCTGGGCTATGTCGACTGCGCCCGCGAACTGGTGGTCCAGGCCGACGCCCTGGACCTGAAGATCGACCGCCTGGTCACCGCCACCGGCAGCGCCGGCACCCATGCGGGCCTGGTCGCCGGCTTCGCCGCGCTCAGCGTCGACATCCCGATCCTCGGCTTCGGCGTCCGCGCGCCCAAGGCCAAGCAGGAGGAGAACGTCTTCAACCTGGCGGTCGCCACGGCCGAGACCATCGGCGCCGCCGACCGGGTGAAGCGCGAGGCCGTCGTGGCCGACTGCGACTATGTCGGCGCGGGCTACGGCCTGGTCGACCAGGGCGTGATCGACGCCCTGACCCTGGCCGCCCGCACCGAGGGCCTGCTGCTGGACCCGGTCTATTCGGGTAAGGCGATGAAGGGGCTGATCGACCAGGCCCGCAAGGGCGCCTTCAAAGGCCAGCGCGTGGTGTTCCTGCACACCGGCGGCGCCCAGGGCCTGTTCGGCTATCAGAGCGAACTGGAGGCCGCCCTTGTCTAAGACCCCCCATTCGAAAGTTTTGGGCGTCCTGGGCGGCATGGGCCCCGCCGCCACCCTGGATTTCCTGGCCAAGCTGCAGGCGGCCACGCCGGTCAGCCGCGAGCAGGACCACCTGCGGGTGCTGGTCGACATCAACCCCAAGGTCCCCGACCGCAACAACAGCTATGACGCGGCCGGTCCCGTCCTGGCCGAGATGGCCGTGGGCCTGCGCGAGGCCGGCGCCCAGGTGCTGGCCATCGCCTGCAACACCGCCCACGCCTATGCCGACCAGGTGAAGGCCAGCGGCCTGCCCCTGGTCGACCTGATCGAGACGGCCGGTCTGGCGGCGAAGAAGGACGGCGCCGAGCGCGTCGGCGTGCTGGGCACCGGCGGGGCCCTGGCCCTCTATCGCCGGACCTTCTCGCACCTGGGGATCGAGGCGGTCACCCTGGACGACCACGAGCAGGTCGAGTTCATGGCCCTGCTCTACCGCATCAAGCACGGCGACCTGGGGCCGGACAGCCGCGAGACCATGGCCGCCCTCGCCCACCGGCTGGTCGGCAAGGGCGCCCAGGTGGTCGTGGCCGGCTGCACCGAGGTGCCGCTGGTGATGGGCGGCGCCGACCTGACCGTGCCGTTCATCGACGCCACCGAGGCCCTGGCCAAACGGTGCGTGGAGGTCTGCCTGGCGTCTTGAGGGCCGGTCCTACAGGCCGATGCAGTCGACCAGCTGGGGCGAGCTTTCGTGCTTGGCCACGCGCCAGCTGTTGTCGGGCATCGCCCTGAGCGCGACGACCTCCTCGCGGCACTTGGCTTCCTTGGCGAACTTGGTCTGGTAGGTGACGATCGCATAGCCGCCCTTGGCCTTGCCCGGCGGGTCGATCTCGCGCTTGGCTCCGGTCTGGCGGCGATCCTCCGCCACGCCGAGCGGCGCGTGCCCGGCCTTGTACGAGGCTTCGAACGTGGCCCACGGGATGCCGATCGATTTGTCGATCTGCTCGTAGGCTTCCAGATACTTTTCGTTGTCGACCAGCTCGACGTATTTGCGGGCCACGAAGTCCGGATCCTCGGTCGGCCAGACGATCGGCTGGGAGGCCGTTGGCGGGGCCGCCTGGCCAGACGCCTGGCCAGACGCCTGGGACGATGCCTCGGCGGCTTTCTCGGTTGCGGCCGGCTTCTCGGGCGCTGGGCTGGGCGTGGGAAAGGCCATCAGCACCAGCACGAACACGCCGATCGCGCCGCCGGCCTGGACGAAGCTCTTGTACTTGACGTCGATGAACCCGGGCAGGATCGCCGCGACGCCGCCGGCGGCGAGGGCCAGGATCACGCGATAGGTCCAGATCGCGGTCGAGCTGGGATTTTTCACGATCGTCGCGAACGCCAGGATCGTGATGATGAAGATCGCGCCGAACACGAAGGCGATCAGGGCTTTGACGTCAATTTCGCCGGTTATGAAGGAACGCTTCGGCGGATCTTCCATGAACCCCTACCCCCGCGAAATCTAGCGACTCCCTCATAACGCGACGCTGGGGGAATTGCACGTCGCGAGGCCGCGCGGACGCCCTAGTGGCGGTGGAACGGCCAGGCGGCCAACAGCACCAGCAGCGGCGCGGCGACCAGGGCCGCCTTTCCGCCGACGGCCAACAGCTGGCGATTGGCGTGCCGGATGGTCAGCCCGGCCACGCGATCCGACCCCTTTTCCGACACCCGTCGCAGCGGCGGGATGAAATAGACGATCGTGTTCACGACCACCCCCGCCAGGCAGAGGAACGGAAAGACGGCCACCAGGAGGACGATCAGCGGCAGCGCCTGGACCGGCCCGGCCATCACCTGGGCCAAACGGCCGGCGTCCTCGCGATGGAACACGACGTGCAGGCCCCAGACCAGGTGCCGGCAGAACCAGACGTACGAGACCAGGCACAGGCCGAGGACCAGCAGGACCTCGATGGGCTTCCACCACGACCTCTGGGCGTCCCGCCGCTCACGCCAGCCGGGACGCAGCTTGTCCATCAACGGATCGATCATCGCCGCGCCCTATTCCGCCGCCAGCTCATCGACCACGAAGGGCTGGACGACACCCATCGTCCGTTCGACCCAGGCGTCCTTCTCGCCCACCGGAGCGACATAGTGGATCGCGTCGCGAGCCGCCGCGCGGCCGGCGGCGCGCAGGATCATCCAGGCGGCCAGGTACTGCGAGGCCAGGCACCCGCCGGCCGTGGCGACATTGCCCCGGGCGAAGAACGGGGCGTCGATGACGTCGACGCCGGCCTCGACCACCCAGGGCTTGCTCGTCAGGTCGGTGCAGGCGGGGACGCCGTCGATCAGGCCCAGGCGGGCCAGCAGCAGCGTGCCCGAGCACTGGGCGGCGATCAGCTGGCGCGCCGGGTCCAGGCCGATTTGGGACAGCAGCCCGGCGTCGGCGGCGACTTCACGCGTCTTCACGCCGCTGCCGATGATCACCGCGTCGGCCTCGGCGGCGAAGGCCAGCGGCTTCTGGCGACGCACGACGACGCCGTTCATCGAGGTCACCTCGTCGGTCGGCGCGGTGATGTGCGCCTTCCAGCCGTGGGGCTTCATGCGGTTGAGGATCGCGGCGGCGATGAACGAGTCCAGCTCGTTGAAACCGTCGAACGTCAGAACCGCGATCTGCACGAGCTTCCGCTCCCAAGGACTTCGAACCTGTCCCGGGTCTTAGGCCATGGCGGCGCGGAGGTCACTCCGCCGTGACGCCGGCGAAGGTGCGGGCTTCGGGCTTGATGGTGACCTGGGTGCGTATGCCTTCCTCGAACAGCGCGCTGGCGTAGTCGAGGGCGGCCTTGTAGGCGGCTTCCTGGCTGGAATGGCGCGACAGGGTCTGCCCCTTGCGTTCGACACACCAATCGAACGGTTTGGTGACCACCAGGATCAAGTCCACGATCCGCTCCCGATCAGGCGACTCGCGTCGCGCGTGATCCCCCAGTGAGCGAATGATGACCGATTCCAAGGGCCAGACTATGCAGAACGGCGCGTTTTCGCTCCGTGAACCCGTGTTTCTGCGCGAACGCGGTTAACGGCCGCAGCAGCCGCCGTGACCGCCCGTGGAGCCGCCGCCATGGCCGCCTCCGCCGCCCCGCCCGCCACGCGACACCGTCACGCTGACCGAGGAACTAGCGCTGGAGCTGGCCTGGGCGCTGGACGACGCCGACGCGCCCGACCAGCCGCGGGCGTAGCCCGACCGTCCATAGGCCTGGCCGCCGATCCAGCCGCCGCCGACGCCGTACCGGGCCGTGGACGAGCCGTAATAGCCGCCGCCGGCCGTCCCTTCGAGCGACTGGGCGTAGCCGTCGCCGGCCATGTAGCTGCCCTGATAGCTCCAGCCTTGGCCTTCCTCGCTGTAGCGCGAGCTCTCGGACTCGTAGGTCTCTTCCGACCGCTCGACCTGACTCTCGACCCTACCCTGCTGGCGATAGCCGCGATCCTGGTAGGCGTGCTCTTGATAGCCGCGACGGTCGTCGTCGCAGTCGCAGCCGCGACGTTCCTCGCGCTCGACATAGACCGGCACGCGGACGATCTTCTCGACCGGGACCTCGACCCGCTTCTCGACGATGCGGTCGACCGGCTTTTCCACGATCTTGACCACCGGCACCTCGACGCGCTTCTCCACGATGCGCTCGACGGGCACTTCCACGCGCTTCTCGACGATCCGGTCCACCGGACGATCGACATAGACCGGGCGGTCGACGGTCTTCTCGACGATCACCGGGACCTCGACCCGCTTCTCGACGACGCGGTCCACCGGGTGATCGACATAGACGAGTTGCTTGACGACCTTCTCGACATAGACCGGGCGCTCGACGACCTTGACCCGGGTCCTGACGACGGGCTTGGGGGCGGGCTTGGCCGCCGGCTTCGGCGCGGCCTGGGTGATGGGCGTGGCGCGGGACGGATAGCCGTCCGCCAGGGCGGCGGTCGCCGGTCCCAACGCGGCGAGCGTCATCGTCGCGGCTCCGATCAGGAGCGCTGCCTTCGGGTTCATCGTCAAAGCCTTTCCGACTACGCCGCCCAGCCGCCCGGCGACCGCTCCCCCGAACGGCGGTCGAAAGGCGTCCCATTCTGGGTCGCGGCGTCAGTCCGGCAGCAAGGCCCGGACCACTCTTGCTTCCGCTCATCCCGGCATTCGATGAGCGGATTATCTTGAAGGGTCAGAGCCCGAAGATCCGCCGCAGCCATTTCGGCACATGCTTCGGACGCGGCGCCTCTTCGATCTCGTCGGGCTCGACCTGGCGATAGCGCGGCTCGGGCGGGGCGTCGCGCGCCACCAGGCCCGCCTTCAGTCCGGCGGTCATCACGTCGCGCCAGATGCGGGCCGGCAGGTCACCGCCGACCATGCGGGTCATCGGCGAATGGTCGTCGTTGCCGACCCAGACCCCGACCACCAGATCGCCGGTGAAGCCCACGAACACCGCGTCGCGATAGTCCTGGGTGGTGCCGGTTTTGCCGTAGGCCTTCTGGCCCAGGCGCGCCGCGCGGCCGGTGCCCTCCTCGACCACCGCCCCCAGCAGGTCCAGCAGGGCGGCGCGCTGGTCGGGAGCGAGGTCCTGGACCGAGGCGCCCACCGTGTCCGGACGCCCGTAGGGCCGGACGGGCGTCTTGCCCGAGGCGACGGCGGCGTAGGCGCTGGTCAGCTCCAGCAGGCTGGTCTCGGCCGTGCCCAGGGCCAGCGTCGCGTCGTCCTGGCGCAGGGGCGAGACGATGCCCAGGTCCCGCGCCGCCTGGACCACCGCCGGTCCGCCGGCCTGCTGGTAGACGCGCGCGGCGATGACGTTGTTGGACTGGGCGAAGGCGTCGCGGATCGTCAGGTCGCGCCCGCCCCCGCCCTCGTAGTTGGCCGGGGTCCAGCCGCCGATGGTGACGGGATCGCCGATCACCAGGTTGTCCGGCGTGGCCCCGTCGCGCAGGGCGGCCAGGTAGACGAACAGCTTGAACGCGCTGCCCGGCTGGCGCTTGGCCTGGACGGCGCGGTTGAACGGGGTCTGGCGATAGTTGGTCCCGCCCAGCATGGCCACGACCCGGCCGTCCGGACGCATGGCGACCACGGCCACCTGGCCGACCTTGCGCTTGGCCGCGCCCTTCATGTCGGCGGCCACGGCGCGCTCGACGATCCGCTGCAGGCGGCCGTCCAGGGTGGTGGGCACGCGCACTTCGCCGTAGCCCGGACCGTCGAAGGCCGACTTCACCTGCGGCGAGATCCAGTCGGCGAAATAGCCGCCCACCGGCAGGTCCGCCCGGGTGGTGCGCACCGCCACGTGGCCGGCCGCGACGGCCTGGTCCGCCGTGATCGCCTTGGTCGCGACCATGGCGTCCAGCACCAGCCGGGCCCGCGCGCCGGCCGCCTGGGGATGGTCGACCGGGTCCAGGTCGACCGGCGCCTTGACCATGCCCGCCAGCATCGCCGCCTCGCCGATCGACAGCTGCTCGGGCGGCTTGCCGAAATAGTGCCGCGCCGCCGCGCCCAGGCCGTAGACCCCGTCGCCGAAATAGATGCTGGAGAGATAGCGCGACAGGATCTCGTCCTTGGACAGCCGCAGCTCCAGCCACACGGCGATCAGCGCCTCCTGGCCCTTGCGGCGCAGGCTGCGCTCGGGCTTGAGGAAAGCGTTCTTGGCCAGCTGCTGGGTGATGGTGCTGCCGCCCTGCACGGTGCGTCCGGCCTTGGCGTTGACCACCAGGGCCCGCGCCATGCCCCCGAGATCGACGCCCAGATGGTGGTAGAACCGCCGGTCCTCGATGGCGATGAAGGCGGCCGGGACGTGCTTGGGCAGCGCCTTGATGACCACCGGCGCCTCCTTGTAGGCCCCGCGGCGGGCAAAGGGCCGGCCCTGGTCGTCCAGCAGGATCAGCGCCCGGTTGGGCAAGGGCTCCAGGGCGCGCGAGATCGGCAGGCTGGCGCCCAGCCAGACCAGCAGGACCGCCAGCGGCAGCAGCGCCCCGATCCCCGCCCCGAACCACAGCCGATGGCGGACGACGAAGGCGCGCGAGACCGTCCAGGCGGACGCCAGCCTTGCCTTCATGCTCCCAGGGATCATCAGCGACGCGCCTCCGCGACCTCAACGCCGCTCAAGCTTGCACAACGGCCCAGGAGGATCGGGGTTCACCGTGTCAGGACATTGGCGGCGCTCGCCTGCACGCGACCTCAGCCGTCTTCAGGCCAGCGGCATGAAGGCGTCGACCTTGTCCAGGGCGGCCAGCGGCGCGTGTATGCGGCAGCGCAGCCCCTCGGGGCGGTAGTCGATATCGACCTCGCCGCCCAGCTCGTTGGGCAGGGCCAGCTCGACGATGCGCGAGCCGAACCCGCGCCGCTCGGGCGGGCGGACCGTGGGGCCGCCCTGCTCGGTCCAGGTGATGTCCAGCCGGTCGCCGCCCGCCACCGACCAGCCGATGTCGACATGGCCGCCGGCCGACGACAGGGCGCCGTACTTCAGGGCGTTGATCGCCAGCTCGTGGAAGGCCAGGGCCAGCACCACGGCGGGCTTGGGCGAGACCATCAGGTCCTGGCCGCTGATCGTCAGCTGGCCCGGATTGGCGCGATAGGGCGTGACCGAGCCGTCGATGATCTGGCGCAGGCTGGCGGCCGACCAGTTCTCGTCGGTCAGCACGTTGTGGGTGGCGGCGATGGCCATCAGCCGTCCCTCGAACGCCCCGCGCACGGCCAGGTCGACGCCGGCGTTGCGCAGCGATTGGCTGGCGATCGACTGGATGGTGGCCAGGGTGTTCTTCACCCGGTGGTTCAGCTCGTTGACCAGCAGCTGGCGGTGGGCCTCGGCGCGCACCTCGCCGGTCACGTCGCGCGAGGTGGCCAGGACCCGGATCACCCGGCCCTCGTCCCCCCGCTCTTCCGACAGGATGGGCGACACCGTGGTGTCCCACCAGCGCGGCTCGCCCCTGGCCGTCGGGCACTGGGCGCGGAAGGCCGAGGCCTCGCCGGCCAGGGCGGTGCGCAGGGCCTGCTCGACGGCCGTGCGGCTCTCGGCGGGCCACATCTCGGGCCAGTAGCGGTTGCGGTTGCGGCCTGCGAAGTCCTCGATCTCGAACAGCGCCTGGCCGCGGGCGTTCATGTATTCGACGAAGCCTTCGGGGCTGATCACCCGGATGCAGTCGCGGCTGGCTTCCACGATGCTGAGGAAGTACGCCCCCGCGCCTTCCAGAACGGTCTTGTCCGATCCCTCGCCCGACACCAGGGTCTCCTTGCTGGAACCCATGTTCACCGAGCCGCGCAGCAATTCAAGCGATGCGTGTATTTTGGGGACGGACTTCTTGGGAAACGACCGATCCAACCTCAGCCCGGCAGTTCTTCGCGGCTGGCTTCCAGCATGCCGACCAGGGCCGCCGACAGACGCGACGTCTGGGCCATGCGGCGCAGCGCCTCGCGGGCGTGATCGCTATCGGCGAGCTCGGCTTGCCGCTCGAGACGCTCGGCTTCGTTCAAATGGTCGAGTTGGCTGGGCATGCTGAACATTTACGGGAGATGAACGACGCCATCCATGTGACCGCTGGTCGCAGAACGGTGTAACATCACGTAAAATCAAGCGCTTAGGCCGGACACCGGTGTCAGAACTGAAAACGGCCCCGAGTCATTCCTGACCCGGGGCCGTCGTCCTGTTCCCCAACAGGACGGCGTCGCGCGCTACCAGAACCGGCGCGGCGGCGTCGCCTCAAAAACCGATGCCCCGTTCTCGCTCGACGGCCGTCCCGGTACAACGTGACGGCCTGTCGCAGGAGAATGACGCCGGCGTCACATAACAAAGCTTTACCAAAAGGCGCTGGTCAAGTCATGACACCGGTATCATACCTATGCCCAACACACGCCGCCCCAACGGCGACAAGGGTTTCGGCAAGGACCGACCGGGAGGACGACCAGGAACGCGAGGGTTTGGTAAGGCCCTCCCGCTTCCTCTCCCGGCCGCCACGCCGCGTCCTTGCGTCGCGGGGTTCGGACGTGAAGTCCCAGGGAGAGTCTCGTCGTCATGCCGCTTAGCCCCCTCACCCGCCGCCGCCTGCTGGCGACGACCACCGCCACCTTCGCCGCCGCCGCGGCCATGGCCCCGCTGAAGGCCCTGGCCCAGGGCGCCGCGCCGTCCAAGGACCAGGTCCTGACGACGATGAAGAAGGCCACGACCTTCATGGCCGAGAAGGCCGCCTACGAGGGCGGCTATGTCTGGAGCTACCTGCCCGACTTCTCGCGCCGGTTCGGCGAGATGGAAGCCTTCCCGACCATGATCTGGGTCCAGCCGCCCGGCACGGCGACCATGGGCCACCTGTTCCTCGACGCCTATCACGCCACGGGCGACGAATATTACTACGAGGCGGCCAAGAAAGCGGCCCTGGCCCTGATCAAGATCCAGCACCCGGCGGGCGGCTGGAACTACATGGGCGACCTGGCCGGGCCGGAGTCGCTGAAGAAGTGGTACGACACCATCGGCAAGAACGGCTGGCGGCTCGAGGAATTCCAGCACTACTACGGCAACGCCACGTTCGACGACGAAGGCACCGCCGAGAGCTGCCAGCTGATGCTGCGCATCTATCTGGAAAAGAAGGACAAGGCCTTCAAGCCGGCGCTGGACAAGGCCATCCAGTTCGTCCTCGACAGCCAGTATCCGGTCGGCGGCTGGCCCCAGCGCTTCCCGCTGATGAGCGGCTTCGAGAACAAGGGCCACCCCGACTACACCGGCTACATCACCTTCAACGACGGCGTGGTCGACGAGAACGTCAAGTTCCTGATCATGGTCTGGCAGACCCTGGGCGACAAACGCGTGCTGGACCCGATCAAGCGGGCCATGGACGTCTACATCGCCGCCCACCAGCCGATGCCGCAGCCCGGCTGGGGCCTGCAGCACACCGTCGCCGACCTCAAGCCGGCCGGCGCGCGCACCTACGAGCCCAAGGCCTTCGCCAGCCACACCACGGCCGGCAACCTCGAAAACCTGATGGACTACTACGAGCTGACGGGCGACCCGAAGTATCTGGACCGCATCCCCGAGACCATCGACTGGCTGGCCTCGCTGAAGCTGCCCGACAACGTCGCGCCCGGCCGCCCGCGTTATCCCACCTTCATCGAGATCGGCACGAACGAGCCGCTCTACGTGCACCGTCGCGGCTCGAACGTCTTCAACGGCGAGTACTTCATCGACAAGCACTGGGAGAACACCATCGTCCACTACTCGTCGTTCCGGGCAGTCAACATCGACAAGCTGCGCAAGCGCTACGCCGCCCTGAAGGCGACCCCGGCCGAAGTGGTCAGCAAGGACTCGCCGCTGAAGGTGAAGGGCGGCAGCCGCCCCCTGCCCCGCTACTTCACCACCAAGACCATCTCGGTCTCCGACCTCAATGTCGGCGCCCTGAAGACCAGCGAGAAGACCACCGACGCCGAGGTCGCGGGCCTGATGGCGGGCTTGAACGCCGAGGGCTGGTGGCCCACCCCGATGAAGGCGGTCAGCAACCCCTATATCGGCGACGGCTCCACCACCGTGACCCCGGGCGAGTTCTCGATGACCCGCGTGGGCGACCCGACCGACACCTCGCCCTACATCGCCGACGTGCCCAAGCCGGGCATCTCGACCGGCGCCTATATCGAGAACATGGCGGCCCTGATCCGCTACATCACGGCCTAGGCCGGACCGGGACACGCGCGCCCCGCGCGTGTCCCGTCCCAAGCCCACCCGGCCCAAGGCCAAATGTCGCACCCCGCGAAACGAGGCCTTGGGGAGCATATTCCTAACGGTTTTCCGCTAGACCGGCGGCATGACGGGGCAGACGCCTTCGCCCGGGCCGGCCAGGCTCGGCATTCTGGACGAACGGGTCGACGAGGTCGCCGCGGCCAGCCGGCGCGCGCGTCCTCAACGGCTGATCATGGCGGTGTTCATCACCGGCTTCCTGCTGTTCAACCTGGGTTTCCGCACCGCCTTCGTCTGGCTGGCCGCGGTGCTGTTCGCCGACCTCTACGGCCTGGCCGTCACCCGCCTGGCCGCCAAACGGGGCGCCGGGCCCAAGGTCCGCCGCGCCGGCTATGTATCGGCCGTGGTGGTGATGGTCAGCGTCTGGACCTCCCTGGCCGTGGTGCTGTGGCTGTCCGAACACCCGGCCCTGCGCTTCGCCGCCGTCTGTCTGACCGCCGGACAGCTGATCCACGCCCAGGCGGTGACCTTCCGCTCGCCGACGGTGTTCGCCTTCGACGCCGGGCTTCCGGCCCTGGCCCTGGCCGGCATGCCGCTGCTGCTGGGCGGCTACGGCGGCTGGTCCAGCCTGACGGTGCTGATCGCCGTCGCCCTGGTCCTGCTCTACACGGTCTCCAGCGCCACCCTGAACGCCCGCCGCGTCGCCGCCCTGGAGGCCGCCGAGCGCGCGGCCATGTCGGCCAGCGCGGCCAAGTCGGTGTTCCTGGCCACCATGAGCCACGAGCTGCGCACGCCGATGAACGGCGTCCTGGGCATGGCCCGCGCCCTGACCGCCGGCCCGCTGGACCGCCAGCAGGCCCGCCAGGTCGACATGCTGATCCGTTCGGGCGAAGGCCTGATGACCATCCTCAACGACGTGCTGGACGTCTCCAAGATCGAGGCGGGCAAGCTGGAGCTCGAGGTCCTGGCCTTCGACCTGCGCGACCTGGTCGACGAGGTCGCGGGCCTGTGGGCCGAGGCGGCGGCCGCCAAGGACGTGCGCCTGACCACCGTGGTCGATCCCCTGGCCCCGACCTGGGTCAGCGGCGATCCGACCCGGCTGCGCCAGGTCCTGACCAACCTGATCTCCAACGCCCTGAAGTTCACGGCCAGCGGCGCGGTGACCCTGCGCGTCGGCCCGGCCGGCGCGGCGTTCCAGGAGATCCAGGTCGTCGACACCGGCATCGGCATGTCGGCCGAGCAGCAGGCGCGGCTCTTCCAGGCCTTCTCCCAGGCCGACGCCTCGATCACCCGGCGGTTTGGCGGCACCGGCCTGGGTCTGGCCATCTGCAAACAGCTGACCGAGCTGATGGGCGGGGCCATCACGGTGCGCAGCGCGCCGGGCCAGGGTTCGGCTTTCACCCTGGCCCTCCCCCTGCCGGCTGTCGCCGCGCCCGAGGTCGCGCCCAGCGCGCCGTGCGAGGGCATCGCCGGACTGCGGCTGCTGGTCGCCGACGACAACCACATCAACCAGCTGGTGGCGCGCACCATCCTGGAAGCCGCCGGCGCCCGGGTCGAAGTCGCCGACAACGGCCGCCAGGCCCTGCAGCGCCTGGGCGAGCACGCCTATGACGCGGTGCTGATGGACGTGCACATGCCCGACATGGACGGGCTGGAGGCGCTGCGGCGGGTCCGCGCCGGGGCGGCCGGGGCCGGCGACATCCCCGTCATCGCCCTGACCGCCGACGTCATGCACGGCGACGAGGGCGACCTGCTGGCCTGCGGCTTCGACGCTGTGCAGGCCAAGCCGATCCAGCCGGCCGCGCTGATCTCGGCGATCGCCCGGGCCTGCCCCGGCGCCCGGCCGACGACCCTGGCCGCGCCCTAGGCCAGCAGCTTGCGCATGAACCAGCGCGGATAGAACGGCTCCGGGCCGTCCATCCGCGCGAAGACCTCGAAGCCCAGCCGCTCGTAGAACGGCCGGGCCTGGAAGGCGTAGGTGTCCAGCCACATCAGGTGGCAGCCGCGCGCCCGCGCCTCGGCCTCGGCCCGGGTCATCAGGTCGGTCCCCACGCCTGTCCCGCGCAGCGCCTCGGGCACCACGATCATGTCGACATAGAAGGCGCCCCACCGCGACTGCGCCCACAGGCCGCCCAGCACCGCCGCTTCGCCCGGCGCCCGGATCAGCAGGGCGAAGTCGCGGTTGTCGGGCGGGCCGACCGCCTCGCCGGTGAAGGCGCGCAGCACCGCCAGGCCCTGCTGGTAGGACTCCAGCGACGGCGTCTCGGTCTGGTGGATTTCGAAACTCATCGCGCCAGCCTAACGCCCTTTCTCCTCCCTCGCGAAGCGGGGAGGTAGCGCGATGCGGATACGCACCGTGACGGAGCGGACGTCCGCCGCACGCCCCCCTCCGTCTCGTCGCTGCGCGCCGATCCACCTCCCCCGTTTCACGGGTGAGGAGGTCGAGGTCCCGACTCTGGAACCCGTCGCCCGCCCAGGACGCTGTTCCTGTGTCGGATCAACAGCAAGTTCGTGTGCGTCATGGCCCTCAAGGCCTTCATTTCCCTCGCCGTCCTGGCCGCCGTCCTGGTCGGCCTGCTGATGCCCGTGCCCGGCCACCGCAAGGCCGAGGCCACCCAGTCGCGGATCGAGACGATCGACATCAAGAACTAGCGGCCCTTGATCGCGGGGCCGGGCCCGCTAGTTTGCGCTCAAACAAACGTTTGGGAGCACCCCGCGCCATGACCCCCTCTGTTTTCGGCGCCTTCATCTGCGACGCGATCCGCACGCCGATCGGCCGCTATGGCGGGGCGCTGTCGGGCGTGCGGGCCGACGACCTGGCGGCGATCCCGATCAAGGTCCTGGCCGAGCGCAACCCCGGCGTCGACTGGGGCGCGCTGGACGACGTGGTGCTGGGCTGCGCCAATCAGGCCGGCGAGGACAACCGCAACGTCGCGCGCATGGCCGCCCTGCTGGCGGGCCTGCCGACCACCGCCTCGGGCTCGACCGTCAACCGGCTGTGCGGCTCTGGCCTGGACGCCCTGGGTGTGGCCGCCCGGGCCATCAAGGCCGGCGAGGCCGGGCTGATGATCGCCGGCGGCGTCGAGAGCATGAGCCGCGCGCCCTTCGTGATGGGCAAGGCCGACAGCGCCTTCTCGCGCAACGCCGAGATCTTCGACACCACCATCGGCTGGCGCTTCGTCAATCCGGCCATGCGCAAGGCCTACGGCGTCGATTCCATGCCCGAGACCGCTGAGAACGTCGCCGACGACTGGAAGGTCAGCCGCGCCGACCAGGACACCTTCGCCCTGCGCAGCCAGGCCCGCGCCGCGGCCGCCCAGGCCTCGGGCCGGTTCGACGCCGAGATCGCCCCGGTCGTCCTGCCCCAGCGCAAGGGCGATCCCGTGATCGTCTCCAAGGACGAGCACCCGCGCGCCACCACGATCGAGGCCCTGTCGGCCTTGAAGCCGATCGTCCGCCCGGACGGCACCATCACCGCCGGCAACGCCTCGGGCGTCAACGACGGGGCCGCCGCCCTGATCGTCGCCTCCGAGGCGGCGGCGAAGGTCCACGGCCTGACGCCCCGTGCCCGCATCCTCGGCGTGGCCGCCGCCGGGGTCGAACCGCGCGTGATGGGGATCGGCCCGGTCCCCGCCACGAAGAAGCTGCTGGCGCGCCTGGGCCTGTCGATCGGCGACATCGACGTGGTCGAGCTGAACGAGGCCTTCGCCGCCCAGGGCCTGGCGGTGCTGCGCGACCTCGGCCTGCCCGACGACGGCGACCACGTGAACCCCAACGGCGGCGCCATCGCCCTGGGCCACCCCCTGGGCATGAGCGGCGCCCGGCTGGGCCTGACCCTGGTCGAGGAGCTGCACCGGCGCGGCGCCCGCTACGGCCTGGCCACCATGTGCATCGGCGTGGGCCAGGGCATCGCCATGGTGGTGGAGCGGGTCTAGGGCCGCCCCTACCGCGCCGCAGCGTGACCTCTACGCTGAATCATCCATGATCGGCCCCGCATCGTCGGAGCCCGCCCATGACCCTTCGCGCCCTCGCCCTGTCGCTCGTCGCGGCGGCCCTGCTGGCCACGCCCGCCGCCGCCCAGACGCTGAGGATCACCGGCGGCGAGATCGCCGCCGCCCCGGCCGCGGCCGACGGCGTGCGGGTCTACAAGGGCCTGCCCTACGCCGCCCCGCCCGTGGGCGAGCGCCGCTGGAAGCCGCCCGAGCCCGTCCAGCCCTGGACCGGCGTGCGCCCGGTCGACGCCTACGCGCCCAACTGCCTGCAGCCCAAGCGCTACGACGACATCGACCCGTTCACCCCGTCCATGAGCGAGGACTGCCTCTATCTGAACGTCACCACGGCCGCGAAACCGACCGAGAAGCTGCCGGTGTTCTTCTGGATCCACGGCGGCGGCTACGGGGCGGGTTCGGGATCGGAGCCGCGCCATGACGGCCAGGCCCTGGCCCGCAAGGGCGTGGTGGTGGTGACGATCAACTACCGCCTCGGCGTCTTCGGCTTCCTGGCCCATCCGGAGCTGACCGCCGAGAGCCCCCGCCACGCCAGCGGCGACCAGGCCCTGGCCGACATGGTCGCCGCCCTGCGCTGGGTGAAGGCCAATGTCGCGGCGTTCGGCGGCGACCCGGACAACGTCACCATCGTCGGCGAGTCGGCCGGCTCGGACGCCGTCAGCCGGATGATGATCTCGCCGGAAGCCAAGGGCCTGTTCCACCGCGCCATCGGCGAAAGCGGCTCGGCCTTCTCGATGATGGGCGACGACCAGACCCTGGCCCAGGCCGAGGCGATGGGTCAGGCCTTCGCCCGGTCGCTGGGCGGCGACGACCTCAAGCGCCTGCGCGAACGCTCCTCGGCCGAAATCCTGGCGGCGAGCATGGCCCCGAACGCCGCCTTCGCCTTCCGCCCGAACCTGGACGGCTGGATCCTGCCCGCCACCGCCGCCCAGACCTTCGCCGCCCGCCAGCAGTCGGACGTGCCCCTGCTGGTCGGCTGGAACCGCGACGAGGGCAGCCTGTTCCAGGGCGCGATCTTCGGCGAACGCGCGCTGCAGCCGGTGCTGGCCGAGCGTTTCGGTCCCCGGGTGGGCGACGCCCTGGCCCTCTATCCCGCCGATCCGCCCGCCGTGGCCCGCGCCTCGCAGCAGACCTACGCCGGCGACCTGTGGATGGGCCTGCCGACCTGGCGCTGGGCCGTGGCCCAGACCCAAACCGGCAAGTCGCCCGTCTATGTCTACCGCTTCGACCACGCGCCGAGGATTCCCGACGGCTGGTTCGGCGCGGCCAACCGCGGCAAGGACTTCGGGGCGTTCCACTCGGCCGACATCGTCTATGTGTTCGACCATCCGGAGATCCTGAAGGCCTGGACCACCGACGCGGTCGACCGCCGGGTGGCCGACCAGACGTCGTCCTACTGGGTCAATTTCGCGCGCGCCGGCGATCCGAACGGCCCCGGCCTGCCGGCCTGGACGCCCTACGACCCCGCCGCGCCGAAGAAGATGCTGATCGGGCCCGAGACCCGGCTGGTCGACGATCCGGACATCGCGCGGCTGCGGTTCCAGGAGAGCGCGGGGAAGTAGCGGCTATTTCCGCGCCGCCTTGATCGCCTTCTCCAGGTCCGCCCGCCGCGCCTGGAGGTCCTCCGTCGCCGCCGCCTCCTCGGCGTCCAGCGCCGCGCGGCGTTCGGCGAAGGCCAGTTCCGAGGCTTCGGCCTCGTCCTCGAGGGCGTCCAGCCGCGCCTTCAGGGCGGCCAGCTTCTCGGCCCGCGCCGTCTCGGCCTTGGACGGCTTGCGCCGCGCCTTGGCGGGCAGTCCCTTCAACGCCGCGCCCAGGCCGCCGGCCGGGGTGGTGACCACGGTTTCCGGCCCCTTCAGGGCGGCGTCGTGGGCCGGCCCCTCGGCGATCTCCCGGGCCGTGCCGTCCTTGAACAGGTCGCGGCCGACGTCCCACGCCTCCAGGGCCTTGGCGCGCGAGGTCGCGGCCACGGTGTAGTCGTGGAGGCCGTCCGACCAGGAGAACACCTTGAGCTTGCGCGCCATGCCTCACGAACGGCCGGATTGTTCAGCTTGTTCCGAAGGTTGGCCTTAGGAACCTCACCCTGCGGCGAAGGATTTTCCCTCCACGAGAGATGGAGGACGACGATGCCCCAGGGCGACAAGTCGAAATACACCGACAAGCAGGAACGCAAGGCCGACCACATCGCCGAAGGCTACGAGGCGCGCGGCGTCTCCGAGAAGGAGGCCGAGCGGCGCGCCTGGGCGACGGTCAACAAGGACGACGGCGGCGGCAAGAAGCCCGGCGGCTCCGGTCGCGGCAAGTCCACCGGCCATCCGGCGGCCCACAAGGGCGGCGAGAAGGGCGGCGAGGCCTCGGCCTCGCGCACGGCGGCCGAACGCTCGGCTTCGGCCAAGAAGGCGGCCGCGACCCGCAAGCGCAACGCCGAACACCACGCTCATCATTAGGAACGTCCATGACCGACAAGATCAACAGCCCCGGCCGCGAGGCCAACGAGGCCCTGCCCGCCGGCGAACGCCCGGGACTGGTTTCGGACGCCGACACCAGGAAGACCGGCCAGAAGGAACGCCGCACCGCTGGACCCGACGGCGGCGACGCGACCGAGGTCGGCGACACGTTCAAGAACAGCCCCGGCGGCCGGGCCTAGGTAGACCGAACTCGGGGACAGGCGCATGCGCCTGTCCCCGACAGCGAGCCCTAGGACTTGCTCAGATCCATCCCCAGGGTCGGACCGATCCCCTCGGGGTGCTCGCCGAACGGGTTGGTCGAGCGCCGCTTGGCCGCGGCCTCCAGCTTGCGGCGCAGGTCGTCGTCGATCGCCAGTTCGGGCTTGGGCACGGGGTCGTCCTCGTCCACCGCATCGTCGACCAGCGAGGCCGACAGCACCTGGCGCAGGCGGGCGCCGAAACGGGCGTCTTCGGGGGTGCCCGGCGCGGGCGGCGCGGCCAGGAATTCCAGGACCTCCTCAAGCGCGGTGTCGTTGTCGACGTGATCGGTCATGGGAGGTCTCCAAGGCGGTTCGCACTGCCGATCCAACGGCTTGGCCGCCACGACGGTTGCCGAGCGCCCCCCGGTGGTCCTAGACAGGCCCCTCACCTCTTCGGACCCGATCCCATGGCCTGGACCCGCCTCTACGACGAAGCCGAGCCGCAGCGCGTCAACCGCTGGCTGGCCCAGAACGGCGTCTGCTCGCGCCGCGAGGCCGAGGCCCTGATCAGCCAGGGCCTGGTGTCGATCGACGGCCAGCGGGTGGACGACGTCGGCCGCAAGATCGAGCCCGGCCAGACCCTGGTGCTGTCCGACCGCGCCCAGGCCAAGCTGGAAGGCGCCCTGACGGTGATGATCCACAAGCCCGTCGGCATCGTCTCGTCCCAGCCCGATCCGGGCCAGGTCCCGGCCGTGCGCCTGCTGACCCGCGAGGCCCTGGTCGGCCAGAGCCCGGTCATCCCCGGCTTCGACAACAAGCTGGCCCCGGTCGGACGCCTCGACATGGATTCGCGCGGCCTGCTCATCCTGTCGGAGGACGGGGTGGTGGCTAAGGCGGTGATCGGCCCGGCCTCGGAGCTGGAGAAGGAATACCTCGTCTGGGTCGACGGCTGGATCACCGACGAGAAGCTGGCCCTGCTGCGCCACGGCCTGGAGCTGGACGAGCGCCAGCTGCGCCCCGCCGAGGTCGAGGTCGTGGGCCGCCAGCAGCTGCGGTTCGTGCTCAAGGAAGGCCGCAACCGCCAGATCCGCCGGATGTGCGAGCTGGTCGAGCTGACGGTCACCGACCTTCTGCGTATCCGCATCGGCGACCTGGTGCTGGGCGACCTGCCCGAGGGACGCTGGCGGCCCCTGACCCCCGCCGAACGGGCTGGCCTGATCCATCCCGCCGCCGGATAAACCCGACGTTGACCGCCACCCCGGGCGGGGGCAGGTTCGCAATACCGCTTGGGGGATCGGGCCGGTGGGCTTAAGCCGGTCGCCTGTCCCCTTCGGCAGCCGCATCCAGTTCGTACAGCCATGATCGCCATCACGCCCGCAGCCGCCGCGCCGGTCCGCAAGAAGAACCGCAATCGCCACCGCAAGCCGGTGCGCACCCTGCGGACCGTCCTGCCGGCGATCGCCGTCGGCATGGCCGTGGCGATCGTCGGCCAGGGCGTGATCCGCGCCATGGCCGTCAAGCCCGCCGCTCCCGCCTCCGCCGCGCCGCTGCGCATGGAGAACCCACGCTTCACCGGCACGCTGAAGGACGGCCGCGCCTTCCTGATCACCGCCTCCTCGGCCACCCGCGACCTCAGCAACGCCGACCAGGTGTTCCTGAAGAACCCGCAGCTGACCCGCGGCTACGGCTCGGACAACCCCACCCACGTGGTCTCCAAGGACGGGGCCTACCAGGAGGAGAAGGGCTCGCTGCTGCTGACCGGCGACGTCAAGATCGACAACGGCCAGGGCTACCAGTTCGCCTCGCAGAAGGCGCTGATCGACACCCACACCGGCGACCTGGTCGGCGGCGCCGCGGTCGAGGGCGCCGGCCCGAACAACGGCTCGGTCCGGGCCGACAACTACTCGGTCAGCGACAAGGGCGACCGGGTGGTGTTCAAGGGCCGGGTGCGCACGCGCCTCACGCCGCAACAGTGACCGCGACCGACCCGAAGGGCGGCGGATCCAGGCCCAGCGTCTGTTTCCTCTACATCGCCCAGACCCACCAGATCCTGCACAGCCTGCCGATCGCCATCGCCCTGGCCCGGGGCTGGCCCGACGTCGACGTGCATATCGCCGCCACCGCCCAGGAGCACCTGGACTATGTGCGCGACCTGCTGGAGACGCTGAAGGCCCCGCCCATCCCCATGCGGCTGCTGCCGCCGACCTGGCTGCGCGAGCTGCGGCTGAAGGGCTCCTCGACCCCGCCCAAGGCCCTGATGCTGGCGGCCAACGTTCACCGCCTGGGTCGCTACGACGCCGTGGTCACGCCCGAGCGCACCACGGCCCTGCTGCGCAAGCTGGGGGTCAAGGACACCAAGCTGGTCTACACCCAGCACGGCGCCGGCGACCGGGGCGGTCCGTTCGAGCCGCGCCTCAAGCAGTTCGACCTGGTCATGGCCGCCGGCCCCAAGCAGCGCGACCGCATGCTGGACGAAGGCTGGGTCACGCAGAAGACCTGCGCCATGGTCGGCTATCCCAAGTTCGACATCATCGACGCCCTGCCGCCCTCGCCGCTACCGGTCTTCCCGCAGGCCAAGCCGCTGGTGCTGTACAACCCGCACTTCCACCCGACCCTGGGCTCCTGGCCGAAGTGGGGCCGGCGGATTCTCGAGCGGTTCGCGGCGGACGAGCGTTACAATTTGATCTTCGCGCCCCATATCCGCCTCTTCGAAGGCGCGGATCCCCGTTCGATCGAGGCCCTGGCCCCGTTCGTCGATCATCCGCGCATCCATCTCGACCTGGGGGGGCCCGCGGCGATCGACATGACCTACACCCGCGCGGCGGACATCTATCTGGGCGACGTCTCCAGCCAGGTCTACGAGTTCCTGCGCACGCCCAAGCCGTGCCTGTTCCTCAACCCCACCCACGCCGACTGGCGGGGCGACGAGAGCTTCCATCACTGGCTGTACGGGCCGGTGCTGGACGACATCGAGGGCGTGGTCGACGCCGTCGCCTCGGCCCAGCGCGGGCACGGCGACTATGTCGAGGCCCAGAAGAAGGGCTTCGCCGAGAGCTTCGACCTGCGCGAGACGCCCTCGTCGGTCCGCGCCGCCCAGGCGATCGTCGACCGCCTGCCATCGGGACGCCGACGTCCGCGATGAGCAAGGAAACCAAGGTCTTGCACCGGGTTCTGGCCAATGCCGGGACCCTGCTTGGAGGGCGTACGGTCAACGCCGTGGTCGGCCTGGCCTATATCGCCTTGACCGCACGTGGCCTCGGCAAGGAGCTGATGGGCGTGATCGTGCTGATCAACGCCTTCTCGCAGTTCCTGGGCGAGGTGGCCAAGTTCCAGTCGTGGCAGACCCTGCTGCAGTACGGCGCCTCGGCCCTGCTGCAGAACGACCGGCCGCGCTTCCAGCAGGTGCTGCGCTTCACCATCCTGCTCGACTCGCTGGGCGCCGCCGTGGGCGTGACCTTGGGCGTGGTCGGCGCCCTGCTGTTCGGACATTTCCTGGGCTGGCCGGCCGAGCTGTCGCCCGCCGCCGCCTGCTACGCCCTGTCGATCGCGGTCATGGACTCGGCCACCTCGGTCGGCCTGCTGCGGCTGTTCGACCGCTTCCGCTTCCTGGCCGCCGAACAGGCCGTCAGCTCGGCGGTGCGGCTGGTCGGCTGCGCCCTGTGCTTCACCCTGCACGCCCCGATCGAGGCCTATCTGGCCTCCTGGGCGGCGGGCACCGTCGCGGCCTTCCTCTACGTCAACGGCGTGGCCCTGTGGGACCTCAATCGCCGCCAGCTGCTCAAGGGCTTCACCTTCCGCGGCCCGCTGTCCGAGGGCCTGCCGGGCATCTGGCGCTTCGCCTGGGCCACCAATTTCAGCGGCACCATCGACACCGCCTTCAGCCAGGTGATCACCCTGGTGGTCGGCTCGGTGCTGGGCCCTGGCCAGGCCGCCATGTGGCGCGTGGGTCGCCAGGTGGCCGACGGCATGGCCAAGCCGGCCAAGCTGCTGGTCCCGGCCCTCTATCCCGAACTGGCCAAGATGCGGGCCACGGGCGGCGAGGACGCCATGCGCAAGCTGTCGCGCCAGATCGGCCTGATCGGCGGCGGCGTGGCGGGCCTGCTGCTGCTGGTCTCGATCCTGTTCGGCGCCCACATCCTGGCCATCGTGATGGGCCCCGCCTTCGCGGCCGGCGCCAGCATCATGAACTGGCAGGTGGCCGCCGCCGCCATCGGCGTCCTGGCCATGCCGCTGGAGCCGATGCTGGTCTCGCTGGGCAAGGCGGGCCTGGCCCTGCGCGTGCGGGCCGTGGTCTGCGCGATCTACCTGGCCTGCCTGGTGCCGCTGATCCGCGCCGCGGGCCTGGACGGCGCCGGGGCGGCCCTGGTCGGCGTCGCCGCCGCCCTGGCGATCGGCATGTACATCGCCCTCAAGCGAAGCCTGGCCCAGGAAACGGCCCACGCCAAAGACGAACAAACTTGCGCCGAGGATCAAAACGGCGCCAAAGGCCTTCCGCAATGATTACTCCGACGTCCTCTTCGCGAACCGTGAGATTCGCCGATTTCCCCACCCTGACCGCCGCGCTCGACTTCGCCGCGACCGGTGAAACGGGGATCAACCTCTATTCGCTGCGCGGCGAACTGGTCGAGGCCCTGCCCTACGCCAAGCTGCGCGAGCAGGCCCTGGAGCTGGCGCCGCGCCTGCTGGCCACCGGCGCCAAGCCGGGCGACAGCGTCGGCCTGATCGCCGAGACCGAGGGCGACTTCGTGCGCGCCTTCTTCGCCTGCCAGTACGCCGGCCTGGTCCCCGCGCCCCTGCCGCTGCCCGCGCCGCTGGGCGGCCGCGAGGCCTATGTCGAGCAGATCGCGCGGATGCTCGACTCGGCCCACGCCAAGCTGCTGATCGGCCCGGCCGGCATGAAGGACTGGGTGGCCGAGATCGCCGCCAAGACCGCGCTGAACTTCGCCGGCGTCCTGGCTGATCTGCCGGCCTCGAAGGGCGACGCCCTGCCCGAGGTGAAGCCGGACAACACCTGCTACCTGCAGTTCTCGTCGGGCAGCACGCGCTTCCCGACCGGGGTGCTGGTCACCCACCGCGCCCTGATGGCCAACGCCGTGGCCATCACCCGCGACGGCCTGCAGGTGCTGCCGACCGACCGCGCCGTCTCGTGGCTGCCGCTCTATCACGACATGGGCCTGATCGGCTTCCTGCTGTCGCCGATGACCAGCCAGATGACGGTCGACCTTCTGCCCACCGGGGCCTTCGTGCGCCGGCCGCTGCTGTGGCTGGACCTGATCACCAAGAACGGCGGCACGATCAGCTACAGCCCGACCTTCGGCTACGAGCTGTGCGCCCGTCGCGCCGAGGTGGCCTCGATCGAGCACCTGGACCTGTCCAAGTGGCGCAGCGCCGGCCTGGGCGGCGACATGATCCGCACCGGCCCGCTGCGCGCCTTCGCCGAGCGGTTCGCCAGCGTCGGCTTCTCGGAAAAAGCCTTCGTCGCCAGCTACGGCATGGCCGAGGCGACCCTGGCCCTGTCGATGGCCCCGCTGGGCGGCGGCCTGAAGACCGAGCGCCTGGACGTCGAGCGCCTGGAGCAGCACGAGGCCGTGCTCACCGACGACCTGGACCGCTCGCGCGAATTCGCCCGCAACGGCCCCGCCCTGCCCCACCACGAGCTGGAAGTGCGCGACGAGAACGGCGCGGTGCTGCCCGAGCGCGGCGTCGGCCGCATCTACGCCCGCGGCCCCAGCCTGATGCGCGAATACTTCGAGCAGCCCCAGGAGACCGCCCGCGTGCTGTCGGCCGACGGCTGGCTGGACACCGGCGACCTCGGCTACCTGATCGAAGGCGAGATCGTCATCACCGGCCGCGGCAAGGACCTGATCATCCTCAACGGCCGCAACATCTGGCCGCAGGACCTGGAATGGACCGCCGAGGCCGAGGTCGACGGCCTGCGCAGCGGCGACGTGGCGGCCTTCTCGGTGCCCGGCGACGAGGAAGAGGTCGTGGTGATCCTGGTCCAGGCGCGCGGCGGCGACGCCGACACCCGCGCGGCCCTGGTCGAGAAGATCCAGGGCGTCCTGCGCCTGCGCCACCAGGTCGAGACCCAGGTCCAGCTGGTGGGCGCCCACGCCCTGCCCCAGACCTCGTCCGGCAAGCTGAGCCGCTCCAAGGCCAAGGCTGCCTATCTGGCCGGCGCCTATGGCGAGCGCGCCTGACATGACGGGGGCCCACAAGGGCCCCGTGGTCGCCGTCACGGGGGCCACAGGTTTCCTGGGCCGCCGGCTGGTCAAGATCCTGGCCGAGCAAGGCTGGACCGTCCGCATCCTGGCTCGCCGGGACATCACCGACCCGATGTGGCGGGGCCTTGAGCCCCAGTTGGTGATCGGCGACCTGGCCAGCGCTCCCGCCCTGGCCGCGCTCTGCGACGGCGCGCAGGCGGTCGTCCACGTGGCCGGCCTGATCAAGGCGCGGGACCGGGCGACCTTCGATCGCGGCAATGTCGAGGGCTCGCGGCGGGTGGCCCAGGCGGCCAAGACGGCCGGCGCGCGACTCATCCTGGTCTCCAGCCTGGCCGCCCGCGAGCCCCATTTGTCCGATTACGCGGGCAGCAAACGTGGCGGAGAAGACGCAGCCCGCGAGATTTTCGGCGGTGATCTGACCATCGTCCGCCCGCCGGCGATCTACGGACCGGGCGACGTCGAGACGCTCAGACTGTTCAAAATGGCCTCGAAAGCGGCCTTTTTACCCGTTTTGAGCCCCAAAACGCGCATGGCGTGGATCCACGTCGACGACGCCGCGGCCCGAATCGCCGACTTGGTCAAAACGCCGCGCCTCGGGCTGCTCAGCTTGTCCGACAACCGTCCGGAGGGGTATGGCTGGATCGAACTCATGCGGACCGCGTCCAAAGCGGTCGGCGCGTCGCCAAGGCTGGTGCGCATCCCCTCGGGGGCGATCAAGGCTTTGGCGGTGTTGTCAAAATGGGCGTCCGCCGCAACTGGGAAGGATACAATTCTCACGCCGGGCAAGGCTCGGGAGTTGCTTCACGACGATTGGGCCCTATCTAGCAACGATCCGATTCCGGACTTTCCCCCAGTGAGATACCCTCTCGAAGCGGGATTCGCGCAAAGCGTGCGCTGGTATCGCTCGGAAGGTTGGTTGAAGGAAGAAAAGTCTCGAAAATAGCCGAATACGGCGATTTTCTGGCGGGACTGCTGTTACAATTCGGTTATGTAAGACTGTGGTCGGGGATACTGTCGGGTCGATGGAAGCTGTTACGGATCTCACTCTACGTGAAATCGGACTAGCGACGAGCAAGGTGCTCGGGCGCTCGGTCGATGTGGCGAACGATACTCATATCGGCCGCGATCTGGCGGTCGACTCCCTGGCCCTCATGAACATCATCATGGAGCTCGAAGACACCTTCGACATCTCCATTCCTCTGGATCGCCTGGCTTCGGTGGAAACCGCCGGAGACCTCGCCTCCCTGATTAAAGATCTTCGGAATAGGGCCTAAGCCATGGGGCTGTTCGACAAGCACCTCGCATATCGCGACGCCTACAATGCCATCCGGCAAGCCGGCGCCGATCCCTTCAGCGTGCGCTTCGACGCCGTCGTCTCGCCGACTGAAGGCGTGATCAACGGCAAACGCACGATCCTGCTGGGCACCAACAACTATCTGGGCCTGACCTTCGACGAGCAGGCGATCGCCTCCTCGGTCAAGGCTGTGCAGGAACGCGGCACCGGCACCACCGGTTCCCGCATCGCCAACGGCAGCTTCGAAGCGCACGTCGAGCTCGAAGAAGCCCTGGCCAAGTTCTACAAGCGCAAGCACGCCATGGTGTTCACCACCGGCTACCAGGCCAATCTGGGCGTGCTGTCCACCCTGGTCGGCCGCGGCGACCACCTGATCCTGGACGCCGACAGCCACGCCTCGATCTACGACGGCGCGCGCCTGGGCCACGCCGAGGTCATCCGCTTCCGCCACAACGACCCGGAAGACCTGTACAAGCGCCTGCGCCGCATGAAGGACGTGCCCGGCGAGCGCCTGATCGTGGTCGAGGGCATCTATTCGATGATCGGCGACACCGCGCCGCTCAAGGAAATCGCCGCCGTGAAGCGCGAGCTGGGCGGCTACCTGCTGGTCGACGAGGCCCACTCGATGGGCGTCCTGGGCGAGCACGGCCGCGGGCTGGCTGAACTGGCCGGCGTCGAGGCCGACGTCGACTTCGTGGTCGGCACCTTCTCCAAGAGCCTGGGCGCCATCGGCGGCTTCTGCGTCTCGGACATGGACGACTTCGACGTCATGCGCGTCACCTGCCGTCCGTACATGTTCACCGCCTCGCTGCCGCCGGCCGTGGTCTCCTCGACCGTGACCGCCCTGCGCCGCCTGGAAGAGCAGCCCGAGCTGCGCCACAAGCTGATGGACAACGCCCGCCGCCTGTACGACGGCCTGTCGGGCATGGGCTACGTCACCGGCCCGACCTCCAGCCCGATCGTGGCCATCACCATGCCCGACACCGAGCGCGCGATCGGCATGTGGAACGCGCTGCTGCAGAACGGCGTCTATCTGAACCTGGCCCTGCCGCCCGCCACGCCGGACAGCCGTCCGCTGCTGCGCACCAGCGTCAGCGCCGCCCACACCTTCGAGCAGATCGACCAGGTCCTGGCCGTGTTCGCCGAACTGGGCGCGGCCATGGGCCTGATCGAAGCCCCGCTGAAGCGCGTCTCGGCCTAAGGCCGGACAGCTCTGGAAAACAAAAGGCCCGAGGGAAACCTCGGGCCTTTTTCTTTTTGCGGTCGGGGACATGCCCTTGGGCGTATCCCCATCAGCATCCACGGAGCCAAGTCTTGGGGACACGCCGCAAGGGCATGTCCCCGTCTACGCCCCATTCCCCGCCTTCGCCCGGTCCTGGGCCTGCCGTCGGCGCCACAGGCCCCACAGCACGCCCGGCGCGGCCAGCACCGGATGGCGCTCGCGCCAGGGCGTCACCTCGACCGGCATGCCGGTGTGGCGCTCGATCTTCCAGGCGGCGTAGCGCGCGGCACCGTCGAAGGTGAAGGCCGCCTTGATCAGCCGAGCGTAGTTCAAGGGCCGCCCCATCCGCCGGCGCAGGCGCCAGGCGGCCAGCAGGCGTTTCCGGCCCGCTTCGTCCAGCTTGGGCCGCACGACGCCGTCGGCCTCGATGTCCAGCAGCCCTTCCTCACGCCAGCAGGCGATCAGCAGGCGATGGTAGCGCGCCGCATCGAAGCCCAGGATCGAGCGCTCGCGCCCGCCCTTCTCGACCCGGAACTCGGCCGCGTAGGTCTCCTTGAACAGCGCCGTCCAATAGGCCTCGGACGACCCCTCGGCGGGGCCCAGGGCGGCGGCGAAGCGGGCGGCGGTGCGGGCGGCGTCGGCCACGGCCTCGACGACCTGGCCGGCGATCGCCGGATCGGCGCTCCACACCAGGCCCGCCGGCTGGACGAAGCGGGCCCAGATCGTGGTGTCGATCCCCTGCCCGCGCGTCGCCGCCTGGAACTGAGCCAGGGTCATGGTCGCCACCTTGGCCCGCAGCACCTGACCGTCCACCTCCAGCTCGTGATAGCTGACGTCCGGCCACAGCAGGCGCGTGACCAGGCCGCGCGGGCCCGGCCGGACGCGCTCGGTCAGCACGTAGAAGTCCAGCACTCCGTCCAGGTCGCCCGTGCGCAGGATCGAGCCGTAGAACAGCACCGCCAGCGGCGTCTCGAAGCGGTCCAGGAGCTTGGCCGCGAAGGCCACGGCCTGCGGCGGGGCGGGAGCCAGCAGCTCCTCGCCCACCAGGCTTGCGACGGACCCGGTCATGCCGCCAGGAACCTCAGGGTCGGGGCCAGCACCACGGTCAGGCCGCCGGAGCCGTCATAGACGTCGCCGTCCACCACCAGCGGCTGGTTGGTGGTGATCCGCAGCCTCGAGGCGTCGCCGCGCCGGTAGCCGTAGCGGCCCGACCAGGCCGACTCCTTGCCGGCCACCAGGGCCGGGAAGGCGCCCGGCAGGCCGCGGGGCGGAGCGTCGACGTCCAGGAACTTCAGCCCCTCGCGCGGCGGGCCGAACGGCTTGACCCCGAACGGCAGGCGCTTGAGCGTGGTGGCCAGCACCAGGAAGCGGTCGGCCGTGCGGGTCTCCTCGCCGTCGATGGCCAGGCACAGCGGCACGCCGGCCCGCCACTGGTCGCGCTTGCCGCCCATGACGGTGCCGACCAGGGCGCCCAGCACGCTCATCGCCACGGCGATGCTGTGGAAGGCGCCGGTCTTGTGGACGGTCTGGGCCAGGCTGGTGGCGCGCACGAAGGCGCCCAGGCCGAAGACGAAGCCGCGCAGGCTGGGCCGCCCGTCGTCCCAGCGGACCTCCAGCGGCGCGCGGTGCTTGATCACGGCGTCGGGCGACTTGGCGGCCGCCAGGGCCTTGGCCAGGGTGAAGTCGCGCGGCACGCCCAGGTCGATGGCCAGCACGTTGGTCTTGCCGGACGGGATCAGGGCGATCAGCGGCATGGCGTCGCCGAAGATGGTCGCCGCGCGGCTGAGGACGTCGCGGATCGTGCCGTCGCCGCCGTCGATCACCAGCATCTTCACGCCGCACTGGGCGAAGGCCTGCAGGTCCTGCTCCAGCGCCTCGGGCGTGGCCGGCTCGACGAGCAGCACCGCGTCGGTCGTCGACGCGTCGCCCGTATCGGACTCCGAGCGCCCGATATTGGCGTGGCTCATCGGATTGCGGACGACGCCTACTCGCATCAGCGCGACAACCAGGAAACGACGGCCCCTTTCGGGGCGGCCAGGGCTTGCAGGATTTGCGCGGCGTGCACGACCAGGCAGATCCCCGTCCAGACCGCCACCGCCAGGAACCCGATGTCGGGACGACCGGCCACAACCGCAAGGGTCAGCAGGATCAGGTTCGGGTTCCGACGGGCGGTGATCTGCCGGAAGAAGCTGTCGAACGGCCGCCAGGCGTGCATCTCGACCTTGAACAGGGCCAGGAAGATCCCCTCCTCCACCCGCTGCAGGACGTAGCCGGCCAGGATCACCGCCAGGGCCAGCTGGCCGTGCGGCATGGTCAGACCCAGCGCGCCGACGCCGACATACCAGGCCCACCACCAGAAGGGCGGATGCACCAGGTCGATGCCGTGGTCGAAGACGTTGCCCCACTTGGACGAGGTCAGGGTCACGCGGGCCAGCTTGCCGTCGACGGTGTCGAGGAAGGTCATGATCCAGGCGCAGACCAGGCCCCAGCCGAACTCGCCCTTCCAGAACAGCCAGAAGGCCGCCAGCACCAGCAGGAAGCCGATCAGGGTCACCTGGTTGGGCGTCATCCTGGCCAGGGCGCACCAGCGGGTGACGATCCGGGCGGGCACGGGCCACACGTGCTTGGTCACCAGGTCGGTGACGCCCTTGTACGAGCCCTGGAACAGGCGCTTCTCGACCGCCACCCGGGTCTCGGGCGTCAGGCGCTCCAGCACCGGTGGCTCGCGCTTGCGCAGGGCGTGGTTGTAGGCCGAGCCCAGCTCCACGGCGGTCAGGCGGGTGTCGACCAGGGCGGTGACGTCCTCGCCCGTATCCAGCCGCACGATCGCCTCGCGGGCGCGGGCGGCGGGGACGTTGATGGCGACGATGCGGCCGGCCTCGTCGACCAGGGCCACGCCGGGGCGGCCGGCCAGGGCCTTGATCAGCGACTCGTCGAACACCCAGCCGGCGTCGACCACCACCACGTCGCCGCTGACGAAGACGGTCTCGGCGCCGGCCTCGACCAGGCCCAGGCGACGATAGATGCGCGACAGCCGCTCGGCCGAGGTCATCCCCCAGAGGCGCGTTTTCGCCTGACCCACCGTGACGGCGGACGGGCCGGCGGCGTCATTTGGACGATTTTCCACGCTCACGATAGACAACCCCTTGAAACCTGGGGCGATTGATAAGCAGCTTCGGCCCCTTCCGCCAGAATCCGTGAACCAAACTTTGTCGATATTCCGCTTGGCCCACCTCTCCGACCCGCACCTGCCGCCGCCCCAGGGCGCGTTCGGCTGGCGGGACCTGCTGTCCAAGCGGCTGCTGAGCCGGATCGCCTGGCGGCGCAAGCATCGCGAACACCGGCCCGAGGTGCTGGCCGCGATCGTCGCCGACCTCAAGGCCCACGCCCCCGACCATGTCGCCATCACCGGCGACCTGACCAACTACGCCGCCCCGGCTGAGTACGAGGCGGCCCGGGTCTGGCTGGAGGCCCTGGCCCCCGCCCGCGACGTCACCGTCAGCCCCGGCAACCACGACGCCCTGGTCGAGACCAAGGGCGGCCGGCCGTTCGCCCCCTGGACGCCCTGGCTGGGCGACGAGGGATTGGGCGAAGGCGGCGACGTCGCCTTCCCGCGGGTGCGGGTGCGCGATGGGGTGGCGCTGTTCAACCTGTGCTCGGCCGTGCCGACCGCCCCGCACCTGGCCACGGGCCGGCTTGGCAAGGCCCAGCTGGAGCGGCTGGACGCCCTGCTGGCCGACCCGGCCTATCGCGACCTCTTCCGCGTGCTGCTGATCCACCATCCGCCCGTCCCGGGGGCGGTGGCCAAGCGCAAGGCGCTGGAGGACCAGGACGCCCTGCGCGCCCTGCTGGCCCGCCACGGCGCGGACCTGGTCCTGCACGGCCACGCCCACGAGGCGATGGTGGCGACGGCCCCCGGGCCGGACGGCGCGATGATCCCCGTGCTGGGCGTGCCCTCGGCCTCGGCCATGGGCGAGCGCGGCCATCCGGCGGCGCGCTGGCACGGGGTCGAGATCGACCGCCAGGCCGACGGCGGGGTCGAGGTCAGGGTCGTGGCGCGCGGCCTGGATCCGAAGACCGGCCGGCCCGCCGAACTGAGCCGCTACGTCCTGCTGCAGGCCGGCCGCCCGCCCGCCGGACACGCCTAGCGCGAAAAGCCCGGAACCGGAGCGAACCGCGCCGTTCGGACTTCCATGGAAAAGGCCGCGTCCCTATTGTATGCGACGGCGGCGAACGCCCCGAGGCGAGGCCGACATGACCAATCCCACCGCAGAGAATTTCGGGTATCCGCGCACCAAGGTGGCGGAAACGGAGAGCTGGCTGGTCCTGGTGCGCCCCAAACAACCGACCTTCGGATCGCTGGTGCTGGTATGCAAGGAATCGGTCGAGTCCTTTTCCCAGCTGAGTCCCGCCGCCTTCGCCGACCTCAAGACGGCGACCGAGGGCGTCGAACGCCTGCTGGGCAAGGTCGTGGCGTACGAGAAGATCAACTACCTGATGCTGATGATGGTCGATAAGGACGTGCATTTCCACGTGATCCCGCGCTACGCCGGGACGCGCGAGCATGAGGGCCGCACCTTCGCCGACGCCGGCTGGCCCGCCGTTCCGGCGCTGGGCTCGACCGTCGACCTGGACCCCGACGCCGCCGAGCGCCTGGCCCAGAGCTTCGCCCAGGTCTGGTCGGCCGCGTGAAGAAGCCCATCCCCACGCCGCACGGCACGTCGCGCTTCCGGCTGATCGACGCCTATCTGCTGCGCCTGCTGACCTGGCCGATCATCGGCTGCCTGGGCGTGACCGTGATCGCCCTGCTGCTGGAGCGCGTCCTGCGCCTGCTGGACGTGCTGTCGCAGAGCAGCGCCCGCTTCGGCTACGTCACCCAGCTGGCCGCCAACCTGGTGCCGCACTATCTGGGCCTGGCCCTGCCCGTGGCGTTCTTCGTGGCGCTGTTCATCGTCATCACCAAGCTCAGCGACGGGTCCGAGATCGACGCCCTGCTGGCCAGCGGCCAGTCCCTGACCCGCGTGGCCGCGCCGTTCGTCTATGTCGGCCTGTTCCTGATGGTCTTCAGCCTGATCGTCTTCGGCTACATGCAGCCCTACAGCCGCTACGCCTATCGGGCCGTCATGCACGAGGCGATCAACGCCGGCTGGAACGGCAAGCTGAACGGCGGGGCCTTCATCGACCAGCCCAAGCTGCTGATGACCGCCGACGGCGCCGACCCGGCCGGCCAGCAGCTGACCCGGGTGTTCATCCGTCGCCAGGACGCCGCCGGCCGCGAGGAGGTGATCACCGCCGCCACCGCCGACCTGAGGGCCGACGCCGACGGCAAGAACGTCACCATGCTGCTGCGCAAGGGCCAGCGGATCGCCGTCGACGCCCGCGGCGAATACCGCACCCTGGTCTTCGACCAGTTCACCACCAACGTGCCCCTGGCCGGCGCGGCGGCCCTGCTGCGCAACCGGGGCGGCGACGAGCGCGAGCTGACCCTGGGCGAGCTGGCCCGCCAGGCCGACAGCCCCAACCCGGTCGTGCCGCGCGCCACCCTGCTGGCCGAGCTCTATGGACGCCTGGCCCGGGCCGCCTTCCTGCCCTTCCTGCCGCTGCTGGCCTTCCCGCTGGGCCTGGCCGCCAAGCGCGGCAACCGCACGCCCGGCCTGATCATCGCCGGCGTCCTGCTGCTGGCCTTCCAGCACAGCCTGCAGCTGGGCCAGAGCCTGGCGGAATCGGGCAAGGCCATGCCGCTGGCGGCCATCGGCGTCCCGTGGCTGATCTTCACGGGCCTGAGCCTGTGGATGTTCATCGGCAGCCGCAAGCGTCCCGGCCAGACCCCGGTCACCGAGCTGATCCGCCGGTTCGGCGTGGGCATCAAGCGCTTCCGGCGCATGTTCCGCGACAAGTTCGAGCAGGCCGACGCATGAAGATCCAGCTGTACGTCCTGCGCACGGTCGGCACGCGGGTGCTCGGCGCAGCCCTGATCCTGTTCTCCATCCTGCAGATCCTCGACCTGCTGGAAGTGACCACCGACATCCTGGACCGGGGCCTGGGCACGGCCGGGGTGCTGTACTACGCCGCCCTGCGCTCGCCGCGCCTGATCGAGCAGGTGGCCCCCATCGCCACCCTGGCCGGCGGCCTGTTCGCCTTCTCGCAGCTGGCCCGCGAGAGCGCGATCATCGCCATGCGCGCCACCGGCATCTCGGCCTATCGCATCGTCGCCATGGCCCTGCCCGTCGCGGTCCTGGTGATGGCGCTGGACTTCACCTGCGCCCAGGTGATCGCCCCGCGCACGGATCCGGTGCTGGCCGACTGGTGGCAGGCCACCACGCCCGTCGCCGACCGCAAGGTCCCGGGTCCGCGCAGCTTCCGGGCCGGCGACGACCTGGTGATCGCCGCCGGCGCCTCGGCCGACGGCCGCACCCTGAACGCGGTGAAGATCTATCGCCGCGACAAGACCGGCCGGCTGATCGAGCGCATCGAGGCGCCGTCGGCCGCTTACGCTCGCGACAAGGGTTGGACCCTGGTCAAGCCGGTGATCGTCCGGTTCAACGGCGAGCACGTCGACGTCACCCCCGCCGCCAGCATGACCTGGCCCTCGCCCCTGCATCGCCAGGACGTCCAGGCCCTGTTCGCCGACAGCCCCGTGCCCACCGCCGCCACGGCGCGCCGGGCCCTGCTGAACGGCGGCGGCGACCGCCCGTCCACCTTCTACGAGACCCGCCTGCTGGCCGCCTTCGCTGGACCCGTGGTGTCCCTGGTGATGCTGCTGCTCAGCGCGCCGGTGGCCCTGGCCAATTTCCGCAGCGGCCAAGGCGCCGTGCTGCTGACCGGCGGCCTGGCGGCCGGCCTGATCTTCCTGGTCGTCAACGGCATGCTGTCGGCGCTCGGCGAAGGCGGATCGCTCTCACCCATCCTGGCCGTCTGGGGCGGCCCGGTCATCTTCGCGGCCCTCGCGATCTACGCGCTCGTTGTCCTGGAGGGCTGAATGCCGTTCGACACCACTGAATCCGGTCTTGAGATCATCCCCGTCAGCTCGAAGGCCGAACTGAAGCGGTTCATCGACCTGGCCAACCGCCTCAACGCCAAGGACCCCAACTGGGTGGTCCCGCTGATGTACGAGCGCATGGCCGCCCTGACCCCGGCCACCAACCCGTTCTTCCAGCACGCCGACGTCCAGTTGTGGCTGGCCGTGCGCGGCGGCCGCGACGTGGGCCGGATCAGCGCCACGATCGACCACCTGGCCACCGAGGTCGGCGCGGGCAAGACCGGCAATTTCGGCATGATCGCCGCCGAGGACGACCCGGCGATCTTCCAGGTGCTGTTCCGCACCGCCGAGGACTGGCTGAAGGCCCGCGGCTGCACCCGGGCCCTGGGTCCGTTCAACCTGTCGATCAACGAGGAGGTCGGCCTGCTGGTCGACGGCTTCGACACCAAGCCGATGGTGATGATGGGCCACGACCCCCGCTACGCCGCCGCGCGGGTGGAGGAGCAGGGCTACACCAAGGCCAAGGACGTCTACGCCTATGTCTGCGATCCCCGCGCCGCCCTGCCCCCGGTGGTGGTCCGCCGGGTCAAGCGCGGCCTGCCCGAGGGCGTGGTCCTGCGCCAGCTTGACATGAAGCGCTACGACGACGAGGTCAAAGCCCTGACCTCGATCCTCAACGACGCCTGGTCCGAGAACTGGGGCTTCGTGCCGACCACCGAGGCCGAGACCGCCCAGTTGGGCAAGGCCCTGAAGGACGTGCTCGACCCGCGCCTGGTGCTGTTCGCCGAGATCGACGGCGAGGTCGCCGCCTTCATCGTGCTGCTGCCCAACGTCAACGAGGCGATCGAGGGCCTGAACGGCAAGCTGCTGCCCTTCGGCTGGGCCAAGCTGCTTTGGCGGCTGAAGGTCAAGCGCGTGAAGTCGATCCGCATCCCGCTGATGGGCCTGAAGAAGAAGTTCGCCGACAGCCTGCGCGGCCAGGTCGTGCCGTTCCACCTGATGAACGCCGGCCGCGACGCCGGCATCGCCCTGGGCTACGACAAGTTCGAGTTCTCGTGGATCCTCGAGGACAACGCGCCGATGCGCCGGATCTCCGAGGCCATGGGCGCCGAGATCTACAAGACCTACCGCATCTACGAGAAGGCGCTCTAGGCGTGAGCCAGCCCTTCCAGGCCCCCTTCCAAGCGCTTGTGCTGGCCGGTTCGCGCGGCGGGGTCGATCCCGTCGCCGACTACGCCGGCGTCAGCCAGAAGGGCCTGATCGTCCTGGGCGGCCGGACGCTGCTGAACCGGGTGCTGACCGCCCTGGACGAGGCCGGCGCCCAGCGCATCGCCGTCTCGACCAACGACGCGGCCCTGCAGGCGGCCCTGGAGGCCGAGAAGACACGGGCGACGCTGTCGCGCCTGCCCTCGGCCGCCGGCCCCAGCCAGAGCGTCCACGAGGGCGCGGAGGCCATGGGCACGCCCCTGCTGGTCACCACGGTCGACCACGCCCTGCTCCAGCCGGAATGGGTGACCGACTTCATGGCCGACACGCCGGCCGACGCCGACATCGCCATCCTGCTGGGCGAGGAGCACCTGGTGCAGGCCGCCGCGCCCACGACCAAGCGCACCTATCTGGCGTTCCGCGACGGGCGCTATTCGGGCTGCAACCTGTTCTACCTGAAGACCCCGGCCTCGCTGAAGGCCATCGACCTGTGGCGCACGGTCGAGAAACACCGCAAGCAGCCGTGGAAGATCGCGGCCCTGTTCGGACCGGTGATGCTGGCGCGCTACCTGCTGGGCCTGATGACCCTGGACGAGATGGTGGCGCGGATCGGCCGCCTGGCGGGGGTCAGGGCGGCGGCCGTCCGGGCGCGGCACGGCTTGGCGGCGGTGGACGTCGACAAGCCGGCCGACCTGGACCTGGTGCGGTCCCTGGTCGAAGGGTGAGCCCCTTCGCGCCGGATTTGGCTCAGGAGGTCGCGGCCTCGGGCGCGTTGCCCTCGTCGCCGCGATAGAACACCCCGACGGCGGCGACCCAGAGCACCGCGACGATCGTGGGGATCCACGCCACGGACTCCGGCAGCGGAATGGGCGAGATCGGCCCGAGCGTCGCGGTCCAGATGACGAACGAAATCGCCGAGATCACGATCGCCAGCACCTGCGGTTTGACCCCGCCTTTCGAGGTGGACTTGACCCGGACCACCACCAGGATCGCGATACAGGCCACCGCGATCACGATCAGACAGACCAGCTTGATCGTGCCCGTGACCGAGGCCGGGATCAGGGCCACGGTCGCGGCGTAGGTCCCCAGCGCCTCGGCGGGGATCAGCTTGGCCAGGCGCGAGGCCCAGCCGTCGGTGTTGGTGTCCTGCGGAGGCGGATTGTCGCCCGGCGCCAGCGGCGGGCCGTTAACTCTCAGTGACATGGATGCTCCCTCTTCTCTTCAAAATGGTTCTTCGAAGCTGGGCGCCGACGTCGCGACTTTCCGACGCGATACTGAGTCATCCACGAGACGCCCCAGCGTGAGCGTGACCGAAGTCGCCCGCGAACGCAATCGACGAGAGAGTATGCATTTAAGCGCAACCGTAGAGCGGCAAGCGCGCGCGGACACGAAAAACCCCGCCGCCGACCACCGCGGGCGCGGCGTCGACGGCGGGGTCCTTGGAGGCCCGGAAAGGCGGGAGCCGGCTACTTCAGCTTGGCGCTGACCGAGATCCCGACGATGCGCGGCTCGTTGTAGACGGCCGCCATGTAGTTCTCGATGACGCCCTTGAGGTTCTTCTCGTTGGTGATGTTGCGGCCGAACAGGGCCACTTCATAACCGCCGTTGTTGCCCTCGTAGCCCAGCTTCAGGCCGCCTTCGAAGTTGTCCTTCGAGTAGAACTCGTCGGTGTCGTAGAGCACGAAGTTCGTATAGCCCTGGATGTTCCAGTCCGTGGCGACGAACAACTTGCCGTCGGCGCCGACCGGCAGGTCATAGCGGCCGGTGAAGCTGAAGTTGTACTTCGGCGCGTTGGGCAGCGGCTGGCCGTCGATCTGGGCGAAGGTGTTGGCGCCGACCTTGATCGTCGGGTTCTTCACCGTGCAGACCACCACGCCGTTGAGGGCGCAGACCTGGGCGTAGACGCGCTTGTCGTCGATCTCGCTGTGCAGCAGGCTGAGGCCCGCCGTCAGGGTCAGGTTGGTGATCGGGCGCCACTCGGCGTCGGCTTCCAGCCCGTAGGCCTTGGCCTTGTCGGCGTTGAACAGCACGCCGTTGCCGTTGGAGTCGTTGCCGTTCAGCTGGATGTCCTTGACCTCGTAGGTGAAGGCCGAGGCGTTGAAGCGCAGGGTGTTGTCCAGCAGCGTGCTCTTCAGGCCCGCTTCCCACGACAGGATCGTTTCCGAGTTGGCGGTGGTGAAGTCGCTGTTGAACACAGCCGAACGGCCCTGGATGGTCGGGCCGCGGAAGCCCTTGGCCACGCGGGCGTAGAGGTTCAGGTCGGGATTGACCTCATAGTTGGCCGACAGGTCCCAGCTGACCTGCTCGTCGGCCAGGCGCACGTAGCGACGGCCGGTGTAGGTCGAGACGTTGGCGGCGGTGTTGGACGTTTTGACCAGCACGGTCTTCTTGGCGTCGGAGGTGTCGCGCAGGCCGCCGGTGATCGTCAGGGCGTCGGTCAGCTTGTAGCTGACCTGGCCGAACACCGCCCACGAGGTGTTGAGGTTGTTCAACCGCACCCAGTTGTTGGGGTTGTAGCCGGCCGAGGTCGGCAGCAGGAAGTAGCCGCGCTGATAGAAGTCGGTCGTGTCGCGCGAGTCGAAGTACAGCGCGCCGACCTGCCACTTCAGGCGGTCGTCGCCGTTGCTGGCCAGGCGGATTTCCTGGGTCAGCTGGTCCAGGTCGCGGACCTGGCCCATCGACTGGCCGAAGCCGTTCGGAGCGCCGGCGACCGGGAAGTTGGCCGCCGCGCCGCCGTCGGTGTCGCCGCGGCTGTAGCCGTTGGTGGTCTCGTAGGCGCTGATCGAGGTCAGGGTCACCGGACCGAAGTCGTAGGCGATGTTCAGCGACGCGCCCTGGGTGTCGTAGGCCTGCGGGTTGTTGGCCGCCTCGTCGAAGGCGACGCTGTCGCGCGGGGCCGACGAGCTGTTGGAGCCCTTCTTCAGCGCCTGGCGCAGGAACAGGGTCGAGGTGCCCTCGTACTGGCGGGCGTGGGCCGAGGCCAGGACCGTCAGCTGGTCGGTCGGGGTGGCCAGCAGCTGGACCCGGACGTCCTTCTCGTCGAAGCCGCCCATGGCGTTCTTCTTCGGGGTGACGGTGCCGTCGGCGCTGGTCCCGGCGAAGGTGTTGTCGACGTAGTCGTCGCGGTGCTGGTAGAGCGCCGACACGCGGAAGGCCAGCTTGTCGGCCACGATCGGGCCGCCGATGCCGCCGTCGAAGGTGGTCGTGCCGTAGGTGCCGTACGAGGCGCTGGCGCGGCCTTCCAAGGTCTGGGTCGGCTTGTTGGTGTCGAACTTGACGATGCCGGCGGTGGTGTTGCGGCCGAACAGCGAGCCCTGCGGGCCGCGCAGCACTTCCACCTGCTTGATGTCGAACAGCGGGTTCGACTTCAGGACCACGTGTTCCAGGATCACGTCGTCATGGATGATCGACACGGGCTGGGATGCGCCCAGGTAGAAGTCGATGTTGCCGAGGCCCCGGATGTAGAAGCGCGGGAAGATCCGGCCCGTGGTGGTCTCGGCGTAGAAGCTGGGGACCTTGCCCGACAGGGCCAGGATGTCGCTGCCGTCGGCGTTGACGGCGCGCAGCTGGTCGCCGCCGACCACGGCCACCGACACCGGCACCTTCTGCAGGTTCTCCGAGCGGCGCTCGGCCGTGACCACGATCTCGTCCAGGGCGGTCGAGGACGCCTCCTGGGCCAGGGCCGCCGTCGCGAACGACAGCGCCGACAGGGCCACGCCCGTCAGCAGGCTGACTTTCTGAATTCCGAACTTCCGCATGAGATCCCCATTTCCGGCCGTGCAGGCCTTGTATCGATCGATACGCCGGAAGGTGTCGGACATTGGCCCTGTCCCCCACAAGCGTCGCCACCGTTTCCAGGTAGAGCGGACCGGCTATAGGAGTCGCCTGTGACTGGTCGATGACAGAGTAAGAAGCAGCTTACTTTGTTTGTGGATGAGACACGGAAATGCGCATCGCGATGCGGCTTTGCCACACCGGCGAGCACTCTTCAGTTTACGGAATATCCCGGCCGGAAGGCCGAGCCCGCCGGCCTACTCGCCCGCGGCGACCCAGGCCGCCGCCAGTTCGCGGTTCTTCGGCACGTCCTCGGGGAAGTCCATCTCGGCCCATTGCAGGCCCTGGATCGACTGCACCCGGACCACGTCGTGCTCCTGGGCGATCTGGTTGATCACGCTGAGGTACCAGCGCTTGAGGCCTTCCGGCGTGCGCAGGGCCTGCTCGACGATGCGGGTGAACAGGGCCGCGCCCTCGGGATCGAAGCGCAGGAAGCCGATCGACTCGGCGTCGTACTGCTCGATGGTCTTGCCGATGGCCCGCAGGGACAGCCCCTCGGTCAGCACCTTCATGTCGTCGGCGTCGTAGCCGCCCTTACGGTCGATGGTGACGGTGATCGGGGCCGACGGCGCGGCGATCAGCGCCTCGGCGATCGGGCGCTCGAACAGGGTGTCGCCGTTCAGCAGCAGGAAGTCGCCGCGCATCTCGCCGCGCGCCAGCCAGCAGGTCGCCAGGTTGTCGGTCAGGGCGTAGAACGGGTTGAACAGGGTGCGGACCTTCAGGCCCGGGATGTCCAGCCCCGCGACTTCCTTCTCGACGGTGTCGGCGGCGAAGCCGGTCACCACCACCGCCTCGGTGATCCCCGCCTCGGCCAGGTGCTTGAGCTGCCAGTGCAGCACGGTGCGGCCCGAAAGCTCGACCAGGCACTTGGGGCGGGTGTCGGTCAGGGGCGACAGGCGCTTGCCCTGGCCGGCGCTGAGGATGATGGCTTTGGCCGGTTTCGCCACGGGCGTGGTCTCGTCTATCTGGGGGAATTGAGAGCGCGAAATAGCGACGACGGGACGGGCCAACAAGCCCGCCCCGTCGTTTCAGGGTTGGAAGTATCAAGTTTCGCGGGAGGGGCGCAAGCGCGACCCCTCCCCTCGTTCAAGCGGGCCGCCTAGAACGGCAGAGTGAACTTCACGGCCAGGGCCTGGTTGCTGACCCGCTCGCCGAACTGACCCGACCAGTTGAGCTTGGCGCTGGCGCCCTTGGCGTTGACCAGGGACACGCCCAGCTCGGCGTCGCCCGTGGTCTTGTCCAGCCGCGAGGCCACGCCGTACGTGCCCGCCACGGGCGGCGCGCCCTCGAAGGCGGTCTGGAACAGCGGGGCGCTGCCCGACAGCATGTGGCTGGCGCCGATGCGGGCATAGGGCCGGATGGCCGTGACGCCCTGCATGAACTCGGCGCCGACCTCCAGCTTGACGCTGGCCCGGGTGGACTGGTCCACCTGCTTGGGCGCGACCAGGTTCAGCGCGCCCGCGCCCTTTTCGGCGAAGGCGTCGGTCTGGATGCGGGCGTAGTTCACCTCGGCGATCGGCTTGGCGTAGGCCTTGTCGGTGCCGAAGCGGTAGCCGGTCCGGACGGTGACCGCCTGGAAGGTCTGCTCCTGCTTGGCCTGCGCCATCCGCAGGCCCGACGGCAGCAGGACCGCGCGGCGGGTGTCGACCGAGCTCGTGCCCGTGGTGAAGGTCATGGCGAACGCGGCCGGACCGTCGATCACCTTGGCCACGACGCCCAGCTGATAGCGGTCGCCGTCGCCCTGGGTGCGGGTCGGCACGCCGGTCCGCAGGCTCTCGCCCGACAGCGCCATGCCCAGCCGCCAGTGCGGACCGGCGGCGCGCTCGAAGCCGCCCTGCAGGCCTGCGGAGCGTTCCCGGTAGGCCATGTCCTGCGTGGTGGCGTCCAGCGTCAGCTGCCGCCCGCCGGCCTTGGTCCACACGCAGTCGTCAGCCTCGTCCCGGCCCGGCGTCGTCGGGCAGGTCATCATCGAGTCGGTGAAGCCGGCGATGGCGAAGTTGGTCACCGCCACCTGGTCGGCGTAGGTCTCGGCGCTGAAGCTGTCGTAGTAGTTGGCCAGGGCCGTCTGCGACGGCTCCCAGAACAGCTCGGCCGCCACCGGCGCGAAGGCGTCGGTGCTGCCGGCCAGCTGGATGTTGTTGATGTGATCGCCCACCGAGGTGCGGTTGACGTTGAACCCGGCCGGCGAGAAGTCGACCACATAGTGCAGGTTCAGGTCGTCCTTGGTCGTCTTGAGCTCGAAGGTGGCGATCGACGAGGTCGGGGCCACCAACTGGACGCCCGAGGCGGTCACGGTGCCCGAGCCGTTCAGGATCGTGGCCGTGTGGTCGCCCGGCAGGATGTGGCCCGGGTCGGCGATCTGCAGGACGAACTTGCCCTTCAGGTCCAGCGAACCGGTCAGGTCCAGGCGGTCGATCTCGCCGGCCTTGCCCGTCTTGCCCAGGTCCAGGTCGGTCAGGAACACGCCGGTCGCGGTCTGCTTGAAGTCGCCCTCGACGCTGGTGGTCTGGACGTGGCCGTTGCCGCCGGGCGTGAAGATCCCGTCGTTGGTCAGCAGGCCGCCGTTCAGCTTCACATAGTCCAGCGACACCAGGGTCGAAGTCGTCGTGTTGTTGAAGGCGTTCAGGCCGCGGCCCAGGTCGATGTTGCCGATAACGCCCTTGTTGCTGATGAACGTGTCGTTGCCGGTGGTGGCCAGGATGGCCAGGTTCGAGTCCGCCGACACCACGCCGTTCAGGGTGATGACGTTGTTCTTGCCGCCGTCGACGAACACGCCCTTGCCGTAGACCGCGCCGCCGTGGACGTCGCCGTTCAGGGTGGCGTTGATGTCGGCCGCCGTATAGGTCGGCGTCGCCGCGGCCGAAGCCGACAGGCTGTGCGAACCGGCCGCCGGGACGTCGCCCGCCTGGCTCTGGAAGAAGGCCCCGACGCCGTTCTTGCCGCCGGCCCAGATGTTGCCGTTCTGGATCACGGTGACCGTGCCGGCGTCGCCCGTGCCGCCCAGCGAACCGGCGAACGACAGGCCCAGGCCGCTGCCGAACAGGCCGCCGCCGCCGCCCACGCTCTGGGCGAAGATGCCGACCGCGCCGTCGCCCAGCAGGATGATGTCGCCGGTGTTGACCACCTTCACATCGCCGCCGTCGCCGCCGTAGCCGTCCAGCGGGTTCAGGCTCAGCTTGCCGTAGTCGCTGTAGTCCTCGCCGCCGAACGGGCCGAAGTCGCCCCACGAGGCGATGCCCAGCGAGGTGTCGCCGGCCACGCCGCCGCCGCCGCCCACGCTCTGGGCGAAGATGCCGTAGGCGCCGTAGCCCGAGGTCTGGATCAGGCCGTTGTTGGTGACGACGACGTCGCCGCCGTCGCCGGCCGTGCCGCCCAGGCCCGAGAACACGATCTGGCCGACGGCCGTGATCGTCCCCTCGCCGCCCGTGCCGCCGCCGCCGCCGACGCTCTGCGCCATGATGCCGTGCGACAGGCGGCCCGAGGTGTAGATCGCGCCGTTGTTGGTGACCGTGACCAGGCCGCCGTCGCCGGCCGAACCGCCCGTGCCGCCGATGCTGATCCCCCAGGCCGGCTCGCTGAACGAGTCGATCAGGTCCTTGGTGGCGGTCAGGTTGCCGACCACCTTCATCGTGTCCGACAGCCCCTTGCTGTAGGAATAGGTGTCGTCGCCGTCGTAGTCGGTGGCGCCGCCCGTGCCGCCGCCGCCGCCCACGCTCTGGGCGAACACGCCGCGCGACAGGGCCCCTTCGGTGACGATGGTCCCGTTGTTGGTCACCCGGACCTCGCCGCCGTCGCCGGCCACGCCGCCCTGGCCGCCGATGCTGACCTCGCCGGCCAGACCCGAGCCGCCGTCGCCGCCGCCGCCGCCCACGCTCTGGGCGAACACGCCGTGGGAGTCGTTGCCCTTGGTCCAGATCAGGCCGCTGTTGAGCACCTTGACCAGGAAGCCGTCGCCGCCGCCCGCGCCCGAGCCGCCGATGGCGATCTGGCCGCCCTTGGCCTCGCCCTTGTTGGCCATGTCGAGGAAGGTGACGACCTCCTCGCCCTGGGTCGAGATCAGGCCGCCGCGACCGCCGCCGCCGCCCACCGACTGGGCGAACACGCCGTGCGAGTCGCTGCCCTCCGTCAGGATCTGGCCGCTGTTGTCGACCCAGACCTCGCCGCCGTCGCCGGCCGCGCCGCCCTGGCCGCCGATCGAGACGTTGACCGAGGTGGCCTTGCTCGTGCCGGCCGGCTTCTTGGAGAAGCTCAGCGAGAAGCCGCGGGCGTCGCCGCCCGAGCCGCCGCCGCCGCCCACCGACTGGGCGACGATGCCGCTGGAATTGCCGCCGACCGTGCTTAGCGAGCCGCTGTTCTTGACGTCGACCAGCTTGCCGTCGCCGGCCGCGCCGCCCGTGCCGCCCAGGGCGATGGCGTAGGTGCCGTTCTGCCCCTGGCCGAAGCTGCCGGACGCCGCCGTGGCCACGCCCGCGTCGCCGCCGCCGCCGCCGATGCTCTGGGCGTAGATGGCGTTGGCCTGGGACTCGCCGGTCGTCGCCACCACGCCGCTGTTGGTGACCCGGACGACGCCACCGTCGTTGCCCGTGCCGCCGTCGCCGCCCAGCGCGACCGAGATGTTGTTGCTTTTGGAGCCCAGGCTGACCGTGCCGGCGCCGCCGGCCATGTAGTCGGACCACTGGTTCTCGTCGATGCCGGCCATGCCGCCGTGGCCGCCGCCGCCGCCGATGCTCTCGGCGAAGATCCCGTGCGACTGCTCGCCGTGGGTGACCACCGTGCCGCTGTTGACGACCGTGACGTCGCCGCCGATCGAGCCCGTGGCGCCCGAACCGCCCATGTTCATCGACAGGTTGGTCGACTCGCCGCCCGACACCGCCAGGGCCCCGGCCGCGCCGCCGGCCCCGCCGCCGCCGCCCACGCTCTGGGCGAAGATGGCCGTGGCGTCGTCGCCCTCGGTGACCACCAGGTCGGTGGAGGTGACCTTGACGTCGCCGCCCTTGCCGCCGCCGCCGCCCGAGCCGCCGAACGCCAGCGAGACGTTCTTGGACTTGGCGCCGCCCAGCGCCGCCGAGACGGCCATGCCGCCCGTGCCGCCGCCGCCGCCCACGCTCTGGGCGAAGATGGCCGTGGCCCCGTCGCCGGTGGTGCCGACCTTGCCGTTGTTGGTCACCTCGACCAGGCGGCCGACGCCCGCCGAGCCACCCGAGCCGCCGATCGACACGCCGATGGCGATGTTGTCGGTCGACGAGAGGCCGCCGGTCAGGGCGCCCGCCATGCCGCCGTCGCCGCCGCCGCCGCCCACGCTCTGGGCGAACACGCCGTAGGCCCGCGCGCCCTCGGTGGTGGTCACGCCGTCGGTGGTCACATGGACCTCGCCGGCGTCGCCCGCCGAACCGCCCTCGCCGCCGATGCTGGCCGAAAGGCCGACCGTGCTGGTCCCCTGGGTCAGCGTGCCGCTGATCGAGAAGCCGCCGCTGCCGCCGCCGCCGCCGATGCTCTGGGCGATCAGGCCGTGGGCCTCTTCGCCATGGGTCACCGCGCCGACGTCGCTGGTCACGGTGACGGTCTCGGCGTCGCCGCCCGCGCCGCCGCTGCTGCCGATCGCCGCGCTGATCCCCTTGGGCGCACCGGACGACAGGGCCGCGGTCACCGCCGCCGAGAAGCCGCCCGCGCCGCCGCCGCCGCCGATGCTCTGGGCCTGGACGCCGTAGGCCCGGTCGTTGTGGGTCTCGATCAGCTCGCGGCTGTGGACGGTCACGACGCCGCCGTCGCCGCCGACCCCGCCGCCGCCGCCGATGCTCAAGCTGCCCGCGCCGGTGCTCTGGCCGGCCGCGCCGCCCGCCGCGATCGAGAAGCCGCCGCTGCCGCCGCCGCCGCCGACCGACTGGGCCAGGATGCCCACCGCGTCGTCGCCGTGGGTCTCGATCTGGCCGAAGCTGTCGACCTTGACCTCCTTGCCGTCGCCGCCGCCGGCTCCATTGCCGCCGACACCGACCGAAACCGCGCCGCTGGTGTTGCCCGAGGCGATGGCCAAGGCGCCGGTCCAGCCGCCCGCCCCGCCGCCGCCGCCGATGCTCTGGGCCTGGACGCCGTTGGCCCGGTCGCCCGTGGTCGAGATGTCCGCGTGGCTGGTCACCGTGACCAGGTCGCCCGCGTCGCCCGCCGCGCCGCCGGACCCGCCGATGCCGAGCGAGCCGGAGCCCGAGGTCTGGCCGATTCCCGCGCTGCCGGTCAGCGAGAAGCCGCCGCTGCCGCCGCCGCCGCCGATCGACTGGGCCAGCACCGCCGTGGCGTCGTCGCCCAGGGTCAGGATCATGTCGATGACGTCGACCTCGACGTCGCCGCCCTTGCCGCCGCCCGCGCCGGAACCGCCCACGCCGACCGCGATGGCCGCCGTGCTCTGGCCCGCGCCCACCGACAGGGCGCCGGTGAAGCCGCCGCTGCCGCCGCCGCCGCCGATCGACTGGGCCTGGACGCCGTAGGAGCGGTCGCCCCGGGTGCTGATCACGCCGGTGCTGGTCACCTTGACCAGCTCGGCGTCGTTGCCCGCGCCGCCGTTGCCGCCGACGCTGACGGTCGCCGCGCCGGCCGTCTGGCCCGCGCCCACGCCCGCCGCCAGCGAGAAGCCGCCCGTGCCGCCGCCGCCGCCGACCGACTGGGCCAGGACGCCCGCGGCGTCGTGGCCCTCGGTGAAGATCCCGCCGGTGCTGGTGACGGTCACCTGCTTGCCCTTGCCGCCCAGCGCGCCCGCGCCGCCGACGCTGACGCCGACCGCGCCCGCCGTCTGGCCGGCCGCGATGGCCAGCGAGCCGCTCCAGCCGCCGTTGCCGCCGCCGCCGCCGATGCTCTGGGCGAAGACGCCCTGCGAACGATCGCCCTGGGTGTGGATCGTGCCCACGCTGTCGATGGTGACAATGTCGGCGTCGCCGCCGCCGTCGCCGCCGCCGCCCACGCCGACCGAGCCGCCCAGCGCGCCCTCGCCCACCGCGACGCCCGCCGCGATCGAGAAGCCGCCGCTGCCGCCGCCGCCGCCCACGCTCTGGCCGAAGATGCCCGCGGCGTCCGCGCCCTGGGTCTCGATCCGGCCCGTGCTGTCGATCTTGACCTCGCCGCCCTTGCCGCCGTGATCGCCGTCGCCGCCGATCGAGACGCCGACCGCGCCGCCGGCCTGGCCGCCCGCGCCGGCCACCGCGCCGCTCCAGCCGCCGCTGCCGCCGCCGCCGCCCACGGCCTGGGCGTAGATGCCCGCCGAGCGGTCGCCTTCGGTGAGGATATCGGTGACGCTGGTCACGGTCACCTTCTGGGCGTCGCCGCCCCCGGCCCCCGAGCCGCCGACGCCCACCGAGGCCGAGCCGGCCGCCGTGCCGCCGGACAGGGCCCCGGACAGGGCGAAGCCGCCCGTGCCGCCGCCGCCGCCGATGCTCTGGGCGTAGATGCCCGAGGCGTCGACGCCGCGGGTGTGGATCTGGCCGGCGGTGTCGACCGTGACAAGGCCGCCGCCGCCGGCGTTGCCGCCGCTGCCGCCCACGGCCACGCCGATCGAGGCGCTGACGCCGCCCGAGGCCGCCGCGGCGATCGCGCCGCTCCAGCCGCCATTGCCGCCGCCGCCGCCCACGCTCTGGGCGAACACGCCGACCGCCCGGTCGCCGGTGGTGTCGATGTCCACGCCGGTGACGTGGTCGACGGTGACGTCGCCGCCGTTGCTGGCCGCGCCGCCCGTGCCGCCGATCGAGATCGCGCCCGAGGCCGCCCCGACGTCGCCGACCGCCAAGGCCGCCGACACGGTGTAGCCGCCATCGCCGCCGCCGCCGCCCACGCTCTGGGCGAACACGCCGCGCGAGTCGTCGCCCTTGGTGATCAGGGTCCCGTCGGCCGTGACATGGACGATGCCGCCGTTGCCGCCGCCGCCGCCCGAGCCGCCGACGCCGATGCTGACCGCGCCGTAGACGCCGATCGCCCCGCCGGCCCCGAAGCCGCCGTTGCCGCCGCCGCCGCCCACGCTCTGGGCGTAGATGGCCGAGGCGCGGTCGCCGCCGGTCTCGATCCGGCCGGTGTTGATCACCGTGACGTCGCCGCCCTTGCTGCCCGTGCCGGCGTCGCCGCCGATCGACAGATTGACGAACAGGCCGACGCTGGTGGAGTCGCCGCCGCTGCCGCCGCCGCCGCCCACGCTCTGGGCGAAGACGCCGCCCGAGCCGTCGAGGGCGGTGACGATCTGGCCGTGGTTGGTGACGTTGACGGCCTCGCCGATACCGCCGCCCGCGCCCTTGCCGCCGATCGCGAACTGGCCGCCCGCATTGCCGCCGTTGCCGCCGCCGCCGCCCACGCTCTGGGCGAAGATGGCGTAGGAATCGTAGCCGTGGGTCGTCAGCTTCCCGTCGTTGATCACGGTGACGACGCCGGCGTCGCCGCCCGCCCCGCCCTTGCCGCCGATCGCCGCCAGGCCGCCGGCGCCCGCGCCGTTGCCGCCGCCGCCGCCCACGCTCTGGGCGAACACGGCCTGGGCCAGCTTGCCCTCGGTCTCGATCTCGCCGGCGCCGGCGTTGGTGACCGTGACGTCGCCGCCCTTGCCAGACGCGCCGCCGTCGCCGCCGATGCCGACCAGGCCGCCGCCGCCCGCGCCGTTGCCGCCGCCGCCGCCGATGCTCTGGGCGAACACGCCCGTGGCCTCGTCGTTATGGGTGAAGATCCGGCCTTCGTTGGTGGCCGTCACCGCGCCGCCGTCGCCCGACGAGCCGCCGCCGCCGCCGATGCCGACCAGGCCGCCGGCCCCGCCGCCGACGCCGCCGCTGCCGCCCACGCTCTGGGCGAACATCCCGGTCGACGACACGCCAATGGTTTCGATCGCGCCATCGTTGAACACGTTGACGACGCCGCCTGAGCCGCCGCCCGACCCGCCGCCGCCCAAGGCGACGATACCGCCCGCGCCGCCGGCCGCGCCGCCGCCGCCGCCGATGCTCTGGGCCAGGATCCCGTAGGCCACATCGCCATGGGTGAGAATTCGATCGTGGTTGGTCACCCCGACGGAGCCGCCGTCGCCCGCGGCGTTCGAGCCGCCCGCGAACGCGCCGATCCCGCCCGCCGCACCGCCCGAACCGGACAGGCCGCCGACACTCTGGGCCAGGACGCCGTTCGATCCGGCGCCGTAGGTTTCCAGGAAATTGTTGTTGGTCACGCTGACCGAACCGCCGGGGCCGCTGCCGCTACCGGTTCCGCCCACGCCGACCAGGCCCGCGCCCGCGCCGCCGTCGCCGCCGGCGCCGCCGACGCTCTGCACGAACAGAGCCGAGGACTGATCGCCATAGGTCAGGACTGAAGCGTTGTTGGTCAGATTCGCCGAGCCGCCGGCGCCGCCGTGGTCACCCGCGCCACCCTTGCCGGCCGCGCCGATGCCTTCGCCGCCGTCGCCGCCGGCGCCTCCGTTGGCCTGGACCTGGACGCCCACCGCCTTGACGCCGGTGGTCACGACGCTGCCGCCCAGGGTCAGGGTGGCCGAGCCCCCGTCGCCGCCTTCGTTGCCGTCGCCCCCGATGCCGAACACCACGACGGGGGGAAACAGGAAGCCTACCCCGCCATCGCCGCCGTCGCTGCCATTGGCGGTGACCTTGACCGCAGAGGCGTTGACGTTGCTGTAGCTTCCGGCGACGGACTGATTGATCGTCCCGCCGTCGTTGCCCGAATCGCCGTTCAGCCCATGGGCGATCATGTCGATGCCGTCGGAGACGGCGGAGCCATCGGCATGGCCCACATGCTGTTGCGCGGCGGCCGGCATGGCGGCCAGGACCGTGGCGCTCGCGGCGCCGACGGCCAGGGCGCGGCCCAGGCCCTTCAGCAGCTTGCGGGTGGCGGTTTCCAGCCGGACCGCCTGGGCGCGGCTCTTCACGTCCACGATCGGGAAAACGTTCTCTTCGGCGGCCGGCGGCGCGTAGGCCGCCAGCACGGCCAGGCTCGCCAGGGCGTCGTGCAGGCGCAGCAGCAGCTTGGGCGGCAGGGCGCCCGGCGTCCCGAACGACGAGGCCAGCAGGTGGGCGACCGCGTCCTGGGTGGCCAGCAGCTCCGGGGCCGAGGCGCCGAAGCGCTCGCTCAGGGCCGCGGCGACGCGCGGATCGCGGGCTTCGCGCTCCCAGCGTCCGGCCAGCTGCTCCAACCCGTCGGCGAAGCGCGCCAGACGTTCCACGCGCGGGGATTCCGCAACGGCGGCCTTCGCCGCGCCGGCCGACAACTTGCCCATGGACTTCCCCCGATCCAGCGCGCCCCACGTCCGACCGCGAGCGCGCGCGATAACTTAACCGTTCTTAACGAATTCCGGAGGCGTTTCCCGTAACGAACGAACATCGTTCCGTAATGAACGGACATGGTTCGAAACGAGACAGACCTCCGGCGTTCGAGGTCAGCTCTGCAATTTCCAGGTGAAGCTTTGGGGGAGCTTGGAGCGGGCGGGGGGAATCGAACCCCCGACATTCAGCTTGGGAAGCTGACGTTCTACCTCTGAACTACGCCCGCATTGGACGGAGAAACTCGCGCCGTCCAAGCGCCCAGCCCGTCTAGCCGGTCTGGCTCCGCTTCTCAATGGGTCTTTGGGCGTCTTCGGAACTTCGTGGGCTCGCGTTGACGCGCCGCCAGGACCGGCGCACGATCAGGTCAAACAGATGTTCGGGAGGAGAACGCCATGGCCGACGGCCACCAGCATCCGGACGACCATGAGCGCGCCAAGTTCCACGCCATGGTCGACGGCACGCCGCAGGACTGGGCGATCATCGCCAACGCCTCGATGGAGTTCGGCCGCGACCTGCCGGGGCGCCTGGTCTCGCACCTGAAGCTGCTGCAGGGCGACTGCGGCGGCTTCGCCATCGACCGGCTGGACCACAGCCTGCAAACCGCCACCCGCGCCTTCCAGGACGGCCGCGACGAGGAATACGTGGTCTGCGCCCTGCTGCACGACATCGGCGACATCCTGGGCCCGCGCAATCACGCCGACATCGCCGCCGCGATCCTGCAGCCCTTCGTCTCGGAGGAGAACCACTGGATGGTGGCCCATCACGCCGTCTTCCAGGGCTACTACTTCTTCCACCACCTGGGCCTGGACCGCGACATGCGCGACCAGTTCCGGGGCCATCCCAGCTTCGAATACACCGCCCAATTCTGCCACATCTACGACCAGGAAGCCTTCGACCCGGCCTACAAGTCGATGCCGCTGGAGGCCTTCGAGCCGATGCTGCACCGGGTGATGTCGGCCCCGAAGCGGTCGATCTACCTGCGCAAGGAGGGCGGGGCGGCTTAGGGGCGGCTGGGGCTGACGGTCTCGACGTCCGAGATGGGTGGATGGCGGACGCCGTGCAAACCCCTCTCTCATAGAGAGAGGGAGGGGCCCGCCGCGAAGCGGTGGGAGGGTGAGAGGTTTCACCGCTGGCCGGTAAATCCAGAGCCGCTGAGCCGCGCTTTCGAGACTCCGACAGAGGCTCACCAGGGCCGCCAGCGTGGATCGGGCAACTATCCTAAGACCATCTGAACAGCCGCGTTTCATTCGGTGAGAGTGTAACCTCTCACCCTCCCATGGCTTCGCCATGGGCCCCTCCCTCTCTCTATGAGAGAGGGGGCAGGAGGGCCGCCACTGTCCGCTTTGGGTCGAAAGCCGTCACGCACCTCGACCCAGAAAGCAGACCCTACTTCACCACCTCGGTCTTGACCCCCAGCTTGGCCAGCTGAGCCTGCACGCTGTCCGGGCCCGTCAGGTGTCCCGCGCCCACGGCCACGAAGCTGACGCCCGAGCCGGCCAGCTTGGTCTTCAGTTGCTGGGCCCAGTCGGCGTTCCGGTCGACCAGCAGCAGCTTGTAGAGCTCGGGATACTCGCCCTGCATCTCGTCGACCATCTGGCGCTTCAGCTCGGCCTGGTCACCGCTGGCCCAGGCGTTGACCAGGGCGTCGATCTTGGCCGGGCCGTCGTCGACCTCGTCCAGGGTGGATTCCAGCAGCTGGGTTTCCTGGGCCGGGGTCATGTCGGCGAAGAACCGGACCTGCTGCTCCATGGTCTCGAAGGCCGAGACCGGCTTTCCCGCCGCCTTGGCCTGGGCGTTCAGCAGCTTCTCGACGCCGCTCTCCGGATCGTAGCCGGCCTTCAGCAGCGGGGTCAGCGATACGGTCAGGGCGGCCAGCCAGGGGCGCATCACGTCCAGGGCCTGCGGCGGGAAGCCCATGCCCTGCCCCGCCGCCTGCAGCTTGGCGTAGGTCTCGGGCTTCAGCTTGGCCGACAGCGGCGTGGTCCGGTCGATGCCGTATTTCAGCATCAGGGCCTGGGTGTCGGCGGGCTTCTCGGGCTGCTCGATCTCCATGACCACGTCGTCGGCGGCCTCGAAGGCCTTGGCGATCTTGGGCGTGCGCCACTGGGTTTCCGGCCGCAGCACGTGGACCGTGCCGAACAGGTAGATGGTCGAGTCCTTGTCCTTGATCACCCACAGCGAGGGTTCGGCCAGGACGGGGCTCGCCCCCATCGCCAGCGCCATGACGGCGGGGGCGACGAGGGCCAGGGCGACGCGGCGGACGGAAGCGGGCAGAATCATCATCCCGCCACTGTTCCGGCCCGAGCGGGGCCGTGCAAGGCGGCTTACTTCAGGAAGGCCTCGACCTCGAAGGCGAAGGCGGCCGGCTGGTCCAGCATGATGAAGTGGTACGACCCGTCGATCCGCTTGACCTTGGCCTGGGTCATCGGGGCGTAGGCGCCGGTGTAAAGCTGGTCGAACGCCGCCTGGGGCGCGGTGGCCGGATCCCACGGATAGAGCATGGTGACGGGCGTCTTGATCGCGGCGATCTCGCCGCGCAGGTCGGTGGTCAGGTCGTCGTAGAGGGCGCGGGCCACCACCGAACGGTCCGAGGCGATGGCGGCGGCCGTGGCCGACTTCAGGCCCTCGGGCGACTTGACCAGGCGGGTCATCATCGCGGTCTCCATGGACGCCCAGGCCTCGGGCGTGGCGGCGATGGTCCGGTCGCGCATGGCGGCGGCCTGGGGCCTCGCCGTCTCGACGGTGGCCTCGGGCGAGAACACCATGGCGTAGAAGGGCAGGCTGTCGACCACCATCAGCCGGCCGACGTCCTCGGGGTGCTGGCGGGCCAGCATCAGGCCCATCAGCCCGCCCATCGAGTGGCCGATCACGGCCGGCGACTTCAGCCCGGCCGACCGGATGTAGCCGTCCAGGGCGTCGACCGTGGGCTGGACCACCGGCCCTTCGGCGTTGGCGCCGGCCGGGGCGCCGGCGAACCCGGCCACCTGGATCACGTGCAGGCGATAGCGGCCCTTCAGCTGCTTGACCGTGTCGTCCCAGACCGCGGCGGACGAGGCCAGGCCGGGGATCAGGATCACGTCGGGCCCCTGCCCCGTGACCTCGACCGTGAAGCGCGGCGCGGCGGCCGAGGGGACCGCGACCGGGGCGGCGTGGGCGGGGTTGAACACGCCGAGGGCGGCCAGTATCGCCATCACCATGACGAACAAGGGGAAGGTCGATCGACGATAGGACATGGCGGGAACTCCTGATTTGCGGGCATGCGCCAGGGTTCGGCGGCGCGCCGAGGGATGAAGGGTGATGGTTTGGCGGGTCGGGTCCGACCGCGTCGGGTCAGGCTTCGTCCTGGAAGATGGTCTCGATCGGCAGGCCGAACAGGCGGGCGATCTTGAAGGCCAGCGGCAGGCTGGGGTCGTACTTGCCCGTCTCCAGGGCGTTGATGGTCTGGCGCGAGACGTCCAGTCGCTCGGCGAGGTCCGCCTGGCTCCAGTCGCGCTCGGCCCGCAGGACCTTGAGGCGGTTCCTCATCGATACCTCCTGGCGATCAGGGGCTGCGACAAGCCCATGGCCATGGCGAAGATCGGGACGGCCGCCCAGGCGGGGGCGTGCGGCGCCTTGCCGAAAGTCTCCAGGAAGCCCCAGACGCTGGCCGCGCCCAGGGTCACGGCGATGCCCCACAGCAGGCTTTGGATCAGGATCTCGCGGGCGAACTCGTCCTTTTCCTCGGCCAGGTAGAAGCCCATCGCGGCTATCGAACCCAGAATGGCCAAGGCGGGCGCCAGGGCGATCACATAGCCCAGCGGCCCGGCGGTCAGACCCTGGCCATGCAGCATGATCGCGCCGATCAGCAGGAAGACATACGCCGACATCGAGACGCCGAACCGCAGCATGTAGCGCCGCATGGCGGGCCGCAGGGGCTCGCGCTTGAACAGGCGGTTGGAGCCGAGGGCGAAGGCCAGCGACGCCGCGACCGTGCCCAGGCCGCCGACAAAGCTCCAGACGCCGCCCAGGCCGATGACCCGGACACAGACGAGGATCGCGGCGATGAAACCGGCGAACAGCAGGAATTTCTTGAGGGCGAGCCACTCGCCGCGTTCGGACGCCATGTCGGGTCTCCCTGTCTTAATGACAAGGATGCTTGTCTTTCATCGCTACAAGAATGTCAAGCGAGCTTGTCAAAAGATCAAGGAAAGCCGACAGGGCGTCGAGGTCAGGCGGCCTTGCGCAGCGGCGCCGCGTCGGCGGCCTGGCTGACATGGACGGGTCGGTGGACTTGCCGCCCGAGGGCCCGTCGCTGGCCCAGGATCGTCCAGCCGTAGCGCGAAAAGCGGTCCTCGTAGTCGGACCAGCGGATGATCCGGCCCTGGTCGTCGCAGCGCCAGATCGCCTTGTCGCAACCCGGGATCGGGGCCGCCCGGTTCCAGACGGCGACGCGCTTGGCGTGGGTCGAAAAGGTCCCGCCGAAGAGTGCGTTCATGGTCCGGAAGCTCCACTGGGCCGGCGACTCGGTGAGTCGTTTCGCCGACAAAGGGAAGCTAGCACTGGTGGAAGCTGAAATGCGGCCACACCACATCTAGTGCGACGCCGTGCCGCGCGACCGAATGGCAGGTCACACGATCGACGAACGGCGGTCGGCGTCGAGGGCGATCACGATGTCGGCGCGGGGCGGCATCTCGCGGGCGATATGACGGGTCAGGCGCTCGTAGTGCTGGACGAAGACGGCGACCTCGTCGTCGCTCATGGCGCGCCCCGCCTGCCCGGTCTCCGCCAGACGCGCGCGCAGCTTGGCCTCCTGCTCCCGGCGCCAGGCCAGCACCGTGGCGAAGTCCGGGGCGATGAACAGCACCAGCAGGTCGAGGCGGCCGAACAGGGCGCGATACGGCCCCGCCAGGGCGGCGTCGACGTGGGCGCGCCAGGTCCCGCCGGCATCGCGCTCGCGCTCCAGGGCGTTGACCGGCGCGGCCAGGGCTTCGGAGGGCTCCGGGCGGGCGCCGACGCACCAGCCTTCCAGCAGCACCACGTCGACGGGGCCTTCGACCACCGGCCAGGTCTCCACGGGCGCGCGGTCGTCGGCGGCCTTGTCGAAGCGCGGCAGGGCCGTGCCGCCCTCCCCGGCCAGGCCGTCCAGCACCGCCAGCCCCAGGGCGACGTCATGGGTCCCCGGGACGCCGCGTGTGCGCAGCAGCGGATGGACGTCGCGGGCCAGGGCCTCGCGGTCGGCCAGCGGCAGGTAGAGGTCGTCCAGCGACAGGGTCGCCGTCTTCAGCCCCCGGGCCTCCAGCAGCGCCGCCACGACACGGACGGTGGTCGACTTGCCCGAGCCCTGCGGCCCGCAGATCCCGACCACGAAGGCCGGCCCCATGGCCACCGCCGCGATCCGGTCGGCCAGGGGCGCGTGCAGCCGCTCGATCTCGGCGGCGAAGCCGGCGGGCAGGTTCTCGTCGCGCAGGAAGGCGGTCAGCCAGTCAGGATCGATGGTCATGCACAGCCCCCTTTCCTTCTCCCCCTGCGGGAGAAGGTGTCAGCGAAGCTGACGGATGAGGGGTCGCACGGCGTCGGACGACGCCGCAAGAGGACGAATGCAAAGGTTAGAGACCCCTCATCCGGCGCTTCGCGCCACCTTCTCCCGCAGGGGGAGAAGGACGGGTTCACTGCACCCGCCGGACCTGGAACCCGCGCGCCGCCATCAGGGCCGGCAGGCCGTCGGCGCCGGCCATGTGCAGGGCCCCGACCGCCACCAGCTCGACGCCGGGCTTGTCCATCTCGGCCGCCAGGGCCTCCGCCCAGGCCTCGTTGCGGCGCTTGAGCAGCGCGTCGTACAGCGCCGGCCGGTCGCGCTTCATCACGTCGACCACCAGCGGTCCCAGCTTGGCCATGTCGCCGTGCAGCCAGGCCGACTGCAGGGCCACGCCGTTGCGCGGCGGGGTCAGGGTCTCGGTGGCGACGTCGTCCAGGTACTGCACCTCGACCGCTTCCGGCAGGGCGGCGAACAGCTGGATCTGCTGCTCCAGGGTCTCGAAGGTGGCGATCGGCTTGTCGGCCGCCCGCGCCTGGCGCGTGACCGTGGCGTCGGCGCCGGCCTGGACCGAGCCGCCCTGCTGGGTCATGGGCAGGACCGACAGCATCATCGCCGCCGCCCAGGGGCGCAGGCGGTCCACGCGATCCAGCGATCCGCCGTCCCGTTCCAGCGCCGCCTTCAGCGTGGCCACGGTGCGCGGCGGCAGCTTCTCGCTCAGCGGGCGCTCGGGATCGACGCCGTAGCGGTCGACCAGGGCCTGGACCTCGGCCGGATCGGCGTCGGCCCGGGTCTCGAACCAGACCTTGTCGGCCCGGGCATAGGCGCGGTCGAAGGCGCGGGTGCGCCATTTCACGTTCGGCTGCAGCACGTGCATGGCGCCGAACAGGTAGATCGTGGTGTCGCGGTCGCGCACTTCCCACATGGCCGGGGCGGCGCGCACGGCCGAGGCGCACGTCATGGCGCAGAGCGCCAAGGCGGCGGCCAACAGCTTCCGATACGCGACCCGACTCGACACAACGTCCCCCGACGTCCGAACTCAACAGACGGCCAGGGTACGAAGAGCCCGGTTAACCGGGGAAGCGCCGCGCGTTGCGACCTAACGCCACGCCTTGAAGTGCTTGGACAGTTTCAGGCCCTGGCGCTGGTAGTGCGACCCGCCCTCGCCGTACAGGCGCCGGGGCCGTGCGGTCAGGGGCTCGTAGACCAGGCGGGCGACGATCTGGCCGTCCTCCAGCAGGAACGGCGTCTCGTGGCTGCGCACCTCCAGCACGCCCTTGGAGCCGACGGCGCCGGCCTCCTCGGTGCCGAAGCCCGGGTCGAAGAAGCCGGCGTAGTGCACCCGGAATTCGCCGACCGACGGATCGATCGGGGTCATCTCGGCCGCCTCCAGCACCGGGATCTCGACGTCGTCCTTGGACGCCAGGATGTAGAACTCGCCCGGATCCAGCAGCAGCTCGCCGTGGCGGGTCTCCAGCGGCTCCCAGAAGTCGCGCGGGTCGTGGCCGTCCTCGTGGTCCAGATCGACGACCCCGGCGTGGCGGCGGCCGCGGAAGCCGACGATGCCGCCCTCGCCCGGCGTCAGGTCCACGCCCACGCTCTTGATGGCCAGCTTGGCCGGATCGCCGCGCTTGAGCCGCAGCTGGTTCAGCCGGGTGCCGGCCCGCACCAGCACCGAGAAGGTCTGGGGCGCGATCTCGATATAGAGCGGCCCCTCATAGCCGGCCTCGATGTCGTCGAAGGCCTTGGAGTGGTCGCTGAGCAGGCGCACGAACACGTCGACCCGTCCCGTCGAGCTCTTGGGATTGCCGCGCGCGGCCACGTTGCCCGGCAGGGCCAGGCTTTCCTGGATCTCGGCGATGTAGACGCACCCCTTCTCCAGCACCGCGCCCTTGGTCAGGTCCAGCTCGTGCATCGCCACGTCCTTGAGGCGCTCGGGCACGCGGCGGGCGACGCCCGGCAGGAACGAGGCGCGCACCCGCCAGCACCGCGCGCCCAGGCGCAGGTCCAGGCTGGCCGGCTGCACCTGGTCGGCGTCGAACGGGGTTTGGGAAGTGATCGCCTCTTGCGCGATCAGGTCCTCGATGGATTGGCAGGGCAGAATCCCCGCAGCGTGGGCGTCGGTCATCGGGGCGACACTCGCTAAACCGGGCCTTGAAGGCAAGGCTCGCGGTCCATCCGCCCACCGCTTGTTCGCGTGTGACAATTCTAATGTTGAAATCAGACTTGTCCGCCTTGACCCTGAGGCCCGTGAAACCCCTTATGCCGGCCGTTTCCGCGTAGAGCGTCGAAGGAAGGAACCGCCATGGCCGAGGACCCGAGGGACTGGGATATCGCCACCAAGCTGATCCGTGGCGGTCTGGCGCGCTCGGAGTACATGGAGACGGCCGAGGCCCTCTACCTGACCCAGGGCTTCACCTACGACAGCGCCGAGGGCGCCGACCGCCGCTTCGCCGGCGAGGACCCGGGCTTCGTCTATTCGCGCTTCAACAACCCGACCGTGAAGATGTTCGAGGACCGCCTGGCGCTCCTCGAGGGCGCGGAAGTCTGCCGCGCCCAGGCCACCGGCATGGCCTCGATCCACATGGCGCTGATGGGCCTGGTCCGCGCCGGCGACCACGTGGTGGCCGGCCGCGCCCTGTTCGGCTCGTGCCGCTGGCTGATCGCCGAATGGCTGCCGCGCTTCGGGGTCGAGACCACCTTCGTCGACGCCACCGATCCCAAGGCCTGGGAGGCGGCCATCCGCCCCAACACCAAGGCGGTGCTGATCGAGACCCCGTCCAACCCGGTGCTGGAGATCACCGACATCCGCGCGGTGTCGGAGCTAGCCCATGCCGTCGGCGCCAAGGTCATCGTCGACAACGTCTTCGCCACCCCGATCTTCCAGCAGCCGCTGAAGCTGGGCGCCGACATCGTGGTCTATTCGGCCACCAAGCACATCGACGGCCAGGGCCGGGTGCTGGGCGGGGCCATCCTGACCAGCGAGGCGATCAACGAGGAGTTCTACCGCGACCCGCTGCGCCACACCGGCCCGTCGCTGTCGCCGTTCAACGCCTGGGTCCTGGTCAAGGGCCTGGAGACCCTGGACCTGCGCGTGCGCCGCCAGAACGACACCGCCGCGGCCCTGGCCGACGTGGTGGCCGAGCACAAGGCGGTCAAGCAGGTGCTCTATCCCTTCCGCGCCGACCACCCCGGCCACAACATCGCCAAGTCGCAGATGACCGGCGGCGGCACGGTGCTGGCCCTGGACCTGGGCTCGCGCGAGGCGGCGTTCAAGTTCCTCAACGCCCTGGAGATCGTCGACATCTCCAACAATCTGGGCGACGCCAAGTCGATGGCCACCCATCCGCCGACCACCACCCACCGCTCGGTGCCGGAAGAGATGCGCCCCTCGCTGGGCGTGGTCGAGGGCGGCGTGCGCCTGTCGGTCGGCCTCGAAAGCCTGTCGGACCTGACCCGAGACGTGATCCGTGCGCTCGACCAGGCGTGAATCCTCCCCTCCTCTGAAGCGGATCCGCCGCCGGCGCGGCGCCGACACGGGCATCTATGAAGCGCGCACGCGCGACATCGTCGTGCGCGTCTCGCCCGTCTACCAGCCCGAGGATTCCGCGCCCGAGGAAGGGCTTTGGATGTGGGGCTATACGGTCGAGATCGAGAACCACGGCGTGGAGACCGTCCAACTGGTCTCGCGCTACTGGACGATCACCGACGGCATGAACCGCGCCACCGAGGTCGAGGGCTCGGGCGTGGTCGGCGAACAGCCGGAGCTGCGGCCGCGCGAGGCGTTTCGCTACGTCTCCAACTGCCCGCTGCCGACCTCGTCGGGGACCATGACCGGCCACTTCCAGATGATGACCGAGGCCGGCGAGGTGTTCGAGGCCGAGATCCCGGAGTTCTCGCTGCACCTGCCGGGAGCCGCGCGCCGGGTGAACTAGGTCTTCGACCAGCGGCCCGGAAGCGTCGGGCGCCCTGACGCCTCACCCTCATGTGATCTTCAGCGCGGCCAGACGGCGACGGGGACGCGCGCCCCTGGCACGCCTGGGCGCGAGGACGCGCGATCGCCGCGTCGCGGACCGCGCGGACGGGAATATTCGCCGTCGCGACCACATAACGCCGCTCTCCGGATTGCGCTCGCCTTGACACGTTATTAAGGTTGCAGGGATCGGGGGTGCGCGCGGGGGCTTCAAAACCGATGATTGTCGGAATGCCCGCGTCCGTTGTGGCTCCCCCACGCAGCGAACCTGCGTGACCTCAATCCAACGAATTGAGCATAGGGAGTGAACGATGCCGTTCTCCGGCCAACTCTGGTACATCACCGAAGGCGGCGACGCCGACACCCGCATCGCCCGGGTCAACGATGACAGCACCACCACCACGACCGTCGTCAGCAACGGCGGCGTGGGCACGGGCGACGACCAGTTCGTCAGCTCGTTCACGTCCGGCCTCGGCGTGGACACCGCGGCGGGCTTCTATTTCGCCGTCCTCAGCAACACCATCGACGACCACGCCCTGCTGGTGCGCGGCGCGATCGACGGCTCCGGGACCCCGACCACGGTGGTCGACTTCCCCGACAACATCATCGTCGAGACGATCGAGGTCGATACGATCAACCACAAGATCTACGCCGGCTATCAGGATGGTTCGTTCCCGCCGAGCGGCGCCATCACCGGCATCCGGGTCTACAGCTACGATCCCCTGACGGGCGCCGTCACCGACAACGGCTTCCTGACCACGGCCGCCACCGACAGCCGGCCCAACGAGAGCGGCTTCTCCATCCTGGACGCACGGGACTTCGCGATCGACCACTCGATCGTGCCCGGCGGCCGGATGTACTACACCGAAACGATCGGCGGCCTGGCCACCGGCCTCTTCCGCCTGGACCTGGCCAATCCGAACACGGTGACCACCCTGGTCAACGACAGCCAGTTCAGCAACACCAGCTACGCCGACGGCGTCTTCGTCGACGTCGAGGTCGATGAGACCACCGACCTGGTCTATTTCACGACCCACTCGCAAAACCCGTCGCCCAGCGCCAGTTACGACGCCAACGACAACGCCCTCTGGTACATCAGCGGCAACGCCGTCAACGGCACGGCCGTCAAGGTGACCCTGACCGGTCTGCCGGTCGGCAGCCACTACTACGGCGGCGACATGACGTTCGATCAGTCGACGCGGCAGATCTATCTCGAGAGCGAGGAGGTCGAGAACAGCGGGACCGACACCGACGACGTCATCTACGTCTTCCAGCTGGACGCCGCCGGCACGAGCGCCAACCTGATCCGCACGATCAGCCCCGGCCTCTCGACCGTCGGAGCGACCGTCGAGGGCATGGTCTTCACGGACCTGGCGGCCCTGACCGTCAACGGCTCGGCCACGGCCGCGACCGAGCAATCGGCCTCGGCGACCACCCTGCTCAGCGGCTCGCCGACGATCGTCGACGCCGACGGCGCCTATCTGGTCGGCGCCACGGTGCAGATCACCGGCGGCACGTTCACCTCGAACGAGAGCAGCACGGCCGACGACCACCTTGGCTACGGGGCCGGCAAGCAGATCACCGGCACGATCGCCGGCACCAGCATCACGGTCAGCTGGAACGCCGCGACCGAGACCCTGACCCTGAGCGGCTACGACACCTTCGCCCACTATCAGGCCGCCCTGGCCGGGCTGGTCTATTGGGCCACGGGCGACAACCCGACGAACTACGGCGCCAACACCACCCGCACCCTCACCTGGACGATTAACGACGGCACGCCCGGCGTCGTGGCCGGGTCGGTCAACAGCGGCACGACCACGCTCAACATCGCCGCGGTCAACGACGCGCCGGTCAACAGCGCGTCCGTCACCGCCTCGGGTAACGAAGACACCGACATCGCCGTCACCGGCCTGCAGATCAGCGACGTCGACGCCGATCCGGCCTCGGCGACGATGACGGTCGTCCTGAGCGTGACCCATGGCGTCCTGACCCTGCGGACCGACGTCGCCGGCGGATTGACGGCGGGCGACATCGCCGCCAACGGCGCCGGCACCGTGACCGTCACCGGCACGATCAACGCGATCAACGCCACCCTGGCGGCCGCCAACGGCCTGGTGTTCCACGGCGATCCGGATGTCAGCGGAACCGACACCCTGACCGTGGTCACCAGCGACGGCGGCGCCACCGGTTCGGGCGGAGCGCAGTCCGACACCGACAGCTACACGATCACCATCAACGGGACCCAGGACCCCCACACCGGCGGCGTGAGCATCACCGGCTCATCGACCGAAGACCAGGTGCTGACGGCCGTCTCGACCCTGGCCGACGCCGACGGCCTGGGGACGCTGCACTACCAGTGGCAGCGCGACAGCGGCTCGGGCTTCGTCAATGTCGGGCTCGACCAGTCGACCTACACCCTGGGCGACGCCGACGTCGGGGCGGTGGTCCGCGTGATCGCCAGCTACACCGACGGCCTGGGCGCCATCGAGTCCGCGACCAGCGCGGCGACGGGCGCCGTCGCCGCCGTCGACGACGCGCCGACCGGCGGTGTGTCGATCACCGGCACGGCCACCGAGGACCAGGTCCTGACGGCCAACACCTCCACCCTCGCCGACGTCGACGGCCTGGGCGCCCTGCACTACCAGTGGCAGCGCGACAGCGGCTCGGGCTTCGTCAATGTCGGAACCGACCAGGCGACCTACACCCTGGGCGACGCCGACGTCGGGGCGACCGTGCGGGTGGTCGCCAGCTACACCGACGGCCAGGGCTTCAACGACAGCGTCACCAGCGCGGCGACGGCCCCCATCGCCAACGTCAACGACGCGCCGACGGGCGGGGCGTCGATCAACGGCACGGCGACCCAGAACCAGGTCCTGACGGCCAACACCTCCACCCTGGCCGACGCCGACGGGCTGGGCACGCTGCACTACCAGTGGCAGCGCGACACGGGTTCGGGCTTCGTCAATGTCGGGACCGACCAGTCGACCTATACCCTCGGCGCGGCGGATGTCGGCGGCGTGGTGCGGGTGACGGCCAGCTATGTCGACGGCCACGGCACGGCCGAGGCGGTCACCAGCGCGGCCACCGCCCCGGTCGCCTCTTCCGGCCCGCCCAACCTGCACCTGGTGGGCACGCCCGGCTTCGACATCCTGGTCGGCGGCCTGGGCAACGACGTGATCGAGGGCAAGGGCTTCACCGACATCCTGGTCGGCGGCGGCGGCTCGGACACCTTCGTGTTCGGCGCCCACTCCACCGGCGTCGACCTGATCGCCGACTTCGGCCGCGACGACGTGATCCTGACCAAGTCCAAGCTCTCCGACAGCAACAACGACGGCATCGTCCCGACCCATGCCGGCCTGCTGGACCTGGGCGGCCTCGACGCGGTCTTCCTGGGCCTCGGGCATGAAGGCGTGCGCTATCTGGGCGTCACGGCCGACGGCCTGTACGCCTACGGCGACGCCGACGCGCGGCCCAAGAAAGCCATCGAGGGCAAGCTGTCGAACGACAACCTGGCCGGCGACGTCGGCGACCACAAGTCCAACGTGTTCTTCTTCGACACCGACCTGGCCCTCGACTGGGGCTCGGACCACATCGTCCGGTTCGGCGCCAAGGACATCCTGGTCACCACCACCGCCCTGGCCGATCCGAACCACGACAACCTGATCCTGGCCGGCCCGGGATCGGTCTTCGACTTCATCGCGCCGGCCAACAGCGCTCCCGGCACGGACAACGGTTCGGTGACGATCAACAACACCAGCGGCGCCGTGGTCTCGACGCTGGAGTTCGACGGCGTGGTCTCGCACGGCGACGTCGACTACTACATCTACAGCCTGGTCGGCTCGTCCGGCGGCGTGGGCTCGATCTTCTTCTAGGACAGGCGGCGGGCCGGACGTCGGGTCGGGCGTCCGCGCCCGCCCCTTCGTTCGGTCCGCCGCTGTCGCTACAACTAGCGACAGCGGAAAATCGCCTTTCGGTTGCGAAGCTGCGCCTATTGCGAGACCCTCGCGCAAACCGGGGGGAAAGCCGTGGCCCAATACAGCGTCACTGTCGTCAACAACAGCGACACGCCGGGAACCTACGCCCTGTTCCAGGCCCCGCCGCCCGGCGCCCCGGCCCAGGCGGGTTGGTCGATCAGCCAGACGATCGCGCCGGGAAGCTCGGCCAAGATGGCCTATGCGGAACCGGCGCCCGGGAAGTCCGGCCTGCTGGCCAAGCTGTGCGCCCTGCTGTTCCCCGCGCCGCCCAAGGCCGCGCCCGGCCAGTTCCGGCTGACGGTCGATCCCGACGGCTCTAAGCCCCAGACCCAGATCGACTTCGCGGCCAGCCCGACCGCCCCGACCAAGATCCTCCACGGCCTGGACGGCGCGCTGTCGCTCGCCGCCGCCTCGACGCTCGGCTATTCGGTGTTCACCACGCCCGACGGCAACGTGGAGCCGACCGACCAGGGCGATAATTTCATGGCGGCCTACAGCGTCGTCGCCATCTTCACCAACAGCGCCGGCAGCAGCTGCGCGAACGGCGAATATCGCCAGATGGTCCGGGGCCAGTTTTCCGTCAACGGCTCGGTCGTTCTACACATCCTCTGCGAGCCGACGGTGATGTCGCCCGCCGTCTGGCAGCAGGACGGATGCCCGCCCGGCGTCTGCACGGCCTACGGCTATCGCGCCTGTCCGCCCTCGACCTGGAACGCCTACAAGGACCCGGACCAGTCGACCGGCTCCCAGTACGCGATGTTCGACCAGCCCGGGTTCCGCAACATCCAGCCCGGCTTCACCTACACCGTCGATCTGCAGTTCCAGGGTCAGCTCGTCGACACGGCCGCCAACGTCGTCCTGGCGACCCGGAACTGGACGGTGGCGGGCATGCTCACGGCGCCCACGGTGGCGATGGTGGACGCGCCCCGGGGGCTCCAACCCAGCGATCGCCTGATCGGCGCGCGCCTGGGCCGCAACCTCACCAACGACAGTCCCGAGGTTCATCTGCTGATCGCCCGCGTCCACGGCTCGCCGCGATTGGATCCGAACGCGGTGAAGGTCACGCTGGTCGACGCCCAGGGCGGCTCCGTGACCGCCGCCGAGCCCGAGGTCCACGAAGTCGGCGGTCAGCGGGGCACGACGGCCAGCATCGTCCACCGCCTGCTTCCCGGCCAGGCGATCCCGGTCAAGGCGACGCTCGACATCGATGGCCAGGTCACCGAGATGGCGATCGAGACGGCCACGCAAGGCTCGGTCGCCTCGTCGGCAGGCGCGCGCGACGGTCAGGGCCGTCCGGCCGTGGGACCGGCGACGCCCACCTATACGATCCGGGTGAACAACCAGAGCGGCGTCGACAAGAGCTACATCATCTTCATGCCGCCCGCCGTCGAACCCGGCGGCCAGACACCGGTCTACACCAATGTCTGGGCCACCTTCGAGAACGTCACGTCCGGCGCCTGGGACAGCCTGGTGTACAAGCCCGACGGCGAAGGATCGCCCGCGCCCAGCCTGATCGTCGCGGAAGGCGCCGACATGCCTGGCCAGGTGATCGAGCCGCCCAAAGACGTGAACCTCGCCACGATCGATTTCGCCGGTCGGACGCAGACCACCGCGGCCGTCACCCAGCATCCCGACGGCGGCTTCTCGGTCGCCTACGTCTAGCGCGCCGCGTCAAACCCATCCGGAGATCACCATGTTCCTCCAGCCTCTCATGGGCGCGCCCCTGCCTGGATGCGTGTCGATCGACGCCACCAAGCCCGACAGCTATCTGGACAACGCCCGTGCGGGGAACCCGACCGCCGGCGCCCACGCCAGCGTCCAAGTCGCCGTCAACAACCTGCGGGCTTGTGCGTCGATGCAGCCGTCGCCGACCAGGGCTTCGCTGATCGGGCATGGCGCGCCGGGATTGTTCGGCGTCGGGGCCGGCGGCTCGATCGGCACGAGCGCCCAGCATATCAATATCGACAACCAGGCCGTCTGGGTCCCGCTCTTCCAGTCCTTGAGCGGGCGGTTCGAAGCGCTCTGCCTCTACGGCGCCGCGGTCGGCGCCGGCTTAACGGGCGCCCAGCTTCTCTTCACGCTCGCGAAGGCGATCAACGCCCCGGTCTGCGGGTCGACGGGCGTGATCTATTGCCGCCCCGACGGAACCTTCTATCTCCAGGAGGGCGCGACGTGGCAAGTGGCGACGCCGGCTCAGCAGCCCGCGCCGATCCCGTCGCCGACCGCGCCCTGGCCCGCGAACCTCGGAGCCAGAGCTCCGGGCCCGAGGGTCACGGCCTGCGCCGCCTTCGGTCTGGGAGGTAGGCCCCTCCCGACCAAGTCCGCCATGGCCCTGGCCGGTCAGGTCCATTGGGACCGATCGTTCCAGCCGCCCGGCCAGCCGGCCGCCGTCGTCGCCGGCCGCCTGCGCGCCAGCTTCGGCGGGACCGCGTTCAAGTCGTTCACGATCCTGGGCGACGCCCTGGTGCGGGACGACGCCCAGCCCAACCGCTTCTATCCGGTGGGGCCGAGCTTCCGCGCCATCCTGCTGGGCCGCTAGTCAGCCGCCCGGCTCAGGCGGCCGGCGTCGGCTCCAGCGCGTACTTCCGCGAGCAGTACTCGCAGGTCACGTGGATCTTGCCGTCGGGCTCGACCATCTCGGCCACTTCCTCGGCCGTGAACGAGCCCAGCACCGCGCCGATGCGGTCTTCCGAGCAGCGGCAGAAGGCGCGCAGCGGCTTTTCCTCGAGCAGGCGCACGCCGTCCTCGTTGAACAGCCGCCACAGCAGGGTGGTGGTCGGCACGGTGGGGTCGATCAGCTCGTCCTCGCCGGTGGTCTCGAACAGGGCCTGGACGTGCTGCCAGGCTTCCTGGGTCTCGCCGCGGCTCTCGTCGCCGGCGATGGCCTGGATCAGGATGCCGCCCGCGCGCCACTTGGAACCTTCGCCCGTGTCGGCCTGGCCGACGGCCAGACGCACGCGGGTCGGGGTCTGTTCGGACTGGGCGAAGTACTGCTCGGCGCACAGGGCCAGGGTCTCGCCCTCGATCGGGGTGATGCCCTGGTAACGGTCCATGTCCGGACCCTGGTCGACGGTCATCACGAAGGTGCCGCCGCCCAGCAGGGTGCGGGCGCCGGGACGGGCGAAGCCTTCCGACGCGGCCGCGACCTCTTCCGGATCGAACCGGCAATAGCCGCGCAGGGCGCCGGAGGTGTCGTAGTCGACCACGACATAGCGCACCGGGCCGTCGCCCTGGGCCTGGACGATCAGCCGCCCCTCGAACTTCAGGCTGGAGCCGACCAGCGCCGCCAGGGCGCAGGCCTCGCCCAGCAGGTTGGCGACGGGCTCGGGATAGTCGTGGCGGGTCAGCACCTCGTCGACCGCCGCGCCCAGGCGCACCACGCGGCCGCGCACGGGCAGGCCTTCGATCTGGAAGGCGGAAACGAGGTCGTCCGGAGCGGCGTCCGGCAGGGTTTGGGCGGCGATGTCGGTCATGGGGAGGCTAGATAATCGCTTGGACGAAAAATGCGAGCCCCCTGCGACCGCGCGGCCGTCCGAGCCGGCCTCAGCCGGCGTCGACCACGCAGCGGAAACCGATGGTCCCCGCCCGATCCTTGCCCGGCGCCATCAGCAGCAGCTTGCCGTGCTGGTCGTTGCGATAGGCCTGGGGGAAGTACCAGATCGAGCCCTGCGGCTGGTATGGCGAACCCCCGCGCAGGACGGCCGCGCGGGTGTGGTCGTCCTGGTGCTCGTCGGTCCACTGCCAGACGTTGCCGACCAGGTCGAGCACGCCGAACGGGCTGGCCCCGGCCGGGTGGGCGTCGACCGCGTCCGGCGGCGTCAGGGTCCGACCCTTGTTCGGGGCCGGGACGGCGGCGGGGTTCCAGGCGTCGCCCCACGGATAGGCTCGGCCGTCGGTCCCCTGGGCGGCGTACTGCCATTCCCATTCGCGCGGCAGGCGCTTGCCGGCCCAGGCGGCGTAGGCCCGGGCGTCCTCGAGCGACACCCAGGTCACCGGCTTGTCGGCCCACCCGTCCGGATAGGTTGCACCTGCTTCTCCCTTCTGGAGAGTCCAGTCCTTGAGGAAGTTGAAGTCATCCTTGGGGTGGTAGCGCGTGGCGTCCAGGAAGGCCTTGAACTGGGCGTTGGTCACCGACGTGCGGTCGATGAAGAAGCGTTTAATCGCCATCTGGCGGTCGTGGAAGCGGCGGGGCGAGTCCTCCCACGGATAGGCCACGTCGACGCCGATCCCGTTGCCGCCCTCGACCTCGAGGCCCCGTACCTGGAAGCGGAAGGTCCCGGCCGGGATCTCGACCATGCCGGGCGGCGCGGTCGCGGCGGGGCGGGTCGGGGCGGCCGCGACCAGGGTCTGCGGCAGCGGCTTCCACTCGGCCGAATAGGACGCCAGGGGCTTGGCGGTCATGGCCTTCATGCGGGCCATCAGGTCGCGCTGGGCGGCGTCGGGCTCGCCGTCGACCGCCAGCACCGCGCCATAGGCCTTGGCCTCGATCTCGAACGACAGCCAGGCCTTGCCGCCGTCACGCTCCGGCGCCAGCTCGACGCCGTGATAGAGATCGAACCAGCGCCGGCCCGGCGCGTCGGCCACGGCCATCTGCCGGCCGTCGACGCCGTATTCGTTGCGGTTGACGATGGTCCAGACCTCGGCGCCGCCGCCCTTCTCCTTCGAGGGCCACCGGCTGGCGAACACGCCGAACCGGGTCATCGGATAGAACGGCTCCCAGTCGGGGCTGGTCAGGAACGGCGCGACGCCGCGCTCGATCGTCGCCACCCGCCGCGTCGCCTCGCCGTCGCGCGGGGTGATCCCGTTCCAGATGCCCCAGACGTTCTCCCAGCTCTCCCAGCCCTCGCCGTTAAAGAAGGCGTACTGCAGGTCGTCGGTCTTGGAGCGGGCCCAGCGGTCGGAGATGTTGACCATGTGGCGCGGATCCAGCCACCGGTAGCGGTCGACCTTGGGGACGAAGCCGAAGTCGTACTGGCCCCACGACATGACGTTCCAGCCCAGCTGCTCGTCGTGGACCACGCCCTCGGGCTGGAAGGCCAGCGCCTTGCCCTGGCGCTCGGCGGCCAGGGAGAAGGCCAGGGGCACGCCGTCCTGGGTGTCGCCGTTCATGCCGTCGGCGCCGATCTCGATCATCAGCTTGGTCAGGGCTTCGGGCCAGGGCGCGCCGGGATCGCGCGCGCCCTGGTCCCACATCATCATGGGGAACAGCACCCTGACGCCCCGACGGTGGAAGTCGGCGATCATGCCCTTCACGCCGGGAACGCCGCCCGGCAGCGCGTGGATCATATCGATCTGATTGCGGGCGTCGACGCCCAGATTGGGATAGTCGGGCCACAACAGCACCGCGTCGATGCCGCCGAACCGCGCGATCAGGTCGTCCAGATAGCGGTCGACCGTGTAGCGGCCCGCCACGGGGTCGTAGAGATAGCGGTCCTCCATCATGGCCTGGGCCTGCATGAAGGCCCGCTGGGTCCAGGCCAACTCGGGCTTGTCGTAGCGGCTGGTGTCCAGCCCCACGCGGATGCGGCGTTCGGCCCGCCAGCGGGTGACGTCGGCCAACCAGGCCTGGTGGTCGGCCTCGGTGCAGGGGCTGAACGGCCCCTCCCACGGCTCGGGATAGGAAAAGCAGCGCGGCCCCACGACCATGTTCTGCTTGAACCAGGGGAAGGTCGAATACTGGGTGTCCTGGGCGCACCCCCCGCCCGCCAGCGCCAGCAGGGCGAGGCCGGCCGCCAGCGACGCGGCGCGACGGCCCTTCGACGCGCGATTGGTCTTGGTCACGGCCCGGCTCCCCACTGACGCAGAGGATAGGGATAGCATCCGCCCGGAAGCCGGGGCGCGGCCCGGACGTCCGGGCCGGCGGTTTCAGCCGGGCGCCGCGCCGCCGCGCAGTCGCGGACGATCCGGCCCGGTTTCCGTGCGCCGGCTTGCCCCAGCGCGCACGGGGCTTGCACGCGCCGTCAGTCGACGAACGGCTTCTCGATCTCGTAGACCACGTCTTCCAGCTTGCTCTGGAACAGGGTCTGGGCGTCGCGGACGCCCTGATTGTAGAAGCGCGGCCCCATCTTCTCGCTGATGAAGTCCAGCAGGAAGCCCAGTTGCAGGGCGCTGGCCTCACAGTCCAGCTCGCGGTCCAGATAGCGCGCCAGCTTGTCGATCAGGTCGTCGCGTTCGGCCTTGCTGAACTCGATCTTGGACACGGCGACCCTCTCGATCTTGCGTTTAGCCGATCGCGCCGAAGCACCAGGCCAGGACGGACTTCTGGGCGTGGATGCGGTTCTCCGCCTCGTCCCAGGCCAGCGAGCGCGGGCCGTCCAGCACGCTGTCGGTGACCTCCTCGCCGCGGTGGGCCGGCAGGCAGTGCAGGAAGACGCCGTCCGGCTTGGACAGGTCCATCAGGGCGTCGTCGACCTGATAGGGCTCCAGGGCCGCCAGGCGCTCGTCATGATCGGTGTCGCCCATCGACACCCAGGTGTCGGCCACGACCACGTCGGCGCCGCGCACGGCTTCCCTGGGGTCGTCGGTCAGGGTGATCTGCCCCTGGCGCTCCTGGGCGCGGGCCAGGTCCACCAAGTCCGGGTGATAGACCGCCGGGCAGGCGATGTTCAGCTTGAAGCCCAGCAGCGGCGCGGCGTGGATGAAGCTGGAGCACACGTTGTTGCCGTCGCCGACCCAGGCGATGGTCTTGCCGCCCACGTCGCCGCGATGCTCTTCGATCGTCAGCAGGTCGGCCATGATCTGGCACGGGTGGCTCTTGTCGGTCAGGCCGTTGATCACCGGCACGGTCGAGACCTGGGCGAAGCGCTCGACGTCGGCGTGGTTGTTGGCGCGGATCATCACCGCGTCGACCATGCGCGACAGCACCTTGGCGGTGTCCTCGATGGTCTCGCCGCGGCCCAGCTGCATGTCGGCCGCGGTCGAGATGATGCCCGACCCGCCCAGCTGGCGGATCGCCGCGTCGAACGAGAAGCGGGTGCGGGTCGAGTTCTTCTGGAAGATCATCGCCAGGACGCGGTCCTTGGCCGGGGCGTCGGCGTCGACGCGGCCCTTGGGCCAGCCGGCGCGGGCGGCCTTGCGAGCCTTGGCGTCCTCCAGCATCAGCCGCAGCGTGGCGCCGTCCAGCTTCCACAGGTCGATGAAGTGTCTGGGCTCGGTCATGAGCAAATCCCCCTGCCCGCCCGCCCCGGCCTGGCCGGAACGGGCGGTTTATAAGGTCGCGGCCTTAGGCGGCCGCCTTGGCCCGGGCGGCCTCGCAGGCCTTTTCGAGCTTGGCGATGGCCTCGGACGCTTCCTCGACCGTCAGGTTCAGCGGCGGCAGCAGGCGCACGCAGTTGTCGCCGCCGCCGGCGATCAGCAGCTTCTCGTCGCGGGCCAGGACCATGAACTCGCGATTGTTCGGCACGACCTTGACGCCGATCAGCAGGCCCTTGCCGCGGATATCGACGATGACGTCCGGGAAGCGGTCCTTCAGGCCGTTCAGCTGCTGGGTGAAGAAGCCGGCGACGGTCTTCACGTTGTCCAGGATCTCCGGCGTGTTGATCGTGTCGAACGCCGCCGTGCCCACGGCCATGGCCAGCGGGTTGCCGCCGTAGGTCGAGCCGTGCGTGCCGGGCTGCATGCCCTTGGCCGCCTCAGTGGTGGCCAGGCACGCGCCGACCGGGAAGCCGCCGCCCAGGGCCTTGGCCACGCACATGATGTCCGGGACGGCGTCGTCGGCCCACTCGTGGGCGAACAGCTTGCCGGTCCGGCCCATGCCGCTCTGCACCTCGTCCAGGATCAGCAGGACGCCGGCGTCGCGGGTGATCTGGCGCAGCTCGTTCAGCTGGGCGTCGGTCAGGGCGCGGGCCCCGCCCTCGCCCTGGACGGGCTCGATGATCACCCCGGCCGTGGTCGAACCGATGGCGGCCTTCAGGGCGTCCCAGTCGCCGAACGGCAGCTGGATGTAGCCCGGCAGGCGCGGGCCGAAGCCGTCCAGATAGCCGGCGTTGCCCGAGGCGTTGACCGCCGCGTACGAGCGGCCGTGGAACGAGCCGTCGAAGCCGATGATGTCCACCCGCTCGGGCTGGCCGTTGACCACGTGGTAGCGGCGGGCGGCCTTCAGGGCGCACTCGATCGCCTCGGTGCCCGAATTGGTGAAGAACACCACGTCGGCGAAGGTGGCCGCGCACAGCTTGTCGGCCAGCACTTCCTGCTCGGGGATCGTGTAGATGTTGGAGACGTGCCAGAGCTTTTCGCCCTGGGTCTTCAGCGCGTCGACCAGCACGGGGTGGGCGTGGCCCAGGCCGCAGGTGGCGATGCCCGCCACGCAATCCAGGTAGTCCTCGCCGGTGGTCGAGGTCAGTCGCGCGCCTCGGCCTCGCTCGAACGCCAGCGGGGCGCGGTTGTAGACGCCCATGATGTGGTGTTGCGCGGGGTTAGACGACGTCGACGTGCTCAAGACGGCCTCCCAAAAAGGAAAGAAGCCCCCGTGCTCAAAAGCACGGGGACCGGAAGGCCAAGCGTTGTCGGCGTGTAACCGGGCGCTGTCAACAAAGCGGCCGTGAATTTTGGGTGTCAGGGACCGCCAAGCCACACTGTTCGCGGTCACATGACGGATCGACCGGTTGAAGCGCGCGCGTCCAGGCCGTACCCCTTTGGGCGCTCGGGGGAGCCTTGTTCAGGAGATTGTCCATGAAGCCCTTCGCGCCCGCCCTCCTCGCCCTGACGATCCTGACCGCATGCGCCGGCGCCTCCGGACCCGCCCCGTCCGGGCCGTCCAGCGCGGCGGTCACCGGCCAGGTGGTCTGGCGCGAACGGATCATGCTGCCGCCCCAGACCAAGGTGATCGTGCGCCTGCAGGACGTCAGCCGGGCCGACGCCCCCGCCAAGGTCATCGCCGAGGCGGTGATCCCGGCCCAGACCCCGCCGGTCGCCTTCTCGCTGGGCTACGACCCGGCCAAGATCGCGCCCACGGCCCGCATAGCGGTCTCGGCCCGGGTCGAGGTCGACGGCCGGCTGCGGTTCACCAACGACACCCACATCCCGGTGATCAACGGCGGACCGACCGAGGGGGTGGAGGTGCTGGTGAAGGGGGTCGCGCCCTAAACCCAAGAACCGCTCATCCCGGCGAATGCCGGGATCCAGATGGAATAGCGGTATGGTGGGTTCCTTGAGCTCAGAGCCCGTCCAGCCAACCTCAAAGCCATAGGATCTGGGTCCCGGCATTCGCCGGGATGAGCGGATCAAGGAAAGCAAAAACGGCCGCCCCTTGCGAGGCGGCCGTTTCATCAAACGCTCCGGGCGACCTAGCTCTTCAGCCGATACCCGGTCCGGAACAGGCCCCAGCACCACAGGAACAGGCCGATCGACAGCACGGCCGTCACCACCGCCCCGACCGCCACCGAACCGTCGGCATGGCCGATGAAGCCGTAGCGGAAGCCGTCGATCAGATAGAAGAACGGGTTGAAGTGGCTGGCCGAGCGGAACGGCTCGGGCAGCTTGTCGACCAGGTAGAAGGTGCCCGACAGGAAGGTCATGGGCATGATCAGGAAGTTGGTCACGGCCGCCAGCTGGTCGAACTTCTCGGCCCACAGGCCCGCCAGCACGCCGGCCAGGCCCAGGATGATCGAGGCGCCGACCGAGAAATAGACAATCGCCCACAGGTGGCTGATCTGCAGGCCCGCGCCCGGCAGCACGCCGATGACCAGGGCGGTGACCGCCCCCACCACGATGCCGCGCGTCGCCGCGCCCAGGCCGAAGGCCGAGACCTGCTCCAGCGGGGTCAGCGGCGGGGTCAGGAAGTCGGGCGTCAGGCCCATCATCTTGGCCTGGATCAGCGACGAGGACGAATTGGCGAAGGCGTTGTTGAGGATGGCCATCATGATCAGGCCCGGCGCCACGAAGTGGCCGAAGGTCACGCCTTCCACCGCCGGCCGGCTGCCGCCCACCGCCACCACGAACACCAGCATGTAGAGCAGCGTCGTCACCACCGGGGCGGCGACCGTCTGGGTGCCGACCTTCCAGAACCGGCGGATCTCGCGCTGGTACAGGGTGAAGAACCCGCTCCAGTTCCAGCCGTGATAGTCGCGCGGCTGCGGCGGGATGACGTCGGACGTCATGTCTTTCATGGGGGGTCTCGGATCCAGAACGCCTCGAAGGCGTCCGCGGGGGCCGCCACGGGCCAGCATGTGCGCCCGGGCTCGCCGGAGCGCAAGGCGCGTTCCGGAAGAATCAAGATATAGTTCCTGTGGACGAACGCCTTACAGCCTATTGTGCGTTTTAACGCATTCTTTACACTATCTAGTAGGTCAGCCGCCGGCGGGGCGGTCTGTACACCAGATATAGAGGCCATGGCGAGTCGGGGAAACCCGTCGTGGCCCCTTTTAGGCGGAGATGGGCTATGAGCTGGACTGACGAACGCGTCACCACCCTGAAGAAGCTTTGGCTGGACGGCCTTTCGGCCAGTCAGATCGCCAAACAGCTGGGCGGCGTCACGCGCAACGCCGTGATCGGCAAGGTGCACCGCCTGGGCCTGTCGGGCCGCGCGGCCCCCTCGCAACCGGCGCGACCGGCCTTCAAGGCCCCGCGTCCGGCGCGTCCGGCCGCCACCACGATGCCCTCGGCCCCGCGCCGGGTGATCGCCGCCGAACCGGCGCCGCTGCCGGCCGTGGCCCAGCAGCCGTCGGTCCCGGCGTTCCGCGCCGAAGAACCGGGCTCGGCCACCGTGCTGACCCTGGGCGCCCACATGTGCAAGTGGCCGATCGGCGATCCGTCGGCCGACGGCTTCACCTTCTGCGGCCGCCGGTCGTCGGAAGGCCCCTATTGCGGCGAACACGCCCGCATCGCCTACCAGCCGCAGCAGACCAAGAAGAAGGCCGGCGCCACCGAACTGGCCCGCTCCCTGCGCCGCTACATCTAGTTTCTCACCTCCGTGGGGCCGCCCACGGTCCTGGAAGCTCGGGCTTCCGGACGTGGGATGCCGGAGTCGGCGGTAGATATCCACGCGCCCAAGTCCTCATGAGGAAAGCGCGGCGGGGATTTCGGCCTCACGGCGAGGAACTGGAAAAGATCCCGGACGGCTGAGGGGCCGCTCCGGGATTTTTGCTTTTTGGGCCATTGATCGACAACGCCTGCATCGGGTCTGCACCCCGGCCGCCCAGGCTGGACGCACCCCGGCGACCGCCGACCGGACGGAGCACGCCATGCCCAACCGCCACCCTGTCGCCCGCGCGGCCCTTCTGTCGGTCGCCCTGCTCGCCCTGGCCGGCTGCGGCGAGATCGCGATGTCGGACGCCGATCGCGCCTTCGACGCGGCCTTCTCGGCGGCCCTGGCGCACGGGGGCCCCATCTATCTCATGCGGCTGGAGCCGGGCCCCTGGTCCCGGGTCTGCGCCATCGGCGAAGCCCGGCCGGCCGAGATGATGCCCGACGAGAAGCCTCGCCCGGGCGAGCGCGCCTTCGACGCGCTGATCGACGCGCCGTTCCTGGCGCCGGGCCAGGCCGGCGGCGGCGCCCTGGCCTTCAGCCATCCCGACGGCGTGGAGGTCCGCCCCTTGTCGGGCCTGACCATCAACATGGGCTCGGCGATCAACCGCTGCACGCGCCGGCAGGCCGTCCTCGTCGCCTCGCCGGACGTCGGCTGGCGGTTCCGCGACGGAGACCAGTTCTGACGGGGACATGCCCTTGCGGCGTGTCCCCAGATTTCGCGCCGGGCCAGGCGGTTGGGGACACGCGCGAGCGCATGTCCCCGTCACTGCGGCGGACAAGCCGCTGATATCGCCGACCTAAATCTTTATTCCCCGCAGGGTTTCCCGGCGGCCGCATAATGGCTCCACCTCGACGCGGGAAAGGGCGCATGGCCAGCGACCGATGCGGCGGCGGGGGGCGATCGAGCGGGAAGCTCTGTCGGCGGTCCGAAAGGATCAAACCCCATCCATCTGGTGCCGGCTGGGCTCGGAACACGGATACAGCGTTGGATGGGGGCCGGTTGAGCAGCAGGCGGGCGATGAGACGCTCGCGGTCCGGGACTGGGGATCGTTGCTCCAGCCCGCCCGCCGGAGGCTTCAAGGCGGCGAGGTTCCAACAGAGCTCAGCGCCGCCGCGCTTCCGGACAACGACCGCGCGGAGCGATCGGGCTTCGTCGAAACGGTATTCTCTAATTTCTTCCGGACGATGTCCGGCGCTCCGCAGCCCTTTCCAACAGCTCACAGCCAGTTTGGCGTGGGATCACACCCCCTTGCCCCCACCTGGCGGCTTCGCCGCCTGTCCGCCCCCGTAGGGGGCGGAGCCGCCTGCGCGAGGCTCTTCCCCCTCCGGGGGAAGACGACCGCGAAGCGGTCCGTAGGGGGCAAGGGGTCGCCGCCGCTAGTCCTCGAAGACCAGCACATGCTTGCCGCCCTCAGGCCGGAACGTCGCCGCCTCCAGCGCCCGGCGATGATCCTTGATCGCCCAGCGGCCGGCGATGCGGACCTCGATCTCGGGATCGGCCAGTTCGGCCAGGACGCTGGCCAGATAGTCGGCGTCCCCCGGGGCCGGCGGGTCGAAGAAGTAGCGATAGACGTAGGAGCGGATTTCCTGCAGGTCCATCAACACCTTGAGCGCGCCGGCCTGGAAGGGCCGAAGGTCGTAGGCGCCGACGACGACCGCCCGGCCCTTGAAGCCCAGGGCCTCAAGGAGTTGGGTCAGGACCTCGCCGCCCACGGCGTCGACGACGCCGCTCAGCTCCTGGCCGCCCGTCGCCGCGCGCACCGCCTCGGCCAGGGGGACGGCGAGGTCGGCCAGGGCGATCACGGCCTCGGCGCCCAGGGCCGCCAGGTCGCGGTCCTGAATCCGCCGGCGCACGATCGCCAGCACCCGCACGCCCCGACGCCGGGCCATCTGGATGACCAGGCCCGAGACCAGCGAATGGCCCGCCGTGACCGCCAGCCATTGTCCCGGCCCGACCTCGCTGGCCGTCAGGACGTCGCGGGCGGTGATCGCGGGCATCAGCTGGGCGGCGCGCTCGACCGGATAGTCGGCGGGCAGGGGGATCAGGGCCCGTGCGTCGATCGCCGCGAACTCGGCCCAGACGCGGCCGGCGCTGAACGCCACCAGCATCCCCGGCGCCAGGTCGGCGCGGCCGCCGGTCTCGACCACCCGGCCCACGCCGTGGTTGCCGACCACCTGGCCGGGCAGGACCGGCCGCTTGGCCTCGGGATACTGACCCTGGGTGAAGAAGAAGTCGCCCGGGTGGATCCCGGCGGCGACCATCCGCACCAGGGCCTGCCCCGGACCGGGACGGGGCGCGGGGACCTCCCGCAGTTCGACCACGTCGAGAGGCGGACCGAGACGATCCTGGACCAGCGCTTTCATCGGACTTGCTCCTGTCGGACCCGCCATCTCGCGGGGTGGCCGTCAGATGCGGGCGACCGCCGATCGGGACAATCGACCCGGATGGAGCGCTGTTTTCCAGATGAGCAACAATGGCGCCTTGCGTCGCTGACCGACGATCCCGATCTGCGGACCGGGCTTCGAGGGAACGGCGATGCTGGGATTCGACGACGCGGCGATCTTCCTGAAGGTGGCGCGGGAGGGCAGTTTCGTCGCCGCCGCCCGGGCCCTGGGCCTGCCGACCAGCTCGGTCAGCCGCCGGGTCGCCGCCCTCGAGGCGCGGCTCAAGGTGCAGCTGCTGCGCCGGACCACCCGGGCGGTGGGCCTGACCGACGACGGCCGGGCCTTCGTCGACCGCTGCGCGGCCGCCATCGACGAGATCGAGGCCGCCGCCAAGGGTTTCGACACCAGCGAGGCGCGGCTCACGGGACGGCTGACCGTCACCGCCCCGCACCATGTCTGCAACGAGGAATTCGCGCCCAACCTGCTGGCCTTCGCCGCCGGCCATCCGGACCTGGTCATGGACCTGCGGCTGACCAACGGCGCGCCCGACCTGATCGAGGAGGGGATCGACGTGGCCTTCCAGCTGGCCCCGCTGCCCGAAGGTCGCCACGTGGCGCGCAAGCTGTGGTCGTCGCCCTACATGATCTGCGCCAGCCGCGACTTCGTCGACCGCCATCCCGAAACCCGGCGGCTGGACCATCCCCGGCGGCTCTGCCCGCTGCCGGCGATCCTCACCCCGCCGATCCGCAACTGGCGGTTCGTCCATGCGGGCGGCGAGACCTACGCCATGGCCCCGCGCACCCTGGGGGCGTCGGTGGACGATCTGTCGATGGGCGCCCTGGCCGCGCGCCAGGGCCTGGGGGTCGCCTATCTGCCCAGGGGCCTGGCCGGCCGCTTCCCGGACCTGGTCGAGCTGACGTTCGGGGATTGGCGCGTCGAGGACCGCGAGCTCTACGCCCTCTATCCGGCCACCCGGCAGCTGTCGCCCAAGGTCCGCGCGGTCATCGACCACGCCCTGTCGACCCGCGCCGCGCATCAGTCCAGGCCGGCGGCCTAGCCCTCGGCGGCCACGACGCCCACGCCGAACTGGATCCAGACGGCCTTGTCCTTGAGGTTCTTCTTCACGAAGGCGGCGTGGATCTCGCGCTCTTCCTCGGTCGAGCGCGGGGCCAGCGGCCGGGCCCGGGCGCCGTACGAACCGGCGCGGGCGACCGAGACGGCGTTGACGGCGACCGCGTGGGTCAGCTCCAGCGCCCGTTCCTTGCCGCCCTGCAGTTCGAGATAGACCTCGGCCAGCAGGTGGGCGTCGATCAGGGCCCCGTGCTTGTCGCGGCTGTCGAGGCTGATCTTGAACCGCTTACACAGCGCATCGAGCGAGTTGTACATGCCCGGGAAGCGCTTCTTGGCCATGGCCAGGGTGTCGACCCAGCTGCTTTCGTGGATCGGCGCCCGACCACACTTCTCCAGCTCGAAATTGACGAAGCTGCGGTCGAAGGCGGCGTTGTGGGCGATGACCGGGGCGTCGCCGACGAAGTCCAGGAACCGGTCGGCGATCTCCTCGAACTTCGGCTTGCCCTTCAGGAAGGCGCTGGACAGGCCGTGCACCTTCTCGGCCTCGGCCGGCATGTCGCGCAGCGGGTCGCAATATTCGTGGAACGACCGCCCGGTGGGCATGTAGTCGACCACCTCGATGCAGCCGATTTCGACCAGCCGGTCGCCGGTCTTGGGGTCGAAGCCGGTGGTTTCGGTATCGAGGATGATTTCCCGCGCCATCGGATTTCAATGGCCCTGTTCGCGGCCGCCTTCAAGCGGAGCGGCGGCGCGCAGGCGAGTCAGGATGTCGCGGACCTGTTGACGGGCGTGGTCCAGGCCCCGGCCGGTGTCGATCACGAAGTCGGCGCGGGCGCGCTTCTCGGCGTCGGGCGTCTGGCGGGCCAGGATAGCCTCGAACTTGGCGAGGTCCATGCCCGGCCGGGCCAGGACTCGCTGGCGCTGGACGTCGGCGGGGGCCGAGACCACCACCACCTTGTCGACCTTCTTCTCGCCGCCGGTCTCGAACAGCAGGGGGATGTCCAGCACGACGACGTCGGCGCCCTGGGCCTGGGCGTCCTCGAAGAAGCCGATCCGGTGGGCGCCGACCAGCGGGTGGACGATGGATTCCAGCACCGCCAGGGCCTCGGAGTTCCCCATCACCGCGGCGCTGAGCCTGGCGCGGTCGATGGCCCCGTCGACCACCACGCCCGGGAACGCCGCCTCGACCGGCCCGACCGCCGCGCCGCCGCTGGCGTAGAGGGCGTGGACGGCCGCATCGGAATCGTAGACCGGCACGCCGGCCTCGACGAACATCTGCGACGTCGTCGACTTGCCCATGCCGATCGAACCGGTCAGGCCCAGGACGATCATTTCGCCGCGTCCCCCAGGTGGGCCAGGGCCAGGGCGCGCACGTCGACCTGGGCCGGCGGCGCGACGCCGAAGAAGGCCTCGAAGCTGGGGACGGCCTGGCGCAGCAGCATCTCCAGCCCGTCCACCGTGCGGCGGCCGGCGGCCTCGGCGCGGCGCAGGAACTCGGTGCGGAGGGGCTTGTAGACCATGTCGACCACGACCGCGTTCTTCGGCGTCAGCGCCAGGTCCGCCGCCGGGCCCGCGCCGCCGCCCAGGCCCAGGGAGGTGGCGTTGATCACCAGGCCGGCCTGGGCGAGCAGGGCGTCCAGCTCGGTCTCCGAGGCGGCCTCGACCACGCCGCCGATGGAGGTGGCGATCGCCTCGGCCCGGGCGAAGGTGCGGTTGACGATGCTGACCCGGGGCGCGCCGGCCAGGGCCAGGGCGGCTGCCGCGCCCCGCGCCGCGCCGCCGGCGCCCAGGATCACCACCGGCGAGACGGCGATGTCGAAGCCCGGCGCCTGGACGGCGATGGCGCCGATCAGGCCCGGACCGTCGGTGTTGTCGGCGGTGATCGTGCCGTCGGCTTCGAAGATCAGCAGGTTGGCCGCGCCGGCCAGCTTGGCCAAGTCGCTGCAACGGTCAGCGCAGGCCAGGGCCTGCTCCTTGAACGGTATGGTGACGTTCAGCCCCCGGATCGCCCCGCCGCGCAGGCCCTCGGCGAAGGTCTCGAAATTGTCCTCACCCGGTCCGAACGGGACATATGCGGCGTTCAACCCGGCTGCGGCGATCCAGGCGTTGTGGATCACCGGGCTCATCGAGTGGCGGATCGGCTGGCCACAGACGCCGGCGACGATGGCCGAACCCGTCACGCTCATGCCTCGAGAGCTCCATGCAAGCGAAGGAAATCAAGCAGGCCGGTGATCGGCAGGCCCAGGATGGTGAAATAGTCGCCGTCGATGCGGTCGAACAGCTGCACGCCCTCACCCTCGAGGAAGTAGCAGCCGACCGACGACAGGATGTCGGGAGCGTTGCGCGCCAGATAGCCGTCCAGCCAGGCGTCGCTGAAGGGCCGCACCGACAGCTTCGCGGTCTCGACCACGCGCCAGATCGGGCGGCCGTCGCGGGCCACGACCACGGCCGAGTGCAGCTTGTGGACCTTGCCGCGCAAGCGGAGCAGTTGGTCGCGGGCGGCCTCGACCGTGTCGACCTTGTCGAACAGCACGCCGTCCAGGTCGAGCGTCTGGTCCGAGCCGATCACCAGGCCGGCGCGCTTGGTCGAGACCTTGAACGCCTTCAATTCGGCCAGGGCGTCGGCCACTTCGCGCGGCGAGGCGCCCTCGGCCAGCAGCCCGGCCTTGGCGGCGTCCTCATCGACGCCGGACCGGACGGCCTCGAAGGCGACGCCGGCGTTGCGCAGGATCGCCTGGCGGGCCGAGCTGGTGGACGCCAGGGTTACGGGGGTGCGGGACGATGACGTCATCCCAGGACCTCGACCTGGCCGCGGCCGCCCGACAGCAGGTTGATGATCGCCGCCGCGGTCTCCTCGACCGATCTGCGGGTCACGTCGATGATCGGCCAGCCCTGGCGCTCGAACAGCCGGCGGGCGGCGATGATCTCCTGCCGCACGGCGTCGGTGTCGATATAGTCGCTCTCGCGGTTCTCCTTCAGCGACAGCAGGCGGTTGCGGCGGATCTGGATCAGCCGCTCGGGCGTGGTCATAAGGCCGACGATCAGGGTGTTCTTCAGGGTGAACAACTCGTCGGGCGGCGGGCGGCCCGGCACCAGCGGCACGTTGGCGGCGCGCACGCCGCGGTGGGCCAGATAGATGCAGGTCGGGGTCTTGGAGGTGCGCGACACGCCGACCAGGATCACGTCGGCCTGGGTCAGGTCCTGGCCGCCCTGGCCGTCGTCGTGGGCGATGGCGTAGTCCAGGGCCTCGATCCGGTCGAAATAGTCGTTGTTCAGCGCGTGCTGGGCGCCGACCCGGGTCGAGATCCGCGCGCCCAGATAGCGCGACATGGCGCTGACCACCGGGTCGAGGGCGGCGATGCACGGCATCTCCAGCCGTCGGCAGCCTTCCTCCAGCGCGGCCCGCAGGCCCGGGTCGATGATCGTGTGCATGACCACGCCCGGCGCGCCGGCGATCTCCTCCAGCGCCCGGTCGAGTTGGCGCGTGGAACGCACCAGGGCGTAGATGTGTTCAATCGGCAGGATGTCGGTGAAACGCGCGCAGACCGCCCGGGCCATGGCGTTCAGGGTCTCGCCCGTGGAGTCCGACACCAGGTGGATATGGAAGTAGGTCGCGAACCTTGGCGCGGCTCTTTCACCCTCAGGGGCGCCCGCTTCCTGTGGATCATCTGTTAAGGGTTGCTTAACCACTGGCTTGGCCCTTGGGGATGAGCGGGGGTGAATCCGGGACAGTCACGGCGCGTCGAACTGACCCTGTGTTAAACGGTCACATTGATGCCGGACAATCCCCAGTCTCGGATGAGCTCCACAGCCGGTGCGTTTCCGATTCCCCCAGAGCGGGGATGAGCGGACGCTCATGGTTACGGCGCTGTTCACCATCTTAACGTTTCATTAGGAATTACGAAGACCTAGCGGACTATCCCCATAGTTCACAGGCGCGAGCCCACATGTGGGTCACGTTGGGATGGTTTTCGGATCGGCAGGGGGCATGGTGCGCCGCACGCGGGTTTTCCCCGTTTGGCACTTGCCCACCATCTCCTACAATCTTCCTTAAAATCTTCTTAAAGAGAGAAGGAAGAAGGGAAGAAGGCCTCCGGGGAGATACGGGCTTGAGCCCACGGGCCTGAGGGGATTTAAGGCCTGCATGACCTCGCTTCCCAAGCCCAAGCTCCTTTCCGTCCTGGATGGCCAGAAGGCCGAACGTCCGCCCGTGTGGTTCATGCGGCAGGCGGGACGCTATCTGCCGGAGTACCGGGCCGTTCGCGCCACCGAGCCGACCTTCATCGATTTCTGCCTGAACCCGGAGAAGGCCGCCGAGGTCACCCTGCAGCCCCTGCGGCGGTTCCCGTTCGACGCGGCCATTGTCTTCGCCGACATCCTGCTGATCCCCCAGGCCCTGGGCCAGAAGGTGTGGTTCGAGGCGGGCGAGGGGCCCAAGCTGGGCGAGCTGCCGTCCATCGAGTCGATGCGCGACCTGACGGGCCAGGCCGGCCAGGCCTTGGGCGCGGTCGGCGAGACGCTGAGCCGTGTCCGGTCGGCCATGGACCCCGAACGGACCCTGATCGGTTTCGCCGGCGCGCCCTGGACCGTGGCGACCTACATGATCGAAGGCGGCTCCAGCGACCGTTCCGGGGCCCGGACCTTCGCCTATCAGCACGCCGACAAGCTGGACGCCCTGATCCAGGTGCTGATCGACGCGACCATCGACTACCTGGCCATGCAGGCGGCTTCGGGCGCCCAGGTGCTGAAGCTGTTCGAGAGCTGGGCCGAGGGCCTCTCCGAGCCCTTGTTCGAGCGCCTGGTGACCAAGCCGCATGTCGCCATCATCGAAGGCCTCCGGGCCCGAGGCGTGACCACGCCGGTGATCGGCTTCCCGCGCGGGGCCGGGACCCTGGTCGAGACCTACGCCAAGGTCGCGCCGGTCCAGGGCGTGGCGCTGGACACCCAGGCCTCCGCGGCGCTGGGCCAGTCGATCCAGAAGACCAAGGCCATCCAGGGCGCGCTCGATCCGCTGCTGCTGCGGGCCGGCGGCGACGCCTTGATCGCGCGGGTCGACCAGCTGCTGGAACAGTGGGGGCAGGGTCCCTACATCTTCAATCTGGGTCACGGCATCCTGCCCGACACGCCGATCGCCCACGTCGAGGCGGTGCTGGCCCGGGTCACCGGGAAATGACCAACGCGATGGGGACGAAACGGAAGATCGCCGTCGTCCTGTTCAACCTGGGCGGACCCGACGGGCCGGACGCGGTGCGGCCGTTCCTGTTCAACCTGTTCCGGGATCCGGCGATCATCGGTCTGCCGGCGCCGCTGCGCTATCCGATCGCCGCCCTGATCGCCGCGACGCGCACGAAGCTGGCCAAGGAGAACTACGCCCTGATGGGTGGCGGCTCGCCCCTGTTGCCGGAAACCGAGAAGCAGGCGAGGGCGCTGGAGGCCGATCTGGCCGAGCGCTTCCCGGACGCCGAGACCCGTTGCTTCATCGCCATGCGCTACTGGAAGCCGCTGACCAACCAGACCGCCAAGGCCGTGAAGGCCTTCGCCCCAGCCGAGGTGGTGCTGCTGCCGCTCTATCCGCAGTATTCGACCACGACGACCGGTTCGTCGCTGAAGGCGTGGAAGCGCGCCTACCGCAAGGGCCCGGGCCGGGTGTCGACGGTCTGCTGCTATCCGACGGACGAGGCTCTGGTTCAGGCGCATGCCGACCTGATCAGGGCCGCCTACGACAAGGCCGGATGTCCCGGTCCGGCGCGCCTGCTGTTTTCCGCTCATGGCCTGCCTGAGAAGGTGATCCTGGCCGGCGATCCCTACCAGAGCCAAGTCGAGGCCACGGCCGCGGCGGTGGCCGCGAAGCTGGGCGAGGGCTGGGACTGGCGGGTCACCTATCAGAGCCGGGTGGGCCCGATGAAGTGGATCGGCCCCTCGACGGAGGACGAGATCCGCGCCGCCAGCAAGCAGGGCCTGGCCCTGGTCGTCACGCCGATCGCCTTCGTCTCGGAGCACATCGAGACCCTGGTCGAGCTGGATCACGAATATCGCCAGGTGGCCTTCGAGAACGGCTGCCCGGTCTATGTCCGCGTGCCGGCCCTGGGCGTCGCGCCCGGGTTCATTCGCGGCCTGGGCCGCGCCATCCAGGGGGTGCTCGGCGCGCCGCACCGCTTGGTCACCGCCTGCGCCTGGCGCTGCGGCGGCGACCGCACCCAATGTCCGAACAAGCAGGGAGCTTCGGCGTGATGGATTTCCTGGCCGGTCATTTCGACCTGATCCGCGGCCTGCACATCATCTTCGTGATGGCCTGGATCGCCGGCATGCTGATCCTGCCGCGCCTCTTCGTCTATCACATGAAGACCGAGCCCGGTTCGGAGATGGACGCGGTCTTCAAGCTGGCCGAGTTGCGGACCCTGCGGATCATCATCAATCCGGCGATGATCCTGGCCCTGCTGATGGGCCTGCTGCTGGCGATGATCGACACCCAGCGGCTGGGGCCGGACTTCTATCTGAAGCCCTGGGCCCTGACCAAGATCGCGGCCCTGCTGTTCCTGTTCGCCTGGCACGGCTTCGTCTCGAAGGCCCGTCGCCAATTCGCGGCCGGGACCAACACCCGCTCGGAGAAGTTCTGGCGGATGACCAACGAGCTGCCGTTCCTGGCGGCGATCGTCATCGTGCTGTCGGTGACGACCAAGTTCCTGGGCCACTAGCCGCTCGTCGAGCGGGGCGGCTTCGCTTGACCGGCGGGGCTGCTTGTGGTTCCCATCCAGGCAGACAGGTCGCCTGCGGCCTGTTCCCGCCTCTTACGGACCGGCGCTCGTCCTGACGCGCCCCCGGAGCCCAGCTCCGAAGGTCTGTCCCCCGATCGATACGCGCCGTCGTCATGGCGCGACCCGCTCGCCGCCCCTCGCGACGAGTCCGTTTTAGAACCAAGGCCCGGCTCGCGGTTTCGCGAGCCGAGCGACGTTGAGTGTCATCATGACCGACCAGACTGATACCCAAGACAATCCCGAGCTCGAACCCGTCGTCGACACGACGGTCGAGCCGGCCGCCGACACCGCCGCCAACGGCGACGACAACGGCGACGAAGACTCCGAGATCAGCGCCGCGGTGGCCGCCATGGGCCTGACGCGCATGTCGCTGCAGGAGTTGAAGGAGAAGTCGCCCGCCGACCTGCTGGCCTTCGCCGAGACCTTCGAGGTCGAGAACGCCAACTCCATGCGCAAGCAGGACATGATGTTCGCGATCCTGAAGACCCTCGCCGAGGAAGGCGTGGAGATCTTCGGCTCGGGCACCATGGAAGTGGTGCAGGACGGCTTCGGCTTCCTGCGCTCGCCGGAAGCCAACTATCTTCCGGGCCCGGACGATATCTACGTGTCGCCCTCGCAGATCCGAAAGTTCGGCCTGCGCACCGGCGACAGCGTCGAGGGCGCCATCCGCTCGCCGCGCGAAGGCGAGCGCTACTTCGCCCTGACCAGCGTCTCGAAGATCAATTTCGAGAGCCCCGAGAACGTGCGCCACAAGGTGCACTTCGACAACCTGACGCCGCTGTATCCCGAAGAGCGGCTGAACATGGAACTGCCCGATCCGACCATCAAGGATCGCTCGGGCCGGGTCATCGACATCGTCGCCCCGCTGGGCAAGGGCCAGCGCTGCCTGATCGTCGCCCCGCCGCGCGTCGGCAAGACGGTGATGCTGCAGAACATCGCCAAGTCGATCGAGACCAACCACCCCGAGTGCTACCTGATCGTCCTGCTGATCGACGAGCGCCCGGAAGAAGTCACCGACATGCAGCGCACGGTGAAGGGCGAGGTCATCGCCTCGACCTTCGACGAGCCGGCGACCCGCCACGTGCAGGTGGCCGAGATGGTCATCGAGAAGGCCAAGCGCCTGGTCGAGCACAAGCGCGACGTCGTCATCCTGCTGGACTCGGTCACCCGTCTGGGCCGCGCCTACAACACCACCGTCCCGTCGTCGGGCAAGGTGCTGACCGGCGGCGTCGACGCCAACGCCCTGCAGCGCCCCAAGCGCTTCTTCGGCGCCGCGCGCAACGTGGAGGAGGGCGGCTCGCTGTCGATCATCGCCACCGCCCTGATCGACACCGGCAGCCGCATGGACGAAGTGATCTTCGAAGAGTTCAAGGGCACCGGTAACTCGGAAATCGTCCTGGACCGCAAGGTGGCCGACAAGCGCATCTTCCCGGCCATCGACGTGCTCAAGTCGGGCACCCGCAAGGAAGAGCTCATCACCCCGCGCGACCAGCTGCAGAAGACCTACGTCCTGCGCCGCATCCTCAACCCGATGGGTGCCTCGGACGCCATCGAGTTCCTGCTGGAGAAGATGCGCCAGTCGAAGACCAACGGCGATTTCTTCCAGAGCATGAACACTTAAGCTTGGTGTTTCACGTGAAACACGAGGGGCGGCCGGTGCGAACCGGCCGCCCTTTTTGTTTGCTTGCTGGGCCTGGGCAGCGACCCCCTTGCCCCCTACGGACCGCTTCGCGGTCGTCTTCCCCCGGAGGGGAAGAGCCTCGCGCAGGCGGCTCCGCCCCCTACGGGGGCGGAGAGGCGGCGAAGCCGCCAGGTTGGGGGCAAGGGAGTGTGATCCCACGCCAAACTGGCCGTGAGCTGATGGAAAGGGCTGCGGAGCGCCGGACATCGTCCGGAGTTTGAAAGAGAATACCGTTTCGACGAAGCCCGATCGCTCCGCGCGGTCGTTATCCGGAAGCGCGGCGGCGCTGAGCTCTGTTCGAACCTCGCCGCCTTGAAGCCTCCGACGGGCGGGCTGGAGCAACGATCTCCAGTCCCGGACCGCGAGCGTCTCACCGCCCGCCTGCTGCTCAACCG